>Ga0247610_10000018_pt1 | contig 246429 bp, 331 predicted proteins | sample 174DNAGHGhighgp2_FD_193483 | JGI IMG/M metagenome (GOLD analysis project Ga0247610, IMG submission 193483) | Sheep rumen microbial communities from Palmerston North, Manawatu-Wanganui, New Zealand - 1742 DNA GHGhigh gp2 | ecosystem: Host-associated > Mammals > Digestive system > Stomach >...
ATTCACAAATTGTTGAATTATTTCGATTTCGTCTTCACTTGTGACTTCACTGTCATTATTGTCTTTATGGTTCGCTGTTATTCTTGAAACATCAATGTGTAAATCACTGTCTTTCATCTGTTCAACCTTTTCTTTTATTTCGTCTGTGTATAAAATATCCATACTTAAATCGACCTTTACATAGTTATCATTATCTATTTGTAAAATCTCGTTAACATTATCATCTGTAAAAGTTAACCAATCTGGACAATTAAAACTTTCTCTTTTTATTCTACCTGTTTCCTCGTCATATAACACGATATTGTTTCTTGAAACACCTTTGTCTTTAAACGATAAGCGTTGTGTAGAACCACAAACAATAATATTTTCGCCTATCTGTGTAAATCCATGATAATGAGCTTCAAACACTTTTTTAAATTTATCTAATAAGTCTATTTTTACACCTTTGTTTGTAAAGATGCCACCGATACATAAATCAGCTATATCAACATGTGAAAAAATTATTTTGTTCTTTTTGTCTGGAATGTTTTCCAAAAAATTAGATAGATATTCATCGTCATAAGAAAAAGGTAAATAAACATAATCTCCATCTATCACTGGTTCTTCATATAACTTGACATTATCAAAATATTTAAATGGAGCCAATTTGTTTATTCCAAAAACAGTTGCGTCATGAATTATGTCATGGTTCCCAACTATCATTTCTAAAGGTATATTGTAACATTTACACTCTTTAGCTAATTCTGAAACAAATTTAATCACAGCACATTGTGTCTCACCAGATATATTATCTCCAACAGGGCCATACATGTCCCCACCGAATACACATTTGGTAATTTTATTTTCTTTCAATACTCTTTTCAACGAATCCAGACAAGATAAGTGCTCATTTTCTCTCGTTGTAAACCCATTTCCTGTAATAGAAGAAAATCTATGACCACTTCCAAAATGTATATCACCAAAAAATAAAATCATCTTATATTTCCTCTATTTGTGTACAACCTAAAGACTTTTTACAAATAATTTTATGTGGTATTACTTCTGACACCATGGCGTTGTTTGTAATCCAATAAGCTGTTTCAACTCTTTCTGACAAATCTTCTATAATACCAATTAGTTGCTGGCACCCAAGAGAATCTAATTGAGCTTCAATTTCATCTAAACAAAGGATATTAAAACTAATCTGTGATGTAGATTGCAATAAGTCATATAATGCAAATTGGATAGCTAGGTCCAAGCGTTTCTTTTCACCACCAGACAGTTTAGACACGCTTTTTTTAATCCCTAGGCTGTTTATATCAATTTCGATAGAAGCACCGCTTAAACGTAAACATACCTCTGTATTCTTGAAAAAACTATGTATATAACGTTGCATATACGCATTTAAATTTTCAATATCTCTATTCAAAAGATATGGCCTTAACTCACCTTTGCTTCCAAGTAATTTGTAATAATAATCGGACAACTCACGTTTACTCGTTAAATCATTTATTGCTGACCTAAGTGCTTTTCCATTCTCTACTATTTGGGCTATTTCTTGCTCATGGTTTGACTTATTTTCTTTTAACTTCTGTATTTTAGACTTTAAATTTTCAATCTGTTGTTCAAGTTTAATCTTTAAGCCATTGACTTCACCTATTTTTGCTTCTAATCCACTGACTTCTTGTCCAAGTTTATAGACCTTTTCTTTAGATTCTTTCTGTTTTTCTTGTTTTTGTTTATATTCTTCATTTATCCCTCTCGAATTTTGTTCATGACTTTCGTTTAATTCTTTTAACATAGATTCGTAGTCTTCTTTTGATGATTTAATCAAATCATCAAACTGTTTTACGGCATCGTTCAACTCTGTTTCTTTCTTTAAGATTCTTTCATTGTTTGATTTAATTTCGTCATCTAATTTAGAAACACTTGATTTTAATTCTTCAAGTTTTGATTTTTTATCAGCTACTTCTTCATCTGTTCTTATTAAAGGACGACCACAAGTAGGGCAATTCGGACTATCGAACCACTTTTGTAATTCATTCGCCTGCCTATTCAAATCTTTTTGTTCAAACGATAAGGTTTGATTCTTTGATTTAACACTTGTTATTTCTTCTTTAATCTCATTTAATTTCTTTTGATGGGTTGAATTTATTTCATCGTTAATCAACTTAAAACTATTATCTAATTCTGATTTTAATTTGTTATATTCAGCATTAATGTCATTCAACCTTTCTGTATAACTTGATAAGTCTTCCAATTGAACTTTTTGGGCTTCTTCTAGTTCAACTTTCTTTTTTTGTAATTGTTCTGAATAACCCTTTGTTTCATCAGTATAATTTTTTAATTTTTCTTCGCCGTTTAAAGAAATTTCATCTTGTAACGCACTGTTTATTTCTTCTTCAGTAGTCTTAATCAATGCTTCATAAGTTTTATAACTCCCAGTCATCTCATTGATTAACTGTGTTTTTTCATTGATTTCTTTATCACACTCTTTGATGTCTTTGTTAGCTTCATCTCTTACTTTATCCCAGATAGAATAATCACGGATACTTTCAAGAGTTTGTACACGTTGTTGAGGAGACAAATCCGAAAACGCTGACTGTATGTCATGCGTCATCATAATCGTACTATGTAATAAGTTAAATGGAATTTTTATAAGTTGATTCAGTCTTTCTTGTGTATCAGCTATTTTATGACACGATACATCTTGACCATCTATTTTAAGTATGAGATTGTTTCCAAACTGTGAATGTTTTCTGGTACGAGTTAATTCAATCTGAGTTTCGTTAGATTCGATATAAAGGGTAACGTAACAATCTTTTCCAGCAGTTTCATTAACAACTTCGTCTGCCAGAACCTCATTTGTTAGAGTCGAACCTGTTAAACACCAATAAATAGCTGAAATTATAGAACTTTTACCACACCCGTTTGTAGAAGAAGGTTCATCCAAATTTATACCTTCAATAGTATAAAGGCCTGGCTTAATTTCTAACTCAACCTTGTCTTTTATACTTCTAAAACTTTGTATCTCAACTCTTTTTACATTGAATTTAGTCATAAAAATCTCCCTGTTTATTTATGGTTACTTTATTACCAATTCAAAGTAAAGACAATTTATAAAGTGTTTTTATCCACTTCATCATAAAGTTCATAAGCGTTGGGAACAATTTGGTCAAAACTTAACACTCTTTTTTCTGGGCTTTTGATAAATCTTTTGTATTCTTCTATCGTATCAAGTTCAATCTCTGTATAAAACATTTTGTTGAACAATTCTATGGCTTCCTGAGCTTGTTCTTCTTTGCTAAAGACTATCCACATATCACTTTTATTTTTGTATTTGTTACGCTTATAATTGGCATCTACTACGCTGATACACCAACCCCAAAATTCTGGTAATTTTTCAACAATTTCATCTGTGGATAACCCAGAAAACTTTTCATTCTTCCAATTTACACGAATCTTACATATCCCTGTCGGCTTTGTTAATAAATCACGTGTTTCTTTAATCAATGGCAAACAATTCTTGTAATAAAGTGTAGTTCCTACCTTATGGTATTTCTCAGAAATCTTAATCTTACTTTTTTTCAATAATTCTTTTACAGCTTGTAATTTCTTGTTATATTTTTCATCTTTGATTTTACTTTCTGGATTTAAAGCTAAATACATCAAATTCATGTATATTCTCCCCTTTTGTTAAAATACTATTTATTTAGAAATATTTAAATTTGAGTATTTTAGAAATTAAATTTCCATTTATCTTACATGAACGGAAAATTGTGAATGTAATCGTCATATATGTTAGAAACATCTAATGTTCTTCTAACTTCTTCATCATCAAACCTTGTAAAGAACTTATCTGTATAAGAATACAATTTATCTCTGTACTTTATAGCTTCTTTTGCCAAATCTTTATAACTCTTGATTGTTGACGAACTAAAACTTATAAGCTCAAGAAAAGAATCAAATCCCTTACTTGCAGCATATTTCTCTAATTCTATTATTATTTTCTTTTTAGATTGTTTTCTAAATAAAACTAAACTGTCTTCTAACTTCTGCTCTATTGTTTTCTTTGGAGCTTGTGATTTAAAATAACACTTACCATCATCAGCTTCTACAATTTGTTCATAAGTTGCGATAATCGTTCGATTGTACCAATCTTTGTTGTTTGGATTAGATACATAAGCTTTAGCAATTTCTAAATCAGAAACCCATCTAATACCTTTATCTGGTGTATCAACACAAAATTTAGTAGCATGTTTCAAATCACCGATTATTTTCATAAATCTCCTCCTTTTGTTATAACATCAATTAGAACTATAACTTTAGAACGAAGATTAGATAAAATTTTAAAATTGAATATATTTTATTTTTGTCAAAAATTCTGTCGAATTAAAGAAAAGTAACAAAAGAAATTAATGCTCTATAGGTCCTTATAAGCTTTAAAAGAAAGAAAATATAAAATATACTCGTATAATGGACAAGCCATTATACTTCGTATATAAGAAAGAAAAACCGATTCGTGATTAGTTGTCAACGATTTTTTTGAAGTTATCCACAGACTTAAATATCGATTTCAGAGAGGTCTTTATACTCAATTTCACCAGAATCTAAATTCTTAACTTTAACTCTAATATTATCATCTTTGTCTGTCAAGACATCTACTATCTGAAATTGTTCTTGTGGCATAGACATATCCATAGAATCATCTTCAGAACTTCCATCTTCTGGTCCATAACCACCAGTATCAATATTTAAATCTCCAAAATCTCCTAAAGAATCTTCTCCTTGGCTATCTCCCTGCCCTAAATCTACAGTATCATCTTGTTGCATATCATTAGATGATAAACTTTTATTTGTGGGGGCATCCACACTATCTGTTGAATTATCAGAACCAAATCCAGCGTTAGCTTGAATAGAAGCATCAAAATTAGAAGCTACATCTGTATCATCTTCTTTTAATTCTTTTAACTTATCTATAAAAGCTCCTTTCTCTAGAGATTCTCTTTTTTTATTTTTATATAAATATTGTACAGCGGTGCCTAAACTAGCTGAAGTTGTATCCCCCATGTTACCACAACAGAAATCTTCTTCTATTGCAGATTCTTCTTTATTCCTATATTCATCTTCAGATTGACCAATAGCGTCTAACCCTAAAACCTTTGTCCATATACCTAAACCGTTATATTTAGCTCTAGGGTCATTATCTGCATAAACAATATTATCATAATTAATAAGGTCATTTACATTGTTATCAAATTTCTTTTGATAGTCTTTATAACTGGGGTCAAACGTACCAACTTTAGAATCATGTTCTTTATGAATATCAACAATAGATTGTTTATTAGCAGCAAGTTGTTGTTTTAACGAATTATATTTCTCATATTCGTTTTCTAAATTATTAGAAACATTGATTAAATCTTCTTTCTCTTGCTTATGTTGATTAATAACATCTTGTAATTCTTGTTTTCTTTTATCTAACTTATTGTATTTATTATCTAATCTTGTTCTTTTTATATTAGATATATCTGACTTGTTTCTTTCTGCATCAATTTGCTCCATTTCAGCATCAATCTTTTCTATATCCTTTTCTAAATAAAGAATTTTTATACCAAAATCGTCAGCTTTATCTTTTAAATTATTTTTTATGTCTTCTTTTGAGGAGCCTTGCTTGAATAACCAAGATTTGTTATCAAGTTCTTTTTCTAATTCTTTGTTTTTATCAGCTAAATCTTTTATTTCTTCCCATCCAGCTGTTTTGTTTATATCAGCTTCTTTCAAATCGATACTTTCATGTAACTGAATATTCTTTGGAAGCGGATATCTGTGTTCTTTTAACCAGTTGTGTAATTCAGCAACAGATTTAAATATCTCAATTTTATCGTCATGAGAGAGACATAAGTTTAAATTTTGTTTAAAAATTTTAGCGTTTTTACTGGCGAGAGTAGCAGTATTACCTTCTTCATTAACAACCCATGTGTTATAATCATTGTGATTGTTAATTTCTCTTATTTCATCTAAAATGTCTTGAACTTCTTTGTTTAGCTTTAAAGAATCGTTGATTTTATCAAGAACCTCTTTGGTCAATTTATTCTTTTTAGCTTCATCTTTTTCAGACATGGCAGAAGTTTCTTCATCGTTAAATACATCTGAAGTAACTTTACTTGGGTCAAATTCATTTTCGTTTGTATTTATAGAATGAAAAGTGTTACCTTCTTGTAAAACTGTACGATTATTGTTATTCATGGTCGATTCCTTAGCATTAAATCTAAATAATCCGTTGAGTTTATCAAATATTTTATAGTCACCGTTGTGGGTTAACCAGTTACTTTCATGTTCATCAGCACTTTCTACTATTTCTGGATTACGTCCTTTGTATGTTCTTATCATATCAGCCAAATTGTCTTCTGTATCTGTATATTTACCCTTAAGGTCTCTGTTATTTTGTAATTGTCTAAGTAAATTTCTCATTGTATTATAAATTTGTTGTTTAGAATAATTGTTTTTGACCGTCCCATTGGCTAACATCTTAAGGTCAATAAGTGTTTTAGCTGGTGTTTTTGAGAAATTGTTAACAATTTCGTTGATTACACTTTTATCGTAATCTTTAACTGGTTCAAATTTAATTTCTTTTCTATCGAATTCTTTTTTACCTTCCATCTCATGAGTAACATACATTTTATAAGCGTCTTTAAGGTCTTTTCCTTCGTTACTATGGTCTTTTAACCAAGGTACAAAGTAATTATCACGCCAAATAATAAATTGTTGTACGTTGTTTGGTAAACTGTTTATATCAGCTTTTTTAGATATTTTTGAAGATTTAAACATTGATTGAGTTGGGTCCAGATGAAGACCATATTTTTTGTTTATTCTTTCAATTACATCTTCATGACCTGGTTTAATCATACCATTTTCATCTAGGTAACTTGCTAATTTATTGGTATTTGGGTCAATATAATACCACATTGTATCTGTATATGTATTTGTATCACCAGGTATTAATGGTGTATTTCTTTCTGTTATTCCATTGTTTACGAAAGCTCTCTTCAATTGACTAGTACCTTGCCAAGTGTAACCAGCTTGATTAGACAGCCTTGATGATGAAACTTTATCAATGTTACTCAAGATTCTTTCTTTTTCTTCTTCACGGATTTTTTCACATTCTTCGGGACTTTTGTTTCTACACCATCTCTCACAATTCTCATCATAATTGTATATGGCATCCCACAGTTCATGTAAGGTACCATTTTTTTGCCAATCGTTCGAATCTTTACTAATGGCTCTTTTTATAGCTTTATCGCTTTCGTTAAAGATTTCAAATAAGTGTGGCGCAATAAAATAGTCGTTTTTCATGTTTAATCCTTCAAGTGTAATCTTATATTTAGAACTTTTTTAGATAAATGGAAATTTAATTTAAAAATTATAAAAAATTCACATGTTCTTATAAACAGTTGTTAAAAAGAAGGAGACCTAATTTTATGTGGAGTGGAAATAGTGATATTCTTAACCACCAGTCGTCTAAAAATTACATGTACAATGATAAAGTCTTTATTTTAGATGAAATTACTGACGAAAATTGTGCATATCTGATTGGTGATTTGAGCAACTTTATCTTTGATGAACAAAATAAAGGTAAACAATTAAATTTTTTCATAAACAGCCCTGGTGGTGAAACTTATGTTATGATGTCCATTATTGGACTCATGAACATCGCTAAACTTTATAACATTGAACTCATAACATTTGTTTTAGGAACAGCTGCTTCTGCTGCTTCCATGATAGCTGTACAAGGTGATAAACGTTTTATGAGCAATATTTCACGTCATCTTGTACATTTTGGTTCAATTTGGGACGTTACGACTAAAAATAGCGAGATTGAAAAGATTTATGAACAAAACAAAGAGTATGCTGATAATTTAGATAAGCTTTATTTAACAGCTTGTAGAGGAAAACTGACTAAGACAGTGCTAGATAGATTGAAAAGAGATGAACGTGGCTATCTAAACGCTGAAGATTGTTTAAAATATGGTTTTTGTGATAGCATTATTGAAGATGAATTAACTCAAAAGAGATATTATGATATCCAGAGAGATAGTTTTGATAGAAATTTTATGCAGGGCATTGTTTCTAAACCAAAAAAGAAAAAAGTCGTCAAAAAAACTTCAAAATCCGTAAAAACTCCATCGAAGAAAGGAAAAACAAATGGTAAATAAGGACGAAATATTAGAGTATTATCATCAGTTATGTCTTTTGAGTAAAAAATCATTAACTCGTGAACAATATAGAAGTATGAATCCTAGATTTTCATCTGGTTTGATTGAAAAGTTGTGGGGAAATTGGAAAAATTTTGCTTTAGCGAGCTATTCTTACAGTAGAAATTTGGTAAGAGAAGAAATTCATATACCGAACAGTGTTTCACAGAGTAAAATTGTCATTGTATCAAGTGTGTTTTCTGGTGAATCTTATGATGAATCTGCATTTGAACTGTTAAAGGGTATGGCAAAGCACTTAAACGCTGATTTACGTCTACTTTATATCAATACGAGTAAAAAGAAAAAGTTTACAGAGCAACAGTTGAACGAATTAGAACCATATTTAGTGCAAGATTTATCGTTTACACAAGACAAATATTGTGTTTGTAAAAGTATTGACCTAAAATCAAGTTGTAAAAAGCCTTTAACAAATGTTGAAAAGATTTCACATGATTATAATCTTATTGTAATTTCTTCTGCCAAACAACAATGTAAGATTTTACCTTATGATACTGCAAATGAAACATTTAAGGTTGCTTATTCTACTGGTACAATTTCAAAGTTTGATTATAAAAACACCATAAATGGTTACATAGATAGAGAATATAACAAATGTGGTGCTGTTGTCTTGGAATATGATGAAACGAAATCTAGATATTTACCAAGAAATGTAGAAGTAGTAAACAATGAGATATATGATAAAGACAATATTTTCTATTTTGATAACAATGGTGATGTAAGGGTTAAAAAAACTAATATAGACGCTTTAGTTCTTGGAGATTTACATTTACCAGAAGCTGAATGGACATCTGTTGCAGAATCTATAACTCAAATTCGTGCTTATAAACCAAAGTATGTTTTAATTGGAGATTGGTGTTCTTTCAACTCTATAAATCATCATGAAGCTAATAAATATTTAGATAAAGTTAGGAATTGTCAAGAACCTTTAGCAAAAGAATTAAATGAATGTATTACACAATTGAATCACTTCGTAAATATGACTGAAAATTGTGAATTTTTAATTATTCATTCTAACCATGATGAGTTTTTAGACAAGTGGTTAAACAGTGGTGAAATGTTTAAAGAAAAAGATAACGCTGTTATTGGCTGTGACTTGTTTTCTTGTTTATCTAAGAATGAAAACCCTTATTTTTATTATGAGTTAGATAGTAGAGTTAGATTTTTAAAGAAAGGTGAGAATTTTACTTTACATGGTATTGTTCTTTCTAATCATGGTCACGTTGGTTTATGTGGTACTAGAGGAAATTCAAATACTTATGTAAGAACTTACCAGAAATCTGTTACTGGACATACTCATTCTCCAAAGATAGAAGATTCGAATTATACTGTCGGAACTTGCAGTAGAATTAACTTGTCATACACAGACCATTTGAGCAATTGGGCTTTTGCTAATGCTTTTGTTCATGAAAATGGTACTGTTCAGTTAATATTTTAGATTATTGACTTTACAAATATGTTTTTGACAACTATTTTCTTATCAGAGATTGAAATTTTAGGTGAGGGCGACTATATATGAAAATAATCAAAGGTAAATTTTGTATGCCGTGTCGTATGTTATCTCAATGGCTTAGTGATAATCATATTGACATTCCAGAAGAATTTTCAGATGACAATCCAGACGTTGAAAAATATGGAATTAAACAGACACCAGCTTTAATTACAGATGATGGGGTTGTTATTCAAGGTTTAGAAGACATTAAAGAATATTTAGAAGAGGAAGAGTAACATGAAAAAGTTTTATGCGGTTGGTAAAAATGTTTTTGTAAAAGAAATTGAACAAGAGAATATTGTCGGGGGGTTTGTAATTCCAGATTCAGTAAATATAGATTTTACAATTGGAGAGATTGTTTCTATTGATACTGGATATTATGAAAACGGTATGTATATTACAAACCAGTTTACAGTAGGTAATGTAATCGCTTTTCCTAAAGTAGCTGGTACAAAAGTTACATTGAATGGCGAAAAGTTGATTCGTGTTATGGCAAATGATATCGTAGCTGTTGAAAGAGAAGGAGAATAATATATGTCAACAAGTGCATATTTTGATAAAGAAGCTCAAGATGCTTTAGTAACAGGCTTAAATTTAGTTAGTAAGGCTGTTGGAAGTACATTAGGTCCTGCTGGTAGTACTGTTGTTTTTCAAGAAAAAGATAAACCAGTGGTTATCACAAAGGATGGTGTAACAGTAGCTAAACAGATTAACCCTAAAGATGAGAAAGTCAGATTAGGTGCTGAACTTGCTATCAACATTAGTAAGAAGCAACTTGATTCTGTTGGTGATGGTACAACTACTGCTTGTGTTTTAGGTAATGCTATTGTAAATACAGGTGTTCGTCAGATTGAATTAAGTGATTCTAAAGTAAATCGTACTGCTGTTCGTCATGGTATTGAAAAAGCAAGAGATTATGTTATTAATAAACTTGTTTCTTTAGGTAAAGGTATCGAAACAGATGAAGATTTAGTTAACATTGCAACTGTTTCAGCGAATGGTGACGAATCACTTGGTAGAATTGTTGCAGAAGCTTATAATAGAGTTGGTAAAGACGGCATTGTTCAAGTTGAAGAAACAAAAGACCGTACGACTTATTTACAATTCAAAGAGGGTATGACTTTTGCCAAAGGTTGGACTTCACAATTCTTTGTAAACAATCATGAAGACCAAACAGTTGAATATGATAATCCAAAGATTTTGTTATGTGAATCTAAGATTTCTAACTTTGCAACTCTTGTAGATGTTATTCAAGGTATCAGTAAAACTGGTGCTCCTGTTGTTGTTATTGCTGAAAGTTTTGATTCTAGCGTAACACAAGGTCTTGCTATGAATATCATTCGTAGTGGTGGTCAACTTAAGGTTGCTTGTGTAGAAGCTCCTGGCTATGGTGACCGTAGATTAGATTTATTACGTGATATGGCTGTTTATTTAGGTGGTTGTGTAGCAGATGACCCTCTTGGTAAAAAATTAGAAACTATTTCACCTATTGACTTTGGTTCTTGTGAAAAAATTATCATTAAAAAAGATGAAACAATTATCCGTGGTGGCATGGGTAATCCAGAACAAATTAAAGAACGTATCAATAGTATTCAAGGTGTTATAAGCAATCTTAAAGAAAATAATACATTTGAAAAAGAACAACTTGGTAAACGTATTGCTGCTTTGACTACTGGTGTTGCCGTAATTAAAGTAGGTGGTAGCTCTGAAGAAGAAATTAAAGAACTTAAAGACAGATTAGACGATGCTCAATGGGCTGTTAAGTCTGCTCTTCAAAGTGGCTATTTACCTGGCGGTGGAACAACTCTGCTTCACATTTCTGAAACAGTACAAGAAAATGTTAAAACAGACAACGCTGATGAAAAATTGGGTGTTGAAATTGTAGCTAGGGCGTTAAAGGCTCCTTTCCGTACAATTCTTGAAAATGCTGGAATTGACCCAGAATCTACAATGAAGAAAGTTTTGGAACAGAAAGATATTAATGTTGGCTATGATGCACGTAACCTTGAAGTTAAAAACATGGTTGAAGCTGGCATTATTGACCCTGTTAAGGTTGTTACAGGTAGTATTTACGCTGCTACTTCAATTGCTTCTGTTGTTTTAACTTCAGATGTTATCATCACAACAGATAAAGAAGAGAACACTGGGTTATCTTTAAATATGATGCCTGGTGGGATGATGTAAAGTTATCACCGCAAGCCCGAAGGTCAATAGTGTAAAAGCTATTGACCTTTTTTCGTAATACAATTAGTGGTTTAATAACATTTTTGTCGTCAATTAGTAAAATTTAAGTTCTAATTGTTATGTTAAAAATTGGATAATTCATATGGCAAAAAGTTCTTCTAAATCAAGATTGAAAGAAGTTGATTTTTCTTCGTATAACTTGAGAGACGCATATATTACAGATAATGTTAGCTATATTGCTGCGTTACGTGATGAAGCTTTATTTTCTAATTGGGGAATTAAAGTTCTTGTTCGTGTGCCTGCTCATGAGGAAGATATAAATGAGAATAATGTAGATGAATATTCGAACTTTGTTGATATTGAATGGATTGATACAGTAGAAACAGTGGTTCCGAAGTTTAATGATTACCGTATAAATGTTTCTGATGAAGGAATGACAGCAGATGGTACTACTGGGGTTTATCCATTAGAGATTTTGATACCAACAAAGTTACATCTACCAAGAAATTCAAGAATTGTTTTAAGTGAACATGACGCTTATGAAAATAAAATTGCTCGTGAATGGGTTGTTTTAAGTACTCAAATGAAGCAATTGAGTGGAAGTAAATCTTATTCTCAAATTGCTGATTGTACGCCTGCAAGAAGAACAACTTACGATAGTGCAAATACATCATATTTATCAGAGTTCTGGTTTGATTATGCCATTGACGTTCCTGTTAAAGTAGATGAAATCAAGGCACAAGGTATCATTTGGTTCTTAAGAGAAGGTATACCACGTAGTAAACTTGTCATCGGTAAAAGATATGGAGAAACCTACGAACAGGTTAATGATATAAGTGAATACGTAGAATACGTTAGAGTTCCAGTTTATTATGATAATAGAATCAAGAATTTGGTTAATTCTGGTAGTGGATTTGTCGTTGGTGATGTCCATGAATTGTACGATAAAGATGGGAAGAAGTTATATGTCATAATAGATGATGAGGAAAACATTAGAGTACCATTGTCAGTTAAAATTACAAGTGTGGGACAAAATGGTGAAATAACTGGATACGAATACAACGTTGAAAGAGGATATACTTTATTTGGAAAAGATGGTGTTTTACAAGTTACCATTAGAAACGCTGTTTTAGATATAAATTGTGTGGATGTGAATAATCAAACATATCAAGAAACAATTACATCGTTGAAAGTTTCTTCTCCACGATATATTTACCCACAAAATAAAATTGCAAAATTTTCTGGAAAACGTATCGCAATTTCAGTTCTTATATAATATAGAGGAAGAAAAATGGCTATTTATGGTTTACAAACAAATTACATGAATAAGATACTTAAAACTTACTTTGGGTCTGAAAAGCCTGAATTAGTTAACAAATATGCTTATGTCGGTTTAGGTTTAACTCAAGATGGAGCATTGATAAATACAGAATGTTTCAGTGAAGTTTTTGATGGGAAACCTGTTGGTAATTATAGAAGAGCTAGAGCTGTATTTGGAGAAGCTGTTGATGGCCAAATTTCTAATCTTAATGAAATTGTATTCAATACAGCTGGTGAGGATTGGACAGAAGCTTCTAAAACTGTTTGTATGGTTGGAATTTTTGATACATTAGATTATCAAGATGAAGAAGGAAACATGGTTGAACCTTTAATTGTTTTGAAACTTCCAGATTCAATAACTATTAAAGAGGGTGAAACAATCTTTTTGACAGCAGGCTCTCTGAATTTAACATTGACGGATGAATAAAATGACAGATTTAGTAAATTTTGAATTATCACCATCTTTTTTAAATCGTATATTAAATAACGAATTTGGTACACCAGATTTATCTTATGATGATTATAGTGTTTATGCTGGACTTGGTATAGAGTTCGATGAAGATAGTTTTAGTTTTACGAAAGAACCAGTTTCTAAAGGTTTTACAATCTTAAGTACACCAGTATTATTTTCTGAACCAATAAATGGAATATTGAGAAACTCTAGTCCTTTAGAGTGGCCAAAAGCTACTGTAGATTGGACATCAGGAACGGATACAATAAAATATGTCGGTTTATATTATCGTAAAGAAAATATTAATTTTGCTGTTAATCATAAATACGATTACGAGCTTGTTGCTGTTTTACCTTTATTACCAGAGGAAACGGTGAAAAAAGGTGAAAAAGTAACGTTGAATACAAATGCGATAGAAATAAAATTATCAAACCGCTAATCTAGGAGAATTGACATGGAAGATAAAAGTAAAGAAAGATTTTTAATGACAGAATCCACTAAAAAAATCATGGATGAAGTTATTACAGAGGATATTGAAAATTTAGATGACTATGAGCTTGTTAGAAGAATAAATGAGACTAAGAAGCTTGTGGCAAAATTAACAGAATCTGGTCAGATAGAAGTGAAAATGGTTTTGTTTGACTAATTTTACAAAGGAATACTAATCTATGAAAGAAAAGAACTCTATAACTTTTCCATTTTTGTGTATCTCATATTACGCTTCTTCTAAAAATGAAATAGATAACAGACATTCATTCGACTATTGGATGAGAAGTAAGCTTGTGCGTATTGTTTCTGACAAAAGTTTCGCACGTGGGGACGTTTTAAAAGTAAATTCTGTTGAAAATACTTCATCTGGGATAGTCATAAACGTAGAAGTACAAGAGGAATGGAATTCAGAACTCCCTGTTCTTTGTTTTGTTTCAAGTCGTTTAGTTTATAACAGATGGTCGAAATTTCAATTTAAACCAACAGCAGGTATTCAGATTATAGAGCCAATTGAACAAGTTTTGTCTGGAAACTATTCGATTGGTTTAATTTTGCTATGTTATAAATCTGGTAAAATATCTTGCCAAGATACCGTTGGTCACAATGATTTTGACGTAATTGTGAACTTGAAATGGGAATAGGGATACAATTTTAAAGTTCTATATAAAATACTCTTTGGATTGTATATAAAGGTGAAAAAATGGTTAAAAGTGTAATTAAAACATTGTTAGAAAGCTCTGCTTATGATGAAGATACAAGAACATTGTTTATCTCTAACCCAGGAATTTCGTTTACTGGTTTAAAGGCTCTGGCTAAAAAACATAATTTTACAATTGGGACTACCCAATCTGGTGAATATGTTGCTGTTCCTACTTCTTTTAAGTATAACAATGAAGATGTATCTCTTTATGATAACTTTTTAGACACTTATACACATTATGATACGAATTATGGTACTCTTTTAACTGTATATAAAACTGTAGATTTGATGACAGAAAATCTTGCAGAAGTTGATTTAATTTTAAACACTTATGTAGCAGAAGTTCTTGGTCAAGGTTTCATTGACAATCCATTGAATATTACAATTTCTAATAAAAAGGCTCAAGATTTAATTCAACGTGTATTCTATAAGAATAGAATTTATGATAGATTACCTAATATCACATATAATCTTGCCAAATATGGTAATTATGGGTTTGCATTGTGTTATCCTTATTTAGAAAAATGGATGACAGATGAAGAAACACAAGATTTTCACAGAATAGATGTTTTAGAAGATTTGACTATTGCTTTTGTTAACCCGCAATATTTTAGAGTTAACACTGACGAATATTACAATCCAATTAACTATGTTACTTCAATGCCTAACACATTTGTTTCTGATACAAAGAGTTCTGTGTTAAACAATAAAGTATGGCAACCATGGCAATTTTCTCATTTCTTGCTACCGTCTGATATAACAGAACCTTATGGAAAATCGATGCTTTGGTCTATGCGTTCTGCTTTCGACCAGTTATCAACCTTGGAATCATTGCTCGGTATTTCTCGTGCCAGTATGATTCAACGTATCGTATTTTACGTTCCACTTCCTGCTGGATTAAATGTTGTAGATTCTTACGGTTTTATGAATGAGTGGAGGTCAAATTATCTAAATACAATCTTTACAGATACACAAGGTGTTAAAGCTGGTCGTAAAATTCCAGGTGCTTTATCAATTCTAACATTACCAGAATCTGCTGATGGAAAGAAAGTGTCTTTTGAAACAATCCAGAATACAAACCAGGGTTTACTTGAAACAGATGATGTTGATTACTTCTTAGATAAGATTTTGAGAGCTTCTGGGCTTCCTAAAGGTTATTTGGTTGGTGATGAAACGATTACAACTGCTCAGGCTCTTTCTGCTCAAGACTTGAAGTTAAAAAGAACACTTATTCCTCTTAAAAAAGGTTTATTAAATGGTATTTTGAGCTTAACAGAAAACGTTTTAACACATGCTGGTTACGATGTAGACAAACTTGATATTGAAGTCAGCTTAAATGAACCAGTTCAAATTTCTGCTGATACCATTGAAAAATACAGTAATCTCATTGACATTGTAGGTAAATTCAGAGAGTTTAATCAACAAATGACAGACATCAATGCGTTTCAAGCTTTGATTAAAATGGGTATGCCGATTGAACTTGCTTCTCTTGTATGCTCTACTAATAGTATAAATACTTTATCTGATAAAACTGATTTAGCTAAATTCTTGAAAGGCCAAAAGTTAAAGAGTACATCTAATATCACTAACCCAGATGCAGATACAGACATGGGAGAAAGTGTTGTTGGTTATAAAGTTTCTTCAAAAACATTCTTGAAAGAAAATGATTACTTAAGTAAGTCGTTAAAGAAGGCTTATAGTATTATAACAGGAGGAGATGACAAGGTTGAACTAAAAGAATCAGTCTATCGTTCTAAGAAAGCTGGTGTTTTAGATGAATCAAAATAATAAATTAATTACTGGTGTTTATTTAGTTGAAAGAAAGTGGGGCCTTATTTGGTTAAAAAATAAGCTAAAGAATGTCAATGAAACTGTGAAAGACGATAAGTTCTATGTAATGTTACTTCAATGCTTTGGAGCAGATTATACTGCAAAGATATTAGAAGCGTTGAGTGAAGAAAAAAAGCTGTTAATAGATTTTGATAAAGAAAAGGTTAAAGTAGTTGACACGAAAGATGTTCCATTTGTTAAGAGTCTTGCGTTTTATTTTAATCCACAGAATATACAAGCAGAACTTGATAGCGGTGAACAGATAGATATATATGGTTATAATAAGGAGGAGGACTTATGAGTAAAATAAACCCATTTACAGATGGAAGAAAGATACCAGAAATTTCTATAAACGTTAAAGTTAAAGTAGATACAGAATCTAACGAAGATAATGAGAATTGGAACAAAGTTTTTGGTTATTTAATGAGAAAACCAAGAACTAAGGTTGAATTTATAAATGTTGCAGATATACGTAAGTTATCTTTGGACAATATTACAGTTGAAAGTATAAAATCTCACATTCAACAAGAGGATTATGAGAAACTTAAGACTATTGAATCCATTTTTAACGAAAAATTAACTCAAGACGTTAAAGCGTTTGTTTTATCAATTTTGAAGGTTAAACCAACAACCATTGAATCACTTGTAAACTCGTTATAGTTTGTTAAAATTTACACTTTTAAGATAAATGGAAAACTTACGATTAAATTAGTAAGTTCTAAACAAATATCAATGTATTAGGGTAAATTAAAATGGCAACAAAATTATTCCCAAATTTAGAAAGAGTTACAATAAAAGAACACGCTAAATCAAATAATTACGAAGATTACATAGGTGTTGTACTAGATAAAAAGAACAACACTTTTAAGGTTGTTGAGGGTAGATTTACAGACAAAAAAGACATGTACGAAAAGATGAAGGCACGTGGTCTCATCTTACGTAAAGCTTATGAAAGAAAAGTTTGGGAATGGATTGAAGCTAATGCCGATGGTGTTATTATCGCTTATCTTATGCTAAGTACTGCTTTTAGTAAATGGCGTTCAAACAATGTGTTGCATAAATATTATCAAAAACTTCTTACAGATATTCCAGAATTAAATCGTGAAAGAGACAAAGGTAACCCGAATACTCGTGGTGGTGATTTTATTACAACTGATGATGAAAAATCACCAGAAAGAAAAACTGAATCTGTTGAATTAGAAGAAGAAAAGAAAGATTATAATGATGATGAAAAACATCTTGTACAATTTTATGGTATCACTAATCCAAAGAAAGATGAAACAATTTTAACTAGTGGTAATGTCACTCTTCCAAACAATATAACAAAAAAAGGAACACACGGTGATTTCTTTAGTTTAAAAAATATATACAACATTAAACTATTGGATTTAATTGATTCTTATTTAACTGGTAAGAATAAAAAAGGCATAAAAAAAGATAAAGTAAAATTAGCAATAACGTTAGAAAATGGTAATGAAGTATTTCGTATTTATGATATAAAAAATATAAACAACGATAAACAAAAATGTATTAATGCCAAAACTATTCATGTTACAGATAGAAGAGGTAATGATTTTGGTACACGTTATGATATGGCTGTAAAAGAGTTTGGTTTAAACAAATTTGATTTCAAGCTCATTGGTATCACAGAAGAAAAAGAACTCTTAAATTTATCTAACGAAGAACCAGTCGATGAAGAATCAGCTGGAAAGAAAATGAAAGTTTTATACAACAATAAAGGTGAATTAAAAGACCCTGTTGTTGCAGAAATGATAAATGAGTATCTTAACACAGATAATATAAAAAATAGAACAGGTATAGATACACAAAATAGATATTTTTTAATTGAAGTTTATATTGATGGTGAATTGAAAAAGTCTTATACAAAGGCTAGTGTTATAAGTGATTTAAAAGAAATAACAGATGGTGTAGTCAAATATTCAATTGACCCTGATAAAAGTATCAGTTTACAGATAGACCCTTATATCGGAAGGTATAGAAAAGCAATTGAACAGGGTAACACAAAATTAGAAGATAGTGAAGCCTTAAAATTGTTAACTTTACAAAAATTATATTCTTTAAACAACGCATCACTTAACACATCAAAAATTAGTGGTTGGCAAGCAAAAGCTGCAAACCAATTAGGTGGGGATTCTGGTGAAAATAGAAGAAAGATAACCGAAAACATAGAGTTAAATCACTTTTTGTCTGATTTAACAAGTGACAAAGGTGATACAATCGGTATTGTTAAACAAGATGGTGATGTTGTTGATGTCAATGGACAACATATTGGTAAAGTAGAAGGAAATTCAACAAAGGCTTATGATGATAAAGGTAAATTCATTGGATATGTTGATAAAGATGGGCATGTCATTGAAACTTTATTACAACAAATGAATCTCTATATAGAGAATAACATCGCTAATCATGAGTTAAACAACACTTTTTATACAGGTATACCTTCAAATCAATTTGTTCCTTTTGAGATTGGTGAGATTAAGGAAGTAGCTAGAAAACTCCAGATAGGTAAACCGTTAGCAGAAAATGAAAATGAAAGAAAAGAATTACTCAAAAATGTAATTTGGTATGTTTTAGCATCTTCTAAACAAGAAAAAGAAAGTAATAAAGGCTGGTCTAAAAAAGCTTATCAGAACAATTTGTTAGATTCTATAGACAATGCTGCGGAACTTATTGAAAAAATGAATTCACCTAAATCTGGTGGTCCAAATCCTAAAACTGGTGGTGGCAATAGATATTATGAAGAACAAATTGGAAGTTTATCACAAGTTAGAGAAAATCTTTCTAAATTAATAAGTAAAGCAGAACGTAGTGGTTTACAAATACCACCGTTTTATAAAGATTTGACACAAGTAAATCCAGCTAAATATCATGAACCTACTCCAGATGAAGTGAAAAGTGCAGAAGATTTTGCTTCTAGTAGAGCTAATGAAATCTCAGCAGAAGCTGAAAAATATAAACAAGATAAAGAAGATTTTCTAACCAGAAAACCTGATGAGATACCAGAGGTAGAGATACCTTTTGATAACATTAGTGATAAGATAAAAGATTTTGTTTACGAAAAATTTAATAGGGAAGCTGAAAAAGAAATAAAGAGTCAAAACGAATATGTGGTTTATAACGAAGTTAAATACAGATATAATGTTTACAAAGATAAAAATGAAGATGAAGAAGAACAAAGTTTTGAAGATTTCTACAAAGCTAATGTAGATAATGTTAGAAATGAGGTAACAAAAGAATTAAATTTAGATAATTCTGAACAATTAGATAAAAGAAAAGAAAAGATATTAGAGCGTGACAAAGAAGAAATACAAAATGAAATAAAACAAATATCTTACGATGTTGTCAATTCAGCTAAAGATTTTGCTAAAAAGGACGCTTTCGATGAAAACCCTAATGCATCAGAAGAAGATATTAAAAATAAGTTAAAAGATATTAGTTGTTACGAAAGAGCTTTAGAAACTATTTTATCTGATAAACAAGCTGCACAAAAAGAATCTGTTAAAATAACACAATATGATAACGATGGTGCAACTTTAATGCACAGATACAGTCCATATCAAGGTGCTGGATTTAACTATAGTGCAGGACCGATTAAGATGACTGGACAAATTGTAGAGGATATGACTAAAACTGAATTGAATCCAAAATTCTTTGAAAATGATGTTTTAATTCCAGAAGTTAGAGACGCTTTGTATAAAATTGCAATAGTCTTCAAAGATTATTTGGATTTACCGTTTGAAGTTAAAGATATTTATTTTACTGGAAGTAATGCAAACTACAACTATACAGACGAAAGCGATATAGACTTACACCTTGTTTATGATTTTGAACAAGCTGGTGTAAATGCCGAATTACTTTCTAAATATTTGGTTGCTGCCAAGAAAGACTTTAATAACAAATATGACATTAAAGTAAAAGGTCAGCCTGTTGAGTTAGGTTGTGAAAACATAAGTGAACCTTTGATATCAACTGGTGTATACTCACTTGGTGCAAATACATGGGTAATCAAACCCACTAACTCTGGAATAGAGATACCAGATGTTGACATGAACGCTTTCAATGATTTATCAATGAAAATTGATGATACAATAAAAGCTCAAAACTATTCTGCTATCGAGAATTTATGGAAGAAAATAAGAGAACTTCGTAAGGATAGTTTGTCAAATGAAGGTGAGTTTGGTATGGGTAATATGTTGTTTAAGAAATTACGTAATGCAGATTATTTAGAGAAGTTACGTAACAGTATGTATGACGTACAAAGTAAAGATTTGTCTTTAGAATCTTCTAAAGCTTTAGGTGAAGCAGAATTAAACGACAAAAAAGACTATTCAGAATATTTAAAAGACTTAAAAGATGAGTTGGAAACAGAAGAAACACAAGATTTGTTAACAGATAAATCGTTGCTAAAATATTTAGATGGATATAAAGATAGAAGTGATAGACAAATTACTCCAATCAAAGATGGTGTGCTTGAAGAAGAAGTAGGAGGTAGAGCTTTATCTAAAGCGATAAGATATGCAGAAAACGATATCCCACCAGACATTAGTGACTATGAATATTTTGATTTAGACGGAAACATTTGTGCAATCGATTGTGTTATAAAAAGAAATAAAGACACAGGAGAAGATGATGTAAAAATATACAAGTCTCCAGTCAAAAGAGAAAAGACAGCTAATGGTTCTTTTGCATTTATGAGACAAGCAGACAGTAAAGAAGAAATATCTATTGAAGAGATGAATGAAATCTTAGAAAACAATAGACATCGTTTGGAAGATACAACTCATCTATACGATAATTTAGACGAAGTTTTAGAAAAACTCTATGCCGAAAGAAATAATAGAAAAACTGATTTTGATAAATGGGTAGAAGAAAACAACGATTATCTTCATTTAGACGAGATATATCCTAACGAAGAAGATAAGTTTGAACGTAACATGGCTTTACATCAGTTATACAATCTCAATAGACATGGTGTTTCTACTCTTGTTTTGCGTAATGAGGTTATACCAGAACAATATGGTGTACAAATGCCAAAACCAGAAATGAAGGTTGAAGAAGATACTGATAGGGAAAAACTTAAGGCTGCATACAATCAGTTTAAATTAGATAATACTAAAAAGAAAGTAAGTTACTTACATGTTAGCAATTCTGATGAGTTAAATAAAATTAATAAGGTGCTTAGAGCACTTGAAATAAGTCCAGATTACTTGACTAGATATATTTATGAGCATGTAAAAGAATACGATAAGACACAGAGAAAGAATATTGACCATGAGAACATTTGGAAAATAGTTGGTGTAGAAGACGTATCAGAGTATCTTACCCCAGAATACCTTAAAAGAGATGGTACGTTTGATGAAGATAAGTTACCAATTAATCCGAATTCTGTTAAGATAACGATGAGAGATGTATCAAGAACTGGTAATGCGGATATGAATAAGGCTAAAGAATTCACTGTGTCGAATGTAAAAAACATAATAAAGGCGTTCCCAGAAGAAAACGATATAGATTCTGATGACGATAAGATATCTGCAGATGTTCTTAATTATTCTTCTAGTAATCTTGATAGAGTTAGAAGTAATCCACAATCTAACTTCTATTGGCAATTGTTAACAGATGACCAAGTTAAACAAGTTTTAAGTTATGCACAATCTGATAGCTTTAAATCTAAAATAAAAGAAGAATTAGCAGCCTTGAAGAATGAGATGGCAATGCTAAATGTAGAGTTACCAGAAGATAAAAAAGAACTTTACAAAAAGAAAATGCAGTATCGTAAGAAAAATGAAGATTTAATATACATGTCAACTAAAGATTTAATTGATGTATATAACAATCTTACCCCTAATGATAAGAATGGTATTTTCCTCATAATGAGAGCTTTAGGGTCTGTAAATGATAATGCAAAGCTTAAAACTGGTAAATTAGATACAGCACGTGGTGTTGGTTTCTATATAAAATTACCGAAAGAAGATAATACTGCAATGGGCGTTAAACATCAAGGCACGATGACTAAGACTAGTGTGTTAGATAAACTTCATAAGAATTCTGGAGGTTTTTAATGTCAGGGTTTCGTGATATAGTTGAAAGAGTTCTACGTGAAGGAGATAAGAAAATCTTTGATAAAGATTCTGGCTATAACGTATCAGAAGATGAGAATCTTTATTGTGATTTAATCAAAAAGAAATGGCCAGATGCAGAAAAATCTGTTACTTTCGATGATTTTAGAAACCCAGAGAATCATAGGCCATGGCAAGTGGATATATTTGTTCCATCTGAAAATATGATGGTTCAAATCCAAAAAAATTGGAAGCACGGTAGAAGACCATATAATCCAGAAGACCCAAGTTGTCAATCTGACGTTGATTGGTTGAAGTCTAAAAAAGGTGAATATTATGACAAAGTGTTATACACTTGGACAGAGCTTGACCCGTTGAAAAGAAAGATTGCTAAAGACCTTGGATACAAATATGTCGAAATTTTTAATCTCGATGAATTTTTAAAATGGTATAAGAATCCAGAGTTAACTTATGAAGAGTATAAATATCCAACAAGTCTTCAATATGACAGTGATGAATATTTTAAGCAGAAAGAAAGAGGTCGTGATATTTACGGTAATGATTCAAAACCTTATGCTGCATAAGGAGTAAACTATGTCTGAATTTCGTAAATTAGTTGAAAATGTTTTAAAAGAAAACGATGTCGATTGGGTAGCTTTTGATTCTGCTGCTGCAAGACAATTAGATTATGAAAACGAAATGGATAATTATGTAGAAGAACTTATTTCTAATGGTGAAGTAAACATAGACGATAAAACTAAACAAAATAAGTTTTTTGATTACATTTATAGTATAGATGATGACATAGGGTTTGACCCAGAAGATTTAAGAAAGGAAGGTAATCTCATTTATTTGGCGTAAATTATTGAGTTCTAAATATAAAAGACATTTTAACATAAGGATATGAACATGAGTGAAATTAGAGACCGTATAGTTAAAGTTTTAGAAGAATCACATATTTCTTTCATGGAAGAAGGCATCAAAGATTATCTTCCGAGAACAGGTTTTATTAGAAATGATGACGAAGATAAAGATTCATCTAAACTTGGTGCTTTTCTTGGTCAAGGAACAGATGAGCAAATGAGAATGGCTAAAATTATTGCCAAAGTTAAATTTGCTAATGGTGATAGAATGGGTAGAGTTTCAAGTGAAGATTTAAAACATTTTGATGAATACAAAAAGCAATATGATAAAATGTTTGGCTCTAGTGAAGAAATGGAAGAAGGTTGGAAAGACAATTTGAAGAAAGCTGCTGGTGTTGCTGCTGTAACTGGTGGTTTAATGGCTGGTGGTGCTCAAGCTGCTAATAATCAAATATATGTCGACCCTTATGAAGACAATGATATTCCACCATCAGAATATTCTGAATTATTCAAAGGCGTAAAAGAGATTGACCAAATTAATCAGACTGTTACTGATGAATATGGTAACGTGTGGACTTTTGATGAATGGCAAGAGTTACAAGATAACATTGACCCAAATGGCGAAGGTAATCCACCAGAGAAACTTGATAAATTTTATGATTCAAACGAAGAGGATATTTAAGGATAGTATCATGAGTGAAATTAGAGACCGTGTATTGAAAGTATTAAAAGAATCTCCAATAGATTATGTAGCTGCAGTATCAGAAGATGCTAATGGTAACATTGATACATTAACTATGGATATTCCTTTGTTCTTACGTTTACTTGAATATGCTAAAGAAGATGCTAAAACAGATTTAGACTTACATTTTGTTACAGAAAATGCTTTAGAGTGCATGAAAGGTAAAGATAAACTTTCGATGGATTGTTATGAAAATATTATCCCATCGAAAGAACAACAATCAGAAGAAAACAAAGAGGTAGAAAATGAGTCACTTTAGAACACTCGTTGAAAGTATCATGAATGAATATTGGGGTCATAATCCATATGACGACAATGACGGTGAAGATGAGTATCGTGATTGGTTAGAAGAACAAGATTATAGAGAGGGTTATGCTGTTTATTTAGGTAAAGATAACGAAGGTGAAGATGTTTTTGCCACAGCTGATAAATCTATTCCAGAAGAACCAGATTATACCCCATGTACACAAATTGAATCTCAAGATGTTTTCGAGTACAAATGGGATAATTCACAAGAAGAAGCAGAGGCAAGAAGAAAAGCTGAAGAGTTTGCTAATGAATGGAAAGAACATTTTCCAGATAACAGTGTTGAAATTGTTAAAGTGTATTCAAAAAATGAAGACAATTGTTTATTTCATAGAACGAAACAAGAAGTATATCCGTTTGAGAATTGGGATTATGGTGAATATTTGAATGACAAAAAAGCTACTGCATCTGAATTCAATTGGGAATTAGAAAACGGAAAATAACAGAAGGAAACTAAAATGGCTGATTTTGGTCCAATACGTAAAATAGTAGATAAAGCGATAGCGTTAGATTTAGCAAATCCTAATCTTGCAATATCAGAAAAGGAAAGTTTGCTAAAAGAAGCAGCTATTTCGTTGGGTACTTTAGACTATTTTAGAACATTCCCAATGAAAATAGTCTATTGTACGACATATAATACATCAGGTAGTGGTCAGACTACGTTCAACTGGGCTGGTCTTACTCCTCCGTATACTGATAACGGGGGTATGTATATCCCTTTCAATGATATTCTTACTAAAGGACAGCCAGCAGTACCAGAAGACCAGCTTGAAAACGCTTATTTTCTCGGTGTTTTTCGTATTGAAAGACCATATTGGTCAAACTATTCAAATCCATCACTTTGGGAAAAACAAATGTTCGGATTTCAAGTCAGTTCAACTAACTTTGACTTGATGTCTAACGTTTTGAGTAATACTTACGATGAAATTTCAACTGGTCAACCTGTACATCACATCAATAGAATGGAAAATCGTGTTGAAATTCTAGCTCCATGGGGATTCGGACAGCTCGCACTCTATGGTGCAGTTGGTTTTACGTCACCAGAGTATGTTGAAATGTCTAAAGTTGATTACTTGTGTAAATTTATTTCACTTAGATTTATCGAATCAATTATCCAAGCTCGTGATGGTGTAAAACTTAGTGCTGATTTTGAAATTTCAACTGCTGCTTTACAAGACAGGTTACATAAATTACGTGAAGAAGTAGATTCTATAAAGAATTTAACACCTTTAAGTTTAGCACAGTGGGCTTAATGTAGACAAAACACCCTTTTTGAAAGCAGATTCTTATGTAATCTGCTTTTTTGTATCAAATAATTTAAGAACTATTCATAATTAACTCAATAAAATATAAGTTCTATATTTATATTGAAAACGTTTTGCAAAATAATATAGGACCTATATAAATGAACAAATGGGAAGAAAGTCTTACTAATAGTAATGATAAACGTAAACTTTTAATCGAATCATCTGAATTTACATCTAAAATTAAACTAAATAAGACTTTAAAAGAGTCTTTAGTTATGCAATCTGGTAAAAACGGTACTTTGATTGTTAGAAATATTCCTGTTACAATTTTAGACCGTGAAAATTTAAATGGCCGTATTTATTCTACAGAAACAATGCGTCAAGCTATTGAAGAAGCAAGAGAAGCCATGAGAGATAAACAGACTCTAGGTCAAGCAAATGAACATCCAGAGTCATCATTTGTTGCTCCAACAGATGCTTCCCATGTAATTATTAATGCTTACATTAAAGAAAATATCAATATTGTTGTTGATGGTAAAAAGGAACGCCATAATGTTTTATTTACAGATTGGGAAGTGCTAAATACAACTCATGGTAAAGACTTGAGAGCATTGTTTGAAGCAGAATGTTCATTTGGTACATCTATTCGTGGCGTTGGTGAATTAAATGGTAAGATGGTTGAGAATTACTCGTTCATTTCAGTTGATGGTGTAGGTAATCCTTCTTCTTCTACTTATACTCGCATGCCTGTATCTGAATCTGTTAAAGTAGAATTCAAAGACGCTAACGAATTGAAAGAAAATTATACAGTCACATCTTCTTCTACCAATGTTGTTCGTGATTTATCTCAAGCTGGTATATTACAACAACAATTAAATGCCAATCCTTATGGTACGGTTACAAAAACTTCTACGAAGGTTGACCAAGAAACTGACCCTAAGACTGGTGCTCAAACTTCGATTACAACAGTTGAAGCTGATACAGAAGATGAAGTCAATAATTTAGCTCAAGCTTTTGATATGGCCCATAAGGCAATGACGAATGGTGTTGCAAAAGTAACTAGCGTAACCATTGAAGCCAACGAAGATGAAGATGAGCATGGAAACAAGACAGAATCAACAGAAACATTTGATACTGGCATAGAAGCTTATGCACCAGAATCTGCTCCAGTAGAAGAAAACGTTGAAGACATTATAAACAGAAAATTTGGTGATATTCAATCTAAATTACCTGAAGATAATATTTATAGTATACGTGCTAAAAAAGTTATGGATAACTATAAAAACGGTAAATTAACTCAAAGAGATGTTCTAGCAAGTTTAGAAATACCATCAAAGTTTGCTAACGATTACGTTACTAAGCATGGTGTCAACGAAGATGTTGATGATGACATTGAACATATGAAAGCCGCAAGAGAAAATGAACAATATATAAGAGCTATGGGCATCAAGAGAGACATAGATGCTATAATTCAAGATAAGACTGCTTCAAAAGAAATTAGAAAAAAATTCGTTGAATTGGATAGTGACATAAATCATAGTTTAAGACATAGCGATAGTTTTTCAGAGATTGATGAACAATTAGACAAAGCTGTTGATGCTATTTATGATTATTATAATGGAATAAACGAATCTACAATAGTTGAATCTAAAAAAGAAGAACAAAAAGACCCAAATGAGGGTAAACAATATGTGTTAAAGATTAAAGATAATGACCCAGAGATAAAAGAAGGTGCTGAAAGTGAACCTGAATTTGTTGCCATGAAAGGTAATGCGATTAGATTTACTAAAGACCCTAAGAAAGCGTTACACTTTACAAAGGGTATGGAAAACTCTGGTATTGTTCATTATGATAACATTCAGAAGTTGCTTGCTGATATGGGTTATGGTGAACAAAATCTTGAAAAATGGTATAAAAAAGATGGTGAAGTTGCTCCTAAAAAAGAAGGTTCAGTCGGTGGAGTAATTAAAGGTACTGTTTCTAATTGTAGCTTAGGCAGTGACATTGATAACAATTTAACTAATGAAAAAGATGAAAGCACAGAGTTAACAGAAGACGGTAACACTAAATATTCTCTTATTCTTGAAATCAATAATAAGGGTGGATTATCAGAAACTAAACCGTTTAGTGTTTCTGCTGTTGACCAAGAAGCTGTGCTAAAAGAAATAAGTAATCAATGGGACCAACAAGATAGAAGTAGTGACGGACGACAAGTTGTAAAAGCTACTTTGGTCAATAATCAAACTGGCGAAAGATTTATCTACGATAGAAAAGGTAATACACTTACTCCAGAACAAGATAATGAACAGCAAGTTCAATCAGTAGAAGAACCTGTTGACAATGATGTTAAGTTTAGTGACCCGAAAGATGTAAATTTAGGTGTAGCTGCTGAATCTGCTGATGGAGAAATTGAACAAAAAGATAATAAACTTTCAATGGATATTGATGATAATACTCATGTAGAAAAAGAGTTTGAAACGCCAGCTCAAGCTTCTGTTGCTAAAGCTGCTGTTGAACAAGGTAAAGTTTCTGGTGATGTTTTATTAAGTGATGCTGTTGATGATGATAACAATTGGAAAATTTGTGTTGTTTTTGACAAATTAGATTATGACGATGAAGAATTGTTATATAACAATGCTGATTCAGACAGTGGTCAACATGTATTTAGTGGATTCAGTGATGGTAAACCAGATAAAATACGTGTAACACTTTATCCACAAGAAGTTGGTAATGCAGACAATTGGGCAGAAATCTTTTCATTGGCTAGAAATAAATTGAAAAATAATCTTGGAGTATCTGGACATCCTCATGTTGCTGATTTTGACGTTTTTGATAGTAATGAACAATTTAAAGATGGTATTCAAGAACTTCCAGAATCAACAAATGAACTGAAACCAGGTTGGTATGTTGCTCATGATAAAATTGGTATATCTGGCCCATACGAAACTCGTGAAGCTTGTATGGAAGGATTAGAAGACTTTGCTGAAGATGTTTCTGTGTATGAAATTACAGAAGATGATTTGAATGAAGTGTTATTTAAAGAACCAAGTAAACCATCTGATGAGTATATACAAGAACCAGAAGAAGAATCAGTTGTTGAAAGTTCTTTAGTTCCTGTACGTTTCTCAAATATTAAGTGGGATGAAAAAGACGTTGCTTATCGTATGTTTGAAGATATCGAAAAGGATATGCAAGTTAGCCACATCGAACCAGATATAAACAACGCTAATATTTTAGTAGAATATTTTGAAAATTACATGAACGACCTCAATAACGTTTCAGTTTCGTATAATGTAAATCCAACTAGTATTAAAGAATCTAATAATTATCAAGAAGAAATTATTAAGATGTATAATGAAGATGAGAGTAGAAAATATCCAAAAATACAAAGTGCTGATATAAATCTCGGATAATTTATACAGAAGGATGTGAAATGAGCGTAGCAAGTGAATTAGAAAGGCTAAGAACTAATATAACAAATACGTATACAGCACTTCGAGGAAAAGGTGCTACGATTCCTACTAACCAAAATGCAGATAATCTAGCCAGTACAGTAAATACTTTGGATGTTAACGACTCTGCAAATGTTATAAACGCTGTAAACCACACAGGTACCACTTTAACAAAAGGTACTAAAGTTTGGATATCTTTAAGAAACCCTAACACACAGGCAATAGACGGTTATTACATAGTTAATTATGCTGACATAGACGATACGTGTTATACAGCTGTTACTAGTGCCAGTTGTAATCCTTTATCTTCGGTAGATGTTTTCACCGTGTTAGATACTAATACGATGACAGCCGCTGATAACGGTGACTTCTACTATGAAGTTATCGAATAATTATTACTAATTTTTAAGCTTAAAAATTTTTAATTATAGGTGAAAATAAATGACTGAATTGAATGTTCAAATTAAAAATAAAGATGGCGACCTCCTCTATCCTAAAACCAAAGCTGCGATTGTTTATAACAATTCTAACGAAAGTTTAGGTACAGTTGAAGCTGGTGCTGAGGTCAACATCATTGAAGAAGTACAAGTAAATGGTGTTGCTCTTACTCCTGATGCCAATCGTGCAGTTAACGTTGTAATTCCTGCTGCTGATGAATATACAATTGTTAAAGATAATGAAGCTGCTAGTGGTTATGCTGCTACATATCACTTGACTAAAAACAACGTAAATGTTGGTGCAGCTATTAATATCCCGAAGGATATGGTTGTTCAATCTGGTACAGTTGAAACCTGCGTTCAAGACGATGTTCCTGTTGCTGGTTATGTAGTTGGTGATAAATATATCGACTTAGTTTTGGCTAATGCTGATAGTTCACACATTTACATTCTTGTATCTGATTTAATCGATATTTATACAGAAGGTGATGGTATTAACATTGCTGGTAATGTAATCAGTGTTGATACAACTGATACAGCTATTGCTGATGCTACTCCGACTGAAAATTCTACAAAATTAGTTCAATCTGGTGGTGTTTACACAGCATTAGCTGGTAAAGTTAACACATTACAAAGTCCAGAAACTGCTGGTACTTATACAAAAGTTACTATTGACGCTCAAGGTTTGGTATCTGCTGGTGATACACTTGTAGAAGCTGATATCCCAGCTTTAGCTTCAAGTAAAGTAACATTGATGACCAGTTATGCAAAAGCTAGTGCTTCAGCTGCAATTGAAACAACTGATACTTTAAACCAAGCTATTGGTAAATTGGAATACAAAGCTGATAACGCAGTTGTAAAGAACGCTAATATCACTGGTGCTACAAAGTGCAAGATTACTTATGACGAAAAAGGTCTTGTCACTGCTGGTGATGACTTGGCTGCTTCTGATATTCCTAACTTAGACTCAGCTAAAGTTACTTCTATGAGTTCTTATGCAAAAGCTCAATCTGCTTCTGCAATTGCTACAACTGATAGTTTGAATGACGCTATGGGTAAATTAGAGTACAGAGTAGATAGTGCTTTGTATTATGAAGTATTAGAATAGTTCTAATCAGTATGTTATCAAGGGAGGTAGTTTGTTTACTCCTCCCTTGATTTAAAGATTTATAAGTTTATGGAAAAATAAAGGGAATACCGCATTATGGCTGGCGAAATACATATATCAAGAAAAATTGTATTAAAAGGAATAAATGGTGGAGAGACAGAATATTATATACCATATGTTAACAACGCCACCGAAGAGCTTGCTGGTTTAGTTAAGCCAGATAATATAACAACTGTTGTTGATAGCAACGGTGTTCTTTCTGTAAACACTGCTTCGTTACAACCTGCGAATACAGCTGTTACACATACGGAAAATACAGCTGTTGGTTCTACTACGCAACCTGTTTATATAGCAAGTGATGGAACTGCTACTGCTACAAGTTATTCTTTAGAAGCTTCTGTACCAAGTAATGCTGTATTTACGGATACAACATATAGTGCTGGTACAGGCATAGATATTACAAACGAAGTAATTAGCGTTGATGGTCAGCAAGCTAGTTATGTTACTCTTTCAAATGTTGCTACTTCTGGTGATTATAACGATTTATCAAATACTCCTGACCTTTCGAGTTATCAACAAAGTTCAACTGCTGTTACACATGCAGAAAACACTTCAGTGGGTTCTTCTATTCAACCTGTTTACATCAACAGCGATGGTACAGCTACAGCAACCACATATACTTTAGAAGCTTCTGTTCCTAGTGATGCTGTATTCACAGATACTACTTATACTGCTGGTGATGGTATTTCTATCGATAATGGTGTGATTTCTGCTACTGGTACTGGCGGTTCTTCTGAATGGGGAAATATTACTGGTACACTGTCAGACCAAACTGATTTACAAGACGCTTTAGATGACAAACAAGACGTTTTAACTGCTGGTGTTGGTATTAATATTACAGACAATACAATAAGTGCAGATACAACTGAGACAAATTTAATAGATACAAAGCAAGTAGTTGCTTTACCACTTGCAAATGTAGCACTTACTGGTTCATATAATGATTTAGTTAACACACCTAGTATTCCAACAAAGACATCTGATTTAAATAATGACAGTAATTTCGCTACTTTGTCTGATATACCTACAGATAACAATCAATTAAACAATGGTGCTGGGTATCAGACTTATGATGATGTTCAAAATGCTATTTCTGGCAAACAAGATATTTTGACTGCTGGAACTGGTATAGACATAACAAACAATGTAATCTCAAGCACACAATCAAGTGCTGAATGGGGAAATATTAGCGGTACTCTTTCAGACCAGACAGATTTACAAGATGCTTTAGACGATAAACAAGACATTCTTACAGCTGGTACTGGTATTGATATTACAAGTGATATTATTTCCATTGATGGAGAAGAAGCTGAGTTAGTAGATTTACCAGTTGTTAACGATGCTGTTTTAACAATTGAACAAAATAATACACAAATAGGAACATTTAGTGCTAACGCTAGTAGTAACGTTACAATTAATATTTCTGTACCTACTGACGTTAGTGATTTAAACAATGATTCTGGATACCAAACATACAGCGATGTAGAAAGTATGGTTTCTGGTAAGCAAGACGAATTAACAGCTGGTACAGGAATAGATATAACAAACAATGTGATTTCTTGTACACAGTCAAATGCAGAATGGGGTAACATAACAGGTACGTTGTCTGACCAGACAGATTTACAAGATGCCTTAAATGATAAGCAAGATACTCTTACGGCTGGTCTTGGTATCAGTATTAGTGGAAACACAATATCCACTAATAATAAAATGGCCATAGCCACATCTTTGGCAACTGTGGCTACATCTGGTGATTATAATGACTTGTTAAATAAACCTACGATACCGACAAATACTTCTGACTTGAATAATGATGAAGGTTTTATTACACATATCGATTCAACTGACGTAACAACAGCTCTTGGTTATACACCTTATGATAGTTCAAATCCAGATGGATATACTACAAACGTTGGTACAGTAACAAGTGTAAACAATAGTTCTCCAGATTCTAACGGTAATGTAACATTATCAATTCCAGCAGCACAAGTAAATTCAGACTGGGATGCTGTAAGTGGTGTTGCTCAAATTCTTAATAAACCAACTCTTGGAACTATGGCAGCTGAAACAGCTTCAGATTATACTAAAACATCTGGACTTGCTACAGTTGCAACGAGTGGTGCTTATAGTGATTTAAGTGGAACACCAACTGTTGACCAATCTTATTCTGGTGTTTCTACAAATGCTCAATCTGGTGTTGCTGTTAAATCTGCTATTGACGCTGCCATTGCTTCTGTTTATAAACCAGCTGGTTCTGTTGCTTTTGCTTCATTAGTTAATCCATCATCTGCAACAGAAGGTTATGTTTACAATATTACAGATGATTTTACAACAGACAATAGATTTATAGAAGGTTCTGGTGTTTCTTATCCTGCTGGTACAAACATTGTTGTAATAAATACAACTGGAACAACATATAAGTTCGATGTATTAGTTGGTTTCATTGATTTATCTGGATATACACCATCTTCTCGTACAATTAATGGTAAAGCTCTAACTTCAAATATTAGTTTAACAGCTAGTGATGTTGGAGCTGTTTATACTGCTGGTACTGGTATTGTGGTTAGTAACAATGAGGTTAGTGCAGACGCTTTAGCTGTTCAAGAATTAGATACAGAACAAACAAGTGAAATTACATTAGCTACAGTTGCTACAAGTGGTAGTTATGAAGATTTATCTAACAAGCCGACAATACCTGCCGCAACATCTCAATTGACGAATGATAGCGGATTTATAACAGGAATTACCTCAAATAATGTAATAACTGCTTTAGGATATACTCCGTATAACTCTAGTAATCCGAGCGGTTATCAAGCTAACGTAATTGAAACGGTTAAAGTCAATGGTACAGCTTTAACTCCGACAAATAAAGCCGTAGACATCATTGTTCCAAGTGCCGTTACAGAGGCAACTGTTAGTGGTTGGGGATTTACTAAAAATGTTGGTACAGTAACATCTGTAAATAACAGTTCACCTGACGCAAATGGTAACGTAAGTCTTACAATTCCAACAGTAGACCAAACGTATTCATCAAGTTCTACCAATGCTCAATCTGGTACGGCTGTAGCAAGTGCTATTAGTGGAAAACAAGATAGTAGCACAGCTGTTACACATACTAGTTCTACAGCAGTAGGTAGTACATCACAACCTGTTTACATTGCAAGTAACGGTAAAGCTACAGCTATTAGTTATAAATTCTGGGTAGGAACTCAAACTGAATATAATAACATACAAACAAAAGACAGTAGTACAATTTACTTCATTAAAGCTTCTTAGGAGTCAATATGTCAGTCATTGCAGATTTATCTAATGTAGACAGTATTTATTTTGGTACAACAGAGATTGTTGGAGCTTATGTAGGTACAGATTTATTGTATCAAAAAAGTACGTCTCCTTATCAAATTGATGAAGTGGTTTTTCAACGTTCTACATCTGGTACAGAAACATTGAATTTGTTAGCTACTGGTAAATACGAAGTGTACTGTATTGCTGGCGGTGGTGGTGCCGTTTCTATAACTGGTGGTTTCTTCGCTATGGGTGTAGGAGGAGGTTCTGGTTCTGGTTTTGTTGGTATAATCAACATGACACAAGGTACTTATAGTTTAACTGTTGGTAGTGGTGGTACCGCATTATCAACAAGTTCTCAAAGCGGTGTAGCTGGTAGTGGTGGAAACTCTTCAATAGGAACGTTAGTAACTGCTTATGGAGGAGGAGGTGGTAACGCTGGTAATGGTAGTGGTGCTGCTGGTACTGCTCCTAGTATAACTGCTACTATAATTTCATATACTGTAAATCGTGCAGGTAATTCTGGTAATCGTAGTAGTGCTGCAGGTGGAACAACAGGTGGTGCTTCTGTATATAGTACATATGGAAAAGGTGGAGATTATTCACAAGGTAGTAGTCCAGCAAATGGTACAGCTGGTTTTGTAAAGATTGTATATAAAGGTACGTAGGAGTTATAAATGACAAAAATTCAAGTCAATTCTCAAGGAAAAGCTTATTTATCAAGTGCTGGAAAGGTTCTCGTATCTTCGGGTGCTGGAACTGGTGGTGATACCGTAACTATTGCTGGAAGTGATATACCATACGGTCAAAAGGCTTTGATAAGATTTGATACATCTAAACAGCCTTATTTAACTCATTATTACAATGCTTACACTTATACAGGTGCCTCAAATGGAGACGGTACTTTTAAAATAGCTTTACCCGACCCGTTACCGTATTTACAGAACTATATAGTAAATGGCAGCATAACTATTTCAGATGACCTTGATGGTACTGGTTGGAGTTCTTCAAACTATTTAAGCAACATTATAGAACCGTCACAAGAGGTAAATCTTGAAATAATCGGTAAAGTTAACTTCTCATCAGGCACAGGTGTTAGGGTTATTTGTCCATACGCTGCTATGAGTTCAAGGGGCTTGTTTACATACTTTGATTCAAATACTTCTTGGGATAGAGCAGCAACTGAAAGAAGTATGTCTACTTATACTTTTTATTGGTTTAGAGTTAGAATTATTAATGGCATTGCTATCGGTTGGACACTTAAGGATAATGGATATGTAGAAGGCACATTGCCTGACATTGATAGTTGGACAGGACATTTTGTTACAAATAAAAATACCGAAAATTTAGCTGTAACAATCGGTAAAACTTTTGGCTCTAATGGTATAAACTGGAACGAGAAAATCGTATTGGGCACTTTAAAAATTTATAACTTGAATATTGAAAACGGTACAAAACAGTTAATGTGGCAAATGTACAGTCCGTTTAATCTAACTTTACCAGATATGACAAAGTATATACCGAGTGGGGATTGGTACATTAAGTCAGGTCAAGGCACTCCTATTAATAGTCCACACCCGTTAGGATTTAGAAAAGGTTTTGATGATTTTTATAGAGATAGTTCAACATCTTTATATCCCTGTGCAAAAACCTTTAGGTGGAATTTAGCAGGTGCTAAATCAATTTATTGTAAGGGACATTTCAAAACTCCGTCAACTTGGGTGTCTAATGTACATCAACCTATTCTAGCGTATACTACCACTAATTACGCTAACCCTGTATATGTTTATAGCGATATGAATGACCACACTTTATCTGGCTCTTTTGGAAATATTATTCCTGTTGAAATGTCAACAAATACCGAATACTGGTTTGAAGCAACTTTAGATAGTCAGGGCAATAGAACTCATAAATATTCAACAGACGGTGTAAACTGGACAACGAATACTGAAACAGTTGCAGCTCCAACTTGGGAAGATTACACAGATATTCCTACTGTTGGTTATTGGGGTGTTGGTAAATTTACTTGGCGTGGTACAATATATGATGTAGAGTGTGGCTACGTTGACGCTAATGATGAAACACACACATTTAAGCTGTGGAAGTAAACAACATATAACTAATTAACTAATAAAACAGTGAGAACCATAACAAAAACGTAAACATATTTTGATATTTTAAGTTCTAATGTAATAGCTATATGACTATATTCAATCCATGGAGAATATATAAGAATGTTAAAAGTAATAACCGATTTAGAGGGTAATGTATATCTTGATAACGGCCAAGCTCTTTTGATAGATGTAAGTGGTGAGGAATCAGGAAGTAGTGCTGGTAGCCCAACTGCTCAAGAAATTATGGACGCTACTAACAATGTTAATGCAATACTTAAATCAACAGAAGGCCAACCAATCCCTGATGATTCTCTAGTGATTGCACAAAGTATTTCAAAATTACAAAATATCATAGGAGATTAGTTTATGACTGCATTATTAGATTTAATTGATGAAATTGAAGATATAAAAGGCGATTTAAGAACTGCTATTAACAATAAAGGTGGTTCTTTAACAAGTTCTACACCATTTGCAAATTATGTTACTGCTGTTGACAATTTACCAACAGCAGAAGCAGTATTAGCAAAAACGTTATCAGGTGCACAAACTTTCAATGTACAGACGTTAGGTGATTGTGGTTTAAGTAATAACCATGAAATGACATCAATATCTTTACCGAATTGTATACACATGGGTGAAAGATGTATACAAAATTGTGGAAGTTTATTATCTGCTTCTATACCATCTTATGAGGGTGCTACTTTAACTCTTACTGACAATGGTGACGTACAAGTTAATTACAATGGTGGACATTACTGTTTCGAATATTGTATTAATTTAACTACAGCATATTTACCATCTTTAAAAATCATGCCATCAGACTTTTTTGCAGATTGTAGGTCTCTTACAACATTTACTGCTCCCAATCTATACGGAATGGCTGGTAACGCTTTTAGAGAGTATGAAGAACAGACACCAGTCTATCGTAGGGTTACTGCATATGACCAAATTAAAGCATTTGGTTTAAACTTTATGAATTATAGATATTTAGAATCAATGACAGATGTATTGAGAAACTACATTAGGGATACAGATAATAACGTTACAGATACATTAACATTTAATAATTTACAATATTGTCGTGAATTGTTTAGATATGAAGATTGGGATAATCCAGCAGACCCACTTTATGCTATTACAACTGTAAATGTTCCAGATTTAAGACAAATTGGAGACTGGTCAAACAATAGATGGAGAGTTCAAACGTTGAACTTACCTAAAATAAGAAGACTTAATAACCACTCTTTTGATGGTTGTGATAATTTAACAACTATTACAATTGGTAGTAAAATAAAATATATTGCATGGGAAGCATTTTCTAATTGTCAAAATGTAGAAACGGTTAACATTGACATTGATGAAAATACACAAGACCAAGAGATTATTAATAATGTTATTAATACAGCTCCATGGGGATTAGACCAATCTGTAACAATCAACTGGACAGGTTCAGAAGAATAATTAAAGTCATATAGGAATAGATAGATGACGAAACTGTTAACAAATGCACAAGGAAAAGTTCTTCTTGCTAACAATAAAGCTTTTCTTTCTCCTGGCGAGAAGTATGGTTGTGGAATAGACAATTTGTTAGGTGATGTGGACTCAAGTGGTGTGTTACAATTACCATCTGAACAAGTTAATGGGCTTACGTTCACTGGTGTTAAAGATATTAGTTATCGTGGGTTATATTATAAATTTGCTAGTTGTCAAAACATAACTGGTTTAGTAAGCTTTCCAGATTTAGAGCAAATCACTGGTGCTAATGCTATATATTTTGCATTTGAGAATAGTGGTATAACAGGTGTATCTTGTCCTAAACTTACAGCAGTGAGTAATGCTCAAGGATATGCATTTCAAGGATGTACAAATTTAACGAGTGTTTCTTTCCCATTGTTAGCTAACATAAGTAGTGGATATGCTTGTAATTCTTGGTTTGGAAGTTGTACTTCTCTTACCACTATAGAATTTCCAGAATTACTTGGTTTTGCACAATATACTTATGATGGCTTTTACAATATATTTAACGATTGTACTAGTTTAACAACAGTTCGTTTTCCAAAATTAACAAACTTAGATGCTAACAAATGTATGGAACAAGCTTTTAATGGATGTACAAGTCTTGAGAATGTATATTTCAATGGATTAACAACATCTTCTTTTGGAAGCAGTTTCAAAACTCAATTTACCAATTTGATGAGAAACACAGGTGATTCTACAACACATACTTTACACTTTCCGTCAAACTTACAGTCAACTATAGCAACACTGTCTGGTTATCCGTTATTTGGTGGAACAGATGGATATGTTACATTAGCATTTGACCTTACAGCTACTTCATAGGAATAATTAAATGACAAAAGTAATCACAAACGCACAAGGTAAAGCATACGTTACTTCAAACGGAAAAGCAATAGCTACATCTGGTGGTGGCGGTGGCGAATGGGACGGCTGGATTGAAACAGATGAATATGGTATAATGCCAGATATTAAATTAAGAACATCTTCTGCGTTAACAACAGTTGATACAGGAAACATGAATGAACGTTATAGATATGTTCCAATTTCTATAGCCAATCTGTCAAGTATCAGAAGTGTTACATCCAGAGGATTATGGGAAACATTTTCTGATAACTATCGTTTAAGAACTGTCAACATAAGTAATTTAACTTCAATAACAGGTTATGAAGCTCTAAGAGGAACATTCAGAAGTTGCTCTAATTTATCATCTATAGATGTATCTCATATTGCAACAGCTACAGGGTTAAGATGTTTACATTACACGTTTGGTGACGATTGTGGTGTTACTTCATTAAATTTTAGTTCTTTATCAAATTGTGCAGGTGATAGTGTATTCGCTGAGATGTGTAGATATAACACAAGAATGGCTAACATATCTTTTCCAGCTCTTACAACAAATTCTTTTGGTAATTACACAAGCCAATTTGATAACATGTTATATGGTGTAACGGGATGTACTGTACATTTTCCAGTTGACATAAAGCCGTTAACAATAAATTGGAATAGTTTTGCAAATGGGTTTGGTGGAGTAAATACACATATAATGTATGACATCGGTGGCGGTATAGTTGATTTTACTACTAACCCAAACAACGTTGTTCATCTATACGCATTTTATGAAGATTACACTAATGGTCAAAGTTATCAAAACTTTGTAAAAGTAGGTTCTGTTAATGTAAACAGAACTACAGGTCATTGTAGTGGTTTCAATACTGATAATTATCTTCAACTGCCTGATACTTATAGTTCTGAATCCGAAACAATAGAAACAAAGATATGTTTTACGACAAGTAATAATACTGGAGATACTCAATCTTTGTGGTATGGTAATAGAGACGATAATTCTTCTAGTGTTAACATAATAAGTGGTGAAATATATTTTTGTCATAAACAAGAAGGTGGTGGTCCAGAATATAAGGGAACTGGTCTTTATGTATCAACTAATACAAAGTATTATCTAAAATTGGTAGAAACATCTAATACTGTTACACCTTATCTTTCGACAGATGATACAAATTATACACAAGGTAATGATTTTTATCGTGAGTATCCATTTGGTATAAATATAGGTCAAGGTAGTAATAACGATGACCCATACACTTATTTCACTGGTTCATATGAATTATCTGATTGTTATATAAAAATTGGTTCAACTGTTGTTTGGTCACCTCTTGGTAATGATACATCAAATCATCTTTCTATCTATGCTCCAGCTGACCAAAATCTTACTTATGTAGCTCATTATGAAACAGCTAATGTTATTTATTATGGTACGGTTACTGGTATAGTTGAAGGTGAAACAACATATGTTAATGTTCCATTGCCAACTCAAAACGATAGCACTTTCCAAATAAATATAACAAATGACCCAGGTATCCAAGAAATGACTTTGGACCTTGGTGAGGGTGCTGTAATAACATTAGGGTTAACTTCTGGTTCTTCACAAGTTGTAGGGTTAGAAAACGGTATTGGAAAAACAATTCATTATACGATACCAGCTACATCAACGACAAGAAAGAAAATAGATTCTTTCACTATTCAAAGCGGTACGAATACAATTGATGTTACTTTGGAACCAGGATTACAAGAAAATTTCACAATTCTAGGTAGTCCAATTGTAACTGATGAGTATGTTGCTTCAAGATTTGATTCAAATAACCATTTATTGGCAACACTTTCTAACATACCTTCTGATGGATTTGATTTAATCATGCATTGGAATTTAACCAATAACGACTATTGTCCAGCGTTTGGTTCCATATCAAATGGAGCCTGGTGGGGTTCATTCCCAAATGGCGTAGGTATGTTTACTGGTGGTTACGACTGTAGTGACTGGAACACGAGAAATGGTAAGGGCTGGTATCTATATAGACAAACAAATTCAGAGTTTTTAATATACTATTTGCAAGACGATTATGATACTTACACACTAAGTACTTTACCAAATGTATCTGATTGGACTTTCATTGCATCAGGAAGTGATACAGGTATATTATCAAATGGTGATTATCGTATAGGTATGAATCCAGACCTTGGATATGATTATCAATATTTCCGTGGTTACATTTATCTTGAAGATATGGTAATTAGAGATACATCTAATGGTACAATATACTGGAGAGCAGTAGGGACATTTTAATTCTATTGGGGTAGAATATGAGCGAAACAAAAGTACAAGCAAATTCACAAGGTAAGTTATACATATCCAACGGAAGACTTTTATCATCTTCTTCTGGGGGTTCATCTGGTGTTATCGATTCATTAAACGTCACACCAACGACATCTGCTCAAACTATTACGGCTTCTGGCGGTGTTGACGGTTATTCTCCTATTAACGTAAGTGCTGTAACAAATTCAATAGATTCAAACATTGTTGCTGAGAATATTAAAGACGGTGTTACTATCTTGGGCGTAACTGGTAACTATCAAGGCTGTGATACCATATACTTACCGAATGAATCAGGTGCAACGATTAATGCAGGTGATAAGGTATTGTTCACGCTTGGTACAAATGATTCAGCAGGTGCGGAAACCTTTACAACTGTATATAAATCAAGTTTACCTACATATAGTCCTATTTGTATTCTTGATAATTATTCCTTTATTATTGCAGGTAGGTCAGACTCTTCAACGTACAATGGATATTTATTTACAAAGGTGAATAACAGCTGGTTACAAGGAAGTCTTAATAACATTTATACTACAGTAGGTGCTAATTCTGTTTTCCAATATTTTGAGAATGGAGACATTATCAACAACAGCTATCGTAATGATTATGAGGGATTTATTACATCTGTCGGAAGAAACAAAACAATACCTGGGAGAGATGATTGCAGATATATTGGAGATTATAACGGAACTTCATTTCTTATTTATTGGTATTCTGGAAGTATTAGAGTTTGCACATGGGATAAAGCGGCAGGTACATATTCACAAGTGTTGGCAATAACAGATTTCTCCAGCAAAGATGGTTTATATAGAATATTTACCGATACATCCTTTGGTACGAGAATGATTGCAAACAATAATAAGAATTATAAAATCTATACCTTATCTGGTACAAGTACGTTTACACTTTTATCTCAAGGAAATATTGGTACAGATTCAAACATAACGTTTATTGGTGCAACAGGTCTAGCAACAGGTGATGTTGTGTTCGCAGTAGATAATTATACATACAATTACAATGCTTATGCAATGGCTTCTGGAACTATCCCATCAGCTTCTTCTCACTTATTCTGTTACAAGATGCAAAGTGATGGTTTGTTAGCTTATTATGGAGACACACAGTTAAAATTGTTTGAGAACACACCGTGCTACGTTGCTTATGACAACCGTTCAAATATTCTCTCAATCGGTACAAAGGATGAAGTTTACTTCTATGAGTTTGATACAACGAACAAAGCATTTAACAGAATCTCTGTATTTCATACTCCACTTCCGACACCGACAAGCAATGTACCTTTAAGAGTACAGATGACACCTGATAAAAGTACGTTTGTGGTGTATGGTTATAGTTCTTCGGCAAACCCTGTATATGTTTACACAAACCAAGAATCTTATCAAAGGATTGTACCAAACTCTCAATACTACTACGATTTAACAACATCATTTACAGGTATAGCAACAGGGGAAACTGACGAAGATGACAACTATGAAATCAGTACAGTTCTTCCACCGATTGTTGATAGTAAGATTATAACAGACCTTGAGCCTGATGAAGTAATAATTAAGGGGAATGCAGAATGACACATGAAACAAACGTAAGAGCCTATAAGAATATACCTTTTGAATATAGACTTAAAAAAGACGGCTATTATGATATTACAGGTACTCTTAAAGGTGGTTGGAGTGTTTTTAATCTAGAGTTTCAGGCTTTCAACGGACTTAATATGAGTTATGAACAATTAAGCGGTTCACCAATGGTTGTTAAAGCAAACGCTGGACAATTGCCTGACTTAACCAATATAAATGGTGTTACAGGGTGCTTAAAGGAAGTAGGAGTAGGACCAGGTATCTATACCAACTATACGATAAATGGCTCACCAATAATAGATATTTACACAGGTATTGTATCAAATTTAAGCGGTAGTAACTATCTATCTGCACAGGATTTGGGATTGGTAACACCTGATAATAACAAAACTTGGGAAGTTGTAGTAAAATTTACAACAGGTACAAGTATACCTAGCAATGAAATGAACGTATTTTGTACATCAGGTAGGTATAGTTCATACATATTACAATTAAGAAGTAACAACTTATATGCATTTTTAAGTTCTAATGGTAGTTCTTGGGATATTGCAAATGGTGCAATAGTTATGAGTATTACCGCAAATACTACTTATAAGATTAAGATAGAATTTACAGGAACAGAATATAATTGGTACTCTTACGAGAACGATAATTGGGTTTTAAAATATACTGTAACAAGTTCTGTTTCTGTTTATGCAGGTGCTAGATATGTAATAGGTGATGGTTTTGTAAATGGCGGGATAGTAGATTTATCTGAAACGTATATGAAAGTAAATGGACAAATCGCTTGGACTCCTGCTGTTGGTAATGGATATGTAGCAAAAGTGTCAGCAGATAATTTTACCCTTTTTGGAAGTCCAACAATAGACTCTGATAAAGTGGTTTCTGGTTTTTCTACGACAAGTGGGTTAAGACTTCCTGAAACAACACCAAGTACAATTACAGATTTAGATATTATCTTTAAGGGTAATCTAACAAATGTATCTGCTAATAGCGTCATCTTTGCACATGCTTCTTCAAATCAAAGATATGTTGGTATAAGAGGTACTGGTAAATTCGCTATGTATATAGGAAGCTGGGTAGAAGGTACAACGGCTTTATCAACTAATACAGAATATTGGTTCAGAGTTATTAAAGACGGAAACAACTATAAAGGCTATTTATTAGTAGATAACAACTACACACTAGATACTTTACCTGCTTTAAACGATTGGTCACAAGAATTCTCTACAACAACAAACATCTTTAACGGATATCTTTTCGATGTCGGGTACAATTCATATTCAACAGGTGAGTATTTTAAAGGTTCTATTGACCTCAAAGGTTGTAGCGTGAATATTAACGGCAGTGAGTTTTGGAATCCATTTGTTAAGAAAATGCCTGTTGAGGGATTGCTTCCGAGTGGCGTAACCGATGACGGCTCTGCACAAACTTGGAACTTGTTTTATAACAACGGCGATTACAGACTTAATACAGCAAGTACGATGACAGGATATACTTGGGTAGGTTCTGTTGCAATACCTGCACATAGTTCTCCAACACCTGCACCAACTCCGACTAAATCTTATGATGTAATTGGTACTTTAACTAACGACAATGGTGTATATAGTGGATTTAGTGACAACGATTATATTCAGTTGTCTACAGATTTGTTAGTACCTGGTAATACATTTGTATTCAAATTTACAACAGGTAGCGACCTTACTGATTTCCAAAATATACTTGCGCCTGATAATTGGTTCGAGTTATATGTTGAGAATGATAATTTATACGCTTGGATAGAATCAGAGGGAGGTCCGATAAGTTGCGGCTCTGTATCAACAGAAACAACGTATTGGGCGAAAGTTGAAACAACTTCTGATTCAGTTACACTGAGCTATTCAACAGATGGGGTAACATATACAGGTGCGGTATCAAGCCATTGTGTAAAAGGTACAATACAACAGTTCAATGTTGGACACGGAATATTTGATTATGCAAACAGAAATTGGAGCGGTAGTATTGATATAACTAATTCTTGTATAAAGAATAGCAGTGGCACTGTCATTTGGTAAACTTATTAGCAAATTTAATTTTGTTTAATATGTTTATAAACAATGTGATAGTTCTATATTCTTAGATAGTAAGTTGTTTATTATCTGTTAACTAACTAGAATTTAAAGGAAAGATTATAATGATGACTAAAGAAGAAATGTTGAAGATGCTTAAAGAAAACGCATTAAACGTTAAGAAAGCAGAAGATACGATTGAAAACATTGACGCTAAAGAAGTTGATGGCGTTGATAAGGCTGAAGGAATTCAAGGTTTGGATTCTGAATTACCTACACAGAAAGATGTAGAAGCTTATGTTGCTAAAGACGAAGGACCGATGATTCCTGTTGACGCAGACGGTGTTTCTAAAGATGGTGGTGAAGATGACCGCATGGAAGCAGATAAAGTAGAAGCTGAACGTAAGAAAGAAGATAATGGTATTAAAGATGTTATCAATGTTTCTTCTCGTAAAGTTGAAGAATCTGCAGAAGTAAACAACGAACTCTTAGCTCAACTTCAGGAAGCTGCTGTTCGTGAAGAACAATACAAAGCTAAAATCGCTAAAATCAATGGTCTTTGCGAAAAAGCTTTGAAGACACAAGCAGAATCAATCACAAAAGAGCATGCTAAAGAAGTTTATGAAATCTTCGAATCTGTGATTGCTGAAGGTGAGAAGTTTGAAGCCGAATTGAAAGAAAGTGCTGCTAAAAATAAGAAATTGTATTTGACAGCTAAGAAACTTTACGAAGGCTCAAACAAATTGAACAAAATCTTGCTGGAAGCTGTTAAGAAAGCTCAACCAGAAAGAAAGATGACTAGATATTCAACACCTGCTTATCGTGCTGTAATGTCAATGTCGAAGTAATTATGTTTTAATTATTCGTTTTGCAGTTCTCGAAGGAGTTGGATTCCAAAGTCTAACTCCTTTTTCTTTCATCTGGAGGGGAAAATGTTATTAGATATCATAAAAGCGATTTTAAGCCTTTTCAGTAAGCAAGAAGAACATAAACCACAAGTTGTTGCTGAAAAACCAAAATTGCTTACCTACGAGCAAATTTTGGCCATTAACGATAATAAAAATCCAGATATGTGTAAATATTACATCGATGCTTTAAATAAAGTACTTCCAGAGTATAAAATTGATACAAAATTAAGACTTTCACATTTTTTAGCTCAGATTCTTCATGAAAGTGGTAACTTTAGGTATAAGTCAGAGAATTTAAACTACTCTGCCACTGCTTTGCGTTCTGTCTTTCCAAAATATTTTAAGACAAACGCTATTGCAAATGAATATGCAAGAAAACCAGAGAAGATTGGTAACAGGGTTTATGCCAATCGTATGGGAAACGGTAATGAAACTAGTGGAGATGGGTTCAAATATCGTGGAAGAGGTCTAATTCAGCTCACAGGTAAGTCAAATTATAGGGCCTGTGGAGAAGATTTAGGTATAGATTTATTAAAATTACCAGATTTGATTATATCAGACCCAGAAATTTGTGTAAAAACAGCCTGTTGGTTTTGGAATAGGAATAATTTGAATAGTTTAGCTGACCAAGACGATATTAAAACCATAACAAAACGTATAAATGGTGGTTTTAATGGTCTAGAAGATAGACAAAGGTTGTTGGCACGAGCTAAACAAGTTTTATTTACTTCCTAACCAGTTATAAAACATTTTTAATGCACAATTTTTAGATTTTGACTTTATATGCATCTTACTAGCCATACAAGGTAATCTACAAAATGGATAATATTGACAATTTGAACATTTTAAGTTGTTTATAGCTATTTCAAATTGTCTTTTTGTGCAATTGTCGTTATCATAACATTCTGTTAAACTCATTCCGTATTCATTTAACATACTTAATGTACCAGACCTTAATAAACACGAGAATACAAGACGATTATTGATAAATGAGCAACTGTTTTTACATATACAATATCTTCCATTCGGATTATTGTAACTTTCAACTATGTGTTTAACTTCTTTTATGTTTTCAAATTTGTTTTCATAACAAAATTTATAAAATTCAAATAGGTCTTCTTCTGAAGGAGCATATTTTTCCCAATTTAAGTTATAAATGTAATATTCTGGGTATATTTCAAACTTTCTTAAACGTTCTAATTGATTTCCTCTAATATATTCGTGTATACAATCTTTTGTTAAGGTTATTGATATCACTCTTGGATTAAAAATATCAATGTTTTTCCACCAAATTTCTTCTGTGTTACCATGAAATCTAGATATTGGGTCGTAAGATGTCGCTATATAACAATCTTTTTCTAATAAGTCATGTACTCTAGTTACTTTATTGAACACTAAATTTGTTGAAAAGCAAAATTCACATTTATAATTATTGCTGTTACACCAGTCTCTTAAAATGGTTACCATTTGTTTATAGCAGGTGAAATATTCATCACCTAAAGAATCCATAAACAACTCCCCACCCCAAAATCTAAAGACAAGATTTTTAATCTCTTTTCTCTTTTGTTTGATTGTGTCTAATTCATGTATCAAAACGAATGTAGAATCGATAATTTCTTCACACGTTTTCAAATCAGTATGTTTTTCAAAACAGAACTTACAGTGTAAATTACATCTATCAAAGAGAATTACACATATTTCTAAAGTGTCGTTGTGTTTATAAAAATTATCAAATAGATTATTCATCGTTTACTATCTCAAACAGCATTTTATTAATACATTCTTTTGGTTTCCAAATGAACTGATGATTTTGATAACACCCACGTAAATTTCTTTCTGAACACCACGGTTTATATTTACATAAGTTACATTTATATCTCTTATTGAAAAATGTTTCAACATGCTCATGATGTTTTAGACAGGTAAATTCACCATTCAATTTGTTTTTTATTATGTTTTCTTTTTTAATGTCATCGTGTTCTGGCCAAAAGATGTAAGGAATTAGTTCACACGGTGATTCTTCTCTGCCAAACATCGGTATAAATTCAACTGTTTCACAATACGATTTGAAATCATCTTTGTTTATTTTAATATCAATATTGTGTGACATGAAGACATTTAACTCAATTCCATGCCTATTCTTAATTTCATTATAGAAGTTACGATAATCGTCAAAGGTAGGCACTTCTGACATACTATTAGAATTATAAGGTTGATATTCGTTAAAAACAAGTGACAATCGTTTGTTTTTATCCATTTCTAATAATTTATCAAAGAGAATGACACTATTGTTATTTTTGTCTTCTATGTATTTGTTCATAGAAGATTTAGTCAAAATAGTCTCTATTAACAAATCATCTTCTTTTACCAATACCTTTTCTAAATTGTTTTGCCAAATTTTTAACGATAAATCATTTTTAAATCTTCCGTGTACATCATAAGAAGTTGCTATGTTGACTAACTTGTTTTTTTGTGATATGTAATCAAATAAGTTAAATAATCTATCTAATCTTTCTTTTTCTAATATTAAGTTTGAAAACAACGTATTGTGGAGTTTTACTGGCTTATTAGTGGTTATTTCATAGAGTGAATCAAACAATTTGTAAAAATAATCAAAATATTCTTTCGGCAACACTCCTATTTCACCACCGATAAAATAATGCTTTAACAATGTTCCGTTAGGTAATCTGTCTATATTTTCATTTAGCCATTGTATTTCATACTCTCCGATTTTTTTAAACTCTTCTAACGACATTAGTTTGTTATCGTGTATTGATTTTAAACAACAAAAATCACAATTGTTATTACACTGAGCAAAAGTAAAAGCATAAGGGAGTAATCCTAAAACTTTAGTCTTTTGTACCATCTCTATTAAATCGTTAGTACGTTTATCACTTAACATTGTAAATTTTCCTTTATTTTGTCAATTAACATTTTTAACCCTGGACACCCTGTTTTATCGAAACTTAACTGACAACATTCGCCTCTACATATGTTGTAATAGGAACAAGTTAAACATCTCTCGTTCAATTTTCTTTCTTGTGATATCAATTTCTTATGTAATGATTCATTGTACCCATTGTTGTCAACAATGTGAATATTTGATATATTAGGGCAAGTTGCTATAGTACCATCAGTATTAACTGTTATGACATTCTCCATACATCTTCTTTCTCTGCAACCAATTGGGTCATTTCCTTTTATAATGTTTTCTAGTTCTTCAAAAAGTTGTATTTTGATGTCATGGTGTTGTAAATTGTAAATATATAGTTCTGTTAACCATTTATCTATATCTACGTTATCTGGTTTTATTTTTACAACAGCAGCTCTACCAGTTTCTGTTATTCTTTCAAAATTTATAATTTTTATTCCTAATTCTTTGAAATAGTTCATTAATTTACTTGGTTTATGTGACAAAGTAAATTTATTCAATGTAACAATTACTTCAACATCGAATCCTTTTTGTAACAAAGATTTTACATTATTTTCCCAAATGTTACGTTGATTAACTGTTGTGAACCTATAGTCATCAACATCCCAACTTGTTTTTAGAAATTTTTTGTCAAAAAGTGAAAAAAGTTCTATTAGTTTATCAGTGAGTTTGTATGTTAAGTTTGTTGTAGCACTCCATTTTATAGTTGGGTAACTCTTAATCAATTCGATATAATTTTGTATTGTATTGTCTTCTGCTTGAAAAAAAGGTTCTCCACCATGGAATACACACTCTATTTGTTTAAATTTGTTTACATGTGAGTCTAGGATGTTTCTGATTACATTTACATCAAGTCTTTTTTTATCAGAAAATATACCAGAGTTCATATAGCATCCTTTGCAATTTAAATTACATTGGTTTGTCATACATAGATAGATTTTCTTATACTCATTCATGTTATCACCATCTTTCGTTTTCAATATCTTCAGCTACTTTTAAAAGGTTTTTACAGCCATCACATTTTATTTTAGTTAAGTGTTCTGTCCAACAATTTCCATAATATTTACAATTTCCACATCTCTTTATATACTCCATACGTTCTTTTTTAGCGTCAGCTATATAACTTTCTACGTCATCATACCACTTAAAATACTCTAAATTATCGTTAGTGTAATAAACTGCACCAAACTTTCCATCTGGTGAAATTCTTATACACTGGTCATTCGTAGCTATAGGATATGTTCGATTTAAACAAGATTTTAAACCGTTTTCTAAACACAATTTGTAGTCAAAATCCTTTTCGTGAGACGTGTAATAAGTTAAAATATTTATAAGAAAGTTTTCATATTGGTCTTGTGTGATTTTATATACATCGCCAGTGTTTATACTCGGATAGTATTTTACGAAAGACACCCATTGTATATTCAAACCGTTATATCCATCTAAAGCATCTTTTGGGGTTTTTCTTATGAGAGAAGGACTAACTATACTCAAAACTGTTAAATTTTCTAAATTTACACCTTTCTTCAGGATAGACTTTATATAATCATAATCTGGTCTTTCTTCGTTTAAAGATGTTGAAAAGAAAGTATTCTTGAATATATGTAACTTTGAGATGTCATAGAAGTTCGTAGTTAAATAATTCTTACATTTGTATTGAATTAATATATCGTTTAACTCTTTTAAGTATGTATTCGGTAAGAGTGTTATCTCTCCACCATACAGATTAAATTTTTCAATTTCAAAATATTGTGAAATTTGTTTAAGTCTTTGTTTTAATGTATTTAAGTCCAATATTGATTCACCATGGTGATTGTTTAAATAACAAAACTCACAATTGTTATTACAAAGGTACGTTGGAAAAATTGAAACGATTATTTTATTTTTCATTCCTGACCCTTTCATAAAATTTTGGAAAGAAAGAACATCTTGTATGTAATTTACAGGGAATACAATTTTTATTATACATACATGTAAGACATCTTTTTAAAACATGCGGCTTGTAGTTTTCTGCAAATACACATTTTTCTTGTATCGTTCCGTTTGGTAAAATTGTTTTTGTATTGCAATTAAAATTCCAATTTAATATCTGTTCTTTTATTAAATTTTTTATCATCAAATTTTGAATTGTCCATTCTTCATCTAATTTACATAACCAATCGTCTACTGTGTTTTGAAAATCGTCATTTAAGTCATTGTCAATGAGACATTCGAAAAGTATACTGTCAATGTTTTCAAAACTTTTAATGATTTCAATGAGATGTTCTGGATTCATTTTAACAACATCTTTGTCTAACGTTATCAATAGCAATGGTGATTTTTTTAAAAGTTTTAAGTTATTTAGCCAGATTTTAAACAATTCATTTGACGAAAATCTATTTGGATTCCAACTTGTTGCTACACTCAAGTCATGTTTGTTTATTTCGTCTATAATTTGTTTATCTGTAAAGATAAGATTTGTTGTAATAGAGGTTATTACATCTGTATCTAAGATTTCTATAAAAAGTTTCTTATTAAGAGTAGGTTCCCCACCATGAAGAATAAAATTTGCTTCTGGATATTTATGTTTTTGGGACAACATTGTTTTGAAAAAAACTTCTTTGTTAAAACTATACGGTTTATTTTTCACTGTACAGTGCGAACAGTTTAGATTACATTTCCAACTAGGTACGATGTAAAATGTTAATTCAGATGAGTCCATATTTTGATAAATCATTGTAGTTTTCTTTCATCCATTTACATTGCTCATTCTTATATTGTTTAGAATAAAATACGTTTAGTGAGCAAGAATTACACAAATGGAACATTTTACATGTTAAACATTTTTCAAAAAGAACATCTTTTTGTATATTTATTTCATCTTTTGAACTTATAATATCTTCACAATGGTGTTCTATTAATTCTCCAGAGTTATTTACATAAACAACTTTATTGTATAAGCAATGTTTATACGACTTCGGATATGGACATTTTCCGTTATAAAATGCGTCTAAGCTTTCTAATTGGTCACCATATCCATTTTTTATAATATCTAAATATAGTTTGATTAACTTATATCTAGGATAGAAAGATTTACTTAACCCAAGTGGCATTTGTTGATTTAATTTAAATGTAGTACCTAGTTTTTTTGCCAATTCACCTGCTTTTAGTACTTCGGTTTCATTGTTTTCGTTGACAATGTAAATAAACATTAGTTTTTCATTGTACATTTCATAAAATTTGTTAAAAATTTTTACAAATTCGTCTTCTGTGAACACTGAATTTTCTCTTCTGTCTTCACCATATTGAAAACTAGTGACTACCCCAACATGAGGGTTAGTAAAAAGATATTCAAATTTTTCTGGGTCTTTATACCATAGCGTTAAATTAGACGTTAATGACAAATTGTAATCAGTTCCATTCTGTTCTAAACAATTTATCAAGTCTAAAAAATACGTCTTTGGATTAACCAATGGTTCACCACCAGTTATAATTACATCAGATGGTTTATATTCTTTTAAAAACTGTTTTAATTTTTCAGGAACGTATTCGTGTAAAGGTATATTTAAAAGTTTAGCACTACAAAATGTACAATTAAAGTTACAAACACTAGTTGGTTTGATAATAAGTGTTTTTTTACCAAATTCTTTTTGATTCATGCCAGTAACCTTTATACTAATCCAAAAATTCTCACAGAAGGTAAAGATAACATAGCCTTATAAAATCCGAATTCTTTGGATATATTCTTTATAATGTATTCGTATAAAACATGCTCATAGTCATTTGTGTAATATAGCCTAATCGCATCACATTCGATTGGATATTTTATTAGTATGTGTTTAATCGTTTCATAAAAAACAGGTTTTTCCTTTACAATCTTCCCCTTATAGGAATCGTATTCTATTAATTTATTATCTTTATTTTTTTCTAACAAAAATGTTACTTCATCTAAAGATATTAAAAATTGTATTATGTCTTTTATTAATTCTTGATTACGATTTCTAAAAATCTTTATTTCATCTTGTGATAGTATTGATTCTCTAAAGATGATTTCATTTGATACAAGATTCAATATACATTGATTAAATTGGTCTATACCCTTATCTAACATCAAATTTGCTTTTAAATATGTTAATAACCATAACTCTTTTGTTTCGTAGTCACAATTTTCAAAATCAAAAGAACAATTTAACTCTAAGTTTCTTATGTAGATGATTGCTGATAAAATCTGGTTATCCACATCTTCAAATTTTATGTCATTGGGATTGATTACATACATGTTAGAAGAGTAATCTGTATCTTCAATGTATTCTTCATTCAGTGGTAATCCAGTGTGTTGCATGTTTTTCCTTTCTTATCTTCTGCTTCTATGGTTACTGTGGCAATTACTATGACAGTTAGAATGACACCAATATTTAACAAAAGTTACACAATTACTACCGTTTGGAGTTGAAGAACTACCATTCCACATCCATGAAGCATTGTTTACATCATCACAGTCTCTTTTAAAGTTGTCTAACTGTTGTTCTACATTTGCTATCGCTTTTATCAATTTGTTAATAGACATTGATGATATCTTCGTTGTGTTTAACACATACGTTGTATTATTGTTCCAATTTACAGAGCCTAACGGGTCTGATGAATATCTAGTAACATCTGTGTCTTTATTGTTAACTTTTGGTGGTAACTGTTCTGCGGTGCTAGTATATTCGTTTACAGATTGTTCGTTTACACGTGTGATATCAAAAGATTTTTTAAAATACGCCCATTTTACTTGCTCAATTGGTTTATTTAAATCAGATGGTAAAACTTGTTCTCCAGTTCCAGAAACGCTTTTTATATAAAGTTTTTTACATCTACCAAGTTCTACAAATACTTTTTTTATAAGTTCGTACGTAGTGTTAGCTTCAGGTATTTTGTTAGTATTGATAGTTGTGTCATTGTTTATAACATTGGCTATATCGGACAACAGTTCATTTCTTGAACATAAATATTTTTTATCAATGGCATCTGGAACAGAAGTAGTTGAATCCCAATAGTTAGTTTTAGGAAGTATGTCATTGCATAAACTGTATAATCTGTCTTTAAAAGATGGTACAATTATGTCGTCTTTAGAAGTTATAACAGTGTTACCAGAAAGCTTTTTAGTAGTTATTTGTACCATTTTATCCTCATTGTTTGTATTAATCTGTTATATAGAACTTAACTGAATAACTAGTTTGATTAGAGTATAACTCAAAGTTATGAAATGTAAAGTTAAAAAAACACAAAATTGTCTTTAATATTTTTAAAAATTTTATATTCTAATATATAGGAACATTAGAGGAGATTTGATTGGAGATGAGTGGAAGTAAATACGGGTCAAAAATAGATATAAACGAGATATTTCCTGCAGAATGGTACGAAAATGTAACCAATGCTGCTAATTACGTTATAAAAAATATTGATATACCAGATGAAAGGTTAGAAGATGTAATATTACATGTTATAGATTACAATATTAACAAACAAGTTGAATCAAAACTTCTTGATAAAGCTGCTGATGATTTACCTAATTATTTTTCTTTTGTAGATGTATCAAGCGCAAGACTTTTTAATGATTTTAAGGAAATTTTAGACATTTGTAGCGTATGTCCCTCGTTTAAAGAACATGTCATTTATTTTCAAATTTATGACATGGAATACGATAAAAAAAGACTTAATTTTTGGAAGAAAATAGTCAAAAACGATTACCCTAACTTATCTATAACCACACGAGAGTTGAAGGCCCAAGATTGTATAAAGTTAGTTATTCGTAAAATTTGTAAAGAATGATATAGGAATCTCAATGAACTGTTGACTTACACACTCTGGTGTCGATACAGTGCGGATAAGACCACCAGGAACTCTTAAATAAGTGACTTCACAACCAACTTTATTTGTGTCACAAACTACGTATTCAAAGCGTTTTAAAGCTTTTAGTTTTAGCTCATCTACCTCTTTGAAATTAGGATTTTTCTTTTTGAACATGCTACTACTCGAACTGACGTTTTAAATAACTAAGAACGCTTGGAAATTCTTTAACGTCTTCATCTGATAGCTGTAACATCTTTTTGTCAAATATCAACTTATCACCATCTATGGTGTAATTCTTCTTAATAAGGCTCTTAACTTCACTCACAGATAAGTAAAGTTGATGCTTCGTAGAAGAAATCATCTTTATACCAGTTTCGTCTAAATTGATTATTCTCATGGCGTTCTCCGTTTAATTTTCTATAGTTTACAGTCCAATTGTGAAATTGTAAAGTAAAATTTTATGATTAAACGAATTTATTAAAAGGATGGCTCCCAATACGTTGTGGTACCGTCAATACTTCTGATACAAGTATCATTCAAGAGTATACACATATCATAACCAGGATTACTCCAGTTTGAACCAATCGTCATTGTTCCTGTTCCAGATGTGATTGGGAATGTACCACCGTACATATTTATATCAAAAGAGTTGAGCGTCATCCATGCGCTAGAAGGAATATTGTCTTTTGTCCATTCGTTGTTATAATCTTGCGCATATAATACTTCAACCATTGAACCGCTTTGAGTATATTTGAAGAACACATACATATCCATTCCGTCAAATGTTACACCACTTGCTAATTCTCCAAATATTGGAACGTTTGCACCAAACATTTGACTATATGGGTCATTTACATTCCAATAACATAACGAGTTACCTGATATTTCAAAAGCACTCGCTTGTCCTATTGCCCACGAGCTTGAATCATAACTTAGTTTAACCTTTGTTATAAACTCAAACTCATCTGTTGGTAGAGTATAATCAGATGTAGCATAGTTGCTATAGTCTGTAGAAGATAATATACCAGTTGTTGTATCTAATGTAGGAGTTCCTACCAAAGTAATATTAGAGGTTGGCAACGGGTCTAACGTAATCGATTCAGTTTGATTAGAACCTGTTAAGGTGATTGTTCCAGTTGTAGCTGCTGTTGTTGAAGTTCTTGCCACTGAATAGTCAATGGTTTTACCTGCACCATTTGCGATATTGATTGTATAAGTACCACTAGATTTTGTAACAGGTATTTCTATATTACCAACTGTGAACTTTATAGAATCCACAGGGTCATTTGTAATTGAAACTGTTAAAGTTACATAAGATTGTGGTTCAGAGATACTGACATTTCTCGTTTCTCCTTCTGTGAGGTTATCAACTGTTTGATAATCAGCGATGTTACTACTTGGGAAATATGTTTGATATGGGAAATCACCTACACCAAAACTTGAGTATGTATTTATACCAGGTACTTGTGGATTCCAATATACATCTGTGCCAGTTTTTATATAACAATCTGCAAGATGAATTGTTCCTGAGAATTGACCTGCAGCATTGTCATATCCAATCATATCACCCCAACCAAAATCTGTACGAAGTGTTAAGCTGTTAGAACCTTGTGTGTATGTTATTCCATCTGTTGACAGATATCCGTCAATAGTCATATTTGTTTCATCTATAACAAATTTAAACCAATATTTAGTATTTGGTGATAAACTGTTTAATCCAAAATCTAGAAAATTGTAACCATATTCATATTCCATGATTCCTATTGAAGTACCATCAAGTATGACACTGTAATTCATTGGACCATTTGCTCCATAGAAAAGTCCTTTCCATCCAGTTAAATCTGATGGAGTTGTAAAACAAATAACTGTTTCTATAGGAACAGATGAAGAAGGTTTTTGTACATCATATAAATAGTTATTTGAATTAAAGTTTGATACATCACCAGTATAAACATCTAAAGTAGGATTACCTTGAATACTAAAGTTTGAATACTGTCCTTTGTTACTTTTTACAAAATCTTTATAAGATAAACAAGTAACTATATTTGGGTTCATACTAAAGTTAATTGTGGCAGCACCAATGTCATATAGGATAGTAGTATTAGTTCCACTAAACCCGTTTTTAACATCATCCCAGTTTTGTAATATACTTTCTAGTGTATATGGGAAGTGAACACTACATCCTGTAACACCTCTTAACATACCGTTAAATTGATTTGTATATGTGTTTCCGAAACTATTGGTTGTTAAAGCTGGAAAAGATAAAGATTGTAAAGATGTACAATCAGCGAATGCATATTGAAGAGCATTGTCTGAAGTAATAGATGATAAAAGTGGCAAAGAAACAGAAGTGAGTGATGAACAACCCTCAAAAATATCATAAAAACAGCTTGAACCAGATAAACTTGTTAAACTTGGAAAAGACGCTGATGTTAAATTTGAACAACCCATAAAAGTTTGATAACAAGCTTTTTCGTTTGATACACTAGTTAAGTCTGGGAAAGAAACTGTGGAAATAGTGCTGTTAGGAGCATGTTCATACCAAACACCACCAAATTGATTATACAATACACGACTTCCAATATCCCGAACACCTGTGAATACTAAATTTGTAGTAACTCCAGATGGGTTTTGTAATACACCATTAGAATCTACATTACCAAGCAGACCGTCAAGAGTGGCACCATATTTAGTAGAAGTACCACCGCCACCTTCTTGCATAAGAATGGCTTTACCATCGTCTAAAATTACTTCACCTGATGTATTAACTAAAACTTTTGTTGTCATAAATCTTTACCCCATGCTAAAGTTATTTTGTTTCTATTTCTTCGTTTTCTTCGATTTGTTTTCTTTTTCTTTTCATTATGAGTTTTGTTAACCATTCTCTAATGAAGTTGTTCAACCAGTCATACAATGGTCTACTGCATAATATGACAAGACCAGTTATACCTACTCTTGTTCTGCTGTCATTTATCCAGTAGTTTAACGCCAAATAACAAGAAGAACCTATTACAATAGCTATCAACATATCTTTGAAAAATTGTTTTTTTGTTTCATATCTTATTATACCTGTCATCAAGCAGACAAAGATAAAAAACCCAAATATTGTGATGTCTATTAACAATTTTTCATTTTCTAACATTGATTCACCTCGTTATCAAAATTATGAGCCACCGTTTATTGCTGCATAAATTTGTTGTATTAAAGCATCTACTTCTGCTTTTGTGTAATACTCTTGTTTAAGTTCTCTCCAAACAGCTCCATTTGTAGAAATTGTATAATCTTGCGATGCTGGAATGGTTGAACTACTAGTAGATGGGAAAGCTTCGTTATGACGAATACGCCAAGGAGAGTTTGATGCATATTCTTTATCTTCATTTGACATACCTTGTAAGTTGCTAAGGTCATTCTTTAAAGCACCAGCACCACCGTTTTCGTTATATATTTCGCTTGTTACATTTAATTGTGCAGATAAATCACCAGATGATATGTTTATTGTATCTGTTACAGGTGTTAAACCATTTTTAGGTTCAAATCTAACATTTCGTATAGTACCGTCACTTGATACATCTGATATTATAGCTATAAGATTTCTATATGCGATGCTTAATGGTTTATCACTTGAATTTTTTGCCACATAATCATTGTTTGCTACAAATCCAGTTCCACTACTTGTAATAGTATCCAATTGATAACTATAAACGTTGTTACTTACATATGTTGAAGTCAATGTAAAAGTAGCATTAACATTAGTTTCAGAAGTTATGGTTAAAATATCACTAGATGTAAAGTTTTTATATCCACAATTCTGTTTTAAGCTCATAGATAAAATTGACCCATTTGCATCAACAGAGTCTATTTGAATAGTTAAGTATCCTGTTGGGTCATCAGTTAAAAGTATATCTGTAAGAAAACTATCACCATCTGAGAAGCCTTGTGAACTACTTACTACGTTAGCAGAATATGAAACTATCGGGGTTTCTGGATTATAGAACATTGCATCCCAGTCTGATACATTTGTTAATGTATTATTTGCAAATACATTGCTGTTATTTAAAGTTTGTTCTACGTATGATACAACAGCTTGTGTTTCTGGATATCTTCCAGGTTGAAGTTGGTTTATATCTATTGATGAATCTTTGTTTGTTGTTTTTTCTATGTTTAATGCTGGTTTATTTACAATTTGTTGAAATGTATTATCAGAAACATTAGATAAATCAGATGCAGCTAACACTGGCCCACTCATTTCGCTTGGTCTATTTGACTGGTCTAATGTCAAATTTGTAGTATTAACATTTGCCAAGTCATTGTATGATAAAGGTTTATTTCCGCTAGTTCCATCATGGATTGTACTGCTAACTAAACTAGATGTGTTAATGTTAGATGTATCTGCATAACTTAATGGTTTATTACCACTTGTACCATTATGTTTTGTAGAATCTACTAAGTCAGCAGTGTTAATATTTGATGTGTCAGCATAAGCTAAAGGCTTATTTCCATCTACTCCATTATGAATTGCAGATGACACCAAGTCTTTTGTATTTAAATTATTCGTAGATACATTAACTTTTGTTTCTAACAACTCATCTACTTCAGATTTATCTGCAAGACCATAATCAACTAATGTTTCTTTAATTTTTTCTCGTTCAGTTGAATCATTTGTTTCTTCGATATTTGATAAATCAGCACATGCTAAATTCTTTTCCCCTACTTCATGGCGGTCTTTTGTCAATAAGTCGGTACTGACATTAAGCATATCAGCTCTAGCCATAGGAATACCACCTCTAGTGATACCATTGTGTAACCTTAAAGTTGCGTTAGCGTCTGTACCAAGTTCTCCTGTATCTGCATCTGGGTTACCTAAGTCAACAACTACTTCACCTTGAACTCCAGTAAAAGCCAAGTTTTCGTTATGATTTCCTCTTCTTAGTGCTACAGCTTTTGTTTCTACAATAGATGCCATCTTACTTTTCCTTTATAATTCTTATTTGTTATCAAAATCTATACGAATAACACATTCTACTAAACGTTTCGTTCCAGGGTCTCTATCTATGATTTTACCTATACATCTACCGTTTTTAACAGTCGATGCTGTACCAGGTTTTATTCTTGATAAATATATTTTATCACCAAAGTAGTTTATAGAGTTTCCATCCATTAAAACAGGAACTCTACCGACCAAAGCTACAGGTAAATAGTTCTCATTTTTCTTTTCACCTAACTGAAGACCTGGTTTACTTGAAATAACACCATCAGCTTCAAATTGAGCCTTAGAAATTTCTTTAGTACCTGCACCAAATGTAATCAAAGTACCAGGTTCGTAAAACTTATCTGCTTCATAATATTCAGCTAAGTCGGCCCATTCAGCACGATAAGCTTTTCCCCAGAAATCAACTTTACCATTATCCCAATGTGTCGATTGCTTTTCAGTTGTTATATCAACATTTTTACCGACAACCATTTGTTTCCATTGAATGTAAGTGTTTACATAGATAGGATTATTCCAACTATAACCAGCTTGGCTAGAATCAGTAGGTAGAGTTTTCTGAATATAATTGTTTTGAAGAGTTTGTGGTGTTACAGAATATTTACTAGCAGCTTTTCTATTTATTACTACATCTTTGACTTGAGCGTCTGTTGCATATCTAGTTGTACCATAATTAGTTTCACTTGCTTCATTACGTAAGTCTAAAGCTAACTGCATTGAATTTTGACCAGTAACCCAACCTAAGAAACAATCTGTACGTCTTAAAGTAGGTTTACCTTTATCATCACCTCTGCCACAATATACAGGTTTGTTTAACCATTGTGAATCAAAGTTCCATACATATCTATTTGTTTTTGCAGAACTAACTTTAAATCTTGCCCCATTACCATTTCTAGGCATTTGAGAATTTTTGTCATAGTATACTGAATCACAAATATATGAATCATTACCTAAATCAATAGCACCAGAAGTTGGTCCAAGCAAAAAGATACCATCTTCTTCAACACCTGTTGTAATTTCACCGTCATTGGTAACAATTTTTACTTGTACCTTCAATATGAGGTTTTCTTTTACAACAATATCTAAAATATCACCAGATTGGTATCCGCTACCACCGTTGTATACTTTTACTTTGTATGTATAGCTATCTTGGAAGTTACTAACTTCACCAGAATATACAATGTTATCACCTACACGAAGACCAATAGGCATTTGCTCATTTAACGTTAAATCTTCATCTGTTTCGTAAATACCTTCTGCTCTTTCGTACTTTTGTGTTTCATCACTCCAATATACAAACATGTAGTCTTGCACATCATTAGCGAACTTATCTTGACCTACATATATATAGTTAGTTGTTGGTTGAAAATACGCCCAGTCACCTGTGTAACCAGTGTAATCACCTGTTCCAGTATTTAACGGTCTAGGAACTGCTAAAGCTGGCATATTAGAACCAAAAAGGTTATCCACTAAGTAACAGTTATGCGGCATGCGTGAAGAATCTGTTGGGTTGTCTAATAACGTTTCGTTTGGAACTTCTGGTAAGTCCATTTCGTAATCTTCTATAACGTCTAAATTAGAAACAAAACCTAAGTTACTTAAAACTGTGTTCATATAAAACTTAAGTCTGTTACCAATTCTTGTTTCACCTACAGCGTATTTTGTGACAACAGAAGGTAATGTAGCTATAGCAAACAATATGTCATGAACACCGTCTGCATCTTTTACATATAATCCAATTGTACCAATGTCCCATTCTTCTTCACCAGTATCTGAAATTGCATCGATAGGTAAATCTAAAAGATATTGTAATCCACCAGTAGAATTATTGTATCTCCATTTCAAAATACGTTTAAGGTCTTCTACGTTATGTTTAGCATTTAGTGTTCCTACAGTGTAAACAATGTTACCACTTGCTAAAAGATTTTCATCTGTCCATTCTATAAGAGGTATACCTGGATTGTTAACGGTTTGGTCGATTATTTTTATACCACTTATGGTGAGTTTATATCCACCTATGACTGTGTCAGTTAACGATTTTAAGCCTTCTGAAGTAATAACAAGTCTATAAGTCTCATCTGGTGCACAAATTACCCAGTTTACACCGTTATATTGCTCTAATTCCCAACCATCTGTATCATTACCAATGGCACAATACATACCTGCTTGCAATTTATTTGGAAAATTTATAAAATATTGGTCACGACTTATAGGGTTACCTGCACCAGTACGTCTAGCGAACCAAAATTCGCTGTCTATCTCATAGACTTTCAATTGCTCTTTTGTAACTAACATTTTTATCTTAAATCCTTTGGTTTAAATCATATATATAAGAACTAAAAAAGAATGTCTTATACGTTAAAAAATTAACTATTTTGTTCATCTTGGTTAGGTATAATGTCTATTGCTACACTTTTTGTAGATTGAGTATAACTAATTCTAGCTACTTTACGTAATCTTTCACGAATGTTTGAATTACTAGAATTTTCTGGTATGTCTCTATAACTAGTTGTAGTGCTCAATTTCTGTAATATATACATGTTATCTAACTCTTCTTCTGCGTAAAATTTAGGTTCACATTCGTTACCTTGGTCATCTAAATTGAAGAATTTATAAATATCATGTCGTGGATATTCATCGTGATGATACTTTACAATGTTACCGTTTTTATACCCACGGATAGTGATGCTAACATCTTGTGATGATTGTACACCTGATACACTACCTAAAAAGGCACAATATAAGTCGAAAATTATGACATCATCGAAATCGTTCTTATATAAGTCATCTTTGAATGAATTTACATTTATTATAACGTTTTCTGTTGTATAATAGTATGGCGACCCTTCATGCGTTCCTTGGTTGTGTCTACACCATTGTACCAAAGCGTCAGGGTTATATGCCATTTCACTTGTCCAACTGCCAATTTTAGTACTAACATATGGTATTTGTGCATAATCTCCTGTATAGTGACCAACAGCTATGTTGTAATTAGAGTTTTTACTATTAACAATCCTTGTAAATGTATCTAAGTGACTGCCATGACCAGGTATATGTGTATAACCAAATATCAAATAATCTACATCTTTTACTATGATTTGTTTAGAAACTGTTCCGTATGTATTGAATGAAAGAGTTGTTCCATTGTGGGTACTTGTCAATGTATTTGTATAATACCAACGATTTGTTGTTTGTTGAGATGTATCTTTCTTAAATTCTGCTTTAGAGCTTGTGAAGTTATATCTCATGTCTGTAAAATTGTATCTTACCCCATTGTTGTTATTTACATATGTCATGTTTGTAGGTAAAAGAACAGTAAGATTATCTATTTCAGTGCTGCCATTGTATACTTCTACAGTATCGTTGATTGTATATTTAGCTAAATCACAACTCCATATTGCATTGTCTTTAGTGTAAGAATAATGTTTGGTATAATCTTCGTCATTTAGATTAAAACCATATTCTATTCTTGAATATACATTCTTACCATCGTTTAGACTTATGTATATTTTATTGTTTTGATTCAACATACTTCTTAAACCTCTGGTCGGTTGTACACTATTCTCAATTTCTAATTTACTATCTACAATCACTTCATTGTAGTTTCCGTTATTCCAACCGACAGCTTGAGCTTCAGCGAATGTATACCAACCTAGACCAGTTTCAAGTGTCTCTTCTTCATTTTGAGGATTGTCGTTATTCATTGTAGCGAGTTTCCATTCGAATCTTGAAAACTCCTCGTTTACAGTAGCGTATCCTAAAGTCCAGACACCTTTTTCACAAAATACACTGTTTGGCCTTACATATTCAAATCTATTGTCTTTTACTATTTGTAATTTTCTTATCGTAGAACTATCTATCACCTTGGTTACATTTGATAAATCTTTACTTACGATATAACCCTCTTCTTTGTTATCATAATTTATAACAACTGCGTAGAACCAATCTGTTCTGTCGTTATTTGGTGTGCATGTGACTGTAATAGTCGGCACATTATCTGTTATACCACATGATAAATTTGTTATAATAGGTGTTTCGTTTACATTTTTCTGTGTAGATACCCAATCTGTATGATTCAATTCTTCACATGGGAAGACACCAGTGACTCTTTCTACAATCTCAATGTCTTTTTCTTCTCCAGTCTCTCTATATAACTTTTCATCTCTACCGTAGTTTTGATAAAAATCTACAGAAACTTCCAATTCGTTATTATTTTTATATGAGAACGTAGGATTTGTAAACATGTATGATTTTAACTCTAAAGGTGTGTTAGAAATAGCTTTTCTATATGGTAAAAAGTCAGGGTCATTACTGAAATATTGTTCTTCTACTTGATAAGTCTGTGTAGTCAATAAACTCATTGGTTGGACAGGCTCAGAACCATTGTTATTTGGGTTACCGAATACATACATTTGAGTTATTTGATGAATATATACGACAGTAGAAGCCATTTCGTAGAAAGTGTCTTTGAATATATTCATAAACGTATCATAGTCTAATTCTATTGGTATTTGTGCATAGATTTCGACATGGTTTGTTGGATACCAATTTTTATTTCTATCCCATTCATACCATGTAACCCAATGGCCAGAAATTTGTTCAGCTACAGAACCGAAATCGTAAAAATCAACTGGGTCATCTGTTATATACCCACAATCTACACTAGGCTCATTTGGTCCCATGACTGGACTTGTGACATAATCATTTTTTAAAGGTAACACAACCGATATAGTTTTTTCACCTTCTTGGAGAGTGTTAGAATATAAGATGTTATTTTCTTCATCTAAGACTTTATATGTATATGTTACGTTGTTATCTAGTGGAAATTCAAAAACAGTTTCATTGTCACTTGTTTCTGTTGAAGAAGGGAATATTCTGTGATTATCTGAATCATATAGAGTTACCAATAAGTTATTTGGTGTGATTGATATTATGGCAGCTTTTGTTTCTCCATTTGAGATAACAGCTGGAACAACTACTTCGCTGCTTTGTCCAACGTATTCGTCAAGCACAGCTGTACTACCAGATATTGTATATCTATAGTCAGGGTTTCCAGTTGTAATCGTTGTTTCAGTTTTAGTTTTTAGTATGAAAGAAAAAGTTATTTCATCCCTAGATAAAGCTGGGCCAGATTCTGTAGGATGGTATCTGTCAATGTACCCATCGTTTATAACTGGATAATTTTGATATCTTAAAACACCTTCAAAATTAGGACTATTTGCAAGATTAACTGCTCCATCAGCTAATTCACTTACTTGTCCAAAGTCCATGACATCTGTTTCATACCTTTCTTTATAATTTGCTCCTATTTCTTCTGGTGTTCTAAAGTCAACATATCTTTGTGCTGGACCGTATTGGTCTGTGCTTTTAAGGTCTTTTATAGGTGTGAAGAGTTGTTGTATATTTAATATCTTTCCTTCGTTTCTAATTGCGTTATAAAAGTTGTAAGATGCTCTAGTTCCAACTGTGTTATAAAATGTTCTCAATTCTTCTACGAGTTGGTGTTTTTTCTCTAAAGTGAGGTTTGTGACGTTTATTTTTAGACCTAAAAAGTTAATCAAAGATGATATATTAGAAGAATCTACTTTGTTGATATTTCTTATATTTCTTAATCTTTGTATAGAATCATAAGTCTCATTTAACAAGACTTTCTGGAAACTCATTAAAAGTTCTTTAAACAATGTACCATTCAAATCATATTGAGATACATATTTCATTATAGAAGGTGCATCTGGTACAGTTATAAAATACTCTGTAGAAGTTAAATAAGTTTTTACAAATTTTTGTATAGTTAAACATTTTAGAGAACGTTTTTCGAAATCCTCATCTACAATCATGATACAACCATCTGTATCGTTTTCATGTAAGAAAAACCCTGGTCTTACATCATCGATTGCTAACTTCGCTACTTTATCAAAAGTAATCATACAGTCATATGGATTTTCTATAACAAAACCTCTGTCATCTTTCGGGCCATAAGTTAAATATCCGATATTAGGTGTAAATATCAAGGTTAAGCAGTCTCTAGACATTCTGTAATATTCTATGACATCAACACCTTGTCTAATTATAGTGTTTAGTCTTACATAACTACCAATCTTTTGTATATTTGTTGGAGGTAACAATTCACCGTTTTTAAAGAATATATACCTTTCTGTCGTATAATCTTTTAAAATAAATTCTTTTAAAATAGGATTCCAACTAAACTCATCTTCTACGTTACCTTCGTAAAACATATCTGAAGAAGTGTATACAACCACATTGCTCATGAGGCTTTGAGAATGTATATTTTTTATTGTTATAGTGTTATTTTCTTTATCAATTATGTATTCTGATTGAGATAATTTATAGCCATTTATAAAAACTAAAACTGTGTCAGATAAATTTGATAAGGTATTGTTATATCTATCTTTTCCAGAAATAACTGTATTTGGATTGTTAAGATTTATAAGAAATTCGTAATAATTTGAGCTATCTGTAAATTGAAATAAATCAAGAGTTGTTTGTGGTTGATTTTTAACCATTAACAAGTTATCTGCAATTGTATAATCACCTTTAGAACAAATCAGACTGTCACTAAATAAAAGCGTTGTCATGTTTATGTTCTCGATAATCAGACTGCTTTCTACCTGTATTTTGTTTATTTTATTTATGAACTCAGACATGGCTACTTGTATTCTTTAATCACTTCGTTTACTGTAATGTAAGTTGAAATTAGGAACTCATCAACTTCTGCTTCTATGTTATCAACAGGGTCTAAGACTTTACACCATTGTACGTTTGGAGTTGACATAACAGCTGTGTAGATATCAGAAAGTTTTAATCCTTTTCCAATATAATCTGGTGTTATCTTAAACAACTTGCTTACGTTGTTTTTGATTTCTTGAATTATCATGTTACTTGTTATAGAAGCACTTGTGGATAAAAATGCGTTTATTGTAATAGGAACTTGTCTTACTTTAGGTTGTACAAATTCCATATATGTCGTAAAATGATTATATTTTTCAATAATCGGTTGGTCTAAATGGTTTGTGTCTTGATTATCAATTCTGTTACCAACAAAAGAAGATACTACTTCAATATTGTTGTTTGAATCAATTGATATTGTACCGTTTTGACCAGGTGTTTGACCATTGCCAGAAGCAAGTGTAATTGTGATATTCACTGTTAAACCAGTTCCAGACCCTTGTTCACCAATATAAGATGTTGTAACAGTACCTTGTTCGTTTTCTTGTATAAAGTCATTAGTAATACTATCTGTATTAACTAATAAGTTGTTTAACCAAATAGCTTGGGTTACTTCTCCATTAGTACCAGTAGCAGTTATTTTTAACTTCAATTGCCCATTTGTACCGTCTAGTTGAACTACGTCATTTATCGAATAACCAGAACCGAGGTTACCAAATTTGATAGACTGGTATCCTATTCTATAAACATCTTTGTCTAGTAACATTTCACCAGCTGTTTTTATATATTGGGTACCTACTAAATTTGTACTTTCTTCTGAAGATTCTGTTTCACGTATCGTAACAGTGTATACACCGTTTACAATATTCATAACTTTAACTAAGAATATTGTTTTTACACCATCTTTGTCATACATATAAGCTAAAACGTTTCCGTCTTCATAACCATTTTCTACAGTTATACCATTTGCTTTTACATTGTAGTTGTATAACAAATAATCGTCTTCGTTTATCAAATAATTATCTAAATAGCCAGTGTCTTCTTGTATTTCAGAATCATCATAAAGAACTTCTTTTGGACCAGGACTATATCTTGTAGGAAAGTTTACATTTAACTCGCCATTGTTTGCATAATTGATATAAGAACAATCTTCTTCGTAAAGAAGTTTCATTTTATCAATATTTATTTTAGCATTTGTAGATGAGCTTGCCGTTTGTTCTGTACTATAAAATTCTATTACGAAGATGTTATATTTTTCTACTTTATTTCCATTTAAACAGTTAGTCGGATACCAAGTTGTCCAATAATTCATTTCAGAGCTTGGTTTTTCAACATAGGTTTTATCAATAATTCTTGTCCAATGTTCACTGTTTCTAATGTTTTCATAAGAAGGATTAGCTTCTTGAGTAGCGTACATTGCAAATGTACCGATAAACCTTTCAGATGGAGTGGCTTGGAATTTGACACCTACTATACCTTTTCCTTCTATATGGTCACTATAATCGATTATAATTTGTACAGGTTGGAGCAAAGAAGGTGTTTTCGAACTTTGATAATAATGCTCACTAGAAACGTTTGACCTGATATTTTTAATCGAACTACCATCAAAACCAGGTTCATTGTTTGGGTTATCATTAGTTTTGACAAGGGTCTTTGTAAGTTTTTCAACAGATGTGATGTTCACTACTAAAGATGTACCTTTTGTATAGCGTTGGTTTGGTATAGCAGCACAAGGTCTTGATTCACCTTCACCAGGCCATGCGTTAGGGTCAGTTGTATTTAATATTTGTTGTTGTAATTTCAAATTAGTTACGGCTCCTGTTGAATTTACATCAGTCACTAACACACTCAAACCGTTTTCTAAAAGAACAATGTCACCTACTTTATAATCTTGACCAGCAGTGTCTATCTCGTTGTATGGTTCAAGTTGAATGAAATATGGGCATTGTGAATATAAACTAGCTTGCCATTCTGGTAACAAACTATCTCTAGGGTCTTCTCCGTTGTCGTTTATGAATAAGAAGCCTTTAGCACCAGTGTCTTGCATTAAAACAAACTTTGTTGGGTCAATGTTATTAGCAATTTTCAAAGAATAAGAACCATAGAATCCTCTGTTACTACCGATGCTACCAGTGAAATTAAAATTGTTAGAAACATAACCAATGTTACTATATGGATATACTTCAAATGATTTCAAACCAGTGTAATAAACCATGTTCATCATGATAGAATCGTATGCACCAGCCATATTAGATTGTTCGTATTCACCCCAAACATTTGATGCTAAATACCCACATTCGTTGTCTAACATTGCAATATAATCTTGTCTACGAATAGCACGATGACCAGAAGCATAAACCCAAGGTGAAGTCATACGCAATGTTTCAAGTGATTGTGTACCAAAACCACCATAGCTTGTAGAAGTTGTCTTAACGGTTAAATCTAAATCTTCTTGATTACCATAAGCATCTGTAAACATTAAACCGTTTTCTAGTTTACCATCAAGTCCTATTTCAGACGTATTACCAGATTCACCATCGTTACTTACATAGTGAATCAAAAGAGTACTACCAGCTACAGGTAAATCACCAAGTTGACCATTACCTAATTTTAAATAAGACCTACCATCTGAATCTGTTCTCAAGACAAGCATTTTAGTTAAATTAGGGTCACTTACATAATTCTTTTCATAATCTAAGAAATTATCTGATACAGACCATTCTTCACCGTTTACATAAGCCCTAACGTAGTTTTTGTTAGCTTTGAAGTCTGTAGAGAAATAAAAACGTTCGTAAGGAATACCAGAAGTAGTTTTTGTAACTTCTAGAGCTTCACCTTGTATCAAAACAATGTCTTTAACAGTTTCTACACCAGCAGGAAGTAATATACCATGTGGATTAAAATATTTTCTTCCATTGATAATAAAAGAAGTTTCAGCAGGAACAGTGATGTTCATACTGACTAAATTGTTTTTTGTAACAGTTGTTATAACCTGTGCTGAATTGTTTCCATGTATAACGTTTCCAAGAGTAACTGCTAACTGATAAATACCTTCTCTACTGAAAGCTGTGTCTGTGTAACAGTTAGCCATTGTAGATACGATAAAATATTGTAAGAACGCACCATAACCAGCAAATACGTTGGCCAAAGCTGTACTTGTCTCAGATGGGTACATTGCAGCAAAAGTAGGTGAATCGTTTGCCCAATTTTCAATAATTGCGTTGCGTAAACTATCAATATCGTATACTATATTATCTAATTTCATTTTATCTTTTTCCTATTACTCTCATATAGTATAAAGAACTATTATTTTCCAGAAACTCTTGTTGAAATTGAAGATGTTATGTTATTTAAACTTGGAACACTAAAAACAACGTTTACTTCATAACTATTCATGTCTACTCTATACACATGAATATCAGCTGGACTTAAACTAACTCTAGGTTCATTTTGTTCAATGTCTACATAAAGAAAAGCAACAATGTCAGCTGGTTCTACATTGTTTTCAAATAGCAAAGAATACAGGTTTGTTCCATAGTCACGATTAAATGGAACAGTACCCTTTGGAGTTGTTAAAAGTCTTTCGATATTTTGCTTTATGGCGTTTAAATCATATACAATGCTGTTTAATTCTGCATTAGATGTATTAAACTTTGTGTTCAAGTCTGAATAAGTCGTCATTACATGCTTCTTTATAAGGGAAATACATACATCAAATCTTCTCTTATTTAGAACTTATTTTTAGTATAATTGTTTATAAAATTTTGATATTATCCAATACCTGTAGTAGTTGGTATATTACTCTCTCCAGTTTTAACTCCTTCAACAGTGTGTGTATGTCCAGTTAAAGTAACATTGTTACTATTTGCTCCAACTTCTGCTTTAGAGGTTATGTTTCCATCTACATCTAACTTACCTGTTATATGTACATCACCTTCTAATTCAATTTTTGGTGATGTAACAGTAGCTTTTTCTGATGCTTTAGCTACAAGTGTTTTACATTCAACCGTAGCCGTTTTCTTAGTCTTTACAGTTATATCATCTTCAGCATTTACAGTAACTTTTTTGACTTTATCTACGTCAACGTCACCAATAAAGTGTACGATTATCTGGTTTTCGTCACCAGTTATATCTATTCCTATAAACTGGTCTTCATCAGCAGTTATACCGTATGTATTTAGGTATTTATCACCATCTGGAGTATATTTTGTTTTTTTATAAAGTGCTCCTAGATAAACCAAGGAGTTTACGTCATTTTGAATAGCTAAAATAAGTAATTTTGTTCCTACTTCTGGTACACAATGGTCAAATTTAGGTGGAGTTTTACCTTTGGATTGATTTTCAGCATCATCACCCTCTATACCTCTAAAAGCTCTATCTACTCTTGCAGCCCAAGGTAATTTAGAATCCTCAATTTTATCATGTATTTTAGGTATACGAACTCTAACACGATAGTTTTTAGTTGGGTCATCATTATCAACTACTGTCGCAATGTAAAATGGATTTCTGTCATTTTTAGATTCTAAATACATTAGTTCGTTTTTCCTTTCGTGTTAAATCCTTGCATTACAAATTGTATTTTTGTAGCCGCATGTTTTTGTGTAACGTTGACATCTATGGAAGCTACCATACATTTAGCACTTAATGATTCCATTTTAATAAATTTATCATTTTCAGCATGTACATCATACTCAATGTTACAAGTGTCAAACAAATGAAATGCTTCAAAGAAAGGTAAGATAGAGTTTTTCGTTGCTATTGCTGTACTCGGTGAGAATCTGACAGATAAAAACGTTGAATATGTAGCTAAAATTTGTCTATTTTGAGTTAAGGCCTTAAAATAGTTTTCATTATGATTACCAACATTAAATGGAAACCAACCTTGACCTTGTTTAGCAGGGCCATTCTTACACACACAAGTTGATTCTGATGTCTTTGTTAATTCATTAGACAAAATATTTTTATAATCGTATTCACATTTATCATCTTGCATAAAGTTGAATACGTCAGCGTCTATTCCATATGCACCTAATTTAACATTGTTTAATCCAAAAGGAACACTTGATACAACTGGTACGCCTAAAGACCCAACTCTTATGTTTTGGCAATTACCACCAGCGCAACCACATGATGAACAACCTGCTCCAGAGTTATTAGGATTAAAACATTTTACGATATTCTTATAATAAAGTTTTTTGTTTCTATCTATGGCCCACATCATAGCAGAAGTATCGTCTGCCCAACCATATTGACAGCAGTAACTTAAGAATTGGTATATGTTACGTCCATTTGCAATCCAAAGTTGAGCATCTTTTGTGTTATCTATATCCTTTTCTGTAAACTTATACTCTGTGGCACAATTTTCAAAGACTTTAGACGTTGTACAAGGACAATTTAGTACATTACCATCACCATATCCAGCAAGAAAATCGATGACACAATTGAGAATAACTCTTACGAATATACCATGGTCTTCTATTTTCTCAATACCAAATAATCTAAACACATAAGCTTTCTCGTTTAGCTTTTTTATCTCTGGTGGTAATTCGTCATTTAATTTAAGTTCTATTGTAACCAATGTACCATCTGTCAAATATTGATTGTCAAGCCAAATATATGGGACTTCAACTTCAATTTTACAAGTTGGTACTATGTCAGATATAGATTCGTGTAAATTAAGACCGTAGATTGTACAGTAATTTGCCTTTTCGTTACTTGAATCATAGAAATAGATAGGCTCTTGACCTTCAGGTACAATACCTAAAATCAAAGTGTAAAAGCCTTGTTCAATCGGCATACCTATTGTAGATTTTCGTTCACTCATGGCTATACTATCGTAATTCTCTTTCCAATTTCACTTTCTACTCTATTCTCAAGACTATTTGTTTCTGTGATGAAACTTGATATCTGGTCAGTTGAGTTAATAGAATATATCCAATTTTCTTTTATAGCAGTTAAAGGGTCGTCAAGTCTATTTAAAAATAAAATCCACCACCAATAATTTTGAGAACCTAATATAGAATGTTTAGCAACAAGTTCTGGATAACCATCTTCGTCTTGGGATACAAGGTAACGTTGCATTTCTTCAAAAGAATACCAGTTGTCATTTAACCCTTGATATAACTTTTTCAATCCAGCGTTAACGTCAGAACAACCTTGTCCATTGTTATCAACAATTCTTTCTGTAAAAAATGAATCATATTTTATATTATTACTCATTGTTTGTTATCCTATTAGATTTCCACCATTTCCGATTATTTTGGAGATACTGAAGCGTCTTGAATCGTTTGTGATGTTGGTTGAGCTACTTGTATCGCTTTGTTATTACCACCCCATACACCGTATGCTTGAGGTTGTGATGGATTAGTAACAGGAGCACCGTTGAAATAAAAATCTTTTCCTGTGTTATACACATCCTTTCCAAGTTTTTTAGCTCCTTCTTCAATATAATTTATCATCTTTCCACCAGCTTCTAACACCTTATCAACGTTGAATTCACCTTTACCTTGGTCATCTTGTTGATTCATCCAAAGCATTTTTGTATAAGTACCTGATGTCAATGTCTCAATTGTTGTTATGTCAATAGTAACTTCAGCTAAAACTGGTGTTAAACTTCCATCACTTCTCATCATTAGATTTTTTGTATTTGGATAATTAACGGATATACCTTTTATGATACAGTTGTCTATAAAGAGCATGCCACCTATTTGTACCATAATTCTTGCTCTATTTGGTGCAAAATTAAAAGTTTTCTTGTTGTATGTGAGGTCTATATTTAACGGAGATGGAGCTGGAGTATAGAAACCAAGTGCACTCTCAGGGTCTAATGTCGGAAGACTTAAACAACCAAGGAATTCTAATGCTTCTTTCAGATTAGTTCTTACTTTTGGTTCAGAGCAATGATAAGAATCATCGTCAATCACAGGTATTCTTAACTGTATTCCAAGTGGCTTTGCTCCACTCCAGATTAAGAAGTTAGCAGCTCTGTTTATACCAGAACGAAAATTTGAACCTATTTTTGCCCAATTTCCACCAGCCTTCATAGCTGCAGCAGAACCTAATTGAAGTGCAAGGTTACCAACGCCTTTGAAGATATCACTTAAAGGACTTCCCCATTCAGAACCAATTCTATATTGGAAAGTATCTGGTAAGTTACCAGAGATGATATATGTGCTATCAGCACCAAGCTTTTGACCGTTTGTTGTGATACCATCAAAATCTTGAACATATATTCTTGTCTGGTGATATTGTTTTAGATAACCATATTTACCAGAATCTACATTTATGTTTGAGAAATCAAAAGATTTATGGTTAGTTGGATTAGAAGACGTAGATGCATTGAATAATGAGTTTGTGAAAACTAATGCTCCATTTGATGTAATTTGTTGTGTTCCATTGTAAGGTTGTGTATTTGGCATCTTTTATATCCCTAATCTGGTTGTTTGACCAATGAGTTCATCACTTGACTTTCAAAACTCCAAAGACTTGATGAATCTGATGACCATGTATCTGCTACTTCTGACTGTCTTTCTTTGTCTTGTTTTTTCAGTATGTCACTTGTATCTTTAGTAGATTCAGCTATTTGTTTGAAAAGATTAGTATATTCAGTTTGTTGTTGTATCTCTTCTCTTTTACCTTCTTCGATTTGTTTTTCATTTTGTTTATTAACCATTGTTTCTGTTTCTTGTGTGACTGTTTTTTGTTTTCTATAATCATGTGGTCCTTGTACACCGTTTACTTGTCCAAAAAAACCTTCACCTTTTTGTTTAGCTTGTTCTATTTCTTGTGGAGTTAAATTTGTATTTTGATACATTTCTTGAGCTTTCGTTCTATCTTCATTTTCAACGTTGTCTGATTTAATTCCAAAAAGTTCAAGAATTGGTTTAATGAAAGGTATGTCCTTTATATAATCGACAACCTTGTTAATAGTATCTTTAATTGTATTCCATATAGACAAAGCTTTTTGTTTAATCCAATCTACACCTTCTTTACCAACCTCTTCTACCCAATCCACAACTCTTTGTGGACCACCGTTTTTTACCCAATTGAAAATGTCTTCACCAAATTTTTCACCAAGAGCAAATAATCCATTAGCTATACCTTTTACAGCCTTCCAAGCCGTTTCTCCAACTATTTGTATTAAACTTTTAGAATTTGCGTTTTCATTACCTTCTTCGTCTTTACCATTTATCCATTCAAAGACACTTTCACCTAATTTTACTCCAGCATCGAATAGTTTTTCACCTAAAGTTTTTATACAGTCATACGCCTTTTTACCTAATTCTTTAGGGTCTATAGTAGGTAAACTTATTCCAGCTAAACCTTCAACAGCTTTATCTACTAAAGATTTCTTTTCGTTCTTTATTTCACCACTTTGAATTTGTGTCTGTATATCACCAAGCGCATAAGTTTCTATTTCTTTTGCTGTATACTCTTTACCTGTAGCTGGATTTATTTTTCCTATATATGGTTTGCGGAAATCATCAAAAGTTTTATCTGTGCCAGAAACTACCCAATTCATTTTACTGAAACTAAATTCTGTATCTATTCCAGCGTTTCTTGGAATATTTCTATTTTTTATACGGTCCCACACAAATCCACCAGCTGCACCTAAGAGTGCACCTATTAATAATCCTTTTATCCCAAACTTTGAACCAATTAAACCACCTGCTATAGCACCTTCTATGGTTTCAGATGGTACATTTTCAAGTGGAGTTCCTTTTGTAGATTCTTCTACAGTTAAGTCAACTTCTTTTAGAAATGTACCAAAACCATAATTTTTAATTGTACTAACGGCATTTCTAAGAGATTCAGTGCCTAATGCCAATCCAAGAAGTGCACCTTTTGGACCAGCTAGAGCAAAACCACCTACTACACCCTTAAATTGTTCAGGTGATAATGTAATTCCTAACGGTTCTAATAATTCATTTAGTTTTTCGGCTCCAATGTCTATAAGTGTTGGTCCTTGAACTTTAGTTTTTATTACACCTATAGATTCCCCTAAAAGATGAACGGCTAATCCAGCAACAGCACCCTTCCAACCAGCAATTGCAAGTCCAGCAGCCATACTAGGAAGATATGCTTGCATTGTATTCACTAAAACATCAGCGTTTTCACCACCGATTTTACCTGCTAACACTTCTTTTAGCCATGGACCAATTTTTTCACCTAATTTAATAGCTAAATATGCTCCTATTGCACCTTTCAAAGCGTCTATTAGTAAACCACCAATTGTTCCAGCTATTCCTGAAATAAACCCAAGAGCTTTAGAGAAGAAACTTTGTCTTTCTGTATCTTTAGGTTTTGAGCTTTTAGTCTTATTTTTTATCGCACCAAGAATATCATCTAGTTTTTTATTTAGTTTTTTACCTTCGTTATCTTCTATAGCTGAGGAACTCTTTCCAGATATTCTACGACTTGGTGCAAGAGCTTTTACTATCCCACCAACAGCGTTTGTCATAACTTTAAGAGGTGGAAGTAAAACCTGTTTAACAACTACAGGATTCAACATTCCACCTGTCACGGCTGATAAAGCAATAGCAGTAGTATTATCTCTTGTGTTTTGGTCTACACCAATAGAAGAACCTACACCATGTGTTCTACTATATTTTTGAGAATACTCGGAGTAATGTTTTTGGTCATTAGCTAAACCGAGTTGTGCTCTTTGAAGTTGTAATCTAGACAACTCTAACTGATTTGCTTTTATTTTCTTTTCATCAGCAGTTAATTCTTTTTCAGATTTCTTGTTGATAGTCTGTATTAATTTAGCAATGTTATTGTTTAAATCTTCCAAAGCCTTTTCTTTTCCAAGTTGAGTTTGTTCATCTTGAATTTGTTGAAAAGTCTTTGGTTCTTTAATCGTTGTTGTTATAGTTGCCATTTCTTCTTCTTTTTAATAAAACATATTTTCGATTGAAGTCCTTCCCTCTTTCTCTTGCTGTTGGTCTATCATATACTGTTGTTGTCTATCATATAACCAAATCATGTAGTCCAGTGGCATGTTGTCTAAATCTTCAAAACTCATGTGGAGATTTCTAATCAACCACCACTGGCACTCTAATATGTCATTTATATCAAATTGCGGAAAAAAACTCTTCTAGAGCTAACGTATAGCTTCTAGTTTCCTCCTTTCCACATTTTGGACATTTGACAGTAACTTCTTCTCTTACTCCCCAAATCGTATGTGTGAACCAGTCTTCAATTGTAGTAATATCCTCAGCTGTGATATCACCGTTAGAAGCAGCTTCGTATAATTCATCTACAGATTTATTTTTAGAAATTAAACACAAGTCTAATAACAACAGTCTCATTTGTAAGTCATCTGGGTCGATTTTATACTTCTTTGTAATTCTATCGATAGTTAAGTCATCACCCATAGTCTTTTGACGAATGTCTACTTCACCAAAGTTTTCTAAAACGACCTTAGTTTTTAAATTTTCGATATCTTCAGGTGTATAAATCTTCAACTGGTCTATCTTCAATTCATGTCTAATTTCTTCGTTGCATCTTTTGTTAGTACCTGGATTTCCTTCATCCTCAACAATGTTTGTGCAACTAAATCTAAGTTTTACAGGATATTTAGCGTATGTGATAAAACGAATTTTATACAAAATATATTGTACATCAAACCAATACAACTCTTCAAAAGTCATTGCTGGATTGTCAATCATCACCAACTTCTTAATGAAATCGATGAAATCTTTATTTGTTTTCTGTTCTTTAGTAGACAAAGACAAAATGTATTTTTGTTCAAGTGGTGTAATTTTTCTTACACTAAGATTGAACTCTTTGTCATAGAGTGATTTTCCTGGTATATCGACAGCGTAATATTCCTGCGCCATTTTAGTTCTCCTTTTTAAATTACGTATAAACTTTATCTATAGAATAATCATCAGTGTTACTTACTAACAAGTTGCTTATAGCTTTGTCTACTAAACTTGACGGTGAAGTAACAGTATTCTGTATAATAGAACTATATGCTCTATTAGCATCAAAACAAATTTTATCAACTTTAAAACTTTGTGTTATCACAAGTCTATTTGGTGTCATAGAATATTTAAATTTGAAGTTTTCTTGTGTATTTGGATAACAACCCATTAACGTAAAATGGTAAGTCGCTAGATTTTCTGACTGAAGATTACCTGGCCCATATACATAAACTTCAATATTCTTTTTATAAACTGTGCCAGGGTAATAAAATTCACCATTAAAATTAAATATCATAGAACGCCATGCTTCTAGGTAATACTGAGATAACATGTTAGCTTCACAGAACATGGTGATTACCACATCGCTATACGGTTCAATATCTGATACTAAATTATAAAATCCAGTTCTTACACGTCTTGTTTCTGATTTAAAAGTTAATGGTCTAAAGTTTATTTCTTCTACAATTGGTTGATAACTGGTTAAACCAACTACACTTGAAAATTTATCCCAAAGTGAACCTAAAGATAAAACACTACAACCACAATTACAAGATTCTCTGTTTTTATCATAATCAACTAAATCAAGTTTGGGCATAATTACCTCAAACCTATCGTCTGTAGCACAATCTGCTATATAATCTACTTGTAATGCTGATTGAAATCTAAACATGTTTTATTCCATTAAAATAAATTCTTTATGTTTTTAAATGTGTCTAATGGTTGGTTACTATCAATACCATGGTCAAATAAGTTAGCTACACCGTTTACCAAGCTGTAAGAATTTGCGCCAAACCAATCGTAATTGAAAGTGATTTTAACACTAATTGGAGAAGAATCACTCGGACTTAAATTACCAACCTCATAAGATATTGGATATACACCTCTTAACCACAGTGTACGCATACCGAGTTCTTTTCCGCTAAATGGATATTTCACGTGGCCACCTAATTGAATTCTTGCTACCGTTTTATATAAAACAGATGGTAAACGTGTTCCTGCTACTGGCGAATTTATGATATCACACCAAGCTTCAATCGTATTTAATATAGACCCCTCATAATCTTCTGTCACTTCAACTGTCCAAGTACCAGACCTATCTTGAACTTGTCCCAATCTTCTAACGTGACCAGCTATAACAAGTTCTGTTTGTGAAATCTTTGCACCAGGATAACCATAAGAAGTACAACGTAATCTAAGTTCCTTTGGACCTGTTGTGGCCATATTTCCAGACACTACACCGACTATCTTTTGTTCCAATTTAGATAACAACAATCCAGGCGTATCAGATATAATGAATTCTACCTGAGATTGTTTAATCGGGTCTTTTAAAGCTCTTATTTCGTTTAATTTTCTTAACATTTCTTTTGGGGGATTTATTTTCTATTTGTAATATATTTAATAGAACTAATGGAAGTAAACAAAGTTCACAAAAATATTCTTTATTTACATAAAGAAAAAGGGATAGTCGTGACCATCCCTTTAGACAATTTAATGTTACATTTAAGTTAGTCGATTTCATTTCCCATTAAGAAATAGTTGTAATTGAAAGTAGCTGTTATCTCAATTGGATTTGAACTACTTGCTTGAATACTTGGGAAACTAATGTTTGTCGGGAATACGTCATAAAGTCTCAAATCGTATCTTGTCATGCCTTCTGGCTTTGGTTCGTACAATTCTGGATTAAGTAAAGCAACGTTTACAGTAGCGCAATAAGCATCAAGTAAAGAAATTGTACCATTTTTATAGTTGTGATACATGTTTAACCAAACTTTCATTGCTTCTGTAATAGCAGAATCCCAAACTTCTGTAAAGGTAACAGTCCATTCACCTTGACGTGTTTGTTTACCAGCGTATACACGATGGAATCCACCCCAATCAACTTCTGTCTTATCACCAGTCAGTGTAGGGAACCCAAAAGTTTGACAACGAAGCTCTAAATCTTCTGTTTTTACTAAAGATGTCAAAGGAGAACCAGATGGAAAAGAAATGACCCAGTTAACGTCAAACATTTTCAATGGATCCTTTAGATTCTGAACTTTACTTAAAGAATGTAACATTTAATTTTTCCTTATATTTTGGTTTAAAGTTGTATCATTTATAAAATAGAACTTATTTTAAATTAAATATTGTAAGAATTTTTAATTTAATTTTCTTCTTTTTTCCAAATAAATCTCATAGAGCCTGCGCCATAACACTCGAAAAGCTTTTTCTGGCTGACTAATTTTTTAAATTCATGATACTTAGATGGACTTCTACTAAATCTTTTTGTACTATGTACTGTTACATAGAACTTATCTGGTCCAGTAAATCCATCTAACTTAAAATTACATTGTTCATATCCTTGACCATTGAACAAATTCCAATCTGCATAGCAAAGTACAGATTGTGGGTCGTATTTCTTAACAAAATACGAAAAAAGTTTACTTGTACCCCCAACTACAGAGTTATTACTAGCTGGACACCCTCTAATCCATTCCCATTCAAACTGTTGTTTTTTAGATTTACCTATGTTTCTAGATTTGCTGAATGAAGCTATTTGTACAAGATTGTTTTCATAGAACAAACCTAATTTCACAGATGCTTTATGATAACCTTGGATGTGATTTTTCTCACAAAACGACTTATATTGGTCATTATCTATCTCTTTAACAACACATTTTCTTGCGTATATAGAATTTTTAGATAATATCCCTAATCTTGCCTTTAAAACATCTTTAATTATATCTTGTTGATTTTTCCATTGGTCTTCCCAAATTTGAATCAATTGAATACCCTTTTGTTTGGCAATCATAGATTTGTTGTAATGATAATTTTTTGTAATTACACCCTCTTTTTTACCATTTAGACTGTGATAATATGACCCGTTATACTCTATTCCTATTCTTTTTTCTGGAACATATACGTCTATCTCAAATCTTGGTGTATTTTTAGAATTACCAGCACCTTCTATGAGTTTTTCTGTTTTAAGACCTAAACTTTCAACAAATTCACGTATTTCAACTTCAGCTTTAGATACAAACTGTACACCATTCTCTATATTTTCTTCATATACCTTATTAAGGAAATCTTTATCTTGGAATGGACTTATTTTTCCGTATTTTTCAAGATTCTTTTCTTTTCGTAATTCTTCTTTATGCTTTATCCCACACTCATAACAGCAAAATTTATGACTTGGTACTGTAAAAGTCTTTCCTTTTCCGTTTATTCCACCACTAGACCATATTTTTTCATTTTGCGAATTCCAGTTACCTTGACCTTGTTCGTAGTAATATTCTTTACCACATGTCTCACATTTTCTAACTCCTGATTCTGGTAAATTATATTTGTGTATCATGTGGCACTTATAAGAACAGAATTTACTACTTTTAGAATGAGCAGTACCTTGTATCTCAAATTCTTTATTACAAACGATACATTTTGCAATTTTAGTCGTTTGTTGTTTCTTTTCTATTATCTTATTTATTTCTTCTTTAGACTTTCTTTTCCAACCTTCTTTTATCTTTTTGTCATTATAAGTTTTACCGCATTGATAACAACAAAATCTATTTACGCTATACCCACTACCACGACCCTTGGATTGTGTGCCATCTTTTCTCCACAAACCAAGTTCAGGATTAGCGAAATATTCCTCGCCACAATTTTCACATTTGTATTGATTGTTCATTTAGACCTCTTTTTTATATTAGAACATAAACATACAAAAGTAAAGTAAAAAGCAGGTTGACTAAAAAGTAACCTGCTTACAAATGAAATTCGTTTCTATGTGATTAGAACATGTTTTTTGTTGTCCATACCCAAAGTACACCAACAATTATTAAATATACAAGTATAACGCCTATGAATATATACATTTCTAACTCTTCATTTTATCAGAAGTTAATTTGAGGTCAGCATATTCTCTTTCGTAACGAGTTTTATATTTACTGTATTTTTCTGTTCGATAAGCGTATAAACTCTTTACGAAATCTTCAGGTGTGCTTGGCTTATATCTGTCTATAGTGTTTATAACTAATCTGTATGCACCACCTATACCATGTTGGATTATAATCGAGTGTAAAGCTGCTTGAACTACCATGTCAGTAGAACCCCAAGTTGTTACCATGTCTAATTTTTTATTAGTATCAAACTTTTTATAAGCTGGTTTTATTTGAGTTTCTAAAATGAATTCATCATATATTTTTTGGAATCTTTGTTCTTTCGATACTTTTTTCCAAGTGTTTTTAAAAGTTTCAGTACCAAGATAAGCGTTGTCATATCCACCTGCCTTTTCTAATTCGTTGTAATAATGCAAATTGTGTTGTTTTAGATAAACTAGAAATAAGTCAAAGGTAGATTTGTTGCCACCTACTCTTTTAGTTGAGATTTGCCATTTTCCATAAGAATGTCCAACGCAATCTTTACTGATAGCTGAATATCCTTTCCCACCGTGCTCATATTTTGCTACTACTTCATGTTCATTTGAGAGCATTGAATAGTTGGTTTCAGCTTGAGCTATATTAGGGAGAAAAGATAACAATTGTACTGTTAAAGCCGTACAAGCTATTTTGTTTATCAAATTATGTTCCTTTAGTTGTTAATCCAATTTTAAATTTTAGATGTCCATACTAATTTCGTTTCAGGTTGATGAAAAAATGCAAGTTTATAGAACTTGTAAAAAATACACTTTTTGAATTTTATTATTCTGACCAAAATTTTATCCGTTTATTTTCAATCAATTAGAGGTGTTTTTCAGCAAGTACATCCATGGCTCCAAAGTCGATACTTTCTTGAGCTGACATCCAAAAATCACGATTACAAGCTGTTTTTAACTCTTCTACTGATTTGTTACAACAGTTAGCTAAATGATTGAAAATACTGTCATTTGCCACAACTGTCTCTTTCATTGATATTTCCATATCTTGTATTTTACCTTCTATACCAGAAGAAACAGAATGTAGCATAATTCTTGCGTTTGGATAGACTTTTCTATGTCCTTTTTCACCAGACACAGCTATAACAGCTGACATACTAGCTGTCTCACCGATGACTGTTGTATAAACTGGACATTTTATAATGTTCATGGTTGAAATTATAGACCAACCTTGCGCTACTGAACCACCAGGTCCACTAATCAACATTGTAATCGGTTTGTTTTGGTCTGCTGACTCTAAATACAACAACTGAGCTACTGTAGATTCTGCTAATTCTTCATTTACTCTACCTATACAGAGTATAATTCTATCGTTTAACAATCTGGTACTCAAGTCAATCATTCTTGTTGTACCATTCTTATCTGTATGTAAAACTCCTGGTGTTCCTAACATATCACAACTCCTTTATTTTTAATATTCCATGGATAAAAAGACCAAAGCGTTTGCTTTAACCTCTATCTTATCAGCATATTTTTTAATGTAATCAAATTCTTCTTCAGAAAATTTAGATTTATCAAAAGTTTTAGCTGTCCCATTAATTTTTAAACAAATCAATCCTGTGTAAGCATCAAATTTTCGTTTAGCGACTACATGATAACCATTTTTTGTCTCTAAAAAGGTTTCAAAATGCTCTCCACATAACTTTTTTATTATATTTACTATCTTCATGTCTTGAACATCAATGTCAAATAACCATTTACGAGCATCTTTATCTGAAGATTCATCTTTCATAATGTTACTTTGAAGTAAATTGTCTAATATTTTTGGTGAATATTCACTTTTGGTTGAACCGATGGCACAATCTAAGTGTTTATTTATGTCATTTCTTATAGACAACATGGTTTTCGAATAAGATTTTCTATCTGTACACATATACAGTCTGCATTTGTGTAATTTCATTATATCTGTCATCTCTGTTGCCCAAAACCAATGAAAATCTCTTAAGTCTTTTATAATCCAAGTCTTTATAACTTGACTTTCTTTCATTTGTAGCTCTGGATTGTCTTTTCTACGTTTAATTGCAACAAAGTAATAAAAAGACTTTGTTGGATTGAACTGAAGCATCGGTTTTATCATTTCAAAACTGTTAAATATTCTTGTCATAACATTTTCCTATGCAGGGTCATCAGATGGATTAAAATCTACCACGTTGATAGCACTTTGCTTTTCAACTTTATAAAAAGGACCAACTTTTTCAAGCATTTTTTTAAGTCTTGGACGTATAGACTGTTCTTCAAAGTCAACTACACCATTTTCGACAACATTCTTCTTACGAAGTAAAATACGAGCCATTATACGACCAAGTTCATAACACATATTTTCATCGAACCCACGTGTTGTAATCGCAGCTGTTCCAACTCTTATAGCGGAAGACTTAGACGGCTTAGAATCACCAATCATCATGTTTTTATTACAGATTATATCATAAGAAGTTAACAAATCCTCTGCTTGTTTACCATTTATGCCAGTATCTCTTAAATTTATAAGTACCATGTGGTTTTCAGAGCCACCACCTATAAATTTTATCTTTTCTTCTGTATCTTCTTTCTTTATACCGTTTATAAGAGCTTGCATGTTGATATAAACTTGTTCCATGTAATCCCTAAAGCTTGGTCTTAAAGCTTCTATAAAACATTGACATTTAGCAGCAACTAGAGCTTCGTTTGGTCCACCTTGAATTTTAGGGAATACACCAGAATTTAATTTTGAACACAAGTTTTTATCATTCCAAAGAATAATACCACCTCTTGGTCCTCTTAATGTTTTATGAGTAGTAGAAGTAACAACGTCACACCATTTAAGCGGATTATATTTATCTTTCCATAGATGAGCAGCGATGAATCCCATTACATGAGCTGAATCAGACATAAGATAACATTTGTATTCATCATCTAAATACCAATCTATAACGGCTTCGTATCCTCCTTCACTGTTTCTAGCACGGATTTCATATTCGTTTCTTAAATTTTCATTATATTCATCTACAATTTTTCTAATTCTTTCGTAATCAATACGTTTAGAATAAGCTGAAGCTCCAACAACTAATAATCTTGGGTGATGTTTTTCAAGTTTTTCTTTGATTTCATCATAATTTAGCTCACCATTTTCGTCTAAACCATAATAAAATGCGTTATAAATACTTCCTGTTGAAGAAGCTTTAGAAAAATGTGTAAGATGACCACCGTATTCTAATCCCATACCTAATACAGTGTCACCTGGTTTCAATAATCCAGAATATACAGCTTGATTAGCTTGAGAACCAGAATGAGGTTGAACATTAGCGTAATTACATTCAAACAGCTCACAAGCTTTTTCTATTGTATATTCTTCTAGTTTATCAATAACTTCACAGCCTGCATAGTGTCTTCCTTGTTTAGATATTTTCTTTGGGAACCCTTCTGCATATTTAACTGAAAAATGTGAACCTAATAAGTCTAAAATATCTTGTGATGGATAATTTTCTGAAGCGATAAGCTCAATTCCATCGTTTAATCTTTTTGTTTCTTCTATTTCTAATTCTTCTAATGTGGAATCAGTCATGTTTACCTCTTATTTATCAAAAAAGTGAGCCCATAAAGCAAATTCTATAAAAGCTTCTATGAATCCAATAGAGCCAGCGATTGTTAGTTTATCTGTAATAGCTGGGTCTATTTCTTTACTTAAGCAATTTGTTATAGCAAGATAAATTAAAAGTATGAAACATATCATGTTTAATCTCCTAAATTTCAAGTTATTAACGTTTTTAGTTCATTAAAGCTAAATTGTAAAGTTAATTTTCTTCTTTAATCACAAAACCACTTTTTCTTTTATAATACGTAGTATTATTTTAAATTTTTTCTTTTTTGATTAATGAATCTGAATCTTTTCTTATTCTCTTCTTTTTCTTTTATATTACTTTTCTTTTTCTTTCTTTTCTTTTGTATTTCAGCATGTGAAAAATTTCAAAATATTTTTCTTTTTTGTAAAAATTTACATGTTCTAACAATTATCATAAACTTTAACACTAAACAAAGATTATACAAAACAATGAGAAGTAAACTAGACAGCGAATTGAAGATTGAGATATTAATCAAACTTGCTTTTGGTATAACTATCGAAAATCTTATGGAAGAATATGACTTAACAAAAGCTAAAATTGTTAATTTAAGAAAGAATAATTATAAGTTGTACAATGAGTTTTTTAATTATTGGAAGATAGACAAAGATGTTGCTGTCTTAGACTTATCTCCAAAATATGAAAGAGCTTTGTCGATTATAAAGAAACACTTTAAAGATAAAGTTAAAATCTTATCTTCGGATGAAATTTTCGTAAAAGGTAAGAAATGTACATCGTCTGATTTAATTAACATTGCAGACGAGATTTTACAAAAAGATAATATTAGGTGTTTTAAAGAAATGCCTATCTACATAAAAAATCACTATTAGAAGGAAGGAAACAAAATGACTATTGTTAAAAAAGACATGGAATTACCAGAAGAATATGCTTCAAGACAACAGTGGGCCGAAAACCAAAAGTGTGTATTCATGAATATGCTCAATGGTGTTTCATTTAACACTGTGGATAACAAATATCACATGATGCCAATTCAATATTCTGATGTTAATATGGAGGGTGAAAAAATTAGGTTTAATGATAACCGTGAGTTTATGGTTATCTACTCTTGTTTAGCTTCAGAATATGCTCATAAACAGGAAGTAAGAGATGAATGGTGGGCTAAAGCAAGAGAGTTGATTGAGGGATATAAAAAAGCTCAACAGATGGAAGATTATATTGCTTCAAATAACGGTGTAGACCTGAAAAAGATGCGTCAAGAAGGTAGTTTAGACGAGGAATAACATGACATCTACTTACAGTAAAATCAAAAGTATAGCAGATGACATCGGATTATCAGAATCTAAAGTCACTATGGTACTTTATGATTACTTAAGTTATTGTTTGCAAGAAGCTCTCCTTGACAATGAGTCCCATACAATTTTTGGTAAACTTAAGTTAGACGAAAATGATAGATTTGTTTTACAGAACGATAAGTTTGGGTTAATAAGTCTATTAGGTAAAAAAGATTTAAAGCTCTTACGTAAGATTGCTGAAGATGGTCCAGATAGTTCGGTGTTTCAAATATGATGAATAAAACAGAACATATGTTTGAAGAAGACATAAATGACTTTTTAGAAGAAAGTTTTGATTTATGTAGAACGAATCGGGAAGAAATTTATTGGTTAATTACTGTGTTGCGTGGATTTATGAACATTGGTAACAAAAGAATAGAACCAAAAACAGATGTTTATAGGTTGAACTATTGGCAATGTTTGTTGAATCCAGCTATACAAAGACTAAAAAAGAAATATTGGTGTTAGCATGGAAAAGAAGAAACGTGGTGAATTTGAGTTATCCGATAGTGAATTAGGGTCAAGAGAGATGGTTCTAATTGCTATGAGTATGCTTGAATCAAGAGGGTACCCAGGCTTCGTTGAGCTTCTCTCTATATTAGAAAAACCAGAGATAATCTTAAAAATAATACGTTTTTTGTATGGTACAACTATAAAAGTTCCACCGTTAGGTGAGTTTGTAACTTGTTTAAGAGCTGCTGAATATACCTATTGCGACTTTCATAAAATGTTGAACAGGAAATTAGCAGTTCAACCTAAACAAATACAAGAAGTTTTGGACATTGACGATGAAGAAATGTCTAAAATACAGGATGTTTTTCAACAATGGATAGAATATACACATAAACAAGGTATCCATATTGAAAATCTAATGCACATAAACAGAAATAACACTGTGAAGAGAATAAAAGCTATACAACAAGGCACATATAAGAAAGGACAATACAAATAAGGAAAAAGAAATGGCTGGAGAGAACGATTTACCTAAATATTGGAATGAAGACACAGGTGAAGTGTTTGAAACATATCCTGAAAATACACAGGCTTTAGTACCTCAAGAAGAAGTACCACCGCTTCCTACTATTGCTGAACAAACAGAAATTGTAAAAGCATCTGAGGTGAGTAAAGAAAATATGACTATGCTCAATTCTCTCGTTGAGATGAATAAAGTAGCTGAAACGTTAAATGCTTTAAGGTCAACAGAATCTCAAGAAATGAGACGTAATGTTTTAACAGCATGGTGCGAATCGTTTGTTAATTCTAGAATGATAAACAATGTTGCTGCTGAAAAGTTAAAGGCAAGAATTTTAAATAAATTAAGTGACAATTTAGATGTATTAGATTTAGAGACAATTTCACGTATTTACAATGACTTACATGAAGTTTCGGCTGTTGATATGCAACAAGCTAATTCTATGGTTAGTGGTAATATGGGTGGATTTCCTCAATCAATGGGTACAACTGTAAATTTAAACTTGGCAACAGGTGAAAATGGTGTTGTAACATCACAAACACTAAACGCAACACCACAACAAGTAGGTCAATTAAAGGAAGTAACACAGATGAATACAGCCATAAAAGGTTGGAGTAATGTAGCACTTCCTAGAAAAAAAGTCATGGATGCAGAATTCGAATTGGAACCGAAAAAGGAATAATTTATGGAACAGTTACCTGCTGACATTGAAGAAAAGTTAGAAAGACTTCCAATAATACCTTTCGATGGGTCACAAGAATTTCAAGAAGTTATTTTTTCTAATGATTTCAATGACATATTCGATTACTATTCTAAAAATTATATGCCTGATGTGGTAAAAAGTAAGCCAGAGCTATATCAGCGTGTATCTCTCTATTTGACACTCACTAATCAAGACACATCTATTGTTGAACAAACTGATGAAGTTTTATACAGAAGACCATGCCCAGACATTCATACGTTTTTGAATGATAATTTTTACATGGGTTATTCAAACGCAACTCTTTATCCGTTTTGGAAAGATGTTTTAGAAAATATCTTTAAAGATGGTTCGCCGATTCGTAAGACTATTTTCGGCGGTTCAATTGGTATTGGCAAAAGCACGGTAGCCCGTAAAGCATTTTTATATGTGTTATATCGAGTTCTTTGTTTACGTTACCCAAGAGCAGCTTTTAATATTGACCAAGATTCTACAATTGCAAATGTTGTTATTGCTACTACTTTAAAACAGGTTTATGAGGTTAACTTACTTCCTTTTGTTAAATTGATGGAAAGTATGCCGTGTTTTCAAAGAGTTATGTCTGTTAGGTCATTTGAAAATTTTAATTTAGATGACCCTCATTGTCCGATACCTTTTAATTTATCTAAGAGCGATGGTACTGTGTATTTTCCAGATAATATAATTTTAACAAGTGGAAGTAATGCACAACATTTCACTGGTATGAACGTAATAAATTCTTTTTGTGATGAGATTAACGATTACGGTACTATTGAAAATACGATGGCTCTTTTGAATACATTAGATAATCGTTTTAGTTCACGTTTCCAAGGCTCAGATTTAGTGTTTCAGTCTATTGTATCATCAGCTCGTACAGAAAATAGTGCAATGGGTGAATACATTAGACATTTACCTAAAAATGACCCATCTATATTGTTATTATCACCAAAATTATATGAAGTTAAACCAGACCCAGAGTTTAGAGGTGATGGTACAGTATTTTGGGTTCAAGTGGGTAATGGAAGTATACCTTCTAAAATTATTACAGACCCAGGTGAATTAAAAGCAATAGAAGATAAGACTTATGAGGTACCAGCAGGTTGTGTTTTAATTGACGTTCCTACTCCATATCGTTCTAAATTTGAATTACAGCTTGACCAGTCTATACAAGATATCGCTGGTATGACTACAAGTGATAATAATAGTGTATTTAGAGATACAACACGTCTTGAAGAACCATTTTTAACTCCAGAGATGTATTTTGACGTAAGTATTCGTGAAGATGTAGATATATTATCTTTAATTGAACCATATAACTTGTTTGAAAAGACAATAAATGACCGTTGGCAATTTAAAAGAGCTCCTTTGGCAAATCGCTACATTCACGTTGATTTATCAGGTGGTGGTTCAGAAGGTCAATGTGATACTGGATTGTGTGTATTACATAAAGAGTGGAGAATGAATCCTAACACAAAAGAAAAAGAAGTTATATATGTTGTTGACTTACAGTTGTTTATAAACGCTAAAAATAAAGTCGATGTTCATGCCATACAAAATTTCCTTATTAATTTAGTAACAGATAAAAATATTCCAGTTCATACAGTTTCTTTTGACCAATATAACTCTCTTATGATATTACAACAATTAGAAGCATCAGGTTGTTTTGTTAATGTAGAGAAGGTTTCAGTTGATATTAAATTAGAACCGTATACAAACGCTGCAAGTCTTATGGAAAAAGGTCAAGTTAAAATAGGTAACGCTCCAAAACTTAAAAAAGAATTAGAAGCATTAGTCATTGATAAAGGTAAAGTAACACGAACAACAGAGTTAAAAGATGGTCCTGATAGTTTGGTAGGCGCAATCTGGGATGCCCAAATGAATTACAGTGACTTTCCTTTATATGAATTCCAAGACCCAAGAGAACAAAGTGTAGAAGATATAGATAATTACGAAGATTTAATTGATACATCTTCTGAGTTACTTTTAGACTTGAAATAAAATTGGTTGAAAAACGAGTTTTTGACTTTACATAATCACGAATCTAAAATATAACCCAGTTAATGATAACACAGAGAGGGATTTGAAATGGCAAAAGTTAAAGAAGAGAAAACGCAGCTTGATAAAGATGTTGAAGCAGCTTTAGCTATACTAAATAAAACATTTGGTGAGGGAACTGCTTTAACCTTTGATAGCACCTATGTTCAAAACATTGATGTTGTGTCAACAGGTTCTTTAAATCTTGATGTTGCACTTGGAGTTGGTGGCTTGCCTATGGGTAGGTTCAGTTGTATTTATGGTGAACCATCATCAGGAAAAACAACCATTGCTCTTCAAGTTTGTGCAGAAGCTCAAAAGAAAGGGTATCTTGTTGCTTATTTAGATAGTGAACATGCTATGGATATGGGTTATGCCAGAGCTTTAGGTGTTGATTTAAAACATTTACTATTCTGCCAACCAGATTCTGGTACTCAATGCTTTAGAATCGCTGAACAAATGTTAAAAACAACAAATGTTAAGGTAATAATTTTCGATTCTGTTACTACCATGATATCAGAAGCAGAAGAAAATAGTGAAATGGGTGCCAATAACATTGGTAGACAAGCTAAAATGATGTCTGATGGATTAAAAAGGCTTACTCCATTAGTTTCTAAGGCTGGTGCAATGTGTCTATTTATTTCACAGACACGTAAAAACATAGGCCAAATGTTTGGTGATATAGATACAATGAGTGGTGGTGATGCTTTAAAATTTTATACCACAATCATCATGAAAATTTGGAAAAAACAATCACCTATGACAGAAAAAATAAATGGTGAAGATATTGCAACATCAGTAGAAACTACAGTGAAAGTAACTAAAAATAAAGTTGCTCCTCCGTTTCGTGTAGCAAAATTTATTATCAGATATGGAAAAGGTGTATCTCAAACAGAAGAAATAGTAGATTTGGCTGTTAAATTCGGTTTAATAGAGAAATCTGGTGGATGGTTTAGATATAAGGATGAAAAAATTCAAGGGAAAGATAATGTTATCAGTTGGTTAAAAAATAACGAATCTTTGCAAGAACATTTTAAAGAAACTATTATGAAATACATAACAGAGAAACAAAATGAAATGGGACTTGTTAGTAACGAAGAAGAATCTCTTGAATATGACCCAGAAACAGGTGAAATTATAAAAACAAATGAAGATTAACAATTTTAATTTTAGGAAAGGAAAATAAAATGGCAAAAAATAAAGTTATTTCTGACCCAGCAAGCAGTCAAGTGGATAAAGAACGTTTGATTAGTCTTGTTGAAAGGATTGAACGTATAAATGAAGAAATTGCTGGTTTGACAGAAGACCGTAAAGACATCATGCTCGAAGCTAAATCAGCAGGTTTTGATACAAAGGCTATTAACCACGTTATCAAACTTCGTAAAAAGAACGCTTCTGAAAGAGAAATGGAAGAAGAATTGTTTACAACTTATGAACACGCTGTTGGTTTGTAAAAATATAATTTTACTTTTGGTCTAAATTTAATATACTCACATATATTTAGACTATGAAAGGACTTTACATGAGTGAGAATGTGAGTTTTGGTAGAGATAAGCTTGACTGCTTTGCAGAATTTGTACCAAATTTAATTTTAATAGCAGAAAAGCCGTTAGATGACGATAAAGAAGTCATCTTTGACTCTAAAGAGGGACAAAACTATTTAGATTTATGCTCACAAAGTAGATTTAAAGACATTCTCACTCACGTTACATATATAGATGATTCAAAAGACATAAGTTTTACAAAAGATATTCTGTTTTCGATATTAGAATACTATAGACAGAAAAATTGTTTAGATTTAAATAATCTCATAGTTGGTTTTATTGGTGAAAAAGCTTTTAATGCTTTTTACGATGATTACGATTCTGTCGGTGTAGATGATAAAAATAGCGTTATTCTAGATAAACAATCGAAATCACTTAGAGTAATTATGTCTAGTGTTAATAAAAACTATAGATTCAATGTACCGTATGTAATTTTACCAAATTTAGATGAAGATATAACAAGAGCAACTGGTGTGTTAAATCAAGCTTCTAATTTTAAAAAAGGTGTTAAAAACCCTTATTCTACGACTGGTGACGTAGTTAAAAAATTAGAATTTATGCTCGATATGTATCAAAAAGGTATATTGAAAAGTTTCTGCATAGAAGGAAAGATAGATAAAGAAACGAATAAATTCAAATATTGTAAATTTTACGATAAACAAAGTAATGAAACTTGCTTCTATAAAAAGAAAGATGAAATTTGCAAAGATGACATGGCAGAAACAGTTAAATTGTTTAGCAGTACATTGTTATCAGCTGTAACTACAATCCCAGTCTATGGCAAAAACATTGAAGAAGTGATAAATTGCTTTAATGACAACGTAAGAGATAAAATAAGGATTGCCACAGAAGAAGACATTAAAAGTGAAGATGTAATAGACCAAGATTTTAGAGTGTATGGAAGTGCTAATGGTGAACCATCAGCTTGGTATGACAAATGGTACAAAGAAGCGTTTTTACCAAAATTAAAAGACCAAATAAGGGAAAAAGATAAAATAAGGAGAAGAAATACACTGGTACGGGATGGATATTTAGATGAACATAAGTACGAGTGGGTATACGATATTGAGGTATTTAAAGAAGATTGGTTGTTAGTTGCTAAAACGCTAGATGGAGAAAATAAAGTAATTTGTTGGAATGACCCAGAGCACTTGAAAGTTTGGATTGCAAATAAGATTCTAATTGGATTTAACAACGCAGCGTATGATAACAATGTGATTAAATATGCAATGGGTTATAATACTGCACTATCTAATTATCAAAAATCGATTAGCAATAATGTCAAAAAACCATTAACAGTAAAAGAATATTCAGACCTTATAATCAATGAAGAAGGAGATAAAGAATTCACTAGTGACCCAACAGTACCAAACTTTTTATCTTGGGATTTATCTTTCCATTTACCATTTGATGTGAGACGTAACTCTTTGAAAAAACTTACAATGTCAGTTTTAAATAGAAAGAATTATGATTCTTCTGTTCCTTTTGATATAAATAGAAAATTAACTAAATATGAAAGAGAAGAAGTTGAAAAGTACTGCGAAATGGACGTGGACAACACTCTAGCTTTATTTCTGCCTGACCCAGAAGATGTTAAAGCTAAAGAGTTAGACCCAAAACATGAAATGAGAACGTTTGCGAGAGAATCTTACGATATTCGTTGGAATATGATAGTAGAATATTTCATGACACCAAAAACTTTATCGAATAAATCTGCTTCTTTTGCTGGTAAAGTTTTATGTGGGGAAGATGCTAAACCAGACTTACAAAATCAAACAAAATTAATAAATGGAAGAAAAGTTTATTATTCGATTCCAGAGCTTGCTGAGAAAGAGTTAGCAGGAACAGAACTTTTAGAGTTTTATCATAAACACCAAGAAAATCCAAAATATATAACAGAAAAGTTTGAATGTTATCTTGGTCCTCATGATGACAGTCACTTATATCAATTTGGATTCGGTGGATTACACCAAGCGTTAATAAACTTTGGTAGTACAAATTTAGTTAACATGGACGTTGCTTCACTGTATCCATCATTGTTGGTGCAATATGGTTTAATGTCAAGGGGTGCTAAAGCCAATCCAGATTCTTATGAACAAGTGTACCACAAACGTCTTGAAGCTAAAAAGATGTCTAAGACAAGTCATGAGTTAAAATACAAGTTACTTAACGAAGGTCTTAAATTGATTTTAAATGGTGCCATTGGTGCTATGCTTTCGGATTACAATCCTCTATATGACACTTGGTCAAATTCTACAATTTGTGTACACGGACAACTTTTAATTTTCATCTTAGCTAAACGTTTATTTGACGCTGGTTTCAATATTGTACAGACTAATACAGATGGTATCATGATTGAAAAACGGCCTGATAAAGATTTTATGCCTATCGCTGAACAATGGATGAAAGAAACAAGACTTGTTCTTGAATTTGATGACATTAAAATTCTTCAACAAAACAATGTTAATAATTATTACTGTGAATTTACTAACGGTAAGATTAAGTCTAAAGGGTTTTATCTATCAAATGAAAAATTTGGTAAAGCTACTTCTAAAATCTTATGTAATCTTGTAACGAATCAACCACCTTTGGATGGAGTTGTTCCGAGAGATTTCGTTATTTTCAAACGTCATGGTTTAGGTGAAATATACGATGGTAAAACAAGAGAAAAACTCGAAGGTCGTAGTTTGGCATTTGTTGTAGGTTATCCAAATGACCCTCGTACTCAAAGTTATTATAGTCGTAGTAGAAATGAAAGAGAAATAGTTAAAAAAGGTGAAGATGGTAAACCAATTTTAGACCAGTATGGTAAACAAGTAACAGAAAAAGTAAATACAGAAAGTAAAATATCTGGTTTTACTGACCACATGCTCTTAGTCGATGATTTAAACACTTTAACAATGCAAGAAATTAATACAAGAGAATATATAAATTTTGCTAAAAACTTGCTCGGTAAAGAAGAAGATTTTGGTCCTTATTACACAGAAGGGTATTTGAAATCAGATGAACCTACACACATGCAAGCTCTAAATCCGTTTAAAGATAACACAGAACCATATCCAACAAAGTCTGGTATGATAAATCGTAATTTCTTATTTGAATGTGACTATTTAACAAAAGAAGAACAAGAAGAAATGATAAAAGGATTTGAGGATAAGACATATAGAATAGTATGGTCTGGTCATAGAAGTTATCATATCGTAGTTAGATTAGATAAACCTGTTACATCTGTTAAATACAAGAGAGTATGGGAACAATTAGCACATATGTTGAAAATAATTGGTGCAGATGAAATGTGTAATCAACCGTCAAGATATACAAGGGTTCCAGACCAGATAAATCCAAAGACAGGTGAAATGCAAACATTATATAGTGAAAAGAAATATGTATTTAACACAGATGAGATACTTGAAAATCTCCAACCTTTAAAAAGTGATAAACCTGTTAAGCCTACCACGTTCAAAGGGGAGCCAACGAGGGAAGCTTTAGAAAAACACATAGCTAAACAAGATTGGAGTGAAGGTAACAGATTTGTAGCTTGTCAGAAGTTAAGCCCAGTTCTGATTTCTTTGGTTAGTCTCGAAGAATTATATGAGATGATACCTTGTAAGTTAGATAAAGACCATAAATATGTAATAAGAAGTAAGAGAAGAGCTTATGAAAAAATGAAAGCAGAAGAAGAAAGTTATTAAGATATTTAATTATTATGACAATTGACTTTACTTGTTACAAGAAATGTTTTAAGCATGAAATGAGAGGAAAAGATGTTTTGGTTTGACGATGCAAAAGAAGGTATAGAGATAAGTTTCGAAACAAGAGGTGTTGATGACGAAACTGTTGAATTCATATGGAATCAATTATCTCCAGAAAAGATTAAGAAGTTAGTAGAAAAAACAGGACAAAATCTTGTTGTTTATGACAAAAACGGTAAACAAGTGGCTGTTTATATAAAATATAACGAAACTAAACAGTTACACAAGAAGGTTTATACAGTTAGTTGTATGAAAAATATAAATGAGGGATAAAAAGATGATTTTGAATATACAGTATTTAGACAATTGGGAAAAACATGGTGAAGCTATCGATGGAGATAATCCTTGGGATGATGCTTATAGAGGTAAACATGTTTCATACAGATGCGGTGAAGAATATTCTTGGTGTAATCGTACATATTTTCACCCATTCTTACAAACAGAAGTGTTACCAATTTATGATAATGAAACTAAACAACAAATTGGTTGGATGGACGAAGATGATGGTCAAGTTTACAAATTACCATGGCTCATTGAATCAACAGAAGGTAATTCTGGTTATGATTTAAGAGCTGCAATTTCGGAACCAATTGTCATTAAACCGAATACAAGAGCTTTAATCCCAAATGGTATTAAGATTTCGTTTGGTGAAGGTTTTGATTCAAATGTTGAATTTCAAATTAGATGTCGTTCTGGTCTTGCTTATAAAAAAGGTATCATGGTAGTCAATGGTATTGGAACAATTGATTATAATTATCGTGGTGAACTAGGAACAATTCTTTATAACTCAGGAACAGAAGATTTTGTTGTAAACCGTGGTGATAGAGTCAGTCAAGGTGTTATATGTCCTATTTATAAACCAGAAATCGAGATTGTTGATTGGCTAGACACAACAGATAGGGGAACTGGTGGTTTTGGTTCTTCGGGAGTTAAATAAATGAGTGAAAATCAATACCCATCTATAGATGTTTTAAAAACTGCTGTTCATGCTCTACAAAAGATGGATGAATTAGAAAACAAATGGCAACCTACGTTTGATGAAATGTTTGATGGTTGTTGGTGTATACCTAGTTATTTCAATGAACCTAGACGTGCTATTATAACAATGATTGAACAGTTGTTTAATGATGTTCCTGGTCAATATGGTTCACATTTTAGTTGGTGGGTATATGAAGCAGAATGTGGTACTAAAGAAGGTATTGCAGATTCTATGACAGATGCAGATGGTACTCCAATTCCAATGGCAACAATAGAAGACTTATATAACTATTATGTTTCTAGATAATTAGTGTAACTGAAAGGAATATTGTCATGAATGAAATCGATTTTTTAAGACTAGGTGAACGAGCTGAAAAGCAAGAGTTGTTTTTGAAAAAGTTAAAGAAAGCTTCTCCTAACATAAAAGAAGATGTATGTACAATTTTTGAAAACAAATTGGCAACATTGGCGTATAATTTTAGATTACTTTGCGAAAAAGGTTATTACAAGAAATATTGTCAAGAAGACTACATAGATTATCTTGAGAAAGAAATTTTATGTAGAATATTACTTGGAGAAAGTGTTATAGACAACGAGGGAATTTTATAATGAAAAAGATTATTGCTTTAACTGGTCAAGCTGGTTCTGGTAAAGATACTCTTGCTAAAATAATTATGGAACATGCACCTTTAACAGGACACGAATCTGATTGTTGGGTTAAAATGTCTTTTGCTTCTCATTTAAAAGATGTCGTATCTCTGTTGTTTAACATGGATAGGGATATGTTAGAGGGTGTTACTGTAGAAGATAGAGCGAAAAGAGAACAACCAGATGAATTTTGGTCAAAGAAAATGGGAAAACCGTTTACTCCTCGTTACGCTTTACAATTTGTTGGAACAGATTTATTACGAAATCAATTACACAAAAATATCTGGGTTGATTGTTTAGAGAGAAAAATTGATGAATGTGATAAGAATATAATTATAACGGATGTCAGGTTTAAAAATGAAATATCAATGCTCAGAGACAAAGGAGCAATGTTTGTCCGTATGGAATTTGAAAAAAAGCCGTACTACTGGGATATAATTTATAAAACTAATACTTTTCAACAATTGACTTCAGAAGAGCAAAGAAGACTTGATGAAATCTATAAGAATGTACACCCGTCTGAAAGGGATTGGATAGCTGTTGATAACCCACAGTATAGGTTTATTCACAGGGAAACAGTTGATTTGTTAAAAGAAGATGTGTTAGCAAGTGAATTTTGGAAAGATTTTATAATCGGAGATTGATATGTTACAATATTTAGATTTATTAAGAGACATTATGGAAAATGGAAATGACCGTATGGATAGAACTGGTGTAGGTACTCGTTCTGTCTTTGGTCGTCAAATTAGATTTAAAATGGAAGATGGTTTTCCTGCTGTTACCACTAAAAAACTTGCATGGAAAGCTTGTTGTAGTGAATTGTTGTGGTTTCTTGAAGGTTCTACAAATATTCGTAGATTGGCTGAAATCAAAAATGATAATAAACCATATGAACAATTAACTGAAAAAGAAAGATTTACAATATGGAATGCTAATTATGAATGTCAAGGTAAAGCATTAGGATATACAGATGGTGAACTTGGACCTGTGTATGGAAGTCAATGGAGAAATTTTAATGGTGAGGGAGTAGACCAAGTACAACAACTGATTAATAAAATTAAAACAAATCCAGTAGATAGACGTTTGATTGTATCAGCTTGGAATCCTGCTTCGTTAGAAATGATGAGTTTACCACCTTGTCACATGATGTATCAATTTTATGTAGATGGCGATAGATTAAGTTTAATGTGGTATCAGCGTAGTGTAGATACTGCAACAGGATTGCCGTTTAATATTGCTTCTTATGGATTACTTCTACACATTGTTGCTAAAATGACTAATAAAATTCCATATGAGTTGATAGGTACTTTAGGAGATACACATATCTACAAGAATCATTTTGAAGGTGTGGAAGAACAAATCACAAGAAGTCCATACAAGTTACCAACACTTGAACTTCCAAATATAGATTGGAGTGGTTCAATTGACGATGTTTTACAACAAGTAAAGACAAGTGACTTCAAGCTAGTTGACTATTTTTGCTATGATGCGATAAAATACGATATGGCTGTTTAGGAGTGGATTATGGCTGACTTTGTTGATGTTAGATTAGAGAATGACGAACAATGGGAACCAATTTTAAAAGACACAGAGTTTTATGAAGATTGTGTAAAAGACTTTTGTAAGAATCATCCAGAGTATTACACAAAAGGGATTGAATTAGATGGTTATCGTGAATTGACAATAGAAGTTAAAAATAGTAATGAAAATATTAAAAAATATAATGTTCTAATTGATAAGTTCTATTCTTTTTGTATAAAAGAGGTAGAGTAATAAGAACATAAAAGAAAGGGAAAGCACATGGAACAGAAAGAAAAAGTACCTATGTTGATAATAGGATACAATGAAGTTAAAGATTATCGTCAACTTAAAATTGCGATATTGAAAAGTTTTAATTTAAATTTAGTAAGTAAGATTTATTTCTTAGATAAAAATAATTTTACACAACAAATTGAAGAGTTTTGTAAACAGTTTAAAATAGAATGTGAAAAACTTACACCTCTTCCTGCTAAAATTTCTAATGAGCAAACAGAGAAATTGTCATCTGTTAAATGTTTAGTTATAATTGATAATGGTGAAGATAAAAGACTTAAAAAATACGAGACTTTTGTTAAAAGTTTATCAGTAGATGTAAACACGTGGAAGACAAAAGACGGAAATCTTTTGTTGAAATAGAAAGGTGTTGTTGTGAGAAACCATAAAGTATTTTTTACAAGTGATACCCATTTTAACCATAAGAATATTTTAACTTTGGGTAATGGAAGACCTTTTAAGACTATTGAAGAACATAATCAGACTTTGATAGACAATTGGAACAAGGTAGTTAAACCAGGTGACGTAGTATTTCATCTTGGTGATGTAGCTTTTACTTATGACCCAAAAGAATTAGAAGCCATTTTTCATAAATTAAATGGATATAAACACATTATACAAGGTAATCATGATAGGATTAAAATTCTATCACACTCTTTGAATACTAATGCTATTCAATCTATCAAAACTTATAACGAATACAACTATGAAGCTGATGATGGTAAAGTCTATTCTTTTGTCATGATGCATTGGCCAATTCTAGAACCAAATCACATTTTTAGAAATAAGGATAGTGAGGATATTTCTGTAATAGGACTATATGGTCATGTTCACGATATAAATGATTATGAACCAATTTATAAAAATTTAGGGTTTCCATGTGTACATGTTGGGGTAGATACTAGTTCAAAGATATTAGATACTAAACCATTCAGCCCGATTGATGCTGAAGATATAATTAAATATTGCAAATTAACATTTAAAACAAGGACTTAATAATATGGCTAAACTTAAAATTATAAAGAATCCAGATGAAGCAATTTACAATCAAGTTACAGAAGATGTAAAGGCTTGTAATGGTCAATGTCCATGTTTTTATCCAATGGATAAAGATGATAAAGACTTTCGTTGCGTTTGTAAAAATTTTCGAGAACAACAAGAGCCTGGCCCATGTCATTGTGGGAGATATGTTAAGGTTTTAGTAGAGGATTAACCAATAGGGTTCTTCTCCTTTCGACCCTATTGTTTGAGGTGACTCTCTTGCCAAAAGAGAGTCATTTTTTAGTTCTAATAAAGGACATTTACTTTGTGAGAGATTTATTAGAATGAAATATTGGTTTATGCTTTTCATTGCCTTTAGTATGGCGATTATATCATCTTTGTTGACAGCTTTTGGTATGTCTGACCTATTTTCTGGTGTTGGTAGCCTAATCTTAACCATGTTTATTGTAATTGACTTAGGACGATTTCTTCTATTCAATTTTTTAGTAGATGAATGGTATAACTTAAGAAAAGTTAAGTATTTTACTGTATTTATATTATGTTTATTGTTTATATACTCTGGAATCGGTATTTTCTCAAAAATGTCATCTTTGGTTTCAAACGAAGTACAAGAGGCCATGATAAATGTGTCTTCTATTAAGAAAGCAGCTCAGAACGCAGATATAAAACACACAAGGTCTGAAGATTTAGCTAAAATAGCTCAAGATGAATATAAAAACGCATTAAGTTGGAATGAAACAGATTATAAAAACTGTTTAAGAAGAGCAGGGTCAAATGCTCGTGCTGAAAACAATTGTAATAACACAAAAAGAAGACTTGATAAAAACGCTTTAACGGCCCTACAAACAGCATTAAAGGAAGCAGATGACAATTTATCAGGTATAGAAGAAATAACGCTTCAGGAGTCGAAAAATAAGTCACAAATCTCACATGTTTTGATGACGGTGTGTAAAATATCACAACGAGAATGTAATAATTATGATGATTTACAATTAGCGTTATCCATCATCATCTTTTTGGTTATCATTGGAACAGATTATCTTCAAATAGCTATTGTTCTTGCTGTAAATACTCGTAAAAATAAGAATAAAAAAGTATCGAATCATGTTGAAAGAGTTGAAACTTCTTATGAATATGAACCAATAAATTATGAAACAAACTTTCAACCAATGTCAGTTAGTTTTACACAACCTGTGATTTCAAATTTAGATAAAAAAGAAGAAAAAGTTGAAAATAAAAAAGTTGAAGAAAAAATTAAAACAGAGCCCGAAAAAATAAAATCAAAGTCTCATGGAAAATTTAGTTTTAGATAACAATGGGTTAATAATTTACCATTAAATAAGTATAAAAATTGTTTTTACTTTTCATTTTGGTTAAGCTAAAAACGTTTAAAGTAGGTTGTTCTAAAATACACGACCTCAAGATTTTTTATTATAAGAAAGGAAGGGAATCAATGAAATTTACAGTACCATTGAAAGAAACTTGGCTTGATTATCCGAGTCCAGATGGTATTGCTGTCATTGTGTATTTTTGTGGTTGTGAGCATCACTGTAAAGGGTGTCATAGTTCTTTACTTCAACAAGAGTATGAATACGCCGAGTCTAATGAAGAAATATTAGAAAAAATTAAAAAATACGCTTCTAAAGTCAACACTAACAAACTTGTTTTTCTTGGTGGTGACCCAATTTACGTAAAAAATATACCTTTGACAACTTTTCTTGTCAATAACTTATCCGATGAATTTGATATATGTGTTTTTACTGGATACGATATCGACTATGTAAAGAAAATTGGAATAGAAGGTGTTAGATATTGGAAATGTGGTAAATTTGACATCGATAAGTCAAGAGAATCTAAAAAGACAGATGAAGAATATGTTTTAGCATCTCCAAATCAGAATTTTTATGATGGTAATTATGAGCTAATCTCGATTAACGGAATATTAAAATTTAACAAGAAGGAAATTTAACCATGTGTAATAAAAAACCAATTACTGTAAAATATCCTAACTTCAACCCAAATGAAGAGAATCCGTATCAAGAAGAAATGGATAAATTGTTAGACATTAGTTTGACTGAAGCTTCGACAACCAGAACTATTAAGAACATAACTGAATGTTTAACTAAGTCTTTGAAGTCTAAGTATGGGATTAAAGATAAGGAGCAGTTAAAAGAAGATGTAGATGAGATAAGTAAGATACATGGTATGTCTGCATCAAATTTTGACCCGTTATCTACAATATCAAAATTGACGTTTGGCGAAGATAAAAATGTTAACAACTATTCTGTTGACGATAACGCAAATAAAACTTCTGTTAACATGGAAGGTATATGTGGTGAAGCATTTTTACCATATAAAAAGGTAGCAGGTTATGACTATGAATACCAATCATTGAAAGAGTTATTTGGTAAGGACGAAGCTAAAAAGTGCTGTGCAAGTATGTATGATTTATCTTTAGCTTTGAACGATTCTACTAAAATTACAATTCCTTATTGTTATTGTATTGACGCTTCTAAATTAGTTATTGAAGGAAGAAACTTTGGTCAAGTTCATTCTTCACCAGCACATAGAGTTAATACGTATATCAGTATTCTATGTGATACAATACGTGAAATTAGTTTTAATATTGCAGGTGCCGTTGCTATTGGTTCATTCTTTTTGGATATTGCTCACTTAGCTATTTACAAAGAGCGTATTACTTTAGATGATTTGAGAACAGACAAAAAAACTCGTAAGTATATTGGTAACTGCTTACAACAATTTATTCACTCTGTAAACCATTATTCTAGAAATTCTGTTGAAAGTCCTTTTACAAACGTTTCTTGCTTTGATAGAGATAAACTCATCAATTTGATTAGTGATGAAAACTATGGGTGGTATTTCCCGAAAAAAGCAGCTGTAATAGAAGATAATGAATTGGAAAACAATAAAGAAGTCTTTAAAGAGTTTGTTTTAGATTACATAGAAGAATTACAAGAAATTTACATTGATATTTTTGATGCTGGTGACCCATTAAGAAATGGTTTGCAGTTCCCATTCCCAGTTACAACTTGTAACTTATCTATTACAGTAGATGAGAATGGTGAAAGAAGATTAACGAATCCAGATGATAAACTTTATAACTACATCGTTGGTAAAGATATCTCTAAATACAACATTTATTGTTCTGAGGGCACAAAGGTAGCTTCATGCTGTCGTTTATTATCTGATGCCGAAATGCTTGGATTAGGTGAAGGTGTTAACAGCTTTGGTGGTTCACAAATTTCTTTAGGTTCACACCGTGTTGTTACGACAGATATGTTTAGAGCAGCATGCGAAGCCACTTCTTATGATGATTTTAAGAAGATTTTAACAGAAAGAGTTGAAGAATCTGCTAAAATTTTACAAGCACACCGTGTTTTAATTCATAAATTAGAAAAATGTGGTACTCAACCTTGGGTTTCTAATGGTTGGATTAATATGTCCCACTTATTCTCAACATTCGGTTGCGTTGGATACGTTGAAGCTGATAAATTGTTAAAATATAAATTTAATCATAAAGATTTCGACTACATGAAAGACTTTTTGGTATATTTTAACAATGAATGTAAGAGAGTAGCTGAAAGTTATAAGATGATTTGGAACATTGAAGCTATTCCAGCTGAAGGTATGGCTCCAAAATTAGCAAAAGCAAATAAAATTATCTTTGGTGATGAAAACGGTTGTTATAACGGAACAGACTTTAAGATGCCAGATATTCTTGCTAACCAATGGTGTTCTTTGTGGGAAGACCATACTATTTACGAAAAGATGAAGAGAGATGGTCAAATTCAAAGATTGATGACTGGTGGTAGTATTGTTCACATTAACATTGACAGTAAAATTACTCGTTCACAGGCTAAAAAGTTAATTGAAGATTCAGTTAAATTTGGTATGGCCCATTTCGCTTTGAACGCTTGCTATATTGAATGTCAAGATTGTGGTCATGTTGTTAAAGGTTATCTTGATGAATGTCCAAATTGTCATTCTACTCATTTAAACCACTATAGCCGTGTTATTGGATATTTTAGTAGAGTTGAAAGTTGGGGTAAGGTACGTAGAGAAAAAGACTTCCCGAATCGTAAATTCCTTAATCCAAATGACATTAAACGTGAACTTGGCGACTAAAGGATTTAATAATGACAAACGAAGAGTTGAAATATCTTATTAGCGAACTTGTTGGAGATGAAGAAGAGTTAAATCAAATCATTATCCTCGAAGGGGATGAGTTCGCTGATGGAGCAATTGGTTTATCTGAAGACAATCGTGTTGCACATGAATCTATAGATAGCGTTGAAGTAAACAAAGACGCTATTGTTACGATTAGAAAAGTTTACTATCCTACTGAAAAAGAAGTAGAAGAAGACGGTGCTGCTGTGAAAAAGCTTGTAAATGAGACTTTTTATAAAGTTTCATTCATGAACGGTGAAGCTATAAACTTAACTAAAGCAGAAAAGAATAAACTTAATTAAGTTTATTGACATTATGAAAAAAGAAGGTCAATTTTACAACTGGCCTTCTTTTTCTTTATAACACGATATTCAAACTTTCTTTTATGTCTTTTTCTTCTTGTTCTTTCGTCAAATATTGGTATATTAACTCATTTGAACAACTGTTTTCAAGAATTTCCATTTTCTTTTTAATCAAATAAAAGTCACCTGCACACAAATGTTGTAACTTATTTAATTGTTCTTCTGTTAAACTAAATTCATCTCCAAAATATTCTTTTATACCAGCATTAACATTTTCTGGCTTCATGTAGTCGAATTTAATCTTAAAGATAAATCTACGCATAGATGCCTTGTCTATTCTTTCTTTTAAATTAGTTGTCATAATCAATGGATATTCAAAATCTTCCATTTGTGTTAACAATTCGTTTACTTGTGACACCTCAAACTCACGTTGAGAATATGTTCTGTCATATAAAAATGTATCAGATTCGTCTAAAAGTAATATAGCTTTCTTTTTCGTTGCTTCTTGAAATGCATCTCTGACGTTTTGTTCAGTTTGACCAACCCATTTGTCAATTAAATCAGATGCCCTTTTCTTTATTATCGGCATGCCAAGTTGTTGTGCGATATATCTACCTAAGTAGCTTTTACCACTTCCACTTTCACCATATAACAAGATGGCATATTTCTTTATTGGAGAACGTACCAATTTTTCTACAAACTCTTGTATATCTTCATTGGCATTTACCATATCAAAATTGTATTTTACATCTGTCGGTGGTGTTAGTTTTTCTTCTTCCTCTTCGTTCTGTATTTTCTCTGGTCTACCATCTCCACCACGCATTTGTTTTTCTAATAACCTTTTAAGGTCTGGTGGCAGAAAATCAGAGACTTGTGGGTCTATGAACACTTGTGTGAACATAGGTATAGTAGGCTTATTTTCTGGGTTTTCGTTCATTTAAGCATTTTCCTTGTCACTAATGTTATAACTTATTGAATATTCATTTGTTATTGTACATTTTGTGAAGTCATAAATAAAATTTGTGATATCAGCATTTGTTAAATCGTCTCGTAAAGGAAGATATATCTTTTCGTCATGCATGTCTACCATTTCTATAACGACTTTTTGTTTTGGTTTTCCTTCATTTGAAACTATTGGCACGTTAATTATACTTAACTCTTTTACCGTATTAATTTTTTTTGGTTCAAAATACAAATTATCTTGATAATCTGGTGTATTGTCTCCCATTTGTATCTCCCTTTATGCGTATTTAACTAATTTTTAGAACTAATGACATCTTATAGAATACGAAGATTATTGTAAAGTTAATAATTAATTTATGAATAAAAAAAGCACCCATTCATAATCAATGAGTGCTTTTCTCCTCCTTCTCTATTGACTAATCAGAGATTTTATAAGAAACATGTTCATCTTTAGTCTCTGGTTCTTCTATCTTACACTCTATCTGTAGTAATCCGTTTGTAAGTTTTACAGATTCTACACTTGTGTGTTTTGGTAATTTCATTGACCATTGGAAAGATTTTGTTGTTATACCTTTATATAGGTAATGCAACTCTGCTTCGTTACCTTTTGATATATCTTCAACGTATAGAGTGTTATTTTTTGTGTATACGTCTAAATTTTCTTTACAGTATCCAGCTAAAGCTAATTCGATAACAAATTGGTTACGATTATACCCATCAGTACTATCACAACCTTCTTCTTCTGGTTTATAATAAATGTTATATTTTGGGAAATTATCTTGACGATTTATCAAACTAAGTGGAAGTTCGTTTGAAAAGAATTCATCTACAAAAGATGATAAAGGTGAATTAAAAATACGATTCAAATTGCTGTTAACCAGCGATAATTGCTTATTCATTTTAAAATCTCCTAATATTTAAGCAAGATTAAAGTTATACTAATACATAGAGCTTAAAATTTTAACCCGATAAGGCATTAAACATAAGTTCTATACAATATATAAGAACTAAGTTGTTAAAAATCAAGAGTAAGAAAAGAAATAAATTATGAAGACAAGAATAACCCAAAGAAAACCAGGAATGTCTAAGATAGCTTTTAAAAAGATACTCAAAAGAAATTTTAATCCCGCTAAACAGACATTAGTACCTGTTGGTAAATATAATATCAAAATTGGAAAAAGTGTAAGTGAAGAAAAGTGGATACAGAAACTTGAGATGATATTTAACACTAAGATTATACGTGAACAACTTATTTATGGCCCAATTGTAACAGGAAACAAACGTCAAATTTATGTTGTTGATGGATATATACCTGATAAAAGAATCTGTTTTGAGTTCAATGGCGATTATTACCATGGGAATCCTAAAATTTATGACCAAAGGGCCTATTGTAAACAATTGAAATGTACATATGGTGAATTGTATCAAAAGACTTATCTTAGATACAATTGGCTTTTGCAGCATAATTACACCGTGTTTTATGTGTGGGAAGCTGACTATAAAAAAGGTGCTGTTGGAAAATTTTATAAGGCAGGAGAACCGTTATGAGAATTGATGATATATTAGATGAAACAATTGAACTCATCATTGCTAACATGAATGGTGGTAACTTTAAAGACATCGGTGCGTTAAGAAAGTCTGAATACCAACATTCTAAGGGTGAGGATGATGCTTTTTTACGTAGTGATATGTATAAAGGGTGTATGTGGGAAAAGACAAAAAATGTTAAAAAGGCTTATGCCAAACGAAAGAATAAAACTGCTAAGAATAATGAATCTGTTAAGAGAGCTAGTGAAAAACGTGCAGAGTGGTATAAAGACCCTAAAAATAGAGCTAAGTTCAAAAAGAAGATTAAACAGCGTGATAAAAACAAACGTGAATCTAACTAACTATTCTTTATAATCTTTTCCATACATTAGTACTTTTGTAGGTGAGAACTTTTCGGCTACGTTCATAAGTGTCCAACGATAGAAGGTTGGATACTCTTTTTCTATCTTGTGTAATTCTTCTTTATGGTTTTCCATAAACGTTTTTGCTTCACGTTGTGTCCTAAAACAAAGACCAGAATAGAGCTGTTTCTTACTTTGTATGTACGAAGCATCGTTTTTTCTTGATATACCTGTATCAAAAGGTTTCCATTTGTAACTTCCATGTTTTAAGTACACTGATTTTGTACTTAAATCTAAATCAACAAATGCTTCTCTTGGAGCCACGTTTCTCTTATATCTTGTTTCGTTGTTACCTGCTGTTGAAAGTTTTATTTTTATCTGTTTCATAAAATATAATAACCCTAATCAATCGTTGAAACTCTCCTTTCGATTTCATAGAGTTATTATATGCGACTCGGACGAATCTGTAAAGTCAATTTTAAGATTGTTTGCAAGTAATTGTGAACTTATCCCCAAGATTTATTACAATTTCTGTATCCGATAAAGATTTGATACTAGGTTTTAATTCACTGTTGACGATTTCTTGTTTAATAATGTTACCTTCTAGCAATGCTTTTAGATTGTCTCTTGAAATATCCCAAACCCATGTATCAGATTTAATACCATATACAATTTTATCTGTTAAAGCATCTTTACGATATTTTATCACAATGTGAGGTGGTATTACATCGTTTCCGTCCATTGCTTTAGCAAAGGTAATTTCATTTGAAAGGTCTTTGTGTACAACCCAATCTAATTTAGTTTTATCCAAAAATTTGTTTAAATCAGATGATACCTCAGCACATAACTGGTCACATTCTAGCTTTAAATTTATATATTTAGCTATTGCATAAGGATTGTCCATGACTTCTTTGAATTGTGGTAATACTTGCATGTCATGTTTTTCACACAACTTTTCTACAATCTCTGGTTCAATGTAATCAAAGGTTCTATATTCTTTTCCTCCTGATACCTCTTTTAAAGCTTCCTTTACTTCGTCTATATCTTTTTTAAGTTCAGCATCAATCGCTTTCTCCAATTCAATTTGTGTTTCTGCACTCAATTCTTCTCTCATTATTTTTCTCCCTTGTAAAATTGATAGTTGTAATTATGTTATCACCTTTCCCTAGAATTGGCACTAATGAAGTTATTTGTTCGTTGTCTACAGTCTCATCAAAAGAAATTGTAGATAACTTTTCATCACCTTCAGAAATGTTTAATATCCATTTACCTTTTACCTTACAAAAATCGAAATTTACCATATGTGCTCCTTTCAAATCTCATTGGTATCGACTATTAAATTTGGGTTAAATTGTCTTTCATTAAACGGTTCGTTGTACTTAAAATAACCGCATGGATTTGTTATATATCTAATATCTCTCTTTCCAAAAGTAAAGTCATTCCTACTATGTACATGCCCAGATGTAACAAGTTTAACATTTGGTAATTGTTCATCTACCCATTCCTCAAGGTCAGATACAAAACTTGCGTTCATCAGCTTCTTTTTATATTTTTCAGATACACATTGTGGAGATAAACAGTGATGTGTCATGAGTATAATGTTAGCGTTCGGATTTATAGTTATTATCTCATCGTGGCATCTCTTCACTTCTCTTTTAGCCTTTCTATGTAACTTCAAATAGTATCTAGGTGATAAAGGTTTTCTTTTAGATTCATTACCCCATTGAAAATCATTTAATCTACTAATGGCTTCTGCCATAGTTTCTTCTCGTATTGTTTTCTTCGTTAATTTTGTAATAGGAGTATATTTACTCGGAAGTCCATATACAGAATACCATAAATCCCATGCTTTAAGTATATCGTTAAGTTCATCTAACGTTAAGTCACAATAGGTGTAATCGGTATAAAAAGTACTACCGATTATAGCAGTATTTTCGTCAATCCACATCCAATCGTTTTCAAGATAATTCCAGAGTAAGTGAGTTTTTGGAAACTTTTCTTTTAGTTCTTGCTTCAATTCTGAAAGTATTGGTTTACTTCCATCATCGTTTTCGAAATATTGTAAATGATTTCCGTCTATGAATATTACTTTTTGATTAGGAAAGAAGCTTTCGAAGAACTCTTTGTGGTCATCGATTCCAGCAGCAATGTCACCAGCTATCAATGTAATATCAACTGGTTCTTGGAAATCTTTACCAAAGTTTTTCCATAAGTCAGAAGTTTTATAAGTACCATCCCAATCTGGTCCGTTTATTCCTTTTGTATAATGTAAATCACTAATTAGACGTAATTTAGTCATTGACTTTTTCCTCATTGTCAATGATGTTTAACATATTTTTATATTTAACATTATCTAAATATCTATCGTAATTAGGAGTTTCTTTAATACCTTCGAAGACAGCAAAATATGTCAAAGGATAATTTTCTTTAACCCAATTAGCGAAGACTTGTTTAGCTAATTTTTCTGAACCTTGTTCTGTTAAAATCTCTTTATATTTATCTTCTCCAATCTTACCATATTTCATTAATATATTTTTATAGGTGATTAGAGTTTTTTGTATTTTCTCAATTTTTTCGTTTAATTCTGGAAAAACTTGTAAGGCATCGTCAATAGTTCCGTTACGTATACCATCTAAAATTTTCTCATCTGTGGTTTCAAGCATATTGCGATAACCTTTTAGTCTGATATAATCTTCACACTTAATTTTTACACGATTAAAGTTATCATCGACAATGACTACACCTTCATCTTTATCACCTTTATAAGTATTGCACAATTTTATCACATCATCTAAAGTATGTATATCAAAATACTTAACTGTATTAAATTTTTTAATCCCTGGTATTATTGCTTTAGCTATGTTAAGTGGATACTCATTGTAACTGTAAATGTTTCTACAACCTAAATAAATCAAATCTGTTTTTGGATTATCTACTAATATACGTATCTTAGGTGAAATCAACTCAAACATATAAGTATAGTCTGGAGCAAATTCACTTAATGACACTTTGTTTTTAGATAAGCAATAGTTTATTAAATCTTGAATGGTATTACAATCGTTCGTTTCTTTTTCTTTGTATTTAGACGGAAGTTGAGATATAAGTTTATAGCTTAAATTTGTTTCCCAACCGTTATTCGTAATCCAATGCCAATCGTCATTGTAATAGAATAACTTTATTAGTATTCCATCTACTTTTTGTTCAACTAAAGCTGAATTCCAATCGATTTCTGGACAGAAGTCTTGACCTTGATTACCAAACTTTGTAAAAGGTGCTACTACCATACACGGATTCTTTGGGTCTTTTAAGGAAACGACACAACCTCTGCATAATCTTACGTAAGGGTCGTTGAAATCACTGAATATACCGCTGTAAGAAAACATGTATAATTCTGGATATCTTAGTGTACCATCTTCATTTTTCCATGGACATTGTTTTATTGTAATGAATCTTGGTTCAGCTTCTAAAAACTCTTTCCAATTTTCATTTTCTTTTATCAGTATCAAAAGTGGTCCATACAAAGGCATATAACTCATTTAATTTCTCCAAAATCTTTATGTGAAACAATCATGTCTTCAAATTCAAGTAACTTTGTCTCTTTTATTCTGCTATACATGTTCTTTATGACATCTTCTGGGACAAATCTACCACCATTTTCTCCACGTTTAATGTTGTTTCTTAAACAATCTTCCAAAAGCATATCGGAGAAATCTACAATAGTAAAGTTAATTGTTGGGTTTATACCATTCATAATTCTATATTCTTTTAGAATTGATTTTCTGGATATAAAAGTAGCATCAATTACAGTTATCTTATTGTTTTCTAATGATTTTTTCAATCTTTCGTGAACTATCTTCCATATTTTACATTCGAAAGTATTTCCCCACTCTTCTTTCTTTGACTTAAATTCATCCCTTATGTCATCTGGACAAATTACACACGTGTTAGAATCAGAAAAATGTTTAGCCACAAATGTACTTTTACCACAACCAGGTATTCCATGTGTTAAAACTAAATGTCTTTTTTCATCATTAAATGTCATTGTCTTTTCTATATATTAAAAACTCTATTGGATACTTACGTAAGAGTTCTTTGTTGTAATCCACATCTTTCTTTTTAGAATGTTCCCAATGAGAAACTAAGTTCTTTAATCTTTTATAAGTTATATGTTTCATTAAATATGGGTCTAAATTGTTTTCTGGACTGTTTATAAAATCGATTATCTTTTGCTTCCACAACTCGAACTTTGGTTGAGTAGATGTTTTGACAGTCATTATATACCAATCATGATTAGTATAATCTGTTATCTGTTTGAGTTCTTCTGCCGTTCGTATTTTATTTAACCTTTCTATCTTTTCTTTTCGCCAAAGTAGTATCTTTTTATTAAACTTCTTTAAGATACTCGGTTCTTTGTTACCATCTATGACTTCAGAAATAACTCTGTTCAAGAGTAACTTCTTTTTGTTTGGCTTATTCCCACTGGTATAAAACAAATCATGATTTCCGTCATAATAAGTAAACTGATGACGTATATAGTTTATTTTTTCTTTTGTGTCCATTTCAGCTGATTTATCGTTTAAAATGTCGTATATACTACGTTTGCCAATTTTAGTTACCTTCTTTTTGGCCATAATCTTTCTATATGTTATGTTACGTATACTACTCATTTTATACCAATCAGAGAAATTCGTCTTGTCTACCTTCCATGGCTCTATTCCAATTTTCAATACTTCTTTTTATACTTACACCTAAATACTCATACTTATCTGAACCATGACATTTTGGGTTAGGACATTGTGCATAATACAACCCCTCTACCTCAACTACTTTTGGGTATACTATCTGTTTAGATTTCTTTTTACAATGCTTGCAAGGAGCAGCACCTCTTTCGTCATACTCAATTAAACTTACATTCCTTTTCAAAGTTCTTTCATTACCTCTTTTGAACATGTAAATTCCTTTCTTTATAATTTGTTTTCTAATAACAACATGAATAAGACCATTTTGTTATATTTTAAAGTCATAATCTGTGTTTTAGTCTTTTTAGATACAATGTATATTGTGCCATCCTCTTCTAAAACAACATTAGTAGTTCCGTTTATAGATTTGAAGACAAAATCTTTTTCTGTAGACTTAATACTTTTATAACCAAGACCCTTTGCACATTTTACAACATCATCCCAATTTCTAACTATCTCTTTGTCTACTCCACAGGTAGTTATTCTAGGGACTTCAAACCATTGTTCTTCAATGGCAGTCGGTTTTAACAAAATGTCATATTTACTCATATTTCATTCCACTTTCAAGTATCATTGGTGCTTCGCTGTCTTCAAAAATCACTTGTAATATAGCTTGACGTATCATTCCGCAATCTTTCAAAACTCTATTCCACCAATTAACAATTTCATCTTGATTTTCTTTTCCAAAATCACGTAAATCACCAAATATTACCACAGTGTAAGCTGACATAGCATCTGGATTCGGATTTCTTATGATTCTGTAATCCAAACTACCTTCAGAACCTAATGGCATATTACAATCACCTTCGTCTTCTTCGTCCCAAAGTTTTTTAACGAAGATTTTTTTAAAATTCGGTTGCTCCATGAATGGAAAACAATCGACTCTGATTGTTCCAGCAACGTGTGTCCATGTACTCATATTTATCCTTTCAAAAGTTTCTCTAACTCTTTAGCATAACTTTTTATTAAATTCAAGTCTCTTTCTGTCTGAATTGCTTTTGCTAATGATAAAAGTTTCTTATCTTTTTCTCTCTTTTTCATTAGATTCTTGACATTTTCAAGACGTTTTTTATGAATTTTTTGCGCATCAACTTTTTTATCATTAAAAATAGAAAAGGTGTTAGCTTCTTTGTCCATATTGTGAATCAAATTGTTTTCATTACCTTCGAATCCAATAATAAACTCATATTGGTCTGAAGTTAACAATGTGTCGTTTACTAGCACTAACATTTTATCTCCTTATTGAATTCTGTTTACTTTGTAAAAACTTCCTTGTCTGCTAAATGTCTTAATACTTTTAGCACCAATATAACTGCCACAACTACGTAAAGCACCTTTAATGTTGTTGATAGTATCTAAAATTGGGCCTGTGTACGGAACAAGTTTACTTTCTACCCCTTCTGATGTACCAGTTGTTGTTTTCTTACCATAATTTTCACATTGAGCTCGGAAAGAACTCATGCCGTAATAGTTTTTAAATTTTTTCATTTCGTATACTGGTTCTGTTTCAAGGATGTCACATACATCGTAATCATTATCAATGGGATTTAGATTTTCATCATTTTTATTACAAGTTATGACTTCTACTTCATTGGTTTTATATACTTTTTTAATTACTTCACCAGCTGCTTCGTCACAACCAGCAAACATTGAACCAGACATACAAATATCTGCTCCTGCTACAAACGCTTTGCATAAGTCACCAGGCATTGTAAATCCACCGTCAGCAATAATCAAACCACCAACTTGATGAGCAGCATTGGCACATTCAATAACAGCAGACAATTGAGGACGACCACAACCAGTAGTATGACGTGTACGACAAACACCAGATGGTCCAATTCCAACTTTTACAATGTTTGCTCCAGCTTTAATCAATTCTTGTGTTCTATCACCAGTACATACGTTACCAACTGCTATAATTCTATCTGGAAATTCTAAACGAACAAATTTAACAAGTTCTTCTACATCTGGAATATAAGCATTAGGTACATCAATTAAAATAGACCACATATGATTCTTACAATCTCTTAACTTTTGAATTTCTTCTGCTTGATTGCGTAAACCGATTGTAATGAAAAATGTAACTCCTTCCCAACCGTTATTTTTAAAATAGTTGTTAATTTCTTCCGCCGTATAAAACTTATGAATACAAGCTATCATGTGATGTAAACGTAACTGAGTAGCTATTTCAAAAGTTCCTGTTTGTGTCATGTTAGCGTTCATGACAGGGCAACATTTGAATTCACGGATATATCCCATACCTAAATCTGGTTCAAGCTGCTTAAAATGTCTTTCTACCTCTACTTCCCCTCTGTGGTTTATAGTTGTTGTTTGTGGTACGATTAAAACATCACTATAATCAAGTTGTGTATCATTTAAAATATGCATATCTCTCATCCCTTAAAATAGTTTCAACTTTGTCTTTGAGTAAAATGTCTTTAGAATAAGCTCTTTTGTTAATAGCAATTAACATACGTAACATTCTTCTCACCCTTTGTTTATCCCATGTGTTAGGATATATTTCTATCAAATCGTTTATAAGTTGATAGAAATAAGAATAATATAGATGGTCTAAATATTTATTTTTTAGCCACTTAAACATTCATCTTCTCTCTATGTTCATCAATCATTTTACAAACTTTTTCTAACTTCATAAGATATTTTTCGTCCAAATCTATCTGGCCATTGTTATACATCTCTAAATCTTTCTTCCACGTATCAATCATACCGTCATCAATGAGGTCAATTAACTCAATCATATTCTTTTGTATTTCTTCTGACCCATTGAAAAGATAAAAGTGACAATGATTTAGAGCGGCAACCCACTTGGCATCACAATATGACCAATCTTTTTCTAAAGCTAAACCAAAAAAGTTAAGAAAGTGTCTAAACCACTTACCTAATTTAGACCAATCGTAGTTGTAATTGTATTCCTCGTTAAAATTATCGTGTTTCATTTATTAACTCCTTTTGTTTTAGAATAATCCTTTGCTTACGATAATCATCACGTACTTTTTCTAAAACTTTTTTCTTTTCCTCATTGTCTTGATTATAAAAATCATTCAACTGTTGAGCTTCATGCTCATCTTCGATATATTGTTGTATCTTCAAGTGATTTATCATAGTTACTCCTGAATGAAACGTGACTGATTAAACTGAAATAAATATACATTTCAGTTACAGATAAGTAAAGACAATTTTTAGTTATTTACCAGAAATAATATTTGTTTAAAGTTTCTAAATCTTCTTTTGTAACTTTGTAATTGGAATCATTACAAATCACAGCGTCTACACCACAATATGGACATACAGCCGTTTTTCTTTTGTCTGTCCATTCTTTAACATTTTCTGGTGGGAAAGTACGTTTACAGTAAAAACAACCACACAAGTCAGTTTTTTCTATCTTTTCTTTATTGTAGATAGCACATTTGTGTAATTTTACTACTCTTTTTGATTCATGGTAGTTTTTTTTGTTTTATTAAAGAAAAAGTTGGTCTTTTTAACCCAGGCAGGAGAAGAACCAACAGAAACTCCATAGAAGGTAACATTAACCTAGTTACCACGGTTTATCATTCCAGGGCTCTTTCTTGCAGAGCAGCAGATAGTTTCTTTTATGTTCTAGAACTAACAAATACAGTTACACAACGTCTAACTAACGGATGGGTTGTGATAAATAGTTATCCCATCAACTATTGGAACTAACAATGAATAAAAAATGATAATTAAGAGATTTTTTATTCGTCTTGTATATTACACAATAATTTTAAAAAGTAAAGACATTATTTCTTTTTCTTTTTATTATCCACAACAACAGGAACTTCTTTCTTAGGTTCTCTGACGTTGCACTTTGGGGCCTTACCAACATCTTCTGATAAGTTCTTGATGATAGGACTTAATTTGAGATGTTTAGCCCATTTCTTTTTGAACATCATCTCTTCGAATGATTTCTTCTTCTGTTCAATGTCCATTAACAATCTCCTTCTTTGTTGTTATAAGTGTATATAATAGAACAATAAAAAGTTGGACATTTGTAAAGTTTTTGTAGAATTTTATAAAAAAAAGCGTGTCCATAAGAACACGCTCTATTGTTTATCTGGTAATCTGATAGAAGTAATACCTCTTATTTCCGATTCTAACAATTCTAATCATCATAAACGGAAATTCACCTAAACCAAATAAAGCTTCATATCTTTTGTACTTTGGTTTAGTAAGAGTAAGACCTAAATCTTCTTTTACGTCATTTTCAACTTCTTGAAGTAAATATTCGCATACTTCATTTGAGCAAAATTCAACATCTTTTTTACAACACAACGGTTGTTCGTGTACCATACCTCTTTCTAAATAATCTTTAAAGTATTCTTTAACGTCAGTTTTCAATTCTTCATATTCTAAAGCTTGATTTTGATAAGTAATATGTCTTCCTTTATCATCAAAAATGCCATAAGCTCTAATATTGAATAAAGAATCTGTTAAACTTTCATCATCTTGTTTCAACATAGACAAGTAATGTTTAACAATCTCAAAACATTTATCAGCAAAATCACGTTTACAATCATTAGTGATATCATCAATAGAGTTATCACCGAGTTCACGAAAATTGTGGACAGTTTCTTTTTTTAACATATCTTTTTCCTTTATGGTTAATGGGTTCAGAATGGTTACTGAACATGTCTTTTACAATTCATCTAACAAGTTAGATGACAGAAATAAATTTACATCTATTTCTGTCATATTATAGAACTTATTTTATTTTATCCACAAAGAAAATTTATTAGTTTTAAAATTTCATCTTTCGACCTTTTTTCCAGCCTTGAGCTACAAATTGGTCTAAAAATTCTTTTTTTATACTTTTATTTTGTTTTAATTCGTCATTGTATACCCAACAATGACCATAGTTTGAATTTAAATTCCCTTTTTGACGAATTGAATTTTTTATAGCTATTTTCTTCTTTGTTTCTTCTGTTAAATGTTTTCCTTTCATTGGGTTTTCATGTGTTCTATAGTATTCTTTAAGTCCGTTTGATATTCTTTCTATGTATTCGGAATATTCTTTTTGTGTCATTGATGTCCAAAATTTCTTATTTCCAATGATACATGGGTGATTTTTTCCATATTCAATCCAGTTGTTTTTCGCTTTTATAGATTGGATTTCATGATTGTTACAACAATAATCCCATCCACCTTCTCCACCAACTTTTATGTTATATGTATCAACTCTTTTTATAAATTCTTCATCGACAAGTTCTTTTTCTTTTTGATTCATTTCTTCTTCACTCTTACATTCAAATAAAATTTCTTTTTTAAAATTGTTTAATCCATACTTTTTGAATGCTTCAAAAAGTATTTTTCCAGAACCCATGTATTCATCATTTATCTTATCAGTTTTATGTTTTCCAATGTAAATTTTATTGTTTAAAACGTTTGTTATTTTATATATTAAAAAGTACATAACTGTCTCCTTATGTACTAGAACTTTTTTGTACACAAATTTTTGAAATGGCACAGGATGGTTAGAATCGAACTACCATCTTTCGGGTTGGAGCCGAATATTTTACCATTAAACTAATCCTGCATCAATGGGGTGGTCGGTGAGGATTTGAACCCACATTCACTAGAACCACAATCTAGGGCTTTAACCAATTAAGCTACGACCACAAGAATATACCACATTACTGATATATGCTTCTAGTCGCAAAAAAATGGCAGAGGTTGACTGACTCGAACAATCATCTTTGGTTTTGGAGACCAGTGTTCTACCTTTGAACTAAACCTCCGTTGGAGCGACTCATGAGAATTGAACTCATATCTCTAGTTTGGAAGACTAGCATAATAGCCATTATACGAGAATCGCATTGGAGAACCGCACAGGAGTCTAACCTGCCTAATTCGGGTTGCAGCCGAACACATAAACGCTCTGTCAACGGTCCATTGGTGGCAATAACTTGAATCGAACAAGTAACTTCATCCTTATGAGAGATGCGTTCTAACCAAATTGAACTATATTGCCATTTGGTGAAGATGGTGAGAATCGAACTCACACTCCCCTGATTAAAAGTCAGGTGCTTTACCGATTAAGCTACATCTTCAATGGTGGATACCCCAAGAATCGAACTCGGTCCTTCTGTTCTTCAGACAGACGTACGCACCAGCTATACCAGATATCCATTGGTGGAGAATGTGAGTTTTGAACTCACCTGAATTTCTCGGTGCAAACGAGATGACCACCCCAAGCAGTCCCATTCCCCACGAAATTTATAATATATACCTAAAAATAAGAAAAACCCCCGAAACTTTTTATTTTTTCGGAGGTTGTACAATTTTTTACTTAGAGCCAAGAAATAAAGTTTTAGTTAATAGTCGACACCTCCGTCAGTTTTACCTGCGAATCCAAACATGTGCCAACATTTCTTAACTAATCTATTCATCATATTAAATAGAACTCCTTTTTCTTTACTTCTTCTCTTATATCAAACTTTTTTCATAAAGTCAAGTATTTTTTTTTAAGATTTTTGTCAAAGAGAATTTTTCAAACAGATTTTTGCAGCAGGACTTGAACCTGCATAGCTTTTCAGCTGTTGTTTTTTGAGAACAATGTGTATACCATTTCACGATGCAACTGTTTGACCGCTTCTTTGACATAATAACTAAATGAAAAACTTTACGTATTTTTCTTGAGTACTTCTCAACAACGGTTAGTCAACATTGGAGAGGGGGTATGAAGCCCTAGAAGTAATTAGTTTGTGGTAAAGAGTATAAATAGAACAGGTTTATTGCAGTAGGACTTGAACCTACAATCCTTTGATTAAAAATCAAATGTTTTATCCACTTAAACGATGCAACTGTTCCAACCGCTTCTTTACCAAAATTTATGCTCGAAGAGAATATTTAGAAATTGTGTATTTAGTCAACAACCCTTAGACGATGTAACAATTTCAACCGCTTCTTCGCTCTAATAATTATTCACACAAATCAGAGTTTGTACATGAGTTGTATGGCTTACGACTATATGAAACTTCTTCATAAGTTTTTGGCTCATAAACTGTAGTATAAGTAACATCTTTGTAAATTACTTCTACTGGTTTAGAAATAGTGTAACTTGTTGAACAAGTGTTACATTCATTGTTGTAAGAACGATATGTGTTGTAAGAAGGTTTAGTGTAGTTTACAACAGGTTTTTGTTCTTCAACTTTTGGAGTAACAATTACTTCTTCTGTTTCAGCACAAGTACAAGCACTTAATAAAATAGAGCATAACATTAAAACTTTTTTCATGTCAATTACCTTTCGAACGTTGTTGATAAGTTAGTGAGGATTAGAGTATCATAAAGATTTGTTATTTCTAAAGCAGATTACATGTCTGGACTCGATGTAAATCTTTAACCGCTTAATCCTCACTTTCTTAGTCATTTACCGATGTCTTTATTTTAATAGAACTCTTCTTTTCTACTTTTTCATCTGTAATATTATCCATTCTATCCCAAATGTCAATTAAAGTTTTAGCATAAATGGATTCTTTACCAGTCCAACCAGTTAGAATACTTGTTCTGTATTCATTTTCTGGCATTACATTGTTGTCATAGCCAGCTGTTTGAATAGAAAAGATATTAACTTTTGCATTAACCTTTCTTCTATATTCTTGAACAAGCTTTAAGACATCAATGAATTTTGAATTGTTGTATAAATAATCACGATAATGATGTTCATTTAATCCATACAATCCACCATGACCAGCTTGCATATCAGAGTAGATGAAAATGTTATCGTAATGTATCTTTTTCTTTATAGCTTCGTCAAAGAATAACCATATACCATTTTCAGTACTAGCACCGATGTTGTGTGAATGTCTACATTGAATTCTATCTAATTGAGACAGTACACCATCTCTTTTGTTGACTGATTCGATTTCTAACCTATCTCCAAAGATTCCAACATACCCTTCATCAGAATTAATAGCTGTCATAACTGAAGATAAGTTATCAATTTCAGCAACTTTAGTAGAACCATATTCAGTAGTTAATGCACCCCATGCTGAACCAGAGTTATCCGACAAGCAGATGGTCTTACCCTTTAACTTAGGGAAATTGTCCATTGCTCTATCTATACATCTGTTCAAGCTTTCTACAATAGCAGATTCACCCTTAACACGTGGATTAGAAGTTTGAATAGCCTTTAATGCAGACCAATATCTAAATGGAAATTGCTTACCCTTTTCGACACCGTTTTCAAGCATTTCAAGAACTTGCTTTCTGACATCTTCATCTTCAATCTCAGTAAAAATACCACGTAAGTTTCTTAAAAGAGCCATATGTGGGACATAAGTTGCTTGTAAAATTTCTGTCCAAGTTTTACCAGCACTTCTTAACTTTTCCCAAGTAGATTCTTCTTCTGTAACTTCAATAGTACCAGACTTCATAAGTTCATCAATGTCTTCAGAGTGAGCATGACAAATACGAACTAAGTCGATGATTTTAGCACTTGTCTTGTACTTAGCCAATTGATATTTTTTAGTTACAGATAATTTGTTAGCCCATGCTCTTTTTAAGATAGATGGTAATTTACTTTTGGAGCCATTGAAGAACATCCACAATTCGAACTGATTCCAAATGTCAGTAGGAATGTTGATAACTTCTTCAATGCAACTACGCATGAACACCTTGTTTTCTTCATTAAAAGCTTTTCTACCATCATACATTACAGCTCTAACCATAATCAAAGCTGGGTTTAAACGCATATTGTATTCATATCTTAACTTTTTAGCAAGATTTAATACACCTTCGAAATCATAAGCTAAAGCATTGTCACAAGCTTCAACAAAAGTTGCTGTTGTACCAGATAACTCTTTGTTGTTAGCACCATCGTTTTTGTAATATGACTTTTCACCAAAAATAGATGACGCAGCAACCATTTCTAGCTCTAGCAATGGGTTAGTTTTATAGGAAATACCATTCATGAAGTTTACAACTTGCTCATCTTTGTGCTTGTTGTAATCTGCTTCAGATTTCTTTGCATAACCTGAGAATTTAGACATTTTAGTTCCTTCCTTTCTTTCTCGATTTGTTGTGATTATATTTTCAATTTTTGTTAAAGTAAAGTCAATTGTTGTAATTTATACACTTTAGCTGATTAGTTAAGCACTAACTTGTTGAATTTAATGTTTAAATAATCAGCTATAGCTTTTTTCCAATTGAACTTCTTTACTTTCTTTTTCTTATTCGGCACTACTTTATGTTGAAATAGTGCATTGTGGTAAAGATTGAATAACAAACATCTCTCTTCACCTGTTTTAGTTCGTTTTGTTTTCTTTTTCATTTTATTTCTCCAAATTATTTTTAATATATTTTTTAAAATACTGACGAACTTTTTTATTGTAATCTTTAATCATAGCTTGAACAGCATTTTTGTCTCCACTACGTTTATAATCACTTTTATATTCTTCGTCAGGTTTTACATTTATGTTTTTATATCCTTTCATTTTATTTCTCCGATAAAAAAGGGAGATTGTTATCTCCCGTTGTTTTTGTTACACGCTACGAAACTGCTGTACATTTCCTTGTTAATATTTATGTCCATAGTTTCAGCTCGTTCCCTCGCTTTTCTTTCATAATATTCAAATCTATCTTTTGTTAATGGATAAAAATACAAGGCTCTCGATTCCATTATTACTAACTTCTTCAATTCCTTCTCTGATTTTTCAGCATATTCTTTACATAACATTCTAAAAAGACCGTCTTCTGTTTCTTCATCTTTTATAACGTGTCCATAATGTTTAGATAACTTATAAGCTTGTAAATCAATGTTAGCTTGTGTTTCTATCGCTCTTTGTATGTCACCAGACAATTTGCTAAAATTAGACCCCTTTTCATCAGAAAAATGTCTATAGTCCATTGTAATAATTCCCTATATATATGTGAAGTGTAATGTATAGAACTAAAAAATCGTTTGTCCATTTTAGAATAATGACCTAGGAAATTCTAAAACTCTATGTTAATTCATACGACAGGTTTTAACATTACTAAGATGTCATGGAACTACTGGGACAATTGTACAAAAAAGTGTTTGACATTTTGTCCAATCTAGTGTATAAACTTTATGTGTCAAACAACTGAACTGGACAAAGCAATGGATGTTTTACTTCGTATACTCATAATCTTTATGTTGTTATATATGGTCTATATAACCATATCATCTATTTGGGAAGCTGGTGGTCGTACCATACTCGGAAGTATAATGTTTGTGGCCATGATGTGGGCCTTTTGTGCACTTTTAAATACAACTATCGTACAAGCTCTTATAGCTTGTTGTTTTCTAGTTGTAATTGTCATGTTGGTACTTCAAGCTATAGCTTGTTTTCTTTCATCAATGATTAGTTATATCAATAAGTTATTTAATCATGAATGAAAGAATCAATAAAATCTTCTAAACTAATTTTTTCACCAGTCTCTTTGTTTGTTGCAATCTGTTTGTCAAGACGTATCACAAACGAATCGTTAGAAAGAACATATGCACTAAGTTGTCTAAATCCTCTATCTTTAAAGAATTGTAAGATATCTAAGTAGATTTTTGTGTCTTTTGATGGTTTAATTTTGTCCATATCGACTTTACCATTTCTCCAATCGTTATACATATATTTCGGTAACCATCCAACATATTTTATGCACCGTGTACAACGAATCCCAAATATTTCAGGATGCGTCTTAGAAATAATATGTTCAAAGTGCGTAGACCCACATATAGGACATATGAATTTATCATTCTTCATGAAACTTCCTCTCAGATTTAGTGGTTTCGGGGGGTCGATTCGGACGACCATTAACGCAGTCAAAGTGCGCTATCCTACCATTAGACGACCCCGAAATAAGACGATTGGAGGAGGAGTCGAACCTCACACAATTAAGAATTACCGTTCTTAAAATTTTCCTCTACTTCCCGTCTTCTTAATCAAACTTTCTTTCGGTAAAAATACTTATTTGACATAGTAGAGCTCCAACCATAAAAAAACAATAACTTTTTAATTGAATAGTTCATCACTACCTTGTTCAGTTTGTGGTCTGGAACATATCTTCATCTTCAACATTACTTGGCTAGATGGAATCCACTTGTTCTCTACACATTTATTACGAAAGTGCCAGAATCGAACTGGGAACTAAGATTACAACACCCATAGAAGTTATCTCAGTTTCTATCTATGCTCAATAGGGTCCAACACTATCTCACCTTCATAAATTTAGCTCGGTATTGTCATCAGCATTATCTGTTAAGATTTCACTGAATTCGGATTCATTCAAATATACATTTCTGTATAAGTGTTCAGTTTTACCCAAAATCTCATGTCCTACCATTAGACGACCCCGAAATAATCACGGTTGGAGGTGGAGTCGAACCACACACCACTAACATCTGCAGATATTAGAATTTCCCTCTACTTGCCGTTATCTTAATCAAACTTTCACTTCTGCAGAAGTACTCATTTGACATATGAAACATTAGAGCTCCAACCATAAAAAACAATAACTTTTTGATTGAATAGTTCATCACTACCAAACCTAAACGGAGAAGTTATTGCAGAAACTCCCTAAACGTAGGATAGGATTGATAACATTACTAAGATGCCATAGCAATAGTCCTATCACTTCAAACTAAAATGGCACCCCGTAAACTGATTCGAACAGCATTCCCGTACTAATTGACTGGAGCTATAGACATTCAACTAGCGGTCACCATGACTACAACGAGGTATTAAATGTTCTTCTTGACAAGGCTTGAACTTGTACCTAAACCTTAGAGGGAATTGTGCTACCGCCGTTAGGGTTTAGTAAAAAGAGCTATAGTATTTACTAAATCTATCCGTTTACACTACAAGAAGATAATACTATAAATTATTAATAAACCAATTGTGAATGTTCTGCCAAAATCCAGACTTTATAGATATCAATGTACCATATATTGCTATCAACGAAACAATTATTGAAAGTATAGATTCTACAATTTCTAATTTTTCTTTCATTTAACATATTCTCCAATTTTGTATCTTTCTAGGCTACTACTGCGCAACCCTACGACTGCTGCACCATCGTTTTACGTTCTTCGTTTACTCAGCTTGTATCGTCAATGAAAGTTCCTGAGCTGACGTTTTCCAACCTATTACAACTTGGCGGGGCCACATGATTTTCACACGTTATCTTGGACCTACATCCTAAGCAATCTGTTCTAGAACCAGATTTAACGCCCCATAAAAAAATCGGCAATCGGTTTTTACCCTTTATCCACTCGCTGTTCGAACTCTTTAGCGTTGGAGGGTCAGGTTACTGTTTTCTACAGCACATAGTTATTTAGGCAATTACCTCTAAATACTAACAACACGCCATCAACCTGTCTGATTATATAAGCATCAATTTAATACTTATCCGATGTACATTCATATTAAATTGTACTAGTCTATATAATCACGAATTAGAATTGGTGCAAGGTGATAGAGTCGCACTACCCGAGTCCGAAGACAAGTGATTTACAGTCACTCCCGCTACTCCTACGGTATAACCTTGCATAAAAGTAATCCGATAATATCTAAATCTACACTTACTTGGTACTAGCATGTAAAACATACTGTCCAAAGCCCCCACTTTCAATTTCTAAAGAAATAGCCGCTCGGATTAACACGGTGGGATGGATTCTACGAAAAAAGTACGTAAAATCAATGGTTTGGTCGAGAACGTCCGATTCGAACGGCAATCCCTCGCCCCAAACGAGGAGTGTTACCCTTACACCACGTTCTCGATGAATAAAATGGTGGAACAGGAGTGACTTGAACACCCAACCTATCCGTTATGAGCGGAGAGCTCTGACCAATTGAGCTACTGTTCCATTAAGCTTTTTTATAAGATTTATTCTTCAATATAAAGATTATTCTGCTATGTGCAACACCAAATTTTCTAGCTAATCCACGAGTTCCGAATTCTTTATGTTTTGGAATATAATGTTCTCTTATCCATTTAGCTTGTTCATTTGTAAGTTTTGCACCATGGTTATCTTCACCACCATGATATGTTATTAAATTATGCTTTACTGCGTGAATAGTATTTTCTTGATTAGTACACCACTCTAAGTTATCCCAACGATTGTTTAATTTGTTTCCATCAATGTGATTTACTTGTGGTTTGTTTTCTGGATTTGGTACAAAAGCTTCAGCAACCAACCTGTGAATTTTTACACATTTACATCCACCTTTTCTACCATTTGGATATAAAGCGTATACATAATAGCCTGTCTTTCCAATTTGTTGCTTTACGTTTTTGTTAGACCTACCCTTTAGATTGCCTAGATTACTTATAAAATAACCTTGTATATCAATTTCTTTCCAAATTTCTTCTTCGATGTTTTCCATTTACAAATTCCTATATTGTTATGACTAATTTATAGAACTATATAAATGGTGCCTATTTTTCATCGAACACAAAATTTTTATAAAAATTTGATTCCAACGAGATTCGAACTCGTATTACCACCGTGAAAGGGTGATGACCTAACCGTTAGTCGATGGAATCATAATAATCAACGCTTTTTGATTGCATGGTAAAAACCACCAAACCTTATTATGGAGAAGCATTGATGAAACTCCTTGATTGGCGGGAGTGACCAGTCTTGAACTGGCGACCTCCACAGTGACAGTGTGGCGTTCTGACCAACTGAACTACACCCCCATTGGTGGATTTGATGAGACTTGAACTCATATGGTCACAATGACCGAGGGATTTTAAGTCCCTTGCGTATACCAGTTTCGCCACAAATCCAAATTGGCTGGGATGGAGAATTTCGAAATCTCGACCTACGGTTTAACAGACCGCCGCTCTGCCTCTGAGCTACACCCCAATATAATGGTGCCACATGAGAATTTTGCAATCCCGACCTACCGCTTACAAGGCGGTTGCTCTACTTCTGAGCTAATGTGGCATTTTGGCGGGAGTGACTATATCTGTGTCATTATAAAGTCATTTAATTAACATTTTGTATCACTGAGTGTCCTACACTTTTATATATCTAGAATCAGATAGGCAAAACTCTAACTACTTTGTATTTAACAGAACTCCCATAATAATGGCAGACCGTACAGGACTCAAACCTGTGACACCAAGCTTAGAAGGCTTGTGCTCTATTCTACTGAGCTAACGGTCTATAAGAGTTATATAGGATAGGTAAACCAACGTATTTACCTCTTGCGTTATGGAGCAATGATTTGTTCCAATGTAATCTGGGCTCATCTATTCTTACGAGATAGACCATCCTATATGTTCTATGGTTTGGGATGTGGAAGCGAATCCATCTTCCTTTTTGTACCCTAGGCCTGACCGATATACACTTTACAATGTATAACATCCCAAGACTTGTAGTTTTCATAACGGTCCATTTAGAGATTCTACTGAGCACTGTCCGTTATGGGAATCTGCTTTGTTAAGGAGCTCTAAATCTCTTAACCGCAGTTACTACAACCCTCTCAGCAGCTAATCTTTAATCTTCACGAGTTCATAAACATTAATTGGATATTTCCTTTGTTCACAATTTGCAATTTTATAAACTCTATGTTTATCTATACCCAAAATATATTTTACGATTCTACCGATATCTTTACCAGCTTCAGCTTCTGGGTTATCAATTTTTCTTTTTACATGGTACTGATACACATAATCTAATGGTGTATAAGACCAATCTCTAAATTTACCTCCAACAATATCAGAAGTGGTAAATTGCTTTTTATAAGCCAAAGCTCCTTGAATCATACCATTTATAAAAGTTGTCAATTCAGCTTGTTGCATGTAAGATAGTGATTCAAAAGCACTGGACTTTTGTATGTTAGAATTGATAATCATAGCTCTTTTCCTTTCATGTATGATTATAATGTTAAACAAGTTTATTAAATGAGAAACAAGTTATTTAACGACCCCTGTTTCGGTTTAAGTCGATTGGCGGAGAGAGTAGGATTCGAACCCACGGTGGTATATTTCACCCACGGCTGATTTCAAGTCAGCTGCAATAGACCAACTCTGCCATCTCTCCATGATATTTACAGATGGAGAGATTTGAACTCTCACGCATTTCTGCACTGGTTCCTAAGACCAGAGTGTCTACCGTTCCACCACATCTGTATAAATTTGGTACAGCTGGATAGACTCGGACTATCGACCCCTGCCTTATCAGAGCAGTGCTCTAACCAACTGAGCTACAGCTGTACAAATGGTAGAGGTGAAGAGATTTGAACTCCTGACCCTCTCGGTGTAAACGAGACGCTCTAACCAGCTGAGCTACACCTCTACAAAAAGTATTTCCTATTCACAATGTCATTATAACTAAAATAAAAACTCGTCTTTTTATCTTTGACGAGTTCCTATTTCTTTTAACTTTTTAAATGTTTTGATTAAGCAATAGCAAACTCGTCAGCCTTGTTCTCTAGGTTGATTATATAAATCTGAGTATGTTACTATCGTTTTAATCATCATATTAATTAGAACCTCTTCATTGAAATTTTTTATATTGTACAGAATTTTTTCTTATTTGTAAAGTCTTTTTTTTCAATTTTCTTTACTTTTTTGTTAATATAGTTGATAACATCTTGAACTGTAATGAATTTTTTTGATACCTTGTCTGGTATTTCAATATCAAATTCACACTCTAAAGCCATTATAATTTCGATTATATCCAAACTATCGGCTCCGAAATCGTCAACCAAGCTTTTAGATTTCTTGATTGCGGATTCTTTTATGTCCAAGTGTTCAGAAATGATACCTATTACTAATTTTTCAACACTCTTCATTCTCTCACCTTGTGAAAATTACCGATTCTTTAAGCACGTTGGGTATGCCGTCTGAATAACTGACTACTCCTTACGTTATCATTCTCAGTTGTACGATAACAGCCCAATAGTCATATAGTTGACGTTTTGCACATAGTGGCATCTCGGTATTCCATTTGTCTTTACAGACATTCGTATATAAATTCGGCTGAAGGACTCCTGACTACCTCCAAGCAGTATATTAAGCGCATTATTCAGTCACATCCACATAAGTTAGCTACTCTTATGCTTTTAGGATGAGGAGATTGATTACTCCTAAACGGATACAGATATCAGCATTTCAACCTACGATTTGTCCGTTTCTTACGTCACTAAAGGTTGGCCAACCCTTGCTATTTCAACCTTATGCTTCTTAATACCTGGCAACTATATAGTAAACTTTTCAGTATTATTATATATCTCTTTATTAGCCATCAACTAATTATTTAGAGAAAGCCAAATTTATATTGGTTGCAGGGAATGGATTCGAACCACTGACCTCTAGGTTATGAGCCTAGCAAGCTGACCTGACTGCTCTACCCTGCTATAAAACAAACTTATGGGTTATTGATGTTCTATATTTGAACTATAAATAGGTGATAAAGCTATTTATTTAGGCACCTCCCCTAAAATTTTCAATATAATTGGCAGAGCGTTTAATGCGTTTTCAGGAGTTCTGCCAACAAATTTATATGTCATTTCTTTTAGGTCTACACCATTTTACCCCCTAGGCTGCTTAAGACGAATGACAAGACTAGCAGTGTTATATCTATCCGTTTTAACAAAATAAGAATTTGGTGCCCTCTAGATATAACAGTATAGTTTGGGCGGACTATGGTTCTAATTGGAGCAGATAATGAGAATTGAACTCATATCTAAACCTTGGCAAGGTCTCATACTAACCATTGTACTATATCTGCGTTATGGCGGATACTAAAGGATTCGAACCTTTGCGAGATGTTACCACCCCCTAACGGTTTAGCAAACCGTCCTCTTCACCAGCTTGAGTAAGTATCCATAAAATGTTCCACCGTCAAGACTTGCACTTGAACTTGTAATCCCCCGATGGATTACTATGCTACTGTTACATCACTGGTGAAACGAAAAGGAGGAAATAAACCTCCTCCAAAAAGATTATTTTTTCTTCTTTTTAATTTTCTCTTCTTTCTTCTTGAACTTAGAAGCAACCCAATTGAAGAAGCAAACGATGACGTTCCAAATCATCTTCAATGTAGAAGTAACTAAATCAATAAGAAAAGACTTAATAATTCCATAAAGACCAACTACAATAGCTTTAATCCAAGCCCAAAGAGCTTTCAAAAAACTTACAACTGGTTCTTTAATCAGATGCCAAGAAGTTGAGAATAAATCTCTAACTGCTTTCCATCCAGCAGTAGAAAAAGCTTTAACACCTTTCCACCATTCTTTTAAGATTTCTTTAAAAGTCATATTTTTCCTCTTATTAAAAAGAATTAAAATAACGATTGATTACTACCCTATCTGTCGTGAACGCCTTTGGCAAGGTTAGGTCAACAAAGTCTTTCGGTTATCACAGCTTACCTAAGAAAATTCCTATTAGCCTTTTGGGTGGTTGCCACTATCATCTGTGTCTTAGATTTATGTAATCAATCTTTCTGCACGACCAGAACTTGTATACTCCCATCTATAAGCGTTGGTACCTTACTTATAGCGCAGGTGGTCAATTCCACAAACTGAGAAGTTTGCTGTATTTGGAAATCCAAACCTTAAGCATCTGGAGTCTATTTAGTGTATCATTTCCTATTTACAATTTTATTATAACATATACTTTATAGAACATCTTTTTATTTGAGTAAAGACAAAAAATTTAAATTTTTTCAAGAATCGTTGGCTTACAAGTCATAATGTCATCAAAATATATTAACGACAACACATCTTTTCTTCCTTGTCTTGTATATTTGTGATATAGAGCTTCTTTCGGGTTTATTACTACTTTATCATCACATATTTTTTCACATAGTTCAACTAATTCTTTTCTATTAACTACGTAAAATTTATTTTCTTTTCTATTGTGGAAAACTATGTAGTCTGCTTTTCCATATAACCAGCCTTTATCGCCATGAACATTGTTAAATTCTATCCATATATAGTCAGAATTAAAGTGTGAATCCATACGACTACGTTTTTTACTGGCTTTTACATCTACTGCTACTTCTTTGTGTAACACTGGATGGTAAATAACAAAATCTATATGTTGATATTGTTCCTCTGTTGTTGCTGGTCTATATTTACGGTTATTTTCTTTTAACCAATCCTCAAATAAATCTTCTGTCTTTTTACCGACAAAAGCTGATTCTCCAAATTCATCCTTCTTGTTCACATACATTAATTTTCTGCTTGGCAATGAACTTCTAATATCTGTGGATAGTAATTAAATATCATAACAATTCGATAACGTAGACCATACGAAATGACTTTACATTCTGTTTGACCAGTCGGTACGCCCGCAGCGATTCCATCTGGGAAGAAGATTTGACCATGATGAAAGATATTCCAAGCATTGTTAAACCAAGTGTTTTTGATTCTAAAGTATAAAGCGTTATCTGAGCTACACTCTTTAGTTGGACATCCTTTAGCACTCCATAAGCCATCTTCAAGTTCAACAGAATCAGATAAATAAATTGTTTCTTCTTTTTTAGTGATTAAGTAATACCCAAGGTCAAAAACAAATCCTAAAGTTTCTATTGTTATAAACAATGCTACAAAACTTGATAACACGAAAATTATGGCTCTTTTTAATATAAAATCACCGTATTTATCATGTGTATAACGATTCCAAGCGTTTTTGTATTTAGCTAAAGCAGGTTTAACGTATATCCATATTTTCTTCGTTATATCTCTAATCATTTTCTTCCTCTTTAACATCTTTATGAATTTTTCTCACAATACAAAAGACCATAGGGATTAATATTAGCATAAGAGTACCAAACACAACTGATTCGTTCCAGATATCACAAAAAATGGTGACTAGACCATGTATTATTATAGCTATCATGACGAGTACTGCTATTAAAATCGCTGTAAGCATCGATTCATACATAAAGTCCATGAGTTCTGAAAAAATTCTATTGAGCAAAGTACTTACTTTATTCTTCATCTTTTGGCTCCCCACTTTCTGGCTGCTGTATTTCTTCTAAATCACAATAAGCGTCTTTATATTCTTCAAACATGTCATCTAATGGTTTTTTCATTAAATCATATGTGTCTAAGGTGATACATTGTTCTGAGAGTAACATTTTAAAGTAAGCACATAAATCAGAGTATCTATTTCTTACTCTGTCATAGTGTATATCATCTGGAAACTGTATTCTTGGCATCACGCTATCTCCCCACATACGTCTTCTGTTGTTATTATAAAGTCTAAGATAAAATCTTTCGCTTGTGTATCATATTTTATCCATAAGTGCGGTTTTTTGTCATTAGCGTATAACATAGTATCCACTAACTTTGGTCTTAAATGAGCTTTGATGAAACCAGGAAGACCACGAGCACCCCTAATTGGGTCATATTGGTCTACACAAAATTTGTGAATTTCTTCATCACTCATTTGAATACCTATCTTATCTTTATAACATTCACTAAGGTTGGTTATCTCTCTTCTAACAATTTTTTCGATGGTATCCATACCTAAACGTTTAAAATGAAAGATATTCTCACGACCATTAAATCTATTGAGTAATTCAGACCTATAAGTGTTTGTTAATTCTTCATTAGCTCTTTCTTTAGCTTCTTCGTCTGTCAATGACATATCAAGGTAATACTTTTGACCAATGTTTGAAGTCATTATAATAATCGACTCCGAAAAGTCAACAGTACGACCAATGTTATCTGTCAATCTACCATCAGAAAGTATCTGCAAGAATATATTGAACACATCTGGGTGTGCTTTTTCAATTTCATCAAACAGGTAGATACCAACTGGATTTTTACGTACTGTGTTAGTTAAAATACCACCACACTCGAATCCCTCATAGCCTGGAGGAGCACCAATTAGTTTAGCTACAGCATGTTTCTCCATATATTCTGACATATCAAAACGAATAAGTGTTCTTTCATCACCGAATAAATATTTTGCAAGAGATTTTGACATCTGTGTTTTACCACAACCACTTGGGCCAAGAAATAGAAAACTTGCTGCTGGACCAGAATCTCTCATTGTATCAATTTTAGCAACTTTAATGGCATCTGCTACTTTTTGAACAATATCATCTTGACCGTAAATATCTTGTAAGAGGTCATCTTTAAGACTTATAATTGTTTCAATCTCATTTTCATTTAACTTCAAAGCAGATATACCAGAAATCTTACTAAACGACTCTATAAGTGAATCTTTATCTAAAGCTAAATTACTGTTAATTCCGTTTACAAGAATCTTATATTGTTTTTTGTTTTCCTCTAATTGAGTATTAATTGCTTTAATCTGTTGTTTCAACCCTGCTACTTCTTTGGAATCGAAACCAGCTTTTGCAAGAGCTTTAAAGTTAGCAATCTCTCTCGGTGTTATTCCTTCACCTTCTGTTTCTGCTTTTTCTTTGGCTTTTTCTAATTCAGATGTATATTGAAGACGTAGAATTTCAGCTTCAGTTTGTTGTTTAGCTAATTTTTGAATTTGTATCTTTGTATCCATCCAATCTGCAAAGCTGTCATTATAAACTTTCTGTAATTCAGCTTTTTTATTTTCATCATTACATTCTGCTATCTCATCTCTTAGTTTCTTTAGCAGAGGATGCTCTTTGTTAGCAGATTGTTTATAACTTGATAACGCTCTATCTAATAAAGAGATTGTACGAGCAGGTTGTGTAGCTCCTAAGCCAAAATCTTCACGATATTTTGTAGTTAAATAGACAGCTTCTTTTATAGCTTCATCGGTAATCTTGATACCATGATAATCCACTAATTCTTTACTTGCTTCTTTAACAACTTCTTCTAACTTTTGACCAGATAATTCTTTTACATCATATAAGGTATAAAAATCATGAATCCTGTTGTTTGCACTATATATGTTATTTAAGTGGTCGTCATTCACTTCCATGATAACTTGAAACAAATTAGATTTATCAGCATTGTTTAAAGTATTAACAAAGTGCATATTACCAGAGTTCTTCGCACCTTCTAAGAAGTTATAAGCGTCAAGAATAACTAACACAGCGTTTGGTGTTTTTTCAAGGTTTTTTATGACTTGTTGAAAATCTTTGTTAATTTCTTGACTATCACCACTTGCAAACAAGTTATCCACATCCAGCACAAAAAATTGCTTGGAAAGAATATCAAAAGAGGTGTCTTCATTTTCTTTAGATTGTTGTAGACCAACGATTAAAGAAGTTACTCCAACACCTCTTGGTCCCGTGATTAGTAAAGAGTTGTTATTTTTTCTACATAAAATAGAAGAAATACGTTTTAAATCTAATTCCCTGTTTACAAGTTTGAAATTAGGGAACGACTTTAAAAATTCTTGACTTGAGATAATTTTCATTGATTCTAATTCTTCCTCATTTTTATTGTTATAAACTCTTTGGATAAATCAGCTAATTCTTTGTCGCTTGCTTTACTGAGAATTCTATCTCCTTTTACAAGTTTAGCACCAAAATATGTATAAAAGTTTTCTTCAAACTGTTTTACATTTTGTTCAGTTTTACGTTTACCTTTTATCTCTAAATATTTCAGCAGAGTCGATTCGCTGTAAAAAATAACTTTCTTATCCATTACTATATACCTTTAAAAATAGATTTAGAATCTCCTTTTACTGTCTTTTTAGTATCCTTTTTCTTACTACCAGTTTCAGCTGCCACAGCAACAAATTCTGCTGTATCTTCTTGAACACATTTAGCTTCTTCTTCAAGTTTTTGAAGGTTCTCACGCATCGTAGTTATTGCTTCACGAGTAATTTCTGTTGCTTGACGTTGTGTATCACCAAAATCCATAAGGTCTTGTAATGTTTTTTCTAACTCAATGTTCACATCATCACGACCAGTAGCAATCCTAATACTTTCTTTCTTGGCAACGTCATTTGTGACATTAGCCATTTGGGTCAATGTATCAGAAGCCATAACTTGTGATTCGTTAATTGCAGCTGAATTTACAGCTGTTAAAACAACAGACAATTGTGAAGCAACAGAAGCAATACCACGAGAGTGCATTGTCGCAGCAGAAGAAGCTTGATTCTTTGTAGCAGCTTGCATGTTACGTAATTTAATTTCTTCCATTGACAATTCACCGTAAGTTTGCATTGTATCAACGTTAGCGGTAGAAACAGTATCAATGTATTCATCTAAATCACGTTTCTCTTTATCTAACTTCATCTTTTCAATTTGGTTGTCTGGTTCTGGTTTATTTAACAATTCTTCACGCTTCTTGTTGTTTGTTTCTTCTGCTTGTTTAGTAGCATCATTTAGTATAGCGTAAATTTGTTGCATGTTTCCATTGTTATCAGTTAACCCTTCAATTTGTTCACTCATTGAATCTAAGTGTTTACGGATTTCACCAAATCTTTCTTTACCAGAGTTGATAAACTGAAGAGCAGATTGAACTAATCCAGCTTGACGTTCAATGTGTTGTTCCGAATTAAGGTCAAGTAACTCTTTAAGTTTTTGAGCTTCAAATGAATAACCTTCACCAGTTGAAATGTTCGACAATTTTTGACGAACTTTATCAATTTCTGGAAGTATCCTTTGAACTTCTTTGTTTAATTGTTCAAGTGTTTCTTCATTCATTTTGATTTTAGCTTTTGATTCTGGTTTAATATTACCTAATCCAAAAAACGACCTGTCTTCCATGAGCATAAGATTTTGCTTTTTTAAGGTATCAATCTCATGTGTAGCAACATCTAGGTCATGTTGTAAAGACAACAACTGTTCTTGTAAGTCACGTCTATTAGCTTTATCTTCTTGAATTTTAGCTAACACAGAACGAGTTTCACCATTTTTACGCAATGTATATAAAGCGTCCGTGATATCTGTCAAAGGTTTAATTTTTTCGATAAAGTCATTAAGGTCATTATTAAAATCACCGTATACCTTTTGTAATTCTGAAAAAGTACCTGTATCAGTCATTTCAATACGTTGTTTCGACATTGTTTCAGAAATAGACTGCAGATATTCTTTGAATTGTTCAAACTCTTTAATATGAGTACGGTCTTGTTCTTTATTGTTTGTGAATTCTAACGTTTTGCTAACTTGTTTTACCTTGTCTTCAAGTTCTAAATCTGGATTCATGACAATAGAGTAGAAAGTGTTTTCTTCAATCTCAGACTTTTCTTCCTCTCTGTTTTGTCTACGATAACGAACTCTAACTTCTTCTTTTTCAGCTAATTTTTGTTTTATTGCTTCACTCATTTACATGGTCTCCTTTCTTAATACCATAAGTTGTTAACATTGTTACAAAACCATTTGTTAAAATTTTTTATACACTTGTTATACGCAATGCAATTGATTTGCCCATCGTCTAACGTTTTTTTGTACTCTTTTATCTCACTGTCATCTAAGTATATATGTGAATTTGGAAAATTATATTCACATTCACAATATTTGACAATAGATTGTAATTGAGTTATACGATTAACGAGTTCTTTTTCCCAAGAAGACATACATCTATAGTGTTCTGGGTATCCATTGACTTTCTTTCTAAATTTCTTCAGTCTTGGTAAAAGCCATTTATAAAAAGTGATATCTATGTTCCAGATTTCTCTATCGTCAAAACCATATAATTTTCTTTGTAAAAACCATTTTGTATTATACTTAATAGTTTCTACAGGATTAACTGCGATAGTGTACCAGATATCTGAAACTTTATCTAAAAGTTTGTTTATCATTATCGTTTAATTCTTTCTGTTTAATGTTTCATAAGGTGTAATTACAGTTAAAGAATATTTATCTTCAGCTATATCTGGAATGTACTGTTGCGCAAAATCAAACAAATCTTGCTTTGTTATACTCTTTAACATTTCTTTGATTTCATCATATCGTTTAATCTTTATACCAAATAAACCACAAGTACCGTTCATACACGCTAGGCTTGAACAGGAATCATAACCTAAAGATAAACTATACATTATAGCGTTCTTAGCTTTTTCTAATTCAGCGTCTGTAATGTTTGTTTTTACAGAGGTTAAAACTTGTTTAGATAATTCTACAGCTTTATCTATATTTTTTTCATCAAGAGAAGCATGAACTCCAAAGTATCCTGTGTTCTCTAATAGTTCAGCAACTAATCCAACCTGATATGCTAATCCATGTTTTTCACGAATTTCTTGGAATAATCTACAAGACATACCACCGTCAATAACATTCTGTAATGTAGCGTAAATCAATTTTTCTTTTTCTGTTGCATGTAAATCTAATCCTTTTGCAGCGAGTATGAATTGTGATTGGTTGAAAATGTCTTGAACTCTCGATTCTTTTGGTGTGAATTCATTGATAAACTTTTCATTGTTATTACCTAATCTAAATCCAGATTTAAATTGACTTTTAATGTAGTCTACAAATTCGTTATGGTCAATACTACCACAAGCTGATATAACAATGTTGTTTGCTGTATACCATTTGTTAAAATAGTTAACTAAATTTTCACGTGTAAACTCTGTAATATTTTTTCTTGTACCGAGAATACTACGTCCAAGTGGATATCCATGATAAGCGTTTTTCGTAAAGTAGTCAAACATTTCACTCATGGCATCGTTTTCGTGCATAGCTATCTCTTGCATAATCACATTACGTTCTCTTTCAATTTCTTCTTTTGGAAATATGGAGTTTTGGATTATATCAGCAAGAAAATCTACACCAAACTTCCAATATTCTGGTATTAGACTTGTGTGTATAACCGTTGTATCAATAGAGGTATAAGCGTTGCATTGACCACCTAATTTCTCAATAGAATCAGACAATTGTAAAGCGGTTTTTGTTTCTGTTCCTTTGAAGAGCATGTGCTCTAAAAAGTGGCTTAATCCGTTTTCTTCATCAGATTCATTCTTCAAACCTGTTTTGACATACGCAGCAATGAATACACTATTAAAATCTGCCGTTTGGGTTACTACTTTAAGCCCATCGTCAAGCACTGTTATTTTTACATTATCATTTTTCATCATAAATACCTTTCCTTATTGCTAAATCAATTTATACCAGATAATTTTATAAGTAAAGTCAATTATTGGACATTTTTTCAAAAAATGATTTGAAATTAGTTGTTTTATCTAAACACTCGTTTACCATATCAGACAATCCAGCTTTTTCTATTTCTTTCATGGCCATAGGATTACCAGAATTTAATATTGTGTATATAACTATGTTACGATGTTTCAATTCTTTTAAAACATCAATGGAAGTCGAATCATGAAGATTGAAGTCTGTGATAAATAACTCACTGTCTTTAAAAACAGCTATGTCATCAAGTAGGTCTTCAATGTTTGAGTATACATTTACATCAAACCCAAACTTTTTTCCAACTAACTTGATAACGTTACTTACACATTCTTCATCTTCAAGAACGATTACTCTTTTGTTCATCTTTCACCTTCTTCTGCTCTTTGACACATGGTAAAAACACAATTGTATTTCTTTCTTCAAGATATATAACGTTTGGTAATTCTAATCTCGAATCTTTACATACAGTAACTAAACTATCTTCTGGAAATTGTTCTAAAAATTCAATCAATCTCCCTAATCTCATGATATTCGCCATTTGATTTCTCCTAAATAGTATTCATTATCTTTAATGTTCCATATGTTAACTCGAAATTTATCAATTTGTCAATATCACATGCGATTAAGTAATATTGGGCCCCAAATGGATTTGAAGCATCTAATGTTATTAATTCGAATTTGATTTTGTGTAAATTTAATTGATTTTCTTTGTCATAATCTTCTATCGTTTTTCTTAGAAGTTGAAACACTTGAGCCTTTTCACCACGGTATCGACTATATTCATCAATTTTTATGACACGCTTTACTAACATGTTTTTATAGGTGTTTATTAGATTTTGGAAATAAGCTCTTTTTCTTGGGTCACATCTCTTGTGATAAATAAACATCTTACCATATTCTTTTATGGTACACGAAGAAAAGTTTTGTTTACCAAGTTCTTTTTCTTTGGCCGTCATTACATCTTCTAGAAAACGATTTAACCAATATCTATTTTTTATTTCGAAATCCATCTGTGTAATCTTTCAATGATATAATTAAAGACGATTAACCCTACAAATGCGATATATAAGATTTCTGGGTGTTCGTCAAGATAAGCTGAGTAATGTTGCTCACTGTATTCCAAAAGATACATTGCACAGATTATACCTGCGACTATTTGTAATTTACTCTTTTCTTCTTTTTTTGGCTTTGTATTACTAGCAGCGACATCTACTGTTTCGATATTGTCATCACTGTTTGGATACCTTAAATACATGACTATACTCCTTTGTTTACTTTGTATTCTTATAGTAGCACAATCTAACAGAAAAGTAAAGTCAAATTTTACAATTAATTTGTTGCTTACTCTTTGATTTTTTTGTTAATTTTAGTTACCCAACCTTTGTTCAGCTCAATTACATTTACGAATGGTAAGTTCTTTTCGGCTATCTTAAAAGCAGCAACAGAATGGGTAGCTACAATGATTTGTAATCTATCCCCCCAAGTTTTAGCAAATTCACAAAACCAGTCAAATAAACCAAACTGCATATTAATAGCCATCGAATTCTCTGGTTCATCTGCAGTGATTAAAAGTGTTTTAACATCTATATCTTTATCATAGCTGTTTTTTAACTTTTCTAACTCTTCCTTTGTAAATTTACAATTGTTTTGTACATATTCTATAAAACCTTCGTGATAAGACCTCCTACCTTCACCACGACTCTGAAAATTAGACATTAGTCTAGTGATAAAATCAGCTTGAGTGTTATAGTTGAAATCTGTAACTTCTTTTAACTCTTGCGGTTTATAATTTATGTATTTACAAACACTACCTATTACATCTACATTGTAAAAATATTTAATACTCATTTGAATATTTTTTATGTTATCTAATTCTTGTTTTTCTGACCAAAGATTATTTGTATATCCAACGTAACGCTGGATAGCTTCTAGAATCGATGTTTTTCCACTTGTATTGGCACCAAGAATTAAATTAAGACCTGGTTTAAAGTCCATGTGTCTAATATCACAATTTCTAAATCTTGATTCTGGTTTGAGTCTTTTGATGTCAATATGTTCAATCAATTTCGTCTTCCTTTACTACTAATCCTTCAAACTTCCAAAATTCACGCATGTCTTTGCCGATTAAACATTTTATAGCAAACTTAGGAAAATGGCACCAAGTGTTATCATCAAGCATTATGGCTATGTCATTTTCATCGCTTCTCTTTCTGGCAAAAACTTTTGATGATTCACACCAACCGATTATTTTACTTTTAATAAACTCCTTGTTTTCATACATGTCATAAAAATTAATACAAAATTCACTGTTCCAATTTTCGAACAGGAATCGATTACTCGGAAGTTTAGGTATAGATTTATTTTTTAACTTTTCTTCATTGTAGTCATAATTAGCAGATTCAAATTCACAAAGTAAACTATCTCCTTGTAATTCTATTGGTCTTGCAAATATTCTGTTACCTGCATCCTCATCACAAGTAGACATGTCGATAGAAACTGTCTTTATTTTGTTTAAAATATCATCCATGTTATTCACCATGTAAATCTAATTGGTCACCTATTTCGTGTAATCTTCTTCCCATTTCAATAGCAACTTGCAATACAAAGTCAATTGGTTTATTCTTTAACACTTCTCTTTGTTCGTCCTCAGTCAAATCACTAAAACAAACAGCATCATAAGATTCACCACGTTTTATTCTAAAATAAACACCATCAAGATTTCTATTTTTCATTTTTACTCCCTAAAGCAGTTATTAAATCACTGTATCTTGAGTTGAAATATTGAAGTTCATAGAAATTTTCGATATTATTTAATCTATCCATGATTTCTTCTTTCGCAAACTTCTTGTTTATATACGCATAATCTGTGGAACCATGAGAAAGCCTTATACAAGTGTAATCTACATCGTTAACTTTTCTCATAGTGTCTTTATATTCAATGTTTAAAAAATCAGAATCACCACTTGTTATGAGAGTATATTGATAAAGTCCATAACAACTCGAAATGTCTTCACCAAGTTCTAATTCGTCTCCATCGTCAAGATGAATTACAACCCAAAGCCTTCCTTCTTTATCTTGATATAGACCCTTGTTTTTGGATTTCTTCATTGAATATACCTTTTCTGTTTTTTAGCCACAATGACTTATGTGTAACTTTTGCAAATCTTGGGTTGTCCAGAGCTTGTCTTATGTAATCTTTTGAAAGAATATAAGTTTTTCCGTATTCATCTTTACATTTTAGATGTTTCTTTTCTCCAACCAAGGTCAACCCAAGTTGCTTAAGTATTTTATGACCAGACGGTTTCATAACTAATTCTTTCCGTTATTATGCCTATTGTCATATTTCATTTTAAGTTTTCTCAACTCTGGAACAGAATAGATATACCAGCATACCCATCCATATGACTTATTCATTCTTGTAGCTATCTCAGTTAAAGATAATTTTTCTTTTAATAGCTTTTTGTACTCTTTGGCCATCTTTGGTGAGTTGTTTTTTACTCGAGTATAGCCGTTCAGTTTCTTAACTTTAGATATGGTCCCCATAGATGCTCCTGTCTGTTTTCTTATCTCATCGTATGTTTTACCATTCTTTAACAATTTTACTATAGCATCACGTTGCTGTATTTTTAATATTTTAGGTTCAACCCACTTGTCTACTAAATCTCGTTTGGTTTCTCTAATTACGGAATATCTTCCATCTTGATATACTCCATGCACATCACCGTTTTCAACAGCTACTGAATATCTCGATAATAAAAGACCTTTTTTAACATTGAACAAATAAGCTTTCTTACCATCTCTTGTTCTATAAAATTTTCCAATTTCGAGTTTCATATTATTATGTCTCCTTAATAAAAAAATTCACAGTTCCCTCTCTATAACTGTGAATTATAACATATAAAAATTTAAAAGTAAAGTTAAATTTATAAAATTAACTTCCAGTCCATATTAAAACGTGTTTTTTAGGGTCAAACATTTTTTTAATATGAATTAGATTGAATATGTCATACTCATATAACCAAGCAGTAGATACACACCACTTACTTTCAGAATCATTAACGAAATCCAAAGAAGACAATTGGGTTCTTGCCGCTTGTTCTAATCTTTCTAACTGTGGTTTAAGTGGATATCCAAATTCATCTTTTGGGTTATCGGAATCTTTCTGAAGTAATTGAGTATAAAATCTTTTAACTCTTTGTATATAAAACTCTATCAACCCATCTAAAATTTCTGGTTTAGCTACCATGAGCTCTGTATCTTCATTGTAATATTTTTGAATGGATTTATCTTTAAATAACTTCTTTAGATATTTTCTCACTTCAAAATCACTGTCTCTATAATAAATAGATTCTGCTACTTGAATGACTTCTTCTCCACCTATCGCTTTTAATACATCTCTGTAATATGGTGGACATACTACTCCATCTTTGTCATAATCCCATTCTTCTGGGTCTCCTTCTACTATGTCCCATAATTCTTTAGTCGTTAATTTTTTTATTTTAGCAAGTTTTCTTCTATTGACTACAAAAAGATAATTTCTATAACTCATATTCTTCGTCCATTCTATAAAGTTGATTTTTTAACACTCTTGTTTTATCGTCAAAATACTCATAGTTGATAGGAGCATCTATGAAATCTTCATCTACAAATTCTCTACCTAAAATCTCTTCAGCACAATGACGACATAATACATGTGTCGGACTAACATAATCATTACGTGTGATTTCGTTCCAAATTTTACTTTTAACCATGAAATAATCTAATGGATGTTTGAATACATCTTTACCACAAAGGTTACAATGTAAAGACCAACGATTCTTTTTCCATAATTCTCGCATATCAACCATCAAAGACTCCTTTCTTAATTTTTAATATGTTACGATAAAATAGTTGTTTCTGTATGAGGTGTTTCATCCTGTATACATTCACTCCAGCAATCTTTTTCTTTCCAACCACGACTCTTTATTTCTTTTTCAGCTTTCTTTTTTAATTCTTCCATTGTTTTTGCAGATAATGTTATGAAATCTTCATAATCTCCGCTGTAATGTATCTTATATATCAAGTTGTCTCTCATTTTTTCTTCTCCGAAATATATCCATTTTGTTGACATTCGACATCTTCTAGTTCTTTACGGTCATTTAAAAGTTTAAATAATAATTTAGAAGAATCATGTAATCTTGTTTGTATTTTTTGTACATCGTCCACAGTTTGTTGTAATCGTTCATTCCAACTTTCTATGAATGAGCATAAATTTTTTATCGCATAATCAATAGCTTTATGTTTATCTGTGAAAGTAGTATTCTCGTATAACAAACGACCTGTGTAATCTGTATTCGGCCACATTGGGTCATCTGTATACGTTTCAATTAAACCATCAGAATTTGACCAAATATAAATTTTTTGCATACCAGTGATATCTTCGTTACAATCAACGATAGATTGCATTGTACCATTTTTAATGAGTTTTTCACATTCGTTGTATATTCGAGTAAGTTCTTCATAGCCCCTGACATCACCAGTTATCTTGAATGTAAATTTATTTATTTTTATAATGTCATGTATGTAAGCAGAACCAATACAAACATTATCATCAATTTCTTGTATAATGTAATTTGTTTTCAAAAGATTTTTTAATTTTCTCGCTTGCATGAATCCCCCTTAAACTTTCTTAAAATAACTTTTCTTACACGTCTATCGAAAAACAATGGTATGACAGTAAACCCTTCTATGAATCCAATCCAAAAATCTTTGTCACAAATTGTTTCTTTAATTTCTTTCCACATCATTGAACTCCTTTGAATTTACAGCTTCAACCCATGTGTCATATGCACCAATAAGTTTTCTATTTCTTAAGAAATCAGCTTCTTCTTTTGCATTATGTCTAAAAGTAGACATTCCACCTGTATTACCTAAAACATTTACTGTATAAGGTGATATAAAAGTTATTGTACAAATTACAGTTTCACCTGTCAAATCTTCGTATATGTCACCGACTCTAATCATTTCACTTCTCTGTCTTTCTCTAAATCTGGAAAATCTTTTAACAAACATCCAGATTCATCTCTGTTACATAACATTTCAGCATATATACCTTCTAAAGTATTTTCACCTACATGACCTATTTTAACATTATTCTTTTCAGCCCAGTTTATAAACCAATTAGAGGCATCTATGTAACCTTTTAAATATCCAGCAACAACTCTTGGTTCGTCTTCATGTCTACATGTAAAACATTGACACCCTTTTTTAATCATGATTCTTATCCTTTTCATAAATATAGTGATAACCTAGCCACCAAATTGGTAAAGCCCAAGACAATATAGAAATGATTAAAGAAGTTGATAACAGACCAACTATATCAACATCTTCGTTATTTTTTCCATTGACTAATGTGTTATTCAAACCTACACAACACATTAAAAAAGCAACACCCATTCCTATAAAGTATATTAGCTCTGCCATAGTCATTAATGTTACTCCAACGCTTTGTCTATATCGTTTAAAAGTTTCTTTCTTTGGTTATAAGATTTTTCATCATATCTGTAATCGTCCATTTCTAACCAAACGCTTTGTCTAGCTTGTCTTAATAATTCTCTTAGCTTAATATTATAATCCATAAGATTTGTTAAATAACTAATTGTTGCAGTTGTACCATTATAAAGTTGTACAACTTTTTCTTCGTTTACTTTTACAGGTATAGTTACAATTTGACGTTCTTTACTCATGTTTAACACCTTCGTGAATATTACCAACTACTCTAACATTTCTTCTAATGAGTTTTTCTTGGTCATATTTATACATTCTGACTAAGAATCTAGCAGACTTTTTGTCAAAGAAAACAACACCTTGGTCACTCTTTGTGTTATCATCTTCCAATATGTCACCTTCGTATATTGGTTTTTTGTTTTTATCTCTCAATCCAGTAGGCATTTCAAGTTCATAGTTAGAAGTATCTTTGTAAAGTTTATACATCATACCATATGGATTTTCTTCTGTTCCTTTGTTCAAAACAGCTTGCATGTAGTATGTATGGTCGATGTATTTATGTTCACTTATACTCCAAAAACGAGGTAAACTTCTATTTGTCATCTTTTACTATCTCCCATTCGTTGTTGTTTAAGATTTCATCGAAAGTCAACATAGTATCATCTTCATCCCAAAATGGTTTGTTGTGACCGTCAATGAACTCTAAGTCAGTTTCCCAATGTTCGACTTCGTGTTTTCTTTTGTTATATCTATAAGTTTCAATCCCATCTGTAAATTTTTCACCCTTACGGATTTGCGGTAAAATTTCTTCAAATTTCATTTTGTCTCTCCATAAGCATTTTCATGTTCCATCTGTTATGCGATTGTAAATCAGTTTCACACATTTTAACCATTTGTTCATTTGGATTCTCACCTTTAACTGGATTCTTACCACAATGAGAAACAAATTCGTCTTTTAAAACTTCTTTTATGTCAACTTTATCTGGATATATTTCGGTTGTATCAGCATCTAATTCATGTCTAACAAACGATACAGCACGTTGTATCCCTGTTAATTCCGATACATCTATTACGTTCTTATAATAAACTGTATTATTTCTTGCGACTAAAATACTTGTGTTCATGCCATCTGTCTTGGTGTAAATTTGTACTATCATTTGTTTATGGCTCCCAAATAATTCGTTCATACATGCAGTTTCCATGTCATCTTTCATATTTAGCACACTCCTATTGTATTCGGATAAAATCTTGCACCAGCTTTGACGATTAAATCTTCATCAAATCGTTGGTCTTCACCTTTACAAGCACCAATATAGTATTTTTCTTCATTGGTCATTGTATCTCTTATTTTTATAATACCAATACACTTTAAATCACCATTATCAGCGTAGTTATACACAGTGATTGGATACCACCAAGAATCCACTATTACCATATTTGTATCTTCTACTTTTCGCATTTTACACCTTTTTCTTCTTTGATAACTCTTACTAATGTCTTAGCTAATTTCTTGTACATTGGTCTACCTAAGTCTTGTTCAACCTCAAGTCTACAAGTTGAAAAATTATTAAATAGCCACAAATAAAAAACAGAAGCTAATTTATCACCTTCAAAGAATTCATTGGCATAATATTCAATTCTTTTTGGCTCAAACTGACCTTCTGTCATTTTGTCATAGTCAAGTACATACTTCATTCTTACCCCAAACAATGTTACAAATACTGTTATAAAGCAATATTATGAAAAAGTAAAGTTAATTTTATAATTCAATTAATGGTTCATAATTCCATCTTCGTAAAGTTTTTTAACTTCTTCAAGTCTTTTCAATTGTGATTCAGATAACTCCATGTTGAAAGTTAATCCTAATCTATTTAATTCTGATTCCAACTCTTTTAGACATTTTTGGCCAAACCATGGAAGACGCATAAACTTTACTGGTGAATAACGAACAATATCCCCTAGTAACACATTTTCGGTTCCAAATTTCTTTTTAAGACAATTAAAACATCTAACACTCAAATTAATTCTGTCTATGACACGTTCATAATATATTTCACGGTCAGCTAATTCCCATCTGTCGCTACTTAAATCATCACCTGGAACATTTGTGTGACAACCGTTTGGATAATCGTCATTGACAATTTCAAAATGGCCTTCATATAGCCTAAAATTTTCACCTGGTACACCACGAGTTATCATATACCCTTTTCTCATCCATTCTAATGCTTGCTCAAAATACATTTCAATTTATCTCCATTAAGAATTTAAGACTCTTTTAATTAGTTCATCTTAGCTTTTAACTGTGTTAGGATTGTGGCCTGTTTGTTCAACTCCTCAATATTTTGAAGTTTTTGCTCTATAAAAGCTCTATGTTCGTCAAGGTTATACATATCTTCTTCTATAACATTTTTCAACGTTTCAACCGCAATCTTCAATTGTTTTTCCAAGCGTTCTATCTTTTCTAAAGCCTGTATCAGCATATCTGTTCTACCGCTTGGTTCATCGTTACATTTATTAAATTCGTGTTGCGACTTGATTTCACAAGAGTTTAAGGCTCTCTTGATTAGTTCATCTTCTTTATTAATTGACATTTAACAACTCCTTTCTTTTAGATAATAACTCTAAAATTTTTTCTTTAAATTCTTTTATTGTTTCACACCTACCAAACGAACCTTTACCAAATATTCTCATTATGCTCCAATGATAAGAATTACTGTCACAATATACATTTATCCACACGTGTTCCGTGATAAACCAATTAGCTTCAGTCCTATGACCATTCGTAAAGTGTTGGTCTGGATTCAAATTATGAATAAAATCACAAATCTCTTTTGTCTTTTTTCTGTATCTAAAAGGAATATATTTAGGATTGTAGCTCATTTAATAACTCCTGTAAGACTTAAAATCATTAAGTCAAAAAGTATCATCTCAAACACTCCACTATATAGATAATTTAAAAGTGTCCCCCAGTTTAAACTTTCTGCTTTTCCTGTCAGAAGTTTCCAACATAAGTAAAAAATTAAACAAGCGTTAATTATCATCTGTCTGCTCCTTATAACATTCGTTTGGAATTTCTTTATATTCTATACAATGGCATCTTCTTATTGGCATCATAGTTTTTGTTGCTGCATTATAATACATCATTAAGAGGTGACAACTACTTTTTATACATACAGATTCTGTAGGTTTACTACAATCCTTACAACCACAAAGCAATAGACACAATATAAGGATGTATTTACTCATCTGTCTGCTCCTTATTGAATAATTTTGGGAAAAGTCTTTTTGTTTGTTGTTCAATTACCTGAAGCCCTTTTTCTTTTACTTCATCAAATAGTTTCTTTTGTTCAGGGGTAAATTTGCCAACAAGATTTCTGTATGTACAATCATCTTCATCATCATAGCCACCTATGTACCAATTCTGTTGTTCAATTTTCAACAATCTATGGTATGGACAATCACAATCTTCTTTATATTCTTCCCAACATTCATAATTACCACCGCCCATTCTGGTGTAGATTATGAAATCATATTCTTCATAAGGACAATCTTCTGCTTTTAGAAAAACATCTCTAAATCTTGGGATTTCTTCATCAATTCTAAACCCAAGAATACAGCTTAAAATTAAAGCTAAACTTCCGTTCATTCCATTTATCATATTATACAAGCTCATCTGTCTGCTCCTTTTCATAAAATAAAACTGTGCTTTCCTTGTGTGGCGTGTTATCTTCAATAACTTGTCCGTTTTTATAAATAGCACATCTTCTTGGACAGAGGTGGTTTTCTCCGTATATCTCACAATCTCTGTCTATACTGTTCCAATAAATACAATGAGTCCTGCAAGTTATTCTCTCTTTAGTCATAAATATCCCTTTCGGCATTTGTTACCCAGTTGTCATAAGACGTTTTTGCCCGCTGTTCAAACGGTTTTAATCTCGTTATTTCATCTTTTAAATCATCTTGTTTTCTTATCTCTCGTCTTAAATCTTCTTTCAAGCGTTCGATTTCTCTATCCCGTTCATAAAGAGTATATATAAGAACGTCTTTGTCCATGTAATCATACGCACTCATCTTCCACTACCTCCCAGTCTTCCGCAAACAATTCATTGTGTGTAATAGTATAATAGTATATACACCCTCTCCCATCTCTCCGACAAATTGCTTTATATTTTTCACCAAACCCATTACAGTATTCTGTTATGAATAAAGGAAAAACAGTCGTTGATGACTTAACCTTTTTACCCTCTCTCATAGCCTGTAAAGCCTGTTCAAATCTCATCTTTCTCTCCATTGTTGTAGTACAAAAATCAATAAAAATTCTATTACCCACTCAAGCATGAAAGCACCGAAAGCATAATTCCAGTCTGCAATAAAACCTTTATATCCAAACATCTGACAATATGCCTGTATTAACATCAATATAAGTGCTATCATCTTAACAAAGCTCCTCAATCTCTTCTTTATTCAATCTACGACAATTCGGATAACTGTCATAATTATTAACGAAATACATTTGGGCTCCTAAAATACCCTTTTCTATGTGGTGTAATTTACCGTATATTTTTTGTTTTTCTTCCCAAAAGCAACAAATCTTACCTATGTCTTGGTCTGTTATCTCATAAACTGGTCGTGTGATTTCTGTTTTATCGTGCCAGTTTATTTTTAGAAAATTAGCTATATAACAATCTGCTGATGTTCTTCCTCCTTTTGTTTTATACCACAATTTAATATCAGAATCACAGATACCTCTTTTTATTGAGTACACCTCATCAGGCAATATATCCCACAAATCTTGCATATCATATTCATTTTCTCTATCGAATACACGTTGTGTCATTGTTTATTCTCCTCAAACCCAATAAATTTAAACTCTTTAATCGGTAGTTTTTGTATAAATGAAGGGTGATAATCTACCAAAGAACCACCTTTTTTTAATTTCTTTTTGAGCAATCTCATACTCCACACTTTTTTTCTCTTTGAATTGCCATAGTTATCAAAGAAGTGGCAGAATAAAACCTTACCAATAATCTTTTCTATCTTTACATACCAAAAATCCATTACTCTTCTCCTAATGTTTCATCAATAACTTCTATTCTAGAATACGGACACAAACAAAAATCTGTTCCTCTTTCTTTTAATTCTTGGTTTAATCTATTCAAGAGATTATCTGCACACCAAGTCCCCTCATTAAAATGATAGTCAATCTGTTCTTTATCCCAATGCTGTGGCACATCTACTTCTAAATAAAGAGCTGCTTTTATCTTAACTGGTTTTGTTATCATTACACAACCGTCTTTATGAAATTCTCCTACTTGACTATGACAATAAAAACAACGGTCTGGTTCTCCAGCAGGTCTTATTCCATAATCATCTGGCTGGACAATAGGATTTTGTCCGTCTTTCATTTTATAACTTTCTTTATCTTTTAATCTTAAAAAATCTACCATTCCAAATCTCATTTGTTTTCTCCTAATACCTGATTAATTTCTTTGTCTAATCTTGTGTTATTCTTCAAATGGTCTATACTCCCTTTGTAATGCTTTCTCAAATATTCAATTTCATCTCTGCACTCTTTCAGAAGTTTTTTGAGATTGGTGTTTTCTTCTTCTAAGAATGCAACATAATCTCCTTGATTAAACCATTCCTCAAAACTAGGTACTTCGGCAAGGACTTTGACACAATCGTATCCATTTTCATCACAATATTGTTTTCCGTTTGCTTCAAACTTCCAATAAGGAATTATTGCTTCAAATGTTCTAAATGTTGCCTCAAATGGTTCGCTATCATAGAATGTGATATAGTATTTTTTACCATTTATAAGTTCGCCTTTTATCCATTTCTCGGTTAAGTTAGTCATCTTTTAACTCCTCTATGAATTTCTCTTTTTCATGAAAAGCACTTATCAACCAAAGTATTGATAATCCCAAACCTATCCCGAAAAATAACCAATCTTTTCCTATGTTATCTAACGCAAGGTTAAAACAAAAACCTGATAAAAAAGCATAATATATCATTTTCCACCTACCTTTCTTAAAGTAATTTAATTTTATCTACGTTTGTTAAAATATACATTTCTATAAACCATTCTATTTTCTTCTGACATGTTTACTTTATCAAAGACTTTCTCTAGCTCTTGTTCAGTTAGTTTAATAACTTGTTTAGTGATTTCAATAGGTCTATCAGGATGTAAAGCACACTCTTTAAGTGTTTCTATTAGACATTTATCTCGTTCAGCTTTAACCAATTCAAACATAAAACTATTGTTCTTAGAAACTCCTGTTGTCCATTCATGTTTTAATTTTCTTGGTTCTTGAGATTCAAAATTTACAATTTCTATTTCTAAATTCTCATCATGATTAAAATTTTCACTCATTATCCAAACTCCTCATTATCTCTAACATATTTTCAAAAGGCACATTCATTTCTATTAGTGTAGGGTACTTATCTACATCATTGTAATCACAGAATATAGCGTTACATTTTTTATAGAAGGTCAAAGGTATATCTTCGTGAGCTAAAAATTCATCATACTTGAATGTAAAGTAATACCATTCGTGTCCTTCACTCATGATATCCACTTGTTGTTTAGTAGGTGTAATCAAAACCCAACCGTATTTAAAAGCTTCTTTAACTAATTCTTCCCAAGTCATCAGTATAACTCCTTTAATCTTTTCGCAAATTCCTTTAGTGTTTTTGGTTTATGACAACATTCTTTTGGAGAATAAACTGTTATATGACCTGAACCCTTTGGAGTTTTTATATTTTCGTATTTTATATTTCTTTCGTGATGCAATAAACACCCAATTGCACCACCATCAGCAGGACATCCGTAACAATTTTTGACTTTTCTCACCATTGACTCTTATCCTTAAACGTTATTTCAATCCTTTTGTTATAATGCAAAAAATTCCCACTTCTTCTTTTTACAATGCTCTAATGCACTATTGTGTAAATTGCAAGAAGAACAATCGTTACATGGTTTTTTATCAACACAACCTGGAGATTGACAATATGAACAGTATTTTAATATTTTATGCTCATGCAAATACCATAAAATATATTTCTTTTCAACCCACTCAAATGGTAAAAATAAATTAGCATTAGCGTTACTCATTGAGTTTATAGTTTCAAAAAGATTATTAAATTTATCCATAAAGTGCCATATATCATCGTTTTTTATATATCCAAACGAGATTAAACGGTTATCACTTCTAATGAAATTGGCCATCGCACTTAAAAACACTTGTGGTTGAGCAATACCTCCTTTGTTACAATAATCATCATAATCACCATCTTCTTTAATTTCAAATGTAATGTGATTGACTAATATTTTTTGTTTTTTGAATATCTTAAGTAACCGTTTTTGAGCAATTGTATCAACAGGATAACTTCCAAATCGGTCATAGTTTACAGAAACAAGATTAATAGTTTTATGGAACTTTTCCCATAAATATAACACTAAAGCGGTAGAATCACATCCACCACTCCATAAAACAAAGATGTCTGAAATGTTTTCTGGTGTTTTTGTATAATTACCACACATATCATTTACCCAATTGAAAAATTCTGAGCCAACTATGTCTTCTTGTTTGTTCATATTCAAATCCTTTTTATTCATCAATATATCTTAAACGGTTATAATCAATCCATTTACCGTTTTCTTAGTTATGTATTTGGTTAATTGTGGTCTACAGTTCATTTAAATTACTCCGTTGTTATTTCAATAGATAATCCTTTATACCATCCTTGTGCAAAATCATGTATCCTAATAACTTTTACGTCACATCTTAGATTTTTCAAAGAACAAAAAGTGTTTATTTTATCAACTGTACTATTGTTTTCTTTTAATATTTTTTCGTCATCAGTATCAACGCTATATCTATTATCCAACTCACAATAGTAATGGTTGTTATTTTCCCTTTCTATATAACAATGATAAAGAATATCAGCTTTATTATCATCACAAAATTGAATCAAACCAGATTCGATAACCCATTCTGGAACAGTTGGTTTTTGATGTTTTAAACAAAATATATCACAATTCATTGGTTGAACAGAAACCAACTCGTTTGCAACTAACTCTGGATAAATTTTTCTCATGATTTCTTCAGTTTTCATTACTCATCCTCAAACTTCTTTTTAACTCAAAACACATTTATCATCTCAATAGCCAATCATCAGGCTCAAGTTCAATTTCTTCATCTTCTGTTTCAAATAAGTCCGTTTCAAATAAGTCATCTATGGTAGTTTTACTATGTCCGAGATATTTAAATGTTCCATTTATAAATGGAAGTTCATCAAAAAAATTACGTTCTAATGATTCTTCCAATACTTCGTACGCTGGATATTTAACATCTTCCCCAAAAGGCATAGCGTTTGACGATGTTTTTTTCAAAATTCTAAATTTTAAACCATTATTAAAAGCCCAAATATCTCCGACTTCTGGTGTAAATTGACTCATCACTTATTCTCCCTATATAAAATTTCTGCAAAGCGTTTACCATTCTTGAAGAAAAACCTAATGCCATATAAAGTCTTATCATTTTCTTGCTTAGGCAAACCTTCAACAATCTTGCTTTTTAAACTTGGGTGAGCCAATTTGTATTCAGCCCACTTAGCTTGCTCTTGCAAGGTTTCATAGTCCATCATTGTCCATTCTCCGTCTTGAATAAATCATTGCTTTCCGTTTCGTTTTTTCCGATATATGTTAAAAACTCAAAATCTTTTAAAGGAATATGTCTTAATCGTAAATAAAATGGATTTTTGCTCCAGTCCTCTGCTATACAATCGGCATGGCTATTTTCATTATTAAAATCCCAGACTTTAGTTACTAATATTTTTTCACCATATCCATCTTTATATACATCTCCAACTTCTGGTGTAGCTTTACTCATAGTTTTTCTCCTTTAAATAAGTTAAGGGTTTCCGTCAATGTTACAACCATCTTCATCATACCATTCTTCCCAATCTTCTGTTTCTTCGTTATACTCTTCACAACCAAAAACATTCCACTCTACTCTTTCATCTAACAAATCGGATTGTGCCAAAGCGTCAATGAGAATCCTTGCATGTGCTAAATCAGAAACTCTGTGGTATTCTGTTTCTCCGTTTCTAATGTGATATATTCTCAATTTACTCATTTTCCACCTACTCTAATACTAACATCACTTGTCAATATTTTTTATCAACAAGGTCTTTGAATTGTCATTAACATTCAAAGAATTTATAAATAGTACTTGTTTATACTTTGAGGCAGAAAGCCATTTATCATTATATTTAAAATAGCAAGCTCCTACAATAAACTTATATTCAGTTTTATACATTTCTGCATCTTTAGGACAGGCGTTGTATTCTAATACCCAAGGCAAAGCAAGTAACGATAGAATAAAACATGTGAATGTAAATAATTTAAGAAAATCTCTCATTGTTTATCTCCTTTAACTTGAATTAAACTCTTTGTCCAATCATCAGCAGGAGCGATGTCAAAAGCCTTATCTATACAATAATAGACAACGTTATCACAATCTGATAACCATTGTAAAAGTGATTTACTTTTTACAGGTTTTTTATTATACCACCACCATTCGCCGTCTTTATCCATAGCAACCCAGCCCTTTTTCATAAATGGTATAATATCTTGTATGTTAATCATTCTTCACCCTCAAATTTAATTTCTAGTTCGCCATAGTCTTTTATGATTTTTCTTTTTAGATACCCAAAGTCATAATATTTAACATAAAAGCCATCTGTACAAAGATACGGAAAATCTACATCATGCATATAATTTTTTATGCATAGAGTATATTGTTCAAGACCATTTTCGTTTCTTTCAATAGTAAATTCTTTTTCTTCTACATAACATTTGCTACCATATAAACGAACTTCAACCGCATTAAATTTATGTTCACCTCTTTTAAGTGTTTTAACGTAATCTTTAACCTTCATCACTCATTCTCCGTTTCAAATAGTTGCTCTATGTTTATTTTAGAGTTGCCAATTAGTTTACCACTTCTTGTAAGATACGAGTTAAACACTGGAAGTATACTATAAACACCATTAGGTTCTTTAATTAGACAATTAGATACATTTTCGTTAGTTTCTATAACTCTACAAAGTCCTAAACTTTTTGTTGAGAAAACATCTCCGACTTGTGGCAACACATCTTTACTCATTTTCTACCCTTTCTTTTGTAACATTTTACCGTATGTCTTAAATAAGTTTTTTAGATAATCCCAAATATCATCAAATCCCTCATATTCTAGATAATCTCCTGTACAGCCACTTTCCGAAAAAACATAAGCATCTGATGAAGTTATCGTATCTAAAACTGCGTCAGCTTCATAACCTGCCTTTTCAAATCTATTATATATACTGTCATAAAACTCTCTTTGAGCTTCTGCGGCTTGTTTTAACAATACATTGGCTCTTAAATAAAGTTTCTCTTCTTTTTTTGTTAATCCAAATTTAACCATCTTTAAACCTCTCTGAATCAAATCTGTCTTTACCTAATTTTTTTGCACGTTCTATTTGTCTTTCGTATTTTTTATATTCTTCAAATGCTCTGAGGTACTTTGCTTGTGCAACCTTAAGTTCTTCTGCGCATCTTTCTACATAGGTTTTTTGATTTTTTAGACAATTCTCGTGCCATTCTATGCTCATACTACTCATGGCTTTTTCTCCACTTCTAATTGGCTTTTTTTAGTAGATGTTTGTTTGATTTCATTCTCTAACTTACGCAACTCGTCAACAGTCTTAGTACTTACAGGATTACCGCAAATATGAGTGAATCTTCCTTTATCATCTACCAAGAGTTCGTTACCATTTATTACACATTTACAATTATCACAATATAACGCTTTACTTGGTGCATTAACTGGACAACATTCAAATTCAAACTTAATAGTCATTGTTTAACCCTTTTTAGTAAATATTTGTTTAATTTCATCTGCTACTTTCTGGACAGCGATTTCTTGTTTTCTTTCAACATATGTATCGTATCTGATGAATACACTACGTAAATCTTCAGGGTAATAATGACCAACGAAACCATTATCAAACGTTATTTCATATCGTGATTTTGACTTAATTTCTGTAACAGTTCCAACCCATTGTGACACATGATGAACCAATTTGTCACCTAACTTGATTTTGCTGTTTATCAAGTAATGTTTATTATACATCTTCATACTCCTTGCTTATCGCAATACGGCTTGAGAATCTCCCATACTTTCTTTAAATCTTCATCAGAAACATCATCAAAATTCAACTTTTGACAAATCTTATGTGGTACAATTTGTCTAAAATTTGAAAGTCTTGCTTTGGCGTTGTGTTCTGCCACTTCTTCTGGAGTTTTACAATATTCCAAATAATAATGATAAAGCAGTCCACCACCTCTTTCTACCATATTGGATTTATTGAAGATTATGTTCATTGGTTCACCTTTACGAGTTACTTGAACCGTAAATGTACTTTTACTTTCTTTGATAAATCTACAGGGTAATAAAAGACCATTTAACATATTACCTCTATGACCAACGAATAAATTTTTCTTTTTCCAAATAGGTGTTGGTTCTTCTACCATTATTACGTCTTTCATGTTATATCTGTATGTAATTTTTTCATCTGGATTTGTAGTCCATTTATAAGACACAATAACTGTATCGTTATTTTCGATACCTTCAAACTCTATATTTGGAGCCCATCTACGATATGTATCATTGACTAAAAAGTCGTATTTTTGACCAATTTTCAAATCCTTAATTTCCATTTCAAGTCCTTTCAGTTAGATAACTCTTTTGTTGACTTATTTGACCTTATCATTACAGTCCCATCTTCACCTTGTATCCTATGGTCATAATCAACATCATCAACGAATTCCATTTCACAAAACATTGTCGGTACAGCGTTAATTTCATATACAGAACCGTTACTTTGATATACACCTTGCTTATGGTTATAAGGTGGCTTTTTGTCATGATACCAAACATCAACGAATAACGAATCTTTAGCTTGTGTCAAATCGTTATCACAAGTAGCTTCAGTTATATCAGATAGCTTAAGTACCTCAAGTATGAAATGGTTATCGTCTATTGACCTATAAAAACCTTTTTTCTTTATTTCACTTAACTTCATTTCTACGCTCCAATTTTTTACGTGTTTCTTTTAATTCTATGTCCAAATCAGTCAACATTTTGGAAAATATCTTATACCAATAGTATCTTTTATCTGACTTTTTACGTTCTTTAAGTTGTTTTAAAGCACTAACTAAATCTTCCTTCTCGCCAATATATTTTATAGCAAAATCTAAATCATTGTCTGGAACAACTTCTGCTAAATTTTTAATGTTAGCAAGTATGTCAGCTACTTTTAAGCATTTTGCATCATAGGGTGCTTGCAAAATTTTTTCAAGATACTTTTGTTTTCTAAACTTTCTGTTTCCGTCTTTTGGTGTAAGTTCGTCTGTCACCCAATAAACTAAATCACATACACTCTTTCCAGAAAGCTTTTGTATCTGCTCATACGTAGTGTTTGTGTCTTCTACTGTGTCATGTAACAAAGCAGCAGAAATTAGTACTGAATAATCCAAAGGGTCAAATGCAAACAAAGGAATATCGTCACAAGACTTCATATAATCATTAATTATTTTAGATACTAATTTCGGATGTTCTATATAAGGCTCATTAGTATATTTTCTCGTTTGATTTTTATGAGCTAGAGAAGCAAACGTAAGTGCACCCTCTATCATTGTATCTGCTAACCAATCTTTACATTCATTGCTCATATTTTCCACCTTCAGCTATAAAGTCAGCGTAACTTTCAATAAATTTCTTATACTGTCGTAAAGACTTTGCACCTTTTATAACCTTTACAACTTCTCTGTCATCAGAAAAATCAATGTCCTTTATCTTACAATTTCTGTCAAAGAATCTACCTACTTTAGAGTTATTGAACAAAGGTACAATGTCTTTAGCTGTTAAATTTAAAAAATCTCTTGCACAACATGTACTAGAAATTAGATTGTAAGCATCTATAAATTTCTTATAGGCCCTAACGTCACAGTATACACCCTGCTTTGTTAACTTAAAATGTTCCATTGTTTCACGTATTCCATGTTCGAAATAGTATTCAGCTACTTCATTGCGCTTTATTGTACAACTGTTAAAGTTTAAAATAGACTCATTTAATCGTATGTTATTAATTTTCATGGTAATCTCCATTTGTATTTACAATTATGAACAGGCACCAGTTTCCTTATATAAATGAGCTCTTATTAAAGTAAAACCAGCGATGTCTCTACAATCTTCTTCAGATTTACCTTGACAAGAAAAAGTATGAGGTACACCTTCGTGCTTTACCATAACACTAAACTCGTATTCACCAGTATCTTTATTGAAAATTACTTTATTTGCAAGTAATTTTTCATTCTGTATCTTTCTTTTAGCCATTTTCTTTTCAAATGCAAGATTATTTTCTTCAACCGCTCTTTGAAACTCCAAGGCATCTTGTGCCTTTTCTTCTCTGTATTCCTTATACTCATTTATAAGACTTTTAATCAACTTAAACATTTTAACTCTCCTTTCGATGATTTATGCTTCATTGTAACATTAAAACCAAGAAAAGTAAAGTCAAATTTTACAATTAATTTGTATATAAAAAAAAGACACATCTAAGAATGTGTCTTTCAAATTTGTTATAATTAACTCGATTAAGGTTTATTTCCAGAATCCAAACAATCTACCAAAAAATGATGTCTTCTTATCAATATACCGTTTCGCATTTGATACAGCTTCATTGAGTTTTTTGTATTCTTCTGTCATTTTAGAATAAATTTGCTTAGCCTGTCTCATGTCTTCATTGACCAAACCCATTTTACCTGAAGCAGCTTTCAATGAAGCAATCATCTGCTTTTTGTTGTTATCTCTGTCTCTAAGATTTTCGTTATTTTTATAAGCTTTCTCTGTTTCATTGACTATTGCTATTGCTTCTTTTATGTTTTTAAGGGCACTCTCACATTTAGCATCAAATGCACTAAGTTGAGCCTTTAACCCGTCTGACTTAATGTTAGCAACTGATGATATAATATCGTTGAAAGAAGCTTCTTCTAACGATTGTTTGTCTTCATTTAAAGTTGATTCGTCAATCAATTTTAAAACTTCATTTTGTAAATTTGCCATTTGTATATATACCTTTAATTATAATTAGAAACGTTTCTACTTATATAGAACTGTTTTGATTAGTTAATCTTTACGATTCACCAACTACTTTTTCTTTTTTACCATTAACTATGTTAGCAATTTCTTTTGCAGCAAGTTCAAATCCTTCTTTCATTGACTTGTCATCAAATCCGTCCCAACCATAATAAGGTTCACTGATAGAAAATGCTCCGTATTCACCATCATCAGCTTCACATTTTCCATTTAGTACTCTCCATAGATACAACCAGTCTTCATTATCATATCCACGAGTATCATCATCCTCGTAATCATCATACCAATTTAACCACCATTGGTCAGCCATCGGTGGAATCTCTAAAGGTTTTTTATTTGGTAACTCCTTTTTCTTCATTTCTTTGTCATAGCTTGGTACATCTTCGTATATACCAGTTTCTATCATGAAGAGTATTTTAAACAAATCATCCTTAGATACAGAAAATTCAGCTGAATATCCATCTGGTTCTTCGTATATTTCACGACCAGTTATAGGTATTTCTTCTTCTAAATCTTTCAAAACATCATCGTGTGCTTCTTGTTCTGTACCATATCTCTTACAATCGTGTAAAAAGGATAAAAGACCAATACCATCATAAAAATCATTTTGTACTATATTAACAATTTCTTCTGGAACATTATTTTCATTTTTATCGTCATATTGGCCTGTATAAATAGCTACTATTCTATCCCAATTATATTTATCCTTAATGCCATATTTTTCAGCAACTTCATTCCAATCTGATTCACAACCGTTCCAATTGTTTATGTCATCTTCGTAATAATAATCCCAATCCGTACTGAAAGTTAAAATCTCACACATTGTCTTATTACTGATACATTCTCTTGCTCCGTTGTTGTAAATCTCCTTACCAAGCTCATCTATATCCATTATACCAATCACTTTATCATCTTCAATCTTCAGTTTGTCTGGATTTACATAGTGATAATAAAGTATTTCTTTTTCAAGGAGTTGTGGGTTTTGTAAACAATTGTTAAATTTTTGTTTTACGTTTTCAAATCTATCAACTAAATTGTTGTATTTAGTTATACTTCTTATTTCTTCATCAAGTTCCTTGTCAATCGGATATTTTTTAAACTTGTATTCATATAAAAATTTAGCGACATCTGGACAGTCATCTGTGAATTTGTCCATATCAATTCTATTGTCACGTTCATCCATAAATTGTCTTGATTCAAAATGAAATTGATACAAACTTCCGTCTTCTTTGTTCAAAAGAATGTAATACTCACCACCGTAATCGTTTAAGTAACTGTTATAATAAGTACCACCACTTGAAGTAGTACACCAGTTTGTGTATTCACCAAACGGTTTAGATGACTCAAAAGTTGTTGGAATACCAATTACCCATTTGTCGTCTTCATAAATCTTTTCTAATCCTTTTGGTTCACATTCTTTGAATACATTGTATCTCTCAAATGCCTTTTCATCAGTAGGAACACCTTTTTCTTTATGTTGTTGTATAGCTGTGTATAGCTCTGGTATACTATTGAAGTCGTCTAAAGGTTTACCGATTTGATTTTTTAAAACATCATATTGCTTTAACAAACTTGGAAGTTTCTCAGCATCTTCCCAAGGCGTAGATGGTAACAATTCTGGTTTCTCAATTGGTTGATTTGTTTTAGGGTTTATACCATTGTTTTTAGCCATAAACTCCTTATAATCAGCCATTCTTTCAGCATTTTTGAAATTGTTGTAAAACAGCCTGATAATCCATTTACCATATTTACCTAATTGGTCACCACCTTTATAAGTTGGGTCCAATGCTATCAGCTCTTTTACCTTTTCTTCTGGCATCTTCGGAAACTGTTTAGCAACCTCATGTATACCTTCAGCAAAGTAATGGTATTCTTTTTTAAAGAGGTTAGATTCACATAAAATATTGTTAACTAAATTCTTAAATTTCATATTATGATTTCACTATTCAATGTCTTTACAATCAAAAAACGTTTATAGTGTATAGAACTATTTTAGTTAACATGTCCTTAGCCAAAGTGTTCTGTTAGGTGTAATTTATCTAACAACTTTTTTATTTAAATTTTTTGTCTTTTCTAATTCATTGGTAGCGTTGTTGTAGATTTCATCAGGGTTTACACCTTCTATATCTTTTCTATTCGCATAATATATTTTTGACGTGTTATAATCTTTCACTAAAGCGGTTTCTTGCTTGAATTCTTTACAAACCTCAGTGGCAAACAACAATAAAAATTCAGATGACATTCCAGAAAATTCAAGAGTAATAGAAGATTCGTCAAATATCTCCCCATTCTCACCCTGGTATCTACCTTTAAAACCATGACCAAACGTATAACCACCTAAATATTCTTTGTCTCCATATTCGGTGTTCCATTTTTTATATATGTTGGCTAACTTTTTGTTTTTCATTAAATTGTTTATTGTGGTGTAATATATTGACTTTAATTTTTTAACTAACCAATTCTTATCGTTCAAAACAGAATTAACATTAGTTGAGAACACAATCATACCACCAGCGTAATCATTTAGACCCCATTGAAATTCAGAATCTTGTACACCTTCAACCAAAAAGAATTCACATTTTTTACCATGCTCAAACGCATTACGATTGAGTACAATGTCATGTATCTCGTAACCTTTTGTCAAATAACTACCAGATGGTTCTATGTCACCATTTCTTGAAAAATGCTCAACTATACCTAATTTGTAATCACTAGATTCTTCAATTAGTTTTAACGTAGTATAATTAAATAAAGTATCTTTGACAATATCTCTAAATTTCATATCAAAATCCTTTCTTTATATCTATGTGAATATTATACACCATATTTTCTTGAAAGTCAAGTGAAAATCATTTATTCTTTAGAACTTAAATAAATTTCTTGTTTATAGTGTCTATGGTTTTTCATATATTCTCTCTGTTTTTCTTTGGTATAATATTTCATTGAACCACCTCTTTCTTGTCTGCATTGTAAATTTCTATCGTGCTTATCTGGGTCCCATATAAACTGAATCGTTCTTCTACTCACATTAAATTTCCTCGCACATTCACGTTGAGACATTGTACCTTTTAATGCAGCTATTTCATCCTTCTGTTTATCAGTTAACTTTCTTCTTCTGTCTTTAGAAGTACCAGCTAACTTTACAAGTTTTTCAGATTTATATGGCATTGTTTTCCTCCAAGTCTGCTTTTAACTTAATTAACTCTTGATATAATTCACTCAGGGTTAAATTTTTATCATTAGTCATATTAATTCTACCTAAATGTTTATACCAAGTGATTAATAAACCAGTTTCCGTATCTAAAATATAAAAGTCATCATAATGCCTTGTTAAGATAAACTTATAACTCTGGTAACCCTCATATCTTGTCATCAAATCAAAAATTTTATCATATTGATTATTTGTGAATACTTCATTGAATACGTTACAAAAATCTTGTCTTTCAAAATGGTATTGTTTCATGGTATCAAACATTTTTACATCTCCTTAAAATCCATTCTTTTCTCTATCAACGATGTATGGATAAACTGTATTTTTCATTTTCAGCGGTGGTACAAACTCTGGATGGTCTACAATCAACCAAACTACAGGATAAGGACACGTTGTTTCTTCATCACCATTCACTGGGTCATAACCATCTGTAAAACAAACAAATACATCTGGCCTATCTTTTTTGTAATATTCGTTCATGAATTCGAAATTTTTTCTCATGTCATTACCACCGTCAGACATGATTTTAAAATCTTTAATTTTATTCTTATTTGTTTTCGTACATCTGACAAGACTTTCTTTATACACTTCAGAACCGCAACACCAAACGTCAATTGTAAAATTATTAAAAGCAGATAGAATTGTGTACACATGGTCAAGCATAGACTGTAACTCTGCATTACTAATTGAACCAGAAGTGTCAACAGCTAAAGCTATATGAATACACGGTGATACATTGCAAGAAGGGAGTATTAAACCATTAGCTATACCTGCACGAGATGGTCTATTCCAAGTGTAATTTTCTTTAATCCAACTTCTTATATATTTTGTCAATGCACTCTTCCAATTGAACGGCAAAGGTTTCATAACATGCTTTATAAACCTGTCAATAGATGAATTAGAAACAGAGTTATTCTTACTACCGAAGACTTCTGATATCACTTGTGCTAAATCACTTTTTATCAAATCATCATCAATTGAAATATGTTTATCTAAATGAAAACCAAAAGGAGTTGATTCTACTTGTAAAATTATTTTATCAGCGTTTTTTTCAAGTTCGTGATATATCTCTTCTGCTGTCATTTCTTTATATTTTTCTTCATATAAGGCAGAAGGTAAGATTCTTCCGATAGGTTTATTGGTATAATCTTCTCTATTGTTCACAAGTAAAGAGTTTATGGCATAGTCTGTAGCAATATTCCATAGTTTCAACCTTGATTCATTTTCTAAATCGTTGATTCGATATTCATTATGTAAACCTAAATTTTCTGCTCTATCCATTGTAGCTGTTAACAAGTGCATTAACTCATGACAAAAGATAAATATCATTTCTTCTTTACCAATTGAACAGTTTTTACTTTCACCTGTTAGACTATTAACTCTTGTTGGCTTATCATTTAATTCTGCTATAAGTCTATCGTTGATATAGATTGTTTTACCATTAGTACAAGCTATACAATCCCCAAGGTCTTTATAATTGTAACCTATTCTAATAAGAAACTGAGCGTATGTAGAGAAGTTTAAAACAAGCTTCAATATCGCATCATCTACTATGTCATGTACTTTTTCGATATCTAATGACATAACATTGTCCTTTCTTTAATCCTCGATAGCTTTAGTTAATAACAATACAAGTTCTGGTGCATCTGTCCTTGGGTTAAACAAGTCTAAATTACCTGAGCAACGTTCAGACCTTGACAACTGAATAAGACAAGAAGCTTTTAATTCTTTAGCTGTCAAATTGTTTAAAGCCTTTACATAATTTAAGATATAGCGTCTGCAGACTCCATCATCTTTTTCACTGATTATGGCGTGTAAACAAGACATTTGTACTGCCCAAAACTGGTCTTGTGATTCGTTTCTAAAAGGTTTACCATCAACAAGAATTTCATGCCAATCTTGATATTTTTCTTTGTTCTTGATATATTCAAAAAACTTGGAGCTTAAAGCAGAACCTAATCGACCAGTACAATAAGCTTGCTTTTCTTGCATTGTGAATTTATCATTAGGTAAATTTAATACTTTACCAACAACTTCCCAAGACCTTGGAGTAACAAATACATCTGTAAACAATGTATCTTTTAAACTACCAACCTTATTTTCCATGTTAATTTTATCAAATAATAAGGCAGTGTCTTGAGTTTTTAGAAATGACATAACGTCTAAATTACCGTCATTGTTCATTTCATAATTTAACCAAGAGTTAAAGTCTACCTTAATATTAAAATGACTAAATCTATTTGCCAAAGGTATACTAAAATCAGATACAGTTGCATTGAAAGCAGGTGGATTAGAAGATGCTATGATTAAATAATTATCTGGTACTTTATAATCACCTAATCTTCTATCTTGGATAAGTTGAAAGGCAGCGTTCAATATGGCTGGCTGTCCTTGGTTCATCTCATCAAGGTGAATTACACCACCAGAAAATCTACCATCTTCTGGCCAAACAGAAGGAATACACCAAACTGTTCTCATTTGCCCATCCATTCGAGTAGGAAGAGGGACTCCGACTAAATCTACTGGTTCCTTCATAGATAAACGTATATCACAAATGTCTGGATTCCAATTTTTATCTGATTTACAACGTTGGTTATTCCATTGTATTACAGCTTGACTCTTACCAAACCCAGGTCCGCTCCACTGCATAATCGAATCGTGTATTTCATAAGCAATATCATACATACGCTTGATACCAACATTAATAATTTTACCCGAATCGTTAACAACTGGGTCAATGGTAAATTCTGGCATTAAAAATTTTGAAGTTATATCAGACATTTAGTTTTCCTTTCTTTCATCTATCAGCGTTCTATTGTTGGCAAAACCACAATATACAATTTACTTCATAGGCTTGTTAATATGTGAGTATTATACTCCCATATTATAGAAAAGTCAAGTAAAAATTAAATAGCTTGGTTGATTTTTAATAAAGTATATGTTTCCAAAGGGTTAACTCTTTGTTCTGGATTATCAAATTCCATTTTAACTCTATAGGTATACAATCTTTGGTTAATTAAGTTAAACCCATATTGTTTATTCAAATGTTCTTTTATGATGTCAAACACTTCTTGTTTTTCGTTTTGTTTTATTCTAACCCATAATAAAAAATTCAGTCTTGCACCTTGTGTATTCACTATCACTTGAAAAGAGATGTCATGATACCCATTTATAAAGCCATATGCGTTAAAAACTTTTGTTATTTGTTTTAACACATCTTCACGTAATCCATGACTTATTTCACTAAGTAACTTTTCATTTAAATCCATGTTACATCCCTTTCTTCAAAATGTTTATAACAAGTTATCATAAATGTAAAGTTAAATATAAAAAAATAAGTGCCATTATTGACACTTATTACAGGTTCGCAACCATGAACTTTTAGAATTTAAATAACTTTGTAATCTTTTCCCAAGTCGTTTTCTTTGGTTGTGGTAGCATCTTCTTTTCATAACATTCTACTTCTAATTCAGTAGGAAGATGGTCTTTACCAAAGATTTTGTAAAGCTCTGGATATTTTCTTCTGTCAAATATACGACCAGGATAATACTTTATATAACCTTCTGGAACAGCCCCAAATACTTCTTTTGTGGTTCCGATTATTTCGGTATCTTCTACTGGGATACCATTTTTAAATACATCATCTCTTTTTCGAGCTTTAATAACTCTTACTAAATAAGACATGGCTAAACTCTTTTGTTCATTAGTAACTGATATATCGCTTACTATAAGAACTTTTATTTTTTAGAGTTTAGCACACGTCTTTGCCTTAAATTAGACTATTCGAAGTCAGCAAAATTGATTGTGGCTCTACGATTCTTAGCCCATGCTTCTTCGTTATGACCATCGTCTACTGGGTTATCTTTACCATAAGATACTGTTTCGATTCTATTGCCATCTACACCTAGTGTTTGTAAATAGTCTGATACAGCATTAGCTCTACGTTCACCAAGACCTAAGTTGTATTCACGAGTTCCACGTTCATCACAATAACCAGATACAACAACTAAGTTGTCATCATCTTTAATATCCTTAGCTTGTGCTTCAATTGTTGCAACGGCTTCTGGTTTCAATACTGAACTATCGAAATCAAAATAAACTGTATCTTCAACCTTTGCACTATCACAATTAGGATTAAAAATTGCACAACCAGACAAAGAAGTCATGATTGCAAATAAAGTTAAAAGTTTTTTCATATTAAAATCTCCATGAATATTTTATTAACAAAAACAAGATAAACTTACAACAATAAAATGTTAAAGTCAATTTTAATGTTTTCCACTAGTTCTATATAAATATAATGTCAAAAAAAAGGTGTAAGTTATGTCTAAGTTTCGGAATTTAATAGAAAATATACTAAAAGAAAAATTGAATTTCTTAAAAGAAAATAATAATCAAGTGTATCGTACTTATGCAGATGGTCAATATTTTAACGATATAACAGGTAATCTTATGAATAAGCCACGTAGTGGTTTATGGGGTTGTGTAGACGACAGTTGGAAAGAATGGTGTGACGATAATGACTTTCATTGCGCAAAAGGTTATTACGAGTGGATTCTTAAACCAGGTACAAAAGTTTTCAAGATAAACAATGTAGATGATTTCATATATCTGTTAAAAAATTATCCAACAAATGATTACGATGGCAAATGTTTTATAGATTTCATGAAAGTGGCTAAAGATTATGATGCTGTAGAGTTAACACAAGAAGGTAATTCTCAGTTACATTTTAGTATTGAAACAGATGATTCAGAATTACAAGACCCTAAATACATGATATCCTTAACGATGTCATTAAACGCTTGGGATGTACCTAGTATATGTGTATTTAACCCAAGCAAAACTGTCGAAGTCATCAATACTAATTTCTAATTTGATAGACATTTAGTTTCTTTGTTTAAAATTAGTAATTGTTATTTATTGTAAATATTTTTTCTCTTTCAAATACAGTATGATTTCCGTCTCCTGCTATATCTCGATAAACCCATCCTTCGCTGTCATACGTAAATTTCCAACCCTCTTTTTCTAATTGCTCAATAATTGTACTACTTCTGGCTATATCTTCAACAGTGTCCTTTATAAAGGAATTCCAGTTATCAGCAAATTCTGTAGCTTCTTTCTCGCTGTCAAAATAAAAAGTTTCACCAAGTCCATTGACAGCAACCCATTCACCTTTTTTGTCCGAAAAAAACACGTTTGGTCTTTTCTCTATCATGTATAACCATTCCTTGTGAGGTATATTATTTTCGGGAGCAATCAATCCTGGCTGCTCTGTATAAACATCCCATTCGTCTAAATCTGGATATCTTTTGCGACATTCTTCTATATGTTTTAATAAATCTTTAACTTTCATAGATTTCCTTTCAATATTTAGTTCTATGTTTATATAGTATCACACGAATTAAAAAAGTAAAGTAAATTTTCGAAAAGGTGCACAGATGAGTCAATTCAGAACAATTGTAGAAAGCATAATCGATGAAGCAAATTCAAAAGCCAGTATCAAAAACAAAATCTATAAAGCAGTTACTCCATTTACAAATCATATTTACAGAGATGCTTACTGGCAAGGTTATCGTGATGTATTGAAAGCCATAGAAGACCTTGGTTTTGATGTTATATCAGGACCATCTAACGACCAATATCACAGAAGTGGTTATACTTCAGATGATAAATCAAAACAATGGGATTTAGATATACAAAAAGATGGTATAACAATTTTAAATGGACACATTAACACATATATCGCTAGTGATAGCAATGGCGAGTATTACGATTTAACAGTTACACTTTGGTAAAAACATAAGTGAATCCATAACGAAGTAGCCTAACTATAACTCTTCTCTTGCAAACAGTTCATCTATCGATGGTTCATCGTCAGTATCGTGTATAATGTCACATATTGTTTCCCAATCGATGCCGTACTTTTTAGATAGGTTCTTTATGACCTCTGCTGTATCTGTTATAAACTCGGATTGAATTTGTCTTATCAATTTCTTATAATCGGTATCGATTGTATCTTCTACAAAATTATCGTCAACGTTACCGTTCTTTTTTCTATTAGCCTTGATAGGTTTATACTTACACCACTGTAAATTTTCTACTCTGTTGTCACTCTTATCGCCATTTATGTGATTGACCCATGTGTAGTTATGTGGATTAGGAACAAAAGCTTGTGCTACTAACACATCTACAAATCTTTTATCTCTTACTCCATGCATCCTGAATTCAACACTACCACGTGCACTTGTAAAATGATATTCAGTAAAGATTTTACCTGTACTAGATTTTCTGACTCTACCTTTGTTACTTATCTCATATAAACCATTGTAATCATTGATAGTTTTCCAAATTTCGTCTTCAAAATGTTGTTCAATATTCATTATCAACCCTCCGATAACAATTTATTATTTACGGATATCGTATTGTATAGAAAAAACTAAGTAAAGTTAAAAGTTACAAATTTGAACATTTATCAACAACTAGAATCTGACCGTTCTTTATCTAATATCTTATTTAAACAGTCTACTTGAGCTTTCGATAGCCAGCCTTTTTCATTAAGACATTTTCTACAACTTTCAGTAAAGTAATTACAGCCATATTTTTCTACTTCTTCTAAAAGTTTAGTACATTTTTCTTTATAGTTACCGTCTGGATGAGGTAACCAACGAATGAACTTACCATTTTCGTCAACTTCTTTTGCATAATGCGGTCCAGATTCCATTTTAATTATCGGCATGCTCTTTTTCTCTTTCAATTTCCTCTATACTCTAGGTTTATAATGTTCATCATATCTTTCATGTGTGTCAATTTGTATATCAAAAACATCGCCACAAATCTTTTTAATCTCTTCTTTACGTTCTTCTGGTATACTAAACGTATCACATGTATCTTCAAGTTTATCAAGGTCTTTGTCTTTAAGATTATGTTTGTAATTGATTAAGAATAAACTTTGTATTCCTCTGCATGTATAATTACTAATGTTATCAAAAGTAGCGTGTTCTCTACCAAACGCTCCAGTTCCTAAATCCATCTCTTCGGCCAATCTCATTACTTTATGATAACGAATCCAACAAACGTATTTGAACTCTTTATCTCCCTTTTCGACTGCTTTTTCGTAATCCATATATACGAAATCAATAAGAGCACCAATAGCCATTGAACAAACTACTGTATTTTTACACAAGTCGTTTAGCAAATGCATTATCTTGTAATCTTTATCACTAGAATATTCTGATATCACGTTGTAATCTGATACATCATCGTTAAGTTCTTTTGAACCCCATTTTAACATACAGTTCCTAGCACCTTTAATCAAATTAGTTATTGGTTGTTCTAATCTTAATATATCACCCATCACAAATTCCTTTCAACTAACATGAAAAACGACTATGTTATTTTTCTTTTTTTTCAATTTTACATTCTTTACATTTCAACGTGATAGATATACTGTCACCTTGCCATCTAAATGCACTGTTTCCAATTATTTTAACGTATTCAAAGTCTTCAGTGAATAATATCTTAACAGTTCCAGTAAATTCACCTGTACAACGTCTTCCATCAGTATAAAAATCTATAATACGGCTTAAATCTTCCCAATTGTCATGATATTTTTCATATAACATCCAACAATCACAAAAACTAGACTTTTCGATTTTACCACCTTTTTTAATAATTCCCCATCTACGTTGTATTTCATTACAAAGATAATAAGCAGGTTCTTCGTCTTTTTTGTCAACATAATGTAACGTACCTGACACTAACCTAATTGCTTTTACAATCTTAGGTTCACCATCAATATTAATCGACACATTCTTTTCTGATTCGATTTTGTCTGCGTTGATAGAAATAGAACCATCTTCAATCCACTTACCATCAACATTTGAATATTCTTTATATTTGTCCATAGAATTACACCCTTTCACTTGTTAATTTAGTGACCATGTGTCTATTATACAGTAAAATATAAAAAAGTAAAGTGAAAAATTGTTAGTTGTGTTCTTTTTCCCACTTATAAATATACATACCTTTTAGTACGTAAAGCAACTGTCTCAATGTATAGACAAATAGACAAAAAATAAAAAAGATAAATTCACGCTCTATCTTTTCCTTTAATCCTCCATGTTATCAAAATCAAATTCATTCTCACTATCTAATACATAAAACTCTCTACCATTACTCATATAGACTTTAATTATCCATTCGTGTATAAATTTTCCACCATCTTCAATTGTTCCATAAAAAGGTATAAGCGCACTAATATCACTCTTTCGTATATGTACTTCATTAAGTTTATGATATCCATCTTCACATAAACACGTATCGGCAATGAAATATACTTCACCATTATTTTCACTTGGATTACATTGAGGAATATAGTTATAACCCCAAACAAATTCTTCATGATTTAACATATCAACTTACTCCTATTGCTAAAGATTAACTCTAGTCATCTTCATAACAGAAATAACTCTAATAGTAAAATCTAAAAAACTTATCCACATTTAATTCAAAAACATAAAGAAAATTTCATAACTAAATAGTTCTACAAAATAGTTCTACATAAATACATAACAATGAACATTATGACTATTCTGGAGTTCTTTGGCTAATCTGTGACAGATATTCACGAAACAGCCGTTATATATAAGAGAAACATAAACATTATATATAAAAAACCAAAAAAGAGCGGATACATAGGGACTTTATGAGAAATAGACAGCTTGTTTAGAACCTATTGCTCAAAATAAACGTTAAAATATATAATATAAAGGAAAATAAACTAATGTCTATATTAACAAAGAAAATTGAGAATGAAGGTTTGGCTGCTAAAGCTCGTTCTCAGAAAATCAATGCAGGTTTAGCTCATGCAGCTACTGTATTGCACGAATCCAGCTTAGGTCGTAGATGCCCTAACTTGGTAAAAATGATTGAATCAGAAGACCGTGACGCTCGTTATCAAGCTGCTACTATGGTTCAATTAATGGAAAACACAGCTGATTACGTTCTCAATCAAGACCACGTACAGTTATTCACAGAAGCTGACGCTTATGGTAACACTGCTTCTACTTCTGCTGTATCATTGTTAAGTCCTGGTGTAGCCAGCTTAACTCCTCGTGTTGTCGACATAGTTAACGTCTTCTACCCAATGATGATTGCAAATTATATTGCGGATATTCAAGCACTTGACAGACAATCTGGTCAAATTTTCGTAATTAAGACTCGTTACTCTCAAGACCAAGGTGAAGGTGCTACTGAAATTAAAGCTGGTGACATCGTATTTGAAAAACCGACTGATGGTAACTACTCTTCTGAAATGATGAGCTGGGAAGCTAAAGAAATCGGTACTGGTACAATCACTTTAGCTGCTCGTTCTGATTTAGCTGCTGACGCTACTGTTAAAATCCGTGCTGGTTCTTTCATCGTTCGTATTGAAGGTAAAGAAGTTGCTCGTGACTATGGTAACGGTGCTGCTGATACTGAAGGCAAGAACGATGGTAACTATGGCATCTTCGGTCGTGGCGTTTCTGGTCACATCAATGCTCAAGATGGTTCTGGTGAAATTGTATTCGATACAACAATCTTTGCTAGTGCTATTGCAGACGGTGTTAAAGTATCTCTCGAAGCTGCTTATGATACAGAAACTGACGTTGATTTGATTCGTAAGATTCAATTCGATATTCCTAACCAACCGATTTTAGCTAAAGAACACCCATTAATGAGTTCTTACTCTGTTGCTGCTGGTTTGGTAATGAACGCTCACTTAGCTATTGATACTGATGAATTGATTGCTAACCAATTAGCTGGTACAATTCGTTGGGAAAGAGATTTAACTTTGATTAAATTGTTAAATGACAGTGCTAAGTTAAATACTTCATTAACATTCGACTGCTCTGGTAACGGTGAAAACTTAACATTACAACAAAGATATAGCTCTTATTCTACAGTTATCTCTTCAGCTCGTGGTTTAATCCAAGAGGCTGCTGGTCGTGGTACTGTTGAATGGATGGTTGTAAGTGCTACTCAGGGTCTTCCGATTGTAGAACAAATCGAAGGCTTCAAGGCTGCTCCTGAATCTAAAAAGCCAATTGGTCCGTACTTAGCTGGTACATTACGTGATGGCACAATCAGTGTTATCGCTGTTCCTTATACAGCTACATTACCTGCTGACCAAGTAATCTTTGGTTTCAAAGGTTTCCAACTTGGTGATAGTTCTGTAGTTTTGGCTGAGTGGGTTCCGTTGTACTTCACTCCAACCTTCCAAGCTCCGAACTTGAAGAACCATCGTGGTGCTTTATCTTTCTACGATTTGTTCTTGAACAAGCCAGAATATATGGTTAAAGGTGCTATTGCTAACTTCAACCAACAGTAATCTGAGCTTTAGAGCTTAAAGTACTAAAAAGTATCCCCTGAGTTATTTCTTGGGGGATATTTTTTTGCTTGACATTATTTTTTATTTGTGATAATTATAAGCTAACATAAATGATATGGAAAGAAGATTTGATATAAATCATATATCATGATAGGTCTCCTTTTTTTGAGTTAGTTATGTTATTTGTAGTTTTAGAGGTAGTCCTGTGTATGTCTTTATTATACAGGACTATTTTTTTATTCAATATATACGGTAAAACTTCTGAATGTTATCTTAGAGCATACTTTAAGAACGAAGCTTGTGGGTTAAGCTCGCTCTTAAATATACCCTATTTATATATGAAAGTGAGAGAGAGGTACCAGACTCTCTTGAGCAGCGGACTAAACTGCTACGTAAATGGTCAAACTAATATTGTAACTGTGAAAGGGAGTTTTCAGTACCTCTCTGCGATTCTGATGTATATATTAATATATCTTTAAAGTAAAGACATTTTTAAAAATTAATTGTAAAAAAGTACTTGACAATGATTATTTATATCTGTATAACTAAGCCCATAGTACATTTGGTTTAGTTGTTATTATAGTTGTTGGTGTTATTGACAGTGATGCTCATCTGATTTCCCATCCAATCAGATGAGTTTTTTTTGTCTAAAATTGAAGGATGAAAAGTGTGTATTTCCTATTAATAGAAAACACTAACTAAGTCATTGATTTTACGTAATTCTCAAAATTTTGTGTTTCAATCGTTTTAAGAGCTATTTTTTGTCTAAAATGGTGTTAGATAGGCATAAAAAAGCTCTGATTCCCCATTAGGCATAATCAGAGCTTCATTTGATAACTGTTGTAAAAGAAATTGCCCCGTGCGCTGAAACAAACAAGGCAATCGATATACTTAACCAGTATAACACGAATGTTTATATCATGTTTTTTTCATTTGTCAAGTAGTTTTTCATCAATGGTGCTCATAAAAGTAGTTCTATATAACAGATGAATTAACTGCGCTGGTTCATCCGAATAGTTCTTATAAGCGTGTTTTAAATAAGGAATGATTGTTATGGAAAGAATCGTTAAAGAATGTATCGCTGCTGGTATAGTAGTATCTGAAAAAGACGAAGCAGGTAAACTCGTAAAAGAAATTGCTGCTACTGTTTATGAAGAGAAAATTATCAACGATGAATCTGCTTCTAGTTCTGCCGCTGAAGGTAAAAAATCTGTTGTATTAAAATACAAAGATATGGCTTATGCAGAAGATATTGTTGCTCCTCTTGGCTTCGATGAAATTGCTGGTGACGCTGAATTAGTAGTTCCTGGTATCGGTGGCCATAAAGACGTTACATTAGCTGCACCTGTTGTTGTTAAATATTCAAAGACTAAATCTTTTGAACGTAATGGTAACACAGTTGTATTCGCTTCTTTACGTTATGATATGTAATTAAACATATCACCCTTACTGTTTATTTAAATTGGATACCCTCAGTCGAAAAACTGAGGGTATTTTGGTGCGAAGGAGAATATGAAGGAGAACAGAACGTGCTCTAAGGCGATTTAAAGACCCTACAGAGCATATCAAATGTTTTAAGCTAGGGGTGTAGCTTAAACAATAAATATACGCTCTGTACTATGTGATTTTAGTCCTGTGTGTTTAATCAATCCAAACTGGGTTTACTATAGCTCCACACATTCTTTTCTTTATTTCTCTACATGCATCTGTACAATCACCAAAATATTGGTAAGGTTCAGTAAGAATCGGTCTACCATTTATTTCAACGTACCACATTGTTTTAACTCCTTTTATAAAATTATCTCCTTGTAACATCTTGATAAATAAGTACATCAAGATTTGGTCTTGGTTCAATATGAATACCCATTTGTCTTGGGTCACTAATTCTTCTAACTTTTCTCATTGTCTTTCTCCTTTAACTTACGTTACGAGCTACCAAAGTTCTAAAGAGCTCGGTCTTTGATATTCTTTTTATGGCACCAGCTTTAAGAAGTTTTTTCTTTTCAGCTTCACCAATGTTATAGTTACCTAATACATAACCAGTAGATAATTTATATCCCTTTATAAACGTACCTGCTTTAAAAGGTAAGGTATTCTTTACAGGTTTTTTAACTTCAAAATACTCATATTTAATCATTGTCTTTCTCCTTTCATCTAATATTCCTCGGCCAGCATAACCGTGAGTACCCGATTGGTCTTGCTTGGGTCAGCTGGGTCTTCTGATGCGTATTCATAGTTTGTGTCATAGTAATCTATTTTAAAGAAGATTCTATTACCTTTGTAGTCGAATGCCCCAAAGTCATGCTGTTGATAAGGGTCATCACCTGGTTCAAAAGTATTAAACTGGGATACCATCTTCATAACTTCAGTAACATCAGCTGGTGGTAAAGCGTTTATCCCTTGGGTAACCAATACTCTTCCACCTCTAAATGTTTTTCTAAAGTCATCGTTTAGCTTTCTTATGGCTTCTGTGTTACTCATCATCATCTCCTTTTAAAGTATCTCTTCTAACTTATAGAGTTTAACACCTTTTGCTTTCTTGATATATTCAACCGTGAACTCATATTTACTTACGCAGCCGTATGAATTTACTTGATGTGCTGCTATGATTACATCTGTAGGTGCAAATTGGTCAAAACAATCTACATCATCTACTAATGCAGCATCGACATCATAAAACTCACCATTGATTCTAATACCAGTGATTTCGTTTTTATGGTCGATAATCTTTTGTATAATGTTTTGCATGTCCTTTCTCCTTTGGTAATGTTACTCTAATTGTTCACTTACCCATCTTCCATTGAACTCTACTGCTTCTGGTTCCTCACCATCTTCACAATCTGGATAGAAGTTAACGTAAGCACATAATCTTACACCCGTTGTATCATCGAACATGATTGTTGTATGAATATGTTGATAGTCAATATCAGCTACACCAGAATCTGTTTCAGAGATTACAAAATCATCAAGAACATTAAGGTCATCTTTTAGAGAAGTTAATTTATTTTTAAACTCTTCTAAATTAGTGACCTTAAACATTCCTACTCTTCTGAGTTCAAATGTCAGTTCGTTAAGTTCTTGTCTAGCTTCTGATTCGTACTGCATCATCATTCTCCTTTATTCGAATCTATCGTCATCGTAGCCAGCATCTTCAACGAATCTTATATCTTCAAGTTCATATCCAGCAGGAGCTTTATCAGTTACTTCTAGTAAATCACCTGCCCACATACCAACTGCATAAGAATCAGGATATTCAGTTCCATAATCACCACCGCCACGGCCATTACCAATTGCAGTAAGTAATGATAACGGGTGAACAATCCAACCGTTGTTATTACATTTACTCATATAGAGGTCAAAGTCAAGATAACATTTGTGAGTATGGTTGACTAAAAACTTATGTGCATAATTAAATTTACCTTTCATCTTCAACGGGGGTAAATCAACTTCGCCTTTTGGATAAATCTTTTTATAATCTATCCAATGAACATTCTTGAAATCTCCTTGTTCATCTGCATAATCACCACACCAAACCAATCTACCTTTATGGTTATATAATTCTTTTGTCATAGCGTCCATAAACTTATTACCAATCCAAGAATGTTCCATAAGCTTTAAGCCGTTATAATCTTTGTAGTTATTGTAATTGTTACGTGAAGTAGAATATTGAGCATCAAAACGTCTAATCTCACCATCTTGTTCTAATGCTTGTCTGTAATATTGTCCCATTGTCTTAATCCTTTCGTTTCTGTTGCTGTTGAATATGTTTATAATATACAAAGATTTCTTAAGAAAGTAAAGTCAGAATTTTACAATTAATTCGTTAAAGGGTCAAAAAAGAAATGGTGCCCTAGATAAGTAGCACCAGAGCACCATTTACATTTCAACAGATTACGAATTCATAATAATATGGACGACAATGTTAAACTTTCTTATTTGAAATCTTTTCTTTATTATCAATTAATTTTTTAAATATGTGTCGCATTAAATCATGGTTCAGTTCTTTGTCTGTGGCCCAGGACTTAATGTGAGCCTTAATATATTCCTTTTCTTCTACTGTTAAGTCTAAGTTTTCAATCTCCTTTTTCATCATTCCCTGTAGTTTCTCAGCGTTGGACGTAATGTCCTTCTCATTGATTGCGTCACCAGTCAGTTCAAATAACTCATCGAAGAATTGTTCCGTAACTTTATGATGACTGTTAATATATATTTCTTTAAGTTCTTGTTCTGATTTCATATCCTTTCCTTCTGTTATTTTCTCCATTTCCTGGAACCTCTCTTGATGAGATGGTTCGCTTTTCTTACACTAATTAATCTAAATGACATTTGTTTCTCCTTTCATATATGTTAAAGTTAATAATGTAGTCTCTTAAAAAAGTAAAGTCAAATTAGTACAATTATCACAACTGTTCTGATTTAGGCTGCACAATTTCAATGTTATAATATTTCATCAGTGAAAGAAAAGAAGATACAAACGCTTCGTTATTTTCACCAGAGAAATATCTAGGGTCATAATTCATATATTCAACGAATCTTACAATCCTATCTACTTCAAACGATTTGTCATCAGCATCAGGATGTTCACTGTAATATTTACTTCCTTCTGATTCAGGGTCATTAAAAATAAATAACTTGCCAGATTCTATTTGGCCGTATCTATTCATTTTAATTTTTAGCAGCATACCACCGTTGTTGTTATCCTGAGTGTCATTAATCCACTTCATAACCTTTTCAGGCGTTGCTTTACCTTCAAACGGTACCTCATATTCTTTTCCGTTTAATAGATACCCTTTACTCAATCTTTCAGGAAATTTAATTCCCTCATCGCAATCACAGAAATAAGTGTTAACAAACATCATTATATCAAGTAACTGCATCTTACCAATTCCCCATTGGTTGTGATATGAACCAACGTAAGTCTTCTTGACATCTTTACCAGTGTCATAATCACGTTGTGGTTTAGTTACCTCTATCACTAATTGTGTTCTTTGTCCCATTGTTATTCTCCTTCAATTATTTTTGTGATATCTGTTTTAACTTTTTTAAGCACATTCACTTTATCTTCAAGCGTAGGTGCTTTGATTATCCAAGATGTTGAACCACTGAACACTACGTTGCTATGGTTACTTGAAAGATGTAATACAAGATAATCAGGGTCATTGTGTAACCAAAAATGTAACTTCATACCTCTATCATCACATCTTAAACCAAGTTCGCTTTCGTGGATGTAAGATTTGTTCTTATCAAAGTAAGCATAAATCTTGCTAAGCTTACTTATGTTACCAGTTTTCAATAAATCAAAACTCATTGAGCGATGGCGTTTGCAATATGTTTCAAGTTCTTGTGTCTTGTTTTCTTTTTCTTTTTCTAAACTATAAAGCTTAAGTCTTGCTTTTGATTCTTCACGCTCATACTTTTCAAAACGTGTTAATGGCTTTTTACTCATTGTCATTCTCCTTTCGTCAATCTGTTGAAATTATGATATCAAGAATCCCACTAAAAGTAAAGTGAGATTCTTACAATTAATTCCTAAGTCATTAAAATGGAATAATAAAATGATTTGTAATTAATTCAATGAGGTCATCTCCAAAGTTGACATCAAACTCATCACATTTGAACTCATCATCCATGAGAACACCACCGTCTGAATCTAAAGTACACTCATCAATTTTATTACCATTCAAATCTTTGACTTCAACATGATAAATGTCTTCCTCGTCATTATCTCTATAACAAAAGACATTGTACGTTATCATTGTTTTAGTGTCATAGATTCTAAATTGAACCTCCTCTAAAGTAACTGTTTCACGTTCAATGCTACCACAAGCCATTATCTTTAATCTATCGGACATTCTTCTTCTCCATTCAAATTGATTACATTACCTAATTGCTTTCCGTCTTTGTTATATACTTTTGATATACCACAAAACGTTAATGCAAAGTCCTCATTCCAAGTAGTACCGCAATCTGCACATTCGCAAGGATAGCTCATAACATCATCATTTAAGTCTGAGCTTCCATAATTGACCATACTTGAACCACATTTAGGACAAGTACATTCTTTAACTATCAATTTCTTTTTCATTTCCTTTCTCCTTTCTAAAACGGATTTTTATATACGATTTTAAAATCCGTTAGTTTAAAACCATTTTCTAAAATCCAATTATTAGCGGTTGTTCTTGCACTGTATCCTTTCGGGATTTTAAAACCGCAAACTATTTCACCTGTTTTTATATTTTTAAGCCAAAACTTCATTTTTCTTTATCCTTTCTCATCTGTTGAATCTTTTTGGTTGTATCAGTTATAAACCCGTAAGTTGAGTTCCAAAAGATTCCCTCTTTGCTAATTACAACGACACAAGCTCCAACAGACCGTAACTTTTCAGCTCCTGCTTCTGTTATTGCTACAATCTCATCATCAAGTAACTGTTCTTGTAAATACTGCATAGATGATATAGTTCTGTATTTGGTTTCATCATCAAAGATAGATTCATCATCTACCTCATTGCAATCTAAATCACAAACTTCATCAGCATAGTATTTTCTTACAGCAACTACTTTACCTGATTGTTTATCAATGATTACTTCATCATCATCATTAAGATTAGCGTCATAACTACCAATGAACACACTGTTATTTTCGGTATATACTTCATCATAACCTAATGCACCAAATACTCTTGCTACTTCATCTACATCTTTAACTTTAATGTAGTCATTTGATGCCACTGAAAATACATAATTAGCCATTGTTATTCTCCTTTGTTTTCTTGTTCTTCTATTACGTCTTTAATCAAATCATCAAAGACACAATCCATAGTATTATACAAATCACCGTAATCAGAAAAGTCTAATCTATCAATGACTTCTTGTGCGATATTATTTATCTCATCATCTGTCATCTTTATATCATACTTATTATTACGTTCTATTATACGAATTTTTACATCATCAGTAGACCAAACCCATATCTGTTTATTGAGTTCATCTGCTAAATCGTGTAAAGTGATACCATAAGTATTCATAGCATCAATAATCTCTTTTAGTTTCTCGTTTTTAGTCATCTTCAATCTCCTTTACTAAATCAACACCAAGGCTCAACGTGTGTCTTGCTCCGCAGTGTGGACATTTAAATTCAAAAGTTTTTGTAAATAAGTTTATGTACAAATCATCATTTATACGAAACACAAACTCTTGCTTACATCTTTGACACTTTACAGTAATCTCAGATGTTACAAGTGCTAAAGCTCCATAGTTTATTTCTTCTGCTTTCTTACTCACGATTAGTCCTCCTAAGATTCTTCACAATAGTCTTCGTAGTCATAACCCCAAACTTCACAAGCAAACTTTCTAGGGTTATCAATAGCTACTTCTTCAACTTCTCCATTTTCAAAGCGTAAGATACCACAGTTACTACCAATGTCTTCATCAGCGTAGGTTACTTCAATGACTTCGTTTGGTAACGCTTCAGAAAGTTTGATATACACAGGTGAAGGTATAGACCAAGCTGTTTGAAATTCTATAACATTACCATCAATGTTTGTACTAGAAGCATTCCATTTCGTTCCCCAATTCTCTAAAGCCCAGTTATACCAATTTATTGAACCATAACGTTTTAAATTGAAGTAACCAGCTATGTAGGTACGAATATGTGAAATGTTTGTATTAGAAAAATTTTTCAACTTACAAATAGCTTTTACAACTAATTCGTTTTTCATAATTTTGTCAACGAATTTTACCTGTGTTGTTTTTTCATTATAACACTTTTCAAATTCTTTGATTATAACTAATTCACATACATCTTTTTCTGAATGTAATCCTTCGTATTCTATGTTTGAATAATCACAAAAACCAGCATCAATGTCAAGGTCTTTTGGTCTAGGTACAATTTTATTGAAATCTACATTACCTTCTTCATTTACAAGTAAATTCATCAATTCACTCATATTAGAGCAAGTTACTCTGTTTATAACCCAATTTGGCATTGCCGTTCTCCTTTCGTCAATCTGTTGATTTATAAATTATAACTCACCTTACCATAGAAGTAAAGTGAGTTAATTACAATTAATTCTGTATAGGTTATACATTGCCATACATATAACTATGTTGTGCATTACCATCTAGCAGTAGCCGAACTTGTCTTCGTTCTTCTACTGTATTGACATTGTATTTATCACATATTTCACAAAATCTATTGTAGGTCAATCCCTTAATAGATTTGCAAATAGCTACTACAATGTCAATTTTATCCATTTCATGATTATCCATGTCTTCCTCCTATCTAAAATATTCTCTACTGTCAATGTAAACACTACCTTTTCCATTTGCACAATCTCTTAAAGAAGTTGCGTGAAAAGCAGAACGACTTAAACCAGATAAGAATTCGTGTGTCCCTAACATTCTTTTTGCTGTTCTTGCGCTAACCTTTTTCCCACGAGAAGTTTCAAAGGTAGTATGTTCAATCACTCTGTCTATTTGGTATATGTCTTTCGTGTCATATCCCCATTCTTTTAACAGAGAAATATCACTATTCTTTAGATTTTTAATAGTGTCTTTTTGAGTTTCATCATAAGGTTTTATTTCACCTTCCCAAATCATAAAGGTATTCGCACAAGGTACAACTGGCTTATCAAATCCTTCTAATTTGAAAACGTCAGCTTCTCCATCGTGAATTTTATAAAACTTATCGTAATCATAAGTTCCTTTATATTTATTAAAAGTGTTATCTAAATACACATCTGTTCTTGTGTAGTTTATCGCAGCTCCTTTGATGGTATCTGCAAATTGTCCAAGAACTGTGAATTTGTGTCCTCTATATTTAAACGTCTTACGCATTGTCGTTCTCCTCTAAAAAAACGCAGTCCATAACTTTATCCATAGCCTGCTCTTTTGTTTCTGTCTTGAAAGAAATGTAAACACTATTAGAAGGTTTACCAAAAGCATAAAACCACTTTTCTTTCTCTTCATCAACTGCTGTGTAATATGGAAAGGATTCAACCCAAGCTACAATCTTGTTACCAGATTTTAGTAGATATTGCTCTGCACCGTAGTCTGTAACTCTTTTAACCCATTTAAGATTAGCCATAGTTTTACTCCTGTTGAAATGTTACAAATGTTATATCATATTTTATCTTTAAGGTAAAGTCAGATTCTTACAATTAATTCTTACTCCTTTCTACTTCATCTAAATAAATATCTTCATCACAAGGGATAAGGATTAGTATGTTATCTACTTTACTAAAGGATACAATATTATCTAAAGTTCCATATCCATTTCGTTCACTATCTCTAGACATTACAACGGCCATATCGCCATATAGCTTTTTAACCTTTTGTAATTTCTTGATAACTTGTGAAATTGTCATAGTCTGTTTCATAGTGTATCTCCTTTATAGAGTTAGTAAATCTAATCTATCTTCTGCTAATACCAATAACCATGAATAATCATCGTCTGATATAATCTTTTGAGCAGTTTTATGTTTCCTGATATATTCTAGTAGTTCAGAATAACTATCAAATTGTTTTTTACCAAGTTGTTCTGTTATGTCTTTGAATATTAAATCAAATATAACAACATCCATAACATCCATAATATCACATTTAACATTATTGTTAAACTCAGGTTGAACAAGTATAGTTCTTATTGTTCCATCACAGTTATCTCTGATTATAAAACAATGCTGCCCTTCTTGTTCTTTTAACTCTTCATCCAAGTAAAGTTCTTTCCAAGTAGATGAAAAGTTTTCAACAATCTCATCATAAGGTGGCACTGTTGTTTCTTCTACCGAATAGTTTGCTGCATTAATTAAATCGTTAATGCTAACTTTTACTTCTTTCATGGTATACCTCCTGTTGAGTTTTAGTCATAAAAAAACGGCACCTTAATAACAAATGCCGTTTCTCTGGTTAATTTGGATTAGTATATATCTCCTCTTTCCCATCTCCTTTTAAAGTCCTCGTTAGCTTTCTTCTTATCAACAGGTGGTACTGGATACAAACCAGTTCTGTCTTGAAGTACGCTAATCTGTTTCAGTGTTAATCCAGTTCTCATTTTGACATAAGCTAAGTCGTGATAATAGATATTTGAACAACATCTAATGTAACGAGCTTCGTCTTTTGGTGATATTCCCCACTTATCACAAACGTTCTCTGGCTTTATAACCATTGCGTCAAGTTCTTCTGCAAGCTTTTTCTTTCTTGCTCTAGCTTCCCTTGACTTTTGGTTTTGGTATAATCTTTTAGCTTCTGCTTTAGCGTCTGCCTTTGGTGTTCCGATTCTACCATGCCGTTGATTTGGATTTGGATTCAGTTGCTTTCCCATAATCATTTTCCCTTTCATATATAACTTTTTTGTTACCCACGAAAGAAAGTTTATTATGGAAAAGTTAATAAGTGGTAAATAAATTACAGTTTTTCACAAGTTTTTTATTTTTTCTTTAATTCCAAATAGTTAAGATATTGTTGATAAGGGAAAGACAACCAACTTGAAGTTATGTTATCTCTGCCCGCTAACTCAATGATATACTCAACTCTTAAATCATCACCATCAAAAGTTATGTCTGTGCAATCTATATGTATTTCCTCCTCGTTAAGTTTGATTGCTAAAATCTCTATAATGACGTTTTTAAACTTTTGATAGTCATTAAGTGTTTGTTCAAGTTCATTTCTATTCATCATCATCCTCCTCGTCTTCATCTATATCTTCTTCAATGAGTTCAACTTCCTCATCTTCATCACGTTCAGTATCACTATGAATACTCATATTCCAATCTGTAATTTCATCACGAAGATTGTTTTCAGCGTGGTCAAGTATTCCGCCAAAGTTATCTAAAACAATATCTTCGGCTTTACTATCATCTTCAGCAATAACATCAACTGTTCCTGTGAAGATAAGTTTTACTGGCACCCTATATTTATTCATTGTCGTTCTCCTTCGAGATGTTAATCTTCATCACTGCAAGTCTTTTTACCTTGCATAAGTTCACCAAGTATTTTGCAATACCTTTCTCTTTCGCTACCTTCAGAACAGGTCATAGCTTCAAGGTATTTCTTTACAGCAACCTCTCTTTCTAATTTCTCTGTCTTATTGTAGCAAGTAATTGTTACAATGTCTTTAGTCATCGTTCAATACTCCAAAGCGTTTGATTTCTTCATCTGTCATACCGATAACGTTTTTCCAAAAATACTCACGTTCTTCTTTGGATTCGTTATCCTTGAGTTCAAAGAGATATCCAATGCACCCGTCAAGTAACTCCTGTAATCTTTTCTTTGTCATAGCTTTCTCCTGTTGAAATGTTAAAGTTAAATATATTATACATAGTCATAAATAAAAGTAAATTCAAATTCTTACAATTAATATTCCTCCTTAAAACGTTCTAGTTTCGTTATATGAAAGAAAATAGTCAACATACTTTTTGAATTCTTCTAAAGTCATATCGTATTCTCTAGCATAATCTTCTAACTCTTCTTCACTAACATAAGGTTGGTCACATATAAAATCAGGAAAGTGTCCACATTCATAACAATCTTTCCATTCTTTTATAGCTTGACGTTTTAATTTAGCATCAGTCCATTTAGCCATCGTTTACCTTCCTTTCAGTGTTTAATGGTATGTAAACATATTCCATTTGTTCTTGCGGTTTGTATTGAAATTCACTTGTATATTTCTTTTGTAAAAAAGCTTTCTTTAAAGTATCAGCTATTCTTTTTAATTTTCGCTTAATGTTTTTATGCATTACTCACCTCTTTTGATTTCATTTGACAAACTTTGTTTAAGATACTCTGTGCCAAGTTTTATAATCTCTGCAGAGTTCTGACCAGCTTCTTGTAGCTGTTGGTTCTCTACAATATACGGTGCAGCTATAATAAACGCTAACTGCTTTTGATTAGGAATAAACGTTATAATTAAAGAAAGTATACAACCAAGAATAAAAGATAATTTAATTGCTCTAAAATCTGACTCTTTATCTTCATCTTCATCTTTTTCTTTAATTAACGTATTTTCATCTTCAGCAGTTGCGATAAAACCAATCACAGCAAACAGAAATAAAAACGCTATTACAACGCCAAGCAGTGTTTTAATGTTAGGTAGCATAGCAAACAAATAGTATTTCATTGTTCATCTCCTTAAAAAACGTTCTTGTTAAACCATTTAGATATATTATATACAATCATAAATAAAAGTAAATTCAAAACCTTACAATTAATCTCCCTCCTTTATTAACCATTAGGCCAACGTTTTACTTTCTTTTTATCAGTATCATCTGTTATACATTCTACCGATACAACCTTAGAGCTTTCGTCAAGTTCCTCTTCAGTTTCAGGTAAATATCCACCGTCTTCAATTTCACGTTTAGCTTCTGCTTTTGAATTAGCCATTATGGTGTAGGTTAATTCAACTTGTTTTGTAACAACTTCTGTTACTTTATACATTTTAGTCATTGGTTATCTCCTTTCAGTATTTGTAAAATTCATCATAAATTTCTTCCCAAGATTTACCATCTCTTTTGGCCTTAGCGATAGCTTTATCTCTAGATGTGCGAAGACCACTATACACAAACCAATGTGCAAAGACTATCGCAAAAATAATTTTTAGTATTATCATTGTCTACCTCCTTTCAAAGTAGATTTTTCATTTTGTATAACACAACTAAATTTTCTAATTCAGATTTAGGAAACAAAACCTCGTTGTAATAACTATCGGATTCTGTAAATCCTAAACTTTTGAAATAACTTAATAATTTCTTTACTATTTTAAAGCGATTACTACCTTTGGCTTGTGTTACTCCAAATCTGTAAAATTTACAACCATCTGGAGATACTGTATACATCTCAAAACGAAATCTTGATGTTCTATCAAGAAATCCAAGCTGCATAGAATCTCTAAAAATCGCTTTTAAGATGTCTGTTGGTAAGACAAACTGTTCACCATTCATTTTAGCTGAAATTTCTTCATCACTCCAAATCTCATCTAGTTTTATCTTCATCACTCATCTCCTTTCACTGCTATATCATCAGGAAGTTCAATATACAACTTACCATAAGTAGTTTTTGTTACCTTTAACCCTAATGCTTCCAACTCTCCTTTCATATCTTCACATCTCTTTTCGTTTTCACTTTTCGGTAACATATATTCTGCAAAGTCAACTTGATATACACAACTCTCTGAATATATCCAAGGTGTCTTGTTATACTTTTCGCAGACAGCTTTGATTTGATTTCCAAAAAGCTGTTCTAACAACTGACCTTTTTTCTTTTCAAGGTCTAATTGTTTCTCTCGTTCAGTTAATTTGGTAATCTCCTGAATGTCATCTAAACGAATAAGTATTTGTTTTAACGCAATGTTATCTATACTCATATCAGGTAAAGCTGAATTGTAAAAAGATTCTATCAGGTTCCCCATACTTTCATATTTGGTTCCTGTAAGAAGTTGAAGTTCATTTACCAAACGGCGCATATTGTAATAGTCACCCGTATCAAGTATATAATCACCATCATTGTTCATTGTGATTTGCCAAAAAGAAGTGTTATCAAACCATTCAATAACTTTCCGTGTGCAGAACATTCTATAGATATAAGGCAATTTACACACTTTTGATATACCACGCCATCTACTTTGTCTACTTGTATACACAGCTTCAAGACCACCGTTTGTATTGTAGTAAAGATAAAAAGGCTTTTTATATCTGTATATCCTAACACCTTGTTGATTAAAAACAAGTTCAGGCTTAATCTTCATTTCATCAATTTGAGCTTTCATCTCTGTTCTCCTTTACAATGTCTTCTTTAAGTCTAATGTTTCTTACAAGCGTTAAACGACAAATACTCTTTTTAATCTCATTTTCGTCAATCTCACCAGTAAACCCTAGTTCGTCTAACTCTTTCATTAAAGTATCTTCAATGAGTTTATGAGCAAAATTATATATAGCAATGTTAATATCACCTCTAGTGTAATATCCTGTGCTCAAATATGTTTTACCATTATCAAACTCTGAAGTAACTAATCCGTGTTTATTAGCTATATTATTGATTGCATTATAAAAATAAGTATTTATAAACTTATCTTTATTTTGTTTAAGTTGTTCCTCCTTTTCTGTATCAGTAAAATCAAAAAGTTCTACGAATTTACTTGTGTCGTAAAACTCTCTGCCACCTCCATCAGTTTTAACTGTAGCGTTACGATAGTTTATAACATCACCTTGAACGAATACAAATTTACTGAGGTCATAGCCTGTTACTCTTTGTATAGTATCAAATGCAAACTCTCTTATACTGAGTTTACCTTCATACCAAGTAGAATAAATACCTTTCTCTAGATATTTATTCTTTACTTCGTTTTTGACTATTTCATTTACTCTATCTATTAAGTCTTTGCTCATAACTAATCTGTAGATATAATCACAGGTGAATACTCTAGGCTCATAATACTTCCTGTCACGTCTGCTTATAGTAGTATCTTCAATGTGCTTATCTTGATTAGTATAGATATAATGTAACTTCTTATATCTAAAGATTCTTAAACCGTTATTGTTAAACATTAATTCAGGTTTAATTTTCTCCTCGTTTAGTATTGCTTTCATCGGCTTTCTCCTTTTCAAATAAGTCGTCTCTAGCTTTGATGGAATAAATGGTATCAGTAAAAGCGGTTTTGATATCAAACATACTAACTTTAGTATCAAAGCCTAAATCATTTAGGTCTTTGACGATTGTATTGTTGATAAGTTTTTCAATCTCTTTGGTAAAAAAGTTATCACCATAACACCAGCTAACTAAAGCTGAACCCTTTTGAAATCCCTTAAATTCAAAACCATACTTTTCAGCAAGAGCTCTAAAAGTATTGCCGAATAAACCTTCTAGAAGTTTATCCTTATTAGCAGTTCTTTGCCTCTGAAGTTCAAGGTTAGTCAACCCAGTGTCATCGTGATAATCTGATTCTTTGTAATAGGCTAAAGAATGTACAACATCTGAAAACTTACCCCAGTCAGTAAACGTTATGTCATCATCACGCCATAAATGTTTCAAATCTCTAACCTTTTGTCCAGTAACTTTTTCAATGTTATATTCATCTGTGTTATCGTGTAAGTTATCCATACCTTCTTTACTTATACATATTCTGTAGATATAATCAGAACAACCTCTGCGTGAATATCTAAACAAATCATTTCTTTTAGTTGAAGTTTTTACTAAACCACCCCAAGCGAAATACCCAAAGTGTGGATACTTATATCTATAGAGCCTTATACCTTTAATGTCAAATATCAGTTCAGGCTCAATGTTCTGTATCGTTACTTTCATTAGCTTTCTCCTTCTGCTCTTTAATATATTTCACTAAAGCCAATACGCTTTCGTGAAGGTTCTTATTGAGTTCAGCTTGTTCAAGAAGTTGTTTTTTAGTTTCAAGCATATAATCTTCAAACTGTTTTTCAATTTTCTTGATTTTGTCCAACAATCTCAATTCATTTGTGCTTAACATCGTAGGTCTCCTAAGAAGTCATAATCTTGTTTAATGTAATCATACACCGTGCCAAAGTCATACTCATATATTTTACAGAGCATACTTATTTCGTCTTTTCTAGGTTTCTGTTCAAGACATACACGCATAGCTCTGAACAACTGAAACATCTTCTTGTTGTCCTTATACTTTTTACGTAACTCTTTATCAATACAAGTAGAGTAAGCGTTTTTAATTCGTATTATGTCTTTAGATTTTAGAGCATTAGCAAAGTCATCAACTAATGATTCAACATCACCAGTTTCTTTGCCTTCGCTATCTCTCATTTCTACACGGTGATACATAGGCATACAGTTCCAACGATTGAAACACACACCATGACGAAAAACTCTAGGTTGTTCATAAGTTCCGTCTTCAAAAGGTAAAGACTTTAAACTAACATCAAACGCTGTATAAACGTGTCTATTAGTTGTAACAGACCAGCCATTCCAAAGTCTTATGTATTTTCCTTCAGGTGTCATTTTAACTACATCAGTTGAATAGGACTGAAGTATTTTAGTTCCGTCACTATATGTCTTTACCCAAGCTTCCATATAGTTAACACGTTTTTTAGATACTAATTCAGCAGTCATTGTCGTTCTCCTTCATTAACAAATCATCGCCAAGTTCAATGTTTATCATAGGTATCTTGATTGTATATTTATGATACCTATTTTCACATGTAGTTGCCTTAAGACCCAAATCTGTAAACTTCTCTATTACATTTTGTATATGTTCATTTATAATCTCTTGTATATCATCACCATCTAAATAGATACGTTTTTTATCCATCCAATGGGCTACATGCATTTTGCTATCTTTTGTAATAGCTTCTATTTGCTTTCCAAAGAGTTGTTCTACTATTTTCCGTTTTGAGCTTTCCTGTTGTAGCATTTTCTCCTTTTCACTGATAGTTATTATTTCTTTCATATCACTTTTAAGAAATATAACTTTGTTAATGTTAATGTTTTGTTTTGTGTCATTTTCAAATTCAAAGCTACCATAACGCTCTGAAATATAATCAGCTTTAAACGTGGTCAACATCTCAAGTTGAGAAAGAAGTGTAACCTCATCATTTATACTGACTTTACCGTTAGACCATTTTGTTATGCAATTAGTTTTTTCAAGCTCATTAATAACACAATCGTCTAAATGTATTCTGTAAAAACAAGACACTTTAAACAATCTATCTGTAGTTTTAGTTCTTGGTACCCTAGTCTTATATGTATAAAACCAGTCGTTGTTATAAAAATACAGGTATAACGGTTGGTTATACCTGTATACTTCTATACCATTTTGATTAAACACAAGTTCGGATTTAATCTTTTGTTCGTCAATCTTTATAGTGGACATTTGATTCTCCTTTAGTCATCATCCTCATAATCAAAGCGGTCAGCCTTGATAAGTTTCGGTGGTATGAAATTCTTGTTGTTCAACACTAACCATACACATTTACAATAGTCAAAACGTGTTGTTGTGTCGTTATGCAATCTATCTTCAAAGTCACTGAATACTATAAGCGTATCAGGTCTTTCACTTCCATAATGTTTCTTTACCCATTCAAAGTTAGATGAAATGTCAGTTCCACCATAACTATTGAGCTTAAAGTCACCAATGATATTTCTACTCCTTTCAGTGTAGGTGACTAATGTATCTTCGTGGACTTGAGTTGAGAAACACCAAGCGTCTATCTTGAATTGCTTAAACTGTGAAGCAATAGATAACAAGTGATTCATAAAGCAGTTTAATTGTTTATCTGATATAGAGCCAGACGTATCAATAGCAACCGCAACCTTCAATATTTTTCTCTTGTCAGGACTTGGTAATATAAGACCTCTATATACACCAGACCTAGCAGGTTTCTTCCAAGTGAAGTCAGCTTTAGCAAAGGACTTGATATACTTTCTTAAAGCCTGTCGCCAATTAAATCTTACAGGTTTCAATACAAAGTTCTTTAATCTCTCTAAAGCAGTTGAGTTAGATGAATAGCCAGATTCACTTAAAGCAGTTTCTATTTGTGCTTTTAAGTCACTCATTTCCATTTCATTCAACTCAACTGGCATATGCTTATCAAGTTCAATTTGTCCTTTACCTTTTCCATTACCATCTCCATCTTCAGGCTTACCTTTACCGTTAGCCTTACCTTTACCATCACCTCCTTTAGATTTCTCTTTTGAATCGGAGTCAGTTTTGGAATTTTCGCCGTTACTTCCTTTGTCCAACATATCTTTCAAGGACTCTACAAGTTGTTGCATTTCGTCTATATTATCTTTAGACTGTTCAAGTAACTCTTTGTAGATTTCTTCAGCTGTCTTATTGATATACTTGTCATCATACAATACCCATTCAGGTTTCCTACCAATAGGACTTGAAGTTCCATTGTTTTTATTGTTATACAGCAGACTATTGATTTCATAGTCAGTTGCTATATTCCAAAGTTCGTTTAGACATTGACCTTTAATAGAAGTATCTTTGAAGTCTATACCAAGTGCTTTACCTCTATCCCAAGTTAAGCCAAGGATATGACTTAACTCGTGGGCAATAATAAAAGTCATTTGCTTTTTATCAATAGGGGTTTTAGCATATTGTTTGTTCTGCTCTTCAACACCAAACTCATTTATGAAGATACATTTACCATCTGTCCAAGCACAATATGGCAAACTTGTATCATTAACCACCTTGTAACCAATTCTAGCTACAAGGTGGGCATATACTGGACAATTAAACATCATATCAATTATGCTATTGTCCACCAATTCTCGTACATTAGACATTGTTTTGTTCTCCTTAGCCTAATACAGCAGTTGCTACAAGGCTTAATAAGTCTTTAGCGTCTGCATTTAAGTTGAATAAGTCAGGACGTTTGACTAACCTTGGTGAGTTGCACAAACGAGTTATATTCATAGCCTTGTTAGGATTACTACTTAAAGCTCTAGTTGCCTTGATAAAGTTCAAGACATACTTTCTAACTTTAGTATCATCAGGCTCTTTGTTAATGGCTTGCATACAGTTAAGTTGTACACACCAGAAAGCCATTTCATCCTCATTCTTAAAGTTCTCACCTTTCTCAAGAATAGATTGCCAAGATTGATATTTCTCACTATCCTTGATGAAGTTAAATAATCTTGAGGATAGAGCTAACCCTAATCTACCTGTGGCATAGTATTGTTTTTCCAACATTGAGAAGTTAGGTAAGGCTATCAATTTCTCAATGACTTCCCAAGAACGTGGTGTAGGTATAATGTCTGTAAAAACACCATCTTCATCAACACTACTACCAATTCTGTCCTCAAAGGCTTTGGTATCAAACAATAATGAGCTATCCTGTGTTTTAAGGAAAGCTAATACCATAGGATTACCATCGTGAGCCATTCTGTAATTAAACCAACTGTCAAAGTCAGGTTTAACGTTAAAGTGACTAAACCTATTACAAAGAGGTAAGCTCAATTCTGTAACAGTTGAGTTATAGCAACTAGGATTAGCCGCTGCTACGATTACATACCCATCAGGTACTTTATAATCGCCTAACGCTCTATCTTGAATCAACTGGAAAGCTGCGTTCAAGATTGAAGGTTGACCTTGATTTATTTCATCAAGTAGTATTGTGCCACCCTCATAAGTGTCATCAGGCCACATAGACGGAACAGCCCAAACTGTTTTGTCCTTGCCATCAATTCTAACTGGGATAGGAATACCAACCATATCCACAGGCTCTTTCATTGACAACCGAACATCACAAACTTTCGGGTTCCAGTTCTTATGTTTGGCAACCTGTTCTTGATTCCATTGATAAACACCTTGGGATTTACCAATACCAGGTGCACCGTGAAACATAACTGAATCTTTCAAAGCTAAAGCCATATCAAGGATTCCTTTCATCCCAGGAATCTTCTCACCATCTTTAGTTTTGTTATCAATCGTAATCTGTTGTACCAACATGGTAGTTCTCCTTAATCAGTTGAAGTTGTTGTATCGTCATCTGTTTGTTTGGTGGTCAATTCTTCTTTGAATTTAATACCTTTGATTAAATCCCCATTGATATTAACATCACCAGCAAACTTACCTGTCAAACCTAATTCACCTAAATCTTTGAGTATGTTATTTTCTACAAACTCTTTAACAAGGTCAGTTAGGACATTCTTTCCACTTCGCCAAGATATATTCATAACGATTTCTCCATCTTGACGAGCTTGCCAAAGTTTAACACCATATTTTTCTTCTATGGCTTCAATTTGGGCTTTCATAAGTGTAGTTATTAAATTGTATGTGTTGTCATTCCTTTCCCTTCTTTTTTCCATAGGTGATAATGTTACCACTTTCTCACCCTCTTCAAGTTTAAATAGCTCACAACTTTGAGTTTCATTTTTAAAGTTATAAGTGCCTATCTTATCAGGCTCACCATACACATTAACAAGTCTGGTATTGTATGGTGTAGAAAATTCACTCAAATCGTAAGGACTAGCCGCTTGGATTAACCGTTGTATTTTATCTTGGTCATACTCCCAGTTTGTATAATACTTACTCTCATTCTTTACACCAACAGCCTTTTTGATTCCTATAATGAAATCACTTGTAAAGGTCATATAGTAGTAGTATTTAAACTTCAAGCACTCTGTTTCTCGCCAACCAATAGGTGTGTGTGAACTAGTAACTCTTGTTATATGGTCAACATCATTACCTCTTTTTCCTATATACACATATTGAGTTTTCTTGACTTTGTATAGTGTCATCTGCTCATTTTGTGCAACGATTTCAGGTTTCACTTCTTTAGTCATAGCACTTACTCCTTTAAAGTTCAGTTTCTTCATAAGTTATGTCAAAGTCATAGTGCTTACCATTATCACCATAGCACTTATGCCATAAGACGTGTTCCATTATCTCTGATAGCATAAACGCTTTAGAGGTAACTTTTTCAAGACTTACGCTATCTTTAGGCTCTTGAAGTTTAAGAGTATTCAGTTCATCATCTTTATAATGTTCGTCAACTATATGTATGTCATAACAGTCGCCACCGTCTAATACAAAGCAAGTATATTCATCATCATCAACTTCAATACTTCTTTGTGCTAAGATTTTCTTACCGTATTTCTTTTCAAGTTTTATACATAAACCACCCTCAAGAAACATACACATTTCAACTGTGTCAGCAATAGGTCTTAAATCATTTAATTCTTTTTCAAGACGTTTTTTACTAGCGTCAGACATTTCGTTAAAGTGTCTTAACATTCTGCTATAAATACCTTGACTTGGTGCAAGAGTTTTTATAGTGTCTATATACAATTCATAGTTTGTCATAGTCGTTACTCCTATTAGGTGTTACTCATCTTTACCATCGTCAACTACAAGACCAATTTGTCCTGCTTGACTTCCTCGTAAAATCACAATGATTCCACAAGCAAGTCTTGTTTCTGTTATACTACTCATGACTAATCTCCTTTAACTAAATCTAAATTGTCGTCAAGTTCAAGGTTATAATATGTCATAACCTCTGTGATATAATCGTCAAACCCATACTTATGTCTGTATGAGTTAGCAATAAAGATGATTTTTTTAACATCAGGTTTCGGTTCGTTGAATCTGATATGTCTTTCAAGCTCTACCGAATAAGGGTGTTCACCATACGTCTTTTGATAGTTCTCAACAAACGCAAGTATCAAAGCACCATCAGGCACATAAGGTTCTTCAATTTGTTTAGGTTGTTCCACATAGTCCTCAACTGATTCAGGATATGCCGTCATAACACAATCTTCAAATCTTAAATCAAACGCACCATGATGAGCCAAGTTTAATTGACCTGTAACTTGCTTTTCAACAATTTCAAGAGGATTATACCCTCTCGTGTCTTTAACATCAACTACAACATCAAAGACAAATCTTGCTTTTACTTTTACCATTGTCGTTACTCCATAAAAAGAGCCTACCATATTTCAGATAGGCTCTGCGTTTGTCATTAATCTTCGTGGCTTGCTAATTTCAAAAGATAATCAGCCGCTTTTTGTGCCATACTACAAGCTGTTATTATTGATTTTGGTTTGTCTTGTAAAGTCTTTATCCAACTTTCAATATATTTTAAATTGTTTTGGCTAAACATATAAGTATGACCAAATTCTTGAGCTATAAAACCTGCACCAATATCAGCTACAAGCTCTTCAAAGGCATAGCTCTCACTTCCAAACCTACCACTTAAATCTCTGTTGAGTCTTGATTTAGCACCAGACCAATGCACCGTTTCGTGGCAAGCTGTCGGTATATATTCTTCAAGCATATCCTTGTTATATTGAGATAAGCTAGGAAGTTCAATAACATCTCTGCTCGGTATGTAGCAAGCGTGTCCGTGTCCTTCCGAATATACTGCACCTATTCTGTCAAGATAATTGTCTTTAAACAATCCAATCTTGTGCAAGATATTTTCGTCAATAGGCTCTTTGGTTTCTTCTTCAGGTTTATAATCCTGTAACTGGCACTCATTAAATACCGTATAATATCTCATAAACGGTATCATTTTTTCAATGTCATCACCATTTTCATCTTTTTCATCAGTCTTAACCTTAACCTGTTTCCAAAAGATGATGTTTGTGCCTTTTTCACCCTTTTTAACAAACCGTTTAGCTTTCTTCCATTGGTCAAAAGTTCCCCATTTGTTAGAGGTATATCCTTTTTCTTCACTAACGAAAGCAAGCAATACCATATTGAATCCTCTGTATAACTTCTTGCTTTCAAAATTAACACTTAAAGTATTAGAAGAAAAGAACGGTTTTACCCAGTGTCCTTTTCCTTTAACTTCTTCAAGCATAGCGATAAATTTATCAGCTGTGCTCTTAACAATTTGTTCTGTAACGTTTACCATTGTCATAGTCCTTTCTTACTAAATTAGAGATAAGGTTTGAGCGGTGCTTTTAAACAACACCGCTCTTATTTGTTTTAGGTTAGTTAGCTTGAGCTTTGTTAATCATAGCTCTTACTTTTGCTCTGACTTCTTCTTTCATTGAGTCAATAGCGTCAAGTAAAGCTAATCCTTCTTCAAGCCGTTTCTTAAAATTAACGGCATATTCATCATCAGCTTTGATATTGACAGTATGAACGGTGCTAACCTTTGAGCATCTTTCAATTACTTCTTTACCAACAATGCTTTCAAGCATTTTCTTATCAAGATTAACTCTTTCAGAGTCAATCACTTGGATTTCACCAATACCGTCAACTCTATAAGGCTCGTGAACATTACCTTTGCTGTCTTGACCTACAACTGTCGTTTCCAGTTCATCGGTCTTAACTTTATCTTTTACAGCTTTCAAATTATCTGCTGTGATTTTTGCCATAAGCTGTGCGTCAACTAATGCACAAACTTCTGCTCTTGTTAATTTACTTTTCATAGCTCTATCCTTTCATAGTAAATTACAGTTTAACGGAAAGCATAATAATTATACACGTTTATCATCTTTTAGGCAAGTGAGATTCTTACAATTAATGTAATACCATTTGTCTAAAAGCTGTGTTCATAGATTAAGAGTGTTGCTCTTAACCCCCACCCCCCTCTAAAAGCGTTGCTCTTAACAAGGGGTATGGTATCCCCCCTATGCTTTACCAGTTTGAGCAAAGCATAGAAGTAATTTCATATTGACTTTTACCATTAAATGAGTTCAGCCATACCTCGCTGTTCTCTCTCAGTTCTCCCTCGTATCTCTTGTCCAAAATTGGTGTATATGAGATAGGTTTAGTATATTCTTTTTTAGCTAGTTCAATCTTGCGGATTCTTTCAGCGTTTGATTTTAAAGTTTGTTTTACCATAATAGACCTCCAAAGTATTTTATATGTTAAAGTGGTTAATAAAAAGTTAATTGTTTATATTTCGGTTGATTTCAGTTAGCTTGTCTTATTGTCAATATATCCAAAAAAATCGGTAAAGCTAAACTAGACTAACTTTACCGACTAACTGGACTTATGACTTGACTTAAACCGAAAACATTAAAAGTCCGAAAAATAAATCATATAAACACTAAATACAAGTTAAGACTTAATGCTTATATGATTTATTCGGTTATAAAGATTTTGAGATGATTTAGCTTTATTCGTTTTTTTTTATCTAGTGAGTCCGTTTGTTTTTTCTTTTTGTGGTATGATTCGGGGATTCGGTTTATTCGGTATTATAAAAAAAGATTCGGCGGTTTGTATAACATTAAATAAAAAACATTAATGAAAACTTTACCGCCGAATCTACATAAAAACTTATAAGAAAAAAAGCAAGCCAAAAAACACACGCCGAATCAAATCGGAGTCCGCTTGCTTGCTTTTTTAAGGTTAGGTTGTTGTCCGCCTGTTTATGTATTAATAGTATCATAAAAAACGATAAAAAGCAAATACATTTTTACAATTAATTTAGGGTATGGGGGGTGCCCTCCCCCCCTTGCCAGCCCTTTACACGCGAGGGAAGAATCGGCACACTCTGACCGAGTAGGAGCTTTTGCCGTCCCATTTGTTCCGTCATATCCCATTCCCCCTATTTTTTTGTCTATTCTGTTCGGTATCTTTTGGTATTTTGCTCCCGAAGAAAACAACACCATGCTCTAATTAAGTCATTGATATTACGCTATTATTATGTTTTTGTCGATTTGTCCGAATATGCTCATAATTTGTCCAAACCCCCTTCATCATACCCATATGTTACCCCCATTGTACCCCTAAGCATCGTATATTCAATGCTGTGTTTCAATTATTCCCTAGCAGTATCTCCCTTATGCTGAAGCATATATATCCATCTGCTGTTATCCAATCTCCCCACAGCTTCTCTATACATCCCTAATTCATGCTCTTCTGTTCCCCCATTTTTTCGCTCTACAATGCCCATCTTCTTATTCCTGCTACAAATTATGCTCGCTTGCAAGTATTCCTCTGTACGAGCTTCTTTTCGCTTTCTTTCGTATTTTTCTATTTACTCCCTCTGATTATTTTCTGCTTTACTTTTTTCTTTTTTTCGTTTATAGTGTGGTTTGTAATATTATGCCCTAATGTATTTGAAAGGACTTATAGTAAATATGACAGAAAAAGAATTAACGCTTGAAGAGCTTGAAGCTAAGTTTAACAGAGCGATGGAACTTCATGATGCAGAAATATATTACAATGGTTCTATTATGGCATTAGAATCATTGAGAAGAACTTTTATTGAATCTAAAGATAAAAGTATTACGGTTAAAGAATTAGTAGAAGAACTTATACCTGGTTTTATTAAAGTTGTAATTGAGGAACATGAAGCTTTAGTAAAAGAAATAGAGGGTAAAAGTTATGTAAAAGATAAAGCTACTCTTAATTAAAATTATATTGGAAGAAAGGACTACGGTGAATATTATGACTAAAGAAGATTTAAATGAAGATACACCTACAGAAAAAGAAGTGAAAGAATTAAAAGAATTAACGACAATTATATTTTATGATGGATATACCAGAGGATTAGAAGATTTTGCTAAAGCGTTAAATATGGCAGCAGCAAGAATTGGAAAGAATAATTTACCCGTAGACTTAATTGTTAATGAACTTATACCAGCTCATGTTAAATGTGTATGTAAGAAACGTGATGAAATATTAAAAGAAGTTGATAATGAAGGACAATGTTTAACAGTAAATAACGTTATTCTTAATTAATTTTGTATTTGGAGAAAGGGTTTGCGCTATGAGTGATAAATATAACATAGAACTTCATGATACAGAAAAGTATTATGAAGGTTATATTGATGCATTGGAGTACATAAGAAAAGGGTTTATTTATGACCAAAATGGGATTGGAATAAAAAATTTGAGCGTCAATAAATTAGTTAAAAGGACTATGCCTAGAGAAATTGAATGGGCAAAAAAAGAACGTGATAAAGCTATTGAAGAAATCAAGAAGAAATATGCTACATATATAATGTGTAATTAAGTTACGGAAAGGATTTAACTACAATGGAAGAAAAGAAGAAAGTTACTAAAGAAGATATACTTGAATTAGTTGGTGATTTACAAAAGAATGTCATGAAGAATGATATTGTTAATTACCATAATGGTTCTATTCATGCATTAGAATCTTTAAGACATATGTTCATAGAAGGTGATTATGGAAAATATATTGCACGTGAAGAATTAATCAATGAGATTATTCCTAATTGTATCCAAATAGTCATAGAAGAACGTGATAATTTGTTAGCACGTGTTAATGAAGACGAAAATGTTGAAGATATCGCTAAACCTGAAAAACCAATATTGTACAATTGATTTTATATGTGAAAGTAGGTATACTATGGATAAAGATGAGATAGTTTTTACTTTAGATTGGTACGGAATATTCTTAACAAGGGCCAATGGGATTCTTATGAAGTATCTTCCGTGGTTTGCCGATTCATATAGAGTCATCAGCTTGAATCTGTCATCAAGAAGTGATACACAGGTCATCTGTATATGTGAAAAGATAAACTTTGATACAGATAGAATGGATACAATATGTGTGGCTATACCATATAAGTATCTTCTTAGTGATAAAATATCTTATGTACGTAAGAAAGATTTAACAGTTTTGTAAGTCTTCGATGTTTATCGTGTACATCTCTTCTACATAATCATTGCAAGGGGGTATACAGAAATCTACCTTGACAGTAATTTGACCACCACCAGCGTTAGCAATACTACCAATGAACATTGGACAGTTTCTATAGTAACTACTTTTCACTTTTTCTCTTATTACTTTTTCTATGGATTCGTAAATCTTAGTTCTTAACGTAAAATAAGTGTAAACGTCTTCTTTATTCATGAATTTTCTTTCCCTCTATAGTGAATTCTTGGTTATTATTTAATGTTATCAATACTTCATACGTTTTGTCAATCAAATCTTTTGGTATCCGTTTGTCATTCTTTTTACTCTTATAGGCTCCCAATTGTAAAGACAACAGAAAAATTCTATCGTCAGTTATGTTTAGGTGCATAGGCACTAAAGTCTCATTTGTTATTCGTGGTAAACTTTCGTGAAATGAAAATGTTGTTAAGCATTGAAACATTTTTGTATATACGAATAGACATATATTCATGCTGTCGTCATGTATAGAAATGTGAAAATGTTCATTGGCAAAAATTATTTCTAGAGTATATCCATCTTTTGTGGATATACATTCAAAACCAGCTTCGTTTCCGTGTTCACGAATAGTATCAAATTTAAATGGATTGTTCATTGAACCTAACTACCGATTCTTCATTTGAGATAACCTCAAATTCTTGATTATTAGACATCATTATTAATAACTCATAAGCTTTATTAATCATGCGATTTGGAATACGTTTGTTAGTTATGTTACTTTTATAAGCTCCTAACTTAATACTCTCTGTTAATATTTCGTCATTTGTGATGTTTGGACAAGACGACTTGAAGTTATTGTATGTATACAAATTGTTTTTGAACTCATAAGAAAAAATTGTGAAATGATTTTCTCTTATAAAAAGACATTTGTTTATACTTTCATTTTTACTGTTTAGTTTATTATTAAGCGATAGCTTGTAATCACCATCTATATCGTAAAAGAATAAAGACGAGTAGTTATTTGTGTCATATATCCTACACGATTTGTCAAATGTAATTGTCTTTACCATTGAAATAAACCCAGGCATTGTTGTTTAAACTTACTTTAAATGGTTGTTCGTTATAAATACAGTTTAATAATTCATAAGACTGATTTATAATTTTTTCTGGAATAGCTTTACCATCTGTTTTTCTCTTATAAGCTCCAAGATACACAGATAATATAAAAATGTCATCGTTGTTTATGTTTTTATCTATAACCTTATTTGTTTTATTTAACTCTGGACTTGTCATTAAATGATTATGTCGTAAACTATAATAAAATAAAGTTGAATTCGATGAGTTTATATCTATCATACTTATAGTAAGATTTGTTTCATCATGTTGAGCGTTAAAACATATAGCGTATCCTTCTTCAACTGTTGTAAAATAGAACGATACGCTATACTGTCTAACACTTGTTCTACTAATATCATCAAATTCAAAACTTTTATAATCAATCATTGAATTTTATCAACTCTTTATAAGGTGCTGATATCTTAGATAACTCTTCACGCATCTGGGTTAAATCCTGAAAGTCGTTTCTGTCATCCATTGTGTATCTAACGTAATAAGCGATGACTAATTGTCTGGCTGTCAATTTACCATGACCTTGTTTTTTGGCCAATAAAAGAATCTTTTTAATTTTATCTTGAGTAGTTAACTCTTTGTTTAACTTGATTAGATTATCCAACATGTAATCATCTTTTTTCAAACAAGCTATAGAAAAATCTCGTTCTTTCTCACTTGCTTCAAATTGACCATTCAACGCTGCTCTTTGCTCTTCGTCACGTAAGTATTTTTTAACTCTATTTATGATTACCTTAGTGAAATTCTTATTCCATTGCTCACTGTCAGTGTTTCTTAACATATTAAGATTTGAAAAAGAAGAAGTTACATAATCTTTGACACGTTCTTTTGGGATGTACCAATATTTTTTATTATGAGCACTTGTTCTTTCCATGACTTGTGGAAACTGTACTTTCACGCTGTCTTTCATACGTACAGCAGTTCTTTTGGATACAGCGAATCTTTTCATGATGTCCTCTATGGTAACACCTTTTTCAGAATCCTGCATCCATAGAACTAAATCGAGTAAAACTCTAGTCTTTTTATAGAAGATATCATTCAATTGTGTATCTGCTTTCATCGAATGGAACTTTCTTTAAAATGTTTTCTCTGTATTCTGGATGAGTTTTCTTATACTGTTCCTCATCTTTTACCATTTTATTTAACTTTGCTTGAATTTGATTTACAGTTTTTCTATCTTTTCCTCTTTGGTTATACATTCTATCGTAAGCAACAACAACTTCTTCTAAAGTAAGTGAATGTATACCCCTATCTTTAGCGATATCAAACAAGTGATAAATTCTGTCACCAAATACATCTTTTCTGATTATTTCAAGTCCAAGTTTACGTTTTACATCTTGGGTTAAATCACTTGAATCAAAGATTGACTCGTCATAATTTTTCATTTTAATATCCTTTCAAAAATTAGTATTCTAACAATGTAAATGTACCAACAGCACCTTTTACTCTTACGATACATTTGTTTTTAGCACTTTTTATTTTATTTGTTTCTAAGTAATATATCTTGTTTGCAATTTGATGTTTCGTCTTTTGGCCATCTCTACCAAAAGAAGTATAAACTTTGTAATAAGCTGCTGTAACTTGGTCTATTGTTAAGGATTTCATGTTGAACATCTCAGCAAGGTCAAACAAATTAAAAATCTTGCTTGTAAAATCATCTTCTACTTCTCTTTTCAATCCAGCTCTGATTTTTATATCAACATCAGAAATGTTTGTCATATCGAATAGATTGTCAGGTGCATCAAAATGTTTATCAAGTTTAATTTCTACTTTCTTGTTTTCTTCAACTAATGTATTGAACATTTCTTTTTTAGACTGTACTTTTTTATTAACAATCTCTTTTACTTCACTCTTTGAGATGACATTAGTTTTAGATTTATCATTTATGACCTTGTTTTCATCCTTGCGTGGTTCAATGGATTTAACTTTCTTTGGTTCTGGAATAATATCTCTAGCAAGTGCATCTGGAAAAACAGCAATTTCGTCTCTTTTCCTTCTGAAAAAAGGAAATGAATCAAAACATCCTTCTATCCTGTTTAGCAAACCACTTTCATCTTTCGTTTTCGACATAGTTTTTGGCATTATTGATTTCCTTTCATATAAAAATTAGAATTTCTGACAAAAACTATAACATTAAAAATGAAAAAGTAAAGTTATTTTTTTAATCATCGTTTATGAAAAAGTAAATTTTATTAACGTCCCATATATTTTTATCTTTTATTTCAGCTAGATACTTTTCATAACTTTGTTTATTTTCACACCACATATAAGCTTCTTCTTTACCACAGTCGTACAATACACCATAGGTACCTTTTTGTGGTAAACCCTCGACTTTTCTTAATTCAACTGGTTTTAACTCTTCTTCTGATTTAATCAAGTCTGGTTTTATAAATACAAACAATGGTAACGTTATAACAAATATTGTCAGAATGGCCATGACTAATACAAGAAATGGAACTGATAAACAAGTTATAATTGTATTGTATAATCGTTTCTTCATCTTTAGATTCCTTCTCTTTTCAAGTTAGTAAATCTTTCTGTGAGATAATCAACAACTTCTTGCCATTTCTCACCATGAATACCGCCATTACAATAACCTTGGTCTGCTGACCACATGTGATACCAGTCTTGTGGTATTCTTTCATCAGTAATTGCAATAAACGGATATTTTTCATCTACTTGGAACATAGTAATTTCAACTTTATTGTCTAAAAGAAATCTACTTATTGCTTCTCTAAAATTTTCACAATTAAAGTTACATACCATAAATCCTAGTCCCATTCCTTCTTCAGCCATAGATTCGTTTAAATTTGGAATTTGGTACTCTTTTTTTACACTCATTGAAAAATAGTTACCATATGACAAAGGATAATCTTTACTTAGAATTCCAACTAAAGAATATGTAGCAACGTTTGCAGAAACTTTTATTTCACGTATTTTAATCATTTTCTTTAGATTCCTTCCATTCTACAGGTGTATTACAACGAGAACAATCTAAATGGGAATTCCCATTTTCATCAAACCATTGATATAACATATCAACTTCTTTTTTACATTTTGGACAATAAAAATATGTAGAGTTACATCCCTTATATCCTACGAGTATTTCATCTTCAAGTTCTATCAATTTTACATCTGTTGCTTTATACATACCCAATTCCTTTCAACTATGTCGTTATTAAACTTATCTACTTTTCCAATATCTCAAAGAACAATCTACCATCTGTTAATTGACTGTGAACAAACCAAGATGTATTAAACCAGCAACTTCCTTTACTATTAAAATCACATCTTTTATCCAAAGCAATTAGACCAATACCATTTTTAAACAACTTGTGTCTCTTGGTTCCCTCAAGTGCAGTCATAGGAAGTAATAAGGCAAATGGTTTTTTCAATTCATAACACCTTTTTATAATATCGTCCTTCAAGCTGTAGGGCGGGTTCGTAACAATCATGTCATATCCTTCTGGTTCGCATTTGAAGAAATCTTTACCTTCGTCTTTATGACTGTAAATAATGTCGTAACCAAAAGAAAGTAGTTCTTGAACAATGTTACTTTCTAATGTATCACAAGGACACCATACAGTTTTGACGTTATTTGGAATGTAATTTAAAAGTGGTTTGATAGCATAAGCTGGTGTATAGAGCTCATCGAACGCTCCTCTTTTAATGTAATCAAGCATTGCCTTTTTCATTTATCCTATCCTCCGCTATATTAAAATAAGTTTCATTAAGTTCAATACCAATAAAATCTCTATTTAATTTTTTACAAGCAACACCAGTAGTTCCGCTCCCCATTGTGAAATCAAGCACTATGTCTCCTTCATCGGTATAGGTCTTTACCAAATATTCCATTAGTTCCAATGGTTTCTGTGTTGGATGTAAATTACTTGTTAGAATATCTCTTTTAAATTGAATAACTTGTAGTGGATAACGTAAACCGTTATCTTTATATTGGTTCGGTTGCTTATTTCCAGAATCCACTAATAAACCTAATTTACCATTTTTAATTTTATTGGTTCTCAATGGTCCATCATGTTTAATCATCTGTGGATTATAGGTTGGTTGTTTGTCATAGAACACACAAATGTTTTCAATGACTTTTGCTGGTCTTTTCTTTAACTGAAATATATTTGTAGCTCTTTCTTTCTGCCAATACCAGTCATATTTATAGGCAGTCAAATTACTTTCTCTTAGAGCAGATGAAAACGGTTCGTTGCCAAAAAGACATACAACAGCGTCATCTTTTTTAATTCTGTTTATGCAATCCCACATTGGTACAAACGGTATAGCTTTATCCCATGAACATCTTGTAATTTCGTAAGGTATATCTGTGATAACGGCATCGACTTTAATCCCATCTCCAATGAGAGTATTCATCACTTCTATACAATCACCATTGTAAAGCTGAATATTACTCATTTTCTATCCTTTCTTTTGCGATATCAAAATAAGTTTTATTAGCTTCGATACCTATAAAATTACGATTTAATCTTTTAGCAGCAACCCCTGTACTACCAGAACCCATACAAAAATCTAACACTGTATCACCTTCGTTTGTAATCATTTCGATACATCTTTCCATAAGAGCAACTGGTTTTTGAGTTGGGTGATTAACTTTTTCTTTACTGTTATGAGGTAACGCAGGTATATCAGACCATACATCAGACAACGTAATTCCATCTTTTAAGTAACCTGTTGTATATTCTGGTCTTTTACTATCAACTTTAATCTTAATGTTGTTAAATGTATAATTCTTTTTATCTTTAGTGTAATAACAAATCGGTTCATAACCAGATGCCAATGCTTTACCTCTTGTGTTGTTAAAAGCTCTTTTTCTTGACCAGATTATAATTCGTTTTTCGTAAAACGTTTTATCTAGCTCATAACAGATTTGACGATTATATTGTCGTCCTGTAAAAATTAACAAAGAACCATCTTCTTTAAGTAAATTATAACAATAGTTAAAACAACTGTTACACCAACCAAGGTAATCAGATAAATCTCTCCATTGATTATCCCAGTCATTTTTAACAACTTGAAAATAAGGTATGTCTGTGATAACAGCGTCAACTTTTACATGGGTATTCATGTCTTTTAAAATTTGATAACAGTCGACATTATAAAGTTTTATATCACTCACTTTTCAATTTCCATACAATTGTAATCGATTCTAAGATTAGATTAGTAAATGATAATTGAAAACTAAAGTCAATTTTATCGTTATACCCAAATTTCTACGTTAAATTTAAGCAATCTTTAAATGGCCAATGTTCATCTTTCCAACTAACTATGAACGGGTAGTTGAGCAACATACCGATTCGCAATATAGGAAACTCTTCCATCAATTTGTCAAATATGAGTTTATTCTTTTTATGACAAAAACATAAATAATTCCACCAATCATCAGGTAACCACATTGTAGCATTTGGCATATTCAATCTAAGGTCATCTTCGTATAAACAATGGTCTCTATCAAAATAAAGTCCATATTTATCATAATCAACATCACCATTAGCGGATTTGTAAGGTAACTCCACACGAAGTTCTGGTCTAATATTTGAATATTCCTTTAAAGTTACTTTATGACCTTTTACACCAAGATTGTCTAAAAAACGTTCTATTTTCTCAACAAGCAGATGACAAGCCATTCTACGAGCATCTATGACATGATGTTCTTTCCAATCCCACTCTTCTTGTTTACCTGCATATTTTAGTGCATATTTGTATATTTCTTTAGCAACTTCTTCGTTGTATGGCATGGATTGTCCTACTTTTTCATTTCTTTTGCAACAGGGTCAGGTGTTGTGTTTGAATAAGTTATAATAGGTTGTCTAATTTCTCTCCATGGGTCTACTGGATTAACAGGGTCTCTTGGTGACACAGGAACAATTACTGGTGGAACAGGCATATTGTTTTTGGTGGTAACTTCTGCTTCTGTAACGTTTAAAATATCTAAAATCTTATCAATAAGTTCATTTGTTGGTAAACTTGTAACTTTTTTGTTTATCGGAATTACAACTTCATAACCATTGTTTGTTATCTTCAAGTCATAATTTGTTCCAGATACTTTGTTGTTATCATCTACAACAGGTGTACAAATGATTTCAACTGTAGTAATAGGTTTGTAATTTTTGTCTTTTTTAGTCATTGCTTATCTCCATGATTTATTTTTCATCATATTCTTCAACTTCTAAATCTTCGTCATCATAAAGAAGATAACTGTCAATCTGATTTAAAAGAACATCTCTATCGTTTTCACTTATATTACCAAGCTCAAACGCATTTTCTATATTAAATTTCATATATTCTCTACGTTCTTCAATTGTTTTACCTTTATCGTCATATAAAATCTCATCACTATCATCTGTTTTTATCATATGCTTACGGATATTACCTTTTCTATCAAAGTAGTAATAAGCAACTGTTTTTCCATAATCGTAATAATGACAAATACCTATCGTTGTGACTAAACTTTTTATGTGTGGTCCAACTAATTTAAAAAACTCATCAAGTGTTTCTGGTCTTCTTGGTAATGAAAGAATAGATACACCTATGTCTGGTAAAAGGTCATCTTCGTCAATCTTATTACCATCTTCATCTTCAAACCAACCGCGTTTTTCAAATAATTCGTTAGTATCAAGGTCATAAACATCCCATGTACTTAGTTGACAATGTTGAAAATCTACATTGTGATAAGCATCATTACGTTCAAGGTCATAAATAGCAGGATATTTTTCACCTAATTCTCTAATATCGTCATCTTTAATTTTATTTGGATAATATTTTGTGTAATAATCAGTGAAACATGCAAGAATTAATTTCTTCATGTCTTTAGGCATTTCTGGTTTAATCTTGAAAGTTATTTGTACTAACGATGGGTCACTCATTTTCAATCCTTTCTTCAATGAATTTGTCACATTGTAGTTTCATTTTAAATTGGCATAAATTTGAATCTGCTACATATACTATTTCATTATATCGTGTAACAATCATCAAAGTCTTTTCATTACCAGTTTTAATATGATTCGTTGGAATAGCATAATATATACAATATCCTTTTCTTTCTGTCAACAATTTAAAAGTTATAGTATCGATACTCATTTTAATCACTATTTATAATCAATGTCTAACACACATGTTCTGTTAAATCCACCTGTTGTAAAATCACCATAGTCTATACAGTAAATTTTGCCGTGTTCATCTTTTTTAAAATTTTCTGGCTTTATATCGTTTATAACAAGATACGCTGTCTTTTCCCACCATCTTTTTTCAATGTCTTCAATGAATTCACCTAAATCTTTTTGTAAAACCTCTTTCGGTAAATGTTTAACAACATTGACTAATCCAAGAAAACTAAAATAACATGGACATAAAATAGGTGTTTGGTAAGTGTACTCCCAAGTATGACCCCATTGACACATTTTTTTACGTTGAACATAATATTTATAACGTTTTCTTTCTAGTACATTCATTATTATGCCACAAAGAAATCCCAAGAAAGGGTTACCGTTAAGTTTATCATATTTTGGAAACTTAAATCCGTAATTTCCTATATGGAAATAACATCTGTAAGCACCTTTTTTCATTTGTTTGACCCTCCCTTTTGCTAACTAGTTGTTATTTAGACACCATTTTAAAAAGTGTTCAACCCTCTTGTCTATTATGATATCTTTTTCTTTCAGCTCTTTGGATATAAGCATGTCCACAGCCTTTCTTGTTCTGCTTAAAGCGACATATAATTGACCAGGAGCAAATATACCTCTATCTATATCCAATATAACTTTGTCTAATGTTTTAGATTGTGATTTATGTATTGTTGTAGCATACCCAAGTTGCAATGGATATTGTTTAAATGTACCAACAGTTTCTTCAGTTATTTTCTTCGTTGCTTTATCGTAATTGTATTTAACAAGTTCCCAAGAGTCTTTAAGAACAAAGACTTCTTCACCACTTGTTGTGAGTTCAACTAGTATATAATAATCATTACATTCTGTTACTATTCCTGTATTACCATTTATCCATCTTTTATCTTTATCATTTCTAGTAAATATGACGAGTGCACCTTCTTTTAGTTTCAGTTGTTCTGGTGCAGGTGTGTCTTTTTGATTTTTAAAAGTTCCTTCTATTTCGGCTTCATAAATATGTTCTTCACCAGTTAATTTATTTAACCTTAATTCATTTATCTTATCTGCTTTCTCTCTATATGGAGTAATCACTGTTGCATTTTCAAACCCTTTGCCGTGTGGTATATTATTAAAAAAATCTAAAGTAGATTTTAAATTTTCGCCATTTCTTATATTTCTTAAATTTTCAAGTAACTTAGAATCATCTTGACGATGTACTATTTTCAATTCACGAGTTTCGAAACCACCTTCTTTGTAAGCTTTAGAATCAAAGAAATACGGAGATTTAGAACCATAAAAATCGTAGAAAATTTCTTTTACATCAGAGGTCACAATTGGTGGTAATTGAAGTAAATCACCAACAAGAACGACTTGTATCCCACCAAATGGCTTTTTCGATTTTTTAACTTCTTTTAGTACTACATCTATGCAGTCTAATAAATCTGGTCTAACCATTGATATTTCGTCAATAATTAGAATTTGTATATGTTTTAAAACAATATCGTTACTCTTTTCTCTTTTGTTGAGTATAGTGTTTGGGTCCAAAAAATTTTTTGGTTTAAATCTAAACAACGAATGTAAAGTACAACCTCCTACGTTCATTGCGGCAATTGCTGTCGGACAAGCTACAACAACGTTTTTCTCACTATCGTGTCTAACCCAGTTTATTAGGGTTGATTTACCAGTTCCAGCTTGACCTTGTATAAATAAATTTTTCTTTTGCTTTGTTATAGCATTAAAAATTTCAATTTGTTCTTCTGATTTAATTTCGTTTGACACTTGACTTATCCTTTCATAACTATTATTAATAAAACAAACATTTCAAAAAGTAAAGATATTTTTTTAATTCTAATAGACATAAAAATAAAACCGAGGTTAGATTTATGCTTAAAAATAACAACATACCAATAAACAGAACATGGAAATTATTAAAAGAAGAAAGAAAGATAGCCCATAAACTTTTGGTTAAGCAAAGTAAGAAAATTGACATAAATCCAATAGTCAACATGACATTATCTCAGTATTATAGTGTGATAAAAGAAGGTATGTTAGCATTATGTGAAGAAAATGGTGACTTTATAGATATTTACGATACTGGAAGACCTTTGTTCAACATCTACACAAGTCCAGAAGATTATGTGTTAAGAAGAATTATGGATGGTCGTTCTTTATTTCATTCTGACTATGGTGACCCGTATGGTGTTTTAAATGACATAGACCATAATGACCCTATTGCTTTTAAGGATTGGGTTTGTAATGCACATTGGGGTGGGCATCCGTTTGAAACTAGATTTGGTGACTTTGTGCCTTATTGTATTTACAACGATGGCTACAATTTTAGTTCAAGAAGAAAAAAAGGCATGATTGAAAGGTTGGCCACAGATATTGAATACTCAGACAATTGGTTATTATTGTTTTCAACAGCACATAGAAACGATGAGTATGCGATGAGATGCTTTATTCGTTTGAAAAAATTAGGTTACCCTGTAATATGGGCTGTTGACAACGAAAGAGATAGAAAAATGTTGACCAAGCAATATATGGTAGAAAAAGAAAAACAACCAGATTGGTGGGACATTACAGTAAGTGAAATTATATAAACGAAGGAAGAAGTGGGCCATTCATAACAACAAAGAAACAAAGGAAAAGATTTGAACAACCCACTTCTATGGACTACAATCTAACTTTTGGAGTAACAACCATCGCTCTAAGTAAGGTTCTCATTATAGCTGCTAAAAGTATAGCTACTGGTAAGAGGAAGAACCTTATGATATTTTTAAATATCCAGTAGATGACATAAAGTATGTCAAAGCATAATTTAGTTACAAACATGAATGTAAGGAATATTGTCCAAAAAACAGTACCTATCAGGCTGTTTTTATATAACAAATAATGAAGACGTGTAAACCAATGCCATCCAAATTGTTTAGGACGACTTGGTTTTAAGAAGAATAGGATTTGATTTATTGTCACAAAAGGTATTGCTAAAACGTGTACAAACAATGCACCTAACATAGCCAATATGTTTCTACGCCATATTCCACCGAAAGCATTTTCAAACCTATAATCACACCAATGGTTTAGTATAGTAAAAATCGATTCTTTATGTGGATTTTTATAATACATGTCTGTCTCAAAAGAGCAGTTATCACGTGTATTATTATTTACAGGACGACCACTTTGAAGCCTAATTATATCAGACATGCATTGGTTGATTTGCATTTGTGTCATGGTGTTAGCTATAGTGTTCAGTTTACCGACAATTTCTTCTGTTTCTAATTTTCTAATTTCGTTACAAATGAGAGTATTTAATTTCTCTATGTTATCAATAGATTTATCATAGCTACTTTGTGTTCCATAAGAAGAAACATTTGCTCCCTCATAAACAGTTAACTCATTTCTTCTTTCTTCAGCTTCTGCTTGACTAATCATTGCGTCATATTCTTTTCTTTTCTTAGAATTGGAGAGAACATTGTACGCTTCTAAAATCTCTTTGAATATCTCTGTGTTATTTGGATTTATATCTGGATGATACTGTTTTGCTAAAATTCGATACTGTTTCTTTATCTCCCTATCAGAAGCATTTCTAGAAACGTTTAACGTATCATAATAAGTTGTTATTGTCATAACTTTACCCTTTCCTTTGTTGTAGCTTCATTATACCACAAAATCAGGAGAAAGTAAAGTTGAATTTTACAATTAATTCATAAAGTGTCTCAATAGTTTTTTGTAGAATTTTAAGTTTGAATTACGCCATTTTTCACACTGCTTACGTCTTTTTTGGTTATATTTACGAATTTCTTTATTTTCTTTATCTTTTTCTACATATTCTGGCTTTGGTTCAAGTCTATAGGCTTCTATATTTAACAAATCACTTCTAACTTTGTTGTATTTAATTTTGTTATATTCTTTGATTTTCCACTTTGCCTTCCATTCTTTAGTGTCTTCCTCAACGATGTCTTTTAATGCCGATAAAACATTTAACAGATTACGACACACTTTGTCTTTTGTAGATTTTATAATTTCATCATACATTTTAGTTCTGATGCCGTTTCTATCACATTGATTTATATATAAACTTTTGAAAAATGGTAACTCAAACCGTGAGATTTTTTCAACAAGATGGCCATTCATAATGACTAACTCTACAATCGGTATAACTTCTAAAGCGAACTCTTTATCAATTGTTACATCAAAATATTTAGAAAGTTGCTTCATTTCTTCTTCAATCGAGTTCACGTCCTTTGGCTTGTTTGAGCAATTTCTTGTTTCTTTTTTCTTTGATAAGTTCTTTTTCATAATCAACCCTCACTTTCTTTGAAATTTTGTCAGCTCTCTTGTTAAAATGAGATAAAACTGTTCCGTCTTGACAATGACCCTTAATATGGAACAACGTATAGCTACTGTATTCCATAAAATTTTGTATTTTCTTAACCAAAGCTTCTTCACCTGGTCTATATCTATTTTCTCTTATAGCACCTATTGCATAGGTAGAATCTGTAAAGATGAATACTCTTTCATTTTCTTGGAGTAACTCTTGTGTGTCATCTATAGCATATATTATCGCTAACAATTCTGCTGTATTGTTATCTATTTGGTCTATAACTATTCCATTTTTTTGAATTTCACCGTGTCGTTTATTCGTTGCTACATACCCTAATCCAGATATTCCACCTCGTGTACTGGCATCCGTATATATTCTCATAAACAACCTCCAAAAAAAGTAAATACAACTAGCTCAACTGATAGAACTTTTAGATTTAATTCATAATTTACACAAAAAGATTTTAAAAAAGGTGTTCTTATAAATAGAGGTTAAGTCTTCTACCTGCAGTTACAAAATACACGGGATTTAATGAAACAAAAGAAGAAGTGATACAGTACTCAAAATCCACCTGCTTAAAAGACTACTGAGGTAATTCATATGAGTTACCTCTTTTATTTTGATGCTGTGTCTTTTACAGTTTGTGGTACTGTATCCTTTATAGATTCTTGTGTCCAAGGCTCTCTTGATTCGAAATGGTTTTTATACAAATTATGTTCCATGTAGATAATTGTTCCTGTTTTACCACTACGAGCTTTACCTACGTAGAATCTTGATAACCCTAATGCTTTTTCGTTTGGATTTTGGTTAAAGCTGATAAAGTTATGACATAAGTGAATTTTTGCAGCAGACTCCGCAACACTTGCAATGCTTACAACTTCATTACCAGTTATATTCCAAGCACTTCTACCGACTTGTGAACCAGTAACAACAGGACATTCAAAAGTTATGGCAAGATTTTTACAATCGGAAGCAACATTGGCACCTGTCTCATAGATATTTGCGTTCTTAATTTTATCAACAGGCAACATTTTATCCATATAGTCTAAGATGATGATATCTGGCTTCCAATCTGTTATACCCTTATTCTTTTTAACATTGATTACTTTTTTAATAAAGTTATGTACTGTGTCTGCTGTTATGGCGTTTGGTTTATAAAACTTTACAATAACATTATCACTATTTTGATTTCTAAACTTTCTAAGAGATTCATTGAAACCTACTCTGTTTTCTTCTTTCATCAATTCACCTAAAGAATAACCAGTTACAGAAGTTAAAATGTTTTGCATTGTCTCTTCTTCTGTTAACTCAAGGCTTATGTAAATAACTCTTTTGTTTTGTTCTAAACATTTTTTAGTTAAGAAAGATAAAAACTTAGATTTACCACCGCCAGATGTAGCAGCAAAAAGTGTTAACGAATTTTTAACCAAACCACCACCTAATGCATCATCTAGCAATGGTATACCTGTTTTAATCATTTTTGTTGGGTCATAACTGTCTTTAATGGCATCTAAAATTCTATTTCCATCTACTTCTTCACTTAAGTCGATACCTAAATTGGTTTCAGAACCTATTGACAATACTCTTTTAAAAGCTTCTATGGCTTCAGTGTAATTTCCTTGTCTAAAGCAACTGCCACCTCTCTCTAAAGCATTTTTCCATTCTATTTCACGAACGAAATTTACTGCTTGTTCTTTGAAATACTCCATGTCAGTAGATTCTTCAAGGTAACATATTTTTTCTATCTTATCAAGAATCGCATAATAGTCTTTTGAAGGTAGATTATACTTATTTACATAATCTTTAGCTTCATTCTCTAAAACTTCTTTAGTTGGAGTTTCTTTATATTTTTCGTAATAACGATGTATCCATGTACATATGGCTCTTAAAGTCTTGTTTTGAAAGTATTCTGCTTTTAGAATTTCGAGTCCGTCAAGTTTAGCCCATTCTGGTTCAAAAATCAAAAGACTTAAAATTTTTTCTTGTACCTGTAATTTAAATTCATTTTCGAAGCCGTATGAACCTTCTTCAGACATCCCACTCATATCTCCCACATTCATTCTGTTATATAGAATATGTAAATTTACAAAATTGTAAAATCAATTATCAAATTTTTCTTACAATTTTTTTAACTCGTTGTTTTTGTGACCAATTTCTTTTATCATTTCCATGAATTTGTATACATCGTCTATATTTTTAATACCAGAATCTTCTAATAATTCTTTTCTTTTCTCATATTGCTTTTGGAATATATGATGTCCACCTACGTCTTTAAAATCTATTATAAATGAAATGTTGTTAACAGCTTTTTTTCTGGAAGCACGACCAGACACTTGTAATATTTTAATCGGTGATTTTCCAGCACTGAATAAAATCGCTGCTTGGAATATTTCTATATCAACACCTTCGTCAAACACTTGTGATGCTAAAATAACATTATAACCGTTTAATAAAGCTTTTTTTACATCCTCTACATTACCTTTTCTTTCTTCTAATTTAAGTGTACCTCTAGTATTTTTCTTATATTCATATATCGTTTCGTTACCACAAATAAATAATGCTTTTACACCTTCTTCTGTTAATTGTTTTAGTAATTTTTGACCAGGTTTAATATTATTAAAGGATACTAATGTTTTAATGTTATATTCATTTAAAAATTTTATCATCGCAAATCCAGCTGTGTTTCGATTCTTATTATTAAGAATGTTCGAACGGTATTGCATAAAGTAGTTGTCAGCAAGCCACGCTGGTATCTTACTTGGAATATTTTTATACCTTATAAAATAGCTATAAGGTTGAGCTATATTTTTGTCTGCTATCGTGTCTTTCATGTCATACTTAAAAGCAGGCTCACCTAATAAAGCTATGAGTGTATAATCTAATGGGTCTGAATAAGGCGATTTATATTCACGGAAAGGGGTTGCTGTATACCCTACTACATGCTCTAACACATTTGGGTCCATGTAAAATAAGGGTTCAAAATTAGTAATAGACTGGAAATGCGAACACTCGTCTATACACCATAACTGAACCGTCTTTAAAAAATCTATATAATCTTGGTCTTGTCTATTCAATCTAACGTCTGAACTACTTGTATTTATTATAATTATTCTTTTTGTATAATCTGGGTCTGCTGATTTGTTCCAACTTATGTCTGTTTCACCAAAAGAAATGAGTCTATCGTAAATTTGTTGAAGAATAAAATTATTTCCATTTGTTATGAGCACCCTTTTATTTTCTAATAATTCAACTAAAAGACACATAATCGAAGTTTTGCCACTTCCAGTTGAACTTTGTATTAAACTATTGAATCTAAACAAAGAACTGTAAACAGCGTCAATCTGATAGTTTCTAACTTCATATTTCTCGTTTATTTTTGCTATCTCATTTGCTTTTTTATAAATATCTTCTTTAGTTATTTTATCAAACTCTCTAGGTTTATCAATAACCTCTACCATTAAAAACAATGATAGATACCGTGTTAAACCAGATGGGAATCTTATTGTTGTATATCTTTCTAAATCAATTTCAATTTCACTTACAACTTGATAATACGTACCAACAGTTACTTTGCCAGTTTGGTAATCTTTATCTTCACGAGTCAAAAGTTTTTTTGCCATATCAATGACAGATTCCGATTCGTTTATGATATAATTCCAAAACGTGTTAGTATTTATTATCGGCATACTAAATCTTTCTTAAAAAATTTTTTATTTTTCCTTCATTTAGTAGTTCTAATAACTAAACTAAAAAAAGGAGTTATATATGTTCAAGGGTCTTTTCTCTAAAAAGAAAACAAAATCTGTCGAAGTAGATTCGGAATTTGTCATCAATTTTCAAGATTTAACCTCTCAAGACATTATTGTTAAAACAAAACAAAGTGGAAATAAAGTCATTTTTTCACTTTCTAACAAGAAAACTAAATTTGAGATGTTATTGGACGAAGAACAAGCAGTAATTTTGTCTATAATTTTACAAGATTTTGCTAAAAACAAGAATTTGAATAATATTTACAAAACTTTAAACGAAGAAGGGTAATGACATGGAAAAAGAAAACATTAATAATAAAGCGTATGAACTTTCTGAAAAGATTGTAGCTGATGTCAACACATTCAACTCAGATTTTGTTACGGACACTGGTAAAATCGTTCCGTCTCAAGATATGGTTATGGCACTAAATACGATTATAGAAGAAGGCTTTGTACTTCATAAATATGTTGTAGAAAATAAAATTTATGAAGGTAAGCCAGAGATAACTGTTGATGTTATTGAACTTGGAAAACAAATGCAGAATTTAGAAATGTCCGAAGAAAATTCTAAAAGACTCGACTTACAAAGTGCAATGAATACATGGGAAGCTTGTGAAGTCATTATTGCCAAACTGGCCTGTGATTTGTTAGATTTTAGGGATGGGTTGAACTAATGGTATACAAAAGAGAATCTAATCTAAGAAAAAATAACTTCGGTACTGTAAAGACTCGTGTAAAAGCAGCAAAGAAGAAAGAAACTGGTGGTATAGCAAGAGACCAAACTTTAACTGAAGCTGAATTACAAAAAGAGATTGTTAAAAGACTTCGTTGCTACCAAGATTTATTCATAATTTACAATGACCCTGTGTCACCAGCGTTAAAATTCATATCTGATAATCAAAAAAGGATGGGGTTTATTCAATATAGTAAGTCAAGGGGCTGGGAAAAGGGTAGTACAGACTTATTGATAATTTGGCATGGTAAACCAACTTTTCTTGAGCTTAAGCATGATAATAAAACAAAAGGTAAATTACGTCCAGAACAAGTTAGTTACAAAGAACGTGTTTTGAAAGCTGGATATGAATGGCAATCTTGGAGAACGATTGACGAATGTGTAAATTGGATAAATCTCCAATTAGAGCTATACAAAATGGATAAATAAGACAATGGTAAAGTATGCTGATTTAATTCGTGGTATGGAAAGAGTTACACCTGGAACAACGAGTAACCCTAATTTAAGTACACCACAATTTAGAGTATCACAGCCAGATAAACCAGTATATTATGCAGGAACTAAAATAATTCGTTTTATTGCTCGTGTGCACTCTGATAGAATTGATAATAAAAAAGGTCCGAATTCAACCTATAGAAGACCGACTTGGTACAATGTTGAAATAGATTTCAAAGATGTTACACCAGACACTGGCCTAAGTCCAGCTGAAATCCAACAAAAATATCTTCCAAGACCATCTTTGAGTAAAAATGATATAATGGTTAGATGTAATTGTATCACTTATAGGTTTCGTATGGACTTTGCAAACAGAAGAAACAGAGCTGCAGTAGGTTCTAGACCACCAGCATACCACAAGTTGACAAACAGACCTTATATAAACAATGATACACCAGCTATATGTAAACACGCTGTGGCGTATGTAAAATGGTTGTTGAAAAATGGTTTCATAACAGAATAGGTGACAAATGTTACTAGGTATAATAAGATACGCTGTTCCAAACGCTTTCATGAACACAAATAAGTCAAGAAATGTTGTTCAATTATACGAAGAACCATATTTTTCAGATAGGTTTAACATTTTTAAGAACATAACGTTAAAGAGTTTTGAAAATCAGACTAACAAAGATTTTATATTGTTGGTATATCACACTAATTTAATTCCTGCTGACAAAAAGAGATTATTTGATGAATTAGAAGAAAAATACGGCTTTATGAGGAATGTGTATATCAATGATACTAATTTAATAATCCCAGAAGATTTAAAAACAAACCCTTTATTTACATTTAGAATTGACAATGACGATGGAATTGCTTCAGATTTTATAAATAAGCTCAAATCTGTTGAAAATCTTGATATGTCAGACGTTGCAATTACAATCCAACACATGCACAGAATCTGTAGAATAGGTGAAAACGAATATAAGATTATTTCTTTAGATTATGTTTCAAACTCAATTGGGTTAGCGTATTTATCAAACGAAAGTAAGACAGTTATAGAATTAGGAGACCATTCTAGGGTAGCAAAAACCTTTAATACAATCCGTTTAGACGGAAACGGTGGGCTACAAACAATAAATAATTATAACGTTGCTAATAAATTTAAACGCAATGCGGATAGAAATAGGTCAGAAGAATATATTTTTAATCAAGAGGAAGCAAAACAATTTTTAATTAAAGAAAATTATGGTGAGTTAGACATAACCTGTCTTCCTATCATGAAATGAGGTAAACATGAATCCCTTAGTTTCAGTTATTGTTCCAGTCTATAACAGTGAAAAATATTTAAAACAATGTTTAGACAGTATTGTAAACCAAACTCTAAAGAATATTGAGATTATTTGTGTAGATGATGGCTCAACAGATAATTCTTTGGCCATTTTATATGATTATGCACAAAGAGATAGTAGGTTTTCAGTATTAAAGCAAAACAATTTACACGCTGGGGTAGCTAGAAATACTGGATTGCTAAACGCAAAAAGCGATTATGTAATATTTTTAGATTCTGATGATTTTTTTGGGCTAACCATGCTAGAAGAGATGTATAACAAGATAGTGGAAGATGATTCAGATGTTGCCGTTTGTGGATTTTATAAATACATAAATGAAAGTAAGATAATAAAAAATAGACCTATCAATAAATGTTTTGCAGAAAAATCACCTTTTAGTCCGTTAGATTTAGGTGTTGATGCATTTAATTTTACGAATCCAGCACCGTGGACAAAATTGTTTAGAAAAAGTGTGTTTTTAAACAACAACATAAGATTTGAAGATTATATTAGTTGTAATGATTTAACTTGTATAATTCTTGCCTTAGCTTGTTGTACTAAAATAAGTATTGTTGATAAAATGTTTGTCTACTATCGTGCGAATCAAAAAACAAATATTACGGCTAACAGAAATAAACATGTAGAATACGTTTTCTATTCTTTAGATAAGGCTCAAAAAGAGTTTAAGAGATTAGGTATATACGCTCAATTTGAAAAAGCTTTCTTACAACGAGCTAAGAATTCAATGAGGTACGAACTTTCTTTATGTTCTGAGGATGATAAAAACAAATATCTTATGATTGGAAAAGAAATATTAAATGACGAGCTTTATGAGATATTGCATTTTCTTATATGTCACCCGAAAGTGTCTATAATAATTCCTGTCTATAACAACAAAAAGTATCTTAGACAATGTTTAAATTCTGTAAGAAACCAGACATTAAGAGAGATAGAAGTTATATGTGTAAACGATTGCTCTACTGATGGTTCACTTAAGTTATTAAAGCAGTATGAAAATTTAGATAACAGAATCCATGTTATAAATTTAGAGAAAAATAGTGGTGTAAGTTACGCAAGAAACATTGCACTAGAAAAAATATCTGGGGACTATGTTTGTTTCTTAGACAGTGATGATTTTTTAGAATTAGATTTTTGTAAACTATTGGTATCTGACATAGAGAATAAAAAATCTGATTTGTCTTGCGGTGGTCATTGCAAATATAACAAATTCAATCAAAAAATTTCAACTTGGCTACCAAAAAAGATAGTTTCTGCTAATCTTATGAACGATATAAATTTACTTACAAAACATAGAAATGTGACACAAAAGTTGTTCAAGACAAACATTATCAAAGAAAACAAACTTAAATTTGATACAACTTTACATTACATGGAAGACGCTTTGTTTTTAATTCAATATCTAACTCATTGTAAAACCATTTCTGGTGTAGATAAATCTTTATATGTAGTTAGGATAAACGAACATAGTTTGTGCAGAAGTACAGAGTTCGTAGAAAGACGTAAACAAGAAAGTGAAAAAGCTAAGGCATATATTAACGACATTATATCTAAATATGAGCAAAATCGTCATTTATAAAGTTCTATTATCTATATAGTGTTTAAAGGACGTAATATGCCAAATATAAACTTAAATATACCCTCTAATTCAAGGTTCCATAGTAGCTTAAATGAGATAGATTTAGCTATGAAGCAGATATTGTTATCTGTTATGCGTATAGCTGACCCAAGAGATTTTACAAGAGAGCAATACAGCACAACAGATAAAGAGGAAGATTACCTTTGGAATGATTCGAGAGTTTTTCAAGTAGATGAATTAGAAACAACAGAAATATTTAATACTTATCTTTTACGTAAGAAAATAAACAACTCTAAAGGTGTAGATGTAACATATCCTTTACTCGGTTTTGTACAAAAAGATATTGACACAGTATTCTGGGGAACTGGTAATCGTTATCACCAGTGGTATTTTGATATCCCAGTTAATAACACGAACGTAGAAAAAGGTGATAATGTCATAATAGCTGAACATGGCAAATATTTTGGTATAAAAGGTAAAATTGGTGATTCAAAGATAATTAACAACACAGTAAGTTATTCTGTTTTAGTTAACGAAAAACCACTTACAGAAGAAAATAAATTTACACATAAACAAGAGATTAAATATTTTTCTACTGATGATTTACGCTTTATTGACCCAGATAAAATGCCACAGAGATATAAAGCAAAAGCTATAACTGGTACATACATGGCCGTTGTTTTATGTGACACTAAAGATGAAGCTCAATATTTAAGAGATAAATTCATATTAAGATGTGCTGATGCAAAGATTTGGTGGAAGTATAAATCACCAACAATTGATAATAATGAAAATCAAGTTTTCACGGTATTCGGTATTCCTAACCTAGACCGTTATCCAAGTTCAGATGATAAACTTCAAAACACTGGTTATATTTATGGTATAGCTTTTGAAATAAACTATTGGGGATGTTTAACAGACGAACCATTGCCTGCTGGCTACATTGAAGCTATCAGAATGAATATGCATGTTGAAAACGTTGATGGTATAAACAGAATTGTAGTTAATTAGAGAAAGTCATGGCTCAAGTAGAATATAGCACAATTGTAAGAGATGTAACTTTTAATAGTAAAAGCACTTTAACAAGTGTTGATATAAATAGCAGACCAATACAATATGGTCTGTTTACGACTGGTTTTAGAGATTGCACAAAGTTAAAAATTGTAAAAAATTTCCCAAGCTCAATAAAAAACATGGGTTATACTTTTTTAAATTGTATATCGTTGGAAACTATCCCTGCTATCCCTTCTGATTGTGAAAGCATGTACGGTACATTTGTAAATTGTTCAAAATTTAACTCTAAAGTCATAATACCAAACAGTGTTACAAATGTAGATGATTGTTTTAGAGGATGTGTAAGTCTAACTAAGCAACCTGGTTTAAGTAATAATATAACAAGTCTATTTAGAACTTTTGAAAATACTGCTCTAACAAGTTTCTCAAATATACCAGACGGTGTTACTAATATGGAATGGTGCTTCAAAGAGTGTACAAAATTGGCTTCTGTATCAAATTTACCATCATCTTTAGTTAATCTGAAAGAATGTTTTAAAAATTGTACAAGTTTAACAACTATCCCAGCTATACCAGATTCTGTTACAGATTTATACAATTGTTTTTATAACTGTCCAAAATTAGCTGGTGACATTACAATTAGAAGTCCAAATGTTACACAAGTAGGTAGTTGCTTTTATTTATCTGAATCAAGTACGATAGATAGAAATGTATTCATTAATTTAGATAGTACAACATATCAAAGTTTTATTTCATCTGGATATTCTACTACGAAAAGAAAGCATGGTGTATTACTTTTACCTTTAGATTACGAATACGTAACGTTTACAATTTTAGGTTTAGGTATAATTGATGTATCTAATGCCGTTGTCAAAGTAACATACGATGGAGTTGAACATACTTGTTTGAACACATTAAGTACCCATGATAATGGAGTATGCCCAAGTGGTGCATGTATGAATAATAAATTCTATTTACCTATTCCAGCGAATAAATCCTTTACATACAGTGTTAGCTTAACTGATTATAACACAGAAACAGGAAGTGGCACAACTGGTAGTGGTAATAGGAGTCAAGATATTCAAATAGCTTTGACACACGCTACAAAAACTTTTACTGTAAATGTAACTCCATCTGGGTCACATGTCGAGTTATATGTAGGTAGCACAAAAGTAGCTGAAGGTGATGACACAGCTTCTTACAGTTATAGCACTGGTCATATATTAGCAATGAAAATCATTTGTACAAACGCAAACTATCCTACAATACAACAATCAGTCAACTGGGATAGCAGTAATGATTATGTGAAGAATATAGATATGGTACCTGTTTCTGGTGAAGTGCTGTATGAAAGTAACACTGGTGGTCAAGTTAGTACATTACAATTAGGTGCAAATCGTCTATATGAGATAATCTGCATAGGCGGTGGTGGTGGAAGTGGTAATAATGCTGGTACTGGTGGTGCTGGTGCTTTTTGGAAAGGAAATATAAACACAAGTAAAAGTGTTACACTTACAATGACTACTGGTTCAGGTGGACAAGCTGGTGAATCAAGAGTAGATGGTAAACCTGGTACTGCTTCTACAATTGATACTAATAGTGAAACTTCTGAGATAAAAATAACAGCAGAAGGTGGAATGGGTGGTTACACAGCGTATAACAGTCCATCAATATGGACTGGTGATAAAAAAGACCCTAGGTACCCTAATGGTTATTCAATTGGCCCAAAAGTATCTATACTTCAACATAAAAATACACTTACTGGCTTTAGTAAAACTGAACGAAGACAAGTTAGTTGGGTAAGTGGTACTACATATGGAATGGGTGCTAATGTTAGTTTTCAGAATGGAAAACCAGGTTATATAAAAATTACATACTTAGGTGAATTAACACCAACATCAGGCGGTGCAACAGAAGTATTCAGAAGAACAACTGCTGGTAATGGTACTGTACAATTAGAAGCTGGAACATATACACTAATTTGTGTAGGTGGCGGTGGTGGAGCTCTTTGCTACTATGACACTGGCAGTGTAGAAGAATCAACTACATCTAAATCATATAAAGCAACTGGTGGTTCTGGGTCTTACTTAAACGTTACAGTACAACTAGAAGCTGGAACATATAACTGGTCAGTTGGTGCACTAGGAACAACAAATTATTATCCAAACACAGCTACTGATGGTGGAAATACGACATTTGGTGATTTTATCGCCTACGGTGGTCAAGCTGCTATTTTTCTTGCATCTCCTTACAATTTCGGAAACACAGGTGTAAGTGGAACATTTGCTGAAGGTTATGGTGGTAATGTTCCAATGCTTGCCAACTCTTGTATCGGAACAACACAACTCTTTCAAGGAAACGATGGACAAGTAGATGAAGAACTCACAACGAATCACACTTTAGCTGGTGGTGCTAGTCCATACTTTTCATATGGTAAAGGTTCTGGATTTGCAAACAATGGATTTTTTGCTGGTCCAAATCCAAACCCAGGTACAAATGGATGTTTGATAATAATTAAATTAGATTAACTATTAGGAATAATGTAATGGCAACAGGAAATACAAGTGCAAGAAGTAGAAAAGTAATTTTAGCAGACGTTGAGTTTACTGAAAATGGTTTGTATATTCCAAGTGAAGAAGTGACTGGCTTCGGTAGAGTTACTGTTGCTGTACCACCTGACGCTAGAAGAAAACCTATTTATATAACACCTACTGCTACTAATATTGTAAGTCAACCTACTTGGGATGAATATACTGGTCCTTATGTTGACGAATACGTAAAAACAATCGGGTACAAAAAAGAAAATAGAACCGTTTATGATTTTAATAATAATTACTTAGGCACTTGTTCAATTGAAGGTGTTATAACTGATGATTCTGGTAATGTTATCGGTAAAGTTTCAAATTATCGTGTAATACGTGACGAAGATAATATAATCATAGGTTACGCAGATGACAAAAACTTTGCGTTTAATCTAGAAGATAACCAGATAGGTAAAGTATTAGGTGACAATTCAGTAATCAATGACGAAGGGGATGTCATAGGAGAAGCATCTTTTACTGAATATCTTGCTTACAATAATAACGAGAACGAGTTTGTTGGCGTAAGAGACATAAAAGTAAGAAAGATTGGTGCATGGATAGATTCTAACATTTCTGCAGATAACATTCGTCAAGGGCATAGTATTTTAGGTGTTGCAGGTAATGTGGTAGAGCTACTTGGAGAAGAAAGAACTGTAAATTCAAGTACTTCTACACAAACTATTACTCCTTCTAGTGGAAAAAACGCTATTACAAAAGTTACTGTAAATCCTTACACACTAGGAACAAGAACGGTTGACCCAGAGTTCGAAAGAAAAACATATTATACACCTAGTGGATACAATGGAATGTCTTCCTTTACAGTAAATCCAATTGATGTTCAAACTATCGTAGAAGAAGAACCGCAGTTAAAAGCAGAAAACATTAAGAAAAACGTTAGATTGTTTGATGGTCAAATTGTAGGTACATATGATAATTATGTAGCTCCAGTCGTTCAACCTGTATCAATTTCACCAACAACCTCTCAACAGATTGTAAATGCACCAAGTGGTGTTGATGGTTTCAATAGGGTTACTGTTGATGCTGTTACTTCCACCATTGACCCAAACATTCAAGCAAGTAACATCAAAAAAGATGTAACAATATTGGGCGTTACAGGTACATATCGTACTGAAAATTTACAAGATAAAACTGTAGACCCACAACAATTTCTCCAAGTTGTAAGCTACGATTCAACACAATACGATGGATTAAATTCTGTTACAGTAAACGCAGTTACGAACACTATTGATGCTAACATACAAGCTGGTAACATTAAGAAAAATGTACAAATTTTAGGTGTAACAGGTGATTATGACCCACAACCAAATATTCAAGCACCTGTTACGGTTACTCCTAGTACATTACAACAATCTGTAACTCCAGACCAAGGTTATGATGGTTTAGGTAGAGTTGATATAAATGCTGTTACATCTTCAATAGACCCAAACATCTTGGCTGAGAATATTAAGAAAAACATTGAAATTTTAGGGGTTACTGGTAGTTATGACCCTCAACCTAATTATCAAGCTTCTAAAACAGTCCAACCAGTTAGTTCTGGTGATGTTGAAGTTACAGCAGACCCAACTTATGACGCATTGCTAAAGGTTATAGTTAAAGCAGTTACAGCTTCTATTGACCCTAACATCATGCCTAAAAACATAAGAAAGAATGTGAGTATTTTAGGTGTTTTAGGTACAATGGAGGAAGGTGGAGAACAGAAGTGGTTTGACTTTTCTGGAATTCAAAACTTTGTTGAATTGAATCAAGACGCTTTTAGTGAAGGTGGAACAGAATCTATATCAATCGTTATCGATAAAAATAATTATGAACTTAAAAAACTTATAGATGACACATTTCCAGCTATTAGTAACATAAATGCAGTTATGTTCAGTGAAGTTTATGGATATAACGATGAAGAAATGACTAACCCAATAACAAAACAATGCTACATTGATTTTGTTGATGGTTATATGTATCAAGATTATAGTACAACAACATATATACCAAATCAAATTCGCTATTTTTATTCATTTGATAACAATTATGGTGTAAATGGTTTAACAATTGGATTGGCCAATGACGATGGGTCAGCAAGGACAATGAAACTTTATGTAATTGCTGACAGCACTAAAAATAATAAACCTATTCCTGTTCTTGTAAATGGTAATATGACTGTTAGTGATTTACCAGAAGATTATGATGACTTTAGATATGTAAAAGACATTGAGGTTCCAGCACATGATGTATATATACCAAAATTTATAGAAAAAGATAACGTTCAATGGGTATTACGTGATGAAGATGGTATAAGAACAAAAGTAATTGAGTCAGTTGAAATTGAACCAAACAATGTTGAGGTAAGTGCTTACGATAGAGACTACGGCACACAGGATGTAGAAACAGATAGTGTGATAGGATATAGATTGAGACATTTCAACAATTTAGTTCTCAACGAAGATACATTAGTCGCTAGTCAAATAGATACAAGTAAAAATGGTACAATTCTTATTTTAAATGATTTTGTTAAACAAGACCAAAGTTATTACTACTTTGCATTTAAGCCAAGTGCATACAATGGAAGTAATACATACCATACAGTTGCTAAATGTGAAGGTTTATTCCAAGTAGGTTTTTACAGAAATAGTAGTGATTCTTATTACAGACCAGCTTGGGTTTCATCTTGGTCATCTGCTAGTGCTGGAACTTGGAGCAACAACAGTACGTCTAGTTACAGAATGTACAATGGAACGACATATTATTACAGAATTTATGTAAACGGTACAACTACGATTATAGATTGGTCTAACAATGGAACAACCTGGGTAACAATGGGAACTGTTACGAGTGAGTATATTGACCCATTGAACACAAATCAAGTTGAAATATATGCCAAAAGTGGACCAAATACAAAACTTTGTACGGATGGTATTTATGTAGCAGATAATTCAAATAATATTTTATACTCTGTATTAGATGATAAAATAGCAAAGAAAACAAGTCATAACATAGTTCCGTTAGACGATAATAATCTTTTTGTGCAACGTGCAGATGATAGAGTAAGTCCTCGCTACATTGGAACAGAAGATATAAGATTTGTAAGTTATAATAAAACAACTAAACTTTTAACTACTGGACAAGGTGGTTACATAGAATTACAAGATGAATGGAAGCCAGGAAATAAACCTTGGCAAGTCAATGTACACTTGAAATATTATTCTCGTACAGAATATACGACACACATTGTAAGTTGGAATGGTGGTACAAATGCAAGAAATGTATTCTGGTTTTACAACAATCAACTACAAGGACGAATATTTAAATCAGCAAGTTCAACTATTTTTGATGGAAGACTTAGTAGCTACAATTTTGTAAATGGCCAAGATTATTATATACAAATGGGTTGGAATACCACTACATATTATGTTCAAGTTGCTACAGACCCAAATTTTGCAAATTTACTTATAGATTATCAACACCATAGTTCAGATGCGACATATTGTTCAGATACAAAATTAGAAATATGCAACCATGGCAAAAGAGATTATGGCTCACCAGATTATCTTTATTTAGATGAATACACAAATGTCATGATAGATGATGAAGTTATATGGAAGCCAGCTAACGAAGAATTATGTGGGAATCTTGTTAATTACGATGACACTGATGGATTAGCAGATACTTTAGATGCTTATTTAGTTAGTAAACAAGGAAACAAAGTTATTTCAAATACCAAAGTGATTGGTGATATTAAAATAGATAATGATTTTGTTGCCAGCAGATTTACGCATGGTAGTTTCATGAAAGTGGATACTTTTTATCCAGCTTCTGGTGACACTTGGGAAATTTGTATTAAAACCACAACAAGTGTAAATGTAACTAGAAATCAATATTTCTTTGGCAATTACATTGATAATTATAGCACACCACAGTTGTGTATAGATGGTTCAAAGTTACACTTATACTTAAGTTCAAATGGGTCCTCTTGGAATATTGCTAATAACGCAGCTTCAACGTTAACAGTAGAACCAAATACAGAATATGTTATAAAGTTATATTTTAATGGTACAGCTTATAAAGTTGATGTTAATGATACAAATTATATAACAGTAACATCTAGTACATCTATATATTCTGTAGGTAAACCTTGGGCAATAGGTGTAGATTGGGTTAACGGAGCTTATCCTGGTTACATAGATTTAAATGACAGCTATATCAAAGTTAACAATAATTTTGTATGGAAGCCAGAATATAAAATTATAGACACTTACGATTGGATATTTACAAAAGATTCAACTTGGTCTTATCAAGGGTTAACAAATTTAGGTAAAAAAGGCACAGTTGTGATAGGTGACCATACTTATTTTGATTGGGATTACAACCAATGTAAGTGGATTGGAAGTAAAAAAGTTATCTTAAATGTAAACGACCCTGATGGTATATTATATACAGAAGTAATAGAAGGTTAATATTGGAGAAATTAAATGGTATCTAAAACAGTACAAGCCAACGTTGGAGATAGCGTAAACTATAAAGTTATAAAAGACGGATACAAAACAGTTACTTCTAGTATTCCTATTACAAGTAGTATGCCTAATGTAACAACATTTGATTTAGAGACATCATCTGTTATACACAATCCACAACTAAACTATTCTATTGATACCAGTAAAAATTGTGCTCCGATTATAACTTTCAACGATAATGTTGTAACACCAGATGACACAGAAATAACAACGAATAAATATGTATTAGCACCTTATGGTAAAGATTATTTAGTCATAGATAATCAACAAAACGATAATTTTATAAGGTCTGGTAATGTTAGAATAGACGAAAATGGTTTTACGAATATGTCAAGTTCTGCTTGTATAATTTTAGAGGATAGACTTGAGAATTTCAACACGTTTGAAATTAAAATGAAGATAAAAACTGATTCTGATATTACTACAAACCAGATATATTTTTGTGACAAAGAACATCTTAGTACATGTTCAGTTGCGTTAAATATTTATCAATCTAAGTTTAGAATATATTTAAGTTCAAACGGGTCTTCTTGGGATATAACAAATGGGCTTAATGGTACTTATACAGCATTGGCTAACACTTGGTATTACGTCAAATTAGTATACAATGGTACAAATTATGTTTTTAGTTATTCTTTAGATGATGAAACTTATGTACCAGATATAACTGTAAATAACAATAATAAAGTCGTAGGTTTTATTCCATGTTTAGGTTCATGGTATACTTCTGGTGGTTATTTTAAGGGGAATATAGACTTAAACCAAGTATACATTAAAAAAGATAATGATATATTCTGGAGACCTACTTGGAATAAACTTTACAACAATTATAACGTTCATGGTACTTTACTTATAAAGAATGGCATAACTCAAGAAGCTTGTACTAGTAGTAATTATCTAGAAACGATTCCAAGAGATTTTTCAGCATCTATTTCTTCTTCTGACACATGGGAATGGGTATTTAAACTTGAAGAATATATCCCTAATTCTGAAACCATACAAGTTATATATACAGCTGCTAGGTCATACGAAACTAAGATTTGTATCAAAAACCATTACGTTGAATTTTCATTAGGTAACAACGGTAGTAGTTATCCAGTACTTTTGTCTGGTCAAACTCAATTACAACAAGGTAATAGTTACTGGATAAAAGTAGAATTTACTGGTTCAAGATACAGTGTTTATTTAAGTACAGATGGTATCAATTATACATTAGATTCTTACGCTGATAGTACTACACCTATGACATACAATTCTTCTGACAATTGGACCATTGGTTACAATAGGGTGAATAATTATTATTACCTAATGACCAGTAAGTTAAATCTAAACGAATGTTATATAAAAATAAACGGAAAAACATGGTGGAATGGTATGGCCACTGATTACATTAATCCAAAAATAGCTTTAAACGGGGCAATATCAATTAATACTGATTACTATACGAAAGGTTTTTCAAGTGTAAATTATTGTTCATCTAACATAGATTTGACTGGATATGATACATTCGAAATATACATGAGAATACACACTTTGGGTACAGCCCCAGACAATGGTGTTTTCTTTAGTAACAATAACACTACTAACGCATCACCTTTTAGATTAGAATCTGATTGGGGACTACGCTCTTGGTGTAATGCCACTGGTTCTATAGGTAATACAAAACTAAGTGGCAATCAAGATTATTGGATAAAAGGATATTCAAATGGTACGACTTGGTATTTGTATAGTAAATTATACGAAAACGAATCTTTAGATGAGATAATCGATGTACAAGATTGGACATTGTCTACATCTACAACAGCTAGTTATATGATTACAAGTGGAATAAATAACTTTATTTTCGGAAGAAACACCGATACTTGGGCTGGGCAATGTTTCAATGGTGGTTTTTACTTAAACGACCTGTTGATTAGGAAAAATGACACAGTTTTACTACAAGGTGTTAAACAAATTGGTGAATATCTGCCAGGTATTTTAAACCCAGAATATATTGACACTGGCGACCAGGTTACATTAAATCTATATGATGTTGAAACAAATGACAGATATCTTGTCATAAATGATACAAGAAATGTTAATGTAGAAGGTAAGAAATTTGTTGAATACGATGGACAAATAACAATACCATCACATATGTTATCAATTTATGATGAAACCACAAAAATATGGGAAAAATATAAAAATGTAACGTTAGTTGTAAATAACAACGATACAACAATATACACAGAAGGTAATAGTTAATTTAGGAAGTAAACACAATGACACAAAAGACTATAAAAGCTATTTATCAAAAACCTGTTACTTACAAACTTATACGTGATGGGTATAAGACAGTAACAGATAGTTTTACACCAGATGATAATACACCATCTATAATGAATTTAGCTACACCTTCTGAAGTGTATAGTTCAAATTTACAATATACAGTGGACACAAGTTTAGATGGTGAACCAATTTTAAATTTTGATTCGTTTATTTCTCCTGACAACGAAACAGTAGAAAGTGCTCAATATTGTTACGCTCCCAAAGGAAGAGACTATAATTACACAATATGGAATCCAGAAGCAACTATTTATGATAATTTTAACGCTACTGGTAATCCATCTATATCTGATGACGGTATATTCACAAATTTAAATCATTCAAATTGTTTGATTACAAAAACAAATTTTGCTCCAGGTAATTATAGTTGGGAGGTTCAAACAAAAGTTAAAATCGGAAATGATGTTACAAGTGAACTTGCTATCTTTGATAATCCTGTTGACCAAAGAAGTTTTAGAATAGGTCTTGCTGGTACAGTTAGAGATAGATGGCAACTGTTAGTTTCAAACGGTAGTAGTTGGATAACGACTTCACAGCATTATGGAAGCTATGCTGTAATTGCAAACACTGTTTATTGGATTAAAGCTGGCTTCGATGGAATAAATACTTATTACCTTGATTATTCTTTAGATGGTGAACATTACACAAGAGATGTTCAATACACTTCAACAGTAAAAATACAACAAGATTTACCAGTTTACATGAAAGGCACAGCTGCGACTTATGTGGACTTATCATGTACTTGTATAAAAATAGATAATGTGAATTGGTGGACTCCATATAGAATTGATGGTAGGTGGGAAGATGCTCAAATACCTGGAATGTTAGATGAATCTGTTACAACAGATAACTGGAATCAAAGTCAAAATTATAAACTTTATCAATTAAAACAACAAGATAACTCAAGTAATTTACAATTAACATCAAATAGTATTACAAATGAAGGTCAAAAATATAACCAGTATATAGACCAGATAACTATTCCAGCTAGAGATTACAAATGGTATTATCATAATGTATCCACAAAATTATACGATAATTATGACATAATTGGTTCACCAAATGTTAATCCAAATACAGGTGTTATATCTGGGTTCAGTACAACTGATTATATAACTATAACTAAAGGTTTTTCAACAGCTTTACCATATAAAATTATAGTAAAATTTACAATAAGTTCGTCATTTCCACAATATTGTCGTATAATCGCTGGTGCTGGTGGAGATTATTCGATTATTCCTTTTTATTTTAATTATGCTAATCTTGGAGCTTATGGAAGCTCTAATGGTTCTTCTTGGAATATGTTCTCTCATCACCACATAGCTGACCTTTCTACTAACACGACATATACAATGATGTTTGAATTTACTGGTTCAGCATATATATGGTATCAAAAAGTTAACGGAACATGGATTGAATTAACAAGAATAACGTCAAATGAAGTAACTGTATCTCCAAGTGGTTTTGATATCGGTAGATGTGATGGTAGTAGTTCTTGGTCTGGTTCAATTGATTTGTCAGAATACACAATTGAAGTTAACGGAAATATATTTTGGTCACCAATATCCAATGAAGACAAATGGATAGCAAATAAATCAATTTACGATTATTCTGTTACTGGTTTATATGCAGATACATTAGATTTTACAAAATCATACATCGGTGTAAATAATTCAGAATACCATAAATATTTAAACCCAGATGTTTGTTTAATGCCTATTAATGGTGGAGAAACAATAGAGGGTAAAAATCAGTATTTGATTCCAAAAGTTGTAAAAACGTTAAACGGAAATAGTTTTGGTGACATAGTTTTTGATGATGATACAGGTATCGTAAGTGGTTTTTCTAGCACAACAGGTATAACTTTACCAGAAGCATTTCCGTCAACAGTATCTAATTTTGATATGATATTTAAAGGAAGTATTAGTAATTTCGATGATGATAATGTTTTACTTGGTTACGCTAACACAGATGAGGGTTATATCGGTGTAACTAGTAGAGATACACATTCTTTTTCATATTGGTTTGGTTCTTGGACACAAGGACAAACTACAATTAACTTCAATACATATTATTGGTTTAGAGTTATTTACAATGGTTCAAGTACCAAAGGATATATACTTTTAGACAATGGGTACAATTTAGACAATTTACCATCTTTATCCCAATGGTCAGAAGAATGGACTCTTGATAATAATAAATTTAATGGAAGATTACTTAATTTAGGTTATAATTTTGCAACAACAAGTGAGCATTGGACAGGTAACATTGATTTAGATAATTCTGTAATTAGAATAAACGGTTCAAATTGGTGGACAGGTATCAAGTACAATTCAGATGTAATTAAAGTTGGTAATGCAAACTTTAATGGTGCTACGTCAAATTTTAGGTCAATTTCTGGTTGTTTATACAACTACAGAGATGATGGTCAGCAACATAATTTTGACGTTTATTACGATTCTAATTATACTCAACCTATCTTAGTAGGGTCTGGAGAAATTTATTCACAAGGAACGAAAGTAGATACTATTACTATACCTGAACATAAACTCTGGACTTATGAAAACGGTGGTGTATGGACAGAACGTGGGTATGAACCAGAATCTAGTGGTGAATCTCAATTTGTTGAAGAATCTTATACACCAACACCTACTCCAGCTGTAGTTATTCCAGAAATAACTTTGGGTTATAACGTAATTGTCAATTTAACTGGAACAACAAGTTGTTTTGAAGAATTTACAATTGATGGTGACACATATACGTTAAGCGATTTTGTAAATAACACATTAAGAATAACGTTAGCTGCAAATCAAACTTATGCATGGAGTGCAACAGCACAACCTACTTATACAGTTTCTCCTTCTAATGGTAGTTTTTTATTGGATGATGATGTCACAATCAATATTCAATGCCAACCACAACAATATTTCATTACCCCAGGTGATGAGCCAACAGAATAACAAATAGTGGCTTAAAACTTAAAAAAAGGGGCTTTTGTACGAAAAAATTAAGTTCAAATAGATATATTAAAAAGTTTATACAATTGGAGAATTTTTAAATGTCAACTTTACAATATAACGGAAATGAATATAACATTTTATACATTGACGGTAACATAGGTGCTAGTGCTGGAGATGGTTCTACGCCAGCTGGAGCTTTAGCCACAATACCAAGTCCTTTAGTAGATAAAACTTGTTATATCATAAGACGACATGGAACAGATGAAACAGTTAATGTAGACATGCCACAGTCTTGGTATGAAGATTTGAAATACATAATGTTCCTTGGATTCCCTAAAGCTGATGACCCAATGTATAATCTTATGGAACCAAGTGCTAAAGCTGCTTGGAGTTCTGATACTGGTACTTATGCTAGAATAAGATGTAACATGGCAAGTTATACGACAAATAACACAAGTGTTACAGCGATGAATGATACAAACAATAAAACAGTCTTCAAGACAAGTTCTATTCGTAATTTTTATTCTGCTAACTGTTATTTTTATAGAGATGGTGAAGGTGGAAACGTAGGAGGTGACGGAAGAGGAACTGATTATATTTTTGGCTTTGACTATAGTTCAAGATTTGCTGACATTACTTTTAACAATTGTAAATTTGGTTATGCCCAATATAACCTTGAAAATGATGATTATATTAACAACAACTCTGATATTGCTACAGATACCAGTAAATATCCTCAACACAAATGTTGTGCTTATGTTGGTATAAACAATTGTAATACAATATGTTTTAACAACTGTGTTATAAACCATGTATATCTAAACGCTAATACTTATTATAGAAGTAATTGGAGCTCTGGTGCTGGAAAGGTCATATACATAAGTAACGCAAACAAAACAATTTTTTCAAATATACAGTATAACATATTGTACAGAAACAATTATGATAACACAAACGCTGATTATCAATATTACGCAACACGTATATATGTAACTGGTGACAGAAGTAGAGTGAATTTTACAAACATTAAGTTGAACAAAATTTATACTAGTACAAACTCAGTTGTTAGCACAGGAGCTATATATGTTTTTGGGTACGATGTGAAATTCGATGATGTAAAAGTTAATCAAAAAATCATGGGTGGTGGAACTTTAAGTTCTTGGACAAGTATAATGGCTAACGACAAATATTTTCACATCGATGGAAGAAACTCTTTAGAAGCAACAAACTTTTATTGTAATCTTTCTCAAAGTAATTTGAAAATGGCACCAGTCCTTGGACTTTGGACTCAAATGGCTAACACTGGTAATCCAAATAATAAAGTTCAAAACATTTACATACATTTAGACGATGCTGGTTCATTGACCCAAACCTATGCTGCATTTCATTTTGAAATATATAGAGGAAAATGGAATACAAGTGGTATAGAAAATGTTGATGGTAACAGTAGTTGGGATACTGGTTATGAAGGTAATCAACAAACTAATGCTAAAGCTTTCATAGCCACAAATGTCGCTGTTTATACTAAAAATAGTACAGATTATGGTATTTATTTAGTAAGAACTGGAGCAAAGGTAAATAGATTAGAGGGAAGAGCATATCTTGGTTCTGCTACAATGGATGTAAAGAAACATTATGTACATATTTCTACTAGTAGAGGTCTTAATGTTTATGGTGATAGTTATTATAAATGTGATGATTTTGAAGCCAATTTAAACTATCCTAATTATAATGGTACGGTCCTCGTAACATGGCAACCACAAAGTAAAACATCTATATACATAAATAAGTCAAATTGTCTTTTGACAGATGAAAACTTTATAACACCAATTTATAATGCCAGTTCAAATAACTCTTTTGTTTGTCCGAACTATATTAAAACTGGTCAATTTTTCCAAAGAAATGAGGTATGTTTTGCTAAATCTTGGAATACTGTAAGAACTGGTTCAAACTCTCAAGGTTCTTTAAGGTTTAACAACAATTCAGCTGATATTAATAATAATTCTTATCCTTTGATTGTAGGACAAGACCCTTATTCTGGTATTCAAATTGTACCTGCTTCTACTGGTAAAAAGATATTAACAGCTTATATTGCCACAAAGAACATGGATGCTACTGAATTTGGATACACAGGAAGAATTGGTATACACGTAAACTGTCCAGAAAAATATACAGATTATTTTGACGTAGAAAAACAGAATATAAAAATTCATGAATTTACATCAGAAGCTAACGGTTGGCAATCTGATAACTCAACTTGGTCTGGTGACACTAACTTAAATACCTTCAAATGTGAAATACCAATCGAAGTATTTACATTAGAAGAACCAATTGACGTTAAAATTTGGTTTAACTGGTATTCTGTTTCTGGTTACGTATATGTTGACCCAGATTTTAAAGTTGTTGATGTAACATAATTACATTACAAATCATTTTAATAAAATTATAAGTTCTAATTGATATACAACCACTAACAGTTGTATATAGTTTGTAAATTCTTATCCTAAAAAGGATAATTAAGTTATAGATTATAAGTAATTGGTTTTAAACATATTTATTCCTTCTGAGGATATGAGTTTATGATAAACGATTTGAAAATAATAATATTTATGATGGTAATGGCCGTTGTGTCTTCACTTGTCCGCATGAAAAATTATACTACTTACAAACTAAAGAACTTTTTTACCGACAGTATACTTGGTTTTGTCATGGGCTATTCTTGCTATCTATTGTTAAGTCAGTGGATTACGGATGGCGCAACTAGAGCGGGTTTTACAGGAATGGTTGTTCTTTGGAGTAGACCTATTTACGATTGGGTTGAACAATTTATTACAAAAGAATTAACTAAAGTTATTACTAAAAAAATAGTTGATAAAAAATCAGACGAATAAGTTTGTAGAAGGAGAGGGTAGATGACAAAGAAAATAACAGCAATATTTATTTTAATCATTGTTGTTACCTGTATTTTATTCTTTTTCCTATGGAGATATACGGCAAATTCTTTAAAAAATACTAAAATACAATTAGAAAACGCTCAAGCTACAATAATCAGTTTAAACGCAGATAATGAAAAATTAATCGAATTTATTACTAAAAAAGACAATACTATAAAAGAATTAGAAAAGAAATACACAGAAGCCTTAGATAACATACCAACTGACCAATGTGGTGACGCTAAACCGTCTAAAGAATTGTTAACTTATTTTAAAAAGGCTTACAATCAATGAGTAAAAACGTTTATATACTTATATTCTGGATTATAATTATACTTTTAGCACTTAATGGTTGCACGCATGCGAAACCAACAGTTATTCAAACAAATAAGTTTATACAAACAGATTATGATTACGGTTGTTTAAAAGGTGATAAAACATTCTCTGAGATAATAATTTGCTATCAGACACAAGATAAGGCAGAAAAAGCCCAAAATTCTATCACCAATGCGCTAATTAACAAAGAAACGAAATAGTATTCATTTTTTAAGATTCAACCACTGTATGACAAAAATACAGTGGTTTTTTTATGTATAAAAGAATACCTCCTCTTTTTATCGAGGAGGTATTGGTAGGATTTATAAAATGTCAAGTCAATACTTATTGTTGGCTAGAAGTTGTAACACTAACTGTTGTACCAGTAGCCATTACGTAAGTATTAAGATGAATAACTTCTGCAGTATAGCTTGGCCAAATGTAAATATCAATTACCATTTGGTTACTATTGATTATTGTAGGAGTGTTATTCGTTTCATCACATACAACCTTATATTGTTGAATACCTTCGGCAGCAAGAATTTGTTGCAAGAATGTACCGAACTGCATTTCAACTTGAAGTCTCTCGTAAGCTGTATTATTTTCAAACAAGTGAAATCTTGCAGCGTCACGAAGAACTGTTTCAATGTAAATAATTGTACGAGCTACATTGATACGGTCTAAAGCAGATGGCTTTCTTTGTAAAGTCCTTTGACCCCAGTTAATATAACCAGTACCATTTTCTCTAATAATACAGTTAATTTGATTATCTGCATAGAGGATACCACCAGTTGTGATATCATAATATTCTGTCAATCCAGTAGGAGATACAACAGATGATGTTAATATACCACGGTTTAAACCAGCAGGAGCAACCCATGGGTCAGAAGCACCCATAATTTTAGCTACATAAGCTGATGGACACATGATAAAGTTTGCACGACCTTGAACAGCATCAAATGTTCTTACCCATGGAGAGAATAAAGCTGCACGATAAGAATTAGATGTTTGCATTGTAGGTCTGAAATCATCTTTCAAATCTTCAAAATCTGTCATTGTCATCGGAACATCTAACAAGCAGAAGCAGTCACGGCGATGCTCAGCGATAGCAATCATTTTATCTTGATAACTTGTATTACCAGCTGTAACATAACCACTGTTCATAAGCAATGAAACAGTAATTTGTGAGCGGTCCATGAAAGCATCCCAAGCAGCAACTAAATCTTTATATTTAGCTTCTTCTGATTCCCAAGTACCACTTTGACCACCAACCAAAGGTAACATACTAACATTCTCTGGAATAGCAACTTCATCAGGGAAAGCATCGTCATACATTTTATCATTAACGAAAACTTGAATGAAGTTTGAAGTACCATTGATTACATCTTCAACGTACATTGAGTTACCATAGTTATCAATAGATGGATACAATGTACAATATTCAAAGAATTCTAGCAAGTTGTTTGAATTACTTTCGTATACAGATACACTAAATGTTGTTTCATTGTCATCTGGATAACGACCAATTCTTTGCTTATTAACAGATTCTGTGAAATCATATTCACCATCTATGTAATATGTAATGACTGTATATCCAGTATTTTCTTCAACATCAACTGAATAAGCTTTGAAGATACCGTTTAAAGCATGGTTAGAACAATTTTTAATAACGATAGGGTCAGATGCTTTAATTTCAAGTGCAGCACTTTCTGCAACTACCATTTTAACAACTGATTGAGCTAAACCACTTGTACTTTCTTCGTTAGTATTGACAGGTTTAACTTCTATACTATTTAATAATGGATATGCTCTATAAGTATTAATTGTACTATCTGCCACAGATACATAAAATTGACGATAGTTCGGGTCTGTAGCAGCTACAACAAATGCATTGTCATAATCATCATCTAAGAATAATCCTGTCGGAGAGCCAACATCACGTAATACTTCAGCACCGTGTATAATGTTATAGGAATATCCTTTTTCTAATCTTTCAGCTTCAGAACCTTTAACTCTTACACTATTTGATGCCCATTTAGCATCTGTGTCTGATGGATTAGAAGGGTCTCCAATAGGAACAACACGAACGAAGTAGTTTTCATTGATTGTTTCTGAAGCTACTGCTAATGAATAACCAGCGTAACCATATTTTGAAGACAATCTACCGAATTTTTGTGTATAGTCTTGAGCAGAAGTAACCAACGTAGGTTTTAAGATAGGACCGAATTCAGCTTCACCAACGAATGCGCAAGCAGTAGTAGCGTTGGTAGATACAATTTCGGAACGGTCTATTACATTTGCGTAGACTCCTGGAAATTTATAATTTGTTGCCATTTTAAAATCCTTTAATTTTCTTTTTATCTATGAAATTAGAACTTTAAAAACTAACGAATAAAACAGTCACATCACTTATCCAATAGTAAATTGTTCTAATAAATTATAGAACTTATTAGATTAAAAAGTATTTTTAGGATTAAACTTGTTAGTAATTACAAATTAGGCTTCATATTTAGATTTGTCTGGAAACATTCTATACAAAAATGCGTTTAGCTTAGGATATCTTATATCATCATCTACAACATTGTCAAACACAGATATAAAACTCTCATGTAAAAACATATTCAATAAATCATAATTTAATCTAAGTTTTGTATCAGAAAATTGTTTTGGAGCAGGTAAATCTATATCTGGATAAAGATTCTTGTAAATACTTCTTTTGTGAAAACACTTCGTTGTATTTACAATTTCTGTTATCTCTGGTATCTCAAGCATCTCTAAGAATTTTTTCTTATTTATAACCATTGGCCCGTGAAATTCATAATTGTAACGATTTTTACAATTTAATTTGTCTAACAATTCTTTAGCGTACAGAAATCCATATTGCCATTTTGAAGGTTGTGCTTTGTTTACATATTTAGAAGCTTCTTGGTCTATTGTATTTAAACAAAGGTTAAATGACTTTCTCCAATCAACTATGTTCTTAATCATGAAAAAATCATCGTTCATTAGAACAAAGTCTTCTGATATATCTGGACAATTGCAAGCAGCAATTATATTAGTCATGGAGTTGTTCCATTTATTTCCATTTTGAATAGTAGGTATATATTCTACATTCTTCACCCAATTAGGCTTATATCCAACTATCCAGATATTTCTATAGTTACAAAATCTTTCAACAGAACGTAAAGAAAATTTTAAATCAGGATTTAAATCACTTTGTTTTACTATATAAACCAAATCATATTTACAATCTGGTTCATAAGTTTCTTTCATAACCTTTTTGTTATTTAAATAATTCACAGCTAACCTAGGTAAAGCTATTTGGTTATACCTTTTCATTTTTGATGGGCTTACCCCAGTCAGTTGAGTATTATTTCCCTCCATGACAAAATCCTTAATCTTTCTCTAGACCAGTGTAATTACTATGTTTATGTTTATGTATAAATTCACTCAACTCTTGTTTCATTTTAGATGAAGACAATTTTTCATTTAAGACATCTTCAAGTGTTCTCAAGTCATCTTCATAATCAAACTTTCTTTCAGCAGCTGGATTGTTTTGGGATTTATTTATGGCATCTTCTATTGCCTTAACTTCTTCTGGCAACAATTTAAAATATTTAGCAAGTTTTTCAATTGCAGAATCTACTTCATCTGATTGTATCTCTAATCCAGAAGAATTTATCCAACTGAATTCTTCTTCGATATCATCAAACTTTATGATTTTAGACTCTAAATCTGTTTCTGTATCTAAATCATCTACTACTTTGTAACCATGATTTTCTAATACTTTAGCTACTATTTGGGCAACGTCAGCGTAGTCATAACTTCTATCTTTTGATACAGCTTCTGTTAAAACTTCTTGAGGTAATTCTTCTTTAACTTCCTCAACACTTTCTTTGACAACTTGCTTTTTTATAAATCTCATTTCATTACATCCTCATGTTGATATATAAACAATAGAACTTCTTATTTTCATAAAAAAATCCCCAAAGTTGTTAAAACTAATGGGGATTAAAACAAAGATGTATATATTTTGTTATTTCATGGCAGGAAAATCTTTTTTCATACCATCTACTTTGTAGGTATTACCATCTTTTTTCAATGTAACATTGATAACTTCGAGTTTTTCTGGTAACTTCTTTTCATCTATTTGACTAACAACCCAAACTTTTTCGTCTTTTTCGTTTTGATTTTGGTCAACATGGATACCTTCTGAACCCTCACCAATTTCTTTCTTCAATGCGTTTAAAACAGCTGAAGCGTTTAGACGTGAATCAGGTACGAAATCTTGAGGACCAGCGTAATCATCACCATTTGATTCTTTTAACATACCCTCGAAAGCTTTTTTTAGACTACCTTCTACAGATTCATGTGCTATAGTCATTAGTCTTTTTTCGTCTTCATCTTCCTCTTCATCGTCATCATTAAGTTCAAGTTCATCATCTTTAACAGAAATATCAACAATGTCAGAAGCTAAGTCATTCATTGTATCATCAATTTTACTTGCTACAGCACAAACAGCGTCACATTTTTCACCATCACAACAAGCATCTGCTTTACCACTAAATTCTGTATCATTAGCCATCGAACCAGTATTTTCGAGGTTAGAGTGGTCTGTAATCTCTTCTTGAGCAAATTCACCAGGAGCTGTATGAGACATCCCCATTTCATCAAAACTTGTACTGTTAGAAGCAATCATGTCTTTTGAGTTTTCATGGCCCTCTTTCAACTGTTTCACAAAAACTTCCGTTAAACGTTCTTTTAATGTTGTCATTTATCAAATATCCTTATCTTTGTTTTAAACATTGTTGATATTTCTATCATTTTTATTAGAACTTGTGATTTGTGTTAAAAACCACTACTTCTTATTATTAGGAACAACAAACCCAGCACATAGAGTTACTATTTTTCCATCTTTCGATTTGGCGTACAATGCACTTTTAGGTTTACCCATACGTATCCAATGTTTACATAAATTAATATGAAAATGGGAGTATGGATTGTGGGATTCCGCAAAATATCTGCAAGAACAGGTTTTCATTTTTGCGTCAATATAATGACTTTCGATGATGTTTCCAGCAATTTTTTCGGTCACAATGTAACCGATTAAATCACCATCTACTATGTTCTCAGTAACCAAATACATTCAATACTCTTTCTAAATATTTTTCTAGAAATATATACAAATTTTTCTACAAATAAAGTTAAAAATGTTGTTTTTCCTATAAAATTAGAACTATAAAAAAGGGGCTGTTTTTACACAACCCCTAATTTCTTTCATTTAGAAGATATTAGTTGAAAAATCTCTTTGTGAAACGACCTTCAGCTTTAGCTTCTTCAATGAAGTTATTGCAATCAACAGATTCTTTGAAAGCAGCAACATACTTACCATATTTTGTATCGTAAGCACGTACACAACCTTCCATTAAAGAATTATTGAAAGAAGAAACAACTTCACCAATGTGGCTTTCAGTCAATTTCATTTTCTCAAGACTTTCTGCTAATTTCATATAATCAGCACCAGATTTGTTTGATTCTTCGTAAGTTTTCAAAGCAGATTCCAAAGATTCACCAAAAGTAGCATCTTCTTCTGCAGAATCTTCAAAAGGTTCGCCTTCGCTATAATCTAAATCAGAATCCATCAATCCAGCAGGTTCACTATTGAAATTGTCCATAGCTTCTACATTTTCAAATGAATTTTCAGGATATAAGTAACCTTCGTTAGATTCTGTATTATAAGAACCCATAACTTCACCAGCTTCAGTCAAAGCAATTTCACGAACACCAGGTTGGATAGAACCTTTAAGTTCAGAAACACGATTTGCAAAATTAGCATAGTTGTCGAAACTTTCTTTCATAACACCAGGAACTTTGATAGCGAACATGTTTAAAGAACCATCTGCTTCTTCGTCAACTAAGATTGATTCACAAGTGTAACATTTTTCTGGGTTCATACGATTCTTACTGAATTTAGCAAACTTATCTTCTACAGATTCATTTTCAGCTTTAACCATCGGAACTTCAACTGAATCAGCTTCTTCACCATCTTCAGCAGGTTCAGCATCAGCCAAGTCATCAACAACTTGGTCCATATCTTCACCATCTCCAAGAGCGTCTAATGCAGAACGGTCTACGAATTCAACATCACTCAATTCGTCAGCGTTTACAACGACATCAGCAATCTTCTTTGCCAAATCAGCATCAGAAATAATAACAACAGCAGCGTTACCTTTTAAAGCCATATCGCCTTCATCTGTTGCACCAATTTCCATAGAATCACCAGCTTCGAACTCTGCATCACCTTCTTCTGTTTCCAGAATAAGTTTACGAGTAACAATCCAGTTTTTACCTTCTTTTGCAGCTTCGGTCAATTTTTCTCTAGCCAAGCGTGCTTTTAAACGATTTGTGTATTTCATTTAAATCATCCTTTATTTATTAAAATTATTTTTGTTTATATATAAAAACTAGATTGTGTTAAAAATTAAAACTTGAATATAACATATAGAACTGTTTATTTTTACAGTTTATCTTACAATGCCATAGAACTACCAGAATTTATTTGATGCAGTTGCGCTTCTATATCTGCAGCAACAACAGCTCCAGCAGTAACAACAACTGTTCCTAAACCAGTATAGCCACTATCAAATGTATAAGTTCCATCTACGGTAGCATTTTTATCCTGATTGTTGATAGTTACTCCTTCATAACTACCAGTTACTCCCAAAATAGTTACATCTTTTACAATGTTTTCTGCAGTAATATTAGAATCGATACTAGAAGTAACTGCTGAAACTCTAACTTCTGTAATACCGTTGTGTTGACCACTTGGCGATATAGTTTGAGATGATGTACTAGGTATTACATCTATTGTTTCACTATTTAATTCGACTACGTTACCTGCTACACCAAGAATTGTTACACCAGATTTAATATTTTCTGGTAATACATTATCAACAGCGTTTATTGTGACTGTACCAAGTCCTGTATACCCTTGGTCAGCTGTAATCTGTTGCTGAGACGTTGAAGCATCAACAGTTTTATCTTGGTTGTTTATTTGACTACCGCCAGAGACATTTACTGTAACAGTTCCTAAACCTGTGTACCCCTCACTTGCTTCATATATACCATTTTCTGTAACTGTAATGTCTTCGTTTTCAATTTTGATATAAGAAGACACTGTACTACTATTTGATTGACCAAGCATTGTTTATTATTCCTAAAACTCTATATATACTTTAGAACTTGATTATTGTAGGGTTATAACTGGTATTACAATTTCGTTTTCTGGTATTTGACTGGCATATATACACACGTATCCATCAAAACTTTCACAAACAGGAGAGAAAATAGCACTTAAAGAATCTTCTTCGTTAAATACCACCTCTGGTACCATTGTGTTTTCTATTCTTTCATCGTAAATATGACATTCATACGGATAATCTTCAGAAGCTGTGCCTAAAATCCAATCTGTAGTATTCACAGGTATATCGAATAATCTAACTTTGTATAGCTCAACTTCTTCCCATTTCTTATTTTCACGTGCATATTGTTTGTTATCAGCAGGAGCATCTCTAGCGTCTAAGATTTGTATAACCTTATCTTCTATGTTTATAACTTGATTGATATCTACCATTATCTGGTGACCATTTTCATCTACTGCATAAAAAGTATTTGGTGTACTTTTTTTATCAAGTTTTTTATCATATAAAGCTTTTAAGTATTCACTTGTTTTTAACCCAGGTTTCTTTTGCATCATGTTATCACCAGCTGGGTATATTCCTGGAAAACTATAGTCTTTTGTTGCCATTTGTAATCCCTCTATTCATAAGTTATAACAGGAATTGTTATCGCAGATTCTGGTAATGCTTTTGACCACATTGAAACGTATCCATCTCCAGATTCTACAAAAGTTGAATAATTTGCTGAAATAGAATCTGTTATACTAAGCATAACATAAGGGACATGGTTTGCGGTTATACCAGCAACAGGGATATCAACACGATATAAATATCCCTCATAAGTGTCGTCTGAAACGAAACTAGATACTTGAACTACTGTATTTAAAACTTTATGTAGCATAGTAGAAGTAGTTGAGATAACATTGTTTGTTATCTCAATATTTGTTCCAGCAGTAAGAACATCTTGTTTTGTACTTTGTAAAACAGTTTCAGCTTCTAATGCTCTTGCTTCTTCGTCTGAGATACGTCCTTGTAAAACTTCATCACCAGCTTCACGAGCTGCTGTTTCGTTCGATATGTTTTGACTAAGTGTTTCGTCTGCAGAAGTTCTTATTAAAATTTCTTCACATAAAGTTTCATCTAATAAGTTATCAAATCTTTCTCTTTCACTAGCTTCTTGGTCGATGTTAGATTGTAAAACTTTATCAGCTTGTCTTCTAGCTTCAGCTTCTTCCTCTATACCATTTTTTATATCATGTAAATTTGATTCTGTGAATACTGGATATTCTTTATGTGATTCACCATTTCCTAAACCATCACGTATTTCTGTATAGGTATGTTCTCCATCACCTATGACATAAAACAATTTATTTCCATCTTTATTAGGATAGATTGCGTAAGCTTGTGTATCTAAAGGAATAATTTGGGCATAAAATTCGCCACCTGATTCATAGTCAGATATGTTTCTTATAAATCTATGAATTACTCTGTTATCTTGGTTTATTGCCATTGGTTTCTTATCCATAAAACTTTAAAGTTTACTATTATGATAATAGAACTAATGAAACCATTTGTGATAAAATAATAAAGAATTAAACCCATGAAAAGAACGGAGCAACTAAGTGAAGGAGGGAAAACTCAATTGCTCCGTGTCGAAACGAAATTATCGACAAATTTTAGAACTTGTCAAAATTGTTTTTTTCATACACCTCAAACTTTATAGATAGCGTATCACCAGAATCGGTCTGTTCTTCAATTCTTTTTAAGAAATATCTATTCCAATCTTCTACATATTGAGAAATGCTTAAATATACTAATTGTTTCTTTTTGTCTTTTTCTACTGTTTGTTCTAATTGTGGAGACGAAACAGTTGTTAAATAGATTCTATTAACAAAATTATACTTCAGCGCATATTCGTATATAGATTTACCACCACAAATGAAAATTTCATCATAATTCTCACTAAATAACAAAGCAGATTCAAAACTATTACAGGTAATCCAACCACGATTGTCTGCAATAATTTCTTCTTTTTGAGTATTATCAAGAACAATGTTTAATCTATTCTTTAACGGATATTTTGGAAGTCCATAAAATGTTGTTGAACCAAAAACACAAGGATGATTATCAGTTTTAATTCTAAAGTAATTCAAGTCTTCCTTTGATTTCCACAAAAGTTTGTCTTTATACCCAATAACTCCTTTAGGGCCAACAGCCACAATTAGTGAAACAGTTTTACTCATCTACAATTCTCCTTCTTGTCTTCCGTCTTTCAATGTACCTCTTTTGTGTATAATGTAATCTATATAAGTCTTTTTCTTTTCTGGTTTTTTAGGTTTACTGACTTCTTTTTGTACTTTAAGTTTTTTCAACTGTGTATTTAATTTAGATACACTTATGTTATATTTAATTTTATTTGTATTTGATAAAGATTTAATAAACGATACAGTTTTTGGGCTTACTAATCCAGCTTTATACAAGAAGATTTTACCAAGCATGACAACTTTTGATTTAAAATTAGATGGGTCTTGTTTTCTATAAAAATCTTCAATCTCATCATAATGTTCTAAACCGTCTACATAATGTGTACACAACTCTAAAGCTCTTTTGAAAATAGTTTGTATATTAGATAAATTAAGAATGTAATTCTCATCTTTTTCATCTGGAACTACATCTGCCAATGTTTTATCACCATCAGAGTTTGGGTCCACCTTATTGTCCAATGAAATTTTGAATATAGAAGCGTTTACATCTTGCGTAGCTAAAAATGCTTTATGTTTTCTGTCACCAGAAACAGACCTACGTGTGATATATAAAAATTCTTTAAACAAAATCTTGTTGTAGACAACACTAGATTTTTTCTTCAATTGTTCTGGATAAAACCAACGAGTACGATAAAAATTACAAATTTTACAATACTTTAACCAAAATTCTGAACTCCAGTCTTTGTTATCACCATCACCGTTAGACATTAAAAATCCATTGTAAGTAATGTAACCTTTTATGTAACTAGCTAAACATTTAACACATTTTTCAAAACGTTTTACATTTTCATTCATAAACGGTTGATTTTCAATTAAATATTGTATCTGTTCTTGTATTGTCGGTAAAGTTTTTATTTTTTCAATATACTCATTTAACTCATTTGGCTCTAAACAAGTGTAAATTAATAAGTCTTCATCGTTTTTACAACCAGCTAAAAACAAATCTATGTTCTCATAACCAGAATCTATGAATTTCTTTAGATTTTGTTTACGATTCGTCTTTTTCATAATTCTTTTCTTTTCTATCTTTGCGACCATATATAACTCTCCCCCAATGTTAAAATGACCCTAAATTTTTACTTGTCTGGCCACATATGAAATACAAGTCATTCATAAAAGTAGACCAAGATGAAACAAGATTATAAAGTTTTTCTAATCCAACTACTGCACTGTCCTCTTCCATGTAGCATGAAACCATATTTTCTGTTACTTTTTCACCGATTAGCTTTATCTTTTTAATAGAAGCTTTAACTTGGTCATTCTTTCTTTTATCTAAAACACTCTTAATTTTCTTTTCGTACAGCTGTATTTGTGACCTAAAATAAGCTAAATCAACCTGCACACTGTGTCTTTTGTCATTAGATAAATTAACAAACTTTTGAATGTTTTTGATGAAATTGATAAAAGCCGTGATATCCTGCTCACTTTTGAATATTTGAACAAGTTGAACAGAAAGTTTATCAAAATCTAGACTTTCTACCTTATCAATGGCTATTTGTTCTTCAATTGTTTGTTCCATTCGTCTCTCCTTCTTCAGAATCTTTTAGGCAATTTAAATTTTGAATATATTCACGTGCATTATCAATGGCTATTTTTAAATTTTTATATTCTTCATCTTTCTTTTCAGCAATTTTTAATAATGACTCTAAACAAATTCCTCTCTTCTCTGCAATACGTCTATTCACTCTTTCTAAACCATCTTCACTACTATGGTCATGATGTTTATCACATAGGGATACAAGATTGTTCATTTCATATAACAAATCTTTTCTTTTACTTCTCAAATGTATATGATGAACTTGTGTTGCAGGTTTTCCACATACAACACATTTGTAATTATCACGCTTTAACACTTGAGCACGAATTTCTTCCCACTTTGCTTTAGCTTTTTCGTTTTGCTTTTTTAACTCAGTTTTCATCAAAGAAGAAGACGTTTTCAAACCCTTAGAAAAAGCTTTCAAAGGAATCTTTTTTAGCTTAGAGCTACCTTTTTTTAATGGTGTCTTCTTCATAACTCTCCCTCTTGGTTTACAATAACAAATGTAATGTTGTCACATAAAATTGTAAAGTTAAAATTAAAAAAACCCTCAACTTTTACATCAAGGGTTTTTGTTCAACAACTAGTTATGCTTAAAATGGCACATCATCAGCTATAACTTCATTAACTGTGCTTACACCTGTTATGATGGAACCTCTTGCATCTCTGTATTCATCACAAATTTTATTTACCACTTCAGATATCTTTAAGAAATCTTCATCAGATGGCATTTTCCATAAATCAAACATCGTTAAGTCTTCGTTTTCTTTTCTCAAAGAACTTAAAACATCTGGTGATGGTTCAAAAACTTTAAAGCCTAAACTACGTTCCCATTTACCATTGTCAGATTGGCGAGTAAATGAAAAAAGATTACTTCTATCCCAAGCTAAAAAGTTTGGATTATCTTCATTTTTATACTGACGTATCATCCACTTAGTCAAAAAGTCATTATTTTGTTGCAAGATAGAAATATGAGCTTTATCCCATTCATTTGTATCTGAGCTAATTACAACAACTTTCAAATTTGAAGTAATTTTAGGGTCAAATACAGGGATAGGACCATATTTACCTTGTGTACACAAATCTTCTTCCTTAAAGCCCTCTGCTAACAATTTTCTTTTTGCTTCACAAATTGGACAAGTGATACCTTCACTCTTCAGATGCTGCGTTTCTTCTGGACATACAAAACGAATGGAGTTACCATTAGAATCTGTTAACCAGTGTGTACCAACAATATGACAGAAAATCTTATTTTCTTTACTATTAGCTCCAACAGCTTTAAATGTCAACTCTCTTTTGAATCCGTTATTATTTCTAACAAATTCAACAGATTTAGTCGATTCGTTACTTGTTTGCATTTCATTGTTACCTTTTAAAATTTCATTTACCCAATCTTCATTAATTTCTTTTGCCATATCAGTCTTCCTTTATAAAATATATTAAGTTTATACAGTTTTTATCCTGTCGTAAAAATTAGTGAATATCTCTTTCACTATGTTGAACATAATAATTTTAAACCAAACATTAAAGTAAAATTTTAATGTTTTGCACGGTTAATTAAATTTATACCTTTTTCAATCAACCTTTGTTTTCTTTCACTGTCATTGTCAGACTTATTCACAAATTGTTGAATTATATCGATTTCGTCTTCACTTGTGACTTCACTGTCATTATTGTCTTTATGGTTCGCTGTTATTCTTGAAACATCAATGTGTAAATCACTGTCTTTCATCTGTTCAACCTTTTCTTTTATTTCGTCTGTG
>Ga0247610_10000020_pt1 | contig 243504 bp, 310 predicted proteins | sample 174DNAGHGhighgp2_FD_193483 | JGI IMG/M metagenome (GOLD analysis project Ga0247610, IMG submission 193483) | Sheep rumen microbial communities from Palmerston North, Manawatu-Wanganui, New Zealand - 1742 DNA GHGhigh gp2 | ecosystem: Host-associated > Mammals > Digestive system > Stomach >...
TTGAGAAATCTTAAGAAAAAAAAGCCTACAATATCGTCGCAGACGGTATCATAGGCTTTAAGGCTTTGTTAGATAGAAGTCAAATTCCTTGTTTTATGCTGTATGGGTGTAAACAACAAAACTTCTATAAACACTTTAGTTCTTCTCTTCTTCTCTTCTGAGGTTATTGTCAACTACATCATCGAACCATCTACCGCCTATAGCAAATCGAGGGATAGTGATTTTCTGATAGTCGGTAATATCCTCTAACTTAATACAGGCGATTGTTAAATCGTCTGGATAAGCATTGTCTCCTGTGAGATGATACTTATCGTTCATCTGCTTGCCAGTGATTGTGTAGAGATTCTTGGGTTCATTCCAGGTGGCACCGTTATCGGTGAACCATTTGTCGAGGAATGTAATGTTCTCAGGTGTCATAGCGAAACCTTCGAAGGTTAAGGCAGAGCCAAGACCGTCGATGATTGTATCATCGCACGGGATAACTGTAGGTTTTACATAAGTAACTTTAGATTTAGCCATAAGAATTACTCCTTTCTTTAACGCAACGCAACGATGCAAAGGCAGTTTCCATCCACTGATACCGAACTGACGGTGAGTTCACAGATGGCAGACTTTTCTGTATGCAGATTGAAGAAATCGGCAACAGTTTCTCCTTCATCGTGCCATTCGTTGAATCTCATATTCGGATTTTCGGTATCATCGGGACATTCTACGCTGAGACTTACTTCAGACGGTTCATCAATGAACTGAGTGAGAAATTCGTAAAGAGTCATTAGTCATCATTTCCTTTCTTTTAGATTGCATTACTTGTTGAGATAGATGTCATTTTTAATTTCGTTTGTTAATAAGTTTCTTGTCTGCAATCTCATTAGCATTCCAACAGGGGCGTGTATCTGTATGAAAAGCCCTTTGGTGGCGTTGCTACAAATCTTTACTGCAGCCTCAATAGCGTCTTTTGCTGTGAAGAAAACGTCATTATACCCGTCTTTGTTAATGTCATACCATTTGTTATCGTAGAACAATGAGTATGTGTATATGCAGAATTCTTCTGCTTTGACAAGTGTTGGAACATCTGCAAACACGCCTTCGTTATAATCAGATTGTGTGTAGATACAGATGCGTTTTTCTTCATAGTTCTCTCGTATTAAGCAATATTTGTCGAAAATATCTTCAGCACGAGGTAACCTGACGATATGAGGTTCCTGTTCATAATGATGGAAGTGTGAGCCATAGAACATAACATCTGAACCGTCATCAAGATGAAGATGTGTATCATAATGCTTTTTGCTATCCAAAGCAGACTTTGTATATTCAAAAGCAAAATTATATCTTCTTGAAGTTGCATCATACGGCACGGCTAAACGTCTTTCAGGGTTGTATGTGTTCTTTATATGAGAGAACTTTTCTTCTAATTCGCTATCATATTTAGAACGCATCTCGTTGATATCAATATCAGCGAGGTCAATATCTTCTCTTGCATCGTCTTCTGAAAACGGAACGATACCATTTGGCATACCAATCTCATTGTCTTTGTATGTTATAACATACGGTATGGGAAAGGGAGGCGTTGCAATGTCGTGCGGTGAGAATGACGAATGAGGCGATTCAATATTCTTAGATGTGAATGGATGCAGTGCCATAATAGTGACTCCTTTTTTATATTTGTTCTAATCGGAGAAGGTGCAGTAAGGATGCCATTTGTGGCTAAACCATCGTTCATACACAGTGTTGTCTTTGCCTAAAAGAAATCCTGAATTATGAAAGGCTTCTTTAAGAATTCTTTCTCGCTCTTTTATGTCATAATATTGAGCGTGAGTGACTTCTTTGAAGGCAAAGAGTTCTTTGGTTTCACCGTATTTAATGGCGTTGATGACCATTCCATATCGAGACATCCATACAACTTGTAATTTACCAATGTTCCTGTAACGACGGTGAAAGATAGAAGTCAGTATATTTCTTACTGGCTTAGCCTTGTATGTTGTTATATACATAGGCTCAATCCTCACTTTTAGCGATATTGTAGTTACCGATAGGTGTAACAAGAACCGTTTCGTTTACATAAATTGGACCACACCAATTTCTACGAAATTCGACGTGAGGTTCTGTATCGCCTTCGGCTCCGATTGCTATTGCCATATTGCCGTCAAGTGTTAAGTCGTGACGCTTGTGGGTTACAGGTTCAACATAATAATAGATTTTATGTGTTTCTGCACTATAAAATGGTGTAAGTTCAGGATTACCATCATCATCGTTTCCTGTTTTTATGTAGCCATCAAGACGTGTACTTTCACCTTCTATGTAGTAAACAGGCGATGTGTCTGTTACTGTGTATTTTGTGGGTGTGAACTTGTGAACCTGTGCAAATCCAAAGAATATGCAGACGAAGGAAGCAGCAAATATGATACCGCTAATAAGTGCTTTGCAAATAGCCTTTGGTTTGCGTTTAATGTAATCCTTATCATCTTCTTCTTCAGACTGAGAGATATCAATAGCAAGAATAGCCGTTGAAATTAAAGTGGCAATAGCCACTGGTAAAAAGATTGTGTTCCATAACCATACTGGCATAGTGTTATACTCCTTTTGATGTTTTAGTGTTATGCGTCAGGATATTTAGCCTTGAGATAAGCAAGTTGAGCCAACTCTGCTTTCTCGTTGGCTTTAGCCTTTTCTTCTGCTAATTTCTGACGCTCTTTTTCTCTGATTTCTGCCAATTCTGCTTTGTAGGCTCTGACTTTTTCTTCTAACTGGTCATCATCAGTGAATAACCAGTTGATAGGGAAGGTGATTTCACCGCCTTCATCATAGCATTCGACAATCTGAATGTAGCCAAGAGGAACTGCTGATGGTTCGTCTTTGTGCGTGTAAAACTTATCGCCACTAAAGCCATTGGGTGCTATCTCATACTTGTGAAGTATTTCGTTGGCTCTATCAAGATACTTGTGAACAGTATTGATAGCATTTTCAAGATTGTTGGGTGTGGAATTCATTTGAGGATAGTTATTTGTTGACATAAGCCTTACCTCTTTCTAATTCTTTGCTGAAGCAGAATCCGATGATTAGCCCTATGAACATTCCTAATCCAAGGAATTCTGCACCGATAATTGCGAGACTATATGGTGACATAAGAATTACTCCTTTCTTTAATCGCCGTTAAATCCTGCACCGTACCAGTAATCATACTTGCATTCCCAGACATCACCTTCAGGTGTTGTCATCTTGGCATAATAGGGCTTATTTCCTTCGAAATAGAATTTGTAACCCTTGTATTCGAAGTGGATGTTGTAATCGAAGAAGTCTGTGCTTTCATCACAATATTCGATTTCCTTAAAGCCGTCTTCAGTGGCTTCAAGAATACGAGGTCTGCCCTGCTTATGACATTCAACACGAATGTTGCCATCACCAAGAATGCCGTGATGGATGCTGATGTTGTTACCTGTATTTTTCTGCTGAAGAAGATTTACCCAAAGTCTGGCACCACTCGGCAAATTTGCTGAGTCAGTTCCGAAGGTTTCTTCATCAGTTGCAAATGTAGCAACATCTTCCTTATCTGTTCGTCTGTTGCCATTAAGCCAGACAAATGCTCCATAATCACTGTATGCCATTTTTGTTTACTCCTTTAATTCTGATATGGGATAGTAGTTTTTGTCACTCATAAGAAGTGACAAGCCTATGAAAATGCCGCCGTTTCTTGCAAGTTCAATTTCAGTAGCGTTGTATGATATTGATGCATAATTTCTTCGAAATGTTTTTGGAGATAAGCCTTCGGCTTCACACAAACGATTGGCTTCAGCGAGTGAAGTAGCACCGCAGATGATACGAACTTGGTTGCTGTGTTCTGATAAACCTCGCTTGCGAGCATTTTCGAGCATTTTTCCGTAAAGAAAGGTGTTTGTTCCGTAGATTTTAATCGTCTTTGCCATCAGGCATTTCACCTCTTTCTTTTAGGATGCTGTATTTTCTTGTTTCTTTGCTTCATAACGGTCACATATTTCTTCAGCAATTGCGTAGCACATAAGTCCGACTGAAAGCGGTAAGGCGACGACGGCTGCTATAATGATGATAAATCCAAGGATTTGCATAACTAAATCTCCAAGGCTCATACCCATTGTGTTTGCAAGGTAGTCAAGACCAAAAACAATGCCAAAGATAGAGCCTATGATAGTGACAAAAGCAAAGAACAGAAGTAATGAAACTATAATGCGTCTTATTTTCTGTTTGCGAGTTAATGTTTTACTCATATTGATTATCGCTCCTTTCTGTTCAAAGAACTCTTGGGCGATACTAAATAGTAGGTGATAAGGCTACCCATAATGTAGCCGATAATTGTAGCAATGATGTTCATAATTATGTCTCCTTTAAGGTCTGTAAACTACCTGCATTGTTTTGAACCAAGGAAGGCTCAAAAGGTCGTCAATGGTGATGAATATATTCTCAACATTGGCAAAGTCATACAGGCTTTCTCCGTGATATCCTTTGTAAAATGGGATATATGTATGATTTGAATTTTTGAGTTCTTCCTCAGTATATCTTTCACATCGGTCTAAACCTGTTGTGTAGCCTCCGAAGGAACGCTTTTCGTTATCTTCGGTAAGGTTACCCCAAAACAATAAGCAGCCTGGAAATAGACCTTTATGTTTGAAACAAAGGATGACATACTTTCTTTCAGGGTTGATTTTATTAGGTATAATATCCATAGTTATTTCTCCTCTGAAGGTCTTTCTTCGTATTCACAGGGTTCTTTGAAACTCTTTGTGCAAGTTTCAGTTGGAGCATCTGCGATTGCGGAATGGACGGTGTTGCAATTCTTACAAGTTTTGCACTTACCTGATTCTTTCATTTCTACCCTTTTACAGAAGTCTTGTATGTATATGTCAGGCACAATATCATCAAGAGTAGATTCACTGTTCATTGCAGCAAGACAGAATGGGCAATGGTCATAGTCGTCGAACCTCTTCATTGAATACGAAGTATTGATAATACGACCACAGTTTGTGCATTCAAACTGCTCAGTATAGCCTCTGCAGTCAGGATTTACAGGTTTCCAAGAACCTGTAGCAACTGATATAGGCGTGAGTTTCATAGGGTGTTTAGACACCTGAATTTCATCGCCTGTGTACTTGTGTCGATAGATGACGGCATCTGTCGTTTCAGTGTCGTATTTGTAGTCTTTTGGAATATCAAGAGATATTGTCTGAATGAAAGTGTTCTCAAGAGTTCCTTCTATTTCAATCATAGGGCAATTCATTGACCTTTGATTGGTGATGGTTAAATCACAGAAGGAACACTTTTGATTAAGAGGACACGCTTGACAATTCTCTGGTGTGGGAATGTTAAGTAATAACATTTGTAGTTCTCCTCATTAGGTTGTGAATGTTTTATCTCCGATACGAAGTTCGTCGTGGAAAATACGAACAATACCACAATCGTTGATTGGGTCTTTTTCAATGACTTGAAGATTTTGTTTGCCATAAACTCGATGATGCTTCTTGTAGATACTTTTTGCTTCATCTTCGTTGTGTGCTCTGATGTATTCAGGCTCTTCAGAATAATACTGAATGAAGCCATCAAACTTGGGTTTGGCTACCCAATATAGTTTGATGTCCTGCGGTTCATTACCCTTCATTTGGATAAGAGGACAATGTTCTGCTATTTTGCTGAAATCTTCGATGAGTTCTTCATTCACTCTGCAGTCAATTCTTGAAGCGAATCTGCATTCTGCACAGCATTTGGGCATTGCTATATCAATTCCGACCATAATAGTTACTCCTTTTTGGGTGGTGTTTTGTCAGGACAGTCTTTGACATATTCAATGGTAATGGCTGACCAATTGTGCATCTTGCAATTAGCGAGATTTTTCTCGCAATCTGTGTTTTTACAACTGCTGAACATACAATAAGCCATAAGCATTACCTCTTAATCCGTAAAGCCTTCATCAAGATTGAATATCTTGAATGGATAGGGCTTATCCTTATCTGTAAGAATTGAAGGGTCAAAGAGAGTCTGAATTATCTTGGATTCAAGTGAGAAATTGCTTGTTATAACAATAGAAACATTGTTTGGTATAGCAACAATAAGGTCACCGATTTCGATGGTGCGAGTTGTAGCAAGTTCGATTGCTTTCTGTATGAATCTTCTTCTGACACAGGTGTAATCAATGTCGTCGAACAATAAGACATATCGCTTGTTAGGGTTTTCTTTTGTCTTCTTAAGAAGGTCGATTTCGAAGAGACCGCTATTAAGAGAAGCCATATCCTTATAAATTGTTTCGTAGCCAAATTCGTTACAGATGGACTGAATAGTGAAAGTCTTGCCGTTACCAGGCGTACCGATTATGAAAATAGGTGTTTCAGGGTTGTTTGCAAGGCTTGCAGCCATCTTTATTGAGATTTCGTTCATTGTTTTAAGTCTTGTCATAATCTCAAAAGCGTGCTCACGCACATACGTCTTGCGATTACAACCGAGAGCCGTTGCTAAATTAGCCATAGGTTATTCTCCTTTAGGTGATGAAAAGTCAGAGGCAATTTGTTCCTTGACTTTGGAGCAGATGTCTGCATCTCGCCCTGAGCAGTGGAACTGTTCAATAGCACTTTTTTCGCAATAGTCGCAAAAGTGTGTTATGGTGTAAACAGCATCTTTATTGGTTTCAATAGTGATAGGCTTAGTGAAAGAAGACTGGTATGTTTTGGACATATTAAGACTCCTTTCACTGAATGATACCAAGTTCACGAAGAACGGTCTTGATACGAGTTCTCGCATCAAGTTCTTTTTCAAAAGCAGTAATGAAAGGAGAAAGAAAGTCTTCTCTATACGAGTCACGCTTGATGTAATTGAGAGTGTTTTTAATGTGGTCAGTGCTCATCTCGCAGATTTTGAGTTTCTGACCATCTTTAGTTGTCCAGATGCCGCTTGCGGCAGCGGATTCAACTGACGCTTCCATTACAGCATAGTTTATTTCCATTTCTTCTGCGAGTTCTGAGCCATAAGACATAAGTTACTCTCCTTTCTTTATGGATGCGATGAGTTCTTCTGCAGAAGGCATTAGTGATATATCAGTAATGACTTCGGATGGAATAAGTGCATATCGCCAATAACATCTGTGCTCTTTCGATTCTTCGACAAGATGTGCATAGACATCTTCAGCACAGTTGTCGTAATAAGCGAGATGCCAAGGTGCATCGTCAGCACCTCTGTCTTTGACATAAATCAAAGCAATATTTTCTTGCTCTGAATTGATAGTGTTAGGTAGGATTACGCCAGGTTTTAGAATTATATCTCGGTAGTCATAATCCCAACCGCCACACTCTGTTCTTTTCCATTCACTGAATTCTGATTCAGGTGATACGAATGTGGTTGCAGTCATAAGTATTGCTCCTTATTAAGTTTTAGCATTTGCCGAGTTTCTGGTTCACAAGCATTGTTTCAACGGTGTTGTAGGCTTCTTTGAGTTTTGGGCAAGTGCCCATATAATCACATTGCCTGCAGTCAGCAGCCCAATTACAGTCGTTTTCACCTCTTTGGTGAGATACGAAATTCATACCTTCAAGGATTTCAGGACGATACATAGTGGTTACTTTTTTTTCTCATAATGTGGAACATAGGTTTCCCACAATATTTCATTCATCCAGTCCCAAAATTCTTTAGTACAAGTACAAGGTTCTGAGATAGAGAACGTGATTTTTCCTTCGTCTCGCCACTGTTGTAAGATTGTTCTTTCTTCAGCATCAATTTTGCCTGCATTGAGCCTGCTTTCATTCATAAGCAAATACTGAAAATAAGGAAGCAATCTTAACTGCTTCAGCGTGATGTTATACTTTTCCTTTATTTCATCGGTTAAACAACCTCTATTACGCATTTTATATCTCCTTTGTAGCGGAATAGTGTTTCTTTTCAATGTGGTGCAAACGAATACTCTGTATGACGTAAACACCCAATAGTATTACGCCAACAATGAGTAATGTTGCATCGAAAGGGAAGAAACTTGCTAAAATAATTGTCACTGACACTACTGAAAGTAGCGTATGCATCATCTTCCCCATTGCTGAATCTGGAGCAATCAGATAGATTAAGGGGCAGATAACAAGCGATGCAATGATTAAGTTGAGTACGATTATACCCATAATAAACTCCTCACTTTTCGTCATCTTCGAAGGCAAGAGGCTTGCACTTTTTGCCATTATATTTACAACCGTAAATTGGTGTGTAAGACTCGATGCCATTTTCGATTTTGTGGTCAACACGCTTGATTTCGCATCTTTGACACCATTGACAATTCGACGGTTCGATAGTGCCATCGTGTTCCATTGGCATAGGGGCTTCGCCCATACGGCAAGCCCACCAATCGTGTTCACGCTTTTTGTTTGCTTCATCATAATATGATGTGCAGAACTCTTTGAACGCTTCTATAGTGTCAAAACGATGTTCATTGAAGGTTGCCAGACAATGATTGTCAAGGTCATCACCGCCCTCTTCGTATTCAATGTGCCACTCTTTATGAAGCCTATTGAGTTCCTCAAGGACATCATAGAGTGGCTGTGAATGTTCGCAATAAATGCGAGACATAGGAGCATCGGCAAGACCGACTATTAAGTTGCCGTTGTGCTTGACAAGTCTTTTGGCTAACTTCTCATCCTTATCATCGTGAATGTAGAGATGAAAACAACCAAGATGACAAAGCCAAAAAGGTCTAATGCGTTTAGAGTTAGGCTTCTTTTTGAACATTATAGTTTCTCCTTATAAACGAGGTCTTCTTTGAGAAGAGTGAAAAACTTCTTCAAATCATCGAGGTCTAAATCTTGATTGCTGCAGGTATTGCAGCGACCGACGTGTTTGTAGAAGGTAATGATGGTGCAAGACTTCTTGTGGATGAAATAGAATGTATCTTCGTCCCAAGCAAGTATGAAGTCATCAAGATAAGGACTTTCCTGACACAAAGAAAAGACACTATCTGTTTCCTCAGCCGTAAATACTTCGTTCCAAACTTTTGTGAAAGATTCTCTTTCAAAGATGTATTCAGGTGGGAAACTGAGTTTTGTATGATTTTTGTCTCTTTGGTCACGCTTCTCAAACTTGCCGATAATGTCGAGACAATGCTGATAGCACTGGTATCTGATGCCAGATTCTTTGTCTTTTCGAAGACAATGTTTCTGCATCAATTCTTTGAGGTCGTCCTTGATGGCTTTAACATATTTTGGTTGCATAGTAGTTACTCCTTTTCTGATAGTCGGATTAGCCTTGTCTGAAGTTACATCTTATAGCGAACTTGTCGTCGTTAAAGTGTTTAATACAGGCTTTAATCCAATCAGGCTTGAAATTTTCTGTAACTTTACGACCATAATCATCTTCGAAGATTTGGTCATAAAATAGCAATGGTGGATGTTTGGTTGTTACGTTTTGGTTGGGATAACTAAACCCATAGTCCGTAAGGACAATGCTGATTTCGTTAAGGCGTATATCAGATTCGTTGATATAATTCCAAATCATTTCTATATCTGTACCACCATCAACCATAGGTCTTTGTCTTGCTTGTGTTAAAGCCGAATTGACGGTTCTATCGGCAACTCGGATTTTGTATGTCGGTCCAAGCAGATGAGAAAATGATGTGATATAAAGGTCACAGTCCAAAGTTTTTGCGATACAGATGTATTTAGCAACCATAAACCAAATCAGATTTCTGTCTAATACAGAACCAGATGAATCGAGATACAGATGGATAGGCTGATTTGCGTACTTTGGGATGTAGTTCTTAACACCTTTCACCCAACAAAACTCTGTAAGAGGAATTGTTGTAGGTAAAAGCATATCTTTGATTAGACGCTTGATTTCGTTAGGCTCAAGCCATTCCTGATGTTCTCTGTTCATAGTAGTTACTCCTTTTTAGACTTTTGTGACTGTAATCGTAGGTACACCTGTAAAGATGTACTTATGATTGTCTTCTCTCATTATGTCATCACCATATCTACCAAACCCTGCGTCAATGTCTTGAGATTTACGTAATTCGTTAAGAAGATTAAGATTTTTAGGGATGGTAGCAGAATATGAGACTTTTCCAACATTAGGGGCAAGACACCAACCTTTGAGTTTGCCGTCAACGGTCTTTGTGACTTGGCGAGCGTACTCAGTTCCAGGAATGTGAGAAAATCCGTTTCTCAATGCTCTGACTCTTCGAGCAATCTCTAACTTACACTCCCACTCGGTTCCGAAAAACTTTGCTCTTTCGGGACCAAACTGTGGGTCTATGGCTGTTAATAGCCAGTTATAGCGTTTTGTAGCCATAAGTAGTCTCCTTAAAGATAATAAGAAAGACTGCTATTTGAGCAGCCTTCTTGATAGAGGTATTCAATTTTGCAAAAGGTTAAGAGATTTGCGATTGCTGTTTAAGATTATCCAATTCCTTGAGCCTGTGTGTGATTTCGCTCACGATATCTTCGTGGTATTCCTTTTTAGAGGAATCATCTAAAGCACCTATAAGAATGTCAGTAGGCGTCCTACTGAGGTCATATTTCTTCTTTTTAGGTGGTTCATTTGGAATCACCTTAACTTGTGAGGTCACAGGAAGTGGATTAGGGATAACTGAAAGGTTAGGTGATGAAGTAGTCTTTGGGACTTTAGGTTCATCATCTTCGTCTTCATATTGCTCGAAAATAATGTGTCCATTATTGTCGTTTTGATAGACGTTGTAATGTCCCATAAGACCACCTTGATGTAGATTTCCAAAGTGTTTCATTGTAAACAAGCAAATAGGATAGTTTCCTTTGCTTGAGATTTTACAGACGAATCTGTAATCACGAGTGTTTAACTTTTCATTGGAATCATAAATATCAATGGTGTGGTCACCGATTAAACCTTTGTTATACTTGGGGAATGGCAAGGTAGATGTACCGCCGCCGATTATCAAGCAATCGTTTGGCTCTACGATTTGGTATGTAATCTGTTGCATTGAAGGGAATACCTCACTTTATCTTATTAAGGATTATTTTACCATCTTTAAGATTTTTGTACACTTGCAAAGTTCCACTGAATTTAAGCGTTGCGGTGAGCATTTCCATAGCACGACCTGTACGCTGACTCATAGTAGATGTAGGTGTAGTAATTCTTATAATGATGGGGTAATCTTTACTGCCCATAAGGGTATCAGTAAGTGTCCATTCACAAGATAACTTGAGGGGTTTTTCCTTTCTGTATATTCTGATTTCTTTCTTTTCAGGTGGGAAGAAAATGATTTCATCAGTATCATTCTGAATGTAGTCATCAACACCGAAAACTTGAAGCACATTTTTGTGCAAATTTTTTGACGGTTCAGCAATGGTTTCGTATCGGTAATGATGATAGTAACCATTCTTTACTGCCGAGATGTAAACGGTTTTATCGGATATCTTAATGTCTTCGGTTGATTCGAAATTCGGGCAGAGTTTCGTTAATTCATCCAGGTTTTTAAGATTATCCTTATTGGGTTTCTTGAAAGCCATATATCGCTCCTTAAGTGCGTTGAATCCTGAATCTTTCCCAAAATTCAGAAGTAGGGTCGTATGGCTGATTAAGCCAGTCAATAACTCTGACGGGAGTTGGAGTACCCATTTTGTCTAATATACTTGCAAAGTAAATCATTCTGATTGCCTTTTCAAACCCTTCGGTATCGAGAGTTTGAATGTAATCGCTATTAGTCATAGTGGGTGCTCCTTGTTACCAATCGTTGCCGACGAGGATGTCAAGAGCATCGTAGGTCGAACCATTTTCGGTGACCTTAAACCAATCATAACCAAGTACGAGCATTTCTGCGTTGTATAAGTCGCCATCAAGAGGTGAGAGAATATTGTTCTCCCATTTGCAGATGCCGCAGAAACCGAGAATTTTATTTTCGCCGACAACTTCGGCGGAATGAATCTGAACGAGGTTAATGTCTTTGTCAGCAAAGAACTTATTAAACGGTTCAGGGGTGTCAAGTATCGTGAATGTCTTATAGCGTTCATCGTTATTGATGATATTTCTTATTTTAGCGTTCATAGGTTTTCTCCTTTACTTGTTAGGGTCGTAGATGAGAGTGCAATTGAAAGAGTGAACAAGATAGGTTACCCCGTTAATCTTTATCTGCAATTGGTCGCTATCTTCATAATCATACCACGACTGTACCGAGCCTTCGATAACAGTGCCGTTCTGCAGTTCAATGTAAGCATAATTGAACTTGTATGTAGTGTCGATAACTGGACGATTGCAGCCTGACAGCATTGCTGTTACACCCAGGATACCACCGATAACGATAGCAAAAATGCAAGCAGGAAGAACTACATTCTTCAAGTAGTCAAGAAAGGGATGATTGATGTCGTGATTCATTGTTATGTCTCCTTTGGATTTGATTTTAACACCATACAGAAGTGTTTCTCGTAAGGCGGTAAACAAGGCTGATAGGAAGTGGATTCGGTTACAGAGATATAGGCACCGAAGGTTGTGCGTAAGATGAGGTCTATACCGTTAGGAATATCCTCGTCAAAAGAAAGATTGCCTGTATCAAGAGGCGTTGCTCCTTTTGTGTGTGATATTGTTAGATGAGCGTTACCTTTTTCGTTAAGTAATTTACGAAGAAGGGCATTCTGCTCTTTTGTTCCGTCAACAGCATCAAGAAATTCAACGCTAACACCTTCATTCAGACCATTATTCTTGTAACCTGTGACACGAAATCTTGCGTGAAGTCCGTAGAGGTCGGTATGAAGGGTTTCAGGCTTAAATGCTACTGTAATATGAGGGTTAGCGACTCTAACAGGGAGCGACTTGCTGATATTACAAGAGGTATCAAGGAAAAACGCTTCATAAAGCGTTTTGGTCTGAATAGATGTGGACTTGTACATAGATAATCTCCTTTCTATGAAGAATATAGGCAGTTACTCCTCATCATAATTATGGTTATAACCGAGAATGTAAAGAGCGTCTGCACGGTCGATTAAACATTTACGCATAAGCACTTTAAGAAGTCGTCCGAGGATTCGGGCGATAGAATGGAAAATTGCATTATTGGACATAAGCGTGACCTCTTTTCTGTTATGATGTTGTAAGATGAAAAGTGTTGGTGTGCTTGAGGGGACTCGAACCCCTGGCTCTCTGATTAAAAGTCAGATACTCTACCACTGAGTTACAAGCACATATAAATGGAGCACCGAGCAGGATTTGAACCTACATCTTCCGATATTCTCGGCTGTTTTACTGAATTGAGAGTTAGATATCATTACTCAATATTAAACTATCGGTGCGTATGGCTGAGGTTGGCGGATTCGAACCGCCGAATGCAGGAGTCAAAGACCTGTGCCTTACCGCTTGGCAAAACCTCAATATTAAAGCCAGTCTGTTCCTGGCAGTCAACAGTTACTCTTGAGTTTTGAAAAAGTCTTCAAAGTAAGTCGAAATTAGACTTTTAGTCTCTCGGTTAGGACTCGAACCTAACATCACCGCCGCAGCCAATAGGCTCGTGCTTGCATAATCCATTCTGCCACGAGAGGTGTATCAAAGGTGGTGGGCATACCACCTTTGATTTTATCGTTACCAATCTTTAGGTAATACCCTATCTATATCTTGCCATTTATGTCCTTTTTCATAATTCTCACAATCATTCTTATACATAGGACATTTTTTGCAATTATCAGGATAGTTCTTGGCACATAATTTCTTTAGTTTTTCTATTGTCATTCTGTACCACCTTTCTTATTTTCCCTTTCTTGCCGTAATCAGTTTAACATTTGTATTGTAACATACTCTTGGATTTCCCACCCAAAGGAACAACCGTCGGAACGGTAGTTGGGTATGGAAACTTTATTCATCAGTTATGCGATAACTTCTATAGTCTTTTTGATGCGAACCATACGGTGAGCATACTTAGGCTCATTTGTGTTGTAGCAATCAAGCATTGCTTTTGCGTCGAACGGATTATCTTCTGTAGTTAATCGTTCCCAGCCGTAACCGTAGTTACCCTGAATTTCGTACTCATAATTGTTAGCCATAGTGAGTTCCTTTCTGCGAACTTATGAAGGGATATTTAGCATATCTTCCAGTTCGCTAATGAGTTCGTATTTATCTTCAAGAGGGCGACCTTTGAAAATCGTATAGATAATCCTTGAAGATAATCCGAGAAGTTTGGTCTCGGCTTTCTTCTTTTCTGTTATGGTCTCGATTTTCGGGAGTTCTTCTTTGATGATGTTTATTGCTTTCTTGTAGTTTGCAGTAGGCATAATTGAATCACCTCATTATTCATCCAGGTTTTCACCAGTGACAAGCAGTTTATCAAGGTCGAACTTGTAAACAGGGTATGTGCAAAATCCTGAACGGAGTGTCATACCTGTGAATGTACCGAGTTCGTATTTCTCGATAAACTCTTCTGCCCAAGAGCAGTTGTTTGTATCAACGGCTGCAAGAGGAGCAGGAAGTGGGTCAATGTTAACTGTAAGTGTGGCAAACGGACCTTCGTTTTCTGCATCAATGCAGATAGCAAGGTTTCCGTTGTCAGAATAGTGAGAGATATTGGTGTGAAGATTGTAGGTTTCACCATATGCTTTGAGAGTGTATGCAGGCTTGCTCATTTTAGTCCTCTTTCTGCCGTCTTTCAGAACGGTCTTTGTCTTTTTGTCTGCGAATCTTTATGTTCACAGGCTTGTTCTTTACTTTGCGTGGTTGATACTTTGTGCAGTTTTTGCACTTTGAAGTATCAACTTTTTTGAATCCCTTTTTGCAATCTACACCGTGACAGATGTAATGAATGCAAGGGATGTTTCTATCTTTCATATCTCTAATCCCTTCTTTTTTCTGATGTCAATGCTGATATAAGACGAATTGAATGTTTGGTTCATCCTTGCAATTTTCAATGAGTCCAACGAAAGCGTTGCTTCGATACTCGTGGTCAATTGCTTGCATTTCTTTCGCACAAGCGAGCAGATTGTCGAGGTCAGGAGCAAGGCGAAGCCTGTTTCCATATGCGTCTTTGCTTATGTCATTCCATACGGCTTTGTCGAGGTTAACATCGTAAAAGTCGTAATATATGGAGAACGGTGTTTCTTCAGAGAAACACTTCATAAAACGGTCGTAAAGTTCGTCGAATCCTCGCAAATCACCCAAGCAAATATGGGCGATTGTTTTAGAAACATACAGGTTTAATCCTGTGTCTGCTGCAGGTCTTTTATGTTCATAAGGTGATATGATAAAAATATCTGTGATAACACTCATAGGTTACTCCTTTACTGTCAGTAAAGATTACATATCTTCTGTTTCGATTTCAGCATTAACGACCTGAATACTCTTACCATCTTCGGTAATGAGTATTTTGATTCCGTTATTGCGAGTAACGATTCTTGCATTTTCGTAGCAAACAGTTGTGTTTGTATCTATGTAATGCAATGTGACTCTCTGCTTCTTGCCGTCAAGCAGTCCGAGCATAGCGAGAATGCCGATTGCGAAGAATACAATTGCAATACCAATGGCAAGAGCACGAGTAGCAATAGCAGAATCTTTTTCGATTGTAAATTTGGAAAACTTCCAACCAACAATGGCTATGAAAATTCCGATACTTATGAAGAAAAGAAAAGTGATGATTTTAGTTGTTAACATAACGAACCTTTCTGAAGATTAGTCTTCTTTCTTATGATTAACATAAAGGTCTGATAAGATATGGGAAGAAGTCCTCGCTGTTTACAACGAGATAGTTATTCTTGTGGAATGTCCTGCTTTCGAGAAGTTCTCTAACTGCATCGAAAAGAGCATTTCCTTCATCGCTGTAATCACCGATGTTAAGTTTAACATCAGTAACGATGTAGAAATCGAGATTCCACTTACCAGTATCTTTGAATGCCTGAACCTTGAAAACAACCTTGTCGGTTGTGGGTTTGTTCTGTGTGTACACCAGAGTGTAACCTCTAACATTAAAAGTATTTGCGTCCATTGTTTACCCCTTCTTTGTGTCTATATTGCCAGCACCATACATAGCATTCATTGTATCTTTAATGAACCTGGTAAATTCATTAGGCATATCAATCACAGTCGATTTGTCGAGAGCAGGTCCCATTTCAGAGAAAGCCTTTCGGATTTCGTTTTTCGATAATGTCGTTGTGATAACAATGTGTACATTATTAGGAATGGGCAAGTCTTCAGCAGTAAAATCGTTGTAGCGATATCTGACAAGGTTTGAAACGTGCTTTCTAACGGCATCGTTATTTTCGATGTCATTATACAACCATAGAACGTGTGGGTTGTCGTGATAAGGTGATGTGCCATTTCTTTCATACATAAGTGCATTGTTGGTGTGTATGTAGTTATCAGGGTCGCCTTTGTGAGTGCATCCGAATATGGCTTCGCAACCTTCGTAGCCTTCGGATTCACAATACTGCATCAGAAAATAGTTGTTACACCAACCTTTTCTGCCTGTAACGAATACCACAGATGCATTGTTTTTAACAGCAGATGTAAGAATATATCTGAATGTATTTCTGATTGTATCTGGTATCATTATGGTGCGTCCTTTCTTAATCGTAAATGATGATTATGGCGAGTAGAATTACCTCTTTTCGCCAGGAATGATGATGTGCAGTGAACCGTCAGCCATTCTGACGATTTTGCACTTAGGACGATTGTTGTTCATAGGATAGTTAGATGTCTTCATTTGAGTAGTCTCCTTTATTCAATGTTGATGTGAAACTTTGTGGCAACAGCAGTGCGAATATCGTCGATAGTAATTTTTCCGCATTGGCTCCAAGAGGCAAGGACTCTTGAGTCAATTTTAGATAAATCGTAAAGAGTGTAGGTTATGCCTCTTTTACGTTCAATTTTATCTATGTTTCTGCAGAGAACATTGTACCAACGATTAGTTTTTGTGCCTTCGCACAATAACGCAAATTCGTTGTGTTCAAAGATGTCAGAACGCAATGCAACCAGCAATGGAATTTTCTTCAAAATCTCGTCAGGAAGTCTTACTCCTTGAATGAGATGCTGATAGATTTCTGGTTCAGAAAGATATTCTGTTTCAGTATTGATGGTCTGATTGGGTTCGTATTTGGTTTCATTCAAGTCGTAGTTGCTTAAATCAATGCCAAGTGTGGTTAATGCTCGCTCTATAGCATCAACCTTTTCTGTCAAAGCGTAAATCTGTGAAACGTAACTTAATTCTTTGATAAGCCCAAGTCTTTCGGCTTGAAGTTTCTTCACTTTCTCTGAATCAGTTTCGTATAAAGATTTCACTTCATTGGCACGAATTTGATTTAAGATATCATTAGGCGTATAACGAATGATAAGTATATCTTTAGCCATAATGTATGCTCCTTTACAGGCTTATGAAACAGGCACAACAATTGGATATAAAATAGTAGTTGTACCACCATTTTCTTCATTAGCGACAGGCTCTTTGTGTGTGAGATATATTGCTTGCTTGTCATCATCTACAATGACATTGTAGTTTGCAAGAGCCACTGTATCGTAATTAACCTCAGTTCCATCAAGATAAACTTTATATGTTGCTCTTGTATCTGCCATTTGCTCCGCCTGAGTAACGGCAGCGTTATAAGCAGCAAGTTTTGCTTCATAATCTGCTTTTTCTTGGGGTATGAGAGTGTACATATAGATAGCGGATGCAAGACCAGTTATACCGAGAAGAGCAACTGCTGTAAGCAGAATATCTCTCACAACAGTAGTGGGAGAAGGGTGACGGATTCTATCGAAGAGGTCACCCCATTCATCATCAATGAGGAAGCCAATTCCGATTGTTGCAAAGATGATGCCAACAATAAGAATTATTGTTGCAAGGACAATGCTACCAACGACATTTGATTTCGGCATTACTTCAGTAATGTATTGTCTTAAAAATTCGATATTAGTCATATTGATGTCCTTTCTATGAAATAGAGTCTCTGAAAAAAAGGGTAGAGTTTTCCAACTCTACCCTGAAAGGCTCTGGCTTATACTACGTTCTCGTTACGGTTCATATTGAAGACGTAAGCGTATGCACGAGAATCATAAGCGATTGCAGGGATTCCCAATCTCTTTGCAAGAGATTTCGCATAATGATACTGCTTCTGTGAAGGCTTCTTGATAGTATCAAGGACCACGTAGTAGTTGTTCTTATAGTGACGAATGAATCCAGTCATTTGCTCATCCAAATCGGGATTAGCAAGTTCACTTTTAGGAATCCAGCCAATAATTTTACGAGAATTATGCTCGACTACCTTAATGGCATATTCGTCTTCATCTGTTTCGGGATTATGATAGATTGTGTCCATCAAATCGGTTGTAATAATGCCACCGCACATAGACGTAGCAAAATTGCGGAGTATATCCTGACGGTTTTCACCATCTTCGTTTGCGAAGGTAACACCTGCGAGTTTTAGTTCTTTTATCATAGTCGTAATTCCTTTCTTAAAAATTCTATAATGTATTTTTGCTTCTTATAAACTCGAAAAAAGAGACAAAGAAGTATCAAAGATGCTATTGGAACCGTTAGGTTCTCCTGACAGAACTGTAAACAGTTCTGTCCCCTTTTCATTAAGGCAAAGTAAGTTCTTTTGTAAAAGAATCTACAGCACTGCAGATAACGCAATGAAAATAAAAAAAAAAAAAAGGCTACCATTACGGTAGCCTTAAAGGTGTATTCGGAATGAATTAGTAGTCAGCACTACAGTCTTCTGTGTAGTTTTCTACAGATTCTTCTTCAGTATCAGTTGTTTCTGTGTCAGAATCGTCTTCTGCAGAGTCACAGCGATGAGCACAGTTACTACAATCGCAGTCACATTCAGATTCGAGTTCATCCATATCTATAGGTGGATTGCGAACTTCTTCAGGAAGTGCCATATACTCTTCCTTCATCTGTCTATAAGCAGAAGCGTCCATCCAAGATGTCTGTCTGGCATCATTCTTAGCCCAGCCTACTTCCTTATCCTTGTAGAAGAATGTAGCACCTTCTTTTGTGTATTCGATACGGCACATCTTGCGGATGATTGTATTTACAGTACCCCAAGAATCACCTTCGAATTCGTATTTTTCTGCCTGCTTTGTCTGAATAGCAGAGGGAACGAGTTTAGCGAGATTAGACTTGATAGACATAAGTGTGTCTCCTTTCTATGAATAAAATAATGTATTTTATGAGTAGAACCCAACCAAGAGTTTCTATCTCAAAGATATCCTGAGCAACCAGGCTGGTTGCCCATTGTCTGACTGCCAAGCGGTCAGACTTTTTGTGTAATCACTATGATTATAAAGGGGATATGAAAAAAGAAAATGGTGATACAAAAGTATCACCACTTCTCTTCTTTGATGAGGTCGTACACAATAGGTAAGGCATTGAACTGCTTAACGAAATCTTCAACGGAAGTAGCCGTAATAGGAGCGTAGCCCTCATTCTTCGGCTTTACTTTAATCTTCCATAAGACATTGGTAATTTCGATACCTGTTTCTTCAAGATAGTTCTTGATGCCGTCTTCGATACCAAACCAGCACTTACCGTCATCGGTAGTGCTTGTTATGAGTAACTGTGTTGCTTCTTTTGTGAAGCCTCTCTTCTGAAAGAACTCGTCTTTCTTTGGATATACAAAGCGTGTAACCATATTATTGTGTTCACTCCTTTATTTCGTTCTTATTGAAGTTAGGAACAACGGTGGGAACTTCGGCTTCAGGCTGAGGTTCAACAACAGGTTCCTCTGCATACATTTCTTCACAGCAGATATCTGTGAAAGGGTCGTAGCAATCACCCTGCCAATTGTAGTTAGACATAGTTATACCTCCGAAGTGTTCTTGTATTCTGAGATGAACATACCTTCATAATCGTAGATTACGAAATGTGTGGTGGTTACACGAAGAATACGAGGATAGTAGCCTAAGTATGACCTGAATTCGTCACACATAAGTTCCTTTTCGTATCTGAATTCTTCGTTAGTTTCGTCGAAGTTATACTTTGCGTATAACGCAGCAATCTTCTTAGGAAACTCTTTCTTGTATGTTGCAACCTTTGCAACTGTAACAGGGTATTCGTTGAGTATCTTAACGATGCCGTCAAGTGTATCATCTCCGCCTGCGTCAAACGGTGCACCATAGATAAGGAAGAATTCTACATCTTCTTCTTTAGTGATGGTGTTTACCATCTGTGAGCAAGGTTCGATAGTGAGTGTGTCGTAGCCTGCTTCGACCACGATTGAGTTCCAGTTATTATTGATGAACTGCTTCTTCAGTTCTTCTCTTGTGAAGGTTTCCATAGTAATTCTCCTTTCTTAAGGTGTTAATCATCAGTGTTATAGTTGTAATTAGGATTTCTGGCATAGCCGTTTATTGCATATAAACGCTTATCAGAAATGGAACAATTGTTATTTGACGGTTCTTTGTAAGTGATTACATTGTATTTACCGTCATCAGTTTTTTCGCTGATTACGAAATAGTGCGTTTCGTCAACAGCAATGTTGATGGTTCCATCGGTGTTGTAGTACGCAAGATAAGGATTGAGGAATGTTTCTCTGATTGTATTGACGAATACACCTCTTTCCTTAATACGAATGATTGCGTGCTTTGTTAAGCGGTAGTGATATGCAATATCGTATAAGACTTCCTGTGGTACTAACTGACCGTGTTTCTCAAATAAAGTATCTCCCATATTCGTTTCCTTCCTATTCATAATGTATTAGAGAATGAAATCTCAAAAATGATTAGGGGCGAACGAACAGCGAGCCAATTTACACGCTTAGAAGGATGATAAGCGTGCTGTTAATCAGACTTAATTCTTAAAAAAAAAAAGCAGACATCTCATACGAGACATCTGCTTCTTTCATAGAAAGGCGGTTTATAGCAATGATAGACGGTGATTATGGACATTCTGTCACGTCGCGGCAAAATCCTTATGCCGCCGTGTAAGTTTTCCGACTGTAAGGAGACATATTATGTCAATACTTTTCGATGCGTCGTTATGGTCAGACATTGGTATTTTCGAGGAACTCGTGTCTATCAGCCACGTAACCTATTTGTTTTATGGATTTCCGTGCAGGAAATTCGTTGGGTAGGGGATGTTAACAGTGCAAGTAAAAAGAAGAAAGGGCGAGTACGAATGTACTTGCCCGTCTTGAAGAATATATATACAAAGAGAACTCTTATAGATTCTCCATCTCTTTCGTGCAGAAAGTTGCTTTTATATCTAAATGGAAAGGTTTTATCCGAAAAAAAAAAGATAGCAACGGGCGGAGGAAACCCATTGCTATCTGAAAGGAGGATGTTTATGAAGAGTTTATTTCAAAAGTTTTCTGGGCGAGTGGGCAATGAGCCAATTTAAGAAAGATATTTAAGTGTAATAGGAGAAAAAAAATAGGCACTCCCCGAAGGGAATGCCTATCTTAAAATACATTATAGAAAGGAGGAATACTAAACTTCTTATGGATTTTTGAACAGAAAATTGAGGTAAGGGTTTAACGTCATCTGTAAAGATGACTTTCTTTTGGGCGTAACCAAAAGAAAACGGAAAGAACTTCACGCAGAAAAAAAAACAGGTATGCCGAATGGCATACCTGCGAAACACACATAAATTTTTCGTTAAGAATAGTCTAAGCACTACGAGCATTGTGTTTACACAGGTCTTATGGATTTCCGTACAGGAAATACGTTTTAAGGAACGGCAGTTTTGTGTTGACATTCTCCATATATGGCGTTATACTGATTTTAAGTTGAAAAACTCTGTTTTTGTAAGGAGATTTATAGATATGAAACAATCAGTTTCTATTCCACTTAAGTCATTAAGGGAAGATAAAAAGTCAACCTTCACAGTAGATACTGTGAACGGAATTTGTGGTTGTGCCGATTGTAGAAAAACATATCGAGCAACAAAAGAAGATACTTGGAGAGGTAATCGTTATAAGATGGACACACCGTGTCCTGATTGTGGTGGCAAGCAACTTTCAAGTTCACTTCTTTCTGACCTTCCGATTGATACAACTGCGAAGACAAGAGCAAAGAAGAAGATGGCAATTAAGAAGGATATTAAGCAAGATGTATATCGTAGCGATGATGATAAGTTACAGAGAGTAACGACCGTTAGTACCTACGATGTATTTACTATTTACCCTTCTAATCGTATGCATTCACAGACAATTGAATGTACATTCACGGCTGATATGGATGCAGGTACTATGCAGTGTTCTTATATGGATGTTACTGATAAGGAGCATCCTGTTCCGATTGGTATGTATGACCTCGATTCACAGTATGCGAACGGTTACAATCAGTTCAATGGTCTTGAAGTAATGAATGCGAACTCGATTAGAAAGTATCAGACGAAAGGTGGTTACGAAAGGTCTATTGTACCTTTTGTAAATTCACTGAAATATACATCTGATTCTTTTGGTAATAATGTCGTGTCGAAGAACTTGGCAACAACGATAGCAAATGAGTTTGATATTGAAGTTGACCAAGGTAATGAGTCTCGTAGGATGGCAATGGTTGACTTTATGGTACGATATCCAGGTTTGAGAGATATGGTGCTTGAGCACGTAAACGAGAACCTTTCGTACAAGCAGGATTTGACCGACCGAGAGAAGAGATTAGAGAGAACTAAGGAAGTCAACAAGTATGTTAAGCAAATGTCTAATGTTGACCAAAAACTCCTTGCTGACTTGAGACAGTGTAAGACTGGTGATGAAGCCTATAGTTATCTCAGTCGAGTTACTTTCGGTAAGGAAGCAGACGGTTCAAAGATTAAGGATTCTTTCATCAGTCGTGTTAACATTGATGAGGCTTCCTTTGACGGTTATGGTATTCATAAGAAGATAAGGAAGAATTTTAATCAGAATCCTCTTGGAACTGCTAATTTCGTATATACGACAATCGGTAAGATTGGCTTTAGAGATGTAAACCATCTTTATCAGATGCTTGACCTTATGGAAAGTCAGAAGACATCTGATGACGATTGGTATCATAATAAGAAGGCATTCAACGGTGATACCATTACTCCGATTGAGAAGAAGTCTCAGTTACGTTTTATTAAGACTTATGCGAAGTCGCACACACCTGGTCAGACAATCAAGGATTGGTATGAGAATAAAGGTAATTATGAGATGTTCAGCGATTGTGCAGATATGTACAATAAGATGTGTGAAGTTGGATATGTCTGTGCGACGCAAGCAGAATGCGATATAGCGTCTGCTGAAGATGCCAAGCGTAAGATTAAAGGTTTGATGGACGAAGGTATGGATAAAGATGCTATCGTCGAAGCAGTCGAGCCTTACTGGGCAGTTAATGGTGATACATCCGTAGCAACAACATTGGTCGAAAAGACTATCGAAGATATCAAGGTCAATGGTGTTGAAGAGAAGGTTGCCTTCTATGGTAGAGATGGTAAGCCGTTGATTTCGAATCGTACTCCGCAGGAAATTCACGATGAGTTGTCCAGGAAGAATCGTACTATTCAGGAACTCTCTGGTGGTCCGAAGAGAGCAGGATATACGAAGGAGATTAGAGATAGGTTTAATCTTGATATTGGCGATTATAAGTTCAGAATACCGAAGAATACTTATGAGGTAATCAGAACTGGTGAGCAGATGCAGATTTGTGTCGGTGGTTCAGGCTACTGTAATTCAGTACAGAGAGGAGACCCTCACTGTATTATCGTGACTATGGCTGATAAGGCTGGTCAGAAGGTAGGCTGTATTGAGATTAACAACGATAATATCAAGCAGTTTAAGTCGCCTCGTAACCACGCAATCTGCGATGAAAGATGCGGTAAAGGAGCCGTAGATGCAGCGAAGGAGTTTATCGAGAAAGCGAAATTAAATGACTCTTGTGAAGATGTACGTCATTTCTGTGATGAAAATTATGCACCATATGGTGATGGAGATTTCACTCAGGCTCATCTTCCTTCGAATCCTTATCCGAGTCCTCGTGTTATGATGGCATATTTCAAGGGTGATTTAGGGAAGAATAACCGCAAATTACCTGAAGTGCCTGTAGCACAAGCACAGGCTGAATCACAACAGTCTTTGGAGTAATAAGGTAACGAAATTACGAAATAAAAATAGCCTGCTTTATGCAGGCTATTTCTTTGTAAGATTGTTTATAGAACGATTAGCGAGGTTTATTTTGCCAATAGTTGTAGTTCTCGATGGCTCTTATGATTTCATAAGGGTCGAGGGAGTGTTCTGTGCCGCTAACAATACGTCTTCTGCCGATTTCATCGGTGAAGTGCTGACAGCACTTGATAGCCGTTCCTTGTAACATACCCTCGATTTTGTTATTGTATGCGTCAAACCAAAATATTTGGTTGGGTCGAACAAGGAAACTTTCCCAAGGTTTATCGGGAGATGTCATAAAATCGAGAGGTGGGACCATAATCTCAATCCACTCACCTGAATCGTTCTCAATCAAGTAACAAAGTTCCATCGGAACTCTGATAGATATGTGTGCATCTTTTTGTCCTCTGTACATATAGACTCCCCTTTCTTTAATAGGCTCGTTATTCATTTTTGGTACGTATGCCGAGAAAAATTTTCTACGGTTAGTATAGCACAAATATACTGATAAATGAACAGAAAGTTTTGCTTTTTGGTAGTTGAGCGATAGCGTCGATGAGACTCGTGCTGGTCTGTTGCTGGTAAGCAGGCAGTTTCCTGCCTGGCTAAAACTTGGATACTGTTGCGGATACTTTGATGCAGTTTTTGCAAAGGCAAGTGCTGCGAAGTTGCTGCGGTTGGCAGCGAAATATTAAGTTATGTTCCGCCTGTCCCTGAATGTGATAAATCCCTGAGCATTGGAAGTAGCCCTTTCTTCTTGACGGGGTTGGATTTAGGCGTAAAGTTGCAGAAGGGTTCACACCTCACTTTTTTCTTGCTTCCGCCGTTACCCGAAGGTCGAGTTCCTCTTCTTTACCGTTTACCCAGAAGGTTCCCAGAACAGCCTCTCCTCTCCAGTTAGACTGATGGTTCTGATTCTCTCAAGCGTCGCAAAATTCTATAACAATATAGACCAAAAACGGAAAACGCATTCCATCAAATCGTAAATTTGTGTGTAAGATTTCTTAAAGGAAGACATAGACTAAAGAGACAACGAATTCGAGGGACTTGTCGTGAGAATGAGTGGCTTCTGCCTGATAAGAAATGAAGCCTTTCTTAAAGAAGAATATTCTTTGCCCTTAAAATGTGGTGATTTTTGGGAGAAACCACCCTTTTTGAAAGTATTTTAAGGGAAAAGGCAAGTGTAACGAAAATTGTATAAGTTTCGTGACAAAGAATTATTGTCTAACTACGATTTTATCGTGACTTTAGGAATGCCGCCGAGATGCAATGTGGTTAATCTATATAGTTTTCAGCATTTTGACAACCTTAAATGTGATTACTAAAAGCAACGAAATACGGTGCAACCAATTTCATTGATTAAACTTGTTGGTCTTACTCTATGATTTCATCATTGTTGTGCCCTGCGTTTGCGGAGCGTAGAACCAAATTTCGCAGGAAATGAAGGGTTCTATTTTGTCTAAAGATGTTGAAGGTGAGGGTTTCTCACTTTGCGATAAAGATAGCAATAGTGGGGTTGAGCCAAGACATCGTTTAACTGTTGTTCTGATTACGATTTAATCGTCCGTTGCAAGAGCCAAGAGGGTCGAGGGAATTGGTATTCCCTAATTAGTCTTATCTTGTTTTCATTATTCGTGACAATTTCACGATGAACGACATCCAACCGCCTTGACGCGGTAAAGGATGGAAGTCTAATTTGTTGAACCTTTCGTGATTTAGAAAGGTCTATATTTTTCTGCGAAGACACTAACAAATTTTGGAGCAACTTCTGCAACGATACACGCAGTTACAGAAGGGGAAACGAAAAAAAAAAGATTAAGGATGTTGACAAGTTTATCTTGGTGACCTCACAAGAAAAAAAATAGGAATATACAGACTTTAGTGTCTGCACATTCCTATAGTAAAAAAAAAAAATGGACATCTCGATTAAGAGATATCCATCTTTTCTCCGAAAAGGAGCATAACAGAAAAAACATCACAAGTGATTTTGAGTCGGGTACACCGACTTGTTGGTGCTCCTCAAACCGTAGAGGTTTGAATTTTCGTGAGAAAATGGAGCCGCCAGGAATTGCGACATTAAGGAGCAAATCCAAGCGAAAATCCGATGAATATAAAGTGGTTAAAAGATAAGCGATGTGCTGGTGGTGGAAGTAGTGAATCAAAAATTCGCTGTAGAGGATTTTGAGGCTTAATAAAGCCGATAGCATTACAAAGAATAATGCGAAAAAAAAGGTAAAAGGATTTACGTGTCCAGCACTTTATGTGCTGAAAAGGAGATGAAAGTTAAGTATGTTTTGTTGAGTATAAACGAAGCAAAAATAATTAACTTTTAGCGGAATGACAAAGTAGCACGGACCAAGAGGTTGTGAATTGTGTCCGAGCGTAAATATAATGTCAGTATGTTAATCCAAAGGCTTACTGCCGTATTGTTATTTTAAGGCTGATAGCCGATTAAACTACAAGATTAGTTTGCAAAGTTTTGTTGTAAGTGTTCGACAGTTTATCTGTCGCTTCGCAAGAGTTCATCGTCTGCTCATTAAACTTTTTTTGTTAGTTTTTCACCAATGTTTAATGGTGTTAAGAAGGTAACAGAATAAAGAAAAAAAAAAGAAGGACAGTCAAATGACTGTCCTTCATAAGTTTATTCAATTGTAGAGAGCGATTAGCCCTTTGCAGGAGCCTCTGCAGCCTTAGCAGCCTCTTCAGCCTTACGCTGAGCACGAGCCTCTGTAACTGCCTTTGTCTCAAGCAACTCGATAGAGTCGATTCTGCAAACCTGTCCATAGACCTGCTCGCCAGAAGTCTTGTCTGTGTAGTTGTTGCTCTTGAGGTGATAGCCGATTGCTACGAGGTCGCCTTCGTGCATAAGTCCGTAAACGCCGTCCTGCTTATCTGCAGGTACGAAACCTTCGAGACTTACGAACTCAGTTGTCGTGTTGCCCTGAGCGTCCTTGTAGTTATTGGGAACTGCGAGTGTTACCATCATCTTGCGAGAACCGTCGCCATTCTGAAATGCTGCAACAGCCTTTGAAAGTCTTCCGATAACGATTCCTGAATTCTGTGCGTTTGCCATAGTCAAACCACCTTTCTCCCTTTAGGGACATTAGAATAATTTTTGAGTTATACTCACAAGTATTGTCTATATCCGTGCAGGATATTTATTTGAGAGTGGATTCGTTCCACTTATTGCGTCAGCAATTACTTATGAGAGAAAACTCACTTATCTTCCGAAGACAGTCGAACAGACTGGCTCATTGGAAAAACATATAAACTTTATCATAAATGAGGAGAAACCGTCAAGAAAAAGGTATCTATATTAGTATATATACTATAATTATTATGGTATTTTTATGTGTATTAAAAATGTAATAAAAAATACTTATTAAATGTTGAAAAAAGTGTTGACATCTGCTTTTTTATCCCTTATAATTACGATGTAATCATTAAAAAATGCTCATATATGAGCAGAAAGGAGTACAAGTAAATGGCAAATGAGAAAGCAGATGGCACACCGAAGAGATTAGGTAAAAACGGCAAGCCTTTAGGTCGTCCTACCTATGCCTCACAGGGAAAGAAGAAAAAGTCTGAAACTCAGACAACTTGGAAAATTGATGTTCCGAATGGCGATATTTCAACGAATGAGTTCTTGAGGATTCAGGATAATCCATCACTTTCTGTAAGAACGATTATTCGAGAATATATCGAGAGAAATGGAATGGTCGATGCAACTTGTCAGCCTGTTGAGTACCGTCCTGTAGGGCGTAACGCAAGTGCAAAGAGGGAGCAAGCCGAAGCAGCGAACAGTCCCGAACCAAAATTCGAAGCAGAGAATGAACCAATTATTCAGAGAGAAACAGTTAGAACACCGATTTCTCAACCCACCGATGAAGATGATGACGATGCTATCGTTGCAAATATCTTCAGCAAAAATAAGAACAAGTCATAAAGGAGACAAAAATTATGAAATTTGTAGTTGCAGGACTTGATGTAGGCAACGGTTATGTAAAGGGTGCCATCAAAGTCGATAATGAAGTAGAAAATGTATTTATTCCTTCTTGTGCTATGAAGGTAAAGAACACAGGTAACATTCTTCCTGTTGAGGGTGAGTCAGCAATCAAGGAAGTCGTAACCAATATTTTTGATTATCTTGATGTTTCTTTTGATTCGAAGATGATTGAAGACGGAAGACGCAGATTTGTAGGTACTCGTGCAGTATCTATGGGTGACTACGGAATGGACGTTTTCAAGATTTCTGGAAACATCAGTAAGGCAAAGCAGGAACTCTCTCCTGTGCTTGTATTTACAAGCATTGCAGGTGTTGTACTCAAGAAAGAGTTCGAGAAGACAGGCAGACTTCCTGAAGAGATTGAATGCCACGTTTCATTGGCAGTCGCTCTTCCGATTGATGAGTATAAGGATTATAGAGCAGAATATAAGGCATCTTATAAGAACACTTCTCACGTTGTAAGCATCAATAACTTCTTAACACCTGTTCGTATTAAGATTGTTATTGATAACGTAATCGTCGGAGCAGAAGGTGCTTCAGCACAGTATGCGATTACTGAGTACGGAGAACCGTTGTACAATGCTATGCTTAAGACGGCTCGCAAGTACGGTGCAGAGTTGAAAGGACTTGAAGCAAGGCATCTTGCCAATATCGTTAATACCGTAGGTATTGACATTGGCGAAGGAACAGTAAACTTTCCTGTATTCACGAATGGTCAGTTTAATACTGATATTTCAACAACTGTGAATATGGGATATGGTACAGTTCTTCAGGAGTCTTTGGCGATGCTCAGAAAGTCAGGTCACGTTTTTAAGGGTGGTCGTAAGGAACTCGCAGAGTACCTTAAGAACCCTCCTGCAGAGGACGATTACTTCTACGAAGATTATAAGGAAGTAGTTCGTATCGTGGATGACCAGGCAGACACATTGGTTAACGAAATCGTTAATCATCTGACAGATATCCTCGGCTCGAATGTGCAGGTAGCATACGTCTATGGCGGTGGTGCCGCACCTATGAGAGAAATCCTTTACCCGAAACTCATTGAGGCTACAAGACCTTATGCTGGTGTTAAAGCCGATTATCCGATTCTCTATCTCGGTAATGAGTATTCTCAGAACTTGAATAGAGAGGGTCTCTACATTATGGCAGACTCCTATAAGCCCGTTAAGTAATTTACGAGAGGTAAGGTCGAGTCTTTAAGGCTCGACCATTCCTCAAGGCTTTTTGAAAGGAGCGTAACAGAATGTATGTTGGAGATGATGGTCGTGTCGAGATTTTGCATATAAAATCTGATGATACGTTTTTAGTAAAATTTAGCGATTTACCTTTCGATTTGTTTCCTGAGTTTAAGGAAAATGTAGCACGGTTTGAAGATAGTCAATTTGCTATTTTATCGAAAGAGCAAATGCGTCTTATTTGCGGAGCAATCAGTCTTTGTAAAACAATAGGTGTAAGCGAAGCAAATAATGTTATATCTGAATGTCGAGTGAATGCTATGCGTGAGCGAGATGATGAGGATAGGAAACTCGCAAAAGAATTTGCTTTAGAGCGAGATAGAGCCGAATGGCAGCGATTAAATGCTATTTTCGGTAAGAATGAAGAAGCAAAGCCTGAACAGAAAACCGAAGAAACGGTTGTTACAGAGAATAGAGAATTTCCCTATGGAGAGATTAAGGTGAATCCTTATGATGAACCTCCGAAAATCAATCCATACGGCGATAATTTTTCGATATTACCAAGCCAATAATCTATTTGCCAAATACTGTACAAGGATGATAGCCGTGATAGATATGTCACGGCTATCATTCAAATCAGGGCAAGTAAACAATGAAATGAGGACACAAAAGATGAAGCGTAATTATGATGAAGATGAGCGTTATTTGTCTGAAGCAAAGAATGAAACGAATGTTACTATTTCTGATGCTGATACTTATGACGAAGATGAGAATGATGAAGAGTCTGAATCCCAAAAGCCACAAACGAAATGGCAGCGTTTCTGTGAGTGGTGCAGATGGCACGAATTAGGTATTACATTGACTATAGTAGCCATTGTAGTACCGACGCTGTGGTTTCTCTGTACGGTAGATTACATAGCAGAAGTGCCTATTTCTAATAAGGGTTGGGAACGAACTGCAAAACTCCAGACTTGGGGTATGGCACAACACGTTACCACAAACCCGAATAGCGAAATGAATGTGGTGGATAGTTGGACCGAAAGTCACGTTGTAAGTACGGGTAAGACTGCTTATACAGTTTCTACGACATATTATGTATATGAGCAGGAAGAATGGATAACAGTCGAGGAATTTCCGACTTCAGGAAGGAATGATGAACCGTACTGGGGTATAGATGATGCTCAGACATTTGCACAGGTTGATAATCCCACGATAGGCGATTGCAGATATGATTTCTCAGATGAGCATTATTACGTGACGGTAGGTGTAAGTTCACAATTACAGGAAATGCCATATGACAAGTGGCAACAGACGAATGTAGGTGATACAGTTGAAGTCACTTTTGGAAGTTATTTTGAGTATCTGTTTAATACAATAGGCGTTCGTAAGTAATGAATGGTGATTTCTATGTAGATTTTCATAATGAAGAAGACCGAAAGCAAAGAGCGTATCAACAACAGGTTCCGAACGATGTAGGAGCATACATAGTTTGGATTGTTTGCCTCTTTGCTTTATCGGTTGTACTAATAATACTCTATCTGACTTTAGGTGAATTTGTCGGTGAAATGATGGAGAAAAAAGAGCCGATAGGCTATGTAGTAACAATTGACCGTGATAACGGTATAGAACCCGAAACGTATGTAGCGACGGAACTGACATATACGCCAAGCGGATATGTAAAAATACGAGTGGAAGGCGTTACGGGTTATATTTACATTCCATATACTCAGAATGTAAAAGTTGAAGAAGTTTACGATGAAACTTTTGAGACAAATTCGTTGACTTATGAGCAATAATTGCTTATTATAAGCGTGTCTTAAGGATGGATAGAGTCTTTAGCATAACGGATAATAAATCTCCCCTTTGCTTCGTCCGTTATGCGAAAAGCAAGAGAAAAAAAAATAAGTCCTCACTCAAATGAGTGGGGACTTATTGCTTGGATTAGTTATTTGTGCTTTTGAGCATAGTGATTATTCTGATAGGTGTCAGAATAAGCAAATATGCTGCGTCGTAAAGACCAACGATAATGATTACCGCAACGATTTCAAATGCAATAAGTGCGGAGTTTACACTAACTGTAAATTCGTAGTTAAGCATTTCGGGAAGGTAGAGGACAATCAAGAGTATCGCCGTAGCGATACCGAAGATTATGTCGAATACTCTCCATATCTTCTTGGTCTTTTCACGCTTAACAGCAGGGTCAGTAACGACCTTTACTGTGTTGTAGCGAACAGGGTTTTTTCTTTCAATGTACTTTCTATAAAGCACATTACCGAGAAAAACGCCGCAAATTACGCCAATCCACGTCATTGTTAGCCACCTCCTTTGTTAGCAAGGTATTCGTCGATAGTGTCGATAAAATTCTGAGGGTCATCGAAGAGGTTGTCTATCTCATTTTCGACATCTTCAGGTGCACAATTGTTGACGATGTTGAAGAGAATATATTTATAAATATTGTCAACATCGTATGTTTTGTAATGGTCTTTGAAACGGTTAGCGTCAATGTAGCATCTACCTTCTTTTGTAAATGCGTCAAGAACTTCGCTTAACAGATACCAAGTATCAAATACATACAGAGTGCCTGGTAAACCGCTTTCGTAACGTAAGACAACAATGTTGTCTGATAATTTCTCAATCTGAGAAATCTGATATTCTGTGAAAACGTGCTTTGTGATGCCTGGAATATCGGAAGGCATTGCTTCTTCTTTTACGAGTATCATAGTTAATTCTCCTTTATTTTGGATTCTGTAAGGCACATTACTTGATAAGCAGTAAGCGAAGTAATGTTATCCTCATATTCGTTGAGCATATTTTTCTGTTCGGTAGTCATATCGGACAGATTGATGCTCTTCTTTGCTAAAGCGTCTGCAAGTTCGTTGAACTTGTCGCCTGTGTGTGACTTAATGTGTTCAAAAGTGAAATCACAAAGGTCTTTGCAATCATCTGCGAAGTCTTGATAACACTTGGTAAAGACTTCGTTAGCCTTCCATTTGTGAGTCGCCCACATTTCAATGCCCATATAGTCGTAGCAAATCTTGCAAGACTTGAGGGCGTTCTTGATAGCATAGTTGAATGAAAATGTTGCGGCTTTGATTTCACCGAATACATTGCGAGATTTATGATGGTCGGCAGAGCCGTAGAAACCTTCGATAAACTCGCCGTTCTTGGTGATGACAATACCGAAGCCAACTCGTTCGGTGTCGGTGTTGTAGGAACCATCGACATAGATAACAACATTATCAGTAGGGTTGATTTCCTTAGTAGTAAGGAGTTCAACCGTTGGTACACAGATTGAGTCGGTTGGTTCGGGTTCTTCGTAATAGTCATCAATCAGTGTTTGAATGATGGTGTTTACTTTGAGGTATTTATGTTGTTCTGAAGGGTTGGCAACCCTGAGTGCAAGGATGCCTCTTTGGGTAATTTCTTTAAGTTCGGATTTAGATATGTCCATTATGTATTCTCCTTTTTTCTAAAGTAGAGTACCCAATATGGGTAACCGTTGTAGGCGTTACACGACTGCTCCATACCCGTTAAGATTACTTCTTCTCCGAACAGGGCAGAGAGGAATTTGCTTATCTGTTCAGGTGGGTACATTATGTAAAACTGGCAAGTGCCACATATTTCTTCCCATAATGTACTGTAGTTAGGGTATTGCTGCATCAGTCGGTCAGACCACGCTTGATTATCACTCTGACGGTAGCCGTTCTTGTAAACGCAATAGTCAGAATAAGAATATGGATATTCTTCGGGAAGACGAATAGAAGGTTTGCCAGATATGGTTATATTGTAGTGAACAATCTGACCTTCTTCGTCAACATAGGCTCTACGAAATTCTCTGTATGCTGAATCCATTTGATGTATTCTCCTTTTCATTGGTAAATGGCTCTATAGTCAATTAAGTTTTAGAGCCTTGTATTATTATTTATATCAAAAGTGGGCTGAATGACCGAACAGGTCATTTATTGCCTTTTTATAGTGCAATATTACCAAATACGTTATGCAAAATAACGGTTCTATAAAATATGTTGACAAACAGTTAGGATTTATGATAGTATAGCCACAGGTTGATATTCCATTACGGATTGTCAAACTCCTTTCTTAGTTCGATGCTGATGAAGTATCAAAACGTAAGGATTGAAACTTGTACGTACTTGTGGATAAGGCTGTACGACTAACTGTGACAAGGTAAGGGACTTACCACCTTCGGTTTAAGCAGATTTTGGTTAGTCGATGCAGACACACAAAACCGTTAAGCGATACGAAATACGCAAGTCTTTCGGAGTAAGCACAACATAACGGGTGTCTGTAGTAAAACAGTTAGCGTTTGAACCGAAGTTACGAATTAAGATGAAACGGCACCCATCAGGTAACTGGTGGGTGTTTACTTTTGCTCGGAAATATTTATTTACGAGCGTTTATAGAACATTTGACGTTATTCAAAATAACAATTTGGGAATGTTTTTCCGATTTATTACGGTTGATGATTATTTTGCATAAAATCGTCGATGTTAAAAATCCGACACCATATAGGTCAAATGTGACATTATTATTTCTTTTTTATTGAAATATGAGGATATTTGTGGTATATTTACTTCGATATATCCATCCGCCACACTTATCAGACAGATTTGAGAAAATTTGACTGGTGAGGTGGTGAAAATCGTCAAGAAAGGAGAAGTGAAATGGAGCATATCAATTCTTCGACGCTTAAGCCTAATGAGCAGAAGAATACTCCGTCCTTTTGGCACAATCTTACTGACTTTAGCAAAAGTCCTGTTCTGCGTACTGTAAAAGCGATTAGAGATAATCGTAAAGTACGTAGATTTTTGGATGTTAGCAGAAGTCCCGTGAGGTGCTGGTGGGTGGAGCACAAGATGTCGAGACGTGTGATTTCAGCCACACTTTCTGCATTTCTTGTGTTTGGTTCTTCAGGCATTACGGCTCTCGCAGCGTCACCAGATGACATCAACGGTACGACCGTTGTAGATGCCAATCAGGGTACTTCCGCAGTTATACTGAAGCCTGTAACTAACGGAAAGTTAACCTTTATTGACAGTCCCGAAAGTTCGTTAGATGTTCCGAGTTCATCAAGAGTATCAATCAAGGTCACTGTTGAAGATGGTTACAAACTGTCAGGTATTGTAGCCGTTAACAACGAAGGTGAAGTTCTTGAAGGTCAACTTTATGATGATATTTTCACATTTATCGCAAAGGGAGTAAGTATTTCAGTTTATGCAGAGTGCCTTGAGAAAGACCGTGTTGATGAAGCACAGGCACAGATAGATAATCTTAACGAGTTAATCGTTAAGACTTCTGATGCATCAATTCTTCTCTCAGGAAGCAATATTGTATCGCATTATGGTAACTTATATATTTTAAGTTATGACAATAGTGAGGATGCAAAGGCTGCATTCACTTACTACAGCAATGTAGCAGAGTTTGTTGATTTCAACACAGCAATGATTATTCAGGACGAAGAATTCTCTGATTATGGTATTGCGAACTCAAGTGAATGTGAGTCTGTTGCAGGTACAAATGAATTAGAGAAACTTGATGAAGTTTCTGGTTCTGTACCTCAGGCTCCTGCAAAGACTATTGCCCTCATTGATACAGGTGTATCAGCAGATGCGACTGTAGTAGATAGAGTATCTTTTATCGAGGGTAGTCTTGATGATGATAACGGACACGGTTCTGCTATGTACGATATCATTAAAGCCGAATATCCTGACGTTAATATCCTTTCTATTAAGGCTATGAACTCCGAAGGTATCGGTAAGGCTTCAACAATATATGCGGCTATTCAGTATGCAATCGAAGCAAAGGTTGATGTAATTAACCTTTCTATTTCTGCATATAGCCGTGTAGAGAATGTGTTACTTCACGAGGCAATTCAACAGGCAACTGCCGCAGGCATTGTTGTCGTTGGTGCTGCAGGTAACTTGGATTCTAACGCCAAGTGGTTCTTGCCTGGTATGTATGATGAAGTAATCGTTGTAGGTGCGTCTGCACATTATCAGGAAGGCAATAATGAAACATCTGAGGGAGTTTCTTCTTCTGATGTATGGTATCTTGAAAAGAATCCTGATTCTAATTATGGCGATACTGTAGATTATTTTGTTGATGCAAATTCCACTTCTGAAGCATCCGCTATTATGGCGGCTTATATTGCGAAGAATGGTACAACGATACCTACAGGCAATGCTGTTACAGATAGGTTCCATTTAAGAGCAGACCTTGATTATGATGAAGAGACATCTATGGATGACCCTTACATCAACAATTATGCCGACTTTGAAACTGCAATGCATTGGAGTCATATGAACCCCAGTAATGCACCTTCAGAAATCACCGAGAACGGTGGTGGTGATGGTGACCTTAGAATTTGGTACAGTGAATTTATTCCTGGTGCTTCGTATTCAACATTCGTATATCGTCAGGCAGGTGTTTCGCAACAGTATGGTAACTTCAGTCAGTCAATATACTGTGCAGAAGCAGCACAGACGAACCCTATGGGTGGTTGGACACTTGAAAGAATTGGCGGTTCAGGTTGGGATGATAAGTGTAAACCTTGGTGTGGTCTTGGACCTGGCGGTGACGCTTATGACCTTATGATTGACTGGTGGAGAAGCCATCAGGCTGAGATGGATGCAGCAGGTGTTACATTGACTATTCCAGCCACTATGAACGCAAGTCATATGAACACGGGACATACGTGGCCGAGTCAGGCTACGGATGTTGATAGAGCCAATAGATTTTTCTATATGGTTGCCCATATGTGCATTGACCGTGCATATACAGGTTCTTGGCATCATTTGCCTGGTGGTAAGAATGGTAAGTTCGATGACCTTGTAAAAGCATTTTATAACTATGGTCTTGAAGTAATGAAAGACGATAGTGATGCATATACAGATTGGTGGTATAGAAGTTACAAGGTTAAGGGCAGAAGCGATGGTACTTATCAGCGTCTTTTGCTTGGTGGTGTTCGTAAGAATACTACACAGCCTGTATCTGTTCAGAAAGAAACATCTCGTGTAGGTTGGGATAATGCAAGAATGGCATTCTTTACAGGTGCATCAAATGTTAATACATCAGGTGTTAGATATTATGCTCCAATAACAGATGCGACATTTAGACTTGCAGGAAGCAAGGCTTATCCAATTACACACGTTGGTAGTGATGGTAAAGTTGTTTGGGATAAGGTCGATAAAGGCGATTATATTCTTGTTGAGAATGATGTACCAAGAGGTTATATTCGTGCAGACGATGTAAACTTCACTGTTGGTAATGAACCTGTCAGTTTGACTGTTACAAATATCCCTGTTGTAAGAGATGTGCCTCTTATTAAGACTTATGGTAATACTGCTTTGTCAGATAGTAACAGCAACTATAGTCTTGGTGGAGCCAAGTATGAACTTATTCCTACTTGGGGTACAGATGCTCAAAAGCAGACTTATAAGTTTACTGTAACCACAGGCACAGACGGTAAGGCAACATTTACTAATGTTCCTTATGGTCGTTATATTTTGCACGAAACACAAGCCTCAAAGGGTTGTGCGTGTGCTCCTGATATTTATGTATCAGTTACACCCGAAGGTATTTATCAGACAGGAAGTAATAACCAGACTGTAAATGCAGTTACTTCGACAGAAGTTTGCATTGACGACCCTGTTGATATTATCTTGAAGAAAGAAGCCGTTAATGGTAGTACAGAGGTCGGTGATGCAACTCTCGCAGGAGCAGAGTTTACAATCTACTTCTATGATGAGACAAATATCACAGATGATAATTATACGAATTATCAGCCTATTTTTACCATTGTGACTCAGACTGTTTATAAGAATGGACAGTATTTTGTTGAAATGTCTAAGGACTATCACGTTGGTAGTGATTACTGTATTAAGTCATTTACATATAATGCTTCTCCTGCTCATACAATCGACGAGTTTTATAACGAAAATGAAGAATTTTTGTTCCCTGCAGGTACGGTAGTTATTAAAGAAACTTCTGCACCTACTGGATTTATAAATCCGTCAAACCTTGATGGTTGGGAAGTTGATTACTATGATAATAGTGGAAACAAACAACATAAGGTTCTTACAACATCTGATTCTGCGATTGTAATCAGAATCCCTACAGTTGAAGGTGTTACACATTCACAGTCTTCCATTAACGCTTTTAATGAAGGTGATGCTACTATCACAGCCATTGAACAGCCGAAGATGATGGGTTATAAGATTACAAAGACAGATTGGCAGACAGGTAACGGTATTGGTCAGGGCGATGCAACTATCGGTCCTGTGACATATAATCTGACAAACCAGTCTGAAAACCCTGTATGGGTTGATAAGAATGGTAATGGTCAGGTTGATTCAGGTGAGACTTATAGTGTTGGAGCAATCATTGATACTGTCACGCTTAATCCTATTAAGGATGCAAGCGGTAAGGTAACAGGCTTTGAGACTTATACTTCACCTTCGAAATATCTGTCATTCGGTACTTATGCAATCGAAGAGGTTGTAGCAGGTAATGATTATGAAGTAGGTTATAATTATTATAATAATAGTTCTCCTACTGGTTTTTCACGTACATTCTCTGTAAGAGATTCGAGTGCAGATGTTTACAACCCGAACGCAACTGATGGATATGTATTTGACCTTACAACGAAGCCACTCATCGACGAAGTTGAGCGTGGTGGACTTAATGTAATTAAGTACGATTCAGAAATCGTTGCGGCTACAGGCAATACAACAACAGCAAGAACCCCTCAGGGTGATGCGACATTTGCAGGTGCAGAGTTCCAGATTATCAATATGAGCGATAAGCCTGTTTATCTGCCGAACTCAACGGTAGCAATCCCTGTTGGTGGCGTGGTAACGACAATCACCACAGATGCTAACGGATATGCAACTACAGGTACTTATGTATTGCCGATTGGTACTTATGGCATCAAGGAGACTAAGGCTCCGACTGGATATACACTTAATAGTGGATATCTTGTAGATGCAAACGGTAACCCGACAACTACTGGTAAGATTACTGATAAGGGTCAGCAGTTGAGTTTCGTATATATTCCGACAACAACAACTATCCCTTCAGGTCAGTTACCTGGTTGTCCTGAAACACCTGTTCGTGGTGGTATCTCTGTTTATAAGACAGATGGTCAGAGAGCAGGAGATAATAAGATTACTTCTGTCGCTACTAACGTAGGTCAGGGTGATGCAAGTCTTGCAGGATATCGTTTCGAAATCGTTAATCAGTCTGCAAATCCCGTAGTTGTAAACAATGTTGTTTATAAATACGGTGAAGTTGTTATGACTATAACAACAGATGAGAACGGTAAGGCAACGACTGCGGCTGACGCTCTTCCTTATGGTACATATCTTGTAAGAGAGCAGTCTCAGGGTCAGCAGACAACTTCAGGCTACTATGTAGATAGTTCTTGGAGCAAGACTGTTACAGTTCATACGAACGGACAGATTGAGTCTGTTGGTTATACTCTGAAAGGCAACACGCTGAATGTTACAAATCCTACAAATCAGGTTGTATGGCGTGGTGGTGCGTTCTTTGACAAGATTGATATGGATAGAGCAAGTGCTCCTGCACAGGGTGATGCCACACTGAAGGGTGCTGAAATCTCTATCTATAACGAGAGTAAGTATTCCGTAAAGGTTAACGGTACTTGGTATGAGCCTGGCGAAGTTTGCTTGAAGATTTATACTGATGCAGACGGTAGGGCAACTACTGGTACAAAGATTTTGCCTTATGGTACTTACAAAGCCGTAGAGACAAAGGCAAGCACAGGATATCTTGTAAATGATACTTGGGAGAAGACATTTAGCATCCGTACAGATGGACAGATGGTAGATTGTACTGATTCTCCTGTTCTTGAGCCTGTTGTAAGAGGCGACGTTCAGATTACGAAGTATGATGGCGAGTTAAACGCTTCTGAAGCAACTGGCGGTAACTCTCACGGTCAAAAGAAGGATGGCACAGACCTTAGCGGTATCGTGTTCAACGTATATAATGCATCAGCACTTGATGTATATGTTGATGATGTTTCTGGCATTTACGGTACAGGCAATGTCGTAACGTCCTCTAACGGTACTTGGTATGTTAAGGGTGCTCTTGTAACAACTATCACGACACATTGGAATGATAGTGTTGGTGCCTATACTGCCGAAACAACCGACAGAACACTTCCTTATGGTACATATATCATTGAGGAGACTGGTTATCATAAGAATGGCGATAACTCAGTTACTTATGCAAATGAGTATTATCTCCTCACAGATACTAACCAGAGAGTCTTTGAAATTCGTGAGAATGGCAAGACTGTTACTGTCGATACAGGCAAGAACCCTCTTACTTGGTCGAACCAAGTAGTTCGTGGTGATGTAGAGTTTGAGAAGAAGATTCAGACTAATGATGAACGTGACCAGAGCAGACTTTGGACTGCTTGGATTATCACCAATGTAGCAACAGGTGAGCGTCACGCAATCGTTACTTCTCCGAACGCAGAGTTTAACTCAAGTTCACCTCTCTTACATCCCGACGATAGTAATCCTGGTTATCTCCATACGAATAATACGAATGGAAATGACTGGATTCTTGCCAAGTATGATGCTGATGAGCCTATTAAGATGGAAGACACAGATTATACTTGTGGCGTTTGGTTCGGTCTTGGTGAAGACGGTACAATGTCAGCACCTAACGATAAGGTTGGTGCATTACCTTATGGTCACTATACTTTGACAGAGGTTCGTTCTGATACTAACGAAGAGTTTGAGAGACTTATCTCATTCGATTTCTATATCACAAGACCTTCTGTAGAAGTTGACCTTGGCACATTGACAAACAGAGACGATAGCAATCCTCAACTTATGACATCAGCAACTCACGATGAGACTGGTGTTCGTATGGGACCTGCTCTTGAAGAGACCATTATCAATGATATGTGTTCTTACAGTGGACTTAAAGTCGGTAAGAATTACATTATTCGTGGTTGTATGAAGGTTCGTGAGACAGGTGCAGCAGTCGTCGATAAGGATGGCAATGAAGTTACTTCCGCATCTGCGAAGTTCACTGTCGCAAAGGGCGGAGAAAATGGTTCTGTAGAAATTCCTTATATCTTTGATGCAAGGAATTACGAAGGACAGTCCGTTGTAGTCTTTGAGTATCTCTATGAGGTCAAAGCAGACGGAACAGAAGTGCTGAAAGCAGTTCATACCAATCTGAACGATGATGGTCAGACCGTCAAGTTCCCGAAGATTGGTACAGTAGCACTTTCAGATGCTACTGGTGAGCACGAAGTGCTTGCTGAAGGCACAGTAACAGTGACAGATACAGTTGCTTATGAAGGCTTGATTCCTAACAAGTCTTATAAGGTTACAGGTACTTGGTTCGATACAACCGATAATGATGAGGTTCACGATGCAAGTGGCAAGGTAGTTACACAGACTGTATCTTTCACACCGAAGACAGCAGACGGAACAGTTGATGTTCAGTTTACTTTCGATGCAACAAACCTTGCAGGTCATACAATCGTATGTTTCGAGGAGATTAAGTATCAGGGTCACACAGTGGCTATCCACGCTAATCTCAACGATACAGAGCAGATGATTGCATTCCCGAAGGTCGGTACAACAGCATTGTTTGATACTGGTCTTAAGATGAATGCGAAGTCTGATAACATCGTAATCAACGACGAAGTTGAGTACAGTGGTGTTATCGTCGGTAACACTTACGGTGTAAGTGGTAAACTTGTTGACCTTCAGGGCAACCCGATTAAGGGTGCTGACGGCAAGGAAGTAACAGCATCAGGTTCGTTTACGGCAACGGCTACATCAGGTAAGACATTGGTTACATTCAATTTTGATGGAACTAACCTTGATGTAAATGAAATCGTAGTCTTCGAACAGTTGCTTACTGCAAAGGGCAACGTAGTTGCTAAACACGAAGACCTTACAGACGAGAAGCAGACCGTATATTTCCCTGAAATCGGTACGACATTAACATACGGAACGACGGGATTACACGAAGGCTGTGCTCTTGATTCTGTATCTCTGCCTGACGTAGTTCACTACAAGGGCTTGGTAGCAGGCGAAGAGTACGAATTGCAGGCAACATTGATGTATGTTGATTCTCAGTCTGTAGTAAAGGACAAGGACGGTAAGGATGTAGTTGCTTCTGCAACATTTACAGCAGATGCGTCTGAAGGTGACGCAACAGTTACATTCACATTTAACGCTCTTGGACTTGAAGGACGTGATGTAGTTGCTTTCGAGAAACTGTTCTATACAGGAATCGAGATTGCAAATCACGAAGATTTCAATGATGAGAACCAGACTGTTTCCTTCCCGAAGATTGAAACAGAGTTGGTTGCAACGGAGTCTGGCTTACACTTCGCAATGAAGGGTACGACAGTTGAATTGACAGATACTATCGCTTATACGAACTTGACACCTGGCGTTGAGTACACAGCAAAGGGTCACTTGGTAGATGAGCAGGGTAATGCCGTAGGTAACGAGGCTACTGCTACATTTACTCCTGATTCTGAGAATGGTATTGTAAAGGTAACATTGTCACTCGATACAACAAATGTTGAGGGTGGTAAGAAGTTCGTAGCATTCGAGTCTGTATATCGTGGTGAAGTTCTTGTAGCGAAGCACGAAGATTTGTCAGATGAGAATCAGACAGTAGTAGTACCTGAAATTCATACAACGGCTCATATTGATACTTCTGATGGTATCAAGGTAACCGATACGGTGGATTATGTCGGTCTTATTCCTAACGTAACCTACACACTTGTAGGTAGGTTGGTTGACCAGAAGACAGGTCAGGCTCTTATGAGACCTGATGGTGTAACGCAAGTTACAGCAACCGCATCGTTTGTTCCTACGACGGCTAATGGTTCAACAACTGTTGAATTCAACGTAGCAGGAGTTGATATCGAAGTAGCAGTTGTATATGAGCATCTCTTTGTAGGTTCTGCAGAGATTGCAAACCACGAAGACCTTACAGATGAAGCACAGACCATCTACAATCCTAAGATTGAGACCACAGTAGGTTATGCTGACGCTAATATCAATATGGCTCCTGCAAAGGCTGGCTTGGTAATTAACGATACAGTTTCCTATCGTAACTTCTTGATTGGTCAGGATTATGTAATGAAGGGCGTTCTTTTCGATAAGACAACGAACGAACTTACAAACATTACTGCTGAAGGTAAGTTTAAGCCTGAAGCACACGATGGTCAGATGGTTGTTACTTTCGAATTCGATGCATCTGCGTATGCAGGTCATACATTTGTAGTCTATGAGCAGGCGGTCATTCGTACAGAAGGACCTGACGGCAAAGTCATTGATACGAATGTCGTAAGACACGAGAATCCTGATGACGAGGCTCAGACAATTTATATCCCTGATATAAAGACTACATTGGTCGATACAAAGACACAGACTCATACGGGTGCAAACGGTGAGGAAGTAGAACTGACTGATACAATTACATACACAAATCTTGTTGTAGGTAAGACATATCAGGCAACAGGTGTATTGCATAACAAGGCAACAGGCGATGCTTGGCTTGATAAGGATGGTAAGGAAGTAACAGCAACAGCAGAGTTTACTCCTGAATCAACTAATGGAACGGTTGACGTTACATTCAAGTTTAGTGGTGTTGATGTTGCAGGTAAGTCTCTTGTAGCATTCGAGACACTGACGCACGAAGGTGTTGAGATTGCAGTTCACGCCGACATCAATGATGAGGCTCAGACTGTAACCTTCCCTGAAATCAAGACGAATGCTATTGATAGCGTAACTGGTACACATCAGTTGCATATCATTGAGACAGATGATGTTACAATCACTGTAACACCTGACTCTACGGCTAATGCAACAGCACCTACGACAACATCAACTAATTACGGTGATTCTCTCCGTGATGCAGCAGTCAATGCTTCTGCAGATTCAACTTCTGTTAATGGCAGAACAACTCCGAAGGAGTTTGCAAAGACTGTAACAGTCGAGATGTTCCAGGTTATCGAGTCTGCTTCAGACAAAGATAATACCTTTACTGCAACTGGTTATAAGGTTGTAGATGCAGTTGATACACAGCATCCGACAGTAACGCTTGATGGCGATTACAAGTTCGTCTTTGACTTCAAGACAGTCAAACTTGAAGGTACTGCAAAGTCCTTCAGTGCAATCGTTAACTGTTTGGATAAGGATGGTAATACATTGAAGTCTAATACAATCTATCTTGATAATGTAGGCGAGACATTCTCTGCAAGCGTTATCGTACCTGTAGGTACAGTAAAGGTTGTATTCACCAACGGTGGCACAACTTCAATGACAGACAATTCTGCTGTAGTCGCTCCTACAGAGCCTACGAAGGTCACAGTACCGAGTGGCGTAGTAAGCGAAGACAAGATTAAGATTGTCGATACCATTAGTTACTTCGGTCTCGTTAAGGGCGAGCAGTATTCTGCTACAGGACGCCTTATGGATAAGGCTACTGGTAAGGAATTAACGGATGCCGATGGTAATATCTTTACATCAGTTCTGACCTTTAAGGCAGAAGCGGCTGATGGAGAGGTTCAGGTTGAGTTCACTGTACCTGCTAACTTGATTGTCGGTAAGAGTGTAGTAGTCTTCGAGCAGGTTGCTTCTAACGGCGTTGTTGTAGCAACACACGAGGACATCAACGATGAGAATCAGACCTTGTACGGTGCTAAGATTAGCACAGTCCTCACTGGTTCGGATAAGCGTTCCAAGACTGTTCCTCAGGCGAAGGATACGCAGATTGTTGATGCTATCACTTACGAGAATCTCGTAATTGGTGAAGAGTACAGGGTAGTTGGTCAGATTTATAACAAGACTGCTGGCAAGTTCGTTGACGGTAGCCGTGTTGAATCTACTTTCAAGCCTGAAAGCACAAGTGCAACAGTAACTCAGACTTTCGTAGTCGATACTTCAGAGATGAAGAAGAATGAGGTATTGGTATGTTACGAGACGGTTTACGATGCAAAGGGTAACCTTGTTGCTATCCACCACGATATGGATAGTGCAGAGCAGTCCGTAACAGTCAAGACGAACACTGTTGTTCAGACAGGTATTGCAACTTATGCAACACCTATGATGTTGACAGCACTTGCTATGATGTTGTTGGCTATTATGAGTATCTTTGGTGTCGCAGGATATCGTAAGATAAGACTGTATCGAGCAAAGAGAAAGTAACTGCTCTATTTCACTTCTTGACGGTAACCCCTCGGCAATTGTCGAGGGGTTATCTATTTGCATTGACTTTTCTCATAAATGAGCATATAATGTGCTTATAAATTTATTTATAAAAAAATTTACGATTTCGAAAGGAGTGCAATTATGGCACGTAGAGAGAAAGGTTACAAGGAATACAGCGATGAGGTAAAGAAACTCGAAGAGAAGTTAAAGCAAGCCAAGGCGAATCAGAAAGCGGCTGAAAAGGTCGAGAAAGAAAAGATTCAGGGTGTCGTCTATGACGCTTGTTGCGAAGTCTTTGAGTACGATTTCTTCGGTATGAAGAAAGCAGAAGTCGTAGCGTATCTTAAAGAGCAGATGGGTAGCAAGCCTGTGGCTGCACCTGTGGCACAGCCTGTTGAACCTAAGGCTCCTTATAACCCTGCATCTGACTCTTAATATGAATTGAGGAAGTTAATATGGGAAGTGGACAGCCAGAAGTAAAACTCAAACCGATTATTGAGTCTTATAATGTCGAAGAGGAGTACCTCTATAAAGATGTCTTCGAATTTATCGAAGGCGTAGCGACAGGACGAAGGTTCGTTTATACACTGAAGGCATTATATTTGGCTCGAAAGTTGCACAATGGTCAGTACAGAAACGGTATGGTCAAAATAAATGATGAACTTGTAAAATTGCCGTATGTACTACACGTCTTAAAGGTGTGTTCAACGCTGATGGATTTAGACCTTGATTTGAGTGACCACGACCTGGATGTGTTATATGCGTCAGCATTGCTTCACGATGTCCTTGAGGACAGAAGTGACCTCTTCCCAAAAGGTGGCTATGAGTTAGTTTCGCAGTATGGTTTCGGCGAAGATATATATCGAGTAGTAAAACTGGTTACAAAGAGCCACAATGCTTCCGAAGCAGAGTTGAATGAGTATTTTAACGCAATTAAACTGAATAAGTTAGCAATATTCGTTAAGATTGCCGACCGTAGCCATAATGTAGAGAGCCTTTCAGTAATGAAGGTCGAGCGACTTCACAGATATGTGAAGGAAACGAGAGATTATGTATATCCTCTATGCGATTATGGTCAGCAGAATTATCCTGAACTTTCGAATGGATTCCGTATATTGAAATCGAAGATTGTCTCACTTACAGAGGAAACGGAGATACTGACAAGTATGTTTTCTCGTCAGGTATATGACAAGCAAGATGAGATAGATTCCTTGAGAAGTAGGATTGTAGAGTTAGAGAACCAAAATCTCGATTTACAGAACGAGATTAGTGAACTTAAGGGTAATCAGAAATGATACGAGAAATGGAAATCGGTCCGAATCACCCTGTCGATTTAGACAGCGTTGAGATGGTGAAGAGGGCATTTTTATACTTAAAATTCGGCTATGAGTTGAATTATAAAGCAGATGAAAGAAGTGAAGCATATAAGCGAATTTCTGTGCGTTATATAAACATCTTTAGGAAAAGGATAACAACAGTCAGAGATGCTTTAAGAGAGAAGGATGCTCCGTCAGAGATTGTATATCATTTTCAAGATGTTCTAAACGCTTGTTCTGCACCAAGAAACGATTGGGTTAATATCTATGATATAACCGAGTTCTCGAAACGATATGAGAGAGTTCTTGATGATGTTGAAGCCGTGATAACACGGTATTTTGGAGAACTCGATTCAATCCGTAAAGGTATGACTGCGGATGTAGTAAAAACAACGGCTGAAATGAGAAATTTTTTAGGAGAATAATATATGGCAAGTTTAGCAAAGGCAAATCCTGAGAAAGCAAAACTTTGGCATCCGACAAGAAACGGAAATCTTACACCTTATGATGTAGATGAAGATTCAGGCAGACTTGTTTGGTGGCAGTGTGCTTGTGGCTATGAATATATGGCACAAGTTAGGAGTAATTTTGATAAAAATCCTCGCTGTCCCCATTGTAACAAGAATGTGCGTCATTACGTTGCTGGCACTACGGCTCGACATTCAATTACTCCGAAAATTGTTAATGTCGATACGGGAGAAGTTTTTGCGACGGCTACTGATGCTGCATTATTCTACGGTTTAGATGTCGGTCCTATCAATGCTTGCTGTAAGAGAGGTCTGACGGCTACTGCTAATGGGTATCATTGGAAGTACGTTTTTACAAAGAAAGATATAAAAGAACTCGAAAAACTGGAAAAGCCTTATTATAACGGACCTTATTATTCAGAAGAAGATTTGCCGCAGTTGATAGCAGATGTTTACTCTGCAGAAAACACAGATTCGGCGAAGAAGAATGTAGAAATGCAGGCAATCGAAACCATAGGTTCGGCTTATTTGGAAGAGTTGAATGATGAGGAATTTTTCGACACTATCTATATGTCGAATAGTGAATTATCACATAGAATCAAAGAGATTTGTCAGAAGGCAAAACTCTATGATGAAATGATGAAGAAGGAAGGTAAGTAACCTATGTATCAGGCGGCAGGCTGGTTCCTTATGATGTTCGCAATTCCTTATCTCTTTTATGTCTGTGAGACAGGCATACTATCGTTGATAGGCTTGCTGATTAGTAAGAAAGCCGTGAGAGCAAAACAAATTTTGCTGATAATATCTTGTGTTGAAAATGGTACGGCTTTATTCTTTGATTTTGTGATGTCAATATATGCGAAAGATTTTAATTCAGCATTGTTATTGATTATTTGGGGCGGAGCGTTTATAAGGGTTAGTATTCTAATAGGACAAATAATCAATTATGTGATATGTAAGAAGAAAAAGATTGCAGGTTTCTGTTAAGAAGCCTGTTTTCATTTCTACGAATTTATCGTGTTTGTTGAGGATGGGCAGGGTCCCTATCCGAGACGAAGGCGACACATTGGTTAACCGCACGGGCGTAGTCCGTGTGGGTTATGCAATGTAAAGCCAGGAACGAGCCGTAAATCGTAGCGAGGCACCAACAAACTATCGAGCAAGTTTCGCTTGCGACGATATTTTGTTCGAAATTACAACGAAGGACAGTACGAGTTGTGTCTTGAACTAAGTTGTGGTGTATTACGGTTTATGCGTAATACTTCAGAGAAAGAAAAAGTGTGCTAAAAGTGTGTCATTGAACTGAAAAATTTCTTGATTTATCAGTGAATTAGTGATATATTTATATCGTAAATTTGGCACACTAATGACACGAGAGGTAGGAAATGCTGGTATTTAGTGAGGAGAAAATATGAGTAGAAACTCAAGGCATTTCATTTGGTTTGTAAGCATTTGTTGCTTATTGATGATGATAGTTGCAGGTTACATATTACTTCAAAATGTGAAGCAAGATAATCAGTTGCAGGAAGAGGAGCAAGTGATAGAGTCGTTAAGAGAAGAGGTCGTAATTACTCCTACACCTACGCCAACACCAACGGTGGAGACGAGTGTTACTGAGCCTGCCGAAGAGATAGACCCTTATCTTCTTGTTCGTATTGATTTTGACGAACTTCAGAGTCAAAATGCTGATTGCCAGAGATGGATAACGATACCTGATACAAATGTGGATTATCCTGTAATGGAAGAATCCGAATTTAAGCAAGACGGAGATTATTTCTATCTTCATCACGATTTTAATCGTAAGTGGAAATCTTCGGGTTCGATATTTACGCTGCCAAGCACATTCAACGGAAATGAAGACGCACACCTCTTGGTGTTCGGTCATCATATGGTTGATAAGACAGTTGCTTTTAGCAACTTTAGGAACTACTTCTTAGACGAAGAAGATGCGATGGCACATCGTTACATCTATATGTACTATCCGAACCATTCGGAAAAATGGGTCGTATGGACAGTTGTAGAAGGAGTGAGTTCGGACAAGGTGTACACTATACCTTACACTCTTGGAACACAGGATTATCAAAATATGCTTGATGAATGTGCGAATAAGGGTGAGTTTCAATTAGTGGATGCTCCCACGAGTGAAACGAAAACGCTTATCTTAAGTACGTGTAATGGCAGACAGGCAGGACAGAAGTACCGACTGTATGTCGTCGCTGTACCTATGGCAAGATATTACTATGATATAGAAACATTAGTAAAGGAGAACTACTATGAAGCAGATTAAGAAGATTCTGTCACTTGTGTGTGTTGGAGCGTTAGCGTTGTCAATGCTAACAGCGTGCAACAATCCTACGCCTACTGAAACTTCTGTCACTATGACTGAAGACGATAATCAGATTAGGCTGAGACTTGTTGAGGCAATCAACACAACGAAAGCCAATGAGAGTTTTGTTGTAACTGCATCGCATACTTATACGATGAATATGGCAAATTCTATGAATGGCATTTCAATTCCGACAGTGCTTCGAAGCAATTTTTCGGGTACTTATAAGTACAACAAAACTGTTGGCGATTTGTTCGTCAACGAAAATAATTATACAGTAACCGCAACAGACTCTACTGGTGCTCATCAGGAGACTCAGGAGTCAAGAAACTCCTATGTTGAAGTATTCAAGGCAGATACAAAGACGTTCTATTTCTCGCAGACAGGCGATAATTCGCAGATGTATAGTGCGTCGTTCGATTTCAATTCGATGGTTGATGAGATTGTAACTGCATTGGTTGCAACAAGTGGTGATTATACAATTCTTGAATCGGCAAATCAGACAACGATTACGCAGTCGATTGCTGATGCTACGAAAGATGAAAATTTCCAAGCCGTAAGAGAAAAGTGGCACGATATGCTTATGTCCGTAACTGAATATTCGTCTATGATGACGATTATTTCAGATGGTCTTATCACATACACTATTGATAATAAGACAGGCAACATTACTTGCATTGAGATTAAGAATGTTAATATTACGGATAGTCAGGCAAAGAGTTTGTTCAGTGGTAACGACAGTCTTATTGTCGGTAATATCACTATGACTGCTTCAATGAAATGGACATTTTCCGAATTCAATACTGTAACAGAAGACGATATTATGGTCTATAGAGACCAAATGAATAATGCAATCGAGCATACAGATAAGCCTTCTCCGACACCTACTCCAGAGGTTGACCAGACGATTATTTCTTCGGATGGTTCGTTTGACCAAGTAGGTGTAGCAAATTACGAGTTAAAAGAAGACTTGCCTGCATCTTCATTCAACGCTTTTCAGTATAATTCAGAAGATTATACTTTCCCTGTTGCGTTGAATACATTCATTGATAATGGTTGGAATTTTACAAATTACGACGAAGCAGATGGTTGTTTCTATTTCACAAATGAGGCTTATCCGTATGTTAAATTAGCCTTAGTCGGCAACGAAGGTGATACCGAGATTGATGAGTTGGCTATTAGTGGCGTATCAGGTATATCGGTCATTTGCACTGAGGCTATTAAGAACGGTGGTTCATCGTTCCCTGGCATAACCGTTACAAATGCAAATATTCACGTTGGAGATACCGCAGTACACGTTCTTGAGACATTCGGTAAGCCTGATATGACAACGATTGGAGCCGAGTATGACACATATACTTATGCGGTTTACGACACTGAAGGTGTAACAGGCGAAATCCATATCGTTGCACAGTTCTATGTAACAATCCATCATATCAATGGTCAGCATCTTGTTGAGACTTATGGTGTTCAGTATCTTAAGACAGTTGTGCAGAACACAGAGCCGACTGGAACTGAGCCTTCAAGCACAACAGATGCAACGGCAGAGACGACAACAAGTGCAACAACACAGACAAGCGGTAATTAAGGAGTGTTAGTATGGCTGTAAAGGAAACAAATCACAGAGTCACAGCGACTATCAGTGAAGACGAGTTTCAGCGTATGCAGTATTGGTCAGCAAGAGCAGGGCTTTCAATCAATGAGTTTTTGCGTGATGCGATAGAGGAAAAAATCAAGAGAGCCAATGGTGATTATGATTTACCTACGCTTGAACAGCAAAGGCTTAATCAATTGATTGAGGTTATTGTAGGTTTGCGTGATGATGTTAACAGATTAGGCGACATATTCCATACGGATATTGACGCTCTGAACAAACTCACAAAAGGCGATACAAAGTATCTTTCACACACTCTTGATGACGGTGATGTTGGCTAATGAAAGGGTGAAGATTTATGGGATATGAATCAATGAAAGTACAGGCTAACGAGGAAAAGTTACAGGCATTGAAAAATGCAGGTGAAATTCCGCAGACTGTGGAACTTCCTCGTAAGAGACCTGAACCGAAATTTGAAGATGAGCCTGTTCGACAAGTTGAAGAACAGCCTTCAAATTTAGAGGGTGATGCTGATGATTATGAGGTTGGCGGAAGTGGTTCGGGAAGTGCTAACGAACCGACAACTTCTGATTATCGAGACTCAACGAAGTTAGAGCCTCAGATGCCTTCAGGTGGAACAAAGAGTTCGCCTGGACGTAAACCGAAGAATCGAATCACGGGTAAGGTCGTTCAGATAAGAGATTTTCCGAGAGATTTGATGGCTATAGCAAGAGCCGAATTTCCTAATGCTCAAAATCAGACAGATGCTTTAGCAGCGTATGTCTATGTTAAGTCTGGAAAGACGGGAATAGAGGTGTCTGATGAGGTTAAGGCGTTGGTCAAGACCTATGAAGGCGATAAAACTTTGCAGAATATCGAGGCTCGCTTGGAAGCGATTGAGAGCAATACCTTTGATACAAAGTCGCTTTTAAGAGAAGTATGGTATGGCATCTTGTATGTTATACGAGACAGACTTGGTATGAGAAAGCACAATCCTGATACAGAGAAGGATGTGCAGTTCTTCGAGCGTGACGGTATTGCTATTCTTGGCGATACTTTACACGCACAGGTTATTGATAAGAAGAGACGAGATAAGCAAAGAGAAGGTTCATCTCATAAATATAGGTAACGAAAGGAACATTAACGATGGATAAGAAAGACAGAAACACTTATTCTTTTTATCAGATGGTTAACACAATAGGCATCATTATCGGTCTTATTGTTGTATTTATTGGTGTAACGTATTGTTCGGGTACAGCGAAGTGGATAGTTGAAGTTGTCGGAGTTGCCTTTGTCGTTATTTTCGGTCTTTTGGCTCATAACTTGAGTACACAGAAGACTGCTATCGAGAATGGCGAGATAGGCAAGGATAACGAGGAAGAGGAAGAAGAGTCTTTCGAAGCATCTGACGAGGAGAATATAGAGGAAGAAGTATCTTCTGACGAAGACAAAGCAACCATAACGTCTTTAATAGACGAAAAATAAGGAAGGAGAACAGTTATGGCGATTTTTGTGGACGGTTTATGGATTTCGGGTTTGACACTCCATATCCATCGAAAGGGAGCACCTATCCCTGCAGGAATGCAAGAAGATTACATCAAGATTAACGCTACACCTACGCAGATAAATGCGATTGCAGCCCTTTTGGGCTTGGGTTTTCGTAATGGCGATTTGTTGATGTATTCGGACGAGGACCTTCGTAACCATATTACGAAGAAAGAAGGCTTTAATTTTCAAATGGAATATGAAGCCATTAACTCTCGTGAGAGGAATGAGCGTCGCTCCATTCCTGTCGTTAGCCCACTTAATGAAAGTAAGTTGGTGAATGATATGGATATTACGAGGAATGGTGAGATGTACTTTTGGAAGCAAGAGGACGTAACAAAGCCGATTAGTGATAGCAATACTCAACCTGTTGATAATTATGTCGATGAGGAAGGCAATGAGTATATGGATGTACCGATGTATGAAGGTAACATTGAGTATCTTGAAGACGAGGCATTGGCTGATGCTGATGCAAAGCCTGTATCAGAGGAGGGATTGGACGATGAAGAAGATTAAAACACTTGTATCTATCGGACTTGTAAGTGCGAGTTTACTGGGATTAGTAGCGTGTTCGGAAAAGATGCCACAGGGAGATTTTCCTGAATCCGATACAACTACTATGGTTGCAGAGACGACTATAGAGTCAACGACTGATGTTGAAGCCTCTATGTTCTATCGGGCGGCTTATGATAGGCTTATGCAGAAACTTTCTGAACGCCCGAAGATAGAGCCTAATCACTTAATTAAATGCGGTAATCGCCGAATTTAATTAGGGAACAAATCCACTTGTAAAGAGGATTAAAAGTTCCCCAACATAAGTGAGAATTTGCTCATAAATAAGTCTTTTCTTATTGAAAAGGTGTGTCAATTATGTTACTATTGGTTTGTGGAGTTTCCACCTGTTGACTTCACAAACTGTAAAAAGCCTTTACGACAAAGGTTACAGTAAAAGGAGAACGAAAGATGATAGGTATTCTTAACGAAAAACCTTCCCAAATGCGTAACTTTGAGAAAGCATTAGGTGGCAATCGTGGCAAGTTCAATGGCGAAGATTATGTACTTGTAGCAGCGAGAGGTCACTTATATGAGTACGTTGACCCTGACAAGCAGGTTTCTCCTGCTCTTGCTGAACAGTACCACGCTTGGGACTTGAAGTATCTTCCTTGGGACGAAAAACAGTTTGCTTGGAAGAGAGAGAAGAAACCAGATACAGCATCCACTTTGAAGACCATCAAAGATGTACTTTCAAAATGTGATGAGATTTGTATCGCAACCGACGATGACCCTACGGGTGAAGGAGAGTTGCTTGCTTGGGAGATTCTTGATGAATTGAATTTACGACCTAAGAAGTGGTCTCGTATGTATTTTGAAGACGAAGCCGAGAGTTCTATTCAAGCGGCGTTTAAGAAGAGAAAGACAATTCCTTCGATGGACGAAGATATGGACTACGTTAAGGCGAAGTATAGAAGCCAGTGGGATTTTATGTCTATGCAGTGGACTCGTATTGCTACAAGGTTTGGTGATGGAAGAACTGTACTTCGTCAGGGCAGACTTAAATCGGCAATGGTACTTATCGTAGGCGATGGACTCAAAGCCTACAATGAGTATAAGAAGGTTCCTTCTTACCAAAACAGATTTAAGGATGAAAATGGCAATATCTTTACGAGTAAAGATGAGCCTATTTTCCCGAAGGCAACCGATGTACCGAAGACTTATCACGATTCTGATGTAATCGTAGATAGCAAGGAAATGCGTTCTTCGGCTCCACCGAAGTTAATCGACCTTTCTACATTATCTTCAATGCTTGCAGGAAAGGGTGTTAAAGCAAAAGATGTCCTTGCGGTATATCAGAAGATGTACGAGGCTCAGGTTGTATCTTATCCGAGAACCGAGGATAAGTGCATAACCAAAGAACAGTTCGACCAGTTGCTTCCGAAGATTGACGCTATCGCTAAACTTGTTGGTGTCGATACGAAGTTACTTACTCATAGAGCACCTCGTAAGACTCATATTAAGGACGGTATGGCACACGGTGCTAACAGACCTGGACTTAATGTACCGAAGTCAATGGACGATTTGGATAGGTTCGGTTCTTGTGCAAGGGATATTTACACTATTCTTGCAAGAAACTATCTCGCAATGCTTGGCGAGGATTATGAGTATGAGTTCCAGAAAGGTCATCTGAAGGATTATCCTGCATTCATAGGAACGGCTTCTGTTCCGAAGAAGATGGGTTATAAAGCAATTTTCTCTGATATGGATGACGAGGAAGATACGAGCAAAGGTCTTGGAACAAGAGCAAAGCCGTATGTTCACGAGATTATCCCTCCGAGACCTCCGTACCCTACAATGAAGTGGCTTATGAAGCAACTTGAGAAGTATGATGTAGGTACGGGTGCTACGAGAACAAGCACGTATGCAGAGGTAACGAATGCTAAGTCGAAGACAGCCTTGATGTCAGAGTCAAAGGGTAAGATTTCATTTACTCTTTGTGGCGAAATGAGTTATAAATTGCTGCCTGGAACGAATATCGGTGACCTTAAGATTACCGAAAAAGTAATGGCTGATATGAAAGCCATTTCACAAGGTAAGGCGAATCTGAACGAATGTCTGAAAGATATACAGCGTATGGTTCGTGAAGATATAGAAACTATGAAATCCAATAGTGCGACAATGAGAAAGGAGTTAGGCGTTATGGATAATTCACAGAAGGAGAAGTACACAGGTACTTGGAATGGCAAAGAGGTCTCATTCAACAAGGAGTGGAGTGGACACAAGTTTACGGATGCAGAGTGCGAGAAACTCTGTAATGGCGAAGTAATTGAGATTACGGCTGTCTCTAAAAAGACAGGTAAGCCTTTTACAGTTAAGGGTGCTCTTGCAGAAGATACTTACAATGGTAACCCCTTTGTCGGTTTCAAGCCTGACTTCAATAGTGGTAGCGTACCTGCAGAGTGGTGCAAGCACAAGTTCACAGAGGATGAGAAAATCCTTCTTGAACAGGGCAAGATTGTCGAGGCAGATGACTTCGTAGGTAAGAAGGGAACTGCATTTACCACAAGGGTTCGCTACGGTGAAAAGAAGGACGGTAGCAAGGGTATTATCCCTGAATTCGATAAAGAGAACTTCTAATCGAATATTGTGATGTTATAATCAAAGGCTATTGGCAGAGTTGCAGTTTTTGTGGCTCTGCTATAGTCGTAAAATATAAGGAAAGGAGATAAAACAAGCAATGAAGGATAATTACAGAATTCCTGCTGACCTTAACTCCAGTTACGGAGATATGGAGATTGCTATTCAGAATAAAGACGGCATCGGTCTTAAACCGTTGCCTATTAAGGTAATCATATCGTATTTGGGGTCAGGTCTTGTATTGTTTTGGCTCGTTACACACTCTTTTATCGGTAATGGCTCATTACCGCAGATTGTTCTCTTTTGTATCGTCTGGCTTGCATTAACTTTTGTTCTTACTTCGTTTGATAAAACGAGAAGAATGAATGTGCAGACTATTCCTACACTTTTGGATTATCTTCCGAAAGCGAATAGGAATATTATTGTTCGTAGGACAAGTCCTGCGAACGATTTTATGCACATCGTTAAGATTTCGAAGATTAACGAGAACGGACTTATCGAATTTGCAGACGGAAACTACGGTTATCTGTATAGAATAACGGGTTCTGCCTCAATTCTCCTTTTTGAAGACGATAAGTCAGTTATTGTACAGAGGGTTGACTCATTTTTCCGTAAAATCGGTACTAATTGCGAAGTAAATTTCATTACTGTAAAGGAGCCTCAGCAGGTCTATAGGCAAGTGGCAGCACTCAAGCGTAAGTTTGACAAGTTGACAATTGCAGATGATGAACTTCGTGCTCTCGCAATGGACCAATTTGATACTCTGAACAATTATGTTGGTCAGGAGTTTAAGTCAATCCATCAGTATCTTCTTTTAACTGCCGACAATCGTGAGGCATTAACGCAGAATAAGAATGTTCTGCAAGCAGAAATTGAAGGTTCGTCAAGAATGTTTAAGCAGTGTGTTGCTCTTTACGAGGAAGACATTATTCAGTTTTTTGCTTCAATTTATAGAAAGTCCTAAGGAGAGAGGTCGTAAACAATGGGAATTAGAGCAGACGCAAAAGAACGTAAGAAGAGGAAGAAGGAAGGTCGTTTCAATTTCGAATCCTATCCTCATCTTCTTGCTATGAAGCCTTCTGAGAAGTATGTATTTCATAGCGACTATTTTGAAATTGACGATTCTGTTGCAACGATATTGGCATTTTTCCATATCGAAGGTGCAACAGATAATTTTGGTGTGTTTTGGGGTATTAACCGTATTCCCTCTGGTCTTGACCAAGATGTTTCAACATATTGTTTCGAGGGCATTCATAGAATGGACGAGGGTTGGCTTGCAGGTCATCAGTCTCAGGCTGAATCTGTAGCACAGATGAATGCGAAGGAGCAGGGTCAGGCTGGTACAAACACAACTAAAATGAATGCTTCTCGTAAGGAACAAGACCTTATGACAATAGCAAGAGAACTTCAGGATGGTGCATCATATCTTCAGTGTCAGTATAGAATTATGGTTAAGGCACCTACTCTTGAGAAGTTGGATAAGGCTGTCGAGAAGATTGGCAGACTTTACATCGACCGATTTGCTACTCTTGAAGCCGTTCCTTATCACGGAGAGCAGAAAAGAGAGTTATCAACGCTGTTTTCACCTGTCGATAAGAAGTTAGGACACGGCTTCTACTATACGTCAACAGAGTATGCAGGTTCATATAGCATCGTTACTCACGGTCTCGAAGACCCTGGCGGAGAGTATGTTGGCTATATGATTGGTGATGTAAACAACTCTGCTGTGTTGTTTGATATCAACAAGTATGACCATCACGTTATCGTTGCAAACGAGAACTACGACGAAGAACTTGAAAGAGCACACGTCGCAGATGTGTGGGGTAGCAAGATTTCACAGTCTTGTCTTTTAGACGACCATCGAGTAGTACATATGATACTTGATGGTGCGAATCTTGATATCCTCGGACCTAAGTTCGATAATTTCACATATCGTCTTGACTTAAATCACGGTGATGTCAATATGTTCGAGATGTTCGGTGAAGTTGACGAAGAGTTGTCTATCTTCCCTCAGCAGATGCAGAAGTTAATTCTGATGGCAGAGCAGGCATACGAGTCAAACGAACACGATAGAGCAATCATCAGAGGTACTCTTGAGGAAATTGCGACAGAGTTCTATGTTCAGCAGAATATGTGGAAGCGTGATGCTAAAAGGCAGAGAGAGAAACTCCGTGTTGTAGGTATTCCTCACGACCAAGTACCGAAACTTCAGATATTCGTATCATATCTTGATACAGAATATAAGAAGATGGCAAATACAAGCGTTCGTGATGACGAGAGACTTCACGCAGTATCAGTTCTTCGTGCAACATTCAAGAATATGCTTGATAACAATGGTGACTTGTTCAATACCATTACAAGCGACAGCATTGATGGAGCGAAGGCAGGTCGTAGAGTTATCTATGACTTCTCGCAACTTAAGTTGCGTGGTCAGGGTATTGCTATGGCACAGTTCGTCAATATCATTGGTTTTGCTGCAGGTAACCTTGGTCTTGGTGATACAATCATCATTCACGGAGCAGAGACGATTGATAATAATGTCAAGAGTTATGTTAATACACAGTTCTCCAAACTGTGGGATAAGGGCGGAAGAGTAGTTTACCTTTACAACAATATTGACAAGATGCTTGCAGATAAGGAATTCTCTCACTTTGACAAGGCAGATTATGTCATTATGGGTAATATGTCACAGTCCAATGTCGATGTTTATCAGAAGGAAATGGGACAGGAAATACCTCCTGACCTTGTAAATCTTGTAACGACAAAAGCCGACGCTATATGTTATATTAGAAGAGACTTTGATAATGTAGTTTTCCGTCAGAATCTACAGTTAGGCATCGACGCACATAGAAAGGAGAGAAATAGACTATGATTAAGGTATCGAGAACACAGAAAATTATGGCAAGACTTGTAGGAGTTCTTGCTGTAGTTATGCTGTGTTTCGGCGTTACTTCAACTGTCGCACACGCAGATGGTATCTTAAACGACGTTTGGACCACAGGTGTAAACGCCGTTTCTTCCATCTGTAGAACGGTCGTAGGATGGGTCGGTGGTAGTGCAGTTGAAGGTGGCTCAGGTCAAGCCGCTGAGGAAGAGGGTGTTGCATCCGCAATCGGCTTTGAGGATATTGGTAGATGGTCTGCCGCATATCTTTCAACGAATATGCAACCTGACGAAGATGGTGATGTACCTGGTGCTAAAGCCTTGAACCCTAACTATCAGGGTGATAAGGATGTTGATGCAGGAGACGCAGGTGTATTTGTAGCCTATGTCGGTAAGTCTTGGATTAGTTCACTCAACACGATTTCATCTGTTGGTGTTTCTTATTCAACATATTACAAGGTTCCTGTATCAAAGAATGGTAATAAGACTTCAAATTCCATTTATCAGTATTGTAACTATGGTTACGTATTGGGACAGATGGGACTTGATAAGTCATCTTCAGGTAGTGTATCTATTGGTTCGAAGATACAGGGTTATGTTGTTTTAGGTCTTTATTATGCAGCAATCGGCGTTGACGCATTGTTCTATGTCGTAATGAAGATACTTAAAGTTCTTAATCCGTTTATGTGGTTCGTCAAAGGTGTAAACACTGCCGTAGGTAATAATGCAGGAAGTGTTAAAACACCAGACGGCGGTACGGCTGACTGGTCGTTGATGCAAAATTATGATACTGACCCTGCATTTCAGAAGGACGGTCTTGCTGGGCTTGCCACAGGAGCCTTTAGTGGTCTTCAGGACTTCTTAGGTACTTGGTATGCTGCTATTTATGACTTCTCTTGGGCAGTTCTTGTTCCATTCTTCTTTGCGGCACTTCTCGTATCACTTATTCTGTATAGACATACAGGAAAGTGGAAGAGTAAGTTAAAGAAGTATATTATCAGGGTTGCATTCTTGGTCATTGGTATTCCTTTACTTGGCGGTATTTATACAGCCGCATTGGACAAGATGTCTAATTCACTTAATCCAAATACTTCTCCTGCAACGAAGATTGTATGTTCGACATTTATTGATTTCGAGGCTTGGGCTTCAAGAGGTAGATTATCGCTTTATACAAGAAGCACAAGTGGTACAACAATTACTACGGCAATGCCCTTAAATATTGATATTGCGGCAAGCGGTATGTATGAACCTACTGCTGTAGAACTTATCAATGTTAGAAATAGAGCGTATGAGATTAACAACACTTATGCGATGCCTATTGATATGGGTAATCCTTTGTTTACATCGTATGATAATTCATCAGGACACGCTGTTGAAAATGTTTTGTCAACGTCTAATATGGATGTATCCGATAAAGCAACAGGTAACTGTGCAGCCGTTATCAATATGCTTACAAGATTCTCTGAAGGTAAGTATTATACGGCGGCTGAGTTTGAGGGTTCCGCAAAATCAGCACTGTCCAGTTGGATTTCAAGCGACGAGAAAGGTAACTGTGTACTTAATCAGTTTCAGACTATCTGTGACGTAAGTTCTTGGTGGGTTACAACAGATAGTGATGACGATGCATTTGAAGATGCTATCGAGTCTCACAGAAAGCGTTTCTCAAGCCTTAAGCACTTTGGTGATGAGCAGGAGAAGGGCGGAGACTTGCTTATCGAGAATAAAGGCTCCAAGAGTTACTATGTTAATATCTATGCAAATGGTGGTATTCAGTATAGTGATAAGAAGTTTACAGAAACTTCAGGTAGCCACGTTTATCCTTGGTTTGACGTTAGTTATAAGACAATGCCTATTCCTGGCTATTCTGCACAGACTTATACGGCAACAGTGTTCTCTGCTAAATCAGAGACACCTTCACAGGCAGTTGAACCTGGCATACACGATAACAATTCAAAGCCTTATGGTTTGTCAACTTGCTCAATGTATAATTATCTGAATACTTCATTCCACGATGGTATGACACTGTATTCGCCTTCTGATACTCCGACGCTTTGGGCGAGAGAGAATCATAGGTCAGTTAACATTGTAGGTAATGGCTTTGTTTCATTCCTTATGTGGCTTAACTGTGTAACAATGCTTCTTTGCTATGCGGTAATCGGTTATTTCTATGGATTTGGTATGCTTCTTGCAAATATTGGAAGAACATTCCAAGTTGTTAAGGCAGTACCGTTCGCAATGCTTGGTAGTCTTAAGTCAATTGCAGAATTGATTACTTATACGATAGTAATGATTTTGGAAATCATCTTGACGATTTTCCTTTATTCATTCGTGGCAGAGATTATGTTTACAATCCCTGACCTTATTACTTCGCCTATGGCGGCTGCATTGAAGACTTCTTATGGTACACAAGGTAAGACAGCATATTCAATCATTATGCCTGTTACCCTTATTGTTCTTATCATCTTCTATTCTTGGTTTATGGTAAAGGCAATCAAGATGCGTAAGAAGTTTATCAAGGCTATGGATGAAGCGGCACAGGAAATTGTTAACAAGTTTATCGGTGTTCGTGGTGACGCTCTTGCAGACGGTGCTCCTAATTCTTCTGCAAATGTTAATACAAAGAACAGTGGTGGATTTGGTAAGGGTGCTCTTGTTGGTGCAGGTGCAGGTCTTGGTGGTGCGGCTCTTCTTGGAGCAAACGGAAAGAAGGACGCTAAAACTAACGCTGATGGCGTATCGGGTAGAGACGGTTCAAGCGGTAAGAATGGCAAGAATGGTTTTACAAAGAATGCCGAAGCCAACAAGAATCCGTTACTGCCTACAGGTGCAGCCTTAGGTTTGGCAAGTGGTGCTGGTTTCAGTGTTGATGCTGATGAAGACCTTAGGGATAGAGCAGTGGCAGGTAACCTCGACGGCAATCTTGACGGTGAGTATAACGAGAATTACGGTATGCTTACAGACGGTAAGGATGTTAGCGGTTACGATGAAACTGGTCTCCCGAAGGGTGGTTACGATGCTCAGGGCAATGCTCTTAATGAGTATGGTCAGCCTATTGACGCAGAAGGTAAGCCTCTTACAGATAAGTCAGGCAGACTTGTTTACTCTGATGCAAATGGTAACCTTGTTAACCAAGACGGTCATATCGTTGATAATTACGGTAATGTTGTTACTGATAAGCACGGCAAGCCTATTGAGGCAAATAGCAGACAGGCTAATAAGATGGCAGAGCAGGCACAGAAGCAGGTTTCTGCAAATCCTCAAGGTCCTGTGAATGGTAGATTACCGAATGGTGCTACTCCTTCTGGAGCACTTCCGAGTGGAGCAAATCCGACTCAGACTGCACAGCAGGTAGGTCAGGCAGGATTACCGAGTGGTCAGAATGGACAAGTTCAGGCGAATGCACCTCAGGTACAGGCACCGAGAACTGTTCAGCAGACAGGTGCTCCTCATAAGCAGCCTTACAATCCTGCACAGAGCACACAACAGGTTCAGAGTGGTGTTCAGCAACCGAAGGTTCAGAATGTACAGCAGAATGCACAGCATACTGTTCGTAGCACACCTGTAACACCTACTCAGGTTAATAGACAGGCACAGAATGTTCAGCAACAGACTGCACAGTCAGTACCTCAGTCGCATCAGGTGGCTCAACAGCAGGCAATAAGGAATGCTCAACAGGCTCCTCAACAGAGTCAGACAAGACAGCCTTACAATCCTGCACAGCAGAATCGCCCTCAACAGACACAGCAAGCACCTCGTAGTGTAAGCGGTGGCAGAGTAGTATCACAGAATAATACTCCGAGGGTATCACAGCCTCAGATGCCTCAGCCGAGAGTTTCTCAGCCTCAAGCACCGAGAAATGTACCTCAACCTCAGGCAAGACCGCAGAATGTTCCTCAGCCGAAGGTTCAGAATGTACCTCAGCCTCAGGTTCCTCAGCCTCCGACGGGTGGTAGCGGAGTAAGGAATGCTCAGCCTAATCCCGATAAAAAGGGCGATGACAAGTAATAGTGGATAAATGCTCATATATGGGGAGAATGCAATGTTTTCTCCATATATGAGAAATTCACATTTTCTGTTGACTTTGTGTAGAATGAACACTATAATAAATTTGTGAATGGGTGACCATTCAGATTTTGCAAAATCTAAAGAAAGGAGAACGGTTGCTATGGAACTTAACATTATCTCGATGGCGTGGGACATTAGTAATTTTCTTAAGAACGCTAAGAATACACTGTCAACTTGGGGTGGTTATCTCTTTATGCTTTTCGGTGTAGTTCTTATTATCGTCGGCATCTTCCAGATTGTTAAAAAGTTCGTTGCTCCGAATTCGGCACCTGGTGGTTGGGCTATGCCTATCGTTATGCTGATTATCGGCGGTGCTCTTGCAGTAGGCGGTTGGTCATTCGTCTTCAATATCGCTCAGGGCGGTAAGCAGACAATTGAAGACCTCGGTGCTGGTAAGCAAGATACAGCAGCAACAGGTGCTACAGTTAAGACCATTGTTAATATGCTTCCTTATTACAAGGATTGCCTTGCTAACATTGGTGTTCTGGACTTCATTAAAACAATGTTTTAATTGAAATCGTAGCCTAAACGATAACAAACAAGAGTTCCTGTATGACAACATACAGGAACTTTTTTTATCCGTAGCAATATATCAAAAAATGCTCATTTATGAAAGAAATGAGTTGAAAAGGATAAGTATTCGTGTTAGAATCGGAAGTAGAATTTTGAATTGTGTTTATATCCATTTCAGGAAGGAGAATAGAGAAGAATGAGCAAAGCAGGTAATCTTATTAAAAGATTAACGGATAAGCACCGTAAGATTGAAAGATTTGGCGTTTTGGCTCTTGTCGGAATTATTGCTCTCGGTAGTGTAACTGGCACAATCCTCGTTAAGAATTATAAGGATAAGCATCAGCAGTTATCAACGCAAGCCGTTTATACTGTTGATTTTGAGATGTCTCGAAGTCACACTACGGGTAAGGTTGTTGATGTTTACACTAATGCAAACAAGACAAGTGCTCTCTTACTGTTGAAATTTGACGATATGGCTCATATGTCAACAGACGCAAACAATTATGTTTGCTTTTTAAGAGGTTACGACCCTAATAAGGGTAAGGAACCTCTTGAGTCACATCCTGCGTGTGCATTGTATGTATTTGGTACTACAGGCTATGTAGGACTTCATATGGTCGATAAAAACGGTTTCCCTAATCAGATTGAATATCTGACTATTCGTAACGATAAGGAACTCGTAGAGGTCAATGATGGACAGGTTGCGGAGAGTGGAAGTCAGTATGATGTTTACGATTTGACCGATATTTATTTCAATCCTGGTGCTGCAGGAACAACTGTTGTTGAGTGTCTCAACAACGAGGTAGTTACTGTTAAGGATATGTATGAAGAGTGTATTGCTCGTTCAAGAGAGCAGGAACTCAGAGCCGTACTTGAAGATGATTTACTTCAGATGCGTACAACAATGGTACAGATATCCGAGTACGAGCAGAGACTCGTAAATATGGATATTGCTCTCAATACACCTTATGGTGCTATCGCAGGGGACTACATTGTTAATAAGGATGGCTTGACTGTTGGTAGTCTTGATTATCAGGCACAGTTAGCAGACTATGTTGACGGAGAACATTTAAGGTTAATGTCAAATACAGTATGCGTTGGTGGTGTTGATTTCGATTGGTATAACGGAAGTATTCACGAAGGTTATATCAACTCATTGAGAGGCGATATGACTCCACAGCAGTATATCAATAGTATTATGATACCACCTGAAGGTTCGGAAGATGATAAGCAGATTCCTGATAAGTGGTATTTCTTGTCTTCTGGTCAAGAATTTACACTTGTAAGTCAGGGCGGTAAGTTTAATCAGACTGCAACTGATATTCAGACGCAGATTGGTTATTTGACAACCGCTTGGAATACTTACTATAGTATAAAGCAGAAGTATGAATGCACTGATTTAATCAATCTTCTTGACCTTGATTATGAGGTAATGAGTGTAGAGAATAACTTTACAATCAATAATAGAGCAAGTGCTTTTATTATCAGTTAATGGAACAACCTATTTTTACAATAGGTAGGACGAGGTAGTAACTATGGCGTTTCAGAAGAATTCTGATAAAACCAATAGCGACGAGAGAGACCAGTCACAGGCTAATGAGAATGAGAAGGACACTACAAGGTCCAATAGTTCTTCAGAGAGTGACAAGGGTTCCTCGGATAAGGGTGAAAAATCTAATGAACAGCCTGAACGCAAGTCAGAAAAATCTGGCTTGCGTAAGGTCGTTCCAAATGTAGATGGTGATGCTCATAAAGAAGCCAAGAAAAAAGCCGAAGAGGAAGAGAAGAAAGAAAAGAAGAGTCTAAATAAGGTGGCTCGTAAAGCAGGTTCTTCTGCGGCGGCATACGGTGCTAAGAGTTTTATTGCTATGCAGATAGCAAATGCTCTTAAGGTTCTCTTGATGATGCTTATGCAGTTAATGAATGCTATTGCGTCTGCAATTAGTACGGTTGTAGCAGGAGTAGTTCATTTTATTGCTTCAGTTGCCGTAGCGTTTGGTGTAACTATGCTTACGGCTACTTTAGGTCTCGTAGGCTTTTTCGTAGGCGGTGTTATTTTAGTCGGTGGTACAGTAGCATCAAATTCTCAACAGACCACAGAAATTAAGACTGACGCAGTTCTTCCTGATGACCCTTGTGAGGGGCGTGAAGATACTCAATATACGGCAGTCGGTGATGATACAAGCCAAGAAGAACGAGCAAGAATGGTTTACAATTTCTTTGGAAACTATTATAAGACCAATACGAAGGAGAAGGTCGCAGGTATTCTTGGCAACTGGTCTGTAGAGTCAGGTATTACTTTCTTCAAGATGGAAGGAAGTCCGTCATCAGATAAGATGATACTGTATGGTAATGACGAGAAGGCGTTGGATAACTATACGTCAGGATGGTTATTCCCGACTTATTACAGAGGATGGGGAGCATCCGCTTGTTCTACATCATATTCAAGTTTTCCTGGTCAGACGAGGACGCATTCTAATACTCATCATAATTTAGCAACATCAGCCTATGTTGCTCATAATAACGGTAAATCAATGTTTGTACCTGGTATTGGTATTGGACAGTGGACAGGACAAAGAGGTAAGGACCTTCTCAACCTTGCGGCAAATACCGACGGTTACGATTGGTATGATGCCGAAATTCAGTTGGCGTATATGGTATCTATTGATAGCAGAGCAAATTGGGTTCAGAATTGGGCAAATACTGCAACAGGAAATCCCGAAGAAGGTGCTAAACAATTCGGATATGGTTGGGAAGGCGATATTAGTGGTTCTGAAAATGCTCGTGTAAATGCGGCAAAAGAATGGTTTATTAAGATAGCGGCTTGGGATGCTGATATCAATTATTACAATACTGTTGTAACGATTGCAGGTGACGCATTTAGGGCAGCCGCAGGTGCAAATAATGCACAGAATCACGAAGATGAATGTACTGAGGAAGAGTTAACTTACGGTACAACAGTTGCAGAGAGAATGTCTGCATATTGTTGGGATAGTCACTCTCAGTCTTGTGATGATTTTATTCAGGCTTGGACTGCAAGAGGAAAGCCAATGGGTACTTATAATAATCATCCGATTAAGGAGCCTTGGGGTACTGTCTGTGGTACAGACCTGTATATTCAAGTTCATCAAGCCGTATTCCCTGGCGATGGCTTGTATGCATCTTGTGACCGAAGCGTAGCGTGTGCGGTTAGATGGGCAGGACTTGATGATAACTTCCCTGCAGGTGGTTGTGGTACATTGATTAACTGGATGTCTGCCAGTAGCAAGTGGAAGAATGTTAAGAGTGATATTCATAGCGAGTCGGATTTAATGCCTGGCGATATTCTTATTAGAAGTACGCACGTTATTATGTATCTTGGTTCGGATGCGGTATTGAAGTATCACCCTAATGCTGAAGCAAGTTGGGTTTATGGTTCGGGTTCGTATGGTGATAGACCACCGAATGTTCAAGGTGATAACTGGTCTGGTTACGATTATGTTTTCAGAAATGTTCAGCCAGAATCGAATTCGAAGTGGTTTAATATAATCGAATAAACAATGCTGAAAATGCTCATAAATGTGTTGATTTTGTAATGCGAGAGTGTTATAATTCATTCATAAATGAGCATTTTCTTAATTATCACAAGGAGATAAAAGGATATGAACAGAGAGGAAAGAAGAAGGCAGAACAAAGCAGAAGCCGACAGACTTGCTCAAGAGACGCTTGACAATATGAAAGCCAAGCGAGAGGCTCGTAAAGAATCAATTCAAACAAAATGGGAAAATGCAGATAAAGGTAAGGTTATCAAGATTGGGATTATTGTTGTTTCAGCAGTTCTCAGTCTTATTGGTATTCTTGCAATTATATCTGCGAATAACCGTGTAGATGTTCTCAATGGTCAGATTGCAGAAATGCAGACTCAGATTGCTACGAAGCAGAGTGAGATTGATGCAATTGATTTGACACCTATTGAGCAACAGTTAATTCAAGACACAATGAATACTTGCTTACAGCAAGGTTCAGAGGTGGCTGATTTACAGAATCAGTATTATAACGTACTGGATATGCAGAAATACGGTTTTAGTGAGAACAATGTCAATGAAATCGAAAGAATTTCAGGTGAGTTGTCCAAGTATTTCGGTGGTAGTAATGAAGATGCAACAGCATATTGGTTCACGACTCAGGAGTCAGACCATACAAAGTTTACTTGGCAGTTTGAAACAACATACGGTTTTCACGGTGACACTATAGATGTTATGTGGACTTGTTACAAAAATGCCGATTCCTCTGGTGCATTAAGTGATGAACTTTTGGCGTATGCCGTTGGTGTTTATAATGTAGCGACGGGTAAGTTTACGAATGTTAACTTTACTGTAACTAACTGTGGTAAGGCTTTACAGGGTTATTCTACAGACACAGATTGTGACGAGCAGCCGAAGGTTGATATGACAATCGACGCTGACGGAGATGGAAAGACTGACCTCAATGTCGATACAGATGGTGACGGTGTACCTGATACAAATATTGACGCAGACGGCAATGGTGTTATCGACGTTATGGAAGGCACAGATGCTCAGTATGAGCGTGATGAAGATAGAGGAGAGGAAACTGCTCCAACCGAAACGACTACGCCTACTGATGCGACTACAACGACTTCTGCAACTGTAGATGACGATGATGAAGATGACGACGATGAGCCGACAACAACAACTGCATTCGATTCTTATGAGCAGGATGCAGATAGGGGAGAGGAGTAAGAGTATGAAAGAAGTTCTTAGGGATTTATTCAATATTAAGACGTTTATTCCGTTGATTATAGCCATCGGCATTATCGTAGTTGGTAATTTTTATTCCAAGCAGAATGTCGGTGCAGCAGAAGCACAGTTAACACAACTTCAAGGACAGTATGCTGAACTTGAAAATCAGTATGCACAGAAGAAATCTTCGCAAACGCAGGCAAATCAGCAGGCAATTAAACTTGCTACTGGTGTCGAAGAGGAGCGTAAGAACACTGATGACAGCAAGATAACTACTCTTATGTCTGATGTTGTTACTTGGAGTTCTTATGCCGAGTATTGCACGAAGAGACAGAATTTTATTGACACCTATGGTGGCAATGAGGATTTTCTGAATATGTTTTTCCCTGAAATAGCAGTCGCAGTATCAGCCGATGGTACAGAATATAACACTATTGATACTTTAGGTTTGAAACTCCAGTTTTCAAGTATGAAGAGTTATATTATCAATATTTCGGGTACGACATATTCATATTTCGCACTCGTAAATGTTACACGAGATGGCGATACGGCTTCAACACAGCAGTTTGCGATAACGTATAGTACAGATGCAAGCGGCAATGTATTGAATTTGAAGGGAATTATGTAAATGAATAGAAAAACCGTCAGAAGTGAAAATAGTGAAAGGAGCAGTAAGAATATGGGTACTATGTCCAAAACGAAGTCTTATGCAAAAGTGAAGGAGACCAAGTTGAAACTTCAGAAAGATGCTACTTGGCAGACAACAAAGACTGGAATTTTCAAGGCTTTGATGTTTGTTGGTCGTTGGATAGCAACAACCTTCTGTATCTATTTAGTTTCAATGATTTCAATCACAGGTCTTATTCCTTTTACAGTTGCGTATCTTGCAGGTCAGTCGGGTATGTCCGTTGGAACTGATGCTGTAACAAGTGTAACGACTTGGGTATGCCCGTCAGTAGGAGCGACGATTATTATTTCAATCGTAACAGCAGTTATTGATGTGCAGATTTATAAGTTCTTTAAGAAGCAGTTCTCGTATCAGAGACTTGAGGATAAGAAGAACGACAAAAAGTGATAGGTTTATTGCTTTTTAAGGCAGTTTAATCTATAATCAGTAATGTCTGATATATGAGTAGATTATGATAATTTTTCAGAAAGGAGTTAGAGAATGAAAGTCATAGGGCACAGTTTGAACCATACGTATTCTCGTCAGGCAAGTACATTCCTTCCCGAAAGTGAACTTATTCACCAGACTGGTGTGGAATGTAATGCAAACTTTCGTATCTCAAAAGCATTCTTAGCATATCACGGTGAAGAGGCTTGCTATAGACCTTATTTCCTTCTTATCGGAAGATTAGAGAATGTACGAGCACAGTTCCCCGAAGGTATCACAGAGGTTGAGTACGAAGATAGCGATACGCCTGAAGTTCAGGTCAACTATGAGTTGGAAAATGAACAGTTGGAGCATATGTATCGAAAAGGTGTATTTCCTAATCTCGACCAGTTACAGGAATTTCTGTCAAGAAGGAATGATAAGTTAGGGGTCAGACCTGAGACAGTTGTTACACCGTCAATTATGAATGACAATAGGTATGATGATATTCCTGTTACTTGTTCTGTACTTGTGATAAAGCGTCAATCTCAGAATGATGCACCTATCATATTCGTACAGCCTGAGAAGCCATTTGATATCGTCATTACGAAGGAAACTTCGGGATATGACCTTGTAGATTATATGGAACCGTTTGAGCAGGATGAACTCAATATTGAAGATAGGTCTTATGCTAAACTCGACGAAGACATTAAGTATTTCGAGCCTCAGAAGGAAGAAGAGCCTGTCGAAGTTATCGAGAAGTCTGAAGATGAGAAGATGGTTGATAAGATTTTCGGTGTTACAAAACCTCGTGTTGATAAACACATCGAAGATGATAAGGAGTTGCTCGCTCGTGCAAACGAGGCTGCAGAAGCAGTTGAAAACGAGAATACTTCTTATGAGTCCACCTTTGAACAGTTGATGCTTGAAGAGTCCGATGAGCCAACGGCAAATGAAGTATCGACGAAGACAGAAGAAACAAGACGTGGACCTCTTTCTATGGATGAGATTATGTCTCGTCAGCAGAAGGCTCAGAGCCTTGCAGACAAGGTTAAAGAGTCAGACGAAGACGGAATCCAGTCTTCAAAGGAGTAATCCGCTATTAAAGTGCGACGGCACTTATAAAATAGATAAGGAATGGCTATTGCGTTCACCCCTGGGCACAGTAGCCGTTTTTTATTGCTATTAAAAAGAATGGTTGAAAAATTTAATTGAGACCACGATTTCCGTGAATAATTAAAGCCTGCTTTAATTACGTTTGTAGCACTATTTTGTTGACTTTCTCCATATATGGTGTTATAGTGTTTTTATAGTATAAACACAACAGTAAGTTGGGAGGAAATAAATATGGTCGAGATAATTGATAAGAACGATGCACCTGAAGCAGTCAAGAATGCGAAGGTAGTAGGTGGTTCAACATTTTTCGATGCCGACACTTCGGAAAGATTTGAGGCTGAGCCTAAATCTGTAAAATCGACTGGTAAGACGATTTCGAAGGTCGTAACAAGAGAGAATATCGAAGAGGCATACGCATCTGCACAGCAGATTGCGGTTGATGCTCAGACTCCCGAAGATGTGAATAAGGGACCTCTCAAGGCTTATGAAGGTAAGTATGATTACAAATACTTATCTCGTGAGACTGTCGATATTATGCATAAGAATGCAAGTACAGGAGCAATTTCTGCAAAGGAGTCGCTTAACTCCGTACCGTATGCAATTAAGTTAGGTACTGCTATTAGTTCGGAGAACTATGGTACAGCAGTTCTTACAGGTATTCAGATGTTACCTGGCGTTATTCGTCAGAAGACCGCACAGTATAAGAATATGATTGGTTCGGTTGAAGGTTATCAGTCTTATAAAAAGGATATCGAGGGTCTTTCGAAAGAAGAGAGAAAGTTGGCTCGTAAAGAACTGGCAGAATGTCAGGTTAAGGCTTTAGAGCATCTCGATTCTGCTGATAAGCAACTCTTCAAGGAGAAAGCGGCTCAAGGTATCGACAAGGGCGTTGAGGCTCTTGCAAGCAGAGCAGACCGTGTAAAGAGGGCAGAATCCATCGCTCCGTCTGGTGCGTCAGCAGATTATGGCGTAGAACTCGGAGGCTAATATGATTAAACACCATAAAGGACCTCTTGGGGAGTTCGATTACGATAATTCGATTTGGGAAATTAAATCGACGAGGAATGATTTTGACCCTGCTAATCCCATAATGACTATGGAATATAAGTTGAAGGGCAATATCAATGGCTCGGAGATAGAAATACCTTATGGTCTTGTAAAAGCAGATAATCTTTTCAAAGATTGTTCCATACAGACACCACCTTCAATACCTGCAACTGTTAAAAGTTGTAGAAGTATGTTTGAAGGTTGTTCAGGACTGCGTAAGGCTCCCATTATCCCGAAAGGGGTTAAGGATTGTCATAGTATGTTTAACGGTTGTATATCGTTAAGAGAGGCTCCTCCGAAAATTCCTGACACTGTTCGGGATTGTCGTTTTATGTTTAACCTCTGTGAGAGTCTGAAGTCAGGTTCGCCGATGGAAGATACTTTACCGAATGAGCCTGTTCATTGTGACGCAATGTACTATGGCTGTACGCATCTGACAGAGGCTCCGAGAATGGGTCTGTATGTAGATTCTATGGCTTTTACTTTCAACGATTGCAAGAAGTTGAAATATCCACCTGTTCTTCCTAAAAAGGTTGAGACATTAGCAGGTTGTTTCAAGGGTTGTGAAAGACTTGAAATGGCACCAAGTATTGGTGAAGGCTGCGTTAAAATGGGTCAGACTTTTAGCGGTTGTAAGAAGTTGGTTTATCCGCCTACAATCCCTTATACGACGAGATATATGGAAGGATGTTTTGAGGGTTGTAAGAGTTTAACAACCGTTCCTGCTATTCCACCGTCTGTGGAAACAAGTTCTTCTCTTACGGTGTTTAGCGGATGTTCGCAGAATGTTCAAGACAAAGGCGAATGGGCATTCAAGAACAGAGGTTGTGATTTTGAGCAGTATGGCGTTGTTTCGAAGCCCAGTCACCGTATCAGAGGTGATGGTAAGAGGAAACTTCCTTCGGTTGATACGAAGGACTCAGATGAGCCAAATAAGAACCCGAATGATGGCGATTTTGGTAATTCATAATATAGAAAGGAACTGGTAACGTAGTATGGATAAGAAAGAAGTCAAAAAGAAGATGGCTCAGATGAGCAAGGCAGAGCAACAGCAGGCTGAAGCCGAGGCAAAGAAGGCTGAAAAGAAGCGTAAAGAAGCCGAAGCACGAAGGAATGCCGAAGTCAAAAAGAGACGCATTGCAGAGCAACAGGCTCGTGAAGAGGCAGAACGCAGACAGAGAGCCGAAAGGTTTGCCGAAAGTCAGGGCAAGACTGTCGATAGCAAGCCTGCCCGTATAAGAGGCGAAAAACCTGAGGCGAATGTTCGTAATCGTCGTACAGAGGCGGCTAATGAGCGTCTCAAGATTGCAAAGATTGAGAATAATAAAGCCGAGCAGGAAGCCGAAGGCGAGCGTGTAAAGATAGGCAAGCGATACGTTTAAGTAGAGTTTGATATATAACTCACTGGTGGGTTTTACATATATGGGGAAAGTGGTGGTACTCTGTATCGCCACTTTTTCTTGATATATGAGAGTATGTGTACTATAATGGGAAACAGATAGTATAAGACAAAATAGCACACTTGTGCATTTAGGAGCAAAATATGGTACAACCACGATGGGGCAATGAGAATCAAACTAATATGTCTTCAATGGTAGATTTTCAACGAAATCTCGAACTTACCAGAATGACACAAGCAACTCAAGCATTAAATGAGATTGAAGAAGAGAGACTAATGTTGGAAAAGGCTCAGGCTATGAATGATATGTCTATCTATGAAGACTATATTAGACGGAGAAATGAACGGAAAGCAACAGAGCAAAACCGTTTGGCAAAAGCAAATAAAGTAATAATTATGATTGGGATTACAGTAGGAATTGTTGGCATTATACTTTTGCTTATAATGTGGGCTTTGTTTGCATATTAAGGAGTGGTTTAATGGGTTTGAAACAATCCGTTGTAATAGTCAACGAGTTTTCTATAAAGAATAAATCGGGTAAGGGTGGTTCACGAGGTGGAACACCTGGCGACTATGTAACACGATATATGGCTCGTCCTAAAGCAACCGAGGATTTGACACCTGTAAGGTTACAGGACACAGACAAGTTCATTACGAGATATATGGCTCGTAAGGAAGCGTCTGAGCAGTGCATTTCAGTCGAAGACGAAAAGGAGCGTATGCGTGAGGCTCAGAAGTTCGGCGGCATAGCCTTTGGTTATGGCGACGTTTCTTTGTCTGACAGTAAACTTCGTTACGCCAGTAAGGATATACAGAAGGAATTCGAAAGGGGAAAGACGGTCTTAAAGACAGTCTTGTCTTTTGACGAAGAATACCTCAAATCTAACGGAATCGTTGACGAAGACTTCGAGTTCAAGGAACGAGGAGACTATCGTGGTAACATCGACCAAATGAAACTCCGTATGGCTATAATGAATGGCTTGGATAAAATGAGCAAAGACTATGATGACTTACGTTATGTAGGCGTTATACAGGTCGATACGGCTCATATACATTGCCATTTGGCTATGGTGGATGCAGGTCGAGGTAACATTATGCCTGACGGCACGCAAAGAGGGAAACTGTCTGAAAAGAACAAGCGTGATTTGAGGAGAGGAATTGATAATTTCCTTGACGAGAAGAAGAAAGTCTTAATGATGACGAGTAATGTCTCAAGAGACAAGAGGAATGCCTTGTGCTATATCAAAAAGTTTACTCATAAGACGATGGATGAACACGGTACTCCGCAACTTCTTATGGCTTGTCTTCCTGAAGACAAGAATCTGTGGCGTGCATCGACTAATCGCAAGGAGATGAGAAAGGCTAATGCAATAGTCAGAGATTATGTAGAAGAGGTATTGAAACAGCCCGATTCAGGTTATGAAGAGGCTATGGAGTCCATACTTCAGTATGCAGATGAGCGTCGTAGCCGTGAAGACTTGGACAACAAAGAGTATCGTATGTTGTGCAAAAATGGTCGAGAGCAGTTGGTCGAAGACTGTATGAACGGTGTTTATGCAGTATTGAAGCAAATTCCTGATGAAGAGCGTACTGTTAAGACACCTCTGCTTGATACGATGAGTATGGATTACGAAGAACTGAGCACGAAGGCACAAAGTGACGAGATGTCGATGTTCGGTTTCAGACTTCGTTCATATAATAACCGTCTGGAATATCATAAGAAGGAAATGAATAAATACCACGAGTATGTACGAATGTACGAAGATACTCCTGATGCGGCACGTTCTTCTAAAGTGCTGTATGACTTCTTCAAGGAAGAAGAGGAGTATAATCAGAAACTCGTCGGTAAATATAGGCATTTCCTTTCTTTCGCAATCCCTGATGAGAAATATGAGGACGATTTTACAGAACTAATGCAGTATCGTGGAAGGATGACCAATTTAAGACGATTAAAGGACGATAAGTCCTTAAAGCGTATGAATCCTGACCGTGCTGAAGAAGAAGGACGTAAAATCTACGGACAAGCAGGCGGTAGATATGCTGCGACAAATCCAAATATTCTTGAAACCCGACTCATCAATATGAGATTGAGATACAATCGAATGGAAGAGGATTTTAAGATGAAACTGTCCGAATACGGAATGGTAATGGGTATTAAGGACGGTAAGATGGTTGTTGAAAGGGGAGAACAGTTCCCATTTGATGATGTTAAGGCTTTAGACTTACATCACCTCGGTTACGATTGGCAGGAAGATATTATTATTGCAAAACGAAATGTTGATAACTTCATTGAGGCGACAGACAATCGTTATGAGAAGTATCAGGCTGCAGTACAGTATCTTAAAGATTCTGACCAGGAGTTGATGATAGACCAGTTGCCTACTAAGGATATTCAGGCTATGAAGGAACTCGCAGACAGTTTGAGAACAAACCCTGTCTTGCCGAAGAGTGATGTCTATGAAGGATATAAGCACGACGGTCGTACTGTAAGCCTTGATTTCGATTACGGCGAGGATATGCAACGAGCAGTTAAGATGACCGTTAGAAGCGTCGCAAATGCTCCAGATTTCGACGAGAGGCGTTCTACGAGGTCTGTACCTGTTATTCCTGCTGAAGCACCTATAGAGCCTTCTGGAAGGCGTACAGGACGTAATGTACCTGATGTTGGTAATAAAAGCCCTGATAACGATTTGGATTCTGTCAGAAGACAGAGAGGCGAATGATGGAACTGACCAAGGATGCCGCAAAGATTTGTGCCATAATTACGGGAGTGATGCTGACCGCAGTTACTTTTGCTTTTGTTATTTTTGTGTTCCGTTTTCAAACTGATAATCAGTATGTAGAACAGTTGGTTCGGGCAGGAGCACAAATAAGCGACGATATGACATATATAGACGCTCGTGAACAATTAGACAAATCGTCTTCTATTCTTATGGGGTTCGGTGTGTTAGAGTTGTTATTGACATCTATTTTTGGTATTTGCTTAAGAGCAGGATTTGTACCTAAGAAGGAGACGAAAAAAGAATGCGAGCGTTAGTTAATTATGTGGACGCAAATGACGGTTTGACAGAAGCAAGGGTTGTAAATGTGTTGACCGTAGGTCGTAACAACATAGGACCGAAAGGTTCTGCATTTACAATCCGCATATCAGACGGATTATTGATTTTTAATCATAATGAAAGTCTGATACACAATGATACTTATAAGAAAGTTCTTCAGGAACTTCTTAATAAGGGATATGTTGATTTGACAGCGTATGGCGAGTTTGTTGATAAACATACAGCAAGGCGTGAATACGAGGCAGATGGCATATCAGTATTTATACCTAATAGGGAGGACTTCAAAAATGAGCAGAATGACCGAGAATGAGAAAGTGCTTGATTCGTTGAAAATGAATCCTAATCAGGATGAATGGGAATTAACAACGGATGTTAACACAGCAAAATGTATGCTTTTAGCAGACATTTCGAAGAGTCTTGCAATCCTGGCAGACAAGGTTGAAGAAGAGCGACGCAACAGAGACGGTGCTTCGGCATTTATGAATGACAAGCGTTATGGAAACGGACAGTAAGGAGTGATTATGTATGCCAAAGAAGCGATTGAATAGTCCTGTATATACTTTAGGACGAATGGTTCGCTGCAGAATGACAGAGGATAGTACCTCTGGAACTCTGTATTCTTATGGACGATACAAAACCAAAATAAAGGTCGAAGATTTGCCTGAAGACTATATCAAATGTCACGCTCGTGTATTTTGGTATTTATTTGGTTTTGTTAAAACATCAGGTGTTAAAAGCGTTGCTTTTACTTATTGTAAGGAAAATCACGTTTTTAAGGATGACTATCTTTATATCGGCTATCAGGGTCCCTTGGTTCCTGTATATTCGGAATATTTAGAGGGGTATATATGCGATTATAAAGATGGTGAACATAGCAGTCTTTGTGTCGATGGAAGCGACATAGTAAGATTGGTATTGGCTATCGAGAAGTATTCTCCTGATGTAGATACATCTGAGGTTAGAAGACTTATTGACGAGAAGATAGAATATCTTCGTACAAAAGAGACGGATTACTATAAGAGTTGCTTCAACACAACAGAAAAGATAGATATCTTTGAGTTGTGGGGAAAGGATGGTTATTGATATGTTTGGATATTGGATTCAGATTATTGCCCTGGTAGCGTTTGCAGTTGGATATCTTATCTTCATAGGTTGCGGAGTGATGAACGCAGCAAGCGAGAAGATTAAGTTTGTTCCCAATGATGGTGTTTACGATGTGTCAGCCTGCATTGGTGGACTCAGCGTAATAATGTTTCTGATTGGCGTAGTTGTTAATCACGGATTGTTCTTTATGTGAGGTGAATATGGATAACTGGATGCGAAACCTTCGAAATACTATTACTGTGTGGGGTCCAAGTCTTATCTGGACAATAATCTGTTTGGTGATTGTTTTAACACTCATTATTTTGTGTATTATTACACTTGTTCGTTTGTGTAAAGTTTTAGGAAAAATTCAAGGATTTTTTGAAGAACTTGAAGCAAATGGAGCCACGCTTGCACAAGTAACTTATGCAAAAGCCGTAAGTCTTAAAACGATTGCAGAAACAACCGATGATATTGCAGATGAAACTGAAGGTTTGAAAGTTGTTACTGAGGCAATTGGTTATGAAGATATGAGTGTTTATGAAAATTATAAGAAAGGGCGTGACTGATATGAGCAGGCAAAGGCGGAGCATAAAAGCCACACCAAATTGGATAATACCTGATACTGTTGAAAGAGATAAAACTTTAGTTATAAGAATTGTAATTATTGTTGTTTTATTAAGTATTCTCATCCCTATATTAACTATGTGTGGTTTTGAATATAATATGAATATTGCTCAAGGCGGTAAGCAGACAATTGAAGACCTTATGGGTTCTGGTAAGACAGATACAAGTGCAACAGGTGTACAACCTTGGGAAACAGTTCAAGGAGCAACTGGTCAAACAATTAAGTAATTTAGATTATAATAAAACAATATGGATGCAGTTAAGAAACAATTAAAAATTTGGAGAATTGATAATATTATAATTGCATTTGTAATGTCGGTTACAGTTAGTGCTTTTTGGGAAGTCAGAATGCACGGTTTTAGTCTATTTATAGGATTTTTCTTTTTAATTGCAGTGTTAATCACTTTATGCAAAGCATATAAGTTTAATCCTTTCGTATCATTTGAACCTATTGTATTCATAATTGATATTACGAATAAGCGAAATGTTGATTATGATGAATACATAAATAACTGGGTTTTTAATAATGAAAATTACGATTTTAAGATTGAAAGAGAATCACATTTATCAACTTGGGAGAGTAATTGTAAGGATATAATTGACAGAGAAATATTCTTTAAGAAACATAGATTAAACCAGTATGCGATTGTGAAGCAGCAGGTGACCGATTATCATTATCCAATATTTCAATGGAATTTTGTTCGTTATCATACTCGATATCGACAAGTTAATTATCAACGATATTCTTATGCTGTTGATGATTTGGATTATATTGTACAAAAATCGTATATTGATACTTGGGAATTAGATGCTATATGTGAAGAAAGAATACGCCAAAATGAAGAAAGTTTCGAAAGAACGCAACGCTTTTTAGAAAATAATAAGTATTGGCTTCGTTCTCGTTCTCGTTCGGTAGGACCTAAACAGCGTCAGCGTATTTTGAGAAGAGATAACTTTACTTGTCAATTATGTGGTGCAAAAGGTCCTGGTGCTGGTGGTAGTGCTGAATTAGAAGTTGACCACAAATTACCTTTTAGTTTAGGTGGAAGCGATAAAGATAGTAATTTGTGGACATTATGTAAAGATTGTAATAGAGGGAAGAGTAATGATTATATAGATTGACGCTTAAGAAGCGATATACTATAATAATTACAATTCTTTTCGTCATTAGTTCGCTGGTCAAGATAGTTAAACAGAATCACGTTTCGTGGTTCTGTTTTTCTTTGTTCAGATATATTTATCGTACCATTAAAAGTACATAAATCTCTTGATATATGAGGAGATTCGTGCTATAATACGAATGTACTTAACCTATTGGCAAATGGAGAATATATCAATGAGTGAGTTAGTAGAAATCACTGGAACAATAACGAAATTTTTTAAGGACTGTCCGAAGGATAATGGATGGTTTGGTTGTTATTTTAAGTTGGAAAACGGTCTTCAAGTGAAGATGACTGGGGTATGCAAGAATATCGAACTTGACACAGGTAAGGTTTACGATGTACTTGCAGATAAAGAATCCAGTCCGAAATATGGCGACCAGTACACAGTAAAGCATATCTCTAATTCGACGAAGAGTATGAGTTCGAAAGAAATCATACGCTATTTCTCTTCATCGTTATTTGACGGAATTGGTAAAGCCACAGCGATTAAGTTATACAAAGAGTTCGGTAGAGACATCTATGATGTTATCGAGAACGAGCCAGATAAGTTAAGAGCAATTGGTATTTCAGAGAAGAAGATAGTTATTTTACAGAATGGTGTGCAGAGCAATACGACCTATGGGCGTATATTGCGAGTAGCACCTATGCTTTCCGATAAAGTAGTAGATAACCTTATCTCGTCTTTTGGTAGGAAAGCAGCAGACTATCTCACGGACAATCCGTATGACATACTTTATATGGAACCGAAGGTTGTAGGATATACATTCAAGTTAGCAGACCAAATAGCGTTGGGAAACGGTATGGATAAGTCTGATGCTCGTAGAGTAAAAGAATGTATGAAGTATGCTTGTCACGAGTTCTGTACGGATTATGCGTGTTCTTATCTGAATCTGTCTGATATGACTGAATATCAGCAGTATCTTAAGGCTTCTATGGAACTCATAGACAGTACGCAGGTTCACGCAAGGAATGTCGAAGATTATATTACAGAGTTCCTTAAAAAGCCCGTCAAAGGACTTATCGTCGAAGAATGTGATACACAGTATCATATGTATGTTGAAGATAAACACGAAGTCGAAAAGCAGTTAGCATTCTCGCTCGCTATGATGATTAAATCTGAAGGAAAGTTTAAGAACAATCATAAGGAACTTAATAGGCTTCTTGATGAATATTGTACTAACTTGCCGAAAGATAGAAGATTAGACCAAGAGCAGATTGCGGCTATTAAGATGGCTCTGACTAATAAGATTTCTGTTATAACAGGCGGTCCTGGAAGGGGTAAAACAACTGTTTTAGAGGCTGTTATCAGAATATGGGAACAGTTGACGCATAAAGAGCCTGTGCTTTTAGCACCGACAGGAAAAGCAGTTTGTAGATTGAATGAGGCAACAGGAAAGACCAACGGTATGACAGTTGCTCGAATGATTTTCCGTTCTATGATGCCGTCAACGGCTGCTCAGGATGAGCGTCTGTTCGCAAATAACCTCGTTATTGTGGATGAATGCTCAATGATAGGAATGAGAACGGCATTGGATATGATTCACTTGTTCAACGATAGTTTCGTTGTACTTGTCGGAGACGTTGACCAGTTGCCTTCGATTGAGTATGGGCAGTTTTTCAAGGATGTCTGTAAGACACCCTCTATGCCCAAGACAAGACTTCTTGTAAACCATCGTGGTACAGGTCTTATCGTACCGAATGCTGATAAAATCAACAGAGGTATGATTGCAGAGAAGTTGGATTGGGATTATATCAATCAGTCTTTCGTACTGTATCAGTATAACGAAGATAACACGAAGTTTACTGACCATATCGTTAGTGAGTATATGGAGAAGATTACAAAGAACGGTAAGGTCGATTACAAGGCTATGAAGGATGTATGTATCTTGTGTCCTTCACAGAAGTACACGACAGGCTCAAGGTTCATTAACTATATCCTTCAGGAGAAATTAAATCCTGAAAAACCGAGTGCAGGTATGAAAGACAGAGGATATATGATTCCTGGCACGGTGTATAAGATTAACGATGTTACTTTAACGAATTTACGAGTTGGAGACAGAGTAATCTATACTAAAAATCATCCTGATTTCGTATATCGAAAGAAGGAAAGTGACGGCACCGTGATTAAGGATTGTGGTATTGCAAATGGCGATTGTGGACTCATTACGGGCGTTAAGAAAGAATTGATTACGGTCGATGGTTTCACAGATTTCGATTACATTATTCAGTTCTATACTGATGATGGAAGAGAATTCGAAATTGAGTCTCAGTATTTCGAGGAGTTTGAGTTGGCTTATGCGATAACAATTCATAAGTCGCAAGGTAGTGAGTATAAAACAGTTATCATTTCTGCAATGTGTGTGCTCACAAATTGGGGAAACTTTTCGAATCGAAATTTGATGTACACAGCCGTTACAAGAGCGAAATTAAATCTCATTATTGTAGGTTCGGTTGATGCATTTAACAAGTGTATTTTGACCGTAGCAATGGAACGAAATTCAGCGTTATCTGATAAGATAGAAGCGTTCGCAAATATTATACTCGAAGAGGAGAATTAACAAGATGGAACCGATTAGTGGTATTGTAACAAGACCTATACCTGATTATTCGAAGCGAATAGAGGAAGAAAGAGCAAAAAATAGACCTGAAAGCGAACTTTTTGTTAACTGTCCACAGTGGATGCGTGAGACATATTTAAGGGACAGAGCAGAGTTGTTAAAAACAGGCACATTGTGCATCTATGACCCAACGGGTACGTTTACACCTGAACTTTTTGATAGACTGATTAACCGCTTATTGAACGGCTAAAAGAAAGGAGCAAGAATATGGCTTTTATAGAAGGTGATAATTTAGTTATTATTGTAACCCCTTTGATAAAAGAGGTTGCAGAAGTATTGAGGAAAAAGATGCCTGAAATCTCTGAAATCGAAAGTTATGTTAGAGCATATCGGTTTATCGAATTGGACGATTATCATAGTGATTATTTTCATCATCGTGCCAATGAAGAGTGTTGCTTGGAAGCGTTTGATATGAAGGAAGACTATGGTGATGAGCCATTTAAGTTTAATGAATACAGCACCCCTATTGCAATCAATGAGCCTTATTTTTCTGAATATCTTGGCGATATTATTAAAAATATGAGTTATCGTGTAGGTGTTTGTTATGATTATCAAAAGCATCTTGATAATGGTACGGTGATAATCAGAGAGGAGTAATGCTTATGAAAAAGATGTTTAGAGTTACTGTGAGGTTCCCTCATCAAAAGTATGCGAAGAAAGACCATTATCACTATTATATTGTACTTGCTAAAAGTGAAGATGATGCAATAGCAAAAGTACAAAAAGAATTTCGCCACGATATATCAGATTATAGTTTTCACGCTTGGGAATGCGATGAGGATGTTGTATTTGTGAATGGTGAAGACCATTGAGAGAAGGAGTAAAGGAAATGACTTATCGAAATTATCTGCAGACGACAACGGATGATGAATTTGTCAAGACAAGAGTGATAGCCGAAGTCGCAAGACAATATCCAGAGTATGATAAGTTACCTCGTCATAAGCAGTTGGAACTTTGCCGTAAAATACTTGATACAGAAATGGAAGGAACAAATAAATGACTTGTATCTTACTGATGTTTTCATTTATCAATCTCTTGTTTGATTCAGTGAACAAGAATAGACGTGCTTTTATGAGTGTCTTTTGCGATATGACGCTTTTCGCTATTACATTTGTGCATTGCGTTAATGCGTTGAAAGCGTGTGATTGGAGTGCAGGGTGTATTTTTGCAATAGCAACAATAAACTTTGGAGTTATCGTGTATCACGATTACTACTACAATTATATTTTCAAAGACACGAAGAAAGATAAAGCAAATGAAATAGAAGAAGATAAGCAAAGTGAAAACGATACAGGAGAGGACTAATGGGTTACGAAACACCAGGTTTCAAAGACCGATGGGAACAATTAAGGACTTGTCCTTGCTGCGGAAAAACTTATAAGCAAATCTGTTCGGAGCAGGCGGCAGGTTTTCGAGAAAAGGATTTTGATGTATGCCCTTATTGCAGTTTTACTGTGAGGTCGAGTACAAAATTTGAGTTTAATAATTATGAGTTAGAAAAGGAGTGATAAAAATGTCAATCGAAGAATTGTATGAGCAGGTATTTGATGAACAGGGGAATGTTAAACCTTGCGGTCGTAAGATTTGTCAGGAACTTATGACGGCTTGTGAACAGATTATTCACGAACCTTGTGGCGATAAGGAAAATGGCTTTATGAATGTTGAAAAAGTCAAGGAAGCCTATCGTAAGTATTTAATAACGAAAGCACAAATTGAACCTGAATTTCCGACACCTCAGATGGAGAAGACTGCGGCAGAATTCTGTAAGGAATTTGACGAAAAAGTTATGGCTCCCTTGAGAGAATGTCAGGAAACGAATTATCAGACTATTACTCAGGTTAATAAGCCTATCAATGAATAAAGGTGAATTGTTATGGGAATTTTGGTGACTGAAGATTTGATGTATAACAATTGTGAAAATATGTATTCTCGTTTAGTTGAAACTGGTGAGTGGAACATTATTCGTGAGTGGGATTTTGAAGCCAATGGTTTTTCTTTGAAGGATTTAGAAAGCGTTTGTTTTAGACACGATTTCTATTTTAGATGTCCGAATGGGCATTTGTTTAAGGATAGTTTTTGGCATACTGGTTGTCCTGAATGTAAGACTTATTTTGATATGAGATTTGGTCGTAGAAATAAGTTAACAATGGAGTTTGATGCATTGAAAAAGCGGTATGGCGAAGAGTCATTAAATCCTTTGATTTATACGAATGAATCTGCTTATAATGAGTATATTGCTTTGATTGAAAAATATCCACAGTGGGCGTGCAAATATATATTGCCAACAGCCCCTTTTTCAGAAATGAAAAAGGTATATCCTGTTGCTGATGAGTTTATTACTCAACTTATAATGAGCGATGATGGTCATTCTGTTACGAATTCAGGCATTGGTACATACTTAATTGGCGGAAATAGCAGAAAGTATGATACATATATGAGGCAGTATGTGCGTATTTTATATCAAGATGAAATAAAATTACCTTTCAAAATTGCTCGTCGGTTGTTAAGTCATAATACACAGTGTTATGGTGATGACTATGAAGCCGAAGCAAATTCTGCTGCTCTTGAAGAATGTGATAAAAGTTGTTCTGTAAAAGAGCACGTTATTGAGTTTTCATCTATTTTCTTAAATCGTTTGGAAAATCTTATAGTGTCAAGTGATAAAATACAGTCTAATGTGCCATTATGTGATGCATTACAGGAATTGTATGATACGATGAACGATAGTTCTATGAAGCCGAATAAAAAGTGGCTTGAGTTGGATAATCTTGAGTTCATTAAGAAGTGTAATAAATATGAACACAATATTCGTAAGGCTGTAGAATTTTTGAATGAAAATCCTAAGAAATCGTCAAAGCCGTTTCGTGTAGTAGATTTGAAATTACGTCAAAAGATACTCAGACGTGACAACTTTACGTGTCAACTTTGTGGTGCTAAAGCACCTGATGTCAGGGTAGAGGTTGACCATAAAGTTCCTTATAGTAAAGGCGGTGAGACAGTAGAGAGTAATCTTTGGACACTATGCTGGGAATGTAATCACGGAAAGAGTAATAATTATATAGATTGAGGTGTAATATGACACAGACAATTGAGGAAATCAGAAAGCAATACGGTAAAGATAAGAACGCTCTTCTTGAGGCTTATGTTAATAAGATAAAAGAGCGTTTGAAAGAAATTCATCTTGACGGTCTCGTTAGACGTAAAGAAGATGGAAGAATCGGTTGGTTGGAAACCGATTATTATGGAGCGTTGTGTTTTTATCCGAGAACAAAGGAAGGCAAGAAGAGTATTAACCAAAATGGAACTACGTATCACGTAGAAACGTCCTTTGAGCCTTATGTCGAAGAATAAAAATGTAGTTGTTTTGTCAAAGCACCAAAACACGATACATAACTTGATGTTAATTGATTCTCCGATTTTATCGGGTGAATGACGCAGAAGGGGAATGGGCGAAGCAAGGTACACAAGTGGAGTGAAGCGACAACGCAGGGTCCGTAGCGTTGCCATTATGGTTCCTTCAAGGAATGGCTTGCTTGTAGTAGCGGTGCGACGGAAAATAGGCTCTTTCCGAGCAAACTTCTGGGTCGGTACGACTTAGAAGTTAGGCGTAGAGTTATTAAGTAACACAGTGACATCAGCGTGTTACGAAGAAAGTATCGTGACGAATAGTCAATTATCAAACACATAAGCGTGATTGATGAGAAGAAAATAGTTGGTATGTATCTCGGTTTATGCGAGAGACAATTAGAGCATATTGTCGAATGTTAATGAGAGTGATAAAATATGCTCATAAACGAGGAGAAAGGAGCACTAACAAATGGCACGCCAAAAACCTATTAAGAATGAACTTGAGAGAATAATAGAGGAAGAAGGATATCGCCCTTGTTTATTTAATCACGAGTGTTTTGGGTTTGCGTGTTCTAAATATCGTGACTGTGAGTTGCGAGGTGTTACAGTGCGAGGTAATAAGAAAGAATGATAATGTTTTGTATATGCAATGATTGTGGTTCACAAACAGAGTTGGATTGCAATGTTCACATAGGTTTTTTGAGAGGTACACAATTTGAGTACCTCTTATCTAATCCGAATTTCACGGAAGAACGCTTTCAAAATTGGTGGAAAGTGATGTGGGATAATCATCAGATTGCTTGGTGCGAAGACCAAGACGTAATTAACCGTTTCGGCGGTGATGTTGCTGCTTACGGCGGTACATACGATGAGGAAACTATGAGAATGAAAAATCCGACGGATTTATTCTTGGATGAAGTTGATAGATACACTCAGAATGGGTGTGTCTGTCCAGTATGTGGTTCGAAAAATAACCGATTGCGTTGAAAGGGGCGTTTACAGTGAAGAGTCTTGACAAAGTTTTTTATCGAAACAAAACAAAAAGAACACCAAATACTATGCTTGATAGGTTCTTTTGGCTTAATCCAAATCTGTCAGGTGAAAAGGCTTGGGGTGATAGTTCAAATGTCACCTACGAGAATATCTATAAGATAGCGACTTTTGTAAACGATTTTCACGGGCAGGCTTGGGGAACATCACTTCATAGAAGTGTATTCAAGATTGCAGGGTATAGGTGTCTTTGCCAAATCGAAACACCATATCTTTTGACGTGGAAAGAGTCCTTAAATATACATAAACCCGAAGATGTAGAAATGCGTATTCGGTTTATTTTTAATGATGACCATTATGCAAGTCTGCTTGATTTTGGTCGTAGTTATTTGATTGCTCATATAGGTGAACTGCCACAGGAAACGGAAGCCTTGCGAGAGTTTCTTGACGAGCGTATTGCAGAATGTGCTCGTCAGTTCTGTAAAGAACTTCTGTGGATTCTCGGTAATATTACCGAGGAGAAGACTGGATATCGTTCACCTGAAGAGTTAGACGAAATCAAATGCAGCGAAGAGTCGATTACAGAAGAATATGTTCGCTTATTTGGTCAGAGAGTTAAGGACGATGGGAGAGTAACAGACGATGCCTGATTATACATATGAGATATGGGGTGGTAAAAAGATTTATGCGAGGAGCCATAGTCTTGAAATAATTACTGAAAGGTTGCAGGAATTATGGAACACTCCTGTTGGAAGTAGGCAAGAAGCCTTTACAATAAAGCGAGTGGAAAAACAACACCCACATATGCCAGGGCATTCTTTAGAGAAAAATAGTTTAGCCAAGAGGTTTCCGAAGGTTGCTAAACTGTGGCATCCAACAAAGAACGATTGCCTAACACCGTCTGATGTTTTTCCTTATAGTAAAACAAAGGTATGGTGGCAATGTAAAAAAGGACACGAGTATTTTATGGCTATCGACAGTATGGTAAGTGGTGCGAAATGTCCTTGCTGTACTCTTAGGCAAGCGGTGCCAGGAGAGACTGATTTGGCTACAACGCATCCTGATGTTGCCAAACTATGGCATCCAACAAAGAATGGCGATTTAACACCATTACTTGTGACCGAGAGGTCTGCAGAGAAAGTTTGGTGGCAGTGTGAAAAAGGTCACGAATGGGAAGAGCGTATAAATGTTCGTGTTTCAAGAAAGTCCAGTTGCCCTTATTGTAGCGGTACGAGGCTTATAAAGGGCGAGAATGATATTGAAACGCTTTATCCCGAAATCGCAAAAGAATGGAAAGATACGAGGCTGAACGGTGGTCTGAAACCCTCAGAATGCACGGAACGTACATTTAAGAATGTATGGTGGCAGTGCAGCAAGTGTGGAACAACTTATCAGGCTTCGGTCTTTAGACGAGTGAAGGGGTGGCAGAAGTGTCCGACTTGTTATCCTAATGAAGATAATATAATTTCTCCGAAACGAGCGTATGATGGTTATACGACAATAAGGAGAAAATCAAATAAATAGTTAAAAAGTTAAATGAAAACCTCAAATGTTAAAATTTGGGGTTTTTCTTTTTGATTTAATTGACAATCTCCATATATGGTGTTATAGTGTTTTTAGATTGCAAAACTATGCATAGAAGGAGATTTGCTATGTTAATTGGTCCTGATTTCAAATCGTCTAATACGCCTGACGCAATAGTGCGTTGGTACGATAAAGCCGATGTATTTCGTGTAAATAAAGAGGGCGATATTCTTCAGGTTGATTCTGATGCGAATGCAAAGCAGCCTGGTTATTTTATACGTATGTGCATATCTGATATGACAGAGAATAGTGAGCGTTCTTATTTAAGATTTGGATTGTTTCATACGGATGCTCCTGATGAGCCTTTGTTTATGGGTGCTCCGTTGACAGGATTGCCTGCTAATGCAATGAAGGAATTGTTAGTGACGGAAGGCAAAATCAACGACAACGGTAAACAGTTTCTTAAGTATTTCAAGGCAGACTGTGATAACAATCAATCTGTTATTAAGGGACAGTATAAGACTGCAAAAGCCTATCACGATTTTGTTACTAAGCGTGAAGGCGAGGGTGTTTATGATTATGGTTGTTATGATATGTCAGATGAACTCGGACAGTTTTCAGACGTAGTTGAGAAGAATAAACATAAACATCCATTTGAGTATGGATTTATCAATCTTTCAGATAAGGAAGCAGACCAATTAGGTATTCCTCATAATGAAGTATCATCTGCAGAACTTCTTTATGAGATACCATACAATAGGAAAGATAGGGTTCGTTTGTTTGCGTCTATGAAGGCTCCTTTAGAGGGAGAGTATGAGAGAGATAGACAGTTTGTTCCTGTATCTGAATTAGGCAAGGATAAAGAGTTATTAGCGTGGCAGATGGCAGTGGATTATTATCAGATTTATTGTTCAAAGATGTCTCATCGAGTTTGTAATACATCTAATTTTAGCCTTATGCCTGATTCTGTAAAGAATGAAATTCAAGAGCAAGAACACGCTGAATCAAAAGAAAGACGGTTGCCAAATGTTCCTGAATCACAGGAAGATAATCAAACACAGTTAGGAGAATAAAAATGATTATTGTTTTTGAAGAATTACAAGTTAGTTCAAGTGATGGTGATTATGTTCCCACTGATGAGGAATTAGCAGAGTTATATAATGATGTAGGAGAATAGTATTATGGGTATTGGAACACCTTATGGTTACAATGGTGAGATAAAACGGCTTTATGATAAAGACGATAAGACTCCATCATATATAACACCAACTTTTATGCAGAATAAAACATTGGGTGATATTCAGACGTTTGTTCAAGATGATACAAGTAATATAAGGAGTGATAAGACAATGGCTAATAACAAGAAGAAAGCACTGAAGAAGCAGACAGTTATCGTTGATAAGAACGATAAGAAGACAATCGAGATACTTAAAGAACAAAATATCAATGTGGTCGAAGCATCACATTCGGATTTTGTTAGAATGAAGAAAGAGGCTCAGATGTCGCCTTTGAAGAAGGCAGGCGAGGTAGCGAAAACGGTTCTTGAACCGAAGCCTATTTCGGCTAAATCCATTTCGGTTGCTTCAACGCAAGATAAGCCTGCACAGTTCAAGACGGGTAATGCTGTTATTGATACGATACTTGATAAAGACGCAGGCGTTAGCAAGGATGGTCCTACACCGTCTCTTCAGATTGGTGTCGTTAAGAAGGATGGTGCTACACCTTCTGTTGCAGAGCAACTGAAGGATAGAGTTCCTATGCTTCACGGTCGTGAGAGAGTGAAGTCTCCTACGGAGAGAATGATTGTTCCTGCTGGGCAGTATGCTGGACCTGATGGTGATTTCGATGGTACAACTGTGGATGTTAAGAAGCGTAAGTTACCGAATGTGCCGACGGCAAATGATGGTACACAGCAGCAGTTAGGAGAATAATCTATGGCTATTCAGAAGTACAATGGAGAGTTAGGTAAATTTGAGTATGATGATACTCAATTTGAAATATGCAATGGTGTAGTTAATGGAGACATTTATCTACATTACATCGGTAAGGAAACGGATGGCTCGAAGATTACAATTCCTTATGGCATCGAAGATGCTAATAAAATGTTTAAGGACACGGCTATCAAGACTGCTCCAACAATCCCCGATAGCGTTAAGGTATGTAATGAAATGTTTTGCGGTTGCAATAAGTTGGTAGAGGCATCAGAAATACCGACAAATGTACGGTCTTGTTACCATATGTTTTATGGTTGCAAATCGTTAAAAGAGCCGCCTTATATTCACGATGGACCTGAAGACTGTCGTGGAATGTTTCAGAACTGTAGCCATCTTGAAGTTGGTGCAGAATTACCAAATACTGCAACAAAAGTTTCAATGGTTTTTTGCGGTTGTGGTTCTATGAAGAGTGCTCCTGATATGCCAAACATTATGCGTATCAAGTCTATGGATAGTGCGTTTATGGGATGTAAATCTTTGGAAAGAGCATTTATCCCTGATGGTGTGGAAGATTGTAGTTTTATGTTTAACGGATGTACTTCTCTTAAAGAAGCACCTGCAGTACCATCGTCTGTTATTAAGACAAGTTATATGTTTGACAGATGTACTGATGAGATACAGGGTCAAGGCAAGTGGAATATTGAACATAGAAATAGACGTGCTTCTCAGGATGAGCCGAAGGCTTTGAGAGATGCAAGGCAGGCTATGATTATGAAAAAGCAGCAGGATAAAATGCAGAGATATGTTTATGCAGAAGGTAAGACCTGTAACGGTCACGACTTGGCATTTGCTTTCGATATGTATCACGATAATGTTGTACGTTTTAGAAAGGGTAGGTTATTTCAAGAGAGAAGAGATATGAACGATAAGGGTAATTACTTTGCTCGTATAATGCAGGTCACTAACGGTGACCCGTATGCAAGAGATTCTCTTATCGTAATGTTCCACGATGATATGCCTTCAACGCCACTTTATGCAGAGCATTTTGGCTTGTGCGATGGTACTCTTAAAAAGCATCTGTACGACCAGAATGGTTCGTTCACGAATCTTGGCAATGATATGATGCTTGATTTCTTAAATGGTGATTTTAAGAAGAATGTACCAGAGGTGGTCAAGTATAAGGATAAGTTGATGAAGAATCCGAAACTCAACGAGCGTAGATTACCTGATTATCCTAAGGAGAATGAAGGTAATGATAAACAGTATGGAGAGTGACAATCCAAATGATTAAATGGCGAAGACAAGAAGTTGATTGCCACGAGCAACGAAGTAATTCGGTCACAACAACTATTTATAAGTTTCACTTAGGTTCAACGGCTGCTAAAGCCGTTGGTGCTTATTGTGACGAAGAAAATCATCAGTATGGTGATTTGACTTATATTACTTCGAATAGTCCTGAGATACAGTCCAACATATTCGTAGATATGTCTGTAAACGATATTCTGGATAATTTTAGCGATAATGAGAAAATGATAGATACTATCATTTACGACCAGAATAACGATTACTGTATTAGTAAGGAAACGAAGACAGGCGATAGAATGATAAAAGTGCCGTTTTCTTATTTACCTTCTGACCAATGTTATTTGGCTCATAATATCGTTTTAGCAAATATGCGTGTTTGCTTTGGCGATAGTTTTAAGTTAGATGATAGAGTACATAACATTGCAGTTGAAAGAAGCAGTGACAAGGATTGTAGTAAAATGAATATCTCTACAAACGGTTACTGTTGGATTTCAGGTTCTCCCAGTGATGGTAATAATTATCATAGGTATGTTGACGCATATCGTGATAACGATGAAGGAAGACATAACCTACGAGACTTTTATGATAATACACCGTCAAAGTTTAGGCGTATGCCAAGTGTTCCGATAGATAACTCGAATGTATTCCAGGCACAGGTTGGTGGTTGATATGGCTATTAAACAGTATGATGGTCAGTTAGGTAAGTTTGAGTACGATGATACAGAGTTTAAGCATCTTATTTTCAGAGACGGACGTAAGGAGTGCCTGATGTATATCGGCAATGAGTCAGACGGCTCGAAAATTAAAATACCACAAGGAATCAAGGATTGTTCCTTTATGTTTGATAGGTGTGAATCGTTAGAGACACCACCTGTGATTCCTGAAGGTGTAGAAGATTGCAGTGTTATGTTTTCTGATTGCAGAAACTTAGAAGTTCCACCGATTATACCTTCATCAGTAAAGAAATGCGATGCAATGTTTTACTATGCAAGGTGTATGCGTGAATCACCTGTAATTCCTGAAGGTGTAGAAGATTGTACCTTGATGTTTCAGGGTTGTTATAATATGCGTTCGGCTCCCGTAATACCTCATAGCGTTAAGGACACGACTTGTATGTTTTGCGTATGCTCACGTAAGGTAAGCGAAGCAGGGGAGTGGAATATTGAGCACAGAGGTCAGTCTTATGAGAGCGTTCAGAAACGCCATAGGGATGCCGAAAACAAACTCAAAGAGTTTGAGGAAAAAGAAGAATCAAGCACGAAATCTCGCCGAGGTTTTCATCTCCCATTCTTTTGAGAATTGACTTTCTCCATATATGGAGTTAGAATAACTTTAGATATTGATAGAAAGGAAAGTAGTGGGTTATGGCAGATATAGATGAAAAGAATTATCAACAGCATCATTATGATGATTATGCCAAGTTAAATGGGTTCTACAATGATGAGGAGTACAATAATTCTTACATTAACGGACTTTCTACGAAGTATGTTAAGGATTATAAGAATTATAAATCAGCCCTTATTTCAGTTCCTACTGAAGTATCGTCTAATGGTAGAGCCTTAATTACATTCAAGAATTATAATGAGGCGGTCAAAGGCAAAGGTTATGTCAATCTGAGGTTCCCTCAGAATTACGAGATTAAGACCATCTGTAAGGATGCCGATAATAAAGATGTCATTTATCATATGACGGCAGACCAGTTGAACGAGTGTCGTTCGGCTGCGAAGAATAAGACAGATGAAGTCTTAAAGTCAGTTACGTTTGACTTTGCTGATGAGAGCAAGATTAAGTGTCGATTTGATTTTGATGATTATAGTCGTCAGTATGACCTTAAAGACCTTAATAGTGCTCTTGAGTATCTGCAGATTAGAAATTCTGCAAAGAATCTTATCACTGACGATACGATGATTTACGCAAGAGTTAATAAAGCGTATTGCACGAAGGATTTCCAAGACAAGATGTCCTACTACTCTGGCGACAATTATTGCTTCGAATTAGGTATGCTTAAAGACACATACAATAAGGGATGTGGCTTGAATGTCAACATTCCTTTTGATGAGAAGTATAATCATTTCAATAGCGTATTAGGAACTGCGACAGACTCGCTTACATTGTCCCTGACAAATCATTATGAGAGGAGTTTACCTCGTGATGATAAGGAAGGAGATTGGACTATTACAGAGTCTCACAGCGACGTAGCCGCAGCATACAGAATACCGTCGGTGCTGGCAACGGCTGGTGTGGGTATGCGTTTTGAAACTCGTGAAGATGCAGATATGCAGGCACGGTCTTCAATGAGTGATTTAGTGTTAGCGATGAACGATAAGGAAAAGGTAGAGCCTACCGAAACAAGTAGGTACGGAAAGATGCCTATCGAGTATTTCCTTGTTCATATCTCTGATAGAGATAGTTATGTCTTATGTGCAGGTCCGAAGGGTGCTTCTGAAGGACTTGACGGAAGACGTTTACCGAGTGTAGGCGGAGTACCTATGTACGAAGGATTCGTTGGTATGACGAAGCGTCATTTCGGAGGTTTTGGATTAGGCGACACAGTATGTATCGCAAAGGAGAACAAAAACGGAGAAACGGCATTGGAGCCTATTGACGCAGTACCTTTGGTACAGCAGTCAGTTGTCAAAGATGAAGGTAAGTTCTTGGAATTAGAGCATTCACTTTTACAGAAATTACCGTTAGAAGTCAGACAAGCAGAGGTTGAGAATAAAAAGAAGAATGCTCCAGATACTAAACCTTGGATAAGGGAATTAAGTGTAGGAGTAGATTCTGATGTTAAATCACCAAAGCCAAAGAAGAGGCGACTGCCTGATAGAACGTATGAACCTGGTGTTGAAACACCTGAACTTGAGTTGTAATCGACATCTGAAATGAAAACATTATTATCCGAGTCACGGCGTATTTGTGGCTCGGATTTCTTTTATGCTGTTTTCAGTAAAAGATGAGAGATTAAGGGTTTTTCGTTGATATATGAGTGAATTTATAGTAAAATAATACGAAAGTATTCTATAAAGAAAGGCATATATCAATGGCAAATTTATTAAGTTTCACACGCCCAATTAGCGAGATAACTAATATAACAGATTTCAGGTGGTTGATGTCGGGAAACTGTATAATGTTCGGTAATGGTAGGTTCGACGGATTCTGTGCTTGGTACGGTAGATTTGATGGTATGCAAGGTGATACAGAGATTATGTGCTGTGCTCCGCAGGATATGTATTATTTTAATATCGTAGAGTATCTTGGAAGAACTGTTGGCTATCAGAAGGTCTATGAAGATATTAAGCATTTCTATGAGCATACAAATAATAAAGTGAATGACAAGGTGGTTGATACGATTCGAAAAATTGCGGCTGAATACGGTCGTAATATGGATTTTGCGTATAATGCATTTATGCAGATTTATTACGGTATGATAGCCGAAGAGAATAAGGAAAACCGCATACTTGGTAAAGCAATCAAACTCAATGGTTTGCATAGAGTTTTGATTGAGAAAGTTCCAATAGAGATAGCGGTAAAGGAATGTTGCGGTCAGCCTTATACCGAAATACAGAAACAATGTCAGGCTAATGGTATTAGACGGTTTGTTTCGTATGAGTAAAAGGAAGGAGTGTCGTAAATTATGAATATGACAGAGTTTAAGGCAGTGCAGAATATGACATATCTTGAATATTGTGATTATCTGCAAGGCAAATATGGTATAGGTTTGGCTGATTATATGACAAAATCATATAATCCTAATCCGAAGTGTAAGAGGACGAAAGAGGGTCTTATTGCTCATCATAAGATGGAAGATAGGGCAATTATGATAGCCGACAAGAATCAGGCTCAATTGTACCCTTTTGAATATCAGAGAAAGGAGAATATTGTTTACTGCGATTATCTTGAGCATTTATGGCTTCATATACTAATTTGTAATTATCCTGAAATTCCTATATATGAGTTATCAGAAGAAAAATGCAAGGCATTCGTAAATCAGGATGATTGGGATTCTTTGTCAAAAGAACAGCAAGCAGAACTACGAACCGAGTTAAGTCGTAAATTGACACTTGAGAGAACTACTATGATTGAACTTGGAGAAAAACCTAATTTAGTAGGTGTAGGTGGTGTAGTTAACTTTATTGTTCCTGAGTTAAATGATTTATATTCTGGATGGCAGACAAACCAAGAATGGCGTAAAAAATGTCACGACAAGATTATACAAGATAAGGATGTGTATCTTCAGTTAATTAGAGAGTTCATTAGTACGGCGTTGGAATATCAAAAGTCTTACTTTGTTGAAGGAAAGAATAAGGCTTATGACGTACCTAATGTTTTGTTTACAAGTTATAACAATGAGTTCGGACTTTGGGACATAAGCCGCAATGAACCACTATTTAAGGAAATTCAGTCAATATTTGATGAAGTTAAAAAATTATACGACTGAATATGCGAAAAGGCGGAATAAATATGGATGAATATAAGTATTGTGGCGTAGAGTTGGTTCCTGAGATTTTTTGTGAATTGATGATGCAATTATATGTAGGAGAGATTTTTAGTCGTCAAGAGTGCGTGGATAAAATAGTTAATTATCATAAGGCACACGGTGGGTTATGCAATAGAAAAAGTTATATAGATACGTTCAAGCGTTCGACACTTTTATTGCGAAGAAAAGGATATGATGTATCGAATGTTTCGTATGGTATGTGGAAAATAGGGAAGTCAGACGCTTTTATTTCGTATCGTAGTTTGCTTCGTAGCAATAGTATGAGTGAAAATGATTTTGAGGATGAAAAGTGTACAGAGATTGGTTCTGGTAATGAGACAATATATGTATATTATTATGTGACATATCGTAAATATGCTCTATTACAAGGTAAATCGGAGTGGTGCTGTAAGATTGGAATGACAACTAAAAATATTTGGGATAGGATATATTCTCAATCGGCTACTTGTTTTCCTGAAGAACCATATGTTGCTTTAATAATAAGATGCAATGATGCACGTAAGTTAGAACAAACTATTCATAATATACTTAAAATGAAAAATAAGCAGATAGAAACGGCTCCTGGCAAGGAATGGTTTATAACATCTCCCTCAGAAGTAAAATCTATATATGAGAGTATTATAATGTAATCGAGAAATGACAAAGCAATAAAAGAAAAAGCCCTCAACTTATGGTTGAGGGTTTCTTCTGTGTATATTGGAAGTTAGCCTGGATGGGTTTACTTACGATTAGCGGAAGCAATAGCCTCACGCTCCATAGCAGTAGCCATTCTTGCGGCGTTTGCTTCTTTATATTCTTGCATCTTCTTGTTGTTTGCTGCTGAAGTCGTTTTTGCAGCCTTCATAGGCTGAACGTGAGCAGGTACTATGATGTCCACATTATCCTCTACTACATCAAGCGGTTCGGATTCCTTCTGACTTGCGGAGTTTGAGTCAGGACCATTTGTAATTGTGCTTGACTGTTCATTTGTCGGTATTTCTGTAACGTCTGCCTGTTCTTTTGTTGCTGTTTCTCCGCCGTTGCGAAATCGGTGAATAGCACCTGTGATGAAATCGTTAGTGAGTTTGCACTCGTTTTCAGGATAGTGCTCAACGATGTTCTTTGCGATGCCAGGCAGGTCTTCTTCTGATGTGCAGTAGCCAAGAATAGTTGCGAGAAGGTCATACCTTGAAACTTCTTGCTGTCCACACCAGAAACTCTTAATCTCTTCAAGGTATTCTTCCTCTTCAGTGTCACCAGTGGAAACAGGCATTGGTATCATATCTTTGCCGTGTCCTGCAATGATGTCAAGCAGAAGTGTTTCAACAATTACGGAAGTAATGTCCTTGATAGTGCTGTACTTGCTCATAGTGAGAGACTCCTTTCGATTTAATAAACTTGTTTTATATTCTATAAAAAGTTTGGTACGAAATCAATGAGATTTTTCTTGATATACAAGGGATTTTATAATAAACTTATCTTATGAAAAAGATGTTCATAAATCAACTTAAATATATCAAAGAAAACCCAGAAATTGCTCTCCTTTACGTCTTTTGCGTAGGAGGTTTAGCATTTTGCGGTTGGTTTTTCGTGATGTTGATTCGAGAGGGAGTGCTGTTATGACTGACCAAGAAAAAGAACAGATGTTATTGGAAGAGCGATATGCGACTATAAGGAGTCAGGTAAGAGATGCCTATGTCAGTTATAATGTTTGGAAAAGGGAAAGAGCAAATAATAGTCAGTATATCGAGGAATTAAGTCATAAGAAGAATCTTTTTAATTTCATTTCCATCAATAAGCAGATAAAAGAGGCTTTGAAATGGAATGAGGAATTGGATAAAAAGATACAAGAGATTGAGGATAAGTTGAAGCCTTACGACGATGAGATGAAAGAAATTGAATCAAAGTTAGGTGGTCGGCTCGAAGCCTTATACGGAAGAGAACAAGGCTGGTGGATTAAGAAGTAATCACTTATCAGAAATGTGCATTAGAAAAAGCGTGTAACCTATTGAAACTGTTAAGGCAAATAGGATAGCGATTAGTTTCATAATGTACCTCTTGAAAAAATCGAATTTGATATATAGATAGTACCATTATTGGATAGCGATATCAATAAAAGATGTCGCTATTTTGCTTGATATATGAGGATTTTTGTTGTAAAATTAGTTATACTCTTGAAAGGGGTTTATGCATTTATGAGTAAGACAGAAAAATCATTTCTAACGAGGTTCTTCGAGAAAAAATCCGAAGATATTAAAATACCAAAGATTAGTGGCGACAAGATGCTTGAGCAGATTAAAGCCCGACAGGAGAAAGAAGGTAAATCAGATGATAACTGACGCAATAAATCCTGTAGAGACAGGAGTTTGTATGAATTATGCAGTGCAGGACTTTGCATACGGTGTTACCGTTGCTCAAACCGAAACGGATAATCATACATCAAGACAGTTTGTAGGAGAGGATAATCACAAAATAACCTGTAAGGTTGGTGAGAAAGTGATTATCACTAATAAGGACGCTACTGGAGAGCATTTATGCGTTGGCGTGATTACTAACTTTGAAGATGATTTCATAGAAGTTGATGGAGCCATTATCGTAAAGTTTGAAGGTATTAGGTATATAGGTAGAATAGGATAATATGAAGAAAACAACTTGTGGTTTTTGTGGTTCGTGGATGGACGCAACCGATGAAAAGTGTCCTTCTTGCGGTGCTACTAATACGAGTTATGTCAGAACGGCTGAAGATACTCCGAAGACTATCGAGGAGTTAAAGAAGTGGTGTTCTGATAATCATTTAGACCTTGCCAATATGCATATTCATATTGGAGAGGACTATAAAGGACCAAAAGCCTTTGGTATCTATAAGGACGGTTCCAATTTTGTTGTTTATAAAAACAAAGATGCAGGCAGTAGGTCTGTTCGCTATGAAGGACCTGACGAGGAGTATGCAGTAAATGAACTTCTTTTGAAGATTAAGAATATGATTCTTACGGCAAAAGAAGCAACATTAAATCCTGATAGCCCAAATCGAAAATATGTCAAAAGTGAAGCAAAAAAGCCAGAGCCTTTGTCTGAGCCAGAGCCTCAGATATATCGTCAAACTAAAAGGTCCGGCTTTGATTGGAACTTTTTAGTTTCGTTAATTCCTGTTGTTCTTCTGATTGCTTTTGTCATCTTTATGGTTGGCAGTTGTAATAGAACAATAGCCATAGGTCTTGAGAATGGTTATTATGAGACACAGCCTTCTTATGGTCAGTTTTTCGTTGGTAATTTTAGTTACGAAAATCCAAGCCATTCATATTCGAATGATGACAGTAATACAAATCATACTATCCAGTGGAATAACGATGATGATGATAACGATAGTGGTTGGAATTATAGTTATGATGATGATGATGACGATGATTGGGATTATGGTGGTTATGATTACGACGACTACGATTACGACGACTACGATTGGGATGGCGGATGGGACTCCGATGATTGGGATGGCGGCTATGATAGTGGCTACGATTACGACAGTGGTTATGACTGGGGAAGTGACTGGTAAGGAAGGCAATGTTATTAAGTTAAGGAATTTAGAGATGATAAATTTGAGATTAGACGAAAACAATATAGATGAACTTCTTGATTTTTGCGAAGGAAAATATCCGTTAACAAAGGAAATCGCCTGCAATATCTGTGTAGGAACACACCCTGTTAATCCTTGCACGCAGGTATATGGTGCATTTTGTAATGAAGATGGCAAAAGTGAACTTGTAGCGATAATGACTGCAACATACAGTATTGTATTTCCGCATAGAGATGGTACTCGAATGGTCCATATTAGCGGAGCATATACAAAAGATAATTTCAGGCATCAAGGATATGCATCGACTTTGCTAAAGGCTATTGAAAGAGATGCAAGGGATTGTTTTCAGGCAGATTACATCTGTTGCGATTCTACAGCAAATAGCCTGTACAAGAAAAATGGCTTTCGAGAAGCACCAACTGATGAAACACGATTGTGGAAACAATTGTCTTAACTTAAAACATTGGTAAGAAAGGAGATTTTTTTATGGGTAAACGCTCGGCAAGAAAGAAAGCAAAGAAACGCTACTCTTATTATGCCAATAGGGGTCGGGAAATGCCCCAAAAGCCTGTAAGGTATCATTATACGGAGCATACAAGTAGCAGTTCTTATACAGGTGGTAGTGATGATTTCAATCGCAGACAACAGCAAATTAACGATGCTGCGGCTTGCATACCGTTTATGATGATGTAAAGAGGAGTAAAATATGACTATTGATGTAAGAGATTGTGTTTATGGCGATATTCGCATTATTAACATAAACGATTCAGATGAGAGGATTTTATCGGATAACCATAACAACAATATCCTTATCAAAGTAGGTGATAAAGTTGTTTATGCGAATAAGAGTATGTTTTATAAGATTATTCGCACAGGTACAATCACTGGATTTGATAAGGAAGACCCGTCAAGGGTACACATTGGTGGTATATCCGTAAGTGTGCCTGGAGAGGCATATATAGGTGTTCTAAATCCGACAGATGTAACGGTAAATCTTGAGTGATATGAAGTTGCCAAAAGAATACAACAAGTCATTAAGACAATGGGCAAGAAATGTTGAAGAAGGCGATTACATTTTAGGTATCGCAGGCGTTTTGTTATCATCATTTATTGCACTTCCTTTCACCGTTAAAATCGTTTTAACGATAATGAAGGATTGTTGGATTTCAATATGGATTGGTGGCATCTGGTTAGCACTTGTGGTATTGGCAACGATTTCGGCAGTATTTGCGTCCGTTGCGAAAAACGGTATGAAAAATGCCGAGAAGATTGTTGAAGAATATGATTGCGAAATAGCCACAGTACAAGATGTGTTATATAGTGGTTCGTCAACAAATCACTATCAGTTTATCTTTAATCTTAAAGATAAAAAGGATGCCAAAGTTCTCGCTGATATAGTTGATTGGGACGATATAACAGTACATCAAAAGGTTGGCAAAGAGGAATTTTATGTAGTTCATATAGGACGATATTACTATGCGATTAAGAGGTCGGCAGACCCGTCATCGTATAGGTTGTTGGGCTTAGGTGAAGATATATTTTCTTGAGAGGAGAAGTCTTATGAATTTACCGTCAGAATACAACGAAAGATTGCGTTATGTAATCAAGAATGAAGCAGGAACTTATGCAGTAATCGTAGGAGTAGCGATGCTTTTGGTAAGTTATCCTTTTGCTAAACTTGTAGAAGACCTTTTCACAGAGTCGTTTACATCAGTACCAGAGTATGTGATTGTAGCAATTTCCATACTTTTCGTAGGAGCCGTAGTTGCTCTCTTCATAACGCAGTTGGTATCGCTTTCTTTCTTAAAGAAAGAGGAATATGATTGTCAATTGTGTACTATTAAGAATAAATTCTACATTAAGAGCAATCCTGAAGGTGAGAAAGTGTCTTCTTATATATTGGTATTTGAAGAACCAAAAGTTCCAAACGCATTGGTTTCAAAAGAAGTATGGAAGTCATCTTTTCAAGGAGACAAATGTTATGTAATCCGTTGTGGTATGTGGACATTTGCTTTCGAGACAGTAGAACGGTCTTCTGATGTGCGTAGATATATTGAGAACGGTAAAGAGGTATGGGACTAAAGGAGTGATAAAGTGATATTACCGAAAGAATATAACGCTCATCTTAAGCGTTGTGTTAAGCATAAAGATACAGCATTATTACTGGTTGGTTCTTTAGGGATAATAGTGGCTACAGGCTTGCTTGTGGTCACTATACCAGTTATGCGTGATAAAAATAGCGATGGTATCTTGAAGTTATCTGATATTGGTGCGATAGCGATATTTGCGTGTATGTTGCTCATAACGGTTACAATGGTGATTGTGGCAATAATGTCGCTTATTGCGATTCGAAAAAGTAAAACGGAATATAAATGTCAATGCTTTGCGTTAAAAAGCAAGGAACTACTCCGTAGTGCTGATGATGGAAATATAAGCGGATATATTCTTTACTTTGAGAACAATAAAGGTAAAGAAATAAAGGCTGAACCCTATTCAGGTAGTGTTTGGTATTGGGCGAAGCCTAATGACAAGTTTTACATAGTTACAATAGGGTTCATTAACTATGCATTCGAGGTGAAAGATATATGAATACAACTGAAGGCATCATTTTCTTGATAATTCTTGTCGTGATATTAGGAATAATAGTGACAAGCATAATTCGTGCCATATTTGAACCATCTTCAACCGAGGACTCTCGGTGCAGAGGTGGACACGATTTTTGAGAAAAAAAAGAGGGGCATTCCTGTTAAGGAATACCCCTTTTCATTAGCAATCAATGATGAATTGTTTAGACTACTTTCTTGATGGGAGCAGGGCGTACCTGTGCGTTAGACACAGTGCCGTGCTTTTCCATCTGCTTGAGTGCTCTACGATGCTCGTAACGACGCTGTGCGATTGCTTTCGCAACCTGTTCCTCATTCTTCATTGTTGCACCTGCTATACCGCCTGAAATGGCGAATATAGCACAAGATACCCATACTCCTGTCCAAGTAGCAGATTCTTCTGCCTTGGTCATAGGAGTGTGCGTCTCATCAGCATAGTCGAAGTGTCCGACATAGCCTATCATAGCGAAAAAGGCGAGTGTAGCGATGAGTGCTGCAGGTATCATAACGATTCTTAACTTTGTTCTTTCCTTACGTAATCTTGCAAGACTTACACGTTTCATAGCGAGTTTCTCCTTCAAAGATAAGAATGAAGTTCAATAAGAACTAAGCCTTTTATGAAAATACGTGCAGTATTTGAATTGATTAAAGGGAGTAGTTAGATTAGAAATCCCAAACAAAAAGAACGGCTAATCAAAGCCGTTCCTTATATTCTGATAAGACCATTTATTGTCTGTCTCTGAAGGGGTACACAGACCTTATCTTGGTCAGGTCCGTGATAACCTGGATTCATCCAATCCTTCAGGTCATAAACGAGGATTAAAGGCTCAGGTTTGAGCATTTTATCACCTGTCCTTATAGCCTTTGTCCTGCCAGGACAAATCCAACCGCAATCGGTTGTCTCAATTACTGCAAGAAGGTCAGTGATAAATGTGTTTTTACCTTGAAGCGAGCCGTTAGGCGAGTTCTTCTTAAACCACGCCTTATATCCATCGTAAAGGAATGCAAACGGCAGGACATCCCATACACAGCAAGGTAAGAATTCGTCAACGAATTGCTTGATAGGGTCGTTGAACATTTTGTAATCGTCCAATGCCGTGACGCATACATCAGGTTCAGAAAGTTCGTAATAGTTCATATTGAGAACTTTCCACAAAACATATTCGAGAACTTCTGTTCTACCAAGATAGTCATCTTTGATGTATCTTCTTTCGTGACCTGTGAAACACTTGTCAAAGGGCACGAATAATTGTCTTCTGTAGAATGAGTCGGATTTATCTTTAATTCGAGGCATCTCGTTGATACACTGAACCATAAATCCGTAGAACTGATAGGCGATAGGTGTCTTAAATTTTCTGTTCAACTGAATGACATCATTCGTGATGATGGCTTTCAGATTGGCAGCCTTGTCGATAAATTCACCGACGTTATTCTCGTCAACGATAATAGCGGTAGCCTGAAGCAGAGGTTCGAGCATAAAGTCTTTGCTGAAATCCGACAGAGGAATTGAAGCATAACTTTCTTTTCCACAAAGTTGTCTCATCAATTCGCAGAGCGTACCCTTACCGTTGTTACCTTTGTTGGAATAGAACCAAGCACTCTTGTTCCAACTAACGTGCGGTCTGATAATAGCACCTAAGATTTCCCAAAGGAGATTTACGACCTGAGGGTTATCAGACAGTTCGTTCATCCAAGACTCGACATCCCAATCCGTATTATCAATAGGATTGTGGATAACAATGTTCGTGGCGTTAGGATTGTAGTTGACACGAGATTTAGCGATGAAAACATACTTTGGGTCAAAATCATAGAGTTGTTTATCGGCATAATTAAAGATGCCGTTATTGACCGCAATCAAGTCTCTATCGGTGCATCTGACTTTTCTCTCTGCAAGGTCTTTCATTGCCATCTTAACTTCACTTATACCTTTAGAAGTGATGTTGTACTTAAATTGCCGAATGAGTTCGTTGAAGACATTATCTTTAGTTACATAGATACCCTTGTCGTGACCTTTATCTTGATAGATAGCAAGAAGGTCATACTCAACATCAGCGTTGGCTCCTGCACAAGCGATACGACAAATAGGGTACATAAACAGCAAAATATCCGCTATCTGCGATTCAGACAGGGAAGAGGGAAGTTGCCATTTTTCGCCTTTTTCAGCGTTAGCGTTATGTGCCTGGAAACAATCTATTGTAAGACGCAGTAAATCCTGTTGGATTTCTGACGGTGTTTTGCTTTTGTTGAAGAGGTTGCTCTCAAGATAATGTTTAGTGATGAGTTTCATATAGTCGTCTTTGGAACACAGTTCTGCAGAATTGGATAAATCAGCAAGAACTCTTGTATATTCAAGACCATATGTAGCATCAGCATCAACGGTAGTGGCAGTATCAGTTTCAGATTCTAAAATTTCATCAGATACGATATTCTCGTCCTTAGGCATTGTCTATTCTCCTTTCTCAAGATTTACGCTTTTAAGCAGAGTGCGTAAAACTGCGGTGGTCATCAGGTTTCGACGGAATTATTGTTTATAATCGCATCTACCTGCTCAGAAGAATAGATTCTTTGACCGCTTGGGAGAATGTGATGAGGCTTGACTTTACCTTCTTTGTCCCAACGCCTAACTGTTTGCGTAGATGCTCCAATCGCATCTGCAAACTCGCCTACGGTGTACCAGCGTTTCTTAGTTTCGTTCTGGTCCATACGCTTCTCCTTTCATAGAATTTGGCTCTTATATAGAGCCGAAAAGCACTTGAAAAGTGTGATGTTTAGTTACTTAAAGGTATATAAAGTATATCAACCTTTATCAAACGTAACCAAACTATATCATACTTACATATATTCGTCAACATAAAATCCTTCAATTTTTAATTGATAAATGAGTAAATTTCGCAGATATAAGTTAATAAAAGAACAAAAAAAAAAAGAGCAAGTGCTCGTGTTCATACCGATAGGGTCCCTGTCCAAAAGATTGCTATCAGAACGGACTCGAATGAGGAAGTCTGATAAGAAAGTGATAAATGGAGTCAGGGTGGTAAGACGTTATCGAGAAATTTACCATTAAATCTGTTGTTCAATGATTCTACGATTTTATCGTGTAAAAACTGGAAAATTTATGAAAAGGTTGGAATTTGGAACAAATTGCAAGCCGAAGGGTACTTTTTATGACATTTTTCAGTTTTAAGAAAAAGACTATGTGTTCTGAAAGAATCCAGAACATAAATGTGACGGATTTCTTTGGCGAAACGTAAGCGAAGCCTTTTCAAAATAGAAAAGAAAGAAATGTTATTTTCCGTGTTTATGGAGAGTTTTATTTGTTTCAAAGTTTATCTTATGAAACCAAAAGTAAAAGGATTTTGATAAAAGGAAAGGATTTTTGATTCTATGTTACAATTTGCAGAATTGCTTGATATATGAGCAAATTGGTGGTAAGGTGAGCATACATATATTGAAAGGAGAACTGAAGATGAAGAAGTTCAAGTTTATCGTAGCCACAGCACTCATTGGAACAATGATGTTTGGTATGTGTGCGTGTGGGGGTGACAAGACCGATTCTGATAAGTCAGAGAAGGAAACAGAGGTTGAGGTTACTGTCGAAGAGTCCGAAGTATCTGAAGAGACAGAGGAGACGAAGGGTACTGAAGAGACTGAAGTACCTGAGGAAACAGAGCACACCAAGATTGATGAGCACGGTATTCCTGATGATACCAAGCCTGATACAAATAAGCCCGATGGTGCACCTGACTCAACTCACCACAGTCTTGAGTATGACGAAGACGGTAGAGTTCTTAAGGATGATGAAGATGATGCAACGCATTACGAAGAAGATGGAGCAAAAGATACTGCTACAACAGCATCTATTATCTTTCATCTTGTAGATGGCGATTCAAAGCCTATGCCTCCGAGAAAACTTTAATCTTGATATGAGGGTGATTAAGGACAAAATAAAAGGTCGTTACATAATGTAGCGACCTTTTTCAATGATTAAACTTTGATGAATTTCGTTGCATTCTTGTCGAAGTTATAAGCGGAATCTTTGCTCTTATCTTCGATTTTAGATTGCTGATTTAATATTTCTAACATCTGATGGATGTGACCTGTTTTGAGGTCGGCATCACTAAGTAGTTTGACGAGTTTATTGTTCTTCTTCTTAATTTCTTTCTGGATGTCTTTGAGCGATTTATCATCAGGTTTCTCGTTAGGTAAAGCAATCTTTATGGTTGCAAGTGAGTTAGTCAAGTCCTGTATCTCTTTAGCAAGCGAATTAGCCTCTCCAACAATTTTGCCCACTTCTTCAAGTTTATCGCTCATTCGATGTATGGTGGCTTTTCTTTCGGCTTCTTTGCCGAAGTTCCAAAATACATAAGCAAAGAGACGCTCGAAGAATAAGAAGAAATTCATTTTAGATTCAACCTTATCTTTGCTGAAAGGTATTACATATTCTTTTGCATCTCTGCCTATTTCTCTCTTTTCAGAGACAATATAGATGGGTACATAAGCAGGAGAGAGACCTTCTTCTTCAGGTTGAAACATTGATGCAAGCATTGTGATTGAATGCATAATGTAGTCATATTCGGTATCACTTAACTCGTCAAGTTTTCCACTTTTGGCAGTATCTAAAAACTCTTTCACAGGATTGTCAATTTCGAGTTTTTGACCGATAGCCACATACTCTTTGGCATCTTTCAACTCATCTTCTGTGAGTTGAATACTGGGAATGGGATATTTACCTTCGATAGCATTGTCGGAGTCAAAACGTATATACATAATCTTTACCTCATTTTAGTTTAATCGTTTTGATATTAGGGTTGTCGAATATCTTATTATTCACTTCCCTCATAACAGCCGTAGTAAGTGACCTGACACCTGTGCCTTCGTCGAAAGCAGCATTAGCGACTTGTTCGATATATGCGTCGGTGGCAGTAATTTTAATGCCGAATTCTGAGCCGATACGGATAAGAGGGGAGTAGGTTTGATTACGCATAATATTAGCGAAATCATTTGCATCAAATTCGTCAATGAAGATAATATCTTCGATACGACCTCTGAGTTCAGGCGGAAGAATTTTGTTAACCTCGTCTAATGTGGGAACTTTAGCATTCTTTCGGTGTGTTATATCACAATTGGAAAATCCAATACCACTTATACTCGATTGTGCGTATTGGGCAAAAGAACCTGCAAAGATACAAACAACATCAGTACAGTCTATGGTTTCAATAGTACCATTTTTAGTAGGTCGATAAGGAAAACTCATACCCTCAATCATTCGATAAAGTTCAGGCAAAGCAGATGCATTATGTGTATCTTGGAAGTTATTAGTAAGATATTTGTCAAACTCGTCTATTACTAATATAGGAACCATATTAGGATAATCTTGACTCTTATTTTTAAGAATATAGAGGTTGGCTTGAATATTGTTTTCTCCTGTGTAACTGGAGTTGATACAATTTGCACCGTCAATGATTTGCATACAAGGGTATATCTTCTCAAGAATACGGAGAAGTTCGGTTTTTCCGCAGCCAGATTGACCTACGGTAAGTAAAGCACCTTTAGGACGATATCCGTTAAGGATTCGCCATAAAAAGATGCTGATAGTCTTTTTATAAGTTTCGTTACCGTATAATTGAGCATCAAGGACATCATAAATTTGTTTTGGTGTCCAGGAAGCGGAAATCTGTGGAATGGGTGTAACAGATTTACGTGCCGAAGTTTTCTTCGATGAGGTTCGGTAGAACGAATCGCCGAGAACTTTGTACGGCGTTTTATCTTTCAAAATACTGCTCTTATAAAAAGACACCTGAACCGAAGGTTCTGCCATAATTTATAATTCTCCTTTGTTATGGAAACTGTTCGTTTATGAAAGAATTTTACAATATTTTCGGTGATAAATCAAATGTAGAGATATGCAGATTTATAGCACGATATGTAATAATTTATAACGATAATTATTACTTTAATTATTACTTTGTCAGAACAAAGAGAAAATAAAATGTGTGGCAAAATTGAGTGAAAGCAATGACAGGTCTGTGTCAAATGTCAGGTGGGTGTTATCATCGTAATGTAACTTATGCAAAAGGCATTTTACTCCTTAAGAAAGAAAAGGGCAGGGATGTGTGTTACCCCGTCCTTTTCTTTTTGTTAGGCGTGTATTCCAATTTTTCCATCGAATGATATAATAGGAGAATCAAAGTCCAAGTTACCTCGCAAGACATTGATAAAAGTGGTATGTTTATTCTTACCAAGTTAGGTTATGAGATAGAAGAGTCAAGTCAGCCGCTTGGCTCTTTTATTTTATCAAAGACTGTGGTAGATTAGTTGTTATAGTAGTAGTTTAACTGACGGTAAATATGGACTACTTACTGGTTTCCTTTCTATGCAAAGAGCAGTCCGAAGAGGGCTGTTCTTTTAAGTTAGAAGGTGATACAATAGCAATGTAATTAGTTATGCTAACTAACTTTTTACAATTCAGATACAGATGTATTCTTCATCGAGCATTAAGGACAGAAGGCACTCTGTCCTTTTTGTTTGGTGTATGCTATAATCGGTTCAAGGCTTATGATATTAACTCATTCGCCACCTTTCAAAAAAGATGCAAAGAGGACGGTTATTTACCGCCCTTTTTGTTTAGAAGATGTCATTTATTTGATAGAATTGATGTTATAATGAATGTATAATTAGAGTAGTCAGGAAAGCCATAAGACTATCTCTTTGGGATTTTGCAGTAAGGGTGGGTATATCCCACCTTTATTGTTTATGATATAATCAGTCTGTTGCCATTGCCATTGGTGACGAGAATAAACTTGAGGCACACATATGACGCAAGATAGGCAGAGGTTTTCCTCTGCTTATTTCGTTTTTACAGATTTGTCCAGGATAAGAAGTAACGCAATTGTAATGCACAAGTGTTATAGTTGTGCTATAATACGATTACTGATTATCTATTCACGACCTTAGGTATTTCAGTTTTCAAGATTCGAGATAAAGCAGTCATTAGCAGTCCTTGTGGCTGCTTTTTCTTTTTGGTATAATGATTGTAGAAAGGTGATTACATCATCTTTTTGTTTCTCATTAACGGCAGGGAAGGACAGGAGCAACATCGCCTGTCCTTTTCTTCGTTTTACAGTATGAGATTTTATTCTAATACTGGTTTCAATCTCTTTTACAAGAAAAGAACTCGGCTATCAAAACAATAAGCGACGGTTGTTTCGGAGCATTATTAGTTTTGGGTAGGGAAGAATCGGGGACAAAGTAGGGAATAGGTGGGGACAAATCGGGGACATTTCAGGGACAATGTGAAGATAGGTGGCTTGAATGTGATTGATTAACATCTCAATGTGAATATCAAAGGCTATTATGTGAAGAAATGTGATTGAAGCAGCAGATTGATGTGAAGATTTGAGCATCAAATGTGATTAAATAGACGACTGATGTGAATTTCACGCAGTTTTACACAGAAAAACTGGTTAAAATTTAGTGATAGGTGCTTTTCTGAGAGGTTATCTCTAAAAAAGTCGCCTATTTTTTCGTGATAACGGTTTGCGAATGGAAATATTCCAAAAGGAATAATATTATTCTTATAGGAATATTTTTATGACTGACAGGAATATCGTTATTCCTAATAGCATATCCGAACGGCATATTTCGAAGCGTAATTTCGTCCCAATGTTTTACAGGGAAGGGGATGAGAGTGCTCGTATTGGTATCAGGCGGCGGAATTTTGAAAATTCTCGGCGAGTTTTTGAAATCAGAGAGGTTGTTTTCGAAATTTACCTCAAAATTTGCACCGAAATTTTTCATAATGAGAAGTGGTTCGGACAGCAAATTATGTATAGAAATGTATGGGCAAAATATGTTTTATGTAGATTAAACAGAGTTTTGCAGCGTAATTTTACATCAGAAAGAGGAGCCAAAAAGTGTGTCACGCTCTTGAGCGACTCCAAAAATGTTAAGTTTAATGTAGATTAAACCCTTGTTTTTGAGAAAATTTTCTATACATTCTATACGTTTCTATACCCCTTTTCTATACATTCTATACACAAGAATCCTTAAATTTAGGGCTTTATAGCCATTTGTATAGATTGTATAGAAAATATTTAAGTCAATTATAGAGCCTTTTTATTTTTTCGTGTAGCACACTTCCCATTTTTCTCAGTGTAAATCAAAAGACAATTTTTAAGATAATAAATGACTTGTAAAAATTCTATACTTTCTATACAAAGTACCGCAAACCCTTATAAAATAAGGCTTTGAGGCGTATAGAAATGAAATAGCGTTTCTATACATTCTATACACGAACCTCTGAAACGCCTATGAAATAAGGGTTTTGGGCGTATAGAATTTTCTATACACGCTTTTAGCAGGTATTTTCCAGTGTAAAATACCGCAGTTTGATAAGATTCAAATTTTTTTGTGTAATACTATTGACATTATCCATATATGGGATTATAGTTCGGATTAGAGATGGTACTAATCTATATTAGTTATATAGTTAATAGTAAGTACAAAAATTACGAAAAAATTTGAACGAAAACTGTTGACAAGGCTAAAATGGCGTGGTAACATCAAGTTGATGTAATCAATCGTAAGAGAGATTCATCTACGACAAATTTCAATTCTTTATAAGTAAAGGAGAAAACAGTTATGGCAAACGTAAGAAAAGACGTAATCGGTCCTGACGGCAAGTCTGGTATGAAGGGCAGAGAAATCATCGCAAGAGTAGTTGAGCGTGACGAAAAGAATGGTAAGGGTTATTATATGAATGCCCAGTTGAACCAGTCTTTCGGTAAGCCCGTGAACACAACTTCACAGCCTCATCTCGCAAAGGCTCACTCTTTCAAGGGTAATGACGGTACAGAGAGAAACTCTTATGATATTCGTCTTGGACCTAAGCAGGTAGAGGCACTCAAGGCTAATTCCAAGTCTTGCACACTCGAAGATGGTTCCACAATCTACGGTTTCACCGCAGACCTTATGAAGACCAAGGACAACGGACTTATGCCCGACTTTGGTACTCTCAAGCCCACTTCCAAGAAGATTGACGACAAGTCTTGGGCAAAGCAGTCTGCTACAACTCAGAAGGCTTTCAAGGCTGGTGAGGCACAGCGTGCTGCTAAGGCTGCTGAAAAGACTGCAGAGGCTCCTGCAAAGGATGACGCTCAGGCAGAAATCGGCGGTTAATTCGATTACCGATAATTCAACCTATAGCACTCTCACTTCGGTGAGGGTGCTATTTTTTTTGTCCTGTTTTGGATAATTTTGTCTTGAAAATTTTAGCCCTTATCGTTAATATCAATTTATGAATATTGTTCATTGAAAATGTTGATAAAGGAGAAGAAAGGCGTGGAAAATTTCGCACAGGAAACGCTTTATGACTTGATGATGGAGCATCCAAATAGACTTGTTAGCAAGTCGTTCATCGAGCAAGGCGTAAATGAGTTATTAGGGGAAATCGAGAAGATTGAGGGACGATTAGGAATAACAATGACTGAGGAGCGTAATAGAGTGGATGCCGAACAGAGAACTTGGAAGTATATGACACGCTCTAATGTTTATAATTCCGTTGAATATTTGAAACGGACCTACTACGACAAATATGGTCGTTTTTAATCCTGATAAAAGACATCGAATGGGTATGCAAGGTACGAATTATGGGACAGAATTCGCTTGCATACAAGTCCATTATGTGTTAAAATATCCTCATAAATGAATCAAAACAGTAGTTTTGAGAATGTGAGGGTAATACATAATGGCGAACCGATGTTTCGGAGTAGATGGATTTTGGGATAGAGTTGAGATTGCGTGTCAGCAGTCTGGTTTATCCAAGGCAGAGATAGCAAGAAGAATGGGTTGCGAACGAAAGTGCCTTTATGAGAAACAGAATGGCTCTTCTGCAAGTTGGCATTCTGGTAGATTGGTTTCTTTTTGTCAGATTACAGGCGTGTCTGCTGATTGGCTTTTGGGATTATCTCGAAGGAAGAAGTTGAAGGGGAAGACTACTGACCCGATTAACTTCAGAGTGATTGATACCAAGACTGGTAAGGAACCTTTACTTGACCTAAACCACGTACTCAAAGAGAAGTGGTTTAAGAATAGTAACCTCATTTGGTGCGACCTGGAAGGTTGGATGATAAATGAAGATGGTTATCTGATACTTGCCGATGAATGTGGAAATTATGTATATCCTCCGCAGGATAGATTCAGAGTGGAATTTGTTTGATAGAGGAAGAAAGATGAAGAACGATTCGCAGAACGCAGCAAATAACGAATTACTCAAGGGTATTTCTGTTAAGGATATTCCTAAGTATAGGCGTGATGCTATTATTTTCTTGCTTCTTTGTGCTCTCGATTCTGCTCTTGCTGTGTATATGGGCTTTTTAAGTTATAGAGCCTTTCTACGAAGCGAGATGATATGGTCAATGGTGGTTGCTTTATTCTTTATTCTTGATGTAGCCTTTGGTTATGAAAACTTGCGTAAGTTTTTAACCTGTGTGCGTCTCATCAAGTCTATCAAGTTACTGAAGAAGTATAAAGAAGACCACCCTGAGGAGTACGAAGAATATAAGGAAAATCACCCTGAAGATTTTTGAGGATTAACCAAATGAGTCTTGATAAAGCAATACAACACGGTAAGGAGCATAGAAAGCCATACAGACGTGCTAAGTCTGTTGATAGTCAGTGCAGAAATCACGGTTCTTGTCTTTGGTGTAAAGGCAATAGAACTTATAGGTTTAGGAAAGAAGAAGAGAGGTTAAATCAAAATGTTGAAGAAGAATGATACTTCGTTGTTTGAGTTAGGCAAGGGTTATGACATCTTTCCTGATAGATGTGCAACATCATCAGTAGATGCTACGTCTATCGTTGGTCACGTTCTTTTTAGCCAGCCTAAAAAGTGCGATAAGATAGACGCAAAATTTGCAAAGACGATTTCGAAGAAAATAGGTTCAAAGAACCTTAATCCTGTATTTGCACCTGATGCAATTCCGTATAAGTATAGTAAAGACGGCTACAAGACCGTAGGTGATGTAGTTAGAGAAGATTGGCAGGTAAGATATGGAGCGTTGCCGACAGGTGCTTTTATCGTAGATACAGAACCGTCGCATAATCTTATCATCAATACTTCTGCAGGAATTGCTGACCACTCTATCTTAAAATCTTATGTTGATATGTTTGCTCGTAGTAGAAACAATAACAACATAGTTATTTATGACCGTAAAGGTGAGGCACTTCACTTTTATGGTAAGGAGTTAGAAAAGTACGGATATGATATCCGAATAATAGATACTATCGGTGCAAGGCGTGATGATGGAACAAGAGTATTTGGTACAGATAAGACTTGCATCACATATAATCCTTTGGCTTTAGCCGTTAAGTATGCTATTAGAGCAAGGAACGATACACGTTCCGATTGGTGGACAAAGGTTGCTATTGTTGTTAATGACGCTGTTGCTGACTTGATGTGTCGTTACCCAGAGGGTGGCGACCCATTTCATCCGACTGCGGCATACTATTTGGTCTTAGGACTCATATACGCTTTGATATGGAATGCATTGGAAGACCTGGCGAACGAGCCTATGGTCAGCAATTATGTTAATCCGTTAACGGATAGTAAATGCGTAGAGATTTTTGAGAGAGTTAATCTTGCGAATGTCTATGACATTCTTGTCAAGATAAGAGAGGGTGATTTCAATGGTTTGAACAAACTTGGAATCAAGGTAACTGACGAGGACGATATTTATTCTTTGTTTGAGAATACAATATCGAGAATATATGAGAGACCTTATATTGACGAGAAGGGCGAGGAGTATGATTTTAATTCCTCTATACGTCAGTTACTTAAGTATTCGTGGGATATTGCCAGAGTTTCGTTATGTAGTAACGATATATTCTTTGCAATAAATGAGTTAGCACCGATTGCCGAGATGAGGTTTACCTTAACAGGCATTCGTGGTTCTAATGTCTTCGATACCGAAGAGTTTGTGGCAGATAATGGTGCAAAGAAACAGATTATTTTCTTTGTCTATGGTGGTTATCAGACCAACTATAGTAGGTATTTTAGGACATTTATTCATCAGGTGCTTAACAAAGTGTATGCATCTGTAGCAACTCCGAGAGAGCCAATTAAGGTCAAGGGCACACGTTTTGTCATAGACGACCTTTCTATGATAATAGATGCACAGCAAGAAGGACATTGGGACAATGCGTTGGACCCCTTGCTTGCTGTTGGGCATCAGTATAATCAGTTATTCACAGTAGCCACTTCATCAATAGATATGTTCAGAAGCGTATTTGGTCTGACAAAGGACAAGGATTTCGAGGAGTTTGAGAAGACTGCTCATATTGTGTTCATTAAGAGTGCTGATGATACTCTTATTGATTATTTTCTTGCACGAGAGAAGAAGTGCCATACTGTAATACCTGAAAGGTTTGGCTATAATGACCTTGCATTTATGGATAGAGGGTGCAGAGTAATACTGTGTCCTGATGGTACAGCCGTTTGGTGTAAGAACTTGTTTCCTTATACGACACGGTTCAATAACGTAATTTTTTTGACAGTCTTATGACAAACAGATTTCAATTTGTTTGCATAATTTTTATCAAAATTATTGAAAATTCATTTTCGATGTGATATTATCCACATTGTGAATTACTGAAACGGCTTATTTATGAGCCAATTTTTCGAAAGGAAAGTAATAAATGGCGAAGGCAAAAAAGGATGCAAAGTTCTTTACTTGCTACTTAAAGAAAGAACTTGCTGACAAAATCGACGTGTATTCAACCGAGAATCATTTGTCAAAAACTGCTATAGTTGAGATTGCTCTCGAAAAATTTTTTGACGAGTCACAATCTACTGCTAATAACCTTAATCCTCTCATAAATGAGTCAAAAGTGGACTAATTTATGTTGCGGATGCTGTCGCTATATGTTATAATTCTTTCATAAATGAGCAGAAACGAAGTTTTAAGAGGAGATAGAAAGTAATGCTTTTTGCTGAATCTGATAAAAATTATAAGTATGCACAGGAACATTTTCCTTGCTTGAATACTTTTACACAGCAGTTGAAAGCACCTGGATTTGAAATTCAGAGCCGTGAGAAAGAGATGGACTCCATCGAAGCGGCTCTTAATCGTCCTGAACTTTGTAACGTGTTACTTTTAGGAGAGCCTGGCTCTGGTAAGACAGCACTTGTGCAGTCTGTAATGATGCACGATACCAAGAGGCTTTATCTTGAAGTTGACCTTTCCAAGATGATTGCAGATACAAATGACGTTAACGAGATGGCTACAAGGCTTAAGTCCTTGTGCGACGAGGTAACGATATTCCGTAAGGAAATGCAGACTGAACTTGTTCTTTTTATGGATGAGTTCCATCAGATTATGATGTTGTCTAATGCGGCGGCTGAAGCAATGAAGCCGTTGCTTGCTGATTCAGGCACACGAGGCGTGCGTATCATAGCAGCCACAACAGAAGCAGAGTTCAGAATGTATATTGCTCCGAACCAGCCGTTGGTGGAGCGTCTGCAGAGAATCAGACTCAAAGAGTTGGATAAGCAGGCAACTATCAATGTTCTTAAGAACAGAGCCAAGATATATGGCGTAGAAGACCAAATCACTGAGTATAACAATATATACGGACTTATCTATGAATATACGCAGAGATATATCCCTGCGAACGCTCAGCCTCGTAAATCATTGCTCGTATTCGATGCGATGATTGGTTGGCATAATTCAAAGGCGAGACCTTTGGATAAGGCACTCCTTGCTGACGTTATTTATGAGTCAGAAGGTGTCAATGTTACTTTTAGAGTAGATGCTACATCAATCAAGAAGGAACTTGACAAGTATGTATTTGCTCAGGACTTTGCGACAAGCGTTATTGAGCAAAGGCTTCAGATTTGTGTTGCTGACCTTAATAATAAGTCAAAGCCTATGAGTTCATTCTTATTCACAGGTTCAACTGGTGTAGGTAAGACTGAGGTTACGAAGCAGTTAGCCCGAATTCTTTTCGGTGATAATGCGAGAACAAGTCTTATCCGTTTTGATATGACAGAATATGCTACAGAGGACTCTCTGGAGAGATTCAGAGCAGAACTTACACAGCGTGTTTGGAATAGACCTTATTCTATCGTTCTTTTGGACGAGATTGAGAAGGCGTGTGCTCCTGTTACACGAGTTCTCTTGCAGGTTTTGGATGATGGCAGACTTATGGATGAGAATAACCGTGAGGTTTCATTCCTTAACTCGTATATTATCCTTACTACCAATGCTGGTAATGAGATTTATAAGACCATTGCCCAGTATTCTCCTGATGATACAGGTTCAGGTAAGGAATTCCATAGGTATGAGAAACTCATCAGACAGTCTATTTCAAGCACGACAGGTGATAATAGATTCCCTCCTGAGTTGCTTGGACGTATCGACTGTATCGTGCCGTTCCAACCTCTTTCAGAGGAAACGAAGAAGAAGATTGTTAAGCATAAGTTGGAAGAGTTAATCAAGAAGGTTTCTGATATACACAATGTTGCTCTCAATTATGACCAGAGGGTCATACAGTACATTGTTGAAGATAACCTTGACTCTGACTCTGATGCAGGTGGTGCACGTACTGCAATCGCTAAACTCGAATCTGAGGTTTATACCGAAGTATCAAGAGTTATCAACACTTGCCCTGATGCCATCAGATTGAGAATCGTTGTTGACGGTAAGATGATGTGCGAAGACAAGACGCAACTTGAATCGACGGCTTCTATCAGCGTTAAGGTTGGCAGTGAGACGAGACAAGTTAAGAAGACCTACTATTAAGTAGGATGAGTGGTATATTATTTGTCGAGATAATATAAAAATTAAAACACAGAAAGGAAAGAAGAATTTATGGGTTTCAGAAAGAAAAACGGAAAGCCTTCAAACGGAACACCTGAATCCGCAGACAAGCCTGCTGTTGCAGCAACGCCTGCAGAGTCTCCCAAGAAGGCGAAGAAAAAGGGTGTCGGTATGGCTTCCCTGTTTACGGAAACCGTACCTGAACAAGTTTTGGATGAACTCAATAGCAACACTCCCTTCATCCTCGACATAGATGGAGAGAAGAAGTATATTGCAGTTCAGTTCACAGCCGAGGCTATTGGTGGTCTCGATAAAAAGACTTCAGCGAAGGATGAGGCTAAAGGACAGTTGGTTCAGCAACTTGATTCGGGTGCTATTTCCGCTTACTTTACGGCTCAGACTTTGGAAGACGAGGAAATTACCTTTATCCCTAATTCTACTTCACTGATGAATGTAGAGGAGTTTGGTCTTGTAAGAAATCTTCCTTGGACATTTGTTACCATTGATGGTGACGGTACTATTGAGAAGACTTCGATTAAGACAGGCTTTGATGAGGTCAAGGAAATTCTCGAAGGCAAGAAGAGTATTGACGATGTATTCGAAGGTGCTTTTGTAGGAAAGGATATTCCGACAGATGAAGCACCTGCAGATGAAGTCAAAGAGGAGCCTGAACTCACCGATATCGACTCAATTCCTTCAGAGATTGTTGACGATGTACCCGAAGGTGATTCTCCTGAAGATGGTGAGGACGATGAGGTTCCTGCATTTGAAGAGGAACTTCCTGACGTTGGCGGAGATATGCCGTTAGTAGAAGTTCCTGAGTATGACGATGTTCCCGAAACATCTGATTATGATGACATAGGTGGTCTTGATGAAGGCGAGGCTCCCGAAGAGGTAGAGGAAACAACTGATATTCCTTATGATGAAGACAGACCTTTCGATTATGACGCAAAGTCTGTTAATGAGGAGATTATCAGACGTTTCTATTCAGATGAACTTGGTCTTGAGGTTTCAACAGAGCCGTTTGATGGTCATTATGTTCACGGTAACAAGTATCTTCCTTTCGAAGAAAATAGACCTGAAGGTTGGCTTAATAACTATCTCAACGAGATGTGTAGAAATGCCAATATTGAGATGAGCAGAATTCACGCTGAAAATCTTAATAAGATTAGGCAGTATTATCTCCAGACAATGGCGAAGCACTGTGAGGACATTACGAAGGAACTTGATGTTCAGAATATGTCCACAACGTATGGTCAGTATAAGCAGAATATCGACCGTGAGAAGGAAGAGGCTATTGCTCATATTGATGATAAGGTTGCACAGAGGAAACTTGAACTCAATCAGGATTGGGATAGAAAGTTGTCTGAAGTAGCAGAGCAGGGTGCTCAGGATGCTCGTAATCGTTATCGTGAGAGATACGGAAGACAGCACGATGATGACCTTACTCATATTGGACCTATCATCAGAGAAGAGATTGAGTCTAATTACACTCTCGATGTACGTCATCTTAATGAAGACCGTAAGGCAGAGGCTCTTAAGAGACTTGACTATGCGGTAAACGAGACGCTTGCCGAAGTAAATGTTCTTTATGAGAAGTTACTTGCTGAGGAAATCAAGCGTTACAGAGAGTGGGAAGGCGATATTCGTGACTATCTCGATGACAACCGTAAGAACGATGTTGCCCACGACCAGGCACTTGCCGAGGAACTCGCACAGAAGACTAAGGCAGATAAGTTGAATGAGGAATGGACAGCCAAGACTGCTGCTATGACAGAGGAGTTCGAGGCAAAGAAGGCATCTCTGCACGCCGACCTTGAGCGTATGGAGAAAGAGCACGCACTTGCTCTTAAGAAGCAGAACGACGATTGGCAGGAGAAGTTGGATTCTGAGAAGTCTATCGTTGCGTCACAGCGTGAGCAGATTGACGGACTTATTGATAAGTATGCGGCTCTTGACGAGACCAAGAAGAAGGAATACGCATCATTTATTAACGAGTTGAAGAACGAGAAGGAAGCATCAGATAGCAAGTACAAGGATATGATGGAGTCTAATAAGAGTTCCAATCGTGTTGCTTTATTCGCTACGATTATCGGTGTTATCTGTGCTCTGGCAATCGGATTCCTTGCAGGTTATTTCGTATATGCAAAGATGTCTGCAAAGACAGCCGAAGAGCAGGTTATTGCTGAATATCAGGCTCGTATTGACGAGTTGGAGAGAAAGTATAATCTGACCACAGGTCAGAATGCAACAGATTCAACTGTAACTGTTACACCTGCTCCGACTGGTACTACTGAGACAACTACTGAGACATCAGAAGCAACATCAGAAACAACTAACTAATAGTTGGAGAACGGTATATGAACCCATAAGGACATTGGGTGTGGGGCTTTGCATTAAAGTCCCTACACCCTGTTCTTATATACGGAAGGAGAGAAAATCGTGGCAAAGCGAAATTGGGATTTAGTTCGTAAACAGCAGAACGCTGATAAGTTGCAATATCGTGATGTATATGAAGACCAGCAGATGGAACGAAGCAAGTTGCCTGCAAAGCAGACAGCGACGGCTCGTACCATATTTGCTATCGTAGTTGCTCTTATGGCTGCAGGTGCAGCGTATGCGATTGCGTGTGTCTTCGGTTCATTGTTTAGCGGTTTAGGGGATATAGGAAGTACAGATACAGGTTCAGGGGGACAGGGTACTGTCATAGAACAGCCTTCGGAAACCGCTTCATCAACAGGTGTCAGAATCGAGAGTGGCACTGTTATTAAGGATTCCGTTGTTGTTATCAGTACAACGACAGGTGAGACATTAGATACTTGGGTTTATACGAACCTTGATAACGGTGACGTAAGGTATATCTGTGATGCTCATCCTGGTTATTCTTTTGCAACAGAGTATGAAATCGCAGATGGTTACAAAAATGGCGTATGGTATTTAGATGAAGCCGCACAGCAGAGTGCTACATCAGTTTATTGGGATTACCATACGACGTGGATGACACTTTATCGTGGTGACCCGAACGGGGAACACACGGAAATAGATACTTGGGAAAATACAGGTGGTGTTTATGGTGAGCAGTACACTTGCTCTAATCATCCGTCTTTCAGTTTTAGCGACCAAGAATCCGTTGAGGCTCATTATGATTCCGAAGGTAATTGGTCAGATACAGTAGTTTCACAAGGTAATGCAGGACAGGAAAGTTCTACAGATAGCGGTGATATGCCGTCTATATCCTTTGGTGTGGACTGGACTCCTTCATTCGGTAAGATTTTATTTGCAATAGCCGTTGGTGGTATTGTTTTTGCTCTTTTACACACGGCTATGATGCGTAACTTGAAAGCACAGAATATGCTTTCAGATACCTCTGATATTAACCAATATCAGAACGACCAGCATATTGCTCTCCCTGAAGAAATTCAGGAGAAGTTTGACTGGTTTCCCGATGTTGGTGCGACCTCGGATGTACAATTCTCGTCAATGATTTCGCATATGGCTCTTTCTAACAAGGGTATTAAGAAAGTCAAGTTCTCGAAGCGTGCAGATAAGGATATCTACGACGCAGACGGAGATATTGAATACTATAAGGGCGAAGTTCTTCTTGATGATAATGGACAGCCGATTCAAACAGAGGTTCCGATGTTTGATGAGCAGTTTATGGAAGACCTTTTTACTGCTTCAGGTGCTCCCCCGAAGGATAAAACGATTCGTAAGTATTACGATGCGACGAAGATTAAGTATAATCCTGACGGAAGCAATCGAGATAAACTTGGCAAGTATAACACAGTTGCAGACCTTATCAATGCCGATTGGGAATTGCCTTATTATGAACCTCAAAGACCTGCAGGTGCATATATCGTAGATACTGCTCCTGTAAATACGATGGTCTTGGCTATTACCCGTGCAGGTAAAGGTCAGACTGTAATCGAGCCTACGCTCGATATGTGGATGCGTGAGAGAAGACCTAACAATATGGTTATAAATGACCCGAAGGGTGAGTTGCTCGTTAAGAACTATGTTAGAGCAACTGTTAGAGGTTTCCAAGTTGTTCAGTTTAACCTTATCAACGCTATGAAAACCGACATTTATAATCCGTTAGGAATGGCAGCAGAAGCCGCACGAGAAGGAGACTTCACCAAATGTGCAATGTACGTCGAGAACATCGCAGATGTATTCTTCCCTCTTGACGGTGGTGATGACCCTGTGTGGCCTAATGCTGCGAACAACGCATTTAAGAGAGCATCTTATGGTCTTATCGACTATTATCTTGAGGAAGAAAAGGAGTTACGCCTTTTCGCCGAAAGAACGAAGATGGACGAAAAGATACTTGAGGCTAAATTGGACGAGATGTGGGGTAAAGTTACGCTTTACAACACTTATCAGTTGTTCGTTCAGTTGACTTCGAAGAAGTTAAAGAACCCTTCTGTTGAATTCGCAAAGAAGGCAAAAGAGGGTGAATATGATAATCTTTCTGATGAGGATTATGATATCGAACTTAATAAGGTTGAGAGACAGTCTTTACTTTGGGAAGACAAGCCTGAGTGTGACCTGTTGACCTTGTACTTCAATGCAACAGATGCGTTGCCGAGAAACTCAATGAGAACTCTCGTTGCAAACGCAAACAATGCGTTGAAGGCGATGGCTGGTGCTGAGAAGATGATGGCATCCGTTTACGGTATTGCTATCACGGCTATGTCGTTCTTCACAGACCCGACGATTTCAACACTGACATCAGGCACACCTTCGCAGAATGTTGACCTTGCAGGTCTTTCATTCCCTCGAAGATTAGGCGTAAGATTTAACTCAGACTTCGTGCATAACTATCATCTGATTGGTATGCAGGCAAAATGGATGAGTTACGAGGACGATAAGTTTACGAAGGAACTCGGTAAAGACTTTTATCACGAAGACCTTATTACAAGAGAAGGTTGGGCAAAGTATTACTTCAAGGGCAAGTACCCTAATGATGTTGCTTATGTTAAGTTATCTATCGTTAATCCGAAGACGGAATTGACAATCAGAACATTCTACTTCCAGTTTAAGAAGAACTATCAGACTTCATTGGACGGACGTAAGTACGTGCTTGACCCTGTACTCAATGAGAAGATAGTTAAGAATGGTATTCTGACAGAGTTGAGACCGTTCAGACAGGAGACGAAGGATGGTAAGCAGGTATTAGTACCGCTTGCTATGGGTGAAAAGCCTGATGCGAACACAGTTTATAAGAAAGGTAAGACGACTTTTGCTCAGGATAAGATTATCAATATCACTGGCGACTCCACGAGGGGACAGGTTCAGACCAATGCTATTATCAGAACGATGGCTCGTTATGCAGAAAAGCCGAAGATGGTATTCTTGGTTACACCTCCTCACTTGATGAAGTATGCGAAGTTGATTCTTATTCTTATCAAGCAGTTGGTTGACTTGAACTTCGACCAGTCTTATATGACGAAATCCAATCAGAAGCCTCTCTATAAGACGAGATTTATGTTGGATGAGTTAGGTAACCTTCAGTCCGAAGGACACGGTATTTCAGGCTTTGAAACGATGCTTTCTATCGGTCTTGGTCAGGAACAGCAGTTTACTCTTATCTTGCAGACATTACAGCAGTTGAGAGACGTTTATGGAGACTCTGTTGATAAAATCGTTCAGGGTAACACATCTAACATTGTGTTCCTTAAATCAACGGATGACTCAATGCTTGATACTCTGCAGAAAATGTCTGGTACAACGCATAAGTCTTTTACTGATTCAAAGACAGTAACAAGGGATATGCAGGAGATTTTCCAAGGTATGAGTGCTAACGAAGGTAAGGCATCTTATACGATGACTACTAAGGAAGTGCCTGTTATTTCGTACAACGATATGGCGTTCATTTCTGAGCGTAATAGTATTGTGTTCCGTGCAGGTGATGCACCGATTTGGAACAGAAACGAGACTATCCTTCCGATGTCTTGGAGACTTTTCAAGAATACTATTACACAGCCTGGTAAGGAATATACCTTGCAGACGATACCGACACTTTCTTCGGCTATCGACTTCGATGTACGTAAGAATCAGCCTGACTTCCAGAAGATGCTTGATAAGCGTATGGCTCAAGCAAATAAGGCTCCTGATGCAAAGAGTTTGTATCAGATGTCTTATGATTTCACTGATTATCAGATGGAACAGCAGGACCCTGATATTCTCGCAGATGAAATTATGGATATCATTAACACATATATCCGTGAGGCAAATACTGACGAGGAAGAAGAGGAAGTATTTGACTATGATTTCGGCGAAGACGATATGTGGGGTTTTGCAGAAGATGATAGTTCAACACAGGAAATGGTCAGTGCTATCGCTAATGGACAGTCAATCCCTGTTAATGGCGTAGATAAGACCTTTGTAGGTGTTGATAAAACTGCTTCAGAGAAGCGTTTCGCAGGCGGTCTCTTATCACCTGATATGCTCGTCAATGCGTCAGGTATAAACCATAGTCTTGATAAAGACATCATTAAGGTTTACACAGATATTAAAGGCGACTTATGGCGTGATACAGCGTACTTTGTTGTACGCAATGGAGACCTTTATGGTATTAACAATGAGCCTTATATCATTAAGGCAGATAACTCCGAAGCCCTTGAGGTATTGAATAATGCCGCCAAGGATGAAGATAGTAACGTCTATGGTGACGAGGATATTGATATATCTGAAGTCCATTCATTCGGCACTTATACAGTAACGGATGGTTTCTATCGCTTCCTTGCAGGGCAGAAGAGGTGGTCTTTCGCAAACGGTAAGTTTGAAGAGGCTATGTATCGACAATTAGATTCGTAAGTGTCCATCATAATTCTTCTTTTCTTGAGACAGGTTCAGTTTCGGCTGAGCCTGTTTCTACTTTTTAGAGCAAGAAAAAAAAAAATCGCCCTTTCATAGAAAGGACGACTTTTTAAGAAAAGGAAATATATGAGAATATTGATTACTTCTATCAATATTTGTCATTGTTTTTAACGCTGTATTTATTTTACCATTCTTTGCCACATCTATTTCTGTAAAAAGTGCAAAATAGACTAATATGCAAGATATTGCTTGTTAAGGGTGATTTTATCGTCTAATATGCAAGATATTGCATATTAACATTATTGTCAGATGGCTGAATCGCATTTTGTAAATCACCATAAAGATTCAGACAGGCTACCGAAACGAGATAAAACCGTTGAGGGAGAAAAGACGCAAATAGAGACGGCATTCGCGTTGCCGTGATAATTGCAACTGCGAGAGCCAAACGGTTGCGGATAAGTCTGATACTTTATGTATATTCTGACAATGATTCTTAATAAGTATAACTTGACAATCTCCATATATGGCGTTATACTGACTTCAGTGGGCAAGGCTCACAATTCTGTATGTATTCTTATAATTTTCGAAAGGAGAAATAAGACAATGGCTAAGGAACTTAAAAAGCAGTCTGGTTCTAAAGAACAGTCTGTGAGCCGTGAGACGAAGAAAGCCCTTGAAAAGCAGGCAGCATTAGTCGAGAAGCAGGCAAAAGACCGTGAAAAGCAGGTTGCTAAAGAGAAGGCAAAGGGTGTTGGTAAGGCAGGTATTGGTGTACTCAAGATTGCCACAGGTAACCCTATTCTTGCTATAGGCGGTGTTGCAAATCTCGCAAATGGTGCAGGTAAGACTGCGAAGGCTGAGAAGAATGTCGAGAAGAAGAATGATAAGGCTCTTGCAAAGCAGGAGAAGAAACTTCAGAAGGCACTCGATAAGGACCTTCAGGGTAAGACTGAAGCAGAGAAGGCTGCAATCAAGGCTGATTTTGAGGCAGAATCTCAGAAGGTTAAGGAAACTCATAATCTTGAGCAGTCCACAAATCTCCAGACAACAACTGTTGCTGATATTAAGGCTCAGGAGAAGACGGTCAAGGCGAAGGAAAAGGCTAAAGCCGAGGTTGATAAAGCAGAGAAGCGTGACACTCGTGTCAAGAAGGCAGAGAATAAACTCAATGTCAAGCAGATTGAAGCCAATGCTCAGGCACAGGCACAGTCTGACGGTTACGGTTACTAATAACATAACGAAGCGAGGAAGGTGGAGGGAACTTCACCTTCTATCGTATTTCGTTAGATAAGGGGAACAAATTTTATGGCTTATAGCGTTGCTTATAAAGATTGGTTATTTAACTGCGGTAATCGTAGTGAATATATCATCTATCGTGCAATAGAAGAATTCAGTAGGCAGAGAGAAGAACGGGGCGATAGACCCGTTTCTCTTAGTGAGGGAGTCGCTTTGCGTCAGCAGATTCTTAAGAATCTTGAAAGCAATCCCGAAATCAATAGTTATGTTTCTGATGCATACGATATAGGTTTGAAGTCACTTTCAAACCGTATTCAGATGAATCCTATCTTGATGTCAATTCAAGCAGAGGGTTCATTTGCGAAGATTTTCGGTGGAAAGTCTTATGAGAATGTATCGAAGGAACAGTTAGATAGCATTATCGTGACACAGGAAAACAAAGCAAAAGATAGACGAGAATCTTTTATTGAGTCTATCAATGAGGTTTTGCCTGGCATCGAACTTAATGAAGAAAAGTTCAATAACTTAATTACGACTTATACGAATGCGGTAGTAAGTGTTAGGAACAATGGTTCATATTCTTATGAGCCTGCGGTGCCTTTGTCACCGTATTGTCCTGCATTTACGACTCGTAGTTTTACTTATAAAAATCCTGCGTTGTCTTTGATGAAGAAGTCAGATAAGCAAACAGCAGATGGCAATTATGCCGATTTTGTACGCATTTATCATCCGACAAGAGATGATATCGAGGACCAGTACGACGATTTCATTCGTTTCTATAAGGCGGAGTATGCAACTTTTGGTGAGAATACTAAAGGTCGTGGCGATAGTGCCAAGACCAATATTATTAAGACCGATGTTCCTACTTTCTACACGAATGAAGATGATTTCTATCTGAATGGTTTGAGAAAATACTTGACAGAAGAAGATGCAGCGAAGGTTATTAAGCATTGTAATCGTTTCGTAGATAGAACAGGCACACCTTATAAGCGTGCCAATATGAAGAAAAGTATGGAATTGCTCCAGCGTATCGCTGAGGCTGGTTACGACTATACTATAGTACCGAAAGCAGGCGGTCAGGTTGATTGCCGTGTTTCCGTGTTGGGTTCTAATTACGATATAAGTATGATACCTCAACCAAACCAGTCCTTTGCGTATAACTTCGGTAGAGTATTTTGTCGTGAGAGTGGTGTTTCCTATAACCTGAATACACAGAATAAGTCTCCTGAAAAGGGTTACAAATACGAACCCTACGAAGCAAGTGTAACAGATGCTATGAATCTGTTGAAGTTTGCTATGGGAGAACCTGTTACTGTTGATACAAAGAATAATGTACCTTTAGGTAAGCACCGTTTGATTTCGTTCAACACTCCGAAGGGAACAGTATATCGTAATAACGCATATTATAATAAGGGTAATGAGCAGATAAAGAACTTTACTGCTTACTATGGTCGTTCTTCTGACGGTGTAAACGTATTCTTGAAGGCTAATACTTCTGAGGTTACACCGAAGACGGCTCGTTTTGGTAGGAAAGGCGTTTCAAAGGAAGAAGACGCTGAACTTCATCTTAAAGAGTGGATTGAGTCTGCAAGACAGACATACACTGACGAGATGGATTTGGAGAATCTTATTCGTGAAGCAAGAGACCATCAGAATGACCCTGATTATGAGTTTAGATTCTCAGGTGTACCTGAAATCTATGCTATGCAGAAGAATTACTGGAATGTTCTCACAGGCAAAGAGCACGCTCTTGCTAAAGTAGGTCAAGATGACGATGAGTTTGATGAAGTTGGTGTTGAGAGAGCATATTATGAAGGCTCTCCTGAAGACAAAGTGCGTCAGCATTTTGCAGATTCCATTCATCACGATATCGGCACTTTTGAGCCTGATGCAAATGGTAAGAGGTATAGCATATATGGTCTTACCAATTATGCTGTAACTGACTTTAACTCAACTCGTTTCAGATTATCTGTTGTAGCAGCAACTAATCTGTTAGGCTTTAAGCCTGATGAGTTACAAGATACAGATGCTCAAGGCGATAGCGTAAAGAATATGCTTATCCGTTATGATGAAAAGACGGCACAGCCTATTTTCCATCACGAGAGCAAATTCGTTCGTAATATGGGTTCCGTTATTAAGGACACTCTTCAGCAGAGTGGTATCGTAATTGAGGATGACGATATTACGATTGACGATAACGGTATCGTGCAGTACAAGGGTAAAAAGGTCATTAACGGAGAATTCCGTCGTGACCCGAAGGCTAAGCGATATGGCACAGTTAGTATCGAAGATGGCTTGGATAAGCCTGAAGAAGTTGTAGGTCATATCGGTCAGATTTTTGCTCCTGAAGGCAAGTACAACACAGTTACAACGAAGTTTGCAGGCACAAAGAACTATATGTTCGTGCCTGGATATACAGCGAAGATATTGCCACAGAAAGATGGCGAGAATTTGCCTTATGAGGCAAGAACTCGTCTGTTGGGTTATGAGCAGTTGATGAGTCAGCGAATCAGGTCTCAGTTGCGTAGTGACCTCTTTATGACCATAGATAACTATGATGGTGCAGCATTAGGTATGAACACATCTCTGAATAAGGTTTATACGAACCTTTATGATGTGCGTCATCCTGTGGACTATATCGAGCGTTCAAGGGAAGAGGGAATGGATGACAGTTTCCTTGAGGCTGTTCTTGCTACAGAGGCACGCAGAGTCAGATATGATAGTGTCTATAAAGAACAGGCGACACTTAATGCTTATTATCAGGCATATACTCATAAGAGTACGCTTATTGATGATAGAAATGTCAACCCTCTCACTCTGACAGGCTTTAGAAATATGGCTATTATGACAGAGGAAGGCGATGGGTATTTTGACCCTGATGCTACTTCCACTGGTATGAACCAAGGTGTTACAAGATACCTTGTCGAGAGTGCAGAAGTATTACCTGACGGTAGTATCAAGCGTGGCGACTTGGATGATAAGACACCTCTGTGTAAGCATCCAGTTATGCATTGGGCAGATTACGTTCCGTTTGACCGTCGCCAGATGGTCTTCAACAACGCAATTAAGGCTCAGTGCATTACAGGAAAGGTAAAGACTGCACAGATGACCTTTGGTGGTTGGAACTTTGACGATGGTTTCATCGTTACAAAGCAGTTTGCCGAGACATATAAGGTGCGTAATAAAGATGACGTTCTTCGAGATATCGTTGTCGGAGATAAGATTCTCGATAAGAACGGTAACAAGGGTGTTATCTCACTTGTTATCGACCCTGATATGTCTATGGAAGAAGCCCGTGAGCAGGGACTTGAAAATGTTCTTGCGATGGTAAAGGCAAACCCTGATATTCAGGTTTATGGTGCTCCATATCCTGCAGTATCTCGTTTTAACGGTGGTACAGCAAGAGAACTTATGGAGAATCCCTCAGATTTGCATATGCCAGACGGTACTATCAAAGAAGGATGTGTCGGCGAAGCCGAATTCATCGTTACACATATGGCTGTTGACAAGAAGTCACAGATTTATGACGACCAAGCCTTCGAAGAAGGTAAGGGTAGTAGAGCCTCTGCACAACTTGCTTGGGCATTGAATGCGAGAGGTGCGGAAGCAATGATGAGAGAGTTCTATTCTGATAATGATAGAGCCTTCACGACAATGCGTGAGTATTTCATCACTTGCGGCTATGACTTATCCGAGACAGGTCAGATTATGCGTGGTTATACACCACACCCTGGCGAGGTAAGGAATGTCTTTGCTATGGAAGAAATCGAGAATATGCCGAAAGAGGGTTTAACTCAGTCGGCTATTCGTTCCAAGGTCTTCGATATGACAAGACAGATTCGTCATTCGGGTGGTTTTATGGAACTTCCGTTCCCGTTGACTTTCCCGAACGGTACTACTATTCCTCAAGTTCAGATTGAACACGATGTGATAACTGAAGCCGACAAGACTGACGTAAATTACACGAAGGATAGTTGGACAGTTAACCGTAATGGCAAGGAAATCACATATCATCGTAATCGGGAACTTTTGGATAACGGTGGCTCCAAGTTGGTTGATAGGAAGATTTCTGATGCAAAGAAGCCTATTTATGCATTGCCTGTAATGAGTTCTCATTTGAGAGTTGACCAGCCTTATCAGGATGGTACAACGATGCTTAACGATTGTACTGAATTCTATCAGTACATTTACAGAGCAGGTTTGACATATCTTGAAGCAGAGCGTAAAGGTGACAAAGCAGCAATGACAAAGGCTCGTAATGATGCTCAGCGTTTCTTTGATAGAATCACAGGTGATATTGTCGAGAATAGATTTGAAGACAATAAGCATAACTATTTCAAAGAAGGTTTGATGAGCAACAGAATGCCGAAGTCTTCTAACCCTGTTTGGACTGCTGACCCTCGACTTGATATTGAGGAAGTCGGTGTTTCGCCAGAAATGGCAGAAAGACTCGAACTTGAAGAGGGTGAAACAGTCTTAACATTCCGTAACCCTGTTCTGCGTCCTGAAGGTGTTAGTGCAAAGAAAGTCAAAATCCTTAAGGGTATTGTAGGTATTGCAATTAACCCTGTAATGGATAAGGGTTATGATGGTGACTTCGATGGTGATACAGTACCTTTGAAGAAATTGCTCACACCTGAAGCAAAGGAAGAGGCTGAAAGACTTTACTCTGTAAAGGCAACACTTTTGGACTATGGTTCAAAAGACGAGGATGGCAACTATGGTCTCTTAATGAATCACGGTCTTGATTTGAAGACTGCTGAATATAATCGTCCTGAACTCAAAGACCAGTACGATGAGATTACGAAGCGTGTTAATGGATTTGAGAAGGATTATGCAAGCGGAAAACTTTCTTATGAGGAAGTTGATAAGATGCGTGAGCAGGCTGTTAAGGATTTGAACGATTATGTTCATAAGTGCTTTGAAGGCGGTGTTGGTGAAGCCATTATCAGTTACAAGGATATTTCGTCACACGTTGCTTCGTGTGAGGAGATTGTTAAATCGGGAGCAAAGGGAAGTTACAGTAAACTTGATGACTATTGTAACTATCTTGGAGCGTCCTACGAATATAATGTGGATGAGAATGGCGAGAAGACCTCTATTAACCTCGATACTGTTGAAGATTTGGAGACACCTTTTGGTGGCGATAAGGAATCTGCAAGACAGGCATCTATGGCTACGCAGTATGCAACATCTGTTAAGACGATGGTTGGTGTCGCAGGTAAATCTTCACAGCGTGGTATGAAAGCACTCCGTAACGCTTGCCCTCAAGCCGTTTTGGAGATGACATACCCTGTTACGCAGGGACTTCTGCAGGCAAAACACGACCCTGTTGACGCAAGGCAGAAGTACGCTACGGTTATGGACTCTGTAAGGTCGCTCTGGAAGGGTTATAAACTGAATTTAGTTCAGGTTGATATGCTTGACGAAAATGGTCATAAACTCTATGACGAAAACGGTGATACCCGTAAGACAGAGATTTATGTCAAGGAGTATGACGATAATCATCAGCCTGTAAGAGCAACAAAAGAAGAGTTTATGGAACAGATGAAAGCCATTTATAGCCGTAAGGATATGCTTAATGTTGCTATAAACGATGACTACGTTAAAGAGGTTGCTGATAATCTCGTTGGTTCTGATGGACTTATGAGGAGTGTCGAAGACCCCGATGTAGGAAGTCCTATGGACAGACTTGCATATAAGAACGCAGATGTTCGTGCTATCGACCTTCTTGACGATATGGCAAAGAAGGGTGAGAGTATCTTTGATGGTAAGTACAATCTCGGATTTGCTCCGAGAGCAGTAATGCGTAACATCAATAGAGAGTATCACAATATCAATGCTCGACCTGGCGAGCAGATTAGGGAACTTGATATTATTGCAAAGAAGGACACTCTGGATAAGAAGGGTACTTCGAAGCCTGTTTATAATCAGGAAGATGTAGAGTTCCGTAAGTCAAAAATCGCCGAATTCGTGGCAGCGAAGAGGAAGGTCAGAGAGTTGAACCTCGCATCTAACGGTAAGTATGTCATTTCTGTTGTTCCGACAGAGGACGGTATTGAATCTGAAGATGGTATGAGAGGCTCTGAAGGTGTTAAAACGGTGAAGGATGTCAATTCTTTTATCGGTAAACACGCAAGGGACGGTGCCGTTACTTTCGAAGATGAGGGAACGACTTTCGCATTTACACCAACGAATATCCGTTTGGTTGAGAAAGACGAACCTTATGAGACGAGGGATGGCAAACAAGCCGTTACACCTGCTAATTCTGTAGTAGTTACCTATGGTAACCCCGACTCTGATTACAGTTACGAGTATCGTTTTACTGTAAAAACAAGAGACGGACAGATTGTAAAGCCGAATATGGCACAGGTAAAGATGGCGATGAATTCGGAAGATACTCCTCCTGTCAACGGTAGGCGAACAATTGAGACTCCTGACGAGACTCCTAATAAGGATGTTGAGGGTAAAATTCCTTGACATATGAGGAAATTCGTGATAGTTTTTAACTATCCGAGAATAAGAAAGTCACACTAAATCGGAATCTTTATTCTTCGGAAAAAGGTTCCGATTTTTCTTGTTATCTGTTGACTTTCTCCATATATGGTGTTATATTGACTTTAGTTAATATAGAGCAATACTGTTTGCTTGAAAGGAGATACAGTAATGGCAAATTATCCTGATGGTATGTCCAGAGAAGAGTATGAGAAGGCTATGGCTGAAATAATGGCAGAACAAGGCGATACTGCTCCTACTCAGGACGAGATAGATGGTATGGCAGAGCAACATCACGTCGATTCGATAATGCGTGCTCCTGCAGATTTCGATACAACAAACGATAAAGAGAATTTTGAGCGACTCATTTATGATGTCGGTGTTCATTATGATAGTATCAAGTTTGGTGAGTTCGAGAGATGGAATTCAAACGAAACTCAAGACTCTGTAAACGAAGTTCTTGCAAATCGTCTTGTTAATTTCTCTAAATCTTGGGACCTTTATGGTCACAGAGATGCTTATGATACAGACGAAGAAGCATTTGAGGATATGCGTAAATCCGTTGAGGATTTAGACCAGTTAAAGAATATTCACGAGAACCTCTGTGAAGATTTCGAGAATGCTTTTGATACTCCGTCGAAGTGGGTAGATATGATTAAGAGGTCAGATGACCTTTATAATAAACAATATGGCGAGATGCCGAAGGAGACAACTATGGTGAATAATGATTACCCTTTAGATAAAAACGGTCAGTTTACTTTCGACTTTACGAAGGAAGTAGCAGAGAAGTCTGCACCCGAACCGCAGAAAAGTCTTGATGGCAAGACTGCACATAAGATTACTGAAGCGGAAGCAAGGGAGCGTATTGCCCAAGGAGAGTTTTCAACTGATGTTGAGCCTTTTATGAGCGACGAAGAGAAGAGCAATGCACTTCTCAGGGAGCAGGAAGAGGCAGAAGACCGTGCTTGGGAAAGACAGCAGGAAGAACAGATGAAGAAGGGTAATCAGGATGCTACTGTTAAGCCCACGAACGATTTTAAGCCGTTCAAACCGAGGAGACTTCCTAACGGTGTCACTCAGTACAATGGTTTCCAAGAGAATGAGAAGGGTGAACTTGTTGATGACGGATTCAGTTTCGAAGAGTATGACAAGGAACCCGAAGACGAGAACGGCGGTCTTGGTGAGTAATTAGTAAATAACGGAAGAGGGACAATAGTTATGGCAGAAACTATTTTTCACGATAATCAGAAACAAGGTGCAAGTGTTCTTGGAACTGTTAAGAACGGTTACAAGCATAAGTTAACTGCTGAACAGCAGCAAGCACTTGCCGAGATGGTTAAGAAGAAGTCTGACTTACAGATGGATTATATTGATTTTCCTGCAAAACACGCTAAATGGGCAAGTTATGCAGATACACAGGCACAGGTTGATAAGCAGAATCGTATGTATTATGTGGCTTTGCTTGGTATCTGTGCAGTTCCTTTAAGGCACGGTGTAGATGCTCATTCGATTGCTACTTGTCTTGGTATGTATGCAGGTATTTGTATGGTTAGCCCTGGATTCAGAAAGAACATCAAGGGTATCGTTGGAGAAGTAATGCTTCCGTATTACGACCAGATACACGATATGTTCCCGAATTCTAAGTTTGCAAAACTGGTTGACAAGGTATTACCCGACAAGAATCAGTTGCTTATCGAAAAGAATTATGGAAGACTTCCGTTAACACCTGAAACTGCGGCTATGCAGAAGTTAGGGTGGATAGAGAAGGCTTACAAAGATATGCGTGAGCCTGGTGCCGATGAGGAAACTGTTATGCGTCAGTATAACGATGCTTGCAGAGCGTTAGATGACCTCTGTGAGCGTGATGGTGTTTCCAAAGAGGAAATGTCACAGAAAATGCAAGCATTTATGATGATGCGTATTCAGGAAAACCCTCAGAATGAGAGGTTTTATGCTGAATTAGATAATGGTTCTGTTACTTTGAGTACACAGGACGTTGTTGAGGAAAACCCTGATGGTTTTGTTAGTGTTACTCGTCGTGCTATGCCGACAGAAGTTGATGGTAAGCGTGCTTATTGTTTCTATAAAGGCAAGAATACTTCTTATGATGGTGATTTTTCACCGAGAAGACCTTCTGCGGCAGAATCTCATAGCCAGAAGATGGGTGAGATTTGTCAGGACTATTGCCGTACAGTTAAGGATTACAGGGACTTGGGATATGAGTTGCAGTTAAACAATATTCAGTTCAGATTTAGAGATAATGTTGAGTTCTCGAAGTTCTGTGATGATTTGGAGTCAGGTATTGGCGAGAACGAAGATTTTTATCGGAATAAATTTGGTATGTCCAAAGACGATTACTTGGCTGGATGCTATGACCTTGTATGTAATGATATTACAAGTGCATCAATGGCAAGTTGGATTTTGCAGAAAGATAAGCAGTTGTCTGACCTTGTATCAAGCGAGAAATTAGATGCTTACGATAAGATGAATGTAAGTACAGAAATTCAGAAGAATTATCAGGGTATGGATATGCTTGTTAGCAAAATCAGAGAGCACGAAGCAAATAAGGCACAACTTGGCATATATGGTGCATATGCTACTCCGCTTATAGCGTCTGATGATGAGAAGAGAATATTCAATTTCGAAGAAGATACTTCTCTTAACGACGAAGAGCGTCTTATGATGCGTAATAAGGCTAATAGACAGTATCTCAAGGCTTATTCAGACGCAGTTACGAAGAGATGGCAGTACACGGCTGAGGGTGAGTATGGTAATCTTATTCACTTTGATTTTGCAACATCTGCAACTAAAGAAGAGCCGACGGCTTCTGTTCAGTTTAGTGGCAGAAACTTCTCTGATGAGAATGATGATGTATCGCCTGATTTGAATGTTACACCTATAGATACAGCAAGCGGTGAGAAAGTTGTTCCGAAGTTTACTGAAGAAACATCTATCGAGTTTAATGATAGAGTGCTTGGTCATTTCACTTATAGTCCGAAGGAATTTGAGTTGAAGAGCGACAAGCAAGGTCAGTATCTTTACTATATTGGTAGAGCAACTGAAGGCAGAAACATCGAGATACCGCAAGGTATTAAGTCTTGCCGTTGTATGTTTAAGGATAGACAAGATGTTGTTTCTGCACCTGAAATACCGAATGGTGTTGAGGATTGTAGTGAGATGTTTAGCCGTTCAGGAATTGAGACACCTCCGAAGATTCCTGGTACTGTTCATAATTGTCAGTATATGTTCTCTGAATGTACGAGCCTTACAAAAGTTCCTGCCGTTCCTTCATCTGTTACACAGACGAACGGTATGTTTAGTGCTTGTAAAACAAGTATTCAGAAACAGGGTGAAGATGTTATTAGGTATAGAAATAAGGAGTATGATATAGTTCTCGATTTGATGACTCATCAGAAGAACAATCAGAACGATATGGCAGACGATTTTGCGTCAATGTACGGTAGTTTTATCAATTAAGGATGTGATGTAAATGTCGAAGAAGGATTTAAGGCGAAAGTTACCACAGACTACGGGGGATGGAACTGACAATTCTAATTGGCAGGACGATTCACACGAGCAGATTTCGCTTGCAATGGGTAGTGAAGAATATAAGGAGTTCTTACACGATAATCAAATGCAGTCAAAGACTGATTTCGACGAGGTACGTCGTTTTGAGATTGCTAAAACTCAAAAAGACAGAGTGCGTGATAAGCACAATAAGGCTACAGACCACGACGAACACGAGCGTGAGCGTACATATAACGAGGCACACGCCAAAGTTATGCGTGAAGTCGGTACTGATAAGCAGAAGAAGATGAAGACAAAGTTGAATCAGCGTCAAGCGTATGCTCATATCAAGAAGGAAGACCAGGATAGTAAAGCCGTCTCGACTGCAAGGAAAGAGGCTGAAAAGACGGAAAGTCCTGAAGATGATAAGCAAGTAAGACGCAATATGCCGAAGACTTTGGAAACACTTAAATACAATGACGGAGTGACTGAAGATGATTATCTTCCTAAGGCACTCAGGAAATATACATAAAGGAGAGTCATATTATGGCGACAAGAGACCAGTTGGGAACCGATGCAATTCTTACAGATGCTCAGAAGCAGTATAACAAAGAGCATCGTATGGATAATGCGAAGAAATCGGCAAATGCTGTAAAGGAGAAGATGAACGCTATTGCAGAAAGGGAATCAGAGCGTTATAACGCTCACCCTGTACTTCATCCTATGAGAAATATGCTCATTATGAAGGGTGTTCAGTATGGTGCTTCTGCAGCGATTTCTGCGGCGGCAGTTACGGCTCCTGTTGTATATGTGAATCATCGAATGAACAAGAACTTCAAACAGGAGTTCAATGGAATGGGTATGATGAAGTATGCAAAGGAATATAAGAAAGGCTATAAGAAGGCTGTTAAGGCTGGAAATATGGCTTTTGAAACCGATAAGGACTTTGGACTTACCGAAATGAAATTCGGTGAATATACAGGTATTAAGTTACAGAAGGATTCGGAGAACTGGCGTACAACTGTCCTTTCTTGGTTTGACGCAGATGATGAGGCTCAGCGTCTTAATGACCGTGATAACGATATAAGACGGCACGAGGCACATATGGCATTCGAGCGTGAAAAAGCCGAAGAAGAGATGCGTAAGCGTAAAGAGGAAATGCGTAAGATGGCAATTCCTATGATGGCTTCTGAATTCTTTAGAAATCCTATGATTATTAGGCATTTGGCAGGTCTTAATTCAACTGCGGCACCTAATATGGCAGGATATGAGAATGATTTCTTCAATAATGCCGCACCGTTTACTAAGGCAGAAGCAATGCCACAGGAAAATACAGCGAAGCCACAGTCTGCTCCTGCAATGAAGGATGTTACTCCTAATCAAGCAGATACGGCAGAGCCGATTGTTTATGGTAACGCTCCTGAAGCCAAGCCTCTGCTTGGTGCAGGTAATCAAGTAGTATCTCCGTTACCTGAATTCTGTGATGATTATCAGGTCGTGCAGATGTCTCCGCAGGTTTTGGAAGCATATACTTCTATGCAAGGCGAGTTTGCTCAAAACTCACCGCTTTATGCTCAGGCTGCATTGAGACAGCGTACAGACTGGTACGGTCTTCCCGATGGCACATTGGTTGAAGACCTTCAGACATTACAGAGTGCAATGTATTTGCAGTATATGATGGCAAATATGGCAGACGGTTCTATCACTACTATGAATGATATGGAGTGGTATCAGAACCGTTTCACAGACCATTGGACTGAGTTTGAGCAGACAGCGTTAATGCCGAAGTATGGTGATAGGATTAAGGCATTCTATGAATCCAAGAATAAGACACCTTCAAAGGCAGAGCAGATTATGATTGATTCAAACGAGCACAAGTATCAGGCTATTGAGCGTGGTACAGAGCCGAAGATTGCTATTGAATCTGCTCGTAAAGAGTCTTCAGTAGGTTTAGGCAGATATGCCGCAAAGACTATAGCAGATGTATTTGCAGAAGCGGCAGCAAGACATCAGTTCGAAGAGAAGGGAACTATTCCTGTTGCTATCGAACAGAAAGGCGAGGCTATCGCATTGCCTGACAATTCTATGAAAGAGAATGATATGCCAGTAGTCGCTGTAAATAGTCTTCCTGAAAAGACGAATGATATGCCAGTAGTCGCTGTAAATAGTCTTCCTGAGAAGACGAATGAGATGCCTGTAGTGTCTGTGAATGCTCTTCCTGATAAGTCAGGTGGTATGCCTGTAGTTATCAGACCGAACGAAGCGACGGTTGAAGATAAGGATAAATCGGTAGTGGCTGAAGCAGGTGAGGATGAAGTCAAGGATGATAAGATTGGAACAACGAATGTTGGTTCAGAGAAGAAGAAAGAACATCGTAAAGTTCCTGCAGGCATAGCGGCTATAGCAAGTGAAGCAAGGAACTTGGATAAGGCATCTAACTATGTTGATGCTGTTCGTAACAGAGATGAAATGAAAGATGTTCCTGCAGTAAATGAAGCAATAAAAGATAGTGGAATGCAAATGTAACCTCGTTGGTCAGTTTTTACAAAATAAAAATCCGTATTCTGTATAGCAGGTACGGATTTTTATTTGGAGTTTGACTTTCATTTTATATTAGTATATACTTGTTTATGAGCAGATTTTGCATTTATCTAATCATATCCACCACACGATTATCCAGGGGTTTTACAGGGGAATATGTAGAACAAAGGAGAAGACAAAGGATATGGCAAACAAGAAGAAGGTTAACCCTAAAAAGCCTTCCACAAAGGTAACGAACGGGAAAGTAACTCGTAAGATGCTCCTCAAAGAAATGGCTCGTCGAAGTGGAGCAGACAGCGAGACGACAATGGCGGTTTTCACATCAATGATAGATGTCATTGTTGAAAATGTACGGGACGGTTCGACTGTAAGTATTACAGGATTAGGAAATTTCTATCTTCAGAAGCACAAGGGACATCCTGTGCAGTTTGAGTCCAGTACAAACCACGTTGAGGACTATAATGTACTTAAGTTCTCGGCTTCGGATGCTTTGAATAAGAGATTAAGAGAGTAAGATTTGCTCGGTATTACATAACACAAAATAGGCATTGTCGGTGTTTGATAATGCCTATTGTTTTGCTTTCATAAAATAGTGAAAATGCTCATAAATGAGTTGATTTACGGTATTTTGTATGTTATAATTGCATTCGTAAAGATGTTGTTTTAGAAAGGAAATTTGTATGAAAAAGACAAATCAGCCAATTTCAGAAGATGCTAAGTCATCTTCTATCTCTAAATCTCTTGTTGCTTTAATTGTAATTGCCGTAGCCGTTGTAGGTGTTGGTGTTGGTTTATTTATTAAGATTCAGAATGACCAGAATAAAGCCATTGCTCTCAATGAAGCAGGTTTTCCTGTAAATGGTGAGACAATTCCTTCTGAATATCTTGATGCTGCTCACGGAATCGTTGAGAGTAGAGTAACAACACCGCCTCTTCGTGATTATTCACTTACTATCCCCAGTGATGGTGATATGGAATTCGAGTTCAAAGATTCTTATGCTTACGGAACCATTGATTATATCGGTTCAAGCGATGTTTATGAGCACGTAATCGGTACAGGTAATACATATATCCACTATAAGATGGTTATGACGTTAAGTGACGTTTATGCTTTGAATATAGGCACTGCATCATTTGTTTTTAATGATACATCAAGGAGTGGAGATGTTAAAATCAGAGTAAACGACGGGGATTGGGTCAATCCTTCGGAGTGTGCTGATTTACGAAGTGGTGATGTTGTTGAAGTTCTGATTTATACGGATAAGATTGATGATGTTTTCACTATTTATTGGGCATCTCCTGATGGTACACAGACAGCAACAATCGTACCTGAGACTGTTGCAGGACCTTCTAATGAAACAGCAGAGCCTAATGAAACTTCAACTACTGAAACCGCCGAATCGACGGAAGGAGATAAAGGTTAATGAAGGAGTCAGTTATCAAAACCGTATATATTGCTTTTATCACAGTTTTGTTTGCGATAGCCTGTGTTATAGGCGGAATGTGTATAAGATATAATCGCATACCTGAAGCAATGGTAATTATCGGTTCATCACTGGTTGTCTTTTTGGTTTCAATGTTTCTACTGTTCACTCAAAAGAGTGCCGACAAGAAACTTGAAGAAGCAAAACTGATGGCTGAAGCAGGCGATTTTCTTATGAAGTCGAATGGTTGGATTACTCAGTTGACAGATGCAACTACTTTTGAACCTCGTCTTGCTTGTGGTAATGGAAGTATTGTTTTTCATAAGAACGGTTTCTTTATTTACGTTAATGAACAGTATGGTCAGAAAATCAATTACAGAGATTACTTAAGTTATGACGATATAACGGATGTGTATGAGGATAACTTTGTTTACGACGGTGAAGAACAGATATATTTATGTATCAAAGTTGATGGTAAGACAATTCGCTTGACGATTGACTCGCAACTTAAACTGATGGCAACTGAGGATATCTTAAACAAGCAGACAAACTATAGGTTTGATGAAGGCGAAGAGAAAGAAGACGACTCTTGAGTCGAGCGTACTCTGTCGCTATAATAATTGTGGTATCAACTCATTTATGAGTTGAAATAAATAAACAAAGGAGAAATCAAAATGAACAAAGGTGAACTTTTTGACGCAGTATTTGAGGCGACCGCAAAAGATGGTGGCTCCAAGGCGGCAAATGACAGAAAGGTACAGGCTGTACTTGATGTTATCGCAAAGACAGTAGCAAGTGGTGAGGAAGTTGCTATTGCAAACTTCGGAACATTCAAGCCTGTAAAGAGAGCCGCAAGAAAATCTCGTAATGTTCTGACAGGCGAGACGATTCAGGTTCCTGAGAAGATTGTTCCTAAATTCACACCTGGTAAGGCTTTCAAAGAGTCTGTGAACAAGTAATCTTTCTAATAACAAATCTTTATGAGTGCTCGTTTATGTGTTATATTCGATATATCCATAAATGAGCATTTCATTAGAAAGATAGGAGCGATATTATGAGTGAATTTGATTTTTCTGTGGATATTTTGGACTTCGATAATGATGGTTTTTACAAGCCTTCAAAAATTGAAGATTGTAAATTCGATGAAGTTATTCCATTTCGTAAAGCACACGGCGAGAGTTTTCTCCCGATGGATGTTGAACGTATCAATGCGTCAATCGTTAAAGAGTGCGATAAATTAGTAAAAGTGTATGAAACTAAGGTTTCTTATAACGAAGCAACTCGTGACTGGTTAATTGATGTTAAGGATTATATGAATGGTCGTGATTTCAATGATGATAGTGTCGAAAATAGTTATAAGAGTGACATCATTGAAAGAGGTTTTACTCCCGAAAATATAGACGAGCATATTGATAAAGCAAAGCAAGATATAGAAGACGGTAAGCAGACTGTTAAGGATGCTGAAAAGGACTTCTATGAAAGAGTATGGAAGACTGAGGGTGAACTATGTGCAGCATCAGGACATAATCTTGATAAAGCGACTTTCGAGTATCTTGGTAGTTCATACGAAGAGTTTAGGGTAAAGAAACTGAAAGACCATCAGGCGAAGATGGAATCTCGAATGAAAAGAGCAGATAATCTCACTTCTAATATCGTCAAGGAGACTGAAGATGATAAACAGAAGGAGTGACGATTATGAGTCAAACAAACAGTTTTTTATCCCAAAACCGCCCTGCTCGTGGTGAAATTTTTTATGTTGTTCCTCAGGGTGAGGAAGTTAAGTTAGGAGAATTTGTCGGTGGCAGACCTGCTATTATCGTTTCAAACGATATGAATAACGAGTTCAACGGTGTTGTTGAAGTAGTTTATATGACGAGGGAAGGTCATCATAAGAATGATTTGCCAACAGATGTAAAAATTCTCTCTACTGGACAGGCTTCGATAGCACTCTGTAATCAGATTTACACGGTTCATAAGAAGCGTATTGGTAAATATGTAGGACAGTGTACTATTTCTGAAATGAAAGCCATTGACAAAGCACTATCTGTCGGACTTTGTATGGACACAATTTTCAATCAGAAGAATATTGTCGAGACTCTTGATGAGTGGAAGAAACGAGTGCGTCTGGAACCTGATGCAGATGAGATTGAAAACATTCCGTATGTTGAGCCGACTGAAGAAGAATTAGCGAAGGCTAAAGAAGCGAAAGAAAGAGCGAAAGTCCAGACAGTTCAGGCAAAAGAATCGGTTAAAAATAATGAAGCCGAGAATTCTGAAGCCATTATTAAATTGACGACAGAGCGAGATTTGTATAAGCAAATGTATCAAGAACTGTTAGCCAAGTGCGTTAAGGCTGGCGTGGATATCAGTTAAGGAGCGTATGTTATGGCGAAAAAGAAGAAGACAAAGCGTACAATAACTCCTGAGCATCTTAAGGCTATGCAAGAAGGCAAGGCAAAGGCAGCAAGACATCGTAAGATTGTTGCAGATGCAGAAGGACTTGAAAAGCGTATGCGAGACGCAGAGCGAGAATCTGCAAAGCCTGTAAAGATAGGCAGAAAAAGGCATAGGTACTAATAAGCAAATGCTTGATATATCAAAAGTATTTGTCTTATAATTACAAAGAAATCTTGAAGAAAGGAGATAATAACGAATGTGTTATCTGAGAGTGGTTTGCGAATACAATGGTGAGAAAATCGGCGTTGAACGAACACTTACAAACACTTTTACAAATAACAATGGTGACGGTGTTATTGAGGAAGTGAAGTTCGTTCTTGGTAATATTCTTTACGGTATCGAAGTTCAGAATCATTGGTTTGTAACAGATGAAATCTTCAATATTCTTAAGCAGGATATGGAAGAGACTGGTAAGGCTCCTAAAGAGGATGCTGCTACAACACTTTATGAGGGCTATATTTACGGCGTTTACTTTAGTATTAAGCACCTTTATAAGTCTTCTATTCTTTAACGAATTTACAAGAGTAACGGGTTTGTCGGTGTTTGATGAACCCGTTATTTTTGGTTGACTTTATCCATATATGGTGCTATAGTAATTTCGTAGTACAAGTTTCTGTTTAAGGAGGAAAACTTTTATGGCAGATGATAACAGGCAGGAAATGATTGATTTACGTCAATCTATTAACCTTCTTAATACCACTATCGAAGGACTTCAGAGTGAAGTTAAGAAGATGAACGAGCGTCTCGATAAGATTTCTGAGAATACTAAGGACACAGTTACGGCTGTTAAAGAGAATACTCAGTACACTGTTAAGTCGGGTAACTCTATTGTTAGTGCTGTTGATAAGAATACTGAGGCAACGAAGAATGGTGCTGAAAGAGTAGCAGGCGTTGTTCTCGAAGGTTCTGAGGCTCGTAGGGCGTTCTTTGACCAAATTTTAGCGGCTCAGAGACAGCAGCAGATGGCGAACGGTGGTCCTGGTATTGCAAAGGAAAGCCTCAATGCTGACCAGTTAAAGCATTTTGCTTCACTTGGTAAGACAGCAGACGACCTTCCTGCAAACATTAAGTTGGCAGATGGCGTTAACGGTAAGAAAGGTGTGAACCTTAATATCCGTCAGAGACGTACTCCTGATGTTCCCACAAGTGGTGAGGGACCTGCTTCTCCGCAGATGGAGTAATCAATCTAAAACACTTATAGTAAGGGCTTATCGTAAGGTAAGCCCTTATTTATGGGTTGACTTTCTCCATATATGGCGTTATACTGATTTTAAGTTAAAAATCTATGTTTGAAGGAGATAGATTATGAAGTATTCTTGCAATAATACGACTTTCAACGGTGTTCGTGTAAACGATACTATTGATGAGTTTAGACGAGATAAATATACGAATGAAGATTATAAAGGGTACTTTGCTCGTCTTGTAGCCGTAGGCGAGAGACCGTATGATGTTCAAAAGATTGGTGCTTCCAATGAGCGTTGTGATGCGGCGATTGCTATATTCTCAGAGCACGAGCCTTACAGGGCTATTTATGCTGTACCGCTTCCTGAAAAGTATGGTGAGTATGAGCGTGAAGATGGCACAAAAACTGCAAAGTTTAATAAGCCGTTATCAGAGTTCTGGGAGAAAGCAAGGAACTATAATATCGAAATCAATGAGAATAATCCGTTCATTGTTGATGCCAAGTTTAAGATAAAAGTTGGTAATACCAATGTCACTTATAATGGTCCTGTTGCTGTTACATCAAGATGGAACATCAATGATGATTTCAAGGGTTGTGTTGATGAGAAGACAGGCAAGACAAATTTAGATAATGTTAATGATGTTATGTATAAACATCAGAATAGTCTGATTTGCACTTGTCTTGAAGACAATGGTATGTTCAAAAAGGGCAATATCATTGTGGCTGAACCTGGTGGCATCTATGATGTCAGTGTTAATAAGGTTTATACAGGCAACAACAAAGGCACAAAGGAATATCTTGACTTTGTGGGTGATGTTGAAGCCAATCGTTATGAGTCTATCTCGAAGATGAGAGCCGATGCAAAACAGGCAAGACACGAAGCCTATGAAGCAGAGGTATTGAGACTTAAGAGATATCAACGTGAGGCTGGTCTTGAAGGTCGTACAGCGTTTGAGAACAACGATACACCGTATGCAAAGATTACTTTGCGTGATATGAGAGACGATATGGTATCGCCTTATTACAAAGGTTATGTCGCTCTTGTAGATAAGCCTGGTTATCGTGACGGAGAATATGACGAATATTATCGTCTTAAGAACTTAAAGACTGATTTGGCAGACCATAGATTAACTATGGGTGGTCGTGATTATGTCAACGGTGATTGGATGTCAGTTTACGAAGATAATCTCTTTGTAGATGAAGTCATCACAAAAGACCATCCTGAATATGCAAAATGTCAGGCTTTGGAAAAGCAGTTTGACGATATGCACGCTAACGCACCTTATGAAATTACGGGTGTTATTTACGGTATTGATGCAACTTATGCTGATTATGATAAGGATAAGGTATATCCTCATTATGAACAGATTGAGGAGAAGACTTGGACTCCTAAAGATGTGCATTCTCTTGAGGATGCAGAGAAGTGGATTCTTAAGAATCACCCTGATTATTATATCGGATTTAGTGCATCGCAAAAGTGCCCAAGCGGTAATTTCCGTTGTGGAGCCGTACCTGGCTTCTATGGAAGAGAGGTAAGCGAAACTTATGAATCTCGAAGGAAATTTGCACAAGCAGAGGCAGATAAGTTAGGTGTTACTCTTGGACCTGTAGAACACGACAAAGACGGTAAGTTAATCGCACCTTCTTCAAGAAGAAGACTTCCTGATGTTCCGAATGCAGGAGTTGATAATGATAAACAATATGGAGAGGAGTAAATAAAATGGCTAACGAGAATGTTGCATACACCATATTCAAAGATAGTCACGGACGTGAAAAGTTTCGTGGTCTTTGGGATAACAACGGTGTTCCAACGCCTGTTGAAGTTAGACTTGATTATGGTAAGCATAAATGGACTGATAAAGAGATTATGTCTCTTCTGAAAGGCGAGGAAGTCCAATTAGACTCGTTTGAAACGAAGGGTGGTAATCAGATGCCTATTTCGGGCAAACTCGGTCCTCAGTCTTATATGGGTCGCCCATATATAGGCTTTGTAAGGACAGATGCAGAAGCCACAAAACGAAGACTCCCTGAAGTTGGTGGAGTAGAACCTACACAGCCTCAGGCAGAAATGGAGGGATAAGCCTATGTCTTCTGAATCTTTACGTCCAGATAATCCACAAAAGTCAATGCCATTTAGATTGGTTGATTTACAGAGACCAAGAAACGGTATTGATTTAACTCGCAGAAGTGTTATTTACGAAGGTCAGGAATATTTCGTAAGAATTGGTGCATATTCAAAAGGACAGATGGCGTTGCGTTTTGAAGCGAAGAATGCGGAAGCATTCAAGCCAGGTGTTGTCCAGAGTTCTGTTAAGCCTATCAGGGTTACTTGGAACTTGGGTAACTATATAGGAAGAGAACGTCCTATGCCGAAGAATAGCAGTTTTTTGAATACGCCCGAATTTCCTGGCATTGAGGATTTTGTTATGAGTACGGGAGTAGCAAAACCTGTACTTCGTAATGGAGAACAAGTTGTACGCTGTCATAGAGCCAACAATGAGTGGTATCCTGCTTATGAATTTGACGAGAAGAAGTTGAGAATATTAGACCCCGAAGGGTATGAGCGTTATTCTCAATCTTATGATAGGCAGGCAGCCGAGGAAGAGAAGATGAAGACAGCAAGGCTGTCAAGACGACACGGTTCTTGTCCTCAGTTGGAAACATATGACGAGGTTGTCTTGGACGACGCACAGTTCTAAAAGCCTTTATTTTATTAGTTGTCAAATACTCATTTATATGGTAAAATCTCCTTATAAATGAGTATTTTTTATTGGAGTTAGTGAGATGATTGTAGCACTTATATTAACGATTGTTGGATTGTTTTCTGCATCGTATTTCGTGACAGATTGTTTTTGGAAGCGTGATTTCAAAAAGATGGAACGAGAAGCAACACCAGAGTGTAAGTGTAAGGTTACTCCAATAAGATAAGGAGTTTAGAGATGAATATAAAGTGCCCACATTGTAATAAGCAGTTCTCGTTGGATTCGTCTGATGCGTCTGAGATTATATCTCAGGTAAGAACGAGCGAATTTGAGAGCGAAGTTAACAGACGAGTAAATAGCGAAGTTAAGGTCGCTGTTATGGAGAGTAAGCAAGACTCTATGTCGAAGATTTCTGACCTTCAGATTGCCTTAAAGCAGGCTGAAAGTGAGAAAGAATTGGCAGTTATTAAAGCCGAAACCGCTTTGCGTGCGGATTATGAAGCCAAGTTAAGGGATAAGCAGACCGAACTCGATTACTATAAGGATTTCAAGACGAAGCAGTCAACCAAAATGGTTGGCGAGTCTTTGGAGCGTTATTGTTCTGACGAGTTCAACAAAGTGCGTATGATGGCGTTCCCGAACGCTTACTTTGAGAAGGATAACGAAGTGTCAAAAACTGGTTCAAAGGGCGACTTTGTTTACAGAGAATTTGACGAGGAAGGCGTAGAACTTCTGTCTATTATGTTCGAAATGAAGAACGAAATGGACACAACTGAGAAGAAGCACAAGAATGAGGATTTTTTCAAAGAACTTGATAAAGATAGAAAGGAGAAGAATTGCGAATACGCAATTTTGGTATCGCTTCTTGAAGCAGATAGTCCTTTATATAATCAAGGAATTGTGGACGTATCATATAAATATGATAAGATGTACGTAGTTCGCCCTCAATTCTTTATAGCGATTATCAGTGTTTTGAGAAACGCTGCTTTGGCATCTTTGGAGACAAAGCGAGAACTTCAGAGAGTTCGTAATCAGAATATTGATATAACGAACTTTGAGGCTGAACTGAATAAATTCAAAGACGGGTTTGCCTACAATTATACTCAAGCATCGAAGCGTTTTAACGAGGCAATAGACGAGATAGATAAGACGATTGCTCATCTGCAGAAGGTTAAAGATGCATTGACAAATTGTGATAGACAGTTAAGGCTTGCAAACGACAAGGCTGACGGCATAACAATTAAGAGGCTTTGTAGGAATAATCCGACGATGAGTGAAAAGTTCAAGGAGTTACGAGAGAATGGAGAAACAAATACACAGGTGCCCGATTTGCCATAACGAGAGAATGGAAGTTGGAGTATGTTATCGAAAATATGATGTGTTTGCGTATAACATATATTGCCCGAAATGCAATTTCACAGGTAGGTCGTATAGGATGCGATATAAAGCGATTGATAAGTGGAATGCATTGTGTAAACAATTTGAATCTGCGGCTGTATAACGGCGGTGGAAATATATCCTGAGGGGGATTAGGAAAATGAAAAAGAGGAAGATGAAGGAAAGTACGGTGCAGTTACTTGGTGCATTATTTTTCTTTCTTTGGGGAACAATGCTGTTAATCGGCGGAATACTTGATGTGCCTATTTGTTCATATTACGGATGGGTCAATTGGCTTGTTGATAAACTGGGAGTGTCAGTGGTCTGTACGGCGTGTGCATTGTTCTGTTATGTTCTGTCAGGCGTTTGTGTTAAACAAGCGTTTGAAGAACAGAAGAACGAATTAAAAGAAGCATCGGTATCTGATACTTAATTACGACTAACCAAACTTTATACTCATCTCACGAAATTAGAACTGTGTCGGTGTTTGATGCAGTTCTAATTTTTGATTGACAATCTCCATATATGGCGTTATACTAATTTTAAGTTGTAAAACTATGTTTTGACTTAAAAGGAGAATTTAATATGGCATTTTCACAGTCATCATTGAATAGTCATAAAGATTTGGCAACAAGTGGTATTTCTGAAGAAGAATGGATGAAAGACGATTCTTTGGTTAAAACAAGTGATTTAACTGAGGAACAGAAGGTTCGTCTTGATAAGATAATGCAACCACCTGTATCAAGATTTAATTCACAGATACGTAAGCGTTTGCAAACTTCTCCAAGACAGGAGAGGTCAGATTTTATCATTATAAATGAGAAGCCGTCTAATAGAAGGCTGCCTAACTTACCTTCACAATTGACGAGTGATAGAGATTTAGGAGACGATTTTGATGGATAAGGCTATGGCGTTATACTGATTTTAAGTTGGGAATCTATGAGCAAGAGAGGAAAAGTCTATGACAAGTAATAACCGTCAATTAAAAGCAACACCTTCTGGTGGTGATATGAACAGCAAAGAACCTAATATGTTTACGTTCTATGTTGATAATTACGGTAGTTATCCTCAAAATAAGCCTGACAGTATCGCTCTGTATGGTAAAGAGAATATTCCGTTCTTGAAGGATAAGAGCATTGATGAAATCAAGAATGCTCATATGTACTGGGGCAGTGATGAGGCGAGAAGTAGGGAACTTTTAGGTATGTATAACGGTGATACGATGGTACTTTTCGGTGATATTGAAAAGTTACCTACAGAGTATAAGCACGATGCCGAATTGATGACACCAAAGTATGTTGCAGAGCGTGTACAGAAATCGAAGATGATGAATGTGTATGCTCCTGATGATTTATCGAAAAACTCTTTTTATCTTATTACTTTGGGTAGCAAGGACGAAGATGGTGAGGTTTTCCCTGGCATTGAGAGATTTAATCCTGACTATGAGGGAGAGAGTGTTGATGATATTACAAATCATCTTTGTGAGTTCCTTTCACAGACAGACAAGGCTTATGTAGATAATCAGAAGTGGGTTCACGAAGTTTACGAAGGAAAAGACCAAGTTTTCGGTAAGTATGTTAACGATATTAGTGATAAAACGATGAATAAAATCTATGAGGAAATCAAGGGCTATGGTAAGGCATCAGAGATACCTACCATTAAGTCACAGGTAGTAGATTTAAGAAAGAGTCAGAGGGCAAATCGTAGATTGCCTGATGTACCCGATGTGCAGAATGATAATGAAAAGCAATGTGGAGAGTGAAAGGAGATTAGCGTATGCCTAATTACAAGAGAGGTCGTATGGGACCTGATAAGTATTTTGATTACTTAGTAGAGCAAGATGAACAGCGTGTTCGTAATGAGAAGGTCGATTCTATACGAGAGACTATCTTTGGACCTGCATCATATCAGTCACAGGCAGACGAGGAAAGAACTCAGAGGCAAACAGAGTTTGCTAAACTTGTCCTTGACGGTAAGATGGACTATAGCAGAGCCAAAGCCAATTATGTTAATAAAAACACGGCTGTAGATTACGAGTGGTTAGCCACGAGAACTGATTCTCAATTGAACAAAGGATTGTTTCTTCGACAGAGATTTCAGCAGGATGCAAGCGAAGATGAATCCGCTTTGAAGAAGAATATTGAGAATATTAAGAATGAACCCTGTGTATATTTGAGTACGTGCCGTGAGTTACGTATAGAGCCAACATCGAATCGTAGCGAAGTGCTTAAACATAAGAGCGATTATGTAGCGTCCTTTGATACGGATGAGGAAGACTTTTTGCGTAAAAAGGCGGCTGAGTTGGAGTCAAATCCTAATCAGTTGAAAGATTATCTGAGTGTGGCTGCACAGGAAGAGATAATGGATATGCGTGCCAGTGATGAGTGGGTGAAGGCAAATGGCGGCATACATTTGGATAATGCTAAAAAGTATGGCGAAGGCATTAGACATTTGGATGAGCCGATTCGTTATATGAGCAAATCGTCACAGCAGATGTTTTATCAGTCCATTATGGATTATATGAAGGAGTCTGCGTTGGGTCCTGATAAGAATCATCCGCTATTTGATAGACCACATAGTTTCACACCTGACCAAGAAGCAGAATTGCTTTGTAGGTCTAATAAGTGGTATGCGAAGGATTTTGATGCGGCGTATGATACGGCATTCCATAAAGACGGACCTTTGTTCCCGTATCAGTTTGTTAATCACAGTGGTATGAAACTTAATGAGCAGATGGTTCGTATTCCTGATGATAAGTTACCGAAGGAGCGTTCTTACTTTACAGGTAAATTTGCGTCTTTGGGATATATTAAACCGAATCCCGATACTGAGAGTGCAATGAAGAAGCAAGAAGGTAGTGCACGTAGGATGCCTGAAACTCTTGCAGATATTCAGCCGAACCCTGATAGCGTAACGAATAAGCAAGATGATAGTGCACGCAGGATGCCTAAAACTCTTGCAGATATTAAACCGAATCCGAATAACGGTATGCAGTTAGGAGAGTAATGATATGGCTAATAAAAAAGCGAAGAAGAGTCTTGCCAAGACGAATACGAAGCCGTCTGTTAAGAAGTCAAATGGTGGTGAATCCAAGACTGTAGCGAGTGAGCGAAAGGAAGAGATGAACCTCGATTTAGGTGTCTATGCTGATGGTACTCCGAAGGATGATAAGTTTGCAAAGGCAAAGCAGTTGAAGGACAAGGGTAATAAGGATGTTACTGATGGCGTTGTAAATCAAGCCAAGAATGCACCTGGACTTGCCATTGGTATTCTCACGACCGCAGGTACTTTAGGCGGTGGAGCCGTTGTTGGTGTACCGATGATAGTCGGTGCGGCACCTGGTATTATCAAAGGCAAGTATCAGGAAACGAAGGGCAAGATTGAGTTGGCTCAGAGTGGAATAGAAGCCAATAAGGTTATGAAAGATAATGATATGACGAAGGAAGAAAAGAAGGCGGCTCGTCGTGAGTTAGCCGAGTACAATAAGGATTCAGTCAAGCGTGCTATTAAGTCCAAGCCTGAGGAAGTTAAGAAGACTCTTGATGATACGAAGGATGCTTTAAGTCAGATTGCAGAGGAAACGAAGAAGTCTGATGTACACGCAAAGCGTGTAAAACAGGCTAATAGCAGATTGAGTATTCCTGAAACAAGTTCAGTAAACAAGGGTGTTGAACTTGGCGAATAAGCCGAGAATATAAAGTACAGTGTTGGCGTAAATAGTCTGGGTGCATAGTCGCTCAGACTATTTATTTTGAAAAATGTTGACAAAACTATGGTTTTATCTATATAATTGATTTCAAGAATAGGGAAAGAGAGGTGATAGAAATGGCAAGACCTAAAAAGGACGGACATTCAATCAATGTATATCTTGATGAAATGCAGTATAAGAATTTGGCTGCATTTGCTACTATGTCAGGTATGACAAAGACCTCTATTCTTGAAGAGGCTTTGAAGCGTTTTCTGGCTCCTTATTGTGAGGACGAGGAAATTAAAGCCGTACCTGCATTGCTTATCAAGGGCAATTCTGAACTTGATAAGAAGATGGCAGAAAACGAGGGTAGAGAGGTTACGATTACTGAGACTCCTTGTTTTGTATTAAGTCAGGAAACGGTCTTTAATCAGCCTTATTATCGAATTTATGAACCGTCAATATCTCAGATGATGAAGGTTCCGATAGAACATATTAGGTTTCCTTCGAAATCTTGATTTACATTGACAATCTCCATATATGGCGTTATACTGTTTTTATAGTATGACGCCATATTTTTATTGAAAGGAAGTCATTGAGTATGGAAGAAAAAGATATTAAAACTTTATCGTTAGACTATAATTTGTCGCTCGAAGAGCAGACAAAACAGATAAAGGATTATGCTAAAACGGTTAAGGATAGGTCTTTCCGAGTACAGTATAAAAACAACGAAGAATTCGTTGATTGTGTAAGCATTGTTGATTCGAATAGACGTGTTGATGCTTATGGTAAAGAGCATCCCCTTCCACACGTAAAACCGTTTTCAGTTGTTGACGTTTGGTATGAGAATGATGTCAATGGTAGAGGAACAGAGTTACTTGAAGACCAAATGTCAATAGACGGCGTAGCAGAAGAATATAAGAACCAATCTGATTGGCAGAAGGATGTGTATATGTCAAAAGCAGTAAAGAGTAGCGATTCAGTTTTTGCATATACACAAGAGGATGTTAAGACTATTGAGCATTTAACTCCTGGTCAGATGAGTGATATGAATAGACGGATTAAACGCACTTTGTTTTTGAATGCTGATTCAAATCTTTCGCAGCAATCAATGGCAATAAACAAGTTTGCAAAGAATGGTAATTTTGGCACGTTTTTCGTGGAATATGTTGATAAAGACGGTTTTTGTGTTGATTCAACGATGGCTGTGGATTTGAGAAAGAATCTGGAAGACGAACCTGATAGGTTTGACTTTTATGGTGATGACCGTCTTGCCAGAAACGTAAGCGTGAGTGAGTTCGTTGAACTTCGTGAGAAACAGCCGTTTTCACCTAATCACGAACTTACAATGACATCGTATAAAGGTTATGCTGATGAGAAGGCTTTTCAGGAGAATAAGGGTGTTGATGTATGCTACCTTTATGATGAGAAAAGGAAGGCTAATAAGCCTGTTCTTTTTATCACTTCTGTAAAGGAACGTGACGGTTTTATTAAACCTCATTCGAACGGTGGTACAAAATTTGATGGCGAAGCCTATAAATCAAGGCTACCGTATCAGTATAAAGATTGGAAGGTTTTCTTCCACGAGTCTTATGATGATGTGACATCTGCTATGGCTGCTATGAAAGAGCGTATGGATTCGTTTAGTAAATATAGTCGTACACCTGATTGGAAACAGATGGTGGACTATTATGGTGTAAAATGTACAAGTGTAGTAGCAGATGTTTATGATAAGAGATTACCTAAGATGTTCAATGAAAATTGCATTGTGAATACAAATGTGGCTTCGAAGAAAGGCGGTATTCCAACGACGAATGTTCAGCGTGGTAACGATGAACCAAGGAAGTCAGGAATGCCGACTACAAATGTTAATCCAGAGAAGCCAAAGCGTAGATTACCTTCTATGCCGACGACAAGTGCAGATAGTGAATGTCAGTTAGGAGAGTAAGTATGAGTGTTATTACAGTTCACGGTGTTAAAGGTACTGTTGGTGATAAACCGTTATTTGATAAGTTAGTTGAAGATGGTGTTATTCACGAAGGAACTTTATGGTCACCGAAGCGTAAACAGGAAGTTCAGTTTAACAGTATTCTTGATTATCAGAAGTGCACGGATGCAGTCAAGGCTATGATTGCTGAACGCTGTGCGAATGATGTGCTAAAGTTTCGTAAGAATAATGAAGGCAGAGTTACTGAAGCAGATATCGAAGAGTATGCGAAGCATTCGAGTGTTGAGCAGTTCAATATGCCTGTTAGCAAGGGTAATGATGGTTCTGTGGTATGGTCTTTGAATTATTGTTATGATGACACACCTTTAACGGCAATAAGTACACTTTATCCTGATACACGGTTTGAGTATTATGCAAGCACTGAAGGACATTTAGACACATCTTGTTATGTAAAGAACGATAAGTTGTGTAATAAAGATGGTAAGTATTTTGACAAGTATATGCTTGTCAATAAGAGTGCTATCCGAAAAGTGCGAGATAGTGATTCTATGCAAGTTAATATATGGGTGGATTCAAAGGACAAACAGTCTGCAAAATTCTATGTTAAGGAAGATGCAGTTGAGGTGTCTGATTTGACTGGAACTCATAGTTGGCAAGCAGATAAGCGTAAGATATTTATCGAAGATAAGAGTAAACCGATTACGCTGTATCGAACACTGGAGAATGGTGAGCGTTCTAAGGAAGAGTGGATGCTTGACGATTTAGTCAAAGCAGTCGATGACTGTAAGAACGATTATCGGAAGCGTAAAGCAGAAGAGAAGGCAAATCAGATAACTGGTCCACAGACTGATAATCAGCAGCAGATTGGAGAGTGACAGTATGAGTGGTTTTATTTTAACAACGAAGTCAGGTAGTATTTACACCTTTGAGAAGAACAAGGATAATCCGTATCACACAATGTCGAGTGAAAAATTCGGTAAGAAAGAAGTGAGTGTTGATAGTGCAGTTATGTGTGGTGCTCCTTTTCAGTTTACTTGCACCGATAATGAGATGAATGGCGATTTGAGAGGTAAGCCGATTAGAACATCTGTTGTTGAAAAGATTAGATGTTTTGATGACCAACCGAGAAGACTTCCTGATGTGCCTATACAGCAGACTGGATATTCGGCACAGCAGGGTTATGGTGAGTAAAAAAAAAAAGAGAGGCAACTCGATTGAGTTGTCTCTCTTTTTGCTTAACGTCTTTCCTTTAAGAAAGTCTTGCTATCCATTCCGTTCATATCGGCGGCACGTTTGATAATCTTTTTCTTATCACCGTGAACGCCAGGAATGGGAGTCTGCTTGGGGTCCGAGGCACTGCAGATGCCGTATTCTTTTGAACCCTTAATTTTTACGATATCGTAAGTTAATGCCATTCACATATGTTTTCCTTTCTTTAGATTTGATGAAAGACGTATTCATTACATCAAGACTACTGATTTAAGGAAGTTGCCTCTCGCTCTGGACAGCGTTCATAACTCAATATTAGGGCAACCTATCTTCCAGCCTTAAATCAGCACTATTCATATAATGAGGCTAAAAAAATAGACCATACGGTTTTCCGTATAGTCTATTTTAGGGTAGAAGGGTTGGAATCGTCAATTAACATTACAGTATATTATATCTGGCTTTTTATCACCTACACCATCTGCACTACTGTTTATCACGCTAATAGGAACACAAGTCTGAGCATAGGCAGGCAACTCCTATACTTCTTGCGTTGAGCCGAGGCTCCATAGCCTATGAGGGATTGATACCCCCAGCCGTCACCCACTTGGACGAATCCAAGCAAAACCATTCAGAAGAAGTAGGGATATTTCATATTCCTAAAAAATCGTCATCTTCTTCCGCCTTGGGCTACAGACAAGTGTGGCTTGCGTTATAGTCACCATTACAGTGACATCACGGCGAATCATCTTGGGGTGCATTCCCAACAGAGCATCCTCATTTGCGGTGAGGTGGGTAGTAATTAGACGAGTCTAATACTACGCTTATTGGGTTATTCTCCCACAGGGAGCGTCTATTGCGATGACCACAAGCCCACTTACGCTAACATCATACAGGTGTGTGCTATGTCCCGTGAAACGAATATTGTTATACCGCTTGAACGATGGTCACCCAAGAATCGACAGTTCCAAATGGAAACCCAAATGGAAGAGCGACGTTCAAATTGCCCACAAGAGAAGTATCCTTCTCTATCAGGCTTTTTCGGTGGGACGTACCTCAGCAGGGTGGTTAACCCTTCGTGCACTGAGTTACATATAACACACTGTAATGTCAATTCACAACAAAAGTTTTATGAAAAACCGAGTAGGTTTTGAATTTAAGGGGACAAAAAGAGGGAGATTTCTCTCCCTCTTAATGCTCCGAAGTTTTCACAGAATGTTTGGAACAATATGTATCAACTGTTCTGTGAACTTCACTTACTGTATTCTTCCGTTAGATGCTTTAACAAGCAGGGGATAAGCAATCTTCATTACTTCGACCATCTGAGGATGAGGCTTGCCTGTAACACCGTGACAACGAAGGTTTACGATATGCTGCCACTCACGTTCAGTAGCCGTGATGAAAATCTCGGTCTTGAGTGAGTTAGGCAGTACGCTACGAGCCTCTTGCGGTGTAGCACCTTTCTCAATGAGTTCGAAGTAAGCCTTTTCACAAGCCTTGCAAGCATTCTTCCAAATCTTGTATTCCTCGCTACTTGTATTCCAGTAGAAAGGTTCAATGACAGTGATTTCTTCACCGAACTGACCTTTTGTATAGTTGCAGTAGCGTGTGGATTCCTGACCGAAAGATGCAGGTCTGTGTCGCACGAATTCGTGAGAAACTCCTCTGTCACAAGTGAAAAGAACTGTGTGAACGATGAAATCGGAAGGTTCATCTCCAGAAATTGTGTTAGCAACTTCGTCACGAGGGACAACTCTGACAAGAGGACTCTCGTTAAGTTCTTTCTCAATGATAGAGAAGGACATTACGTTATCTTCCTTACAAGTTTCGGTAATTGCAGGGAAGAGTTCAGGGTAAGCGGCGTGAAGAGCGTGCTGAATGCCGTGTCCGTCACCGACAACAATACCTGTATTAACGAAATCCATCCAAGTGCGGAATGAAGCCATAACGATGCCTGATACTTCGTCAAATTTCATATAGTTACGCATTGCGTAACGAGGATGCTGGTCAGCGTGTGCAGTCATTGTTGCCCAAATATCTTTCGCAAGATTCTTTCTGCGGTCGATATAGGCAAGATAGATGTCCTCGTGTTCGAGCATAGCACCGTGCTTGTGTGCAGCGAGACCTTTGACAAATCCGACGGCAGATTCGGGCGTAATCTTGTCTTCAGACTTGTAACAAGTGCGTCCGACCTTTTCGATAAAGGCATAGGGATGCACATTGTGTTCAATCAGTTGAGCATTAGGTTTGATAATGTTCATAGTGTATTTTGTCCTTTCTTATAAAATGCTACCATCGGGATTGAGAACTGTTTTTCCTATCTTGGTGATTTTGTTGGTATCACCTTCAACAGCAAGAATCATAGACGAGTTTATCTGATATGAACCGTCGATGTATTCGCCGTCTTTGAGAGGCAGTTTCTCAATGTTTTCGTTTACTGTAGCAATAGCCTCGTCAAGAGACTTTGCTTTTACAGTAACAGTGGAGTACATACTCCATTCAACAGGAATTGTATAATCCTTGATTTCATTATTCGGATTCGACATCGGTTTCGTCCTCCTTGGATTCCTGATTATCTGTTGAATCATCGGAATCTTCTTGTTCTTCATTACCGTCGAGTATGCGTTTTACAGTGATAAACTCGGCAATGCCTGTTTGTTTATTGGTGTGCTGAAGTCTAAAAATCATATCGTTATCAGTATTCTTCTTGATTTTAGAGAATATCTGATATGGAAGGTAAATGATTTTGACGAAATTTCTCTTGGCGTTTCTCTTTTCCATAAGCGAGGAGATGCCTGCGATGATTATGGAAAGAATAATAATGAGTACGATAATGCCTATGAGAGTAACAATAACACCGTTTTTAGTATTATCAGCATTGGCTTTCAAATCACCTATGGTCATATAGTTTGTATAGAAGTCTGTGAATAGCGTCAGAGACGGCATTACATAAGTCACATTATAGACTTCGTTAGTATTCATATCTGTTATGACCAATTCAAATGCAATAGCATTGTTGTCTTTCTCATAGTCATATAATGACTTGAAAGAAATGTTTGTATAAACCATTGCATTGCTGACGGTGTACCCGTACACGGATGATATGTTGCCGACATTCTCGAATCGTTGCGTAGCCTGATTCGTTTTATCGACTCGCATTGTAGCGTTAATTTGATATGAATGGTCCATATCAATCGGAATAATCTCTGCGAGATTTTTCAGAGCAATCGCCAAATGAGAATCGTCGGTATAAAGATTGTCATAGAAGGTGAAGTATTTGGTATTCGCTTCGAACCAAATAGTATCACCATCTGCAACATATCCATTCGTGGTACTATCCGTCGTAATGACAGTATTACCTTCATCACCTTCATCGGCAAGGACTGTCATAGACGGGGCAAAAAGAACAATAGAAGTGAAGAGAAGAATACTGGTCAATTTTGCAAGTGTTTTTCTCATTGTGTGTGTTTCCTTTCATTTTTCTTTTTGACGAAAATCAAGTTCTGAACAGAGTGCATCGTAGTAATCTTCGTTTGCGAAGAGTTCCTCAGTATTGTTGTTGAGGCGTTGCAACTCTGTAAGAATGTCTCTGTAAGAGAGTTTCTTGATTTTTATGTAGAGTTCTGATTGCATTGAAATGCCCTTTCTTTAATTGATGTAGGTAGCGATACATATAGCGGCGTATGTGCCGTATATTGTATCATTTTTGTCAATGCCTGGGATAGTAGAATCGGTGCGTTCTACGAAGATTTCTAAGGATTCGTAATATTCGGCTTGCCAAATCTTAGCATAGGTATCGCAAATGTCTTGAAGAGTTGGATTCTTGAAAGTCCATTCATCAATAGCCTTGTTTGCGGCATATTCAGCGTTACTCGAATATTCTTCTTTTCTTGCGTCTTCCCAAAGGAATTCATCATCGTTTTCGCCGTTGAAATCAGCGTCGAAATCTGCAAGGTCTGTAAGGAAGGCAATAAGACCTTCTTTCGAACTGATGTTTCGGACGATTAGATTTGAGTGTTCAACATATCTTGACATAATTATTCCTTCCTTACGAGATTGCAAATGGTGACGTAGTTAAGGATGCCTGCATCATTAAAACGAGTCATCATAAATTCATCGTCTTCCATCAAGTTGCAAATCCATTCGACAGTTGTTTCGTCAACGGAATCGTAGCGGATTTGATGACATAAACATCTGATTGCTTCTTTATTGGCTTCTCGTATTTTTTCGTATGCTTCGTGTAAAGCAGCATATTCAGAGTCACCTTTGCGTTTACCTTGAACGACACCCTTAAAATAGCCAATGATATATTTCTTTATATCTTTGGTAGAAAGGTTTAAGGGATTAGTAAAGCATTGCTCAATGCCTTCTTTTATCGTGGTGCCCTGTTTAGGTGTTATGTGAATATCTACTGAAGCACAGATTTCGTAAATAGTGTAGAATAACTCATCTTCGGATAAGACATTTAGTTCTTCTTGCTCATCTTCACAGATGTGCATTTCAGTATCGAAATCTTCTGCTGTTAAGGTGCCACTGTTACGATTTGGTATTTTGGGTTCTTCAGAATCCCAGTTCTGATTATCGTTACCAAGAGGAGATTCAAGAGAAGTATCTTCATTTACATCTTGGTCAAAGATGGAGACTTGGTACGATTCAGATTTTTTTTCGTCGGCACCGATTGAGTAAAACGCTTTGGCGAAGGAACTTGATGGAGTTTCTTGTGTTTTTGATTTTGTCTTCTTCGGTGTTTCGTCATCAGGTTCAAGCATTGCTTTTCTCTTCTTTTTAGAAGTCTTTGGTTTGCTTGCAACGTGATTGAAAGCATCTGCAAATGACCTGCTGCTATTACCGAGAATGTTTCCTGATGACTTACCTTTAGATGAAGAAAGACTGTTAAAAGCATCAGCGAATGATTTACTCATAAGTCGTTACTCCTTTCTTTATAGGTTTTGAGAGGAAAAAGCAGGAATAGCAGATTGAATTGTTGAAACAATGATGCGTCTGAAGAATTCGTATCGAGGTTGTGTGTCGCAGTTGAATGGACCGCTTACAACTTTGATAGCGAGGTTTGCAGTTTCAACACATTCGTCAACGAAGCGAGAGTCTTCTTTCATAGCGTCATTTCTGAAGTGTAGAACACAGGATATACGATTCATATCCTTCATTGTCAAGACAATGTTTTTCCTGATTTCTTTTTCTGTGAGAGTAGAGAGATTGACGCACTTGCTCATACGGCATCTTCTCCTTCTGTATCATCATCATTAGGAGTGCCGTACTCGTTAAGAAGATTATCAATATTAGCCCAATAATCGAGATTGCAGTCGTATTTGCCGTTAGCGTAAGCACGAGCAGCCTCTATACATTTTTCAGGCGTGATGATAATATTGTTGTCTTCTGCAGTTCTTTCAATATCTTCTTTGACATACTGTGCTCGTCTTTCACGGAAGCATTCCTCAATGGTCTCGTCAGAGAGCCATTCAAGAGGAATTGTGAATCGAGCATTTGATTCAAAGTATTCAGAGAAAGAAGAATACCAATTCTCACCAAGGCAAGCGTTTACGTCTTCATCGGTGCGAATGGTGAAATTCTTGAAATCATTTGTGCCGACAAGGTATGTCTTACCTTCTGTCCAAAATGATTTATTTTCTTCTGAATATGACTTGATACACTTTGCTTCAAAAGTGTATCGGTAAGGTGATAAAGAGTTGCCCATAATTAGTCTCCTTTACCTATGTAGTTTGGATTATTTGACATACATCTTGTCGGGTTCCTTTTTGCCCAAGCATTAAGGTCTGACAAGTCGCTGTCAATACCGTGTCTTGCAAAGACCTCTGCGAACATATTCTTCTGTTCGGGGTGATTACTCAGATAGTATTCTATGCAGAAGCCTTTAAGTGCGATGAGCGTTTGAGAAAGACTGTTCTGTGATGTTGTAGTGTAACTACTGTAAGTACCACCTAAATAACCTCTGACGATATTGTCGAATCCATCAGTTTCATAGCCATTAGCGATATGATGATGGTGGAGTTCGTTAGGGTCATTAGTCTTGTAGAAGTTAGGTGTGTATGATGTAGGCAAGTCTTTCCATAACTTATCAGAGCGTTTCTTGAGGTCAAGGAACTGCTCATAAGTCCATCCCTGCTTGCAGAAGTAGCGATAAAGTGCAGCAGGGAGTTCTTCAAAGTTATTTGAAGTAACGGCACGACAGAATTCGTGTTTTACAGGACTGTCAATATCGTTGACGTAATAACTGGTTGAGTATGGAGCCGATTCGCCGTGTTTTGCACGAAGATTGTCGGTTCCAACGATAAGAGCGTCAAGACAGATATTGATGCATTCTGCTTCGGTTTCTGCCTTGATTTCCTTTTCAAGAGCAGCGGATTCTGCCTGAAGACAAGCGACTTCTTTGGTTTTCTTGTCGAGTTTTGTCTGCATCTTCTTTAACTGCTTCAGTTTTTCTTCTGTAGTAGGCATAGTTATTTCCTTTCGAGTAGGTGAGAGTAATCTTTGATGAACTGACCTTTGGATAAGACCACAAGGGTAGAGACGGAAGAAAGTATTTCTTTCGTTTCATTATATTCTTCTTCTGTTGGAACGAAGTTACCTTGTTTTCGCTCATCCAAAGTATCTATGCAATCTTGATAGGTACTTTGAATGAAAGCGAGGTCTATAAGGTCAGGGCAGTAATGGTTGATGAAAATGTTACCGAACTTTTTTTCTTTGATTCGTACTTGTTTAGCGTACTCTGTTTCAATTTCGGCAAAAGTGACTTCGTGAGCATTTATGCCATAACTTGAAAATCTATATTGGTGCATAAAGTAATGAAAATCAAAGTCGTGGAATTCGGGGTGTGAAGCACAAATGGTGCTTTTACCTGTTCCATAGAAACCATAAATTATCATATAGTGACCGTCCTGTAGAGTACATATGCTCCAAATCGCTGAACGGCTTTGTCGATAAATTCGGAACAAATTTCGTAAACAATGCCGAAGCGATTCTTATTTGTCGTAGCCTGTAACAAGTTACAAGAGCCTCCGAACTGGTCAAGACATATATCTCCTTCTTCAGTTAGGTTACCGATGAGATACTCATAGAGGGCAATAGGTTTTTCCGCCTGATGATGTTTCTCTCTTGTCGGCAAAAGAACCTCAATTTCATATTTGAGGATTTCTTTTGTCTGATAACCTGCAATTCCAGGGCGAGAGAGTTTTCTCGGTTTGCCCTTTGTGAAGATGATTAACTGCTGAACACCTTTGGTGGTCTTGCCAGTGTTGATTGTACCTTCGGGGGCGTTACGCCAAATGCAGTGGGTGTAATACTTAAGACCACACTGGTCAGCAAATTTCTTTACTTGGTACAAGTATTCCCAATTTGTTGCACTTTCGACGGGAAGGAACTCAACAAGGTAAGCACCGTCCTTAAGGACTCTGGCTTTTTCCTTGAAGTCTTCAAGGGAATACTGAAATACATCGTATTCAGCAAAGCCTTTTTGATTACCTGACTTGTGAGCCTTCTTGTCTTCCCAAGGGTGGTCGGTAATGATGCAGTCGATAGATGCATCTTCGATTTCGGCGAGTTTTCTTCCGTCACCTTCGATGAGAAGGGAACAGGACTTTTCGCCTTTGAGCATATATACGCCTTTGCATACACGCTGAAAGTCGTCTTCGTGGCGATATATGACTGCACGAGCCGATTCGTGGACGGTATCGCTATTTGAGACATAATTGCTATTGTCGATAGCATTATAGATTTCTTTAAGAGTGCTGACACCACCTGTGCAGCCTGACATAAAGTTAATGATAACTTCTCGTAATGTACGCATTGTTTTCTCCTTGATTAGATGTTGTAAAGGGAAAAATTCCAAGCATTTCCCAATTCGTAGTACAAACCCCAATAAGAGAAGTAGTTGTTCAGGCGACTTCTTGTACGCCAATCTTCATCCCAACCTTCGTTAAGAAGGTGGTATAGACGACCTTCGGTGGAAACGGAGAGGTACTCGCCGTTGTAATCGAAGAAGTCGTTGGGGTCAAGTGGACAAATGTACCACGTATAAATTTTGCCGTTATGGTTATGTTCTACTTTTTCGAAAGAGATATTTTTGCTTCTGCAATATGAATATTCTCTTGCTTCGTCTTGGCAACAGAACCATTGATTCTTGTAGTGGTAGTAAACACGAGTGTCAAAGAATAGTTCGTTGTCGATGAGGTATCTCAGAAGACCTTCTGCCATCTTTTTGATGTTGTCAGGTGTTCTTGAAAGACGCTCGTTGATGTTAGTACATCTTGTGCTAAATTTAGTCGGTATGTAACCTTGACTCATAATGTACCCTTTCTACGCCTCCAGAATGCCCGTAGAGCGTTTGTAAGCGTTCAGACGTGTCTGGTTATGTCTAAAGCGTTAAAACGCACTACAGGGGCAATTATGGACGTTATGAGGCGGTTGTCTTGTCTTTGGACTGTTTGACAGGTATATCAGCGATTTGTTTGTTTATCTGCTTACTCATAGTTAAGAGCGAACGATACTTGTTAAGTTCACCCTTAAGAGTGTCAATCTCGTTCTCAAGAAGATTGATGTAATCATCTTTGGAGATTTCTTGTGAGGGAGCAGAAACAAGCGGATTTGCCTTTGTATCAGTTGTCCAAAGTGTTTGTTTCTTGACTTCAGGACTATATTCATCAATGTCCTGTTTATATGTTACTATGTATCGTTCCCATTTCTTAAAGCAAGTAACGGGACGACGATTGGGGTGGATTGCAAACTGAAACATCAAGGTGGATTCTACTGATTTCATTTCTTCATCAGTGATGTGACCAATGTACTGTGCAATCCTACTTTTATCAATTGTGTATAACTGCTCGCATAATGCGAGTGCTTTCTTATCTGCCGACATAATCGGGACTTGCGTGGGACGAACAGGTTTGTTCTTCCTTTCTGTTCGCAGATAAACGACGGTAACTGTCTGCGAATATTTGTTAGCAACGTCATTGGAGATAACAAGTGCAGGTCTATCAGACCAAATTTCAGCACCAGTTGGCTTAACATCTCCGTCTGTTATGTGGTAGATATCACCCTTTAAGATAGTACGATTACTTGCCATAGTTAATCCATACAAATATCCTTTCTGATTTCTTCATACTTTTTAGTTGCAGAACCATACGAAGTAGGGGATAGTAGCAAATGCCACTACCCCTACGAATTCGTATTTGGTTTAAGGAACGGGATTGTTGTTCGGATTAGGCTGTGGTGTTGGCTGACCGAGGTTATAGTGACCGTCTGCGTCGTAGAAATCGTCGTCGATTTCTTCGAAGGTCATCTTACCCTGTTTAATCATATGTGTCTTACCGACCTTGCGTGCCTGTTCCAAGTCCTTATCGTGCAAAGCCTTGCAGATAAGGTTGTAATCGCTCTGAATACGAGGTGTCTTTACAGTGTTGTAAGACAGGATGCATTCGGAGTTCTTCGCTCTGGTGAATGCAACGTAGAACATACGCTTATCGTCTTCAGGTACACGATTATCAGTCTTGTGGATAATGATAACATTATCGAACTCAAGCCCCTTTACAGAGTGAATGGTTGAGAAAATGAAGTTCTTGGTTGAATAATCTTCCAACTTCTTCTTTTCATTGTTCGTAGAGAGGAGAGACTGACGAATAGCGTTAGACTCAATCTCGTAAGCAAGAAGGCTTTCCTTAACCTCTTCGAGCAACTTATCTTTGGTGATGATGCCAGCCTGATACTGAGCAACTAATCCATTGACCGTATCGAAGTATTCTTCTTTCCAAGAGGCAAGCATCTTGGCGAGGGCAACCTGATTTTTCTGTTCATCACCGTGCATAATGTATGAGCAACGGTTCTGAATAGCCTGTTCAACACAGTCAAGGAAGTTCTGTGAAGGTACGAACTTGATTTCGTGCCAATACTTCTTAATGAATGTGCTGAATACACAAGAATCCATAATTCTTTCAGGAATTATGTTTGCAGTAGTTGCCTGAGGATAAAGTGTCTTGATGGCATCTTCAGCCTTTTGAACTTCTCTACGCTTATAAGCGATGATTGCAATTTGCTCACCTCTTGCAAGGCAAGCGTCAATGAACGGCTTGCAAGCACCACCGAGGTCGGGACCGATGTGATTCAAGTAGTCTCCTACTTTGGAAAGTCCCTGATACTGGAGATTGACTTTGTTACGGAAAGTTCTTTCTGTAACTTTAGCAAGACTGTTAGCGTGCAACTGAATGTGAGCAAACTGGTTTGCTTCAATGTCTGCAAGCGTGGAGTTCGCAAAGTCCAAAATCTCCTGATTACTACGGTAGTTAATCTGCAACTGATAAGTTGTGAATACGTTACTTCCTTCAAGGGCGTTCAAAGCCTTTGAGTCACTGCCTCTGAACTCGTAGAGTGTCTGTGAACCGTCACCTACGATAAAGAGTGATTCCTTATGCTTATCAACATACTTGATAAGGTAGATGAACTCAAAGATTGAGTTGTCCTGTACCTCGTCAACGATGAGGAACTTACTCTGAACTTCGGGCGGTTCAACGAACGAATCAATCTTCTGATAGCAGATGATGATTTCAAGTTCAAGAGTAGTTTGACCAAGTGTGTCAAGCATATCTATTACTTTGTCGTAATTCTCTTCGACGAAAGCGTTGAGTTTTACCCACGCTCCTCTGACGTTATAAGCGATGTCGTAGAGCAATTCACTGAATCTTTCAGCCAGAGGGTTCTTCTGGAAGTAGATTTCCAAACAGTTCCTTACTGTTGAGATGGATGAAAGTTCGTGCTTGCACTTCTTTTCGCCTGTATTGGGGTCAATAATGCTGAAATTCTCTGAGTAGATGGTGTGAATCATCTTTGCGATGGTCATCGAGTGAACCTGAGAGTTCAATTCAGAGATATGGTCAGCCGCAGCGTTGGTGAATGATAAGACGGTAATGTCTTCAGGCTTAATACCGCAGTTAATCATATAAAGCATACGACCATTGATTGCTGTGCTCTTACCTGTGCCTGCACCTGCCTGTACGAGTACAAGGGGTTCAGTTGTAGAAATAGCAACCTGCTGTTCCTTTGACCAACTGTGAGCCATAGTAGGAAGCGGTATTGCACCATTCGGCTTGCCGAGAGTATTAAGGAGTGCCTTGTTCTTGTTAAGGCTTGCGAGCGTATCGGAAAGAAGCAAATTCAGATTTGCCTTACAGATACGGGACACAACATCAGGCTGTGTACTGAAATACTTAACAAGAATATCGTAGATGTTACGAGACATAGTAAGAGGTATCTGGTATCTTTCCAGGTCTCTTACAAGACGAATGATGATTGTTTCATCGTCGAGAGTGGCTCCTGTAACTCGGTTAGTTCTACGGTTTGTCTTGGGCTGAGCAATCAACTGCTTGATAAAGTCCTCAACCGTTTCACTGATAGTAGTGTTCCACTCTGTGGCACGCTTTGCAACAACTCCGTAAACGCTTAATGATGAGAAATAGTCGTCAATAGCGTTCATATCAATGGTAGCCGTTGCACGATTGGGGTTACCGTTCTTAAGTATCTGAATGAGTGTGTTATAAGGGTCACAGGAGAACTGTACGTCGTATCTATTCTTTGAATAGTCATCCAGTGCAGTGAAATCCAATCCCTTTTCGCACACGAGATTCTTTGAGTCAGCAATCGTGAAGAGGTTAATCTGATAGCAAGGCTGGAACTTGGATTCCTTTGTGCCATCTTTATGCGTTGTCTCTTCAAGAATGATACTGTGAATGTCGAGGCTTATGTAGATGTCAGCATTGACATTGTTCTTCTTGCCAACAATTGTACCAATCTTCTGCATAGTTGCGTCGAGATTAGGGTCAGGAGCCGTGCGGTAAAGATAGTAATCCCAAAGGTTGCAAGTTGCGTGTATCGGGATTGTATTAAGAGGAAGGAAGTAAGTCTTGGTATCACCACTGACTGTTGTGTCCTTCTTACAATGCAGATTGTTTGCATTAGTAGGACGATTCATCATAAGAGGATTCATCGGGTTGTTTGCTTCGCAGAGCAAACCAACTTTCTTACCGTTTCCTGTAAGGATAGGACTGAAAAACTTCGGTGAATACTCGATAACAGTCGCTACGCTTTGCTGATTAACCAGATTGTCAAGGTTACTAAAATCTATTGGCATTATAGTTATCCTTTCTGTTTGTATTTATTCTCCCTGCTGGTTAGAACAGGGAGAATGCCTTATTTGATTTTAAGTACGAAAGAGTTGGAGTCAAGTGTCACTATCTTTATCGTTTGGCTCACTCTCGATTGGTGATGCAGATTTTGTATCATCAATGAGATAAGTAGAGTCAGATTCAACGATAGCGTTTTCAGTGAGAATACTGCCATTATAGTAATTCGTGGAAGCCATTCTTTTTGCTTTAAGCATAAAGTTTTCTATGTATTCACGAACTGCTTTGTTAGCAGGGCGAGCACCGAATGAAGGTACATAAGTACGCTTAACTATTTCATCTAAATCTTTGTCAGGTATCTTGTCAGGGAGTTTGAGTGTTCTCTTTTCTGCCTTGATACGAGTGACTTCTCTTTCGTATATATCTACAACGATTTCTCTGTAGATATCTTCGTTCAATTCATTCATCTGAATGATATGGTCGAATCTATTCAGAAGTTCGTTATCAAACCATTTGGACAATTCTTTGACTTCAGACTTGTAAGAAGTCTTTGCCTCTTCTGTGTTGAAGCCAAGAGGATTCTTGACTTCTTTGTGAGCAGCATTTGAAGTAGCAATGATAATTGCTTTTGAAAAGTCAATGACTTGACCGTTACGATTGCTCTTAATGTAGCCTTCATCAAAGGCTTGCATAAAGAGTCTCTGAACAGATTTATGTGCTTTCTCTAACTCGTCAAGCAGAATAACTGCGTAAGGGTTAGATGCGAGTGAGTCGAACGGTAATTCTGCATTGGAATCACTTCCAATGAAACCCACGACAGAACCAACAATCTTGTTGATACTATCTTCTCCTGAGAACTCTGTCATATTGAGGGTAATGATAGGCGAACTTGTTAAGTCTTTGCCAAGAACCTTGGCAATTTCTGTCTTACCAACGCCTGAAGGACCGACAAGTAAGAATGTCAGAGGTTTCTTGTGTGGGAATAATTCAAAATCATTTCGTTCGACCGCATTGCAAATTTCTGCAAGTGCTTCGTCCTGACCTTTGATGTATGAAAGGTCTCTTTCGAGGGCTTCGATATCAAGTTCAGTTTTCGAACTGGTTCCTGTCATCATTCTGATGGCAGTTTTCTTGATTTGTTCAACGGTCAGACGGAAGAACGGCATACTGTGGATAGCGTCGATTGTATCTTGAGCACGCTGTCTATCTTCTGCAGTTTTTGCAAGTAATTTTTGAGTGGTCATTTCCTGTTCGGCAGTCTTATAGAACAAGATGGTATCAGCAATGGCTCTGTCCATCAGAGTAATTGCGGTATCAGGTCTATGATTGCCAGCGAGATGATAATCATCGGCGATTGCTACGAGGGCTTCAAGAATATCGTCTTTGAACTGAACTTTCTTATTGTAATGGTTGTAATAAGAAGGCTTAATGTCTTTCAGAATTTCGATAGTCTGAGACTTCGATAATTCATCAACGATAACTCTTGTAAATCTTCTGTTGAAAGCAGGATTATCCATAAAGTCCTTGCTTTCCTGAAGAGTAGTAGAGCCGATAACTTTAATTTCGCCTCGTGCCAATGCAGGTTTCAAAATTTCTGCAATGTCAGTGTAATGCCTTGCAGAAAGCATTAAATGTATCTCATCAATAAACAAGATTGCTTTGTTTTTCGGGTCTGATGCAAACTCTATAACGGCTTGCATTTTCTGCTCAACCATACCAACTAAGGTACTGCCTGATACTATGTTCTGTAGAGGCAGAGAGTAGATGGTATAGCCTTTAAGCGAATCAGGTATGAGAGGGTCGTCGTTTTCAAGTCTGCGAGCAATATCTTCTACAATACAAGTTTTACCGACACCTGCGGAACCGATATACAAAGCGTTTGGCTTGTTTTTACCGATAAGAATGGAGAGTGTTTGTTCAATGATTTCGTCTCTGAATTTAATCGGAGTGGCATCTTTGAACATATCGTTGTAATTGATAAGCAGAGAGTCGAGCGAATTTTCTTCGCCTGTACCGTTAGAGTTTCTACTCGGTGCAATCACAATTACTCTGGGCTGACCATTATCTTCGTTGTTACCGCCGTTGTTTGTTCCATTGTCTTCAGGCGGTGGAGTGTTTTTCGATTTATCCGATGTCGGATTTGTAAAATTGTTGTAAGCCATTGCAGTTACTATCCTTTTTGTTGTTGAAATTACGGTAGGTTAGGGTGGAAGGCAAGCCTTCCAACCCTTACCGTATTTGAATCAGAAGAGAAGTTTTCTTCTGATATCGGGGTCAACGTGTAACATACTTTCACAGAAGCGTTCTGCTGACTCTTTTTCCTCTTCGAAGTCAATACAACCGTATGATTCGAGAGGCAAGTAGTAGAGATTTCGGGGATGTTTAACGAAACGGTTCTGTCTCCATACCCATTCAAAGTCAGTCATAATGATAGAGAATTCTCTCTTACGCTTATCGCTCTGATTGATGTAGTGCCAAATCTGCTCGTAATCTGTACCGCCGTCAACCTTTTTGATGCGGTTAAATTCGGCAAAGATTTCGGATAAGGTCTTATCACGACACTTAATAAGTGAATCGGAAGACAAACTATCGGAGAAACTGTTGAAGTATAAGTTCATATTAAACTTTTTGGCTAATATGATACAAGACTTGATAGCAGTCTGATAGTTCTGTTCACTAACGGAACCCGAAGTATCGAGGTAGATATGAATATCGGGTTTATAAGTGACTCGTGTAGTTTTACCTTGCAGATTGAAGTCTTCAGGCTTACGTCTGTTAGGGCGTGAGAAAGTATGAACTGTGTTCTTAAAGATGTTCTCTGATGACTGAACCGCTTGCATTTTATCAAGAATGCTCTTGATGATAACAAGCATTTCTTCAGGAGTCGGCTGTTTCGTTCTGAACTTCATAGGCTTGCAAACGCCAGATGCTTTGTTATTCTGAAGCATCATTTCGGCTGCAACTACGGCTCCCTTTGCCGCCTTACGCAAATTCTTTGCGGATGCGGTAAGTCTGTTCAGTTCTTTCTGACTGGTTGTTGTAATCTTCATACTAACAGCCTGAGAGATAATGTCCCATTCATCACGGATGGATGTTGCAGACGCTCTTGAATGTTTCTCAACATTTACAAGAGTGATTGTTCTTGGAGTGTAAAGTTCTCTCAATGAAAACGGTAGGCAACCGAACTCTGCGTCGGAGACCTGTTTGGTGTAGTTCATCAATGCGGCAACGATGATTCGTGCAAATGAGAACTCTTCTACGTTTTCATCAGGTAAGTCACGAAGAGCAAAGGTTTCAGTCAGGTTATCTAACTTAACATTCATAAAGTCTTTTATGATGTTACAGGTGGCATTTGATAAAACTCCACTTGCGTACATAGGCTGAACTTGAATGTCGAACCAAGCCTTAAAATCTTCGAACGACCTCTCGTTTACAAAGTAAAATCCGAGAGTATCAGGTCTTGCATAATATGCAAGGGCAACGAAGAACTTTTCGTATGAACATACTCCACCCAAGAACTGTCTGGCTGTAGGGATTACATCCTGAGCAGGTGTGTAGATGATTGTCTGTGAAGGAAAGGGGAGAGGCGGCACGCCTGGGTGAGTCGCATTCTCCTTGACTAACGCCTGTACGGAGAACAGTGAATCAACAGGCATCTGAGGTGCCTTATCATAATAAATCATTGTGCTTGTCAGCAATTCCTTAACAGCAAGTTCAGCAGCAGGGTTGTTGTTGATGTAAGCATCAACAACGAGTGCCGTTATATCATCTTCTGTGAGTTTCTTGCCATTCGCCTGAATAGAGGCTTTGACACGCTTAGAATGAGGAGTGAATAACGGTTTTACTATTGTCTCCTTGATGAAGGCAATAGGGTCGAAGTCCCCTGACGGCTTTGATGTGTAAATTGGTGAAAGCACGACAGGCTTATTATTACTTACACTAATAGCCATATCTTTTTCCTTTCTGAAATATGGTATGTTACATTATGGACTAAATATTAGCCCATAATGTAACTGAGTGACTGTGCGAGAGGTGTGTTGGAATTGAGTACGGACTCAACATTTCCAGAATCAAGCATATCCTTTGAGTAAAGTCCCATAAGAGTCTTGAGGTCAACGGGGTCCATCTTCTTGATTTCAGTTACCAACTGAGTGATGTAGATTTCGTTGTCTTCCTTCTCATACATAAGGTAGAGCATACAACCTGACTTCTCACCGTCTGTCATCTTTGAGATGAAGTCGTTGAGAGAGTTTACATCCTTGCACTTCTTGAAATCGTCGTAGCAAGAAGGCTTAGGTACTGTAACAGAAGTATTGCTACCGTTACCGAGATTAGCGACGTTGCTTGTGATTTCTGCATAGAGAAGAGCAGCAAATGCGGTTTGACCGACAACTGCTTCGATAATGCCCTGAAGAGCACTCTTATCGGGAACATTTTCTCCTACCTTCTGTACAGTGTTGATACGAGCATAGAACTCGTCCTTTGTGTACATATTGAGTTTCTGTGAAAGAGCCTCAATGCTTCGAGGTGATGTAAAAGGTACACTTCTACCTTCGTCGAGAAGTTCCTCAATGTCAAACTCGTTGTTATTATCAGGGTCAGAAATCTGACCAGTAGCAGAGATAGAGATTGACTTCTGAAGCAGACATTCAGGATGCTTAACGAGTACATTCTTAATGTAGATGTTAAGGTCAGGAACTACTTCGAGGAATGTATCGAGGTCGGGCTTTACGTGAATCCAGAACAGTCTGTTAATAACAGCGTCATCAACGGTTGTAACGTGTCCCTTATCATTACCCGAAAGCATAATCTTCAGGTTATCAGGAAGAGCGAATGTACCGATAACTCTCTGAGTTGCAAGGTTGAGAAGTGAGGACATAACGTCAGCAGGAACTCTGTTGAACTCATCGAGGAAGAGAATAGGAGTTTCTCTCGGATTGTCGATAGCGTACATAATAGCGTCAGTAATTTCCTGACGAGGATAGAAGTTTGTCTGATACTGCAAACCACTATTGAAAAGGTCTGTTGAGTTCTTACCCTTAAGAGTCTTGGGGTCGATAGGAATAAGTCTCTGACCTGTAAGGTCGGCTCTATCTACCAACTGGTTACAAGGAATGGTGAATGCCTTTGTGTGCATCTCGTTTGCGAGTGCAAGAACGAAGGAAGTCTTACCAATACCAGGCTCTCCGAGTAAGCAGGGCAAGGCTCTTGTCTGAAGAGTCTTCTTGATTTCATCAGTAAGCAGGGGACCAAACTGGAAGTTCACATCATACATAATAGTTTCTCCTTTAATTTTTATCGTTTGATGATGTAATGTGTTGTTACTCAAAAAAGCAGTGTTGCTTTTAAGAATCATAAATAGTACATAAATCTATAAACTTATAGATTCGCTTTTGGGCTTACACTCCTTTATGTGTAAGAACCAAAGGCAGTTCGAAAGTTATGGGCAATAACTTGCGATTAGGGATTTTGAAGGTATGTGTTCAATATTAAAAATCGTTGATATATCAACCAATTTATGCTAATATTGAATGTGAATTATATGAGGAAAGAGAGGTATATTATGACAGGCAAAAGTCATTTGGCGGCAAATATTGGAACAGCAATTTATTGCACGAATGCTATGGTATATGCTGTTTGTTTTGCTCCACCAATGATTGCAAAAATTGCAAATGAAGGACTGCATTATTTTGCTGGCTCTGGAGATAATACCCCTTTAGTTCTTTATATCATAGCGAGTGTTGGTTTTTATCTTTTAGGAACATTACTTCCTGATATAGATAAAGACACTTCTATGATTTCACAGATATTTCACTTTCACATACCGATAGAACATCATACGTGGACACACTTGGTTTATTGGGCGTTAGCGTTTATTCCTTTGGGATTAGTGTTTCGACCAATAATGTTTCTGCCAATCGGTTATGTTTTACATCTTGTGGCAGATAGTTTTTCTGTGTGTGGCAACTGTTGGTTTGTTCTTAATTATCGTCGTTATGGCGATAATGGTGCAAAGGTGAAGAAAGGACATATCCTGAAACTTTACCAAACAGGCAAAGCCTCGGAATATGTCCTCGTAAGTGTTTTCTTCACTTTAGCCGTTGTGATGTGTATCTACTTTTACAAAGAAGATATTTACCGAACGGCATTAGATGTCATCATCTAAGTGGTCTGACGCAAGCCAAGCATTCATTACACGCTCGAATGATTGAGTATCACCCATAAGCCTATCGGCGAATAATTCGACAGGAATATATCGGGTTTCAATCTTTGGAGCGTTTTCGAGTGTAGCAGGCTCGTTTTCATCTTCATTATCTGTGTCAGGAATGAAAGCGATAGCGACTGTTCCGATGTCACCTTGACGAAGGATATTAAGGTCGATACAACGGTTGGTGATGTAAACGAGATTGTCAAACTGGTTCTTGGTGCCGTACAGATAACTTGCGAAATTCTCCAAATCTGACTCAACATACTTGTTTGTGTAGGTATGGAGAATGGTGCAGTTTTCAGAGAACATTTCGTTGTGATTGATGATTTCATCAAGACGTTTCTCAAATTCAGAGAACTGTTTGTCTTCATCAGCACGTCTTTTCTCAAAGATTGTGTAAGCCTCGTATTCTTTAGCCTCTTTCTCTGGAAGGAGTGCTAATTCTTCTTCAGAAAGAGATGAAGGTGGTGTGTAGGACTCTACTGTATAACCGACTGCTCTTGAGATTGCTTTGTTACGAGCAATATCTGTATCGGATTTCATATAGACGAGATGGAAACTGAGGTCAGGGCGATTAGCAATGAGTTCATAGAATCCCTTGGGGTCTATGATGTAAACATCGCATTCTTCAAGTTGCTTTTCTGTGGCGAAGTATTCATATTCACCAATCTTTGTGTATGCAATACAGTTTACCTGTTTTGCTTTTGATTCAGACGGGTCAATGAAAGTGTGAGTGTCTTCAGTAGGAGAACGCTTAGGACGAGTTGCATACGATTTGAGGATATTCAGTCCTCTCTGTTCAAGCATACGAGCAAGCGTATCTTTTCCTGTTCCTGAACGACCGACAATCAGATATTTCATAATCCGAGGTCTCCTTTCGTAATGGCATCGTTGCCAGTGTAGTGTTTTTCTGTAGGATTGTCCGATGTAGCGGCAATACCTAAAAGGTCAACCGAAGGAATGGTTGAAGGTAAGTCAGGTTTCCAAATAGCAATGTTAACATCTTTGTTGATAGCGTTACGGTTAATCAAAGTTGAGATGATAGTAATTGCGTAGTCCTTGAATTCCTGTTCGGTAGCGTTATGTTCTTCCATATATTTCTGCTTGTTAAAGCAGATATAAGCACCGTGACGAGAATCCAGAGGGATGATGTAGATAATGTCGCAATCAAAGACATTTTTAGAAATACCTTCAACAAGTTCGCTTCGAAGCATATATGCATATTCTGCGAAGTCAGAGTAATTGGTAAACAGAATAAGTTTGAAATCATTGGGGAACTTAATTTGTGCTTCACCAATCTGCATAGCAGCCTTTGATAAGGTGTTACCCCAAACGCTGTTGTAAAGACCTCTATCGAATGCATAGTTGCTCCAATCATCTTTGTCGCCACCGTTGTTTTTGTAAACACATAGCGGTTCGGCGTTATCAAAGGTGATATTAGAATAGAAGTCTCCGTTAGGAGCAATACCTGTTAATGTTTTGAAGTATAAGACGAGTCCGAATTCGTCTAATTCAATACGAGAAACATCTTTAGCGTATTCTTGCGGTACATCAGCCAGAGGCATTGCGGCAACAATGGTGGTATGGTTGAATGTGGCGTTATCACGCCAAGCAGCATTGCAGAGATTCTGAGGCAGTGTGTTGATTGAATTATTGGCACCAATGCAGATACTCATCATAGAGGCTTCTGAGCCATCGTAATTCTGTGATAGTTCTTCAATGTATAAACAGGGACAGTTTTTTTCGTCTCCTTTGATTTGAAAAACGATACCGTGACCATTATTCGTATGAATAAGGTTAGGTTTGATACTTTCAACACGAGTTACGAGGACATTATTCTTTATAATCTTGGTCTCAAAGCATCGCTTGAATTCTTCGAAAAATTCGTTGATGTTAATCTTCATTGGTGAGTCTCCTTATTTAAGTTCTGATTGCAATTCAACAAGTCTATTAAAGTCAGATTGATTGAACACAATGTTTCCATTGAGGTCTTGATAATATAAGACTTTCTTGGTGTATTCTAATGCACCATTATAAGTATATGCTCTTAAGTATATACCTGAAGGGACTTCGCTGACAGGGTATTGTTCGAGCAAGGCTTGTCCTTGTGGAGAACGAGATGAGATAAAGTAGATGTTATCTACGTTGGCTGAAGCAGCCATTAAATCATCGTAAATAGCCCTGCAATCAGGACAGTCAAAACGGTAGTAGATGATAATTGTGCCTGGAGTAAGTTCAGTAGGGAGTGTATCTTCAACAGGCGAGTGACTGATGCCATCATACATAGTCGCAATAGTCATATCACGAGTGTATGCTCCGTGTTTGACAGCAATAGCATAACTTGCATTGAGTACGACCATACTGATGAGACTTAATGCTGTAATTATTCCAAGTGCAACAATTACTCTTTTCTTGGCTTTTTGAGCCGTATCTTTGATGCCTTTTCTGAACTTACGAATAGTGTCAATGAGTATAATGACGATGATAATGATACCAATGAGTGAAATGAAATAGGTAGCATTTACAGCGTCATCTAACTTCAAAGTGCTAAACATTTTCGTTATCCTTTCTTACTTTGAGTATGTTCTGCGGAGTATCAAATGCTTGATTGGGATTATCTTTCATTAAGCATTTTCTTCTACGGATGGAATCCTTGAAAGGTATGATACGACCGTCAGACATATGCCGTATTCCACCACGAGCGTGCCAAACAGGAACCTTGTATTTAACAATGGTTTCTTCTGTAGGCATTCTGGGTATTTTAACGGACTGGACTTTGATGTTGCCGACATAGCGAATATGTCTGTTATCAACAGCAATTTCTTCGCTTGGCTGTGCAACAATCGTTCGGGGAGTAGATGTTCGTGTAGTACGAACTTTCTCGTTGTACAGTTTGATATTGACTAATGCAATAAGACTGATGAAAATCGTGGCAAGACTATTGAAAATAGTTTTACCGTGTTTTTCGTTTTCAAGCAATTGTGTGCCATATCTTCGAATAGGTTCGGAAACGGCGTTAACCAAAACTGTACTATAGAAAACCGTTTGTTCGTCTTCACTCCAACATTCTTTATTCAAGTCAATTTCGGTGAAAATATCGGTAAAGAATTTGTATGGAATACAATCTTTTTGTAAGTCTAAAGATGAAGCGGTAAAGACTCCTTCTATACCTGGCTGCCACGTCACCATATGGTCGTCGGAAACATAGTTGACGTAATCTTTGACATAGATAGTGGCAGATTGATTTACAGAATCAATTTCCTGTATTTTCCAATAGATGTATCTGTCGGCAGTAATCTGCAATACGCCTTCTGAAAAACAGGGAACACACAAAAGCCAACTGTTTGATTCTATATCGGAATTAAGTTTTGCTTCAGTAAGAAGTTGTAGGATTTTGTTAAAATCAACCTGTGTTCCTTTGACGTGAGATTTTCCGAAAAGATACTCTTGTAAGTCGATTATATCCAAAGATTTTAACTTTTTCTTGGAAAGTGCAAGACCTCTATTTACAATCAATTGATTGTATGAGCGTTGTAGCATCTTTGGATTAAGACCATAGCGTTCGTTAGCAATTTGACCGACTAATTCTATTTCATCATTTATGGTATGAATGAGAAGGTCTTCATCGACAGCAGTATCGACTTTGGCGAATGCGTCATTAAGTCGTTTCTGCAAAAGTATAGCGAGAGGGTCGCTCGACTTTGAATAGAAGGTGTTATGCTTCGTGTCGCTTTGACCTGCAACTCTCATAGAGAAAGGTAGGCGAGAATTATTCGGCAACATAAATTGCTCCTTTCGTTAAGTATTATTCTTCATCGTTTTCGGTTTTCTGATTATTTGGGTTACCTCTATCTTTACTGATGACATTTTTAGCAATCCATAAAAGCCAAGGAAGACCACATCGCTTTTCAGTATGCTTTTGTCTAAAAGTCAGTTTGTCTTTGGCAACTTCATACAATATCCACGCTTTTTCGTTATCGGTGTAAGTATGACCGATTTTCCTTATTCCGTAGGATTTGATTAAGCATTTAAGTTTGTAGTGAAGAAAGCCTATATAGGCAAATTCGTATTTGGAAGGGTCGTCTTCAGTAGGATAATTATCCTTCTTGAAGTCTGATGGGGTTTTCTTGTATTTGCTTCTTGAAAGGAGAGTCACTATCTCGTCTTTCAAAGGAATGTCTTCAGGTTCTAATTCAGAAACATCAACTTCTGTGGCAATAACTTCTTTCTGAATGGCACAGAGTTCTCTGAATACTTCTGTAAAGTCACCGTTTCCAGTAGCAGGACCAATGGAATTACGAGTAAATGTGATGTAGTGGTTCATCAAGATTTCGTAGAAATTGTGTTCCTCTTGAAGCGTGACTTTCTTTGCGGCTATAGGATATTCTGTTATACAAGCAGGAAGAGGGAAGACAAGATGAATGCCTTTACCTGATACAGAAACTTCACCATAAACGTAGTTAAGTTGTAGTAGTTTATCTTTGATATGTTTAGGGCACGAAGGCTCTATATCAAGTACAACGAAACCGTCGATGAGTGCGTCAAGCCAGTATGTGTTGTTTGCGGCATCAGGAACGTACTGACAGATTGTATCTAAATCGGTTAGGCACTGTTCGTTAGCAAACTTTGCACCTGTCAATTCGTTGTCATAAATCATCCTGTAGATGTCTAAGGGCATCTTCTTAATCTTTCCATTATCTTTCATTTGTTTAGTCGAGATAGTCCATTTTTTGTTGTTCTTAATGGACTGAATGAATGGATTAGAGTAGAAATCCTTAAACATCTCGTAAGGATTACACTGAACAGACGGCTGATACATAGTCGTGTTTCCTTTCTTCTTGTTACTGTTTTTTGGTATAAGGCAAGGGGATATAGTCGCACTCTATATTCCCCTTAACCTTTAAGTTTTACCATAATTTAAGGAGTATAAATTAGATGATGATTATCGTAATAAGTACGAGTAGCCTACAATCAAATGACTGTAGGCTACCGATAGTTACTTATTTATTGAGTCACGAAAGACTTCTTACTGAATGTAAGCACTTCTGCTATCTGCGGCAGGGTCATAACGAATACCGCCCTGAGGCTGAGCCTGTGTCTGCTGTCCAGGGTTGTACATAGCACCACCCTTTGCAGGGTCATATGCCTGCGGAGCCTGAGGAGCAGGCTGAACGGGTGCGTTCTGTGCAGGATTGTAAGGTGCGTTAGGAACTGCCTGTGTCTGCTGAACAGGTGCGTATGCTCCGTTCTGTGCAGGGTTATACGGCTGTCTGTTTGCACTATAAGGCTGTGCAGGAGCAGGAGTATTCTGAATAGGCTGCTGAACGGGTGCACTCTGTGCAGGGTTGTAAGGAGCGTTTGTAGGCTGTGCCTGATACTGAGGCTGAGCCTGAGGCTGTGCCTGATACTGCTGAACGGGTGCGTTCTGTGCAGGATTGTAAGGCTGACCAGCAGAAGGCTGTGCATAACCTACATTCGGCTGATAAAGTGCCTGCTGTGCAGGGTTGTAAGGCTGACCGTTAGGTTCTGCCTGAGGATGAATACGTCTATCGTAGCCCTGAAGCGGTACGAATGTTGCTCCAGAATCAGCGAAAGCCGTGCCTGCACGATAGATAGGCTCCTCTTCGCAGATGATGTCGTTAAGAGTACAACCGCAACCTGCGTAGTTCTTGCTCTTGAATGTACGGACTGTCATAGTGACTGTCATTCCCTGTGCAAGTTCACCTTCAGGTCTAATCTCAACCAACTGATTGCCACGACGAACGGCTACGATAGGAAGGGTGTTACCCTTGTTAACATAACTGCACCAAAGTCCCTTTGATGTGTCGTAGTTAATCTTGTCTGCCTGCTTCGGATAGTAGAGACGCTCGGCGATGTACTGCTCTTCAAGAGTAGGGTTCTGAGGGTCTTTGAATACTACCTCTGCGAAGTTGATGGTGAGAGATGTGTGCGGCTTGTCAATAGGGGACATACCCATATTAACTCTGCGTGCATTGGTGTTCTCAAGTTCCTTGCCCTGAATCTGTGAGGTAACTCTGCAATACTGCACCTTACCTCTGATATGGACTGTTTCGTTAGGTCTAATCATTGTCTTCGTGATTTTCTTCTCATTACTCATAATGAATTTTCTCCTTAAATGTAGATTCGTAATTCTTAGTTCGTAATTTCGATTCGATATTCGGCTCAAATAATTATTCGAAAAGTAGGTGCGACAAATAAATATTTTTGCAAAAATATGTATTCGACTGTGCGAAATAAGTTAAGTTGGTGTGAGATTGCTCCGCTACTTAATCTCAGAATTTTAAGCGGAAGATAGTTAGCCCATTGGTCTCACTCCTTTCTTGTTCTGGATTTATACTTGAAACATAATCACAGGTAAAATATTATATTTTAACTTGAAAATACAATTTCCCTGTGATATAGTGAGTATATCATAAATTTACTCATTTATCAATACTTTTTTCAGGAAAGGACGACAAAAAGTATGAAAAACGAACGAGTCATCATCACTGTGGTTGGCGTGACTGCCACCCTTGCAGTAGCGGTTGGTGCCTTCTTCGTTGTCCGTGAAGTAGTGTTCGATACACAGACGGTTCGAGCAGCAGAAATAGCAGACCAATGCGTTGAATATACTGAAAAGTATAACGAGATGGCTGGACTGTACTATAATGCTATGAACCCGAAGCCGACTACTACAACAACTATCGAAACTAAGATTACTGGTGATGTATCTGTCACAGTAACTCAAGACGGTACAGTTATTGCGGATAACAACGGAAGTCCTGACGGCTCTGTCAAAGTTGACGTGACCGTTGGTAGCGATGGGTCGGTTAATGTCGGTGTGGATGTTCCTCCCGAACAACCGCCTGAAGAACCTGCTGAACAGCCTGTAATCGTCGATGGAGAGGAAATCTACATCAGTCAGATTACGACAGTAGCGGAGAACGGAGACTTGATTTACAGAATCAAGTGGGGCGATACATTGTGCCGAATTTCACGTATTTTCGGTTACTCTGTACAAGAACTTGCAGAATACAATCATATCAAGAACCCTGACCTGATATATGCGGATTCTACACTCCGAATTCCGACTTCAAAGTCGAAGCCGAACGGTTAAAACCTGAATTTATGATAGACACTTGGAAAGGCACCCTGTAAGGGGTGCTTTTCTTATGTGTCGATTATGCGTTTTATTGCTTCAAGGGTTTTAATTTGAGCGTTCTTATAGTCGTCTAAAACTTGCTTGATTTGAAGTATCTTGTCTTCATCGGTAGCAGACGCAATCGCTTGAATTGCAGTCTCGATGATGTTCTGTGCATCCTGTATAGCAGGTGGACTTGGAACGATGGCAAGATTGTCAGGTGAAGAAATACCGTTCTGACTATAATCCATTCCATCAGGCGACTGAATCGCATAGGTCGGTTGGGCAGGATAGGACGGTGTTACTTCATAGGTGTTAGGCGGTACAGGAGTGACATAGTTATTGTCAATATCGAGTTCTGATGTGAGGTCTGCTAATATAGCAGTTGTATCAATATCAGACATTATCTGTACGCCGTTAGCCGATACATTCGTTTCAAGAGTTTCGTAAAGTTCGCATTTAACAGAGTCAATGAGGGCTTCTTGTGATGTGTCTTTTCGTTCAATATTCGCCCAAGAACGAAGGTCATAAGTACCCTGAACCATAAGGTGATGTACCATAGTAGGATAAATAGCACCTTGGCGGTTAAGTCGTTTGATACACTGTTTATATTCCTCAAGCGATTGAGGAAGGGTGTACCAAATGAGTGTATGACCGCCATCTTGGAGATTTAAGCCGTGTCCTGATGAGGCTGGCTGAACGAGAAGAACTTTAATCTTACCTTCGTTCCATCTTTTCTTCATTTTTGGCGAACCATCAAATTGCTCAAAAGGAATCTTAAGTTTAGTTAAGTAATCCTTTAGCATTTTGAGGTCTGAATAGTAATGGTAGGCAACCATTACATTGTCATCTGTATTGTTAATGATATACTCAGTTGCTTCGAGTTTCTTTTCGTGTATCTTAAAGAACTCGTGACTACCTGACTCTTTGTATAGAGCACCTGAAGCCATTTGTTGCAGTCGCCCTGCAAGGACGGCGGCATTGGCTGCGGTAATCTCTTCACCATCAATTTCTAAAACGAGGTCTTCTTTGAACCGTTTATACATATTCATCTCATTATCGTCGAGATAAAGAGGTATGAAATTGAGGTTGATAGGTGGGATATACATTGAGGAGTTTTTCATAGAGATAACGAGGTCGCTTATAAGGCGGAATATCTCTTGTTCGGCTCCTGGAATGGGTTTCCATCCCATCTTCTTGCCAGGCACTTTTGGTGTTTCAAAACGCTCTCTAAAGCGTGTGATACAATCACCAAGACGGTAACCCATATCAAGTAGCCAAGTTTCAGCCCAAAGGTCTTCAATGCCTTTAGGCATAGGAGTACCTGTGAGTCCGATAAGACGCTCGATATAAGGTCTTACTTTCTGTAAGGCTTGGAATCGGTCCGAGTCATAAGACTTGAACGATTGTATTTCGTCAATGATAACGGTAGGAAAGTACCACACAGGAGAAATTCTGTTTAATACTTTGTCGTAGAATGTGGGCATATTTTCTATGAGGTCAACAACAAGGTCTCGGTTGATAAACCAGACTGTAGGTGGCTCATTAGGAATACTCTTGTATAATGCTAATCGTTTTTTACGAGTTAGTTTATTTCCACGTTCATTGACGATAAGAGATTTGTATCTAAAGGGATAATTCCATTTTTCAATCTCTTCAACCCAAGTCGAACGAGCAATGTTCTTGGGTGCAATTATCAGTATATGATGATTGGGATTTATATCGTCCATTGCATCTAAAGTAGTGCGTGTTTTGCCTAAACCCATATTCAAGAATAAGGAACAGTATGGATGAGTTAGAATGAAGTCTTTTGCAACCTGTTGATGTGGTAGCAAAGGTGTTTGTGATTCCATCAGTATTCATATCCTTTCTTTAGAATTTAATGCCGTAATAACATTGTGGATTTGCGTACAGCAAATGAGTTTGTTGGCAAACTCTATGATTGAACGCAATCATAACTTATACGGGGTGTAAAGCCATACTGAATTTCGTCGTGTTCCATTTCTGTTACGATTGGGAGTGATAGGGGTTCATATCCTAAATCATTGAAAAGGTTGAACCAAAACTGTTTTGCATAATCATTAGTTTTTAGAATCATCAGACAGTATTTTCCTGTATGACTGTTAACGAAGTTGGTAACAGTGTTTGTCATAAGGAAGTGATGTCTGTATTCTTTGCTAACGTATGACTGACAGATGAAGTAATCACAGTCAGGGTGACAGTCAGGAGCCTTTCCAATGATTAAGAAACCTACAATGGTATCGTCAGAGACGATATCAATCCATTCATAGTAGGGTTGGTCGAGATAATCTTGGCACCATTGAAATTTGGTGGAAGGTAAATCAGGGAAGGGGAAGCCCTTGATTTCTTCAAGGTCTTTGACATATTGAGCATAGAGAGCGTGTCTTCTTGTCTGAAGATTTTGCTTACTCATTTACTTCTATTGCTCCTTCACCAAATCTGTCGTTATCGGTTATTTCGTCACCTGTAATCAAGGTATCTTCGTATCTGATGGTACGTCTGATGTCCTTGAGAGTAACGATAATGTTCCAAAAATCGCCGTATTCTTTGATTTTTCTTATCTCGACCGCATAAATCCTACGATAATGGTCGTTAATGACCTTGTAGGAGTTATACTTGTTTACTTGGAGTTCGGTTGTTCGATTTTCGTTGATGTTCGTAGTGATGTAGCAGTTTCCATCTACACCGTTTTCACGAATACCGAATCCAACAACAACACGATAGGGTCCTTCCATTTCGTCTATCTCTTCGATGCACTTCAATACTCTATTCCAATCAATAAGGAAGTCGCTTGCGTAAGAGTCACAAAATCTTCCTGTTTCTTGAATGAGATAGGTTGCAATGCTTGAAAGATTGATGCAAGAAGCGTCGATATGCTGTGAAGCAAGGATTACATCTTTCTGTTTGTCAAATGCTTTGGTAATAGCCTTGTTGAACTCCCAAGCATCTGCGTCATAGAATTCCTCGCAATAGTTTTTGTTTGACATAGAGTTTCTCCTTTATTGACAGAAAATATTGTTCGGTTTACAATAAAATTGGTTCAGGTGAATTGTGCATATGATGTTCTCCTTTCTGAAAGTAAAGGTAGCAAGTGCGATTGTTGGTGGCAATCGCACTTGTTTTATTATAGCACAATTTTATTGATAAACGAGCGTTTTTAATCCATTGATTCAACTACTTCGATAACGATATGACGGTCTTCATCAACCGTTATGTAACGAACGAACATATCGAGTAAGATAGGGTCAACGGCTTCAATTTCCGAAGGGTTGCAGTTTGTTGTTGAAACTGTAGGAGAAGCAAGGTCGTCCCACGAGAGTTCGTTGTTACCGACATCTGACGTACAATCGTAGATATCGACTGTACAGTTGAAATCGAAGTTGTAATCTGATGAAAATTCTCGAAGAGTGATAGGTCGTCTTGGCTTGAACGGGTTATTCATCATTTTCACCATCCGTTCTGACGTAGCGTGTTACTTCAACGATTCTTGTTTCTTTCCTTGTGACTTTCTTGTGGGTTTTACAGAAGTCAATATAAGCAGCAAGAATATTGTCGCAAAGTTCATCAAACTTGGTGACAAGAAGAACACGGTCTTTGAGTTCACTCATAGACCATTCGTCTTTATCGTTAAAGTCAGCATACTGGTCAATATCACGACCTGGATAGGTAGAGTAACTACCGTCTTCGTTTCTTTTAGTCTCGTACATTACGAGATAACCGCCAGAGCGTCCGTTGAAACCGACAGCATAGCCTGTTTCTTCCAAGAAATCGTTTTCAAGACGGTAAATAGCCAATCTTAAATCGAATGGTGTTTCCTCGTAAGCGAGGTTATTCATCATAGTTTCGATTTCCTTATCTTCAATGCCAAGATTGTAAATTTTTACATTGTTGGCATAGGATTTGGAGAGATTCCAACTATTCATTGTATAGTAGCGGAAATGGTTTTCAAGGAAATCGACCATAGCCTTACGACTACGAAGGTCAACGTCTTTCTTAAAGGTTTTCATAAATTTTTCCTTTCTTAAAGGGAAGTAAAGATATGACTGCAAGCAATTTGCTTACAGCCCTTCTTTAAGTTAATTATTCGTTTGATTTGCCGTTCTCAAAGCCATCTTCGTAGGTAGTTAACGAAGGAACGTCATTATCTATCAGTTGAGACGGGTTTGCATAACGAGGTGTAACACTTGTTATTTGTTGCTTATATCGGTCAAATACGATGAGATAATGTACGTGTGTATCAGGGTCAACCCAATCATAGATTTCTATGATATTGGGTGAGTTTAATGTGAACTCATCAAGGCGAGTTATGCTTGGTATTGGCTCTGTTGGTGCAACCGTTTCAGAAGGTTCTGAAGGTATGGTTGCATCTGTTGACGGAAGTGCTTGGGCAGTTGTTTCGTCGATAGGGTCAACAGGTTCAAGGAAATACGAACAGCCTGTAAGTGCGATGCTTATAAGCAACGCAAAGATGATTAGTAATTTTCTCATATGTTTCTCCTGTTATAACGGTAATTAGGTCTTTCCTGTTGAACCGAACCCACCTGTGCCACGCTCTGTATCGTCAAGTTCATCGACTTCGGTGATATTAGCCTTGAGATAGGGTAGGAAGACCATCTGGGCGATTCTTTCTCCGTCTTCAATCTCAACGGCTACCTTGTCGAACATATCAGGGTTACCTGTTTTTGAGTCGATAACCTGAGGTGTATGGTCATTGTGCAATGCAACAATGATTTCACCACGATAGTCGGGGTCGATAACGCCGACACAGTTTTCAGGTCTGATGTTCTGCTTGCAAGCAAGACCTGAGCGAGCAAAGACGAATCCACCTACGCCCTTGGGTATTGCCATAGCGATACCTGTGTGGCACATTACTGTAGCACCTGCAGGAATGACGAGAACTTTCTTGCCGTCATTATTGGTGTAAACCATTCCACCTTTAGGACAGCAATCTGTGTCGTTAATCTTGATGTACAAATCCATACCTACGGCATCTTCGGTGCCTTTGGTGGGTAAATGTGCGTCAGGATTGAGTTTCTTGGTAGGGACTTCGATGTCTCTGATGATTTCGTTGAAGTTCATAGTTTTCTCCTTATTCAAAATCTTTGTCGGAAAAGTCTGTATAGACTTCATCATTATACTCAATGTCATATGTTCTGAAGATTTTATCGACGAGAACTATTTTGACTTGGGTATGGTATGGGATTATGGTAGGTGGAGTAGTGTGAAAGGTCTTTGACCTTGATAGGTAAACTGTATCACCAACCTTAAATCTCATTTTCTTAAAAAGTGGCATTAAAATCACCCTTTCTTGAATGCCAATTTATCTAATGGCTGAGATGTGTTATCCAACGGCTGTTTCCAAATTTTCAACAGGGTGTTCAAGAAGGTCTTGAGCAAGTCGAGTTGTAATCTTTATACGGCGATTGGTAGTAATATCAAGTGTAATAAACTTGTATTTATGGTTCTTGATATTAAAGCCGATAAACTCGTGGATATGGTTATCTCTTGGGTTACGGAACTGCTTATGCAGAGCCGATTCATCAACACCATATCGTCTTGCGTAGGCAACCCACTGCTGTTCATAAGAGTTAAAGCGTTTTACCATATCACAATTCATAGGAAAAGCGTGGGTAACTTTAACATCAGGATGGGATTCTTGCCATTCATTAAATGGTGTATCGGTGATAGTATGGAATACTTCGCCGTTCTCTTCGTAGAGTATGCAGAACTTATCCATATTCATTACCCCTGCGTGACGCTCTTAAAGTCAATAGCCTCAATGGATTCGGTAGAACCTGTGGCTTTTGCGGTAATGTAGTAGATAGCGGAGTTAGTTACGAACTCTGCTGTGGCAATGGTTTCAGGCTTCATATTCTGAAGAATGTCTGAGACCTTCTTAACATACTCTTTGCCACCTTCTACGTTTTCCTTGGGGTTCTTAAGCGTGATGACATCAGTAATGACACAGGGTGTCATTTTGAGGTCTTTTTCTGTCTTAAGGTCACCGCTTTCATACTCGATAAGAACGGCTTTCGAACCGACTGTAACATTTTCAATCCATACGGATGCTGTCTGATAGTTGGAAATAAGACCGTTAGTTAATGTCAAGTTTTTCATTCGTTGTCTCCTTTGTTTTCTGAATTTTTGAGTGCCTCTGCGATTTTATCAATCATTGACTGTGGTACAAAACATTTTCTATCAGAAATAACTTTTTCTGCAAGGTCTTTTGCAAAATTTGTCCTAATAAATTCAGGTTTTGCAACAATCCACGAGCCTGTCGGATAAAGTGAGATTCCGTTAGGTTTTGCAATAGGCGGAAGTTTGCTTGGCAACTGTTCTTCAACTGTGCCTATAAGAACGATGCCTGTTTCCATCTGTTCTTTACACTTTTTACAAGGCTCGTAGTCGATGAACATTTCAGGCTTGGCTTCTTCATCGGAATCTCTTATGACTTTTCCGTTTTCGCCGATGCGTCTGATTCTACCAGGGACTACGATTGTTTCTTTGCTTTTTCCACAGAAGAAACACATAGGAATAACGGGGTTCAGTCCGTATTTAGGTGATAATTCTATAGAATCGTCTTTCTTTGCCATAATAAGTCCTTTCTTATATGATTCCGTTGGTGCGGAATTCGGTTAAAAGTCCGTACTTTTTACCGTAGATGGTAAAGAAGTTTCCCCACCAAGCGAGGTCTGCGGTGTCGTAATCACAGATTTCGAATGTTCTCTGCCATTCTTTAGCGAATTCGCTTAAAGCGTTCTTATAGAACTGATAAGGCTGTTTGCTGTAGTAAGCAGGAGTGGGTTCTTTAGGACAGTGATAACTACGGTTACCCTTGATTGTAGGCTGCCAAGCCGCAATCATTCTAAAGAATTCATCTAAACGGTTACCCCATACTCCGTATGGGTTGGAGCCGTCTGCGAAGTCGAACCACTGTGTGTTTCCTGCTTCTCCGTAGATAGTCTTCTTTTTAGACATTCTTGTCACCTTCTTTCGCAATAGGTGTTTTATTTTCAATAGTTACGGTTGATATAGCGTCGAGGATATCCTCTACGGACATATCAATCCTGTTAGCCGTTTCGAGAAGAAGGGAGTTCCATTCATCATCAGAGAATTGCTTGTCATTTAAGCCAGCCAAAGCGTCAAGGATTGATTCCTTACTTCCAGTAAGAAGAAGGTCTTTGTACGCATAAAGTTCAGTTGTCTTTTCCATAATCGTCTTCCTCCTGTTCGTTTGCTTTATCTTTTAAGAGGTTTGAAAGATGTTCGGCTTGTGATTGTGAGCAAGCCTTACGGTATTCTTTAACAACCTTTTCAAGTTCACCACGCTTAAATCTTGGTTTTTGTACTTGTTTTTCATAAAGGCAACGTGCAAAGCCTTTTGTTAATATCTTATTGATTTTAGCAAAATAGGGGTCAAGATGGGGTGGTAACCAAGTGTCTGAACGACAAAGGAAGATGAGGTCAAATTGTTCGTTTAAGATGCAATCGAAATCGAACTGAATTATTTCTCTTAATTTCTTTTGGCATTTCAAACCATACATATCTTCAGAAACTCTATTCGCAATCCAAGTGATTTCTGTGTTTGGAATAGTCTTCTTGATATGTGTACCCCAGTTGCCACAATCGAGGTTTTTGTTATCGTTGAAAAGGTCGTGATGGGTGTCAATATTGTAAATATGACAACCTGTATAGTTGCCATTTGAATATTGCTGTGTGATGAAATCAAAGATTCTAACGTGACTTCCAACACTCATACAGAGTGTATTAAAGTCTTGTTTGTATAGAATACTTATAAGCACATCCAAATGTTCTTTGTCAATTTTAACTTGTCTAATCGCACTCTCATACGAAGCGTAATGGTTTAACCATATTACTGCCGATAATGAGGATGGAGCATCGTGTCCATCAGGATAGCAATTTCTCATTATCTCTGCGGAGTTATGAGGGAATTTTTGAAAATAGTCGAAGTCGATAGACAAGACTTTTAGAATTTTGCCCATAAAAATTCTCCTTTCTGGATGGTAATTACTTGAGCGTTATTGTTCCGCAACAATTGGGCAAATTGTGAAGGAAAGGGATGCATATATGCAAAGAGAGTGGTGCTACCAATTGATAGCACCACTGTATTGCATTGAAAAATCAGATGGGATTTTTCTGATAGTTAGTCCTCAGTGGAAGTTTGAGCGAATCCTGTCCAATCCTTAAGGATTTCAGGATTTTCCACGATTCCATATTCGTGACACGCTCCGTTAACAAGAGTACCGATTTGCTGTGTGAATGTACCTTCTTGATTGTTTGTCGTATAGGTAGCCTCATCACCATCAATCGAGATAATCTTGATTACGTTTGCTTTACCATTGTTGTTCTTGTCTTTGCAAGCAAGGACGAACTCTTCGTAGGTGTAGTGAACTTTCATAGATGTCATCTCCTTTCGATGATATTTATGGGGTTAAGCATTGTCCTCGTAATATTTTTCATACTTTCCGCAATGACAGAATCCTGGTTTGTCTTTGTCACGGAAATCTTTGCACATACAGATGGTATCAGGTGTATGTACAAGGCTACAAGGGCAATATGCTTCGCCAAACTGATTTTTGTTCGACTCAAGTTTTTCGTTAATATCGTTAACGAGTTCTGAGTCGGATGAGTCAAGAATAGGGCGGAGCCTTATCTTGAGTTGCCTATTATTCTCCATAATTCAGTTCCTTTCTAATCGCTGATTATTTTGGCGAACTGATTGTCACTTGCAAGATGAATTCCAAGTATTTCATCGAAATGTTTTTCCTGACCAGGAATAAATCTTCCGAATTTTACAATGAGATTTGGGTATTCCTTCAGAAGTTCGATTTTGTCTGCAATTTCATTAGGATAATAGCCTGTATAAATGACGATATCGTCATTTGTTTCTTTTCTGATTGCTTTTACGAGGTTGAGCATTTCGTCAAATGTGTCAAACGGCTCTAACCCACCAAAGCAAATGGCTTCCGTAATGAAATTGTTGGTGTACTGTTTGACTATGGTACTTTCGTCTATATTAAGTGAAGAGGCAAGAGCCAGTTCGCTGTTTTGGCAAACTTTGCTCTTGCACTCTTTGTCACACTTAAAACTGCATTTAGGAAACAGTACGACCATACAAGGTTTCTTGTACTGAAGGAAATCTTCAGGGATTATACCTTTGATTTCCATAACTTATCTCCTTAAAGGTCTCGACTCTCTTGAGCGAGTTTATAGACATCATACCAATAGCGTGTTTTGAACTCACGCTTTCTTTCCTTCGAGTAATGACGTACAGGTTCGAAGAATCCGACGATTCTCTGCCAAGTGTCAACAACCTGACCGCCACAGTGAGGACAGGTATCTGTTCCTACAAAGGCGTGAAGGTTCTCGCACTGGTTGATACGGGTGTTGAAAGCGAAGTAGATAACATCCATTGATGCGACGTGGTTGAGAGCGTCCCAAGCCGTGTCGGTGTTCGGGAAGTTGCTCTCAAGGTTGATGTGAGCAATAGCACCACCACTACACTTCTTATCAAGGATTGAACTGACACGCAGTTTCTCATTGATAGAGCAGTTAGCAGAAAGAGGAATCCACTGGTTAGAGTAGATGAATCTCTTCTCGTCTCTGATGTTGTAGTAGAGGTTGTCTTTTGCACAGAGGATAACGGCGGCACGCTCTGCAGGTACAGACTCAATATTGAAGTTGTAGTCGGCAGGGAAGTGGTCTTTAACGTCGTTGAGGATTTCGAAGACTTTCGAAGCAAACTCAATGCCTTCATCTGACCACTCAACTAAGCCAAATTCATCGGTCTTGATAAAGCCGAAGGCTTCAGCAACTTCGTAAAGACCAAGAATACCGATTGTGCAATACTGCTTGGTCATATCAATACCGCCACGACCGACGTTGGGAAGAAGTTTCTTCTCAACATTACGCTTGATGATGTGGCGAATAACATCGAGTGTTTGACAGCATATAGTTGTTCTTTCACGGAGAATACTGAGATAGCGGTCAACATCGTACTGACCATCTTCTTCAGCCGTTTCGTATGCAATCTTCATAAGGTTAATGGTATTAACCTTAACAGAACCGATAGAAAGGGCAGTACCACCGATGGAATTGATAAATCCACCGAGTTTCTTTGTATCAGAGAGGAGTCTGCAACAGTTACTCAATGTACCGACATTATCGGACATAAAGAAGTTGCTATCGTTCCACTTTGTGTTGTGGTCGGAACACCATCTTGCAAAGTCATTATCCTTGAATATGTTCCACTTCTTTGTCTTATGCATTTCTTTAAGTTCTTCAGGAGTGATGTCATCTCTTTTGAGGAGCGAATAAGTAAGAACAGGGAATGTGAACATATTCTTCTCACGAGTGGCTGATACGACTTCCATAAAGACCTTTTCGTGCTCAATGAGGTCTTCGATGTGGTCGATGGCGAATGTACCGTCAGGGAATTCTACACCACCGAAAAGGGCTGTGAGGTAAGGTCGGTCGAAAATTGAGACGTTGACGAAAGCAGACTGGTCAACACGGATGAACGGCTGATTAAGTCTGAAAATCAACTTCTGAAATGCCTGTCGGAGATAGTAGTCTGGATTGTTAATGAGATAGTTATTCTCAACATCGTGTTTCCAGAAGTAGTAAGTCCAAAGAAGGACATTAGGAAGACCGCAAGCACCTGAAGTTCTGTTGGAATAGAATGAAACGAACTCAATAACATCATCAATGAACGTAGTTAAGTGCTTAGGCGGTTCGTTATTGTAGTTCTTTGTATTCATCTCATCAGGTGTGAGGAAGTAAATGCCTTCTGTGGCAAGTCTTGTAAGGTCGTAAGCGTAGCAATACGGCTTGAATGATGCACTTGCGGCATCGTGGAGATAGAATGCTCCAATCCATTCGAGTTCAAGCCAAGTCTTTGCAGCGTCAAGACCATATCTTTTCTTATACTCATAAAAGATTTTGTTGAAAGCAAAGAGTTTCTGTTCGGGTTTTGCACACTCATTAAGAAGTGAACAAACATCTTTGTGATGAGCATTAGCGTTACCGTCGATAGAAGCGTCGGCAACATTCTTGTCAATGAATCCGTCGATGAAGTCGGTAAAGGCTAACTGACTGTGGTGAAGACCGTTGAGAATCTGAAAATCAACACCATAGCGTTTCTTTATGTCTTCAATGGCATATTCGAAATCTTCATCAAGTTTTATGTCAACAAGCATTGTGTGTTTCTCCTTTCTTACTTATTGGATTGCTCGTTAAGCCATTTGATTGCGTCTGTGTATGAAAGCATACCTGAATCAGTTTCTAACTGAGGAAAGGTCTGCAATCCTTTGGGGTTATTATCGGCGGTGACTTCTACGGTTTCGAAATCGACACCTTGCATAGTCATACGCTTTTCTAATACCTTACACGCAGGGCAACCAATGGTGTATAAGATAGGCTTAGACATAATTGGTTTTCTCCTTTCTAAATGGGTGATTTGTTGATTGTGCAACAGAATAATTATACCACATTCTTGCTCAAAAATGAGCGATTTTTATGGTTTTTGTGTTGATTTTCAGGGCTGATTTGCCCATATTTCTATGAGCAAATCAATCACCCTTTAGAAAATCAGGCGAAGTATGTTTCGTAAGCGTCCTTGAGCATAGCAAGACGAGTGCAAACATTTTCGCTGTGATTGCTACCATTAGAGCAGGCATCATTGTAACGGCTACTCTTTGACGGTGTTCCATCAAAGAAGTTCTGAAGGAAGATTGCAAAGTCTGAAGGGTCCTTGCCTTCCTCGATAGCCTTCTGAGCAACCTGTGTAAGAGAAATGAGATGCGTTCTTGTAATCATCTTCTTTGCTGTCTTCTTGTCCTCAAGATTAAGCAATGCAGAGTGAGCATCGTCGAGGAAGTTGAAGATAGGCTTCATCTGGTCGTTGACTTCCTTGGAAATCTTGAGTTCTCCATAGATAGGTCTGACATCCTTGTTATCAAGGGCAGTCATATCGTTAGCAACCATATACATCTTGATGGCTGTGTCCTCATTCTGATACGAGTCGATAGCCTTTTCTGTAAAGTTCTCTGCAAACAGAGGGTGAGAGGCGAGTTTTCTGATACCTGTAAGGTCAGCCGCCTGAATACGAGTCTTCTCGGAAGCAGAAAGAGGCTTACCATTGTTCAGACGAGCCATAATCTCTGTAATCTCTTCATCGGTAATATCGGTGAAGTAGTAAACAGTAATCTGTGCAGCGTCGAGAGTATCTTTGAGGCTCTCGGAAAGGTCGTCATACTTAAGACCGTTGAGTTCGATTTCTGTACCGTCTTCGTCGATGATGGGTTCGAGACCTACAAGAGCAAACTCGTTGTTCTTGAACTTGGTGATAGTAAGGCATCTCTGCTTACCATCAAGTGCGTCGAAGACTGCAACGTCACCCTTCGGTGTTTTGACTGTTCTGCCATCTCTGATGGTGTACATAGGCGGTACAGGATAACCTCTGAGGAGAGAGTCGATAAAGAGGGACTTTCTTGCATTGTCCCAAACGTAACCTCTCTGAATAGCATTGTCAAAGACAAGGCTATTGTTGGTGACCATCTTGAAAATCTGCTTTGTGTTCCAGGGAATTGATGCTTTAATCATTTTGGGTATTTCTCCTTTATTATTATTCAGTTTTGAATGTATTTAACCACATCTCATAGGTTCCGTTTGTGGCGTTGCCTGAAATGAGAGCGTTTAAGTCTGATACGAAGTTGAGATATATCTCGTCTTCATCGTCAAATTCGAAGTTTCCGTTGTTTGCAATCATTGTTTCACGAATCTTGTCGTTGTACGGCTTTGCAAAGTCAGAGAACTTACAAGTAATTGTGTTCTCCTTTGCGTATTTAGGAACAATGACTTCAACATTGTTTGCAAGGAAACAAAGGAATTTGTCACAAGGGTCGTCGCTTGTTTCGTCACCAAGAACGAAAGCGACATATACATTGTCAAGGTCTGTATCGCAAACATCGAGACAATCTGTATTGCGTGAATTAAAGTATTCTTTGATGGTCATAGTTTACTCCTTTTCTGTAATGCCGATTGTGATTTTATCCTCGTCAATATATGACGGGAAAAGTTGTTTGTTTGCGAGAAGTCTTGCAAATTTTGCGTCAGGGGCGGAAATTGTATCTTTTATGGTAATAGTAACTTCAAAGTTCTTGCTTTTAGCGAGGTAATCTTTGACAGTAATATTGCCTTTATCAGAAATGGTAGCGTCGTCAATATAAAGCCTTGGCTTACCACCTTTCTGAATGTAATGTTTTCCGTCGGCTGTTGTTTTGATGTTCATCAAAGCAAGTTCAACGAGACTTACAGACCTGACAAGGTTGTTCTTCTCTTTTCCTGTGTAATAGACTTCTCCATCTGAAAAGACAGAAGGTTCGGTAGGTTTGCCGTTGATACCGTCAACTATCATAACAGTTTCTCCTTTCTGAGTACATCTTCAAGAGATGCCCACTCGTAGTTTGAAGCGGAGCAGGAAACGAGCCATTTGCCGTTTTCGAAGAGGTAGTTCCAGCCCATCCAGTTTTTGAGTTCTTCTTTACTCAAAGTTTGAATGGAAAGTCTTTCTTGGCGGTCTCGTGCATAAAATACACACTGATTTTTGACTGATTCGTAGTATTCTTTGTCGTAGAGTCTGCGACTGAAATCAATAGGTTCAGTTCCTATTTCTTCGTAGATACAAGAAGCGTCACCGTGTGCTATAAGTTCTGATGCTTTCTGTTCATCAGAATAATGTTTGAACAAGATTACGCCAAGATGCCTTAAGTAGCCGTCACCGTGACAGTAGATAGTTTTTATCTCATTGTCTTTGTTTATTCCAATCTGTGCGTGACTACTCATATTAACTCTCCTTTAGCAAGTTCTTGCTGTTTTCAATAAGTTCGAGAACAGTTGCGTTAAGGCGGTATGCATTAAGATTCCATACAGTAACGATATCGTTATGCGGAGTTTTAATAACATTAGCAATAACGGCTCCTGATGCATTAGGGTCAATAGGATAACCGTCGATAGCAATGATTTCATTGCCATCGTCATCGGTTTCTCTGTGTGTATTCTCAAAGAATACATATTCATCGGTTGTGCGTGTCATACTGCCTCCTGTCCGATAAGTCCACCACAAGAAGGACACTGCGGTAAGAATCCAATTATTGTTTCAGTAGTGCAGTATTCTCTGCCACAATACTGACAATAATATCTCTTAATCCTTACGCCGTCTTCAGTAGGAATATCGGTAGTTGTTTTATTCTGTTCGAGGACTGCCTCAGTTTCATCGTCTGCATAGGTATCTTTGACTTCGGCAAGTTCTTTGTCCAGTTGATTCTGGTATTCTTCTTTAGCCTGATTGAGAGTATCATCAGTTGGGTTGTTTTGCTTGTACTTTTCATACTCTTCTTTCTCTTTGCGAATAGCATCTTCGACTTGTTTAGCAATCTTGTCTCCAATTTTCTCTGCCTGTTCTTTAGCCAAGTTTTCGGCTTTTTGTAAATCTTTTTCAATTTTTGCATTATGCAAATCAGAAGAAGATTTTGTTTTACGTTTAGGCAGAGAAAAATCGGGAAGTGATATGCTGTAACTATGGGTCGTAAGAGCCATTGCAGTTTTGAATATACCTGTGAAGAGAAATATGACTCCCATTACGGTGAGAATAGTACCACCAAGTTGTAATATCTTTGGTGGAAATGCGTCACCAAAAAGGGTAGGTGAAGTTGAGCAAATACTTCCGATGGTAACCATAATAATACCCATAAATAGTGTTAGAATTGGCATACAAATCATTCCTTAATAGAAGTTAGGTGGCAAGGGATTATCGGGGTCACTGTTTATGACTGAGTTTTGATAATCTGCTTGCGATTTTTCGAAACCAACGTGAGAATTCTGATAGAATCGAACACCTGATTGATGTGGTATATCAGGAAGGTATTGCTGATATGTCCAATGATTTTGGAAATCGTGTGGATATTTATATCCAATACCTGAACCATATCGAGATGCGGTGCTATAGTGAGTGTCTCGAAGATGCATTGGAACTGTGTTGTTCGGATTGTTCTTTACATACTGCCGAGCACTATCAATTCCAACGACAGCAGAATTACTCTTTGGTGCCATCGCAATATAGAGGGTTGCTTGAGCAAGAGGTATTCTTGCTTCAGGAAAACCAATTCTTTCGGCGGCAAGTGAGGCATTTACAGCAATGATAAGTGCCTGTGGGTCTGCATTACCGACATCTTCAGATGCCGATACTATAAGTCGTCTTGCGATATATTCAGGTTCTTCTCCTGCTTCAATCATTACTGCAAGCCAGTAAAGTGCTGCGTCAGGGTTAGAGCCTCTCAGACTTTTGATAAAAGCAGAGATAGTATCGTAATGCATAGTACCGTCGGTATCGTATAAGAGATTGGGTTTCTGAATGATTGCCTTAATGTTATCTACAGTAACAGTATTGTTACTGCAAGTAAGGCAAGCGAGTTCAAGCAAAGTCAAAGCGTGGCGAACATCGGGAACTGATTGTTCTGCAATTAAACGCTTTGTACTTTCGTCTATATTGATGTTGAGATTGCCTAAGCCTTTAGGTGAAGTTAATGCTCTATCTATGGCTTTGAGGATGTCCTCAACAGTTATGTTTTCTAACTGACATAGATAGGAACGAGATACTAAGGCAGGGTTAACCTCGAAAGAAGGATTTTCGGTAGTTGCACCGATAAGTATTACTGTTTTGTTTTCAACAAAGGGGAGCAAATAATCTTGCTGTATCTTGTTGAAACGATGAATCTCATCAATAAACAGAATAGTTGATTTACCTACTTCGAGATTTTTCTTTGCAATCTCAACGACTTTTTCAATGTCCTTCTTTCCTGCGGCAACAGCGTTAATGGTGTAGAAATCAGCATTAGTCTGTTCTGCAATAACATTGGCAATACTTGTCTTGCCAGTGCCAGGTGGTCCGAAGAGAATGATAGGACAGAGAATAGTGTTATCAATCATCTTACAAAGAGGTGAGTCTTTATAAAATAGATGACTTTGACCTACTATTTCGTCAACGGTAGTAGGTCGCATACGAACGGCGAGAGGGAGTTTTGCGAACTCTTCGTCGGTCATTTTGTTTTCATTAGCCATCAGCATCTCCTTTCTGATGTTGTTTAAGCATCCACAGTAAAATCACCATTTTCATCAGAGGTTTCAGCAACGATTATATCTTCGGAATCAGAAGAAGTTTCTTCTTCATTGATTTCGGCTTCAACAATCTTTGTTTTCTTACTTTTCTTTTTCGTCTTGTCTTCAGGCGGAGCAGGGAAGAAGCCAAGTGTTGTTGCGTAGTGGTGAATTATCAATTCAAGTTCGGTTTCTGTGTAAGCCGAACGAATGATTTCTTTGATGAAGGGATTACCTGTGGTTGCAAGAGGATTACGAATAGGAGACCATTTGTCTGCTTTGTACTCACTTGCTTCTAAAGCAAATGAAGTACCGTAATCCTTAACTGTGACACAGCGTTCAACACCATCGTTAAGTAGGTTGAAGTATGAAACCATAAGTGTCGCTGAGTTGTGGAAACTTCCTGTACGCCACGTATCAATTTTCTCCATATCGAGAGCATTGCATTCACGATTCCAACAAAAAGCATTTTTGATGGAAGCCGTGTAGAGTTCGGTATGAATGTCAGGTGATATGCGGTATGATTCCACGTCACTTGCAGTAGCAAGTTCAACATTATCAGCACGAATGGTGTTGTAAACGGTATCGGAGTAAGCAAGTAAGTTATTCCAGTTACCGCTTTCGTAAGTATAACCATCTTCGGGTGTGAACATACGATAGATGTCTATACGCCTATCGTCACTGTTGTGTATCTGATGGACAACGAGATATTCGTCGTCGTTTATCAGTCGGGAAAGAGCGACAAACATTTCTTCTTCAATATCGCACCAAGTAACGCTTTCAGCGTTGTCAACATTAAAACGGTCAAACACACATTCACCAGCCTTGTTATAAAGGCGGTAATGGTAATCAAAGTCGGATGCTTTATCACCTTTGAGGTGCTTGCCGTTAATGTCGTAAAGTCGTCTTATAAGTGTTAACGGAAGTGACTTTACATCGCTTTGTGCCCAGATTGAAAATCTTGGGTACATAACATAGTTTGAATAATTGAAATAGATGGCGTAAACTGCTTGTCCGTTAGGCATTTGCTTCTTAATAATATTAGCAGTTCTTACTGTGTTATTATCAATAGGCTCGCCCAATGTTTCGACGAGCATTTGTAATTTGTCTTCGTCAGAACAGTGGAAGAAATTTGTGCGAATGGTATGAAGGAATTTGGGTTTAGATTGGTTGTAATGAAGCATTGGTGCTCATCTCCTTAAGGCTGTTTTTTCTGAATACTTCTTAAAAGATGATTTCTACATCTCGGAGGTGATTGCCTAATTTTGTGCAGAAGAAAAACGGAGTGCAAAGGATTCGTTTTACATTAGCATAGCCGTTGTAAAGCAAATAGCCAGTGCCTTCTGCAGTAGATTCGCACCAAGTTTTAACGAGGTGGAATTTTCTGTCATCTGCTTTGCGTGTTGTTTTCATACGAGGCATCTCCTTTCAGCAATGACCTGCTCGCTGCATTCTTTTGATGTGCTTGTTGATTTCGTCTGCGAAGATAGGGATAAGGAATTCCATTCCTGCTTCTTTACAGTAGTCAACGACGGTCTTATTTTCGCCGTATTTTACTTTCATAAAGCAACCGCAAACATCATAAGCACCCTGCCAGTTAATGAAATACTCGTGGTTATCAAGTTCATAACGGATTGCCTGTCTTGCAAAGGTCTTTTTCTTCATAAGTTCAGGCAGTTCTGAAGGCTTGGTAAGCCAGGCTTTGTAAGTAGGAAGGTCGTTCTTGTGAACAAGACCACCGTAGCCGACACTTACAAGGTCTTCAGGCTTACAGTTAAGTTTTGTGAGAATTTCATTTAACTGTTCGTTACTGAACGCATAGTGAATAGGAAGTTCGTTAACTTCTTTCTGTTGAGCGTCCTTGTATTCTTGGTAGGTAATCATAGAGTTGTCCTTTCTATTTTAAGCGAGCACACCTTGTTTAATAAGGTGTCTCATTGTTTTCCATTCGTCACGCCAATATTTGACGAGACTGGATATGATGCTGTCTTCAAGTCTAACGGAAGTGTCTGTGTCCCAGACTTCTCCTTTCATTGAAGGCATAATCCAATCGACGCTAAATTCGGACATAATGGAGTTATTAGGAATGTAAGCGATTTTTCCACAGATGCGATTTTCACCACGCTCTGTAGGAGTGTCGATTTCGGCTTTGTCAAAACCATCTTCCCAGCCGAAGACTAAAGCCCAAGTTCTGTCTCCAATATTGTCAAGAATAATAGCCCTTGTTGTTGACATATCTTCGTCTTCGGCAAACTGTTTAATGATGTTTTTGACTTCGTTAATTTTAATCAAAGTAGCCATAAATAATTCTCCTTTATGCAGGAATATTGCGATAGATAGTTTCTCTGGCTTCTTTTTCGCTATCGGCTTTGACGATACAAACGAATTTTGGTGAGCCATTAGGGGAACTATCAAGCAAATAGATAGCGTAAAGTTTGTCTTCGAGATAACGACAGGTAATTCCGTGTTCGTCGAAATCGGATAGAGGTCTGTTAGTTAAATCCTCGAAGACTTCCTTAAATGCTTGGCATTTTTCTTCAGGTGCCATTTCAAACACCTACCAATCCATCGTAGTAGTTGTAAACACCTTCTTGCGTTGTGCTGTAAACGATATGGTAGTCGCAGATATCTTCGTGCGTATCGGTGTCGATGCTATCACGGATAACGAGATTACAGATGCGTCTTTCGTCCTGTAAATCTTTGAAGTATTTACCTAACCAACGGACGATGTGATACTTATCGTCGGTGTGAATACCGTATTCGTGATTACCTTTTACACGAATGTCAAGGATAATATAATCACCCTTGACTTTGCGACTTCTCTTTTCAGCCATAATAGAGCCGTAGCCCTGCCAGTGTTTAATCTTTCTCATAAGAGTTAGTCTCCTTTCAGATTAGTCTTCAACAATGAAAACGATAGATGCAAATTCGATGTCGCCACCGTTATCTTTGCAAAATGACATTTCGTAGGTTTTGTAATAACTGCCGTAGCAATTTATCATATGCTCTGCGAAATCTTCGAATGCCGTAATAACCGTTCCATTGTTATCACGATATTTTGTTATGATTTCTGCGGTAAGGTAATCTGCTGCAGTTTCAAAACCGTTCTCAAAAGCCACCTGCTGAAGACAATCTCTTTCACTTTCCTCAGTTTCAGGAAGATAAAGAGTCAGGTCATCGTCATAATCCATAAGGTGCTGTAAAGCCTCAACGATGGAGTCTTCATCATTTGTTGGATTAACTCGTGTTAAAAAGTTTTTAATTGTTAAACTACCCATAGTTTTACACCTCATCAAAATCAATGTCGTTATCGTTGAGACAATCAATGCCGTCTTGGTTAACCATCATACGGTCACCGCTATCGAAATCGTACCAAATACCCTCTTTGTCAAGGCACGCTTTAGCGTTTGCTAAATCGTCAGGGTTGGAGATAATGAGGCGGTAAACGGTATCGTCGTCAGCATCTTCATTTTCGTGAAGATATGCCCAGTCGAAGTTGTCGAGGATGTGAGTGACAATGGCACCAACGTCAATCTCGAAATCAACGAAGACGGGAAGACGATTTTCTTTTCGTTCTTCAGACGGTTCTCTTAATTTATCGAGTTCTTCGAAGTCGATATAAATTTTATCAACGCTTGTGATGATTTCGTTGATGCGTTCATCATATTCAGCACTTTCAATACCGTCTTTAATGCCTTGCCAAGCAAGGTCAACATCATCAGAAGAAATGTCAGAGTTATCTTTCTTAAACTGTTCTATGGCATCGGTGGCTTCTTGACTGTCAAAGATTTTGTGTTTTTCAATTAAGTCAGATACTTCAATATTCTCGTCGAGAATGTTGTCCATATCTTCGCCGCCGATATAATCAGTAATGAACAGTGCTTGATATTTTTCGATTTTCATTTGTTATACCTCAATAGGTTCTTTCTCGAAATCCTTTGTAAGTGTTATGAATTCTTCATAGCCTTTACTAAAACGGATTTCGGTGGCACTGTAGTGTACTATTGCTCTGTAAATGGAATCGGAATTTATGAGAGCAAATGACGGTAATGAGCCGTGCTTACAGATGATAGCAGTGCAGGGTGCTTCGTGAGCACTTGGATAGAAACTACGCTTACCCTGGGTAGCAAGTTCTTTTTCTCTCTGAACAACAGGGTCGTTTTCCCAATCTTTGCATCCCTGCTTTATGAGACTGGAAAGTTCTTCGTAAGAGAGATTTTCTTCCTTTCTTGCGTGTCTGTAAGTAATGGCAACATCTTCCATTCCAATATAAACGTGGTCTTGTAAAAAGATTACGTCGTAGGTCATTTTAAGTTTTCCTTTCTGTGAAATTAAGAATTTTAGTCTTGTATGGAAATGCGTACAGCATTTGGATTTATGCCAAATTGTCGGACTGCACGACAAACAAGACTAAAAGGAAAGATAAATTTTAAGGATAAAAATGGTAGTCCCTAATTTTAGAGACTACCATTCCTTAAATGAAGATTAGGCTTTATCCCAAAGGATGTTTCCGTCCTTATCTTCAATCTTGTTAACGTAACACGCTACACATTCACCAAGTTCGCCGATACCGATATCTTCGGCAAGGCTATTGCCTTTTTCTTCAGCAGACTCGATGTCGTTTGCTTTAACCATAATATCGGTTCTTGTATCAATGCGAACAGTTGCGTAGTAGAGGTTACCGACAATATCCCACTCACGACACATATTCATTAACTTGTCGAGGATGACCAAGAGGTCGTCACCGAAGTTATTACCGACAAGACCTTCGAGAATACGGATGCAGGAAACGAGGGCAGCCTCAATCTTATCTTCGGGATAGCACGTTTTCTTTGACCACGTATCGTTTTCGATAAGGTCGCTAATAGGGCGTGAGATGGTGTCATAATCTTCGCCATAAATGATGGCTATGCCATCAGTTTCAATGGCTTCTTCACGGGTGAGACCAGTTGCGATAAGTTCAGTGATACGGTCTTCCTTATCACTATTGGTAAGTTCGATACCTTTTTCTTCACAATAGTCTTCAAGAATGTCGATTACTCTACCAATGAATTCAGGCTTATCATTATCAGAGAGTTCGTAAGGCTCTTCTTCACGGTAGCAAATCCAAACACCCATATAATCGCAATCGTCTGCGTGAACAGAAGTAACTTTGACATCATAATAAGCGGAAAGAGCGTTATTCACTTTTTCGTCTGTGATGTCTATGTTATCGTCTTCGTGTGTGTAGGAAATACCGTCAAGAGCGTATTCAACAGAAACTTTTCCATTGAAAATAGTGTTAATAAGCCTTGTGTATTCGTCGGAGAGGAGAAAAATGCAGGATTTCTTCTTTGAATCTTCAATGTTTCTCATAATTTATCCTTTCGTGGGTGAATCGGGGTGAAGCGTGACCGTTTCGATAGGCTTAAGAGTCTTTGGGTCACACAGTGTGAGTTTGACAGGCTTGCCTGCAAACTTGGAAACGTCAATGAGTTCGTTTTCTTCGAAACGCATTTGGAACTCTGCGAACTCTTCGTCATTAAGTTCGTACTGACGCTTATTCTTGCCTTTGCCTGTGGTTAAAATATGCTTTGCCATATTTATTCTCCTTTATCAAATGTCGCAAAGTGCAGCAGACTTGGTGAGATAGACTTTTTGTGCTTCGCTAATAAGTTGGGTAAGGTTTACCGTACACTCGCATTTGCAAAGACCTGTTTTCTCGTCTATCTCAAGCGTTGTTTCATCAGGCGTGAGGTAATCAGGAATGAGATATAAGCGATTATTCATAATCGTTGCATACATTTCACGAATGTCACCAAATGTTTTACAGCCTAATGAAAGACAGGTCGTAATGAATTCTTCGCTTTTATCGAATGCCGCACTGATGTGTAGGCGATAGTCAATCCATCCGTCACAACCCTTAATGAGTCTCTCTTTGAGAGTCATTTCGGGTGTGATTTCAGGATTATTTGTGTAGTAGTGAAGTTTGATGTTCATAGTTATGTACCCGTTGCGTAATCTGACTGTTCGGCTAACTTGTTGATAAGACACTGAATAGCAAGGTCTGTGAGAGCATCAATGTCGAGTGTAAAGTCAACATCAAGTGCAATAGTTTCAGGGTCATCAACGATTTCCTTTGATACGCAGGCATTGCCTTTCTTGTACTTGATGCAAGAAAGCATTTCTTCTTCAGAAATGTCATCTATGCATTCGATGATTTTCTCTTTGTCAAGTTCTGCGTAGGTGATGCCACAGCGTTCGGGTTTTCTTTCGGCAATGCTCTGCCATTTCTGGAAAGCCGTCTCGAATTCTTTGCTATCTTCAAGATTGAGCCAAGAGCCGATATCGTCAGTATTTTCGACTATCTGTTCTGCAATAGCAGACTTGATATTGTGAACAGTTTCGTTGTCCTCAACTCCGAGGTAGATTGTGAAATCTTTGATTTCCATAGGTTTCTCCTTATTTGCTGTAAACGATGGGTTTGTCTTGGAACGGGAATTCGTCCCAACGAGAAGGGTCGTTTTCAATGGTATTGATAAGTACATCGTACTTTTCGTGATACTCCTTGACTTTGAGGTCTGCATCTTCTTTGGTAAGGTCGTCTTCGACCAAGAACCAAAACTTTGTAGATACACCTTCGTGCAAATCTTTTGCGGTAGGATGAATATTCATCCAAGTAGGATAACGCTTGAAGATGGAGTAATAGACCATAAAACGACATTCAATACGAAATGTACCATCCATATTATCAACGACACCAAAATTGGTGCCGTCGAGAGATGTGTATTTCTTTTGACCGAGTTGTGTGTATTCCATAGGTTTTCTCCTATACTTTTCTTTTGACAGGGAAGAAGGTAGTAAGGGTGTTTTCGGGTTTTGCAACATAATTGATATGATATTCATTATAGTTGCCGTAGCCGATAACTGTACCATCTTCCTGAACTTCAAGAGAGTCAAGTGTTGTGGAACCCCCGTCCCAGTTGTCTTTATCGTTTTTCTTATCTTCTTTGATAAGTTCGATAATGCGTTTCTTGACATCTACTGGCGGAAGATAGGAAGCAAACTTTTCGATGTAAATTGTGTTGCTTTCAGAACTGCAAGCAGCAATTACATAGGTGTTGGGAAGAGCCATAGTTTTTCTCCTTTAATACTGATAAAGAACAAAGCGAATGGTTTTGTTATCCTTGAATGACTTGATAAAAGTGTTAAGGTTATCAAGGTAATTGGACACATCTGTGTTTTCGCATAATTCCTTTGTTCTTTTGTAAAGTTCTTCGGGGTCTGGGGCATAGCGTAAACGCCTGCCCATTTTGTCTTCGATAATTTCCTGATACGAATCCCCGTCGATGTTTTCATCATATTCTCTGTAATTGAGAACGAAATCCGTGTCTTGCGAGAAGCATTCTTCAAAGGCACGAGTGTACTCGTCGGAACCTAAGGCTCTTACGTCAAGTATAGCGATGGTTCGAGAGGCGAAGAGGAGAGGATGAGTATCAGATTTGAAATTGTAAGGAAAGACAACGTGAATCTCGGTTTCAACTGCCATAAATTTTCTCCTTATATGGAATTACCCCAACATCTGTGATAACAGAGTGCTGAGGTAATCCTTTATAAAATAGATTGTGACACCAATTAGTCCGATTCCTGCCGCTATCAAGGTGCTTTTAATTTCGGTAAGAACTTTTTCTTTCATAGAAATCACGCTCCTTTTGCTTCTGTGTTTTCAGTAGAACTATCTGCTTTAGAAGATAGGTCGGTCTGAATATGGCAAGCGTTGTCCATTCTATCGAAATCAAAGCGATAGTGGTCACATCCGTTGCAGTTGACTTTGGTGCAAAGACAGCCCATATTTGTTCTCCCTTCTTAATCTTTGTTACACTGATTGATGAAGTCGAGCATTGAACCAAAAATCTGTTCAGGCGTTTCACCTTCACAGTCAGTACAATCGGAGACAGGAATACAGTCTTCATCATCTCGATAGAAGAAGATTTCGAACCAGTTATTCTCATCTACATACGCTCGTTCATCATTAGAAAGGGAACCGTTTTTAATGATTTCCTTGAGTGTTTCGGGGAATTCAGAAGGATAGCGATACCAATCGCCATCTTCAGCAGGACCGCTTTCGTTGAACAGAATCTTGACTTCTCCCTGTACTTCAATCACGGCATAGCCGTTAGGAGTGTAGAGAGCAGCAATTTCAGTGCCACTGTCAAGTTGCAATGAATCAACGATGTTTGTCATATCAATATCATTATTGAGACAGAAAATAGTAGAGTTAGTCTCTTTGGCTAACTGAAAGTATTCATTAGGCATTGTTGTTCTCCTTAGGTGGTTAGGTCAATGGTGAACTGCTTTGGGTCGATAATTGTAAATACTTGAGTGGCGTTTGCGAGATATTCGATGATAATATCAATCTTGCCTCTCCAAGATATTTCGCTCCAATGCTTTGAATAACCATTGTTTACGATGGGTTCAGGGAAAACACTATTCAAATCAGCATCCAGTTTAATCTCTTTAACAGTAGCAATTATATTGTTAATGCTCTGTGCGTCGAGTGGTGATAAGATGAATACTGTGTATTCTTCAGGTGTTGCTGAATCGTTAGGTGTTGCCTGGAAGGAAAGACCGTAGAACTCATCGTCGGAATGCATATCTAAACCAGCGTTTTCGATAGACTGCTTTAAGGTGTGCATATTGTTGTAGAGTTCAATAGCCTCGTCATCTTCATCAAGTTCAGCAGGAGTAGGGGTTTCATCACCGATGACTTTATCGAGAAGATTGTAAATCTTTCCGATGTACTTTTTATCGTCTGCGTGACTACTATAACAGAAAGATTTGACACAGAATCCGTATGTGTCAGAGAGATAGTCGCAAACTGCGTCATCATCTCTTTCGTTTAATGTGTCAATGCAGACTTCTGTAGGAAGATGGGGATAACCGTCTTCAGACTGGCTATCTTCGGGGTCGAAATCCCAGACGATATTAGTAACTCGTATCATAGTGTTTCTCCTTAAACATATTTTGCAGCGAGTTTGTATAACTGCTCAAGAAATCTCATTGAATCTTCTTTGTCAGACTGTTCGGCGTGTTCGTCGAGTAATACTCCTATGTAGCCTGTGAACGCTTCGGGTTCATACCTCATACGGAGTGCGTCAAAGAAGTCAATGTTTGGTTTTTTGGTCGATTTATTCGACAGGGTGTTCGTAGCCATTATATCACCTCTTATTCATATAGCGAATTAAAAATATTCTCGGCAGTATCTTTGTCGGAGATAAGGTTTGCGATATTTGCTCTAATCCACGATGGCATATCGAAGTTTGCTTTGCCATTATGAGTGACAATATCAACGAATCCTCCGACAGAAGTGTTGCCTGAGTAACTTACTTCAGTCCAGATAAAGGCTTCATTATCAGGGATGATTTTGATGAGTTCATCAATAAATCTATCCCAATCCCAAGGGTCTTCGCTTGTATCGTCTTCGTTTTCGTAACGATTGTAGATAATATTACCGTCTGCGTCGTAAATCTGTTCGTATTTATCAACTTCGAGAATGTCGATAATATTATTGTTTTCATCGTAAAGAAGAGCCTCAGGGTGTGCATCACAATATGATGTGAAACTATCAGACATAGATGCAGGAGCGTACCATTTGAGAGTATCTTCAGCCGATATCTTGTAGCGAGGATTGTTGCTATTAGAGTCAGGTTCGATACTGACACTTTCGGCAACTAATCCGCTTATCAACTGGTCGAAACGCTCTTTATCTGTGATGTGAAAGTAGTTACTTGTTCCTGTCGTAACAGTGTAAGACATAGGTTATTCTCCTTTATCTTCTTCAAGGTATTCCATCCAAAGTGTTTCAGAACCAACTTCGGTGACATAAATGTCTTTGACATTGTTATCCCACCAGTCGAGGTTGATGAATGTGGATGCAGTACCGATAAGCGTAAGTGTAGGACCGAGTTCAGGATTATCAAAATCAATGTCTGTTGGTGTGAATGTGCCGAGATTTTCATCATAGATGGAAAGGTCGCCCAAGTTCATTGATTCTTTTACATTGATGTATTCTGCAACGAAGCCCTTTGCTTTTTCAGTAGGAAGTGTGAGTTCGTAATCAAAGCCACCGTCGTTAACGACCTTGATTACTTCCGAATAAGCAGTACAGTTCATTATGTTTCTCCTTTTTCTTTCTTAAGAATATTAGTGAGCATTTCAATCGTTATCTTGCTACAAGTACCGTCAGGGTACTGTATGCCAAAAGATGTTGAGTTTACGAAGACAAGTTTAGCATTCTGCTTTTTGGCGTATGCCTGAGCAATTTGTCTCCATTCAGGCATCTGTTCTTCTGACATAGCGAGCACTTTTCTCATTTTGAGATTAGGGTCGTTAGGGAATAACATATTTAATCCTCCTGAGAAGTGATAATAGTGGTGAACCTATCGAAGTCGTTCTCTTTGACAGCAGATAATTCTGCAAAAGAGATGCCGAGATAATTCATAATGTATGTATCATTCTCGCCGTGTTCTTCAAGATAGCAGATTGCATTAGCAAGGTAAGTGAAAAGTTTCTTTGCAACAGTGTCCATATTAGTTCTCCTTTCAGATTTCTTCGGGCATAGGGTCAGGAGTGATTTTCTGGTCTCCGTGAACCCAGTTGTCTTTATGGCTCTGCTTGATAAAATCTTCCAAGATGCCTGTACAACTACTTGCAGTTACATCAATTCTACGCTGTGCGTCATTGTTGTATGTAATGTAGATGTATTCTCCGCCAGGTTCGTCCCGATATGTCATATCTGTTACATCAGCGTAAGCCCTTGTGTTCTGTGAAAGGAGAATGAATAACTTCTTGGTAAAGAGAGCCTTATTTTCTTCAATGTACTTTTTGTTGCCTTTCTTGAAGGCTTCTTTGTCGAATGATAATTCGACACGATATGCAGCGATACCCTGATTACTTGATTCAACAGAATCGAAAGTCTTGCTTTCGACTGTAAAGTAAGTCTTTAAGACTTCATCATCAACATCTTCAATGTCGTCGCCTGAAATATCGTGGCAGTTTTCAAGGAAGTTAGAAACGGCTTCATTACCTTGATTCCAACTGTCGAAAATTTGGTCGATAATATCTTTCTTTGTAAGATTATCGCCATAGACGATATCGTCAAATGTAGGTTTGTTCTGTGCCATAATTTTTACTCCTCGTATAGATGTATTTTTTTACCAACTAATGTCATAACGCTGTGCGTTTTCTAAATTGGTGAAATAACGAGATATTTGAGTCTCGTTAATGGTATGATAACCATTGTCTTTTGTTCGAATTACGATACCAGTTTTAGTTTCGTTAACGCAAACAAGAGTTGGTTTTTCTTTGGGATAATATTTCTTGAAATTTGCAAGAGCATTATCCACTGAAAAATCTACAAGATTTTGCAAGGTTTCCTGCAATGTCTGGTTTGGCATTTTTCTACTCCTTGTTTAAGTGTGCTTAATGATAGCAAATAGTGATTTGAATATCTTTGTCTTTGAAAACGGTAAGAATGATTGTCTTTACTTGTTCCCAAGAAAGACGGTCGAGTCCTGAAGCAATACACGGCATACAGAGTTTACTACCGTCAGGGATTTGATTCTTCATATCTGTAAGGGCTTGTCTGACAGTAGTATAGGTTGGTTTCATATTATATGATTGCTTGGTAACAAGGTTAAAGCAACCCTTAAACGATGGTATTGAAGTGTAAAGGGCGTAGCCTTTGCCGTTCCATTGATGGATATAGTTCAATTGGAGTTCATTCTTGACTCCACGCTTGGTGAATTCCTTTGCGATACCTGCACCCATTGCAAAGTCGGAACTTATACAATGAGCGAGATAGGCATCAGAATCGGACTGAAATAAGTCCATATTTGTTTCTCTTAATATCATACAATTTACCTCAACTTATGAATCGTCAAGTATAATACACAAAGTCGTGCAGACTTTTGATTATACATCGGGGATTTGCCAATCTATCGGTGGTAAATTGTGGGAAACTAAAAAGTCATTACATTTCTTGAAATGACCACAACCCTCAAAGCCTCGATAAACAGAGAGGGGAGAGGGGTGAGAGGTCTCAAGAACGAGATGATTAGGGTTCGTTAGTAATGGCTTTTTTCTTCGAGCAGGTGCTCCCCATAGCATATAGACTATGGGGCGATTCTGCTGATTCACAATAGACAGAATTGCGTCTGTGTATTGTTCCCAACCGTGACCACTATGAGAGTTCGCTTTATGTGCTTGCACAGTGAGAACTGAATTTAGGAGTAAAACTCCTTGTTTTGCCCAATGTGATAAGTCACCATTGTTGGGAATCGGATATCCATACTCGGACTGCAATTCTTTGTAGATGTTCTGTAAAGAAGGTGGAATTGTGACACCGACATTTACAGAAAATGCTAAACCCATTGCTTCGTTAGGCTCGTGATAAGGGTCTTGACCTAATATGACGCATCTAACATTATCCAAAGGCGTGAGGTTCGTAGCATTCATAATCTTATCCTTTGGGGGATATATTGTTTTGCTGTCATATTCGTGCATAACGAAGTCGAATAAGTCTTTGTAGTAAGGTTGGCTATGTTCATAGCGAAGTGCTTCTTCCCAATTACTCATAGACGGTCATTCCTTTCTTATATGATGAATAAATCAACATAACTGTTGCGATAGACTTTTTCGGAGCCATCTTTGAAGTGAAGAACGAGGTATTCGTGATTCTCATCAATGATTCCTGTTTTCTCGATGGCTCTGGCTTCGTCGCCGCCTTCGATAATATCCCAAGATTTGAGATTTTCGATACGGCATTCTTTAGGTTCTTTGTGAGGTTCGTACTTTGATGTTTTGAACATCTGCAAAAGGACCTTGGCTTTGTTAAGGTCAGGATGCATTAAAGTACGATTGTAACTTCTTTTCATAGATAAACTCCTTTGAAAGTTGTGTTATGTGTTAAGAGAGTCACGCTTTGCTTTGTTATAACGGCTCCAATTGCCATTGACAAGTTTGTCGTAGATTGTAATCCAATCTTTGTTTTTGAAGGCAATGTCGGTGCTGCCTGTTTGGTCGATGAGTTCAATGTATCTTTGAAATGTATCAATCTCATTATCAGATAAAGAGAGTGTTGGCATACAGTTATAACGAGGTGTTGAGTAGTGAGTGCATTCTGTTTTAGAATTGGTTTTCTTACCGCACACGCTGTTGTGTTCACAGTCATCACATAATGATGGACGTATAAATTTTACACCGCATACAGGGCAATTCTGAACGCATAATTCAGGATGAAGAGCGTCTGTACTAATAATAAATGTGTTGGTGCATTTTGAACAGAAGAATTCGCTTGCGTATTCAACAAAAATGACTGACTCTTTATAAGATTTGTCCTTGTAAGCGTGTCCACATTGGCTACAGTAAAGTGTGTCGTATGTATCAGGTGTAATATCTAATACGGTTTCTTTGTGGCAGTGAGAACAATTGTATCTATAACCGCTATTAAGTAATGCGTCAGGGTTATTCATAATAACTTTGACAGGCGGTTCTTTAGAGGTGGTGATTTTTCTTATCATAATATGGCTCCATTATTCTTTTTGTAAGAGTGTTTTAAGATTAGCCCATCTATCGTCAAAATAGGTGAAGTCAAGGTTGCTTGCTTTAGCAAATTCTTCAGCATTATCACAGTCAATATCCATTGTTTTATAATGATGATTGTTGATAAGAATGTTTATGCTTATACCGAATGAACCGTGACTTGCATATTGATATGTATAACGGCTATCGTTAACTGGCAGATTGTGTAATCTCTTGAGTTGCTTTAGCCATATCGGTAATGCCTCGTAAAGGTTATCGCCTTTAAGGATTATATATGCGTCATAGTAACTGATATCAGAAAACCATTTTTCCCATTCTTTGGTGATTTTATAGTAAATATCTTCAATTTTATGTGTATCGACGAGAGCCGTTATGCCAGAAACTATCGTAGAGATTACACTTAAAATGAATATCATCATTGAAATGCGAGCGATGAGATGACAATAATCCAATTGGTTAAACCAAGATGCTTGTGTCGATAAGAAGATTTCGTAATGCGTAGAAGCAGTAGATGCAAACGAAAGTACACTAATTATGAAAGCGTACAAAGATATGTTACAGCATCGGTCGTGTTGGTTATCAAGTCTGGTGTAAGTTTGATGGTATTTATTGCGAGTTGCTTGACGTTTTTCGTTAAGAACGGCTTCAATTTCGTCAGATTTAACATTAGGCAAAATCATAGTTATGCTCCTTATAAATTGGTGTAGTATTCTGAAATGCCGTCGCCGTGATAAAGTTTCTTTTTAGACTGTGTTTTTGCTTTAAGCATAAAGATTTTAACAGTCTGAGGAACGGTTTCAGGTGACGAGTATGTTCGAGTTCTTACCTGAAGTGTTGATGCGTCAAGGTAGTTTACATTGCACGCATAGAACTTATCGGATGAGTTGATAAGAACTGACTGAATTTTAGGGTTCGGCATAAAGGTTCTCCTTTATATTTTGATTGATTCAAAGTAGTTGTCAATGTCGTTGAATACATCAGAAAGAGAAGGGAAATCGTATTCGAATGTTTTGACGACCTGACCTGTTGTATTGGAAATATCAACAGCCAGGTATGTATAGTCAGAATTTCTCGCATTTCTTACGATTCTTGCGATTATAGGCTTTTGCTGTATAGTAAGAGGGCGAGAAATTTCGAAACATCTACTCATTACTCGGATATTTCCGAAGTTAATGAAGGTGACCATTGCTGCAGAACGGTCATCTGATGTATCGACATCCAAAACTTCTTCGATTTCTCTATGGTCTCTATCACGAATCCAATCGTCGTAGGACATTTTGAGCAAGGTTCCATCTGTAAGAATATATCCTGCAAGACCGAGTTTTTCGGTGGTGCCAAAATAGTCTTTGGCTTTTTGATTATATTCTTTGATGGTTTCTTCAGATATTGTATCGTCAATCTGTTCTTCTCCTAATACTCGGAGAACTTCAAGAGACTGGTCTTCATTTAAGAAGGTATGCCGATTGAAGTATTCCATAAGAAAATCAACGTGCGGAAGGTCATAGCCTAAGTAGTTGATTCTGTTGAGAAGTTTGAGCCACGTATTGTATGTAATACCGTCTGTGTCGAGAAATTTGACGAGATTACCTTTTCTTTCGATAGTCATAGATTTTCCTTTCTTAAGAAACATACCAACCTTGCTTTACACATTTGTCATTAACGAATATGCGAAAAGCCATTTCTCTTTCGTGTGCAAGTCTTAATGCTTCAGCAATTGACTTACATTCGATTGGAGTCATACAATAACCCCACTTGGTATTGAAAACGATAGTGCAGGGAATAGGTTTAGCCATAGTTTATCCTTTCTTTTTCCAATCAGGGATAATGCCATATTGTTCTTCTGCATACTGCCACCAACCAACAAGTTCGACAGGTGGGAGATGATGTGTGCCCATCACCATTTCCTTTGCACTTAAAGCAAAGCAGATAACGAGTAGGATTGAGATTCCGAAAAGGAATATCTTCATTATAGGAGTCCAATCATATCCGTATTCTTGAGGAAGCAGTTGAGCAATAGCAAGAACAAACATTATAATCATCATTACTATTATTCTGATGAAAATCCTGTTATGCTCTTTCTTGCGTTTGGTTTTCCAATTTTTCTCCATCTGTTCGTAGTATTCGATTTTTTGTTCTTTAGTGGCATCTGATAAGTAGAAAATGTCTGACATAGTTATGCTCCTTACGATGTTTATGAGTCACCCCAAGGGGTGATGCCGAAGTCGTAGCAATCGACAATGCCGTTGATGTAGGTAGGGTCAGCAATACCATCACTATCACCCGTACAGATTGATGGAACATCAAACCTGTGGTCTCTAATAAATTCCCAGTAGGCTTTAGCCGTATAAGGAAGTGTTTTGAGATTGAAGTTGATATTTTCTGCAATAGTTTCTGCAAAAGCAACTTGCTTCGCAGAAGGCTTTTCAGGCGGTGGTGCATATCTGCTGATGAATTGTCGGTATTCGTTGAAAGTGAAGGGGATAGTATCGAGGTCAATATCGTTATCTTCGGCTAATGATTTAGCAAATTCGATTTGTTTTTCTGTTGGTTCTCGTACCATTATGTATCATCTCCTTCAGTCTTATATGAGACAAGATTGCGATTTTTACGCTTAATATCTTCGGAGATATGAGCGTAATGCTTTTTCGTAGTGTTAACGTCTTCGTGACCTAATGCTTCAGCAACGGAGCCTATATCGCCTGTGGCTTGATATAGGTTGGTGGCAAACGTACTGCGTAATTTGTGTGGAGTGATGCTTTTCAAAGAAGTGTTGTATTTTGCAACTAACTTCTGTGCTTCACGAATGCATATACGCTTGTTTCTGTTCGAGATAAACAGAGCCTTTTCCGTTTTAGGAAGGTTCTTGTTCTTTGCTCTTTCTTCGATGTATATTTTCATATACTTGGCACATTGGTCAGAGAAGTAGAGTATCTCTTGTTTGCCACCTTTTCGTGTTACAAGAATTGTTGTATTTTTCATATCGACATCATCAATGTCAAGTTCAACACATTCTGATACACGGATTCCTGTCGATAACATCAGCAGGAAGAAAGCAAGGTCACGGTTCTTGAGTTTATCGTGAAACTTCTTTTCTCGTTCGGAAAGATATGTACCATTCATAACATTTTCGAGCAGAGAAGCAGTTTCGTCTTGGGTGAGATAGATGATAGGCTTTTTCTTTGCAGACCTTGGCATCTCTACTTTATTGATTTCATTAGTGGAGATGATATCTGTTCTATACAGATAGTCCATAAAGCGTTTAACAGCAGTGAATTTGCGTCGAATAGAGTTGACGGAATTGCGTCTTTCAACTCCGTCAACTACGTAGTGTTCGATGTAAAGCAAATAGTTCGTAAAATCCTTGGATTTTAATGAACTTAAATCACTTATGTTATTAAAGCCGAAAGCCGCATCATCGAGATACGAAAGAAATTGCTTTAAGTTAAGCAGATATTCGTATCTGGTTCTTGGTTGAGTTGAAAACCTTAAGGAATTGATGTAATCAATTACAATAGGTCGAAACTTCGGTTGAATTAACTCAAGAAGATTATCAGTCTTCTGTATGGTATCTGATTCAACTTGTTTATGATTACTCATATCTGCTTAATCCTTTCTTGTTAATCTGGCTGTCGAGCAATAAAGTTTTGAGTATCTTTCAAGGCAGCGAGTTTACCTGCCAGGTAACCTGCATTATAACTATTAGGGTCGTCGTCGCACGTATCTATAACGGTTTCGGTTCGCTCTATATTATTCTGCAAGTATGCTTTAATACGGTCATCAAGAGGTTCCATCATAGTTATTCTCCTTAAAGGTTTTCTACGATTTTATCTTCAGATAAACCTGTAAGTTCACTTGCAAAGGAGATTACGGTTTCGATATTTTCGCTACCGTAGTTCTCTTCAAAGGTCTTGATAGTATTGATGACATCTTCTTGCGAAATGGTTTCCATAGTGCAAATAGCGTCCATAATTGTTACTCCTTTAGTCTTTGATTTTTCTGAAGCCAATCTTTTCAAGATATGCTGCTAAATCAGTGAGGTCAGATTTAGAGGTAACTGTCAGAACTGTAGGCATATCTCTTGGTGGAATAGTGTAGGTTGTTGTGAGTTTGAAGGTTTTCTTCGAATAATTCACACGCAACCATATATTATTTGCGTAGCCTCTTGCTATCCAACGAGATTTGGGTTCGGCATAGAAGTAAATGAGTTCCATTACGTTGTTTCCTCCTTATCTGATGAAGATGTGTAGAGTTCGATGGTGAAATTCTCAAAGGAAGCCTTGGAGAATACATCAACGAGTTTCTTCCACTCTCTACACTTGGATTTATCGAAACGAATTTTTACAAGACGTGGTTCGTAGGCAGTGAAGAGGTTAGTCTTCTTGCCGTCGCTACCTTTCAATAATCCTAAAGTGCGTTTAGCGTGGTCTAAATCATTGAAAAACATATCAAGGCGATATTTATCAACGCCGTCTTCTGTGAATTCCTGTACGAAGATAAGCAATGCGTTACCTTGATAGAGGTTAACCTGCATTTGCTCGCCGTTCTCATATTCATAGAAGGCTTCGCCGACTTTGTTTTTGAAATCCCAAGTAATAGGCATAGATGTTCTCCTTTATCAAATCTTGATGTCTGAAAGAGTATCGAGACCGTCGTGAAGAACTTTTTCCTTCACGGTTTCTTCAACATCTGAATACTCGGCTTCACAATCCCAATTCTCATAGCCATTAGATGAGTCATAATCAACGACGGCTTTAAGAATGTCTTCCATTGTAAAGCGTTCGAGCATTTCGTTGATGAACATACGGTCATCGCCTTCGTATGCAGGGATATTGAGGTTTTCCTCAAAATAAGAAATCAATGCAGGATAGTAATCCACGATTTCGTGTTCTGTAAGAACTTTACCTGGGTCTTTATCATAGTTGGCATTGATGTCGGTCAAAATACGAATGATGTGTGCACTATGAACATCGAAAGCAACGAAATACTTTACGAAGTTATTGTCGTCTTTTGATTTGGCATATTCTGTGCAGTCAAAAGTGATATTAAGTAAATCCATAGTTGTTCTCCTTTATACTTCGATATGGAGCAATCCTGTCTGCTTATTGATATCCATATAGTTGACAAAGTATTTGTCGCCTTCAATATGGTGTCTTGCTTCACAAGCATATCCTTCGAAAAGGATTTCTCCGTTAGAAGGTGTGACAACTTTGATTTTTGTTTCATCGTCGAGTGTGAGGATGAGGGTGCGTAGGTCGATTACCATATTTTTCATAATAGTTTCTCCTTTGTTATTAGAATCCTATAGGGGAGAGGTCAACATTAACTTCGTGCTTTACCTTGGCATCCCAGATAGCGTTGCTCTGTGCTTTAGTAAATCTACCACTGGTTGGTATATCAATGTAAGCACCGTTTGTGGGAAGCCATCTTGTTGCACACCAACCGTTAGCCAAGAGAGTATCGAGTGCGTTAGATGATGTGATTTCTCCGCCTTTGAGATTGTCGAAATCAATGTTTGGGAATTTTTCAGGATAACAGAAAATAAGATGGTGTGCCTTGGCATTATGACCACCAAAACTACAGGAGTAAAAGTCACCGTTCGGTGCAATTAAACCTTCCCATTCTTCGTAGTCATCAGGCAAAATTAAATACATTCTATCACTCTCTGAATGCGACCAGCGAGTATCGTCTCGCAGGACGTTATTGATGAACCTGATGTGCGAATATTTTGTTTGTACAGCCATAGGTTCGTCTTTGGATGGCTCTACATTGTTTGCAAGCCAGTTGTCTGTGAATGCAATGTTTGCTTGAATTTCTTCTTTTAATGGGGAGTCAGTATTGCTTTGTGTATGAATGGTGTCTTCTTTAGTTTTTGCGGTAAAGTTTTGCCATCTGTTTGCTTTTTCTGTTTTGATTCTAATGAATGCGAGGTAGCGTTCATTTCTCTCTTTGAAGAAGTGAGAAGAGAAGCGAGAAGCATATTTTTCTGAAGTTATGAGTTCATATACTTTACGCCAAAATGCTTCTACTTCGTATTCATAGTAACTATCGGGTTTACAGTTAGTCTGTTCAATGGCTTCGTAGGCGATTTCAGGAAAATTATATAACCAAAGACCGCCTTCTGTGTTGTCGTATTCGTCGATAAGAAGGTCTCCGCCATCATATCTTTGGCGGTCATAGTCAAACCAAAAATAATCGACGCATTGCTGATATGATTGAATTCTGCCTCCACACATTTCTTTTGCTGCAGATAATGATTTGACAGTAGAAAAAGGGTCGATGAATTTAATCATATACATCATCATAAGGTTTTTGAGTTCTTGAATTTTGAGTTGACGATGCTGTTCTTCGATTTTCTTGTAAATCGGGCGAATGTTTTCGTTATCGTCTTCGAGTGTGAAAATGTTGATTCCAACGAGTTTCTTACGACCTTCGATAATTTGCATAGCAATGGTTTTGAGTTCTTCTTCGGAAAGTTGGTCGCATTGCAAGCAACTTAAAAGAAGTTCTTCACATTTTTGGTAAGGTTTGTCTTCGTCCCAAAACCAAGTTCTTGCAAGGTCTGTAATGAAACCGCCATCAATTTTCCAACCGATTTTTTCTGCCATAGAAAATTCTCCTTTGTTCGAATTTTATCGTATATGAGGGGTTCCCGTCAATATTTATTCGCAAAATTAGGATTTTGTGCATAAATATCTGGAAGACAGAAACCCCTCTCTTCTTCACTCAACTTTAATTTCTCCGTTGAGTATTGCTAATACGAGATGCTGTGAATGACCGTTTTTACAGGCTTCGATTGCTTTATCTAACGCTTTGTCTTCTTGGCGAGTTTGTGTCTCTTTAAGTTCGTAAAGCATTTTAAGTAATTCGTCATTTGCCATAGGTTATTCAACCACCTTTCTTCTTACGATTTTACTCGGTAAATGTAGCGATAAGTTGATGGTTCGTATGTGAGATGAATTTCGCCTGTCGGTGAAACCTTCAAAGGGCAATCATCACGAATTGTGTGTTCGGGAACCGAAATAGCATAATAACTACTATATTCACCTGCGTCGGCTTTTTCCTGTAAAAGTCGGCATAAACCTGGCTCACGAGCACCTTGTCCTATAGATGGTTCTGATGCAAACGGACAATCTTTGCAACGAGTTGGTAGATGCATTGTCAAATGCACTGTAATTGGCTTTGACATAATCAATCTCCTTTTGCTTTGGATAATGCGTCAAGCGAGGTAAATGAGGATTTGAATGTTTTAACAGGCAAGACTACATTGTAGCCTTTCTTAAAGTCCCATTCGCATAAATTGTGCTTTGGACTGCATTCATAGCATTCGATTTCCATATATTGTGGATAATCGGGGTTGATATGGTATGTGAATGGAACTGGATGCTCTTTAGAAGGTTCTCTCAGAATCTTGAATTCTTTGATACCTATTCTTGCTCTTCTTCCCTTGACAACTTCGTGTAAGGGTATTTTGTTTGCTAAAAGAGCCTTGTTTATGGCTATTTCCAAAGCAGATGCGATGTTTTTGTCGGTGAGTTTCTTATCTCGTTCTTTGGTTTGAAATTTGATGAGAATTCGAAGTTTACCCCATACTTCTTCTCTACAAGCATCTACGATGTAGATGATTGGGTATTGGAGTACACTATTAACATAGTGATTTATGTTGAATGCAGAAGCAAATTTCTCCATATCGTCAACGAGATATGCATCGACAGTACCTTTAGAAGCCCGTATTGCGATAATGCGATTTGCGTCGCTATGAGTGGGCTTGGCTGCAAGAGCAAATTGCCCAATCTTCAATGTGGCATCGTATGCTTTTGCGAAATCGTTATATGTAACGAGTTCAGTCATATTGTTATCTTTGAGAAAGAAATATGACACATTGTCGGCTGTGTATGGAAAATTGCTGACAGATGAAGTTTTAAGCATAGTTAATCATCCTCCTCGACATAAGTATAATTTTCGATGTATTCTTTCATACACTCATACGCAGATTCGAGATTGAGCCAATGACCACCCGATATGTAGCAACCTGCTTGAAAGTCATAACTTTCAAGGTCGTACTTCCCTGTTTCATCATCTTTGGAACAGTTGAAGTAATCGCCAATAGCGTTGATAATTTTCGTGGTGGTAATTTCAGTAGGTATGCTTTCACAGAAATTGTTGATACAATTTACAATGGCTTCAAGGTTGAGCCAACCACTACCTGTGGAACATCCTGACTGGAAATCGTATGAGTCCGTGTCATACTTGTTTGTTTCTTCATCTCTTGAGCAACCGTAGTAGTTACCTACGTGTTCAACGATGTCTTCGTATTCGTAAGCCATAGTTATTCTCCTTAACTGTATTTGGTATAGGTAAGTTTTTGACCATTTTTGGTGGTCTGTGTGACTTCAACACCTGCGTGAGATGCTATAAATTTATGGACAGTGAATGGTGCGAGTAGCCAAGAATAAGTGCGAGATGTGTTGCTATCGTAAAGAACGTGGCAACGATTTGAGTCATTCCAAAGAATGACCATAATAATCTGTGCTTGTGATGCCATAATTATTCTCCTTTAATCGTGTCTTTGGTTCCTCGATTTCGTCTGCCACAGAAAGCACAACAATCTGTCTTTCGTGTAGAAATTTCGAAGCATCTTGGACAAGACCAAGCACCAATCTTTGTTTTCGAAGGAATCCATTCATCGAATGGTTCTTTGTCGGTTTGTTTAGAAATAACTTCTTGGTCTTTGGTGATGATGTAATCACAATCGAAATTGAGGTCAGGGTTTTCGAAATCAGCGATTTCGAGAGACTGTGAGCGTTCGGATGTGTCGCCATCTTCCCAAATGCCTGAACCAGAGAAGTAACCGATTGCGATTGCGAGTGCTTCTTCCTTATCATTTGCAGCGATAAGGATGCGAAAATCGGCGTTACTGTCGTATGCGATAAATAAGCCATTTAATTCTGTTATTTTCATAGATGCTCTCCTTAGTTGACAGCAATTTTGACATTCTTGGTGTCGATGTTTTTGAAAGGCATTGATTGTGAAAGGTAATCGAGAATGATTTCGATTTTCTCGTCCCAACCGTTACTTTCCCAATCATATCCTTGTGCATTGCTTTCAGGAATAAACCAATTAAGGAAACCGACTGTTATTTCATCAATGATGTTATTTTTACACGCTTCTTCAGGAGTTAAGCAATCTTCATCATCATCTGTGTATTTGATTTCGCTGTTATGAGCGTCAAGGTCTTCCTTAATGGTTTTTACGTTTTCAAGTACCTGATAAGCGAGATTTTCGTCGCTTTCAGTGGCAATAAGTGCTTGATGAGAAAGAATATCATCATCATCGGAACAACAAACACAATCTTCTGTGAATGTTAAGATAAAATGGTGCATCATTGTTGTTATTCTCCTTTAATTTATCTCTATTTCAACGCATTCAACAGATGCTATTGCGAAGTCGAGTTTGTATTCGCTCTTTACAAGAGGATTGGTTGAAAGGTATTCGAGAATGATGTCGATTCTCTCGTGCCAGCCGATACTGTCCCAATCATCATATTCTTCATTATCAATGAAGAAATTGTTTAAGAAACCACAAGTGACTGCTGAAATGAGGTTCTCTTCGAGGGCTTCATCAGGTGTGTACCCTTCGGCTTCTTCATCAGGAACGCTGTCGAGTTTCAACTCATCACAATTAGTATCAAGGTCTTCCTTGATTGTCTTGACAAGTTCGCTGACTTTCTTGGCAGTTTTGTAATCGGTGGCTGTGATAAGTATTTGATGAAGCATTGCATCGTCGCCTGACGGTACATTGATTTCGTCAAATTTCAAAATGAAATATGCCATAATTTTTCTCCTTTATTGTACTTCTTCTTCTTCCGATTCAAGGCACTTGATGTATGCCATAATGGTCTTTTTCGTACCACGAATCAGTTTGTCTGATTTGATGTAATTTTTGAGATTAGCAAGGTAGTCCTCATCGTTGCACGGCTGCACTGAAATACCTGAAGAATGGTCATAGAAATCGTCGTGCAGTTCGTATTCTGTATCAGAATGTGTTTCCAAAAGTTTGAGAATTTCATTTGGCATTAAGCCGTGACCAAGAAGACGATAGGCTTCGTCAGGTGTTACATCATAATGAATCTCAAACGACTGAATGCGAATTGCTCCTGATTCACCAGAGATTTCGCTGATATAAGGACCGTTGCTTAAATTAAGCGTATGAGTATAGATGCTTTCAGATACGCAGTTGGGACAGATTGTAACTACACCATCATTTGTGGTGATGGTGTAGTCCACTCCTGTATTCCTTTTACAAATGTCACACATAGTTTTATCCTCTTGGTGAAAAGATATTGATGAGGTCTTCACGGGCAAGATTGACATTTTCAACATATTTGTCGAATTCGGGGTCAACACGCTTTGCGTGTATTGTGAAGTCTTCAAATTCGAAATATGTCATCTTTCTTCCTGTTACAGCAGATGCGATTTTTACAAGCATTTTTCTCTGCTTGTCTGAAAGTGTCCTTAAAAGCCCGTAGCCTGTTGTTACCCCATTACTAATAGCGTCGATATATGCGTCAACAATCTTTGTGGCATATTCTTTCTTAGTAATGGTCTTCCTTGTAAGAAGAATGCAGTAACGGTCATCATCAGGGATTTCGACTTTGAATTCAGAGCCGACTTGTTTTTCTAAAGCCTTTTTAACTCGCTTGAGTTTTTCAGGTGTGTTAATACGCCAGGCGATAAAGATGTGTTCTTTATCTGAAGATGTGTACATCTCAGGATAGCAAGCGAGAGTATCTGTTGGCTTCTTTGAACCGCCACAGTTGTAGGCGTTTTTGAATAAGATGTATTCAAAGTCATTGTTTTCAGCAATTTTGCCGTTACGCCAGAAGCGTTTAGGCATCTGACGAGGACCATAGCAGCAGGTGCACTGATTTTTACCATAAGTGTAATGAGCGAAATCAATATCGCACTCTTTCATCAATGATTTGAGGTCAAGGTCACCGTATGTGAGTTTTGCAGGCTTGTAGTAGTATGTACGATAACGGGTAGCCATTGTTATGCTCCTCCCTTTTGACTTATTTTCTGTTTTCTCAATTCATCTGTTGAAGGAACTTTGATAATGGAATAGCAGACGGTTCCACAATGGTTAGTCTGAATGCAAGCAGAATTATTGGAAATAAATTCTCCTTCACTATCGTCCAGGTCTGCCTTTATTGTTTCCATATCATCACAACCAACGGTTTTCTTGATGTCTTCATACATCGCATTGGTAGCCTCTTCCTGTGTAAGATAAAAGGCGGTTTCAATTTCCATATTTTCTCTTGCAACAACTGTAAGACTATACATAGTTATTCTCCTTTACTTGTCTATAGCATTGATAAGACGCTTGATGGCTCTTTTATCATTATCTGTAAGGTTAGTGATAGGGAATGTTGCGTCAGACGCATTGTCTGCGTCAACAATGGTTGCTTTAGCAGAGATTGTCTTATCTACAGGGTTGTATGTGACTTCAAGCACTGCACTATCATCACCTTCTACATCGAGGTCAAAAGCGTCGAAATTCGTGATAGTGAAAATGTATTCAAGACCATTTTCGTTATCGTCAGAAAGGAATCCGTTAGTAAGGTTCTTGGATGTAAAGATTGTTCGTGTCTTGGACATAGTAAGTTTTCTCCTTTTAGATTAAATTATGGTATAAAGCCGTCTTTACGATACTTCTCAAAATTAGCAAGGTTTTCGTTAAGAAGTTCTTGTGCTTTCTTAAGGGCTTCTTCGTTAGAAGATGCTTTGATTACACCAAGTGATGGCTTTTCTTTGGATGTATGTCCAAGAAATGTGCCGTAAACAAGATACTGATTTGTGCTATTCTTGAATCCCTTTGTCTTGACGATACGGATTATCGCAGGAACGAGGGCTGTTGCCTCAATGCTTGCAAGGAATTTACCGTCACCTTCAAACTGAAGGTCGGTAGGTTTTTCAGGTGTTGGGAGTCGTGATTTCGACATAGTTATTTCTCCTTGTGTAAATGATAAATGTACAATTCTTTCTTGAGAGAATTGAAGTGTGCAACTTTCGGTGTCCCTGCCATACTAAAGGATTGGGGTCCTGACCACCAAACCTTGTTGATTTCAGTTGAAAACATTGTTTTCTGTACGTCAACGTGGTGATACCGAATGTTGTGTTGAGCGATGTATTCATCGGCTTCTTCGAGTGTTTCACAGGAGATTACTTCAGCAGTATCTCTTGTGCCGTCTTCGTGAGGCGGTTCGATATTGATTATTCGAGATTTGATGGATTTCATAGGTTACTCCTGTTAGACATACTTATGAGCAAATTCTTCAGCATCTTCTTCAGGGTTAGATAAGAATGAATTGAAAGTTTCCTCGGAAACATAAGGGTCATTCTGTTCAAGATGCCTGAATTCGTGAGCAATTGTGGCGTGAAGGGCTATGAAAATTTCTCTGTCATATTCGTCATCCAGAATTTCTTCGGCTTTGAGCATTTTATCGACACAATCTTTGACGTGTCCAACATTGATAACGACAATGTTATCGGCTTCCCAAGTGATTCCGAGACAGTTTTTGTAATCGGGTAAGTCGTGTAACTCAAGAAGTTCATAGAAATCTAAATGCCAGTCTTCCAACTGAATATGACTTAATTCTTCATTGTCTTTGTCATAGCCGTCCTCGTCTGTGTATGAGCAGAATACAATGCGATTAAGTGTTTGATAGCACTCTTTTGGTAAAACAGAAAATATCCAATTAGCCATATTATCCAAGTAAGGTTTAACGGTCTCGTTATTAGCCGCACTTGTGAGTATGATTATTTTCTGTTTGAGCCATTCCTTAGTCATTGTTTCAGCATCGGTGTAACAAATGACGTGTTCAAAAGGTGCATCCGTATAATCGTATATAGTGATGGTTTTATCTGTTTCTTCACTAATGAACACACTTTCATTATTGAAAGCCTCATCACAGTCAGGTTCGGCATCAGAATGAATAGCCTCAACAATGCGTTTGAAATCATTGCTCATTGTAAGGTCTCCTTTATTAGTGTTAATGAAAAAAAGGGTGCAACTATTTATAGTTACACCCTTCGACTCTTTTGGAGTTGTATTTTGTCTTATAAAAGAAGTTTCTCATATTCATTGATAATCTCTTTCATAGAAGAGATTGAAAGGCTCAGTACGTAGTCACCAAAGTGCATATCGACGTGAGGTTTATCTGAAGCAACGATATCTACTTGTCCTATGCCGTCTATAACGACAGAGGTGTGAGATGCATTAGACGGGGTTTTAGGCAAACTTGTGTCTATACCAAGTCTATCGAGCAGTTCAATGAATGTGAGTCTTTTTGGGACAAGTGTATAAGGTGTACCGTCTAAACAGACATCAAAGCAAATGTCGTCGTTTGCAGGTAAATCGGGATTATCACTGTTCCAAATCTTTTCGATGTCACTGGCTTTCTCGAAAGTCCAGTTGATTGTTACGTCATCAACATTGATAGAAGAAAAAGTAATCATAAGTAGAAATTCTCCTTTTACCGATATTTATTCGGAAGATTACTCTTCGTCAAATTCTTCAGAGCCGTCAAAATCTTTGAGTTTGACAGGCATAATGTCATCAATGGTGATGGGAGCCTCTAATACCTTGGTGCCAAGACAATGAGGACAATGACCACATCTTGTGGGTTCTACAAGTCCTGTCTTGACCTGAATGACACGCTGAATATTCTGTCTGACATATTCAAGTGCAGCATCGAGGTGAGGCTGGGTGACTTCAATGATGTTGTAATCGGTAATCGTTTCTTTGGTTCCACAAGCAATGTAGAACGGGAGACGATAACCTGTGTTGATTTCAACTATTTTCTGATAGATAGCACCCTGAATGTCGTAACCCCAAGCGTGAATGAAGTCAACTTTCTGATGGATATCTTCAATCCAAATAGGCTTCATATCCTTCATTATCTTAAGGTCAACAATCTTATCACCTGCGTGATAAGAGTCTATTTTGATTTTCCAATCAACGCCAAAGAGGGATGCGGTCATAATGACCTGCTTATCTCCTGACATATACTGCTTGAAGAGAGGGTCTCTTTCAAGACGGTCTATGATAGCCTGAGCATTCTTAAAGTCAGCCTTTAACTGTCCTTTAGTTGCTCCTGTTGACGAATATACGGAAGGATTGTTCTTGAGGAATTCATCAAGAGTACCTTCGAAGTAAGAGTCAATGAATGAGCCAACAAGTAAGGCAGTGGTAGTCGGCTTGGGAATGACACCAGTGTACTTTAAGTACGCCGTTTCTTCGCAAGAACGCTTGACGGTATTGCCTGCGAAATCCTTGAACTGTGAAACGGACATATAGTCACGGTCTGCTTCAGGCGAGAAATAGTTCTCATTGGTAAGTGCAATAGGCATTGGTATTCTCCTTTTCTTTATGTTATGTAATCTTGCAAAGCGATTGAATGATGTTTTTCGCTTCTTTAACGGTGGAAATGTTGCCATCAATGAAGGTAACGTCGTTATCTAACATCAATTCGAGGAATTTGACTTTGATTTTTGGAGAAACATCAAGCCCGTAAAAATCGTTTACGGGAATTGAAGTAAAATCTCTCACAGATTTGTAGTTATCTATGATGTTAGAAACGGATTGCATTCGCATAAAACCTGAGCCTATCAGACTCTCGAATGATAGGTCGTCAGAATAAGGAGACTGAGTAAACTCAGCCTCCGAATTCTTAAAAACTGTTTTTGCGAATTGTGTAGGAATGTTGAATTCCTTTAATATGTCTTCAAGACGAGTATTAGGGTTCTTCTTTGCTTTTCTTAAAGCGTAAACGAGTTGCAGAAGTTCATTGATAACATAAGTGTAGAACTTATTATCGTAGTTTTGCATAGATTACTCCTTTGTAGTGGATGTTACTCAGGGTGACAGACGCTACAAGGTTTATAACCGTCCTCCTGAAGACCTTCGAATGAGCGAGTTGTATATGTGATATTGAGAGGGTCAATATCATTGATGCAGGAGCAGCCAGGAGTGTGAATGGTCTGAGTGCTCTCGTCGATTACATAGTTATAAGCAATTGATGTCTCTGACGGTTCAGATGATGATGTGTCTGTTTCAGATGTGCTTGTGGACTGTGTGTCATCAAGCGTAGGACCATCATAGTCAGGAGAAATTGCGTTGTCGCCTGTTTCATAATCAATGACAACCCAAGGCTGAACATTGTAGGCGAAAATACAGAACTGTACACCTTTTCCGTTATCTTCTACGGAGTAGGCTTCCATAAGGACACCTTCTGCGACAAGGTTTTCACCCTTGAAGATAGGTGTAACACGATACATTACGTGGTTGTTAGGGTTTGCGATTAAATAATCGTGCACTTCATCTTCATAAGGGAGCATACCCTCAATGTTGAGATAACGAGTGCCAGTAATAAGATTCTTTTCATTAGCATTTTCGCCTGAAAGCATATAGGCGATTAAGTGGCAACGATTATAGAGATAGTTGCCGTCGATTAAACCAGGATATTGATTGTAATTGGCTGTATGCCATCCTGAAGGCTTTACATTACCAATAGAGCCACGCTCTTCGGTAGGCATTAAGTCTGTGCCAATGCAAGCGAATGCAACGCCGCATCTATTCAAATTATCGAGTTCTGAGTAGGACTCAAATGAAGTTGTTGTAAGTTCATCGGCTGTGAAATAGGGAACATTATCGTTTACCTCAACAGACGGTGAACCAGAATAATCGGATGCCTGTAAAGGCGGAAGTCCTCTTGAGGATTCAACTGCAGAACTGCTTGAAGGCTCCGATTCATTGTGACTTTCTGTTGTTTCTAAAGGCTTGTCAGGAACGGAAACAGAAGTAGGCTTGGTATTCTTACAACCTGCAAGGAGCATCACGGTCGTAAGAACGAGTGCGAGTGTTTTGAAAAGTTTGCGATTCATAGTGTTTGTTGTCCTTTCGTGTTTGAATTGCGTGGTTGTATGTGAGTGAGACAGTATTCATCCTATACTGCCTCACTTATTATACATATTACCAATCTACCGCAATGTCAATCCCGTAAGGATAGTCGCTGACGAAGGAACCCGTGTCAACGACTATTGCTGTTCCTAATGAAGTTTCGAGAATAGTGCCTTTAGGTCTTATCGAGAAGTTAGCGGCAACCATTATATAATCGCCTAACATCTTGCATCCATCGTCCCTTATCCAATAAGGGTATTCTTCTTCAGAGTAACCTAAATCTCTCATATATTGAACGATTAAGTTCATATTGAGATTATAGAAGGTTTCTCTGCCTGATGGACCATCGAATACTCCTAAATATTCGGTAAGATGTTCTTCCATAGGACCATTGATGACGGGAGATTCCGTCAATGTTGCTGCAGACATATCTTCTGAAGTATCTTCAGAGGATGATTCTGCGGTAGATTCTTTTGGTTCTGTTTCAACCGTTGTGGTTTCGGCAGGAACCATATTGGTTGTTTGAGCATACGACGGCACTATAGCCATATTTACAGTAGTAAGTCTTGTAAAAGACGGCGTGGGTTGTGCTGTTCGTATCTCGGTTTGGGAGGTTTTGGTTGAAGTGCTAATGACGATATCGTCATCAGCCTTAGTTCCAATCCAGCCTAACGCATAAGAGCCTTGTAGTATTATAGCCGTCATCAGAAAGATGTTAATCGGATAGAATACATAGGCTCCGAGAGGCGATAGCCTGTACCTTCGTTTGATTTTCTTCATTCATTTACCTCTTTATCGTCTATTAGATGATGTTTGATGAAAATCTCATCAATTTCTTCTCTCGTATGTGGTACATATACGTGGACTCCCTGCTGTTCCATTCGACGATGGATGACTCGTTGTTTGGGAGAAGGTTGCCCTGTTTTAGATTTAGTCTCAATAAAGATGGTCTGACCTCTCGCTATGAGTATTCTGTCAGGAACGCCTGTTTCTGAATCAGAATTGAACTTATAGCAGAGATAGCCGAGTTTCTTTGCCTTTTCGACAAGATAGCCTTCAACATAATGTTCGGCTTTACCCATTTTGGTTAGTCCCTCCTTTATATTGAATAAACCTGTAACCTTTTCAGAAGTTCTGTGCAAGAACTTTGTAAAGGGCAGGTGCAATATTATCGGCAATCAAGGCTCTGCCTTGTTATAGATAATGATATGGAAATTGACAGAAGCACCTGAATCTTCCGAGAAGGCTTGGATTTCAAAACCCGAAGGGATTTTTAAGCCATTAGCCGTTGTCTCGGAATCAGACGAATAGAGAATATCAATCTGATAGGTTACTTGTATATGCGACTGCTCTACGAATGCCGCCAACTCGTCAAGGATGGGTTTAAGAGCATTTTCGTAGGTATAGACTGTGGCTATACTGTAATTATCAGGCGTATTAGTCGTGAACTGCTCTCCTGTTAAGGCAAATACAACGTATTTATCAGAAGTAAGATAAGGTGCGAGATTTTCGCCAATTTTCTTTTTTTCTGGAGCAGGACCGATTTGATTGTAAGCAAGTCTTGCGATAACCTTATTCTCTTGGAATATGATTGTCGGTGACGATGGTAACTGACTGAAATGTAATCCGTCTTCCAAGTGGAATAGCGAAGCATCCTCTGGAAGTTTCAACTGAAAGTGAATATCAGGATTAGTTGTTTCAGGTGTTGTCGTAGGAATAAAGAGTTCATAGACCTGTTTAGTCGGGTTAATACGAGTCACAGCAAGGCTTGTTACAATGATACCTATCAGAGCGATAACTGATATGACGTACCAAAGTTTTCGAAATGTCATATCATAAACTCCTTTCTTAAAGGATTTGAAGGTCACTTTTCGTGAACTTCAATGTCATACCATTTCTTCATCTTTGCAGCAATTTCTTTGTTCAAATGCTGCTTAACAGTCCTTGTTCGAGTTGAGCCAGGGAAATTCATTACAGGCTTATCTATTTGGCGAGTAATCTCGATAGAGTTATCCTCGTAGATAGTGTAGTAATAGAATGTACCTCTCTTCGATACAAGAGCACTGTTGATAGGATATGGCTGTTTTGTTTTGAGACGTGCTTGCATATAAGTGTCAAAACATTCGGAAACGATACCATTGTCAATGATGATGAAACGATATCCTTCAGGGAATTTCGCTGTAATCAGCGTTTCACCTGAATTGACGGTATCAATCCAAATGATAGTGGCATTCTTATATTTCTTGCTAAACAACTTGCGAATTTCTTTCTCGTTCATAAGAATACTCTCCTTTCATAGTTTTTAAGCATAAATATACACAGGACGAAATGCCCTGTGTATAAAATGCAATGCTTATATGTAGTGCTTAAGCATTTGTGCCGTTAGGCGGTGGCGAGTTATCGTCACCCTTGTCCTTATTCCCATCACCAAACAAATCATTGAATATTGAATCATCGACTTCCATATAAGATGCTTGTCTTTCTCGACGTTTTTCGTCAAAATACTTATTCAAGAAATCTTTGATTTCACATCTTACATCTTCAGGAAGGCTGTTGATTTGAGTCATTATGTCTTTTGCCATATATTTAGCGACTTGGCGTAATTCTCTATCAACGGAAGATGACGTAGAGACTGTAGAGATTTGTTTGACATCGTTATCCATTAACTGGGATTTGAAGTTACCTTGTTTATGTGTTGCAGAATAAAGTTCGATAATACTTTCATCTTCCAAGATATGCACAGGAGTTTCCTTTGCGTCTGTTAAACAAGTGGATGTTTTGAGAGGGTCAAGAACAATAGATTTTCTATCGTTTATAGCAGATATAATTGCTTCTCTTGGGTCATTTGCTGTGACCTTGATGTAACCCTCAACAACGAACTGAACAGGAAGAATGTATTCATTCTTCTGCAAAGGAATTTTTGTTATGCAGGAGATAATATAAGTCGGTAAGATAGTGCCAACTTGTCTCATTGCGTCCTCAAGGGAAACACCTTTATCATAAAGACGCTTTATTTGGTCGCAATCAGATGTCATCATATCTTTTAGACTGCTGTAAACAAGTTCTGTTAAGTCGTTCATAGATAATCTCCTTTCTATGAAACACGGGTTATATGCTTACCCTCTGCCTGTAGTATATCAGACAGAGGGAGCACGAGTTACTTAAGAGTTGACAATTTTGTCGATTTCCGTGAGGATAATAGACTGATTGTCCTTATAATCAACCAAGAGAGCCTTGATTTTATCAAGTTTCTCGCTGGCTGATAGTTCAGCAATGGCTTTGTTGACGTTTTCGAGAGTATTCTCTTCGAGATTGTCACTTGCGATGTAAGCGTATGTTTTCTTATCTTCAGTAGAAGGTTCTTCAGTAGAAGGTTCTTCAGTAGAAGGTTCTTCAGTAGAAGGTTCTTCAGTAGAAGGTTCTTCAGTAGAAGGTTCGCTTTCGACAATAGGTGTAACTGCCTGTTCTGTAAGAACAAGAGGCTCATCTATGTCGATAGGCACATACATACCTGAATCAGTTGTAGTAGAAGGAACTTTTTCAGTTTCTTCGCTACTATCAGGGCTGACAATACTCTCAGGTTCGTCGTCTAAAAGACCGTGCATTTTCCAGATACCCATCTTCTCTTCGAGAGTACCATTGTCCATAACTTCGATTTCTTCAAGAGTACCTTGGCTACGGATATAGTCTTCAGCATAAGAATATGCTTCCTGTTTATCACTTTCTTCTTCTATTCCGTCACTAACACTGGGTGTTCTGACGAAGGTAGCGAATTCAGGTTCAGAAGGTGAAGGCTGGTTCTTTTCTTCTATGATGGGTTCTTTTACTGTGTTGACTTCAACTGCAGGGGTTTCCTCTTTCTTCTCCTTCTTCTTCTTTCCGCCACCTCTCGGCTTGACAACGATACCTGCAGGTATCTCATCAGGCGGAGTTTTGTTCATCCAACTTGACGTAAATGCGTTTCTCAATAAGTAGAGATATTTATCTATGTCAAGGTCAGCAATGATGTCGTCAAGACGGCTTTCATCAAGGTAGTATAAGTCGCCATTTTCAATGAGGACTTTCCATTCAACTTCGATGTTGGTAACCTTTGAGAATGCGGCTTCGGAAGTAGAAGGTATCTCATTAAGACTTACGCCGTTAGCACTAAGGATTTGCAGAGCAATCGGGTCGTGCTGTTGCAGACGCTCGTTATCTTTTCTACGCTTGTTAATCATAGCAGGCGTTAAAGCCTTTGCAGTTGCAGAAGATAATCTTACAGTATTAGGCACATCGGACTTTACAAGGAAAATACGATTATAATGTTGCATCATAATGTTTTCGTTGTTGTCGTTGATACCAAAGATGTAAGTCATCGAGCCAGGCGAAGATGCGATAACATTCTGTGCGAGAGTTAAGAACTTGGTCTTCTCTTCTCTTGTATTTGTTTTAGCAAATGCAGATTCAAGAATCTTACGACCAACTTCATCATCAAACGGTAAGTCCATACCAAGTGTCGGTGCTGCACGGAGTGCTGCTACAACGAGGTATTCTGCAAGTGCCCAGTCAATGAGAGCAGGATGTGAGAGAGCCTTAGTAGGTGTAGGACCTTTGCGACAGCCAAGAGTACCACCTGAAGCAGACTCAATCTCGCCTGTATCGGGATTCATCTCAAGACGGTTGTTACTATCTTTAGAGATGAGGTATGTAGGCTCAGGCTCAATCTCAACACCAATATCAGCAGACTCCTTCTCAAGAAGAGGGTTGTTGATAGAAGCGTCAAGAACGGAATAAAGACCATCGGTATTTGTAGATGTAATCTTTGCACCTGCGTAGGTCTGTGCCTGACCAATACGCCACGAGAACAACTGACCGATAATTCGCATTGAAAGAATGGCATTGTTCATTCTGATGTTGGTTTCGTATGCTACGTCACCTGCACCTGATGCTGAATTGAGGATAAGTTTCGTTCCTTCACGAAGGACACTATAAAGGTCTCTTTCTTCCTTAGGAAGTGACTTATCTTTCATCAACTTGCCGTATTTCTGCTTGTTATCGAAAATCTCGGCGTAGCGGTCATAACCCAAGCCAGGATTGTAGAATGCTTCCATCATTCTAAGCAGGTTCGGATAGTATGATGTAAAGTCTTCGTGGTTTGTAGGGTCAGCCGAAGTATAGGTGTAATCAGTATTAAGTTTCCATCCTTTCTTGGGGTCTGAATCTTCCTTAAAGAGCATTGGCTCATTATCTTCAAACCTCTTCCATTCTGCCTGTTTCTTGGTAGCACCAGATTTAATGAATGCAGATGAAGGAAGCACTCTACCGTCAGGCATAGTGATTTCCTTTGCGATGTGCAAGTCAACGGGGTTTGGATATTGCAGTTTGGCAAAGTTCAAATCTGCCATTTGGCGTGTCCAAACTTCGTGGTCATACTGATACAAAGCAAGGTTGCATTCTGCTCCGTGAACTCCACCAATGGAGAATACAGCAAAACAAGTTGACTGCGAGCCGTCAGCATAGAAGTAAGGCAAACAGGTGTTTACCTTAGGAATATCCTTGGGCTTGTAAGGTCGTAATTCAGGCGGTAATACGCCGTTTTCATCACCGTAGTCTTCAAGATAGTTCTTACCTTCGTTGAAATTCTTACCTTCAAAGGCTTTGTAATAGTTGTAAACATTATCAAACCTTGCTCGAAGTTCGGGCTGTGAGAATTTAGCGTAGAAGAACTTCTTGGCTTCGTCGAGGACATTAACACGAGTAATACCAAGTTCCTTGGCTTTGTTCTCTGACGGGTACATAAAACTGACTGTAGGAATATCCTTCAAGTGACCGTAAGGACAGAGAGCCTTAGCAGCGAACTGTGAAGACGAGGAGTCAATGCAAAGTCTCCACTTGCTGACCTTGGAAGGCTGAATATCAGGCTTATACTCGTCTTTCTTCTTTTCATAGATAAGTTCGGGATAAGTCTTAAGCAGTCCACGCTTCAATACGAACTGACCTTGATAATAAGGGTGCTCGAAGAGCATACCGAGATTAACGCAGTCGGAGATATTGTAAGCAATAAGGTCATAGAGTTCGTCTATGGTCTCTATAGTAGTTTTATTCTTCAACTTATCAGATTCGAGAATCTGATAGCCAAGCATACCAAGCAATCTCTTGAGACCAACCTTTGACTGTTTTTCATTAAGGAGTGAAACATCAATATAACGGTTAGTCATAAGCAGGTTCTTACGAATGAGGTAAGGTACAGAGTTGTAGTTGTCCTTTGACCACAGTTTGTGCTTCGCATCATAAGTGGTCAAAAGTCTTTTCCACATACAAGGCTTGAACTTCGGTGAGAACAAATCATCATTGTACATACGCATACGTTTAGCCGAAATAGGCTGAAACTGCGAAGTTACCTGCTGTGTGACATAGCCAGGCGGCATATTAGCAGGTGGATTCTTGAACTTGGCAGGATAGCACTCGTACATATATAAAGCGTACATAGTGGTATCATAGTTAGCACCATTGTAGTTCAAGAAATACGGATAGTCGTCGTCATTGTAGTTTGGGTCTGTATCGCAGACCAAACGGAAATCAGACGGGAAATTCGACTTTGAATTAGGGTCGTTAATAAGTTCGGCATCAGATAATCCGAAAAACTGTGCCAATATTCTGTTACCTAACTCAAAGCGTAGGTCGTAGAAGTTAATCTTTTTCGGAGAGAAATTTCTGTTCTTCTCCAAAATCCTTTTGGTGAGATTATCTTCGAAGTTCGGGTCGGTGAGAAGTTCAGGTGTATCGACAAGGAAGAATACATCAGCAATGTTTTCTTCCTTTCTGACGTTACACAAAGTGAATACATTCTCCAATGACTCGATATCATATAAATTAGTCTTCATCGGAGTCTTTCCTTTCGTTTGAGATGTAGTTTATATGCTTCGTAAGGAGCGTAACGATTTGGTCAGCAGTCATTGATAAATCTAAATGAATACCATTGAATTTATCACTCTTGCTGTTGATTCCATTAAGGTACTTAATGGCAGTTCCGCCTGCATCAGCGAATCCGTTCAGATTGTCGTTCCAATCATCAATGATAACATCATCTAAAGACAGAATGCGTCCGTTGATGTGTGTATGTGATTGGGAAAATTTTATTGCTTCAGCGATGTTTCTTTTGTCACACATAGCAGCAATAAAATGTTTATCAATATCGAGGTTCGGGATATATCTCTTAATCCATTCGATTTTATCTTCAATCTGAACTAAAGCGATAGAGCCGACATTAGATACTGTCGTTAGAATATCGACAGGATATCCTAACTTGATGAGACGTTTTGTTACTTCAAGCATCTTTGTGTCGGGTGGTAAATCCCTATAATAATGCTTTGAGATGTCCAAAAATAATGGATTGTCGCCTACATAGGCAGTTGCGTCATATTTGACGAGGACACCATCCATATCTACATAGAAATGCATTATTTTGGTTCTCCTTTCTAATTATTCTTCTGATGTAGTAACTGATGAATCATCAGTTGCAACTGTTGAAGCAACTCTCTGAAGACCTCTAAATACTTGAGTATTGGCGAGGTTCGGTGTGCAAAGTGCGGCATTGTCGTTGCCGTGATAATTTGCACGCATCCAATTCGTAAGTCCGTAAGTGGCTATCATATATTCAGGTTTATCCATTCTGTGAGCGACTTTAACGGTGGTTTGTTTATCGCCATACCAGTTAGGGTCGTCTTTAACAACATTCAGCAAGTCATTGATGAATGTGTTTTTGCCCTGAATTGCTCCTGAAGGCGAGTTCAATTTGAACCAAGCCTTGTAGAGTTCATATAAGAAGCCAAAAGGAAGAAGGTCCCAAGCGAGATTGTCTGATACTTCTCCCCAGAACTGACGAATCGGGTCATTAAATGACTTGTATTCGTCAAGAATGTTCTTACACGCTGTAGGTTCTGAAAGAACATAGTAGTTCATATTGAGAACTTTTTTCATAACGTATTCAAGAACTTCGGGTCTGTGGAGATAATCATCTTTGATGTATCTACGCTCGTGACCTGTGAAGCACTTTTCGAATGGTATAAAGAGTTGTCTTCTGTAGAAAGAGTCACTCTTATCTTTGATACGAGGGAATTCATTGAGACACTGCACCATAAAGCCCCAAAACTGATAGGCTATAGGTGTTTTGAATTTACGGTTGATTTGAATAACATCATTCGTAATGACAGCCTTAACATTAGCGGCTTTGTCAATGAATGTACCGACATCGTTTTCATCAACGATAATAGCGGTTGCTCTTGTTAATGGTTCGAGAACAAAGTCCTTACCAAACTCGGATAAAGGAATACTTGCGTATGCACCTGCCCCACAGAGTTGTCGCATAAGTTCGCATAATGTTCCTTTACCGTTGTTACCTGTTTCTGAATAGAACCAGGCTGATTTGTTCCAACGGACGTTTGGTCTGATGATTGCTCCTAATATTTCCCATATTACTTGAACGATTTCGGGGTCATCGGACAGGTCGTTTACCCAAGATTCAACGTCCCAATCAGTATCATCAATGACGTTATGTATGACGACATTGGTGGCATTGGGCTTGTAATTGACCTTTGACTTTGTAAGGAAAACATATTTAGGGTCGAAATTATATAACTGTTTATCAGCATAATTAAATATGCCGTTGTTTACAGCAATTAAGTCAGGGTCAGTACACCTGTTAGTTCTTGGTACTCTGTCACGAAGAGCGATAATAACTTCTGAGAAGTCTTTGCTTGTCAGATTATAGTTAAACTGCCTTGCAAGTTTACGTAAAGATTCTTCTGAAGTTAGATATATTCCTTCATCTGGACCGTCATACTGGTATATAGCGAGTAGGTCATAGTCTGTGTCGGAGTTCTCTCCTGCACAGGCAATTTTACAGATGGGATAGATTTTAGCGAGGATAGCGGCGATTTGTGCGTTGCTGAGTGTATCAGGTATCTTCCATTTCATACCTTTATCAGCGACAGTATTATACTCGTCGAATTTGCTGTGAATAGCATCCAATAATCCTACTTCAATCTCTGCAATCTCTGCTGCTGTGTATTGCTTAGTATCATCTAACGTCTGAATATAATCTTCAGTTACAGATGCAAGGACTTGATTCTTGGTGGTCAAGTCCATACTATTTATGTTCTCCTTTCTTCAGAAGGAACTTTTGTAATAAATATACTCATTTATGAAAAGTTCCGTCCTCATAATCATATCAAAAGTTTTATGTTACTTCAAGTTACATTTTCCAATTTTTATAGAACTTTTGGAAAAAATTGAGGCTGGCAATCGGAATGCCAGAGGGTTGCCGATGTACATCATTCAACCTGATATTTCGATTGACAGGCAGACCGCCTGTTCTTTTCTCTTTACTGAATGGTTTCAAAAACTATTCGGGAAATTGTTTGCCTCAAAAGGCGGTAGCAGAATTTTTTTCAAAAATGACACCGCCTTTTGCTTAAATCATATTTGAAAACGGGTAGAACTGCCTTAATACAAGGCTTTGGTCAGGTTTTAATGGTGGTATCAGAATGTATCAGATTTTTTCCGAAATATGATACATTCTGCTGAGCGATTAGCAATATGCACAGACAAAGAGATATTCCTTTGTGCAATATGTATCAAAAATGAAGGTCAAAAATATAGAGCAAAATGACTTTTCTACATTAAATAAAGATTTAATATGTCTTTATTTAATAGATAATAATGCATTATTAAATAGATAATAATCATTTAATAAGTGGTGCATAATATGGGTGAGTTTACATAAAATAAAGGTTAAACTTAAAATTTTGGCTGAAAAGGGTGCCTTTTCGTGAAAATGTATCATTTTTACAGAAAAATATGACACCGAAGGTAAAACGCTGGGAATGCCTATGAAATAAGGGTTACAGGCTCTTTTTACGCTGATAGCCAAAAACAAAATGTATCATATTTTTTGAGTCCGAAAAAAATATGATACCGTTGAAACCCTTTATTTATCTATATTTTTAACCAAATGTATCATATGTATCATATTTTTCCAAGTCAATATATAGGAGATTTTGCTTTGTAAAATGGTTTCTTAAACTATTTTCAAAACTATTCCTAATCCCTTTTCCTGTAAAATTGAAAAATTATCTATATAAGGTTTCAGAAAAATATGCTACTTTTGATACTCCATATATGGAGTGCCTTAATTATCGTGAATAAATAAATACTTATTAAGTATTTAATATGTATTTATTAAGTATTTAATAAATAGTCGATAATTATGGATGCTTTCTTCCCTGTACGACTTAATGAAGTATTATTAAGTCATTTATATCTCTGTTAAAAAGAATATAAAACTGTGCTAAAAATGGTTGTAAAAGTCCATTAAAAATATGATACAAATGATACAATATCTCTAAAGCCTTATTTTATAAGGGTTTTGAGGGTATCAGATTTTAAGTAGCAACATTTTTAGAGGTAAAAAAAATGTGTAACCTTAACGATTACACATTTTCAGAGTGTTGTACAACTCATAATGACCTCCGTTCTGGGTCTAAAAAGTATTCAATCGTTGTTTGGGCGACCGAACAGGGAGCAGATTAGCCGAACATTGAATGCTTATGCGTAATTTCGTTGCGAATTATGTGCCAATTTTCGAAAATCTCTTGACATATGAGGATTTATTGCCTATACTTGACATTGTAATATGCATTAGATATGAAATGCTTTATCTCTGCGAGGACTCTGTTTGTGGTGGGACAGAGTTCTTTTATTTTGGCAGAAAAAATGCAAAATTGCTTGATATATGAGGAAATTTGACTTATAATTACAATGTAGTATTAAAAAAAATAAATTCAAGGAGAATCATTTTTATATGAACAGACTTGTCAAAAAGACGCTTGAAAATCGTGGTTATACTGAGGAGTTTTTGAACGACATTAACTGTGCAGACCACGATGTTCTTAAGGATTCTGATATTCTTTGTCAGAGATTAAGAAGTATATTCGAAGCGAAAAAGCATCTTGTTATAATTCCTGACTTTGATATGGACGGAATTATGTCAGGTGTAGTAGGTTTTGCAGGACTTGCCGAACTCGGTTTTAATGTATCTCTTTTTATCCCTAATCCGCAGGATGGCTACGGTTTCGGTAGAGATACGATATACCGCTTAACAAAACAGTACCCTACTGTTAATGCCATTATCACCTGTGATGTTGGTATTTCTTGTTATGATGGTATTGATTATGCAAAGAGTCTCGGTCTGGAAGTCTTGATTACTGACCATCATATTCAGGAAAAGGAAAATTCAGCAGATGTAACCGTTGACCCGAATCGTATGGATGAGGTATATAGTCACCCTGGCATCTGCGGTGCGTATGTACTCTATCAGGTGTTGCAGCAGTACGCTGATACTTATACTGATATAGATATGCAGGAGCAGATTTCAAGACTGCGTGTATTTGCAGGTATCGGAACGGTTTCTGATATGATGCCTTTGCTGTATGAAAACCGAGAGTTAGTCCTCGAAGCAGTTGATATTTGCAGACTGATTTACGGGAATGGAAATCAGTTCATAGTAAATTCAATACCTGGCTGCGATACATATAGAAGAGCATTTTATGGACTTTATGTCACGTTAAATGCTTTCGCTAATGCAGGTAAGATAAGTGATTCGGATAGTATAGACGAAATTTTCTTCGGATATTATCTTGCACCTACTTTCAACTGTATTAAGAGAATGGGTAAGGAAATGGAGAACGCCTTTGGTGTTTTCTTTGACGCTGAACCTGAGGTCCGTGTGAACAACCTCATAATGTGGAACGAGGAACGTAAGCAGTTGGAACAGAACTATATGCAAGAAATTGCAGGGCGTGACCAGCCTTACGCTCCATATATTTATTTGACAAGTGCTCCTGGTGGATTTGTCGGACTCTTGGCTAATAAGTTAATGCTCATCTCAGGTGTACCTACTCTTGTTTTGTCAGAGTGCAATGGTCAGTATAGTGGCTCTGGACGTTCACCTGGATGGTATCCTTTCGTTGAAAGGGTATCAGCCGAAGGTTATTCTGCTATGGGTCATAACTCAGCGTTTGGTATCGGATTTACAGATAAGAGGGAACTTAAGAGTTACTATGCTTTTATCGTAGAAGATGTAACAAACCTGCTCGCTGAATTACCTGAGGAGAAGGAAGTCTTTGACTTCGTTATTGCAGAAGATGGTACAGGTGATACTGCAATTGATATTTTCCTTTTTGCAGATTATCTGCAGGAGATTAAGAAGTACAGACCGTTTGGTCAGGGCTTCCCTGCACCCAAGATTCTGCTTAAAGTACAGCCGTCCGAGTGTGAATTTACCTGTATTGGTAAATTGAAGCAGCACCTTAAGGTTAAGATGGGGTACGGATTTGAGGTACTCCTTTGGAATCAGGCTCCGCTTATCAATAAGGCTACTTCTACTGAGCCGATGTACGTCTCTGGTAACCTCAGTATGTCGGAGTTTAATGAGAAGATTACTTTTACATTCGTAGGAACGGTGATGGAAAATGTCTAAATCTTTGAAAGACAACTTCATTACATTTGGAGTACCCTTTCTTGCTTTGATTGGGTACTTCATTTTGTCAATGCTATGTTTGGAATTTATACCAAGTGCATTTTTAGTAGCATTTATAGTAGATACTGTCGTGACCGTAATAGGTCTTATTTACATTAAAGGCTACTTACGCAAAAGACAGCCTGTAAGTGACCGTTTACAGATAAAAGCAAAGCACATTATTGGTGTTGCTGTGTATATGGTGGTTGCAGAGTTTATCGCACAGTGTGCGTCTAATTGGGTTTACTCGTTGGGCGACAAAGCATTTGACTCTTATTCTGATTCTATGGGTGATTTGGATTTAGTGTATGCACTATTGACAGTCTTTATAGCACCAATTGCTGAGGAAGTTTTGATGCGAGGCATCATCTTCGGAAGTCTTAGAAGGAAGAATATATTAGTAGCATACATTGCATCTACTTTAGTCTTTGTGATGATGCACGGTACTCTTACCCATATACCCGTCACACTCGTATTTGGTATCTTTATGGCTTTCGTTTACGATATAACAGGACGTATTAGATACCCTGCTTTGTTACATCTCTTAAGTAACGGATTGGCTATTATTATGGGACAGTTGAAAGTTCCTTCGGTACTTGTAAGTGGTCCTGTTGTATCGGTATTTTACGTTACATTGTTCACTTTAACCGTCGGGTTTATAGTTGGTTATTATAAGAGACACGACGGTTTGAGAGTAAAATCTGAATAAACCAACAATGTATTTCTGCTTGTCAGAAAGACAATTAGAGAATGAAGCCCTGTCGGTTTGATAGACCATTCAGGGCTTTTATTTTGCCTTGTATGCGTCCCATTTTGGTACGGAGTGTAATTTATCGTTTGGTACATTTCAAGTGCAAAATGAGGCACATACGGAAGGTATAATCACAATAACATTGGTACTCATTATCATCATTTTATGCTGTTTTGCGAGTGTACCGTTAGTTAGTCGCAAAGTATTTAATTGAATTATTAAATATTTAATAATTGTATTTTAATAGTAATAATAATTATTGTAATTAAATAGGAAGAAAATAAATAGTTTAAGTAACTATTTGTTAAATAGTTAATAAAATAGTTTTCGAAACTGTTTTTATATTGAGAAAAAAAAAATGAGGGTACAATAGGAAGCCCTATCGTACCCTCGGTGAAGGTGTATGGTTACTTAGTCTTCGACTAAGATGCCGTTACTCATATGGTAACCAGAAGGTGTTCCATACTTGTTCACATAGGATGATACACTCATCGTGTCTCCGCAGGAGCAAGTATAACCTGTTATGGTTTTCTTGGTTACTGTCTTGGTCTCTGTACCTAACTGTTCGTAACCAACGATGACTTCCTCCTGGTACGTTTCAGTTGTTGTACCTACCTGAACCTTGTCTGTGTATGTGGATGCTGAACCTGTATTGTATCTGAGCCAATCTTTCATATTGTTCTTATCACTAAGGTCATCGTCCCACATACCGCTTGACTTCCACTCGGCTCTACCGCCATTTTCCCACGCTACGGTTACATCACGACCATTGATATCGAACTGATGGTTCTCATATACAGGAACCTTCTTTGTCTTGGTCTGTGTTTCGTAAATGGGCTTATCGTAATCGTTAGTTGTACCGTCCTTGGCATACTTCTGTACTGTGACAGTTTCAGTTGTTGTACCGTATGTTGGTGTGTAACTGTGAGAATGTGCCTGTGTAGGTGCAGTAGTCGGCTCTGCCGTAGGTGTTGCTGTCGGTACAGGTGTCGGAGTGGATGTTGCCTGTGTTGTACCACTTGTAGGTGCAGTAGTGGGTGCTGTTGTCGGCGTATTTGTCGGTACAGGTGTAGGCGTTGCTGTAGCCTTAGTTGTACCGTTAGTCGGCTGAGTTGTGTTACCACTACCACCGTTTGTGGTGCTATTTGTTCCACTGTTTGCTGATGAATTGTTGGTGCTTGAACCGATGGATTCATCTGTATAATCAGTAGAAATATCTACATCAGAAGCATTTGTGCTCTCATTTGTTTCTGATGTTGTGTTGCCACTTTCGATGGGCGTGCCGTCCTCGTTAGTGGCAATGGTCTCGGTTGTTGATACATCAATGGGTGTATCGGTCTTGGTTGACTTGTTGCAGGAAACTACGAGAACGATTACTGCAACTATTGCTATCACGACCATTAAAGAGGCTGTGATTAAGAGATACTTCTTTTTCATAGTCTTAACTCCTTATTTATCAAAATAATCTTTGTTTTGTACTTTAATGAACTTCTTAAAAAGTTCATTCTAAATACACCTTCAAGGGTGGAATGGGCAACCGAACAGGTTGTAACTTCGCACGTAGATTTGTGTCAAATCCTCTAATCAGTATTGCTTGTCAAATGCACCAATTTGTCCAAGCAATTATTAGTGAGTGCGAACGAACTTTGGGCTGCCGAACCCTTAATCAATTTTAGCACAAAGTTTGTACCAATTGTACCGATATTTGCTTCGAGAAGTCGGAGCAGAAGTGTCTTAAATTGACATCATTTTGTACTCATAAAATGGTACGGAAATGATGGCGTTTATCGGTGCAATCATTATACGAAACTTGGTTTCGTTGAGGGCAACCCGAAGACAGTCCAGTGGACTGTTGAGGGCGAGATGCAAGGCATCGAGTGAGGGCTTTCGGAGCCTTTGGCGGAGAAAGTGCGAGCCTTCTCGGAAGGCGATGCAGGGATGTCGGCTATGCCGACCGCACCGTAAGGTGTGTCATCCCCCCTTATGCCCTTTTATTATTTTCGTCGTTTGAGCGTAAGAGAGAACCGAAAATGTCGTTTCAACTAATAAACATAAGGCTTTGCCTTGTTGAAACGTACTAATAAAATCGGGGTGATACTTGTTGAAAATTTCAACATTGTTGAAGAACCCCCGATTTTATTCACGATTAGCGTGATTAAATTACACAACTTGTTGCGTATTTTGACACGCTGTTGAAATTCACCTGCATTTGGGCGTATTCCGTATCGGAATGGCACAAATGGCTCCTGTAGGCGTATATGTTCCCCTTGGGACGTGTACGCTCTGGAGCAATATTGGCGGTGTCCAAAAGCAGACCCAACGGGTGCGATTGGATGCCAATATTGCGACACCTTGTTAGTCCTATTTGTGTACCGTAAGCGTAAGCGAAGTTTGGTACAAACTTGGTACACAGTTGGTGCAATCATAATGAGGTTCGGTCGGTGAATTTTTCACCATTATTTTGCCGAAGTTTGCAACGAAGAAACGGAACAAAGTGAATACGGTTCGGGCATACTGAAAGCAAAATGAAACTGCTGTTCTTACGCTACGAACTGGTCGTGCCAGTTGCCTCAGTGTAATGCACTGTTAATCATCTAACGCAATGACAATAATTGCGTTGTTTGGGGAACATCGTGACTTAGTTATTTTTTTTTTTTTGTAATTCGTTCTTTGTTAATCGTCGGGAGCATCGTGACCGACAGTCTGTGTTCCTAATAAGCAGAAACTTCTCGTTGTATGTACGAGTTACTCCCTTCCCTGTCTCCAGAAGGCTGAAGAAGTTTTTGCTGTAAAATACGAATAATTACTATTCCAAATTTCAGTTTATCTGCCAAAGTTCTTTGTGGTGGATGTATTGAATAGTTAATCAATATTCTTTTCACCATCACGTTAAATATGTGCACATTACCTACCCTGCTGGTCTATATCCGATTTTATCGGGCTTTGGTATGTTGCACTTAATCCATTTGGTACAAAATGCTGCAAGGTCAACTTATCTAAATTGGTACATAATTGTACCGAAGCCAAAATTCGTTTCAGGATTTTGATGCTCAATATTTAGTTCAATTATGAGAACTAATGAAATGCTTTGTACGGTTAAAGAATAAAAACCAATAGGTATCACATCGTGATAGCGGTTTTGACACAAAATGTCCCAAGAACGACCTTGGGAGTGAGAAGACATTGTGCAAAAAATTGGTTTGTTTCTCAGTACAAAGGTAGGACTGAGCGTGTCTGAGTGGTGGGCTTTGCCCAACCAAATCAGAACAAAACGAAGGCTAAAGCGATTTTTAGTTATTCATATATTAAGGGGAGAATAATCTTACTGTATAATCTCCGCTTTATCGGGTGAATTTAGGCTGGCATAAATTCGGGGTTGTATAGTTACTCAGGCTTGCATAAAAATCGCAAGCCATCCTTTAAGATTATTCGCCTAATCATAATACGAGACTGAATTATCTAACTTACGATGTCATCGTTTGTTTTCTCGGAAATCCAAAATTCTTGATGGGATTCACTGTATTTGTGGACCATTTTAGTGAATACCGAGATAGAATCATTTTCTGATATAACCGTATTTTGGTGATTAGTCTGATACGATTCATCGTGTCTTAGGGACGACAAAATGTGGTAACAATTTGCAAAATTTTACCACCAGTGGTCGTTCCCTGGAAATAATCGTTGGGTCTTAATTATTCGAATGAAGACATTCTTTGCAAGAATAAGCAACGTACCAACAGCGTAGTGAAAAGAAGAGTTAATCTGTCACCAAAATGGGTATTATTTGCTATTTAATAATGCTTTATTAAATATTAAATAATGAATTATTATCTATTTAATAAGTAAATAATTATTAGATATTAAGTATTAAATAAATATTTAATAATTCTCGAAAATTATGTAAGCCCGATTGCGTGATTTTCGGTCCATCATTTTGTAGCATTATTAAGTTATATAAAATGTATTTAATAATGAATTAAAATGATATATTTAATCTATTTAATATGTGTAGTCTAATGCTCTATTCTGAATGAAAAACCTCGCCGTCTGTATAGCCATACCGACGGGGTTTTGTACGCAGTTTATACGGCACTTCTCGTTGTCCAAACCGTAAGACGGAGATGTTCGTGAACATCGAGGGTGTTTGGAAATGGAGATATATTTAATCGTTGACGGTTCTACAATCAGGTTCCGTGAGTGGCGGTCAACTTGCTTGACCCCGATGAACGGATGTGATTGGAGAAATACTGGCAACTCCAGGTGGCTTGCCAACTGGAGAAGCCAGTATAGTCGCATAATCGTTCGTCTCCAAGAGATTCCCATAAAAATATTACAAAGGAGAAAAAGAATGCCTTTCAAGTTTGCAGGGGAAGGAAACGAGTACAAGTTTACTCATTTGTGACGCAAACCCCTGCAGACCTGAAAGGTTGCTTTTGGAAACACGGTGGAGCAACGTGGAACGGTGCTTTCAAAAGACATTCGGTTTCCGACGATTTTTTGTCGAAGGTGTTTTATCTGATTGTCCTCGACAATCAAGGAAAATGCCGAAAGAGTAATTTAGTATATTCGCAGAATATAATAAATCAAAAAATTTAGGAAATTTTCGACGACTAATATTTTTCAGATGGTATTCAATCTGCTTTACAGAGAAATCAAGGATTTCGTACCAAACCTGTGAAACGTATTTGTTATTCAATATGATGCGTGTTCCACAGGTAACTGGGCTGTAGAGCGTCTGACTGCGACCTTGGATGAAATGCAAGGGCAGTCAGTAGTGTAGCGATAAATGGAGACCTAACGTCCAAAGATGGAGTGACGGAAAAGAAAAAAAAAAATGGACTGACTACCATTAAGGTAGCCAATCCATTCTGTTAACTTGTGTTTACTCAATCTTCATCGTAGTTGGGCATCGGTGCCATTGCGATTGCCTCAGTAAGTGAATGTGCTTCAACGACTGCGATTACGAAACCGTACTTATCTGTTACTGTGAATGTCTGAAGACCATTATCTGAACTTGCCATCTCAAGTTCCTCCTTATATTGTATTTTTGAAGAAAAATCTTCAAGGGTGTTATGAGCGACCGAACAGGTCGCCTGTTACATAAACTCTCTCAAAAACTTAAAGGATGATTTCTATAAGAAGGAATATAAACATCAGACTCGCCTGAAGACTTGTCGGAAGAAAGAAGTCTGCAGTAAAGGAAAGGCAGGCTCGCCTGTAGTGATAACGAAAGCAAGAAGTCTGACTTTAAGAATGGGAATAAGGATGACTCGCCTTCTGTTTGCACAAACGAAGAAAGAAGTCAGACTTGTTCATCGGGGTTCGTTCCTCTTGCGGTGTACCACAGATGAAGCGAACTCTGATAGGCAAAATATTTGACCACTATCTTGCTACGTCAATCGTGTAGTCGCAGAGGATGGTGATGTAGGCTTTCGTTAAGAAAGGCATAAGAACCTACCGCTGCGTAAACGATATGTTTTGCGATAATTATTTAATAGTCTGGCGTGGTCGCTTTTTCACCTTTGGTGGAAAGGAGCGACCTTTAAGCCGCAAGCGAAAGCATAAGAGTGCGTTCTGAAGAAATTGGCTAAAGGACAATTTCCTCTATTGGTCAAATATAAAGCCTATGAAGAAGGGACGAACTTCTTCTCATTATCTGACTCGTCAGTGTTGTTTCCTTAAGAGCGTGGATTCTGCTCCACTGACCGAACGACTGAGCCAGCGAAGGAAAGTGAGAGTGGGCAGAATGGAACTGCTCGAAGGAAACAAGTAATTGGTTAATAACAAGGTTCGCTATATAAACGATATTCAAATTGTTCCGAACCGATTATGAAGTTCGCTCTGTTGCCAAAGGATTTGCTTGTCAAAGCCTTGGCTGTACTTAATCTCGTTGAACTGGAAACCAACCCTACCCTTAGTTGATTTCCGTCACCAAGACTACTTAATCTTCAACGATACATAAAGAACTTAGGTTAGACTATGATTATTTTGCTGTAAAAGATAAATCTATAAGATTTATCTCGTTAATCGAGGAAAGATTCAGTTATTCAACCGACCTGTTTTGAGTTTTCCGAAGATAACGGGAAACCGAGTCTGAAAGACGAATTTGCCTTATTTTCGGAAAACAATGTTGACACTAATTGTTAATCACAGGTTATCAATCTTATACTTTGAGATTGTGCGTGTTTATCACGCAATTGCAGAGCAATTAGTTCTTCTAAACCTCTCGAATAGGTAACTTTTATCTTTGGCGGTATAAAAGTTAACTATGTTACATCAATTGTTTGTTAATCGGTGCTTATCAATCGGTAAGTTATAAGTGTTACAAAAACCGTTATCAGTTTTTGATTTATCAAGTAGGTGAAGGCACCCTGTCGTGGGCGTAATTATATGTAGCCCTACAGAAGTGGTGCCTGAACCAAAATAAGGATAAAGCGAGCCGTGCACGACTCCTTTATCCGCTATCACAGATTCGAATAAAACGAATCGTATTGAGGCTTTTGTCTTAAAGGATAGTGCCTAACTCGCCTGAAGCGTTGCGTCAAGAAAGAAGTTAGGCACTTTAGTTTGACACGTCTTGGCTACGATTCATCGTGTCAGGTTGAAAATGAGTCCAGGCGTAGCCTTGACGCATTTTATTGTTACAAAGGAGTGCGATTGCATATCGCACCAACTTTAAGTGTCAATTGTTCACTATAAACTTTTATAAAAAGTTGTTAAACCTTTGCACGGATAGTCTTTTTACGAGTTTATCGTGCCGTTTTCTACGGACAAGGCACACTGATAAGTGTGACAGGACGTGGAAAATGATGAATAATGAGTTTGACTTAGGCACAGAGAGCAATAGCGAACGCCGTGACTAACAAAGAACGAATGAAATAAGAGGCAAGCATAAATGTGAAGCCGTATAGATGCAAAGTGTTTTACGAGGGGCTTGGGAAACAATGACTTATCTTCTTATCTACGATTTATCGTGCAAAAACTCCTCGGCGTAAACTCTGCTGTACGAAGAATGAGAAAGCAGGTGCCTCGCTGAGGAGTTTTGTTGAAATTAAGTATGGAGATAGCATCAATCACGTAGTTTTACTGCGTAGGTATTTATTTTATCATTGAAAGACGATAACGGAATACGTTCATCAAAAGAAGCCCATACACGAGGCTTCGCCTATTAAGTCATTGTTTCTTTTTACTGGTGATTAGTGATTCAATTTGCACTATGTCGGGATTTGTCTTGTGCTACGGAGCCTCTCGGCGAAGGTTCAGGACGAAGAGTCACTATATTTTGCGACAATCTTGCAAAATTGGCTCCCAACGACTTTGGTGAGAGTTGGGGTGGGGTAAACGGTATTTATGACTTGTGACTCGTACACAATGTCAAATAAGTGATTTCGATGTTATTGCTGCTGGTCAGCAAATTATTAACTGTGACAGTTAATAATTTTGGTGTAATCAAAACGGAGTTGGAAGCCAACTGTTCAGTGCTTGAGAAATCTTAAGAAAAAAAAAGCCTACAATATCGTCGCAGACGGTATCATAGGCTTTAAGGCTTTGTTAGATAGAAGTCAAATTCCTTGTTTTATGCTGTATGGGTGTAAACAACAAAACTTCTATAAACACTTTAGTT